>Ga0207734_100003_pt1 | contig 640561 bp, 527 predicted proteins | sample TtanPargueraPR_5_FD_187744 | JGI IMG/M metagenome (GOLD analysis project Ga0207734, IMG submission 187744) | Aerobic enrichment media microbial communities from Bioluminiscent Bay, La Parguera, Puerto Rico - Tt and P1 (3) (SPAdes) | ecosystem: Environmental > Aquatic > Marine > Unclassified ... | reverse complement strand
TTCATGCCATTTTCGGTAAGCGCATATTAAATTAATTTTATATACTTTCACCTTCAATACCAAATCAATGAATATTACTATACTTCAACTTATCGACGGCGCGCGGGCAGCCAAAGGCCTGACTGTCATCATCGATGTATTCAGGGCGTTTTCAACGGTTTGTTATGCGGTTGACCAGGGTATCAACAAGATCTATCCAATTGGCGATATTGAACTTGCACTTCGCTTAAAAAAGGAACATCCGGATTACATCCTGGTTGGCGAGCGCAACGAACAAAAACCGGAAGGATTTGATTTTGGTAACTCGCCAAGTCACATCATCTGCGAAAACATCGAAGCGAAAACGATGATTCACACCACCAGTTCGGGGACACAGGGGATTGTGAATGCGACCGGCGCCGATGAGATCATTACGGGAAGTTTTGTCAATGCGGGTGCTATAATCCGCTACATCAAAGAGAAAAAGCCGAAAAATGTTTCGCTGGTTTGCATGGGCTATGCCTGCCAGTACCCGACCGATGAAGATACATGGTGTGCCAACTATATTAAGAATGAACTGGAAGGTAACAGCAATGATTTTGTGGCCATGATCGAACAAATAAGAAAGGGTGACGGAGCCCGCTTTTTTGATCCTGCGAAGCAGGAATGGTCGCCCGAAAATGATTTTAAACTGTGTCTTGATCTGAATCGCTTTGATTTTGTGCTGAAAGTTGAACAGGAAGGTGAGTTAAATTATCTTCGAAAAATTGAAATTTAAAGCCAATGAAACGTTATAATTTCGATGAAATTGTTCCGCGAGAAGGAACCAATAGTATTAAATATGATGGATTAAAAAAATACTTTAAGACCGACGGCCTGCTGCCACTTTGGGTCGCCGACATGGACTTTCGCACCCCCGATTTTATCGTGGGGGCAATGCGTCAACGACTCGATCACGAAATTTACGGTTACACCATTCGCCCCGATTCCTACTTTGATTCGGTTGTGAACTGGATGAAAAGACGCTTCGGCTGGGAAATCCGGAAAGAATGGATTTCGTTTAGTCCGGGGGTAGTGGCCGGGTTAACTCTGGGAATCGAGACCTTCTCAAATCCGGGCGACGGCGTGGTGGTAATGCCTCCGGTATATTTCCCGTTTTTTGACTGTGTTAAAGGCACCAAGCGAAAAATGATTGAAAATCCGCTTAAACTTGAAAATGGCCGGTATACCTTCGACCTGGAAGACCTGAGAGCAAAGATTGACGAAAATACGAAATTGCTGTTGCTTTGTAACCCGCAAAACCCGGGCGGCATGGCCTGGACCCGCGAAGAACTTACTGCACTTACCGACATTTGCCTGGATAACGATATCATGATTATTGCTGACGAAATTCATTCAGACCTGGTTTACAAAGGCCACAAACATATTCCGCTGGCCAGCATTTCGGAAGATGTGGCAAAAAATTGCATGATTTCTATGGCACCCAGCAAAACATTCAATGTGGCAGGGCTTGCCTCATCGCTGGTTATCATTCCCGACAAAACCAAATTTGCACGCTTCGAACGTGCATTGGGTGTTGGTCACCTCGGGATGGGGAATATTTTTGGAACTGTTGCCCTGGAAGCCGCCTACACGCATGGCGATAATTGGCTCGACCAGATGCTTGACTATCTTTGGGATAACTATCTTTTACTGGAAGAATTTATAAATGCCAAACTGCCCAAAGTAAAAGTGATGCATCCGGAAGCCACTTATCTGGTCTGGCTTGATTTCAATGCCTACGGCATGAAAAACGAAGAACTCATGAAATTTACCATGGAAAAGGCAAAACTGGCGCTGAATGATGGAGCTCGCTTTGGAACCGGTGGCGATGGCTGGCTGAGAATCAACACAGGATGCCCGCGTAGTGTTTTGGAAGAAGCATTGAACAGACTTGAAAAAGCTTTTGGCCCGATCTAGAAATTGGCATTAATCCATTCCACAGCTTTATTTGCGTCGATCTCCTGCATGCAACGAAAATGCTTTTTCGGGCATTTCTGGTATCCCAGTTTGGAACAAGGGCGACATTTCAATCCTTCGACCTGCAACTGAAGCGAGTCCGGATCGGCCTCGAAAGGCGTCATCCCGAATGCCGGAACAGTATTACCCCAAAACGAAAGTATCTTCTTTTTAAAAGCAGCTGCAATATGCATCAACCCGGTATCATTGGCCAAAACAAGTTTCGCATCGCGCACCAATGATGCCGATTGGTGAAGGGTGATTTTCCCGGCATAATTCAGCACATTCCCTTTTGATTCGGATAATATTTTTTCGCCTGCCTCTTTTTCAGCCTTTCCTCCCAACAAAATAACCGGATGCGAAATACGCTGACAGATCTCTGAAACTTTTTCGACGGGTAACTTCTTGGTCGCATAAGTTCCGGCAATTACAAAAGCCACGTACCCTTTTTGAAAAATAGCAGGTAATTCTTCCGGGTTGAAACCCTCTCCTTCCGGTATAAAATAATCAAGTCCCTGTCCGTCATCCTTTACATCAAATACCGAGACTGAATCCAGGTAGCGTTCAACAATGTGCTGTTCCGGCAGGCGACTTATCTTAAAATTCACCAGCAGCCATTTTTCCCAGTTCAGTTTTTGAAAAGCAAACGATGGCGATTTCAGGCTGCGCTTTATCCTGTTGCTCCTGATATTCTGATGCAGATCGATGATGTAATCGAAATCTTCGGGTTCAAGTTTCTTTATCAGATCGTTGATGTTGTCTTCGAGTAAGTGAACCTTATCGATATATGGATTGCAGGCTACCAGACCGGCGTGTTTCCTTTTGGTTACAAAATGAACCTCAGCATCTTCAACCTGTTGCTTGAGGCCACGCACAACCGGAGATGTCAGAACAATATCGCCGATGGAACTAAAGCGTATGACCAAAAACTTTATTTTCATAAGTTGTCCGCTAAGCTGCTATGCTGCCGGGTTGCCTGCTTTACAGCAAAATGCTGCTCCCAAAAACAAAAATCCCCGCAGATAATTCTACGGGGAAGATAGTGATAATATCATTTTTATGCCGATTCAACCAGCACAATTATCTTGTTCGACTTGTTTTCCACCACACCTCCGTCTACCTCAAACAGTTGTTCGTTGTTATTCATGTCCTGGATTTTTATGGTGCCTTTGTCAAGGGTCGAAAGAATCGGGGCATGGTTGGTAAGAATTTCAAAAGCGCCTTTACTGCCGGGCAATTGAACCAGCTTAACTTCGCCTCCAAAAATCTTTTTATCCGGTGTGATGATCTCAAGATACATGGTTATCCCTTCTGATTTAATTTTCAGCTAAAATCTTTTCGCCTTTCTCAATCGCTTCTTCGATGGTTCCAACCAGGTTGAATGCCGACTCAGGATACTTATCTACTTCTCCATTCATGATCATCCGGAAACCTTTTATGGTATCTTCGATCGACACCAGTTTTCCTTCCAGGCCGGTAAATGCCGATGCCACAAAGAACGGTTGCGATAGAAAGCGCTGTACACGACGGGCACGGTGAACAACCAGTTTATCTTCTTCCGAAAGTTCGTCCATCCCCAGAATAGCAATAATGTCCTGCAATTCAGTATAACGCTGAAGCAACATAATTACATCCTGTGCACAAGAATAATGCTCTTCTCCAACAATCTCAGGTGTTAGAATTCGTGAACTTGAGTCGAGCGGATCAACAGCCGGATAGATACCCAACTCAGCAATTTTCCGGCTGAGCACGGTAGTGGCATCAAGGTGGGCAAATGTTGTTGCCGGTGCCGGGTCGGTAAGGTCGTCGGCAGGTACATAAACCGCCTGAACCGACGTAATCGATCCGTTTTTGGTCGATGTGATTCTTTCCTGCATGATTCCCATTTCGGTAGCAAGCGTTGGCTGATAACCTACCGCCGAAGGCATACGTCCGAGCAGCGCTGAAACCTCTGATCCTGCCTGTGTAAAACGGAAAATATTATCGACAAAGAACAGAATATCGCGGCCTCCGCTTTTGCTTCCGTCTCCATCACGCAAACTTTCAGCAATAGTCAATCCGGAGAGTGCAACACGGGCACGGGCACCCGGAGGCTCGTTCATCTGTCCGAATACCATGGCCAGCTTCGAATCTTTCAGTTTCTTTTCATCTACTTTAGAAAGATCCCAACTCCCCTTTTCCATCGATTCTTTAAACTCTTCGCCGTAATCAACAATATTGGCTTCAATCATCTCACGGAGCAGGTCGTTCCCTTCACGGGTACGCTCACCTACACCGGCAAAAACCGAAAGTCCTGAATGTGCCAAAGCAATGTTGTTGATCAACTCCTGAATCAGGACGGTTTTTCCTACACCTGCACCGCCAAACAAACCAATCTTACCTCCCTTTGCATATGGCTCAATTAAATCGATCACTTTGATCCCGGTGTAAAGCACTTCGGTTTCGGTAGTAAGATCTTCATATTTAGGCGGTTCGTTGTGAATCCGCAAACCCTCTTTCGGAAGTTGTTCAAGTCCATCGATTGAATCGCCAACCACGTTTAACAAGCGTCCCAGAGCAATTTCACCTTTCGGCATCCTGATCGGGCTACCCAAAGACGTAACTTCGGTACCTCGTTTCAAGCCATCGGTAGAGTCCATGGCAACACAACGAATCGTATTTTCGCCGATGTGCTGCTGACACTCAATGATCAGACTTTCCTTTCCTTCGCGAGGGATTTCAAGTGCATCGTAAATTGCAGGAAGTTCACTTTCTTCCTTTTCAAAACTAACATCAACTACAGGCCCGATGACCTGAATGATTTTCCCTTTGTTTTGAGCCATATTGGATTAGATTTTATATCGTTTTTTTAGCGGACAGACCAAATTTTGTAAACAGCAAACAAATTTAACATTGTTTTGGTTTTAACCAATGCGGAATATCTATTTTTGGGCCAAATTTAATCTTGAGAAAATAGCCTTAATGCTTCCGTGTCAGCATTTTCAGTGCTAAATTTCGTAAGGGTTGTTTTACAGCAGATTCCATTTGCAATTCTTCCAGCAATTTCATCGCCCTTTGAAAATAAAATTCAATTTTAGCTTCCGCCAGTTCTTTGGCTCCTGACTTCACGTAAATATTCGTTACCGCTTTTATTTTTTCTTCGGGGATAACATCTTCTTTCTTCATCCAATCCATTAACTCGTTACGGAGTTCGGGCGAAGCATTTTCAAGTGCTTTTATCAATAAAAAAGTTTTCTTATTGGCCAGAATATCGCCACCGATTTTTTTACCGAATGTATCCTGATCGCCAAAGGTATCCAGCAGATCATCCTGCAATTGAAAAGCCAGACCCAGGTTTTCACCAAAGTGATAAAGTTGTTCTGTCAGTTCAGTTGATGCATTGCCCAGCAGGGCACCGGTTTTTAAACTACAAGCCAGCAGAACGGCTGTTTTTAACCGGATCATTTCGATGTACTCATCGGCTTTCACGTCCAGGCGGTTTTCAAAATCCATATCGTATTGCTGCCCTTCGCAAACTTCGATGGCAGTAGTGGTAAACAAATCGAAAACTTCTGTCAGCCTTGTTGATTTACACTCAAGAAGGTATTTATACGATTGAAAAGCCATCGCGTCGCCGGAAAGGATCGCACTGTTTTCATCAAATCGGATATGCACGGTAGGTCGGTTTCGACGGACCGCAGCATTATCCATCATATCATCGTGAAGCAGCGTGAAGTTGTGAAAAACCTCGATGGCCACCGCAGCCGGCAGGGCTGCATTTACATCCTTAGAAAAAAGATTATTAGCCAGCAACAACAAAACAGGGCGTAAACGTTTTCCTCCCATTTCCAGTGAATAATGAATGGGTTGGTACAATTCTACGGGTGTTTTAAGAAGTAATTGTCGCGAACGTTCTTTGATTTCCTTCTCAATTAGCTTCTGCAATTCTTCTACAGTGTGCATTCCTAATTCAATTTAAGTTCATCTCCAGAAACAATTTCGAGATCATCCAGTTCAATGTCTTCCTCTTCATCATAGATATGCAGGAGCGGTTCTTTGAAAGCTTCGGTCGTGGTTAGTCTCTCGAGTCCGGAAAGTAAGGATGGCAACAAAATCAGGTTGGAAGTAACAGCAATTAAAAGTGTCAGCGAGACCAAAATACCCATAGCTTGTGTACCACCAAAATTGGAAATGCTGAAAATTCCAAATCCAAAGAATAATACCACCGAAGTATACAACATGCTTACTCCGGTTTCCTTTAAAGCCAGTACCACCGACTCCCGAATGTCCCAGTTGGTCAGGTTGAGTTCCTGTCGGTATTTGGCCAGAAAATGAATGGTATTATCCACCGAAATACCAAATGCGATACTAAACACAAGTATGGTGGATGCTTTGATTGGGATTCCCGTAAATCCCATCACCGCTGCCGTAAAAATCAAGGGAATAACGTTCGGTGTAAGCGACATGATCACCATTCGCCAGGAAGAGAACATAATGGCCATAAAAGCTGAGATCAGCAGAATGGCCAGACCCAAACTCATAAAAAGGTTTTTAAGCAGGTATTGGGTGCCGCGAAACGATGTAATACTTGAGCCGGTCACTGTAATGTCGTATTTATCGGAAGTAAATACCGAATCGATATCGTTCATGAATCCGGCGTACAACTCTTCCATCCGTTTTGTTCCCACATCTTTTACCCTGATACTTATTCGTGTGGTTTGCCGGGTACTGTCGAGAAAAGAATGCAGCAGGTTGGCATTTTCTTCACCGCTGGCCGCATATTGTAAAATAAAGTTTTTTTCGCGGTTGTTGGGCAGGGTATAGTAACGTTCGAAACCGTTATAGAAAGCCTGTTTCGAGAATTTCAGCAGATCGAGTAGTGAAGTGGGCCGCGACAATTCCGGATAAGTTTCCAGTCTTTTTTCCAATTGATCAATTTTACGAAAAGTAGTGAGTTGCATCACTCCCTGCGGTTTTTTGGTATCGACCATGATCTCAAGCGGCATCAAACCATGAAAATTCGCTTCGAAAAACTTCAAATCGACATATACAGGATCCGATTCGGGAATGTCGTCTACCATGTATCCCGAACTTTTTATTCGCGTTATCCCAAATATCCCAATTAAAATAATGGCAATCGTAACAATATAAACCGTGCGGCGATAGTGCAGGGTGATATGCATCAGTTTATTGATTATGTCCGAAACCCATTTGTTATCGAGGTGCCCCACGTGACGTGATGATGGCGGCCCAATCAGACTGAAAATAATGGGAATCAGCAACAATGAAAGCACAAAAAGCGCAAGAATGTTCAACGAGGCAATAATACCAAACTGGCGCAAAATATCGCTTCGTACAATCATAAAAGTGGCAAAACCCGAGGCAGTGGTCAGGTTAGTGAGAAAAGTGGCATTCCCGATTTTTATGATCACTCGCTGTAATGCTTTTACCTTGTTGCCGTGACTTACAAATTCGTGATGAAATTTATTGAGCATATAAATGCTGTTTGGAATCCCAATCACGATCAGCAAGGGCGGGATCATTCCCGATAGTAAGGTAATTTTATAGCCGAAAAGCGCCAGCATTCCCATGGCCCAGATCACACCCATGACAACAATCAATACAGGCACAAATACTGCCTTGAACGAGCGAAAGAAAAGAAACAGAACAAGAATACAAATGCCTAGCGCCAGCGCACTGAACATGTATAATTCCTTCTTTATTTTCACCGATGTTACCACCCGAATATAAGGAAGCCCTGAGTAGTGCAGTTTGACCTTCTCATCGCGCTCGAATGCACGACAAACTTTCTGAATTCCAGCCACCAGATCCTCACGCTCTTTCGTTTTCATTTTTTCCTTGTTCACCGTTATGGCGAGAACGTAGGCATGGGTTTCGTCATTATATATCAGGTCCTTGTAAAACGGAAGTTGCTTCAGACGTTTAACACTGGCATCCAGTCCGTTCTGTGTTGAAATGGAATCGGGGAATACAGGGATAACCTCAAATTTTTTCTCTTCGATATTCTTTTTCAAATCGTAAGCATTGGTAACCGAAAACAGGTTTTCGACACCATCCACTTCCGAAAGTTCATTGCACAAGCGTTCCCAGCGCCTGAAGTGATTAAGTTGAAAAAAAGCCGAGTCGCGTATCCCGATCATGATCAGGTTGCCTTCCTCGCCAAATACGTCGACAAATTTTTGATAATCTTTGTATGCCGGGTCTTTTTTGGGGAGCAGCGAGGCATATTCATACGACATTTCCACCTGCCGGGCATGGTACCCAAAAAAGAAAGTTATGGCCCCCAAAACCAAGAGAAGCAGAATTCTATTGCGAAGAATAATCCGGGAAACCCTGACCCACATACTGTTAAATCTATACTACCCGACGAAAGTACTACAAATTCTCGGATTTCGAAAAATTGATCCCATACGTCAGCGGGATTTAAAATCAAATTATTATGCTTACTTTTTCCTGCTGGAAACAGCAATTAAACTTCCTGTGGTTCGGAAGAACAAATAACCTTCTGAAATGGCCGGTGTCGACATACAAACTTCCTCCAGTTGATTCGTTTGCAGCAATTCAAATTCAGCTCCTGCCTTTACCGAGTACACAGCACCGTCGTTGTCAACAATATAGATAATTCCGTCGGCTGCAACGGGCGAAGAGGTGTAACTGTTTCCGCTTCCTACCTTTTCCGAATACAATTCTTCTCCAGTATCGGCATCAAAACAGGTAAGGTTTCCGTTCCATCGCGCATTGTACAAATAACCATCGTACAACAACATAGTCGACATGTAAGCACCACCCCGAGGTTTCGCCCATTTTACATATTCGTTTGACGTTTCATCTTCGGCCAGTGATATATTGCCTGAAGCCGTTTTTTTAATTGCCAAAATTGGAGATGTCTTTCCGTGCGCACTATTAAAATAAACCAAATCGTCCCCGATAATCGGCGAAGGAATGGGTATATCGCCCCCGCCTGACATCCGCCATACTTCCTCACCCGTTTTAAAATCATAACCTCCACGATGTTTGTAACCGTTCACGACAACAACATCCCGCCTTCCGTCGTTATAAACATTGGGGGTTTCCCATCCCGGATACTCATCACGTTTCTGCTTCCAAATTTCGCGGCCGTTTTCCAGGTTATAGGCTGCCACAAACGAATTTGTATCGACATCACATTGAATGATGACCGTATTTTTATGAATCAGCGGCGAACTGGCAAATTCCCATTCAGCATTTGGGACCAGAAAAAAATTCGATTTTAACACTCCGAAATCTTTCTTCCATTGCAATTCGCCTTCCATGTTGTAGCAATACAATCCTTCCGAGCCGAAAAAAGCAACTATATATTTACCATTGGTCGCCGGTGTGCAGTTCGCGTGTGAAGACATGGGATGCCGTTTTTGTTCGGGGTAGCCCGTATGTGCAGTACGTTCCCAACGTATCGTCCCGGATTCCTTGTCCAGACAGAAGAGCATCCAACGATGTTCGGAAGAATCAGCTACGGAACCAATAGAACCGTAAATACCGGTTTTGATTTCACCGGTATCCTGCTCACTCACTGCGGTAGTAACAAAAATACGATTGTCCCAAATCACGGGACATGAATGGCCAAGTCCCGGGATTTCCGTCTTCCAGGCAATATTTTTACCGGATGCAACATCCCAGGTTTGCGGAAGATTGGCGTTGTCGAGTATGCCATTAATGGTGTTTCCACGATACATGCTCCATTGCCTCGCGGGATCAATGTCTTGCGCACAAGCTGTACGAATTAGAAACGAAAAAAGCAGTATCTGAAATAAAACTATTTTGGTCATGGTTAGATTTTTGGTTGGTACCAAAGTACTCATTTTTTGGCGTTTGATTTCAGCAGGATCAGTACTTTTTGCGTTCATCGTCGATCATGGGCACAAAACGTACCGGCAATATATTCTTTTGCTTGATCTTCCCGTTTTTCTTTTGCAACAATACCAAATGTTGTACCTGCCCTTCACCCACAGGAATAACAAGGCGTCCACCCTCGGACAGTTGATCTTTTAAGGGCTGGGGAATATGCGTCGGTGCGCAGGTCACGATAATGGCATCGAACGGTGCTTTCTCAGGCCATCCTCTGTAACCATCGCCAGTCTTGCAGTAAATATTGTTATAACCCAGTTGTTCGAATATGGATTTGGCTCTTTCAGTCAGCGAATCAAATAGCTCAATAGTATAGACCGAATCACAGATCTGGGCAAGAATGGCCGCCTGATAACCCGAACCTGTACCCACTTCCAATACCCTGTCACTTTGTTTCAGATCAAGTGCATCGGTCATGAAAGCTACTATAAAGGGCTGCGAAATGGTTTGCCCCTCCTCAATTGGTAATGGATAGTCGTTGTAAGCAAAGCGGATATATTCCGGTAGAACAAATTTATGCCTTGGCACTTCCCTGAAAGCGTCCAGTATTTTTCTGTCGGTAATCCCACGTGCCATAATCTGTTTGTTAACCATCTGCTCGCGCTGGTTCCTAAACACCTCCTGAGGCATAGATCCCAGGCAAAATACAATCAGTATGGGAACTAAAATTGGCAACACCCTTTTCTTTTTCTTTTATAACGGACAGAAATTTACAGGGTTGCAGAAACAATAACGAATAAAATGTAGTTTAGGAGTTTTGCGTTTTCGTTTTTCGTTTTTCAACCCAGTGATATACAATGGGCAATACCATCAATGTTAATAGTGTTGAAGTGATCAGTCCGCCAATTACCACCGTTGCAAGTGGTCGCTGCACTTCCGATCCTGGTCCGGTATTGAATGCCATCGGGATAAAACCAAGGCTGGCAACCAGTGCCGTCATCAGAACGGGACGCAGGCGATCGGCCGAACCCTCCACAATCAGGTCTTTGAGCGAGCCTTTGTGCTGTTTTCGAATTTCGTTAATATGATCGACCAACACAATACCATTGAGCACTGCCACACCAAACAAGGCCACAAAACCGATACTTGCCGAAACTGAAAGATACATCCCCCGCAACCAGAGCAGGAATATACCGCCCGACAAGGCAAATGGCAGGTTCAACAAAATTAGAATCGCATATTTCATTTTACCAAAATTCAGGTAAAGCAACCCGATGATGATAAAGATGGACAGAGGCACCACCAGCAGGAGGTGACGCATGGCGCGTCGCTGGTTCTCAAAGGTTCCGCCATAATCGATAAAATAACCGGCAGGAATATCAGCATCTTTTTCAATCTCGGCCTGAAGATTAGCCACATAGGTTCCCAAATCAATCCCGTGTATATTAATCCCCACAATCAAACGACGCCAGCCATTCTCTCGCTGGATTTCGCGTGGACCTTCCTGCAACAATATATCGGCCACCCTTTTCAACGGAACGTATCCACCATTGGGCAGGTGAACCGGAACATCCTGTATTTTCTGCAATTCATCGCGGACATCCTGCGGATAACGTACGACAATGCCAAAACGACGCTGCCCTTCGTATACCTGACCAACCTCCTGCCCTCCGATTCCTGCTTCGATCACCTGCTGAACATCGTCAACGTTCAATCCAAAAGAAGCAACGGCTTCACGGTTAATTTCGATGGTAATGTAAGGCTGACCAACCGTTTGTTCAACATAATAATTGTCGGTTCCATCGAGTTGCGGTAACAGCCTGGAAATATTTTCACCTACCTGGCTAAGCACATCCAGATCCTCGCCGTAAATTTTTACTGCCAAGTCCGATTTCACACCACTGGTCAGTTCGTCGACCCGCATGGCAATAGGCTGTGTAAAATTATACACTAAACCGGGTTCGGTTAGCAAATAAGGCTCAATCTGGTGAATGATATCGTCCTTGGTCATTCCTTTTCGCCACTCATCCATTGGTTTTAGCAGTACCCAAACATCGGTTTGGTGGACACCCATCCAGTCGTTGGCCAAATCGGAACGACCGGTTTTTGGCACTACGGTTTGTATTTCCGGAATATTCTGCACCAGTTTCCCGGCCAGCCAGTTGGCATTTTCGATCGATTCTTCAAGCGTTACCGAAGGCATTCTTACCTGTTCAATCAAGATGGATCCCTCATCAAGCTCAGGAATAAATTCGGTACCCAAACGGGTCATCAGCACAATTGAAACCGCAAAAATTACCCCTGCCACCGAAACAACAAACCATTTCCGATCGATGTAATAAGCCAGAGAACGGGTGTACCAGGGTTTCAAAAAATTGATCAGACGGTTTTTTCTTACCCGAACTCCTTTTCGGAATACAATAGCCGAAATGGCGGGAATAAAAATCAGGGCAAGTAATAAAGATCCAAAAACGGCTGCTGCCACGGTAATTGCCATTGGCCGGAAGAGAATTCCTTCCATACCACTAAACGTCATTATCGGGACATACACCATCAGAATAATCAAAACTCCAAAGAAAATTGGACGTACGACTTGTTGTGCTGATCGTCTGATGATTTCGTCTTTATCTTTTCCTTTTTCTTTTTGAAGGCCATGCACAATATTTTCAACCATAACCACAGAACCATCGACTACCATACCGAAGTCAATCGCGCCCAAACTCATAAGATTAGCAGCCAATCCGAATTCACGCATACCGATAAATGCAAACAGCATGGAGAATGGAATGACCATGGCAACGATGATTGCCCCTGATATTTCGCCCAGCAGCAACAACAACACAACGATCACAAGGAAGCCTCCTTCCAGAAGGTTGGTGGAAATGGTTGCAGTTGTGCGGCTGATCAGGTCCGACTGGTCGTAAAATTTTTCGATCTGCACACCTTCGGGAAGATTGGTGTTGATGTTGTCGATTTTTTCTTCGATGGCAGTGATCACCTTGCGCCCGTTACCACCGCGCAGCATCATTACAATACCTGTAACAACTTCGCCCTTTCCATCCTGGGTCACACCGCCCTGCCTGATCTGCGTCCCAATTTCAACCGATGCTACATCTTTAATAAACACCGGTTTATTATCGATATTGGTGACGACGATGTTCTCCACGTCTTCCACCCGGTTGATCTGCCCAACGCCACGTATGATAAACTGCTCACCATTATGTTCGAGGTAATTACCGCCCGAAACACTGTTATTATTCGATATGGCATCAATCACCTCTGAGATACCAATGCCAAAAATACGCAAGCGCCCGGGTTGCACCACAACGTTGTATTGCTTCACAAATCCACCGAATGAATTGATCTCGGTAACCCCCTTCACTACTTTCAACTGTGGTGCGATCAACCAGTCCTGTATCTCGCGCAATTCGGTCAACGAATAATTTTCACCACGAACTACATACTGGTATATTTCTCCCAGTGCCGTCGTTATAGGCCCCAACTGCGGATTGGAGACATCGGCAGGTAATTCATCGCTAATAGATTGCAAACGTTGACTTACCATTTGGCGGGCAAAATATATATCGGTTTTTTCTTCGAATTCGACGGTAACCGCCGATAATCCAAACTGCGAAATAGAGCGAACTTCAGCCACATCCGGAAGACCGTTCATAGCGGTTTCGATGGGATAACTTACAAGTTTTTCGACATCATAAGGAGAGTACCTCCCTGCCTTGGTGATTACCAGCACCTGTACCGGCGTAACATCGGGGAGCGAATTAATGGGTAGCTGAATGAGTGAAAAATAACCCGCCACCGCCATTAATACGACGAGTGACAAGGCCACAAATTTCTGACGAACACTAAAGGTGATGATCTCTTTTAACATAGGTCTTGTTTTTGGGTTATTCTTCAGCAATTATATCGAAGCGGGAAAGTGCCTTCAAACTGAAGACATGGGAAACGGCTACTTCTTCATCCTTTTGCAGCCCGCTGTTGACCACCACAAACTGATCGCGGATCTCGTCAACTCCTATAGCCCGTTTTTCATAGATGCCGTCGCCTTTGTAGACAAAAACAATGGCCTGATCTCCATCATAAGTGAGTGCTTCAACCGGGATAGCAATAATTTCTTCCTGGGAGGAAGTGGCAATACTCAAGCGCACGTTCTCGCCTGGTTTGGGCCATCCGTTTTGGGCAGAAACAAGGATATTCACGATTACCGACCGACTGCTTTCGTCGAGACCGGGATTGATGGATGTAATTCTGGCCTGCATCAGATTTTCCCTGTTCTCGCGTTTTGTAATGCTTACCGAATCTCCTACATTAATAAGTCTCGCATCTTCAGGAGAAAGGTATCCGCGAATCAGCACTTGTCTTGTATCGAGCACCCGCGAGAGATTTTCAAGGGCATTTACCGACTGGCCCATTTCCACAAAATTACGCTCAATCACACCATCGATCGGGGAATGGATCTTCAGCACCGGATCTATGTTTTCGGCAGTAGTGAACGACTGAATCTCATCATCAGACACGCCAACTGCTTTTAATCGCGAATAGCTTGCCCGTGATGATGCCAGTGCCCTATCGTATTCGGCTGTTGCACGCTCGAGCTCACTGGCCGATGTAATGGTTTCCTCAACCAGCTGCTTTACGCGCGCCAAACGATTGGTTTGGAATCGTTCTTCGGCATAAGCCTGTAAGTATTCCGAAACCAGGTTCCCGAATTCCAGGCTCTGAATCTCAAACAAAGCTTCGCCTTTTTTCACCCATGAACCCTCGAATTTATTTACCTTGCGAATCTGTCCATCGATTGGTGTACTGATGATGCTCCCGTGATTTGGAGCTGGAAAGACAACTCCCGGTGCTGCCACCGAATAATCGATGAAATTGTTACTCACTTTCAGGGTTTTAATGGGTAGCTCGTTCTGTTCCTTCTGAGAAAGCTGGATGAACTTATCGCTTGATTCTTCGGCACGAAGTGAAGGCGGCATTTCAGTTTGATCTTTCACCTCCATTTGTTCCTGCTGATTTCCGCGATTACACGAAAAGAACACAGTGCTTAGTCCGATAATCAGTAAAAAGAGAATAGTATTTTTCATGATGCTTCGTTTTATCGTTTTTTGATGTGTTTAGTAAACAAGGTCTTCGTCGAGGTATTTTTCCAGCGCAACCAGTTGAAGGTAATATTCACGCAATGCCTGCAGGTAACTCTCTTCGCTCGACAGGTATGTTTGCTGCGCATTTAGAAGGTTCAGCAAGTCTACTTCTCCCAACTGATAAGCTCTAAGCGTCAGGCTTTGCAACTGGGCAGCTTTTTCTTTAATGGTGCTGTTATAACGGTCGATAATGCTTCGGCTGACTGAATAATTGTGCCATGCATACTCGATCTGTTTTTTTGTATCGAGCCTGATCTCCTGCTGTTTCCATTGAATTTCCTGTTGCCTGGCGAGGGCCATGTTGATTTTCCCGCGTTGATCGAAGGGATACCAGATTGGAATTTTTAGTCCAACCTCAAAGCCTTTGTAATCATAACCCGTCCCGTAATCTTGTGTGTAGAGATTTAAACGAATATCGGGTAAAATGTTGCTGCGGGCTTCTTTCAGCGAATAATCCGAAGCCTGTAACTGGTGTTCTGTGGCCAGAAAGTCGGGCTGGTTTTCCTGTACAGCCAGCGTCATGATCTGCGAAATTTCTATATCGTTTGCTTGTAAAGTGTCCGAAAACTGAATGCTGTATTTCTGATTTTCAACGGGCAAACCCATGGCATAAAATAATCCGTAGCGCGCCCGATGGAGCACCCATTCGGTCTGATCGAGCTCGTTTTTTGCTTGTTCGAGCTGAAGTTCGGCATTGGCCAGGTCGATTCCATTACCCATGCCGGTTTCGAACTTGGTGTAAACTGCATTATAAAGCTCCTGCGCCAATTCCATCTGATGCTGCCGTGAACTTTGAAGATGAAGAGCGTACAAAACTTCTACATAGTAGCTCTTTACTTCGGCTTTGATCTGCTTTTCACGTGCTTTTATTTGCAGCTGTAAGGCCTCCACCTCCTCCGATAAGGCCTTCATCCTGTAAACGGTAGTCAGCGGAAAATCAAATTCCTGTGAAATAGTAAAGCGCTGTTCGTCGAACGCATCGCCGGGACCCGAGGAAATTCCTTCTTTGAAGTAGCTGATCTCCGGTGCTGAAACACCCGTCTCGGTTCGCCACACGTTTTCTTTTTGTTGCAGTTGCATATACATCTGCTGCAATTCGGCATTGCGGCTAAACGCCGAATCAACAGCCTGTTGAATGGTCAATACAGAATCCTGACCGGATACCTGCGCAAACAAAAAGATCAATCCGAATACTATGCCTGCGAATTTATTCATGGTTGTTGATTTCGTTGAAGCTTTAAAGTTATTGATTAATAATTATACAACTTCACTCTGTTTAATTAAATTTTATTGCTCATGCTTACTACTAAAATAGTTTGACACACTTCTTTTCCATTTCTTGCGCACAAGTTAATTTTTAAAACTATGGTCATCCGGCATTTAATTGAAATCAGAAAAACCTGTTTAATCGAACCTTAAAAATGTACAAAACATTTTCTTAACATTTGCCGAAAATTGATGCTTCTTTTAACACAGACCTCTATTTTTGCAGCATAAATCCAAGTATCTAGATGTTTGGATATTTTGAAAACAGAAAAGGAACAGGAAAATGGAAAAAATTTTGATAATTGGCGGTGTTGCAGCCGGAGCCACTGCAGCAGCCAAAGCCCGAAGACTATCGCCCGATGCACAAATTACCATGCTGGAAGCAGGACCGGACATTTCGTTCGCCAACTGTGGCTTACCGTATTACATTGCCGGAGATATCGACAGCCGCTCGAAGCTGATCCTGCAAAGCCCCGAAAGTTTTAATGAACAGTACCAGGTTGCGGTGCATACCCATACGCTGGTTCAATCCATCGATCGTGCAACAAAAACGTTGAAAGCGACAAACAGCCAGACCGGTGTTGAAAAAACGTTTGAGTACACCAAATTGATTTTGGCCCAGGGAGGACGGCCGATTGTGCCAGAGTTGCCGGGTGCCGATCGCGAACATGTTTTTAGTTTATGGACCCTTGAAGACATGGATAAGATCGACGCGCATTTAAAACAAAATAATCCGAAAACGGCAGTAGTTGCAGGCGGTGGTTTTATCGGTCTCGAAATGGTGGAAGCGCTGGTTAAAAGAGGATTGAAAGTACATGTGGTGGAAAAAATGCAGCATGTAATGGCCATTCTCGAAGCCGAAACCGCAGGATTCATTACCCGCGAATTAAAAGCGTACGGCGTCGGAGTTCATACGAACACGACGGTAGAAAAAATCAACGCCAATTCAGTGGTACTGGATAATGGAAAAACACTGGATGCCGATATGGTTCTTCTTTCAATTGGCGTTCGCCCAACGCTGCAACTGGCCAAAGATGCCGGCTTGGAAATTGGCGAAGCCGGCGGTCTGCTGGTGAACGACAAACTGCAAACTTCAGACCCGGATATTTTTGCTGCCGGCGATATGGTAGAAATTGAGCACCGCGTGAGCGATAAAAAAGTTCGAATTCCGCTGGCAGGACCTGCCAACCGCCAGGGACGAATTGCTGCCGAAAATGCACTGGGCGGCAAGCACAGCTACAAAGGTTCGATCGGAACCTCTGTGGTTCGCGTTTTCGAAGCCGTAGCCGGGACAACTGGGCTTTCATTGAAACAAGCCCGTGCAGCCGGTATTGATGCCGATGCGGTGGTGGTGCACAAAGAAGCGTTCACTTCGTACTACCCGGGTGCCGAAAATGTAAGTGTGATGCTGGTTTACGATAAAAACACCGGAGTTGTGCTGGGTGGGCAAACCGCAGGCTACAGGGGTGCCGACAAACGCCTGGATGTAATTGCCACGGCCTGTGCCGCCAAGCTCCCGGTAAGCGAAATTGCCGATATCGATTTTGCCTATTCACCACCGATTGGAACGGCCAACGACGCCATGAACATGGCGGCTTATGCAGCCGAAAACAAACTATCGGGCTACGGTCCTTCAATCCTGGTGTCAGAACTGGACGATTATATTGAGAAACAATCGCAACTTATTGTTTTAGACCTCAGAGATGTATTTGCCAACCAGAAAAGCAAAATGAACGGCGCTTACCACTTGCCGCTCGAGCAATTAAAACCAAACATCGAGCGAATTCCAAAAGACATTCCAATCCTGGTGTACGACGAAACCGGTAAAAAAGGGCACCAGGCTGTTCGCATCCTGCTGGGAGCCGGGTGCAAGGAAGTAATGAATATCTTGGGAGGACACACCTCGCTGCAGCGTTTTGCCGTTACCGAAGGTTTTCGGAATATTCAAATGATTCCGCTGCCAATCGAGAAAAAGAGCATCGGTGAAAGGGTAATGGAAGAAACCGAAACCAATAACAATGTTAGCGCAAATGAGCTTAAACGTTTGGTGATTGATGTGCGCACGCCTGGCGAGTTCAACAGCGGTGCTTTCCCCGATGCCATCAATATTCCGCTCGACCAGTTGATGTCTGGTAATGCTGACCTGGGTGAAGACACCGAACGTGAGATCATTGTTTATTGTGCTACCGGTGCCCGTTCTGCCTATGCCGAGCAAGTGCTCAGAAGGTACGGATTTTCGAATGTCACCGATGGTGGCGGTATTTCTTCAATGATGGCCCTATATCAATAAAAAGAGTTTTACAAAAAAAATAAACCGGTTCGTTCGTTGACGGATCGGTTTTTTCATAAAAAAGGGTGTACAAATGCACACCCTTCTATCATTTTCGACTAATTTTTACTTCACAAACGAAGCTTTATTCAGGTAATTGAAACAAGCTTCAACGCCTTCGAACTGTGTCATGTTATCAGCTTCTCCAATACCTTCCAGTTCCACATAAAATTCATCAAGTCCGTTTTCGTAGGCTTTGGTGAAAATATTTTTAAAATTCATCAAGCCCGACTGCCCCAACACTTTACGGTCTTTAATGTGCAACACCGGGAATCGGCCTGGATAGTTGGCAAAGTATTCGAGCGGATCGTTTTGTCCCATCACCGTCCAGTAAACGTCCATTTCAAAAAATACCAGGTCAGGGTCGGTTCCGTTCAGGAACAGGTCATAAATCACATCACCTACCGGCATCCACGGATTTCGTTGTTTTTCCCTGTCTTCCGGTTTTACCACGCGCTCAAATTCGCGGTTATGGTTGTGATACCCCCACTTAATGCCTACCGATTTGGCAATTTCACCGGCATTATTAAACACCTCGCAAACCAATGCGGCATCTTCATGATTCTCCACCTGTGGCATACCGGGTTGCACCAGAGTGGTCACGCCCAGTTTTGCATGGTCTTCAACAGCTGCCTTCCAGAAATCAGCAATTTCGCTTTTATTCTCATTTGAATAGGAACGAACCGGCGGATTTACATGCGAACCGGTTATTTTCAGACCGGCATCTCCGGCTATTTTTTTGAACTCGGTCATGTCGTAGCCATACATTTTACGGTCTCGATAACCGGCGCATTCAGCCGTTGTATAACCAATTTGGGCCACTTTTTTCAATCCCCCCGGAACATCTTTTGTCAGTTCTCTCCCCAGTGAATACAATTGCAAACCAACCTGTTTACCAGTTGCCAATCCATTCACCATCACTGATGCTGTGGCAGGGGTCAAACTACCGGCGACCATTCCACCAGCTGTAATCAGGCCAAATCGTTTTAAAAATTCTCTTTTATCCATAAGGTCTAATATTGATTGATTTACAGCTTGTATGAGCCCCTGTATTTATAATGGTACAAACGATGGTTCCAGGCTTCCTTATCTTCGCCAAAGCTTTGGGTTGCCGGATTCCATTTCACCGATCGTCCGAGTTCGGTAGCCATGTTTCCTAAACAGCAGGTAATGGCTGTACTTGCTCCTACTTCAATTGGCGCAATCGGTTTTTTGCGCGAACGAACGCTGTCGATAAAGTCTTGCATATGTGGTGCGCTGATTTCGAAACTGCCACCGCCTTCCTTTTGTGCTTTTTGCATTTCTTCAAACATTCTTCTGCGCTCTTCCCGAGTCAGGTTGCGCGGACGTCGACCGGCGAGTTCTTCCGGAACGAGGTCAGCTTTCGAACAGGCCAGGTAACCACGAGCTACCTCAATCCAACCGTCATCGCCAATGAATTTGATGCCCTGTGCATTCGGCATGTCATCAAGGTAAGCCTGTTCGGTCATTACCACACCGTTCAGGTATTTGTAGGTGAGGTACTCGGCTCCATCGTATCCTTTGGGAATAATTTCAGCCGGACCCGAGCCGTCCATGCCAATAGCTGCCTGTGCAATATCAAACATGTGAGCTCCCCAGTCGGCAGTAAATCCGTTTCCGGTTTCGCGATACCAGCGCCATGCTCCCCAGAGTTTTTCTCTTTCCGGCGGATCAAGCGATATGGGTGGACAAAGGTCAGGATGATAATGAATATTTGGATCGTTCAGTGGTCCCATCCACAGGTTGAAGTTCAGGTTGCCCGGAACAGGTTCTTCGGGCAGATCAAGCGGTCTTGGCGGTTCGCCTACTTTCGCATAAATTTTATCGATATGACCAATAGCACCGGCTTGTACCAGTTCTATGGCCTTCTGGAATTCGCCACTAGAACGCTGCTGGCTTCCCACTTGAACAATACGTTTGTTGTCGTTGGCCACACGTACCATTTTTTGCGATTCGGTAATGGTGAAAGAAAGTGGTTTTTGAACGTAAACATCTTTCCCCGCCTGACAGGCGTGAATGGTCATTAGTGCATGCCAGTGATCGGGCGTGCAAACCTCAACGGCATCGATATCTTTACGTTCCAGTAATTCCTCATAATGCTCGTACTTGTCGACCCGAGGGGCCAGACCCAGCGATTTTTGCCATTCTTCAACCGTACGTTTGAAACGTTCGGTTTTCATGCTGTCTACGTCGCAGCCGGCCACTACTTCAACGCCCGGAACGGATGAGAAACTGCGGAAATCGTTTATTCCCTGCTGCCCCAATCCAATAAATCCCATGGTTACTCTGTCGCTCGGTGCAATTTTAATTCCATTGATTGTCCAACTCGGAAGGATGGTCAATCCGGTTAATCCGAGTGCTGAAAGACCTAAAAATTTTCTTCGATTTAACTGATTAGATTCTTTAGCCATAAGGTGATTTTTAAATTGTTATTATTTGAATGATTATCGTTAGTTTACTTTTTGACAACGGTTTAGTTCATCGGTTCGCCAAGATACAAAAAAGTTCCATTCAATTTTCCCGGGTTACTTTCCAAAACCCAAATAAATGTTATCGTTTAACAAAATTAGATCCCTCTTCGAAATGCTATGTGTTAAAAATACACATTGATGAATAAAAATCAAGAAATTCTGTCAAATAACATAAGTCAAACCTGTACAAAAAAAATCCGTATACACGTCAAAAAATCAATTTAAACGATAAAACCATGAAATCTTTTTACCTGACCATCTTTATAATTTGTGTCTTCCATGTTTTTTCATTTTCCCAAACATGGCCACAACAATGGGAACGACTTTCGCATAACCGCACGCAGGATTATTTTACCGATGTAGTTGAAGCCAATGACGGCTCATACATTGTACTTGGATCTATCGGCAGTGGTAAATCTGCTGACCTGTGGGTGCTGAGATACAATACAACCGGCGATACTGTTTGGACCCGAAAACCGGGCACAGAATTGGCTGATGTACCTGAAAAAATAGTCTGCGCAAACAATAACGATGTGCTTGTCCTCGGACAGTCGGGATCAGGAGAAAATATCACTACCATGCTTGTTCGTTTGGATGAAAATGGTGCCGAAAAATGGAGAAAGATGCTCGATAAAGGCTATGTTGGCAATGCCATCACTCCGCTTGACGATAATGGATTTTTGCTGGCCGGTGGGAACAATACTGATGAGGAAAACCAGCATATCTGGCTGGCACGAATGAATGAATCGGGCGAACTGATGTGGGAAAAAACTTTTGAAGATGCTGTAAAGGGCTGTGCATCAACCGTTCGAAAATTACCTACTGGTGAATTTATTCTTGGCGCCCAGGTGCAGGGAACGGTACAAAACGACTGCGACATGCTTTTGATTCGTGTCACGCTGGATGGAGAAAAAATATGGTCGAGCCGGTTGGATTCGCCCAACAGTAAAGAATGGCCCGAATGCATTTGCTGCTCGCCCGACAATTGCTTTGTAGTAGTTGGGTGGATCGGCAATTGCCTGAATGACATCAGCAGTGAATATCCGGTATTTGATTTCGACATGGTAATAAAGAAAATGAGCTGTGATGGTAAAGTACTATGGTCGAAAAACGTGGATTCAGAAGGATCGGAAGGGGGAAATGCCGTTACTATTCGCCCCGATGGCGACTTTATTGTGGCAGGAACAAAAGTCACTTCCTTTGCCGGAAACATCGGACCATGGCTGCTTCATGTCGATGCGAACGGCAATATACTCGACGAATTACTACTGGATATGAAACTGGAACAAGCCAGCAAGATCATCAATACAAGCGACGGAGGATTTTTAGTCATTGGTCCGGGACTCACGGAAAGAACGAATGCACGCAGCGACGGGTGGATCATAAAATTCGCGGGGCTTTAAAACTCAAATACAATTGATTCATTCTGAGCTAATCACTGCTGCAAAAGAACTGAAATTCCTTTTTAATTCGATTTTTTAAAAGAAAAAAGCAAAGCACTTTTTTCATGGTCTTCTTTAATCTTCAACCGCTGTACAATTATTGTGCTGAATAAAAAATTAACTTTGGAAGACAAGCAAATTTCCTTGTTTAAATTTAACAGTATGATTCAAAAAAGAAACTTTTGGATTACAACACAGCTTAAGCACCTTACAGCAGATACTACATGTTAAAAAACCTCAGAAATATAAAAATTCACAAATCTATCTGGCAGGTTGCGCTGGCCATTCTGATGCTGGTGATGAGTATTTATTTTATTAAAAACGAGCATCTCGAACTTGTTGAAATAAAAAATACACTGGAACACATCAATCCCTTTTATTTACTGATTGGGCTTCTGGTTACCGGCTTATATATTTTCATGCAGGCAATAATGTACGTATTTAGCTTCCGCTCTATTGGACTGAGAGTTGCTGTTTGGGATGCAATGGTGCTATTCCTCAGGCGGAATCTGATCAGTGTATTTTTGCCGGCCGGAGGTTTCTCTTCACTGGTATTTTTTACTAAACCGCTTAAAAGGAAAGGTCTCAATAACACCGATATTTTTTATGCATCATACATTTATGGGCTAACCGGGCTGCTGTCGGTTGTATTGGTGGCTATTCCGGTAATCGTTTTGTTACTGCTAAAAAACAGGCTCACATCAAAAGAATTTATACCTTTCCTGTTACTCACCTTTTTAATAGCAATTATTATTTATTCGATCTGGTCACTAATCCGGAGAAAATTGGTGTACCAGCTCATTCTTCGTTTTAAACCGGGGATATCTGTCATCGTTGATAATATCAATACTACTCAATTAAATAAAAAGCATTTTATCTACACCATTTTAACGTCTGTAATTATCGAGTTTGTGGGTATCTCACACGTGTATATTTCAATGCTTGCACTAGGTCATAATCCAACTTTACTGGTATCATTTATCGCCTATATCATTATGGTAATGTTGCTCATTATGTCTCCTTTCCTGAGGGGAATGGGTGCCATAGAAGTAAGCATGACCTACATTTTTGTAAAAAGCGGAATCCCTTTAACGGGAGCGGCTGCCATAACTTTGGTTTTCCGTTTTTTTGAATTCTGGATACCTTTATTGGTTGGCCTTGGTAGCTTCCTTTTCTCTAAAAAGAATGTGTTATCACGAATACTGCCCGTGTTTATTATTTTTATCGCGGGCATCATCAATTTAATTTCTGTTCTTACTCCTGCAATTCCTGATCGAATTGCCATACTCGACAAACTGCTGCCACAAATTGCCATATCTGTTTCTAATTACAGCGTATTTGTCGTCGGTGTTTTATTGATAATTTTAGCCATTTATTTATTGCAGGGAGTAAAACGTGCCAGGAGAATCACCCTTTTTTTACTGGCTATATCAGTTATCGGACATTTGGTAAAAGGAATTGATTACGAAGAAGCGATCATTTCTTTCACGGCTTTTTTTAGCCTGATGATCACACACCGGTTTTACAATGTAAAATCTCTTCCGCTCTTTCGAACAAGCTGGTGGAAAATATGGGTGGTATCATTTACATCGCTAATCATTTATACAATTATTGCAACGTTTTTTCTTGAAAAATCCCATATGGGTTTTGATTATAATTTTGCGGATGCCATAGAAGCTTCTTTTCGTTTCATCTTCTTTTTCGACTCTTCTCAATACATTCCGGCAACAGGTTTTGGTCAGTTTTTTATTGCTTCCATTCATTGGTTTAGTGGCGGTCTTTTGATAGCCGCAATTTTACTGGCTGTAAAACCCATCTTCGACTATAATACCGAAAGCGATGCAAAGGAAATTGCCCATGCCAAATTGCTGGTAAAAAATTATGGCAACTCCGCACTCGATTATTTTAAATATTATCCTGATAAACTTTTCTTCTTTAAAAAAGATGGATTTTTAGCTTACAAAATCCATAAAAACTATGCAGTTGTACTGGAACTGCCGGTTTGTGAAACCAAATCAACTCAAAAAAAACTGTTAACCGAATTCGAAGAATACGCCCGTGAAAACGGATTACGAACCTTTTATTACCGTATACCGGAAGATTCGATAAAGTGGTTTAACAAACTAAATAAAAAAATCCTTTTGATTGGTCAGGAGGCCATATTGAACCTTGAAACCTTTAGCTTGAGTGGCTCAAAAATGCATCCCTTGAGAAATGCCATTAACAAGGCAAAAAAAGAAGGTTACACGTTTCATGTTTACCCTTCTCCGGTAAAAGACGGGATCATTCAGAAATTAAAACAGGTTTCTGATGAATGGTTGAAAAAACCGGGTAAAACGGAAAGCATCTTTTCTCAGGGAATATTTTTACCCGAAGAATTGAAGGAAACGACTGTTCTTACCATCGAAAATGCAGAAGACAAAATTGTGGCCTTTTTAAATATCATTCCCGATTATGCAAAATCAGAAGGGACTTACGATCTTATTCGCACGGCAGATAGCGCTCCAACCGGGATTATTTATTTTCTTTTGACCGAAATGTTCGAATTTTTCCGACAACAGGGAATTTCAAAAGTGAACCTAGGAATGGTAGCCTTTACCGGCAACATAGAACCAAGAAACATGGCCGAACGATCTATGAAATTTGCACTCGAAAACCTTAGATCACTTAGTCACTTTAAAGGACTGTATTCTTTTAAAGAAAAATTTAACCCCGACTGGGTGAAAAAATACCTGGTTTATGATTCAGATTATGATCTCATCTATTTTCCGTCCATTTTAAAAGCTATTTCAAAAGCAGAATAAACAAAGAACCCAGATTAAAGATTAAAAGAGAAATTTTTCAATTTCAGTGTAACTAAACTATTTATCTGAAAATAGGTTTATTATATTGAAAGCCATAAACAATCATACCAAAGAAAATCATGCCGACCGTTCTGCATATAAAAAACATGGTTTGCCCGCGCTGTATCGAATCGGTTCAACAAGTGCTTACCGATTTAGGGTTCGAAGTACTGGAGATAAAATTGGGAGAAGCTGAGATCAACAAGGCTCCTTCTTCTGAACAGCTCGAAAACATTGCATCGAAACTGCAGCAAAAAGGTTTTGAATTGTTGCGCGACAGAAAAAGCGTAATAGTGGAGCAGGTAAAATCCGAGATCATTAAACTGGTGCACCACAGCGAAAATGAAATACTGAACGTAAACCTGTCGAGCCATCTTTCACAATTAATAGGCGCCGATTATTCATCTATTTCCAACCTCTTTTCATCGATGGAAGGACTGACCATTGAAAAATTCACTATCCTCCAAAAGATTGAAAAAGCAAAAGAATTGCTGTCGTATGGCGAACTTACGGCGAGCGAGATTGCCCTTAAGATGGGCTACAGCAGCGCGGCACATCTTTCTGCCCAGTTCAAGAAAGAAACTGGAATGACTCCCGGGCAATACAAAAAACTGAAAGAAAAAAAACGTAACACACTGGATAAAATTGGCAAATGAGCCCTTCAAAATCTTGAAATTCTTTTCAAAAATTGTATAAAAATGCAAGACTGAGATGAGCTTACCTTTGTTAAAAATGAATAACATGGATGAAATTAAGCTGAAAACAGACTTAAGTTGCAAACACTGCATAATGAAAGTGGAGCCCATTTTAAAAAACACTGAAGGTGTGGTGGCTTACTCCGTAGATCTGGATGATCCTGACAGAATTGTAAATATATTATCAGAAGGTGCCGATGTGGATTTGCTAATCGCAGATTTTAAAAAAGCTGGTTATGCAGCTGAAAAAGTTTAACTTCGATCCATCCCTTAATTAAACATTTAAAACAAGTTTGCTGTTTTACAGATGAAAGCATGATAAAAAAGCTCAGCCATATCTTTTTTGCAACCCTCTTGTTGGTATCAACAATAGGAATGGCTGTGAGCAAACATTACTGCCACGATAACCTGGTAGGCATAGCAGTTTTTAGCGAAGCTCAATCATGCTGCGACGACGGCGGATGCTGCACAAACGAAAACCATTTTTACCAGGTGAAAGAAGACTTTTCTGCTCCGGTAATTTCAACGATTCCGCTGCTGGCAGAAATTGAAATTCTACAACAGACTTTATTTAATCACGAACTACTAAATCCGTTCGAATCAACCGAAACCTTCGTTGTTTCGAATGATCCGCCACCTTCCACGGCTCCCGAACTTCTGGCGTGGGAACAGGTATATCTTTTGTGATTTTATTATGATAAATTAACCGATCGTGATTGCTCATGATCTGTTTTTGTTATTGTATTAATCACACACGATAAAAAGATATGCTCAATAAAATAATTCGCTTTTTTCTTGAAAATAAACTGGTTACGGTACTGGTACTTGCTACTTTTATCATTTGGGGAGTGGTGACCTCTCCGTTTAGCTGGAAGACCGGAATTCTTCCCAGCGATCCGGTTCCGGTGGACGCCATTCCCGACATTGGCGAAAACCAGCAAATTGTTTATACTGAATGGCCGGGACGGTCTCCACAGGATATCGAAGACCAGATCTCGTATCCGCTTACGACTGCCCTGCTGGGTATTCCAGGCGTTAAAACCATTCGAAGTAACAGTATTTTCGGACTTTCCAGTATATATATCATTTTCGACGAGTCGGTTGAATTTTATTGGAGCCGAACAAGAATACTGGAAAAACTTAATTCCTTACCACAGGGTACGCTCCCCGATGATGTAACACCGGCACTTGGTCCCGATGCTACCGCACTCGGACAAATCTACTGGTACACACTCGAAGGCCGCGATAAAAACGGAAAACCGGCCGGGGGCTGGGATCCCCAGGAACTGCGGACCATACAGGACTACTACGTAAAATATGCGCTCACCTCTGCCGAAGGCGTTGCTGAAGTTGCTTCCATCGGTGGTTTTGTGAAAGAATACCAGATCGATATTGACCCGGCCGCCATGAAAGCACAGGGGGTGAACATAGCACAAATTATTCAGGCGGTAAAAAACAGCAACCTCGATATAGGTGCACGAACGATCGAATTTAACCGGGCTGAGTATTTGGTGCGGGCACTTGGTTATGTGAAAAATCTGGAAGACCTGGAAAAAAGTGTAGTTACTGTTCGCGACAACGTCCCGATTCGGTTAAAAGACGTTGCAAAAATTAATTACGGCCCGGCAACCCGTCGTGGCGGTCTCGATAAAGGTGGCTCCGAAGCAGTCGGCGGGGTTGTGGTGGCCCGTTACGGCACTAATCCGATGAAAGCCATCGAAAATGTAAAGGCAAAAATTGAAGAGATCGCACCGGGCTTACCATCACACACGCTGGAAGACGGAACCACTTCCAAAGTCACTATCGTTCCGTTTTACGACCGCACCGGCTTAATAAAAGAAACGCTTGGAACATTGGAAGAAGCGCTGACTCTTGAGATCTTGATCAGTATAATTGTAGTAATCGTACTGGTTTTCAACCTACGTGCTTCTTTCCTAATTTCGAGTGTCTTACCCATTGGCGTACTGATGACCTTCATCACTATGCGGCAGTTTGGAGTGGATGCCAACATTGTAGCGCTTTCGGGCATTGCCATTGCAATTGGAGTGATGGTAGATGTGGGAATAGTGTTTTCAGAAAACATAATCCGACATCTTGAGCTACCACAAAATGCCGGAGTCAAAGGGAAAAAACTCACCCAGGTTATTTACGAAGGAACAGTGGAAGTAGCCGGTGCAGTAATCACCGCCCTTACGACCACCATCGTAAGTTTCCTGCCCGTTTTTGCCATGCAGGCAGCCGAAGGAAAGCTGTTTAAACCACTGGCTTTCACCAAAACCTTTGCCATGGTTTCGGCCCTGCTTCTCGGTTTGATGATCATTCCGATGCTGGCCAATGTTGTCTTCTCGCTAAAATCGTATAAAAAACGCATGCGCCTCATTTGGAACGGAATGCTGATCGTGGCCGGAATCGTATTGGCTATCATCTCAGGAAATTTCATTGCGCTTGCACTTTCCGCTTTCGGTGTGAATGGCTTGTTCACGGAGAAATGGTTCAGCAAAAAAGTTGTTAACTACATCAACATCGCCATTACCTTACTGGTTGTACTCTGGTTTTTAACACGGGCCTGGATCCCAATGGGAGCTCAACACAACACCTTTGCCAATTTTATATTTATTGCAGTAATCGTGGGATTTGTGCTTGGACTACTATCCTCCGTGGTCTACTTCTACCCGGTAATTTTGCGCTGGAGTCTTAATCACAAGTGGCTATTCCTGAGTGTACCGATCCTGATTATCATTTTCGGAATCATGACCTGGCAGGGATTTGATAAACTCTTCGGATTTGTGCCCGATAAAATAAAATCAACAAAATTCTATGTCGCGGCCGACCGGAACTTCCCGGGACTGGGAAAAGAATTTATGCCTTCGCTCGACGAAGGTTCTTTCCTGCTGATGCCTACAACCATGCCGCACTCGGGCATCGAAGAAAACCTTGAAGTGATTCGCCTGCTCGATAAAAAGGTAAACTCAATTCCGGAAGTCGAAAACGTCGTCGGAAAGTGGGGTCGCGTCAGTTCAGCGCTCGATCCGGCACCGGTCTCGATGTATGAAAACGTGATCAATTACCGGCCCGAATATATGCTTAATGACAAAGGCTACCGCATGCGATTTAAAGTGAACGATGAAGGGGCATTTCTACTAAAAGACAGCACGACCTACAATCCCGAAACAGACGGTTTTAAAGTGATTGATAAGGACCAACTGATTGAAGACAAAAACGGTGAATACCTGCGTCAGTGGCGCAATGAAATTCATTCACCCGATGATATCTGGGATGAAATTGTTCAACAGGCCAATATTCCGGGGCTGACTTCGGCGCCCAAATTGCAGCCCATTCAAACGCGTTTGGTCATGCTTCAAACCGGTATGCGGGCACCTATCGGGATTAAGGTTTTTGGCCCCGATCTCGAAACCATAGAAAAGGTAGGGCTGGAGCTCGAAACCCTGCTTAAAGAGGTGGAAGGTGTTAAACCCATGTCGGTATTTGCCGATCGAGTGGTGGGGAAACCGTACATCGAACTAAAAATCAACCGCGATGCCATTGCACGTTACGGAATTTCGGTTCAGGACCTGCAGCGGATCATCGGCAGTGCGGTTGGCGGCATGCAATTGGGAAATACCGTGGAAGGCCGCGAGCGTTTCCCGATTCGCGTACGTTACGCCCGCGAATTCCGCGACGATCCGGAAGACCTGAAAAATATATTAATACCGACACCCGGCGGTGCCCAGATTCCATTGGGAAACCTGGTCGACATTCAGTATACCCGTGGTCCGCAAATGATCAAAAGCGAAAATACCTTCCTTGTCGGTTACGTCATCTTCGATAAACAGGACAGTTATGCCGAAGTGGACGTAGTGGAGCATGCACAGCGATTTCTGAAAGAAAAAATTGAATCGGGAGAATTAGTGATTCCGGCAGGTGTGAACTATGTTTTCACAGGGAATTACGAGAACCAGATACGGGCGACCAAACGACTGATGATCGTGGTGCCGCTATCACTGTTGATCATTTTCCTGATCCTATACTTCCAGTTCCGGTCCATCGTTTCCACCTCGCTAATTTTCTCGGGGATAATTGTGGCACTGTCGGGCGGATTCATCATGATCTGGTTGTATGCTCAGCCGTGGTTCCTGAACTTCAGCATCGAAGGCATGAACCTGCGCGATCTTTTCCAGGTACAAACCATCAATCTGAGCGTGGCGGTTTGGGTAGGATTTATAGCACTCTTTGGTGTGGCCACCGATGATGGCGTGCTGATCAGTACCTACCTGACGCAACTGCGCGAAAAGCACCAACCCACGAGCGTAAAAGAAGTGCGAGCCATTGTACTGGAAGCCGGCTCAAAAAGGGTGCGCCCGGCCATGATGACCACGGCCACAACGCTGATTGCGTTGCTACCTGTTCTTACTTCTACGGGAAAAGGATCCGACATTATGGTTCCGATGGCTATTCCACTGTTTGGGGGAATGACCATTGAAGTACTGACGATGTTTGTAGTTCCGGTTTTGTACAGTATGTGGCAGGAGCGCCAGTTAAAGATACGTCTCAAAAAAAAGGAGGATTAGTAATGAAGAAACTCATATATATTTTAAGCAGTCTTTGGGTTTTGCTTGCATTCGAATCTACAGCACAAGACGATTTAAACAGTTACCTTGTAACAGCTGCTGAAAATAACCCAGGTTTGAAAGCCAAATTCGATGACTACATGGCGGCTCTGGAAGTAGCACCACAGGTGGGGACATTGCCCGATCCGCAACTGGCCTTTGGGTACTTTATTCAACCCGTGGAAACGCGAATGGGACCACAGCGATTCAAAGTTTCACTTACTCAGATGTTTCCCTGGTTTGGAACTTTGAATGCCCGTGAAAACGTGGCTGCACAGGCGGCTAAAGTGAAATATGAATTATTTGAAGAAGCCAAATCGCAATTGTTCAACGATGTAAAAGGCACTTATTTTAACCTGTATTTCACACAAAAAGCGATTGATATTACCCATGAAAATCTGGAGATTTTATCAGCTTTTCAAAAATTGGCCGTAGCTAAAATAGAAGCCGGACTGGTTTCAACAGTTGATGAATACCGGATAGAAATGGAAACCGGTGAACTGGAGAACCAACTGGCACTACTCAGGGATAAAATGCGTTCGCAAACGGTACTTTTTAACCGCTTACTTAACGACACCCTGGACACTCCGGTAAAATTGCCAGACGACTTGTGGGCAAACGACCTGGAATATTCAAAAATGGCCATTCTCGACAGTATTCGGACTCAAAACCACCAGTTACTAAAACTGGAGCTGGAGCGGGAAATGTACAATTTGAAACAGGAAGTGGCCCGGAAACAGGGTAGCCCGTCAATCTCCGTTGGAATCGATTATATCAATGTTGGAAAAGGTGATATGAACCTCGAAGGAAAAGATGCATTGATGTTTCCCCGAATTGGGTTAAGCATTCCGCTTTACCGAAATAAATACAACTCCCTGGTAAAGGAAGTAGTATTGCAGGAGTCGGCTAAAACATTCGAAAAACAAAATAAGGATAATATGCTTGAAGCGATTTTCGAAGCAACGTTTACCGAGTACACGGATGCCAACCGGCGAATAGCATTATACGACAAGCAACTAACGCTCGCACAGCGCTCGCTGAATATACTGGAAACCGAGTATGCCACCAGCGGAAGGAATTTCGAAGAGTTGTTGCGGATGGAACGCAAACTTTTAAACTATGCGCTGGAACTTGAAAAAGCCAAAACCGACAAACAGGCGGCTATTTCAAACATAAAATACCTAATGGGGAAATAAACCGAAGACCTTAAAAACAAAAAAGAAATGAAAGAGATCATTCAAAACATAAAAACAAATTACAAACTGGTACTTATTGTGCTGGCAGCCGGTTTGTTACTGGGATGGCTGTTCTTCCATAATACCGGTGAAAGTACCGAAACAGGACCAACAACGGAAAGCCACGAAGGACAAAATCACGGAGCAGAGGAAGCCACCATCTGGACCTGCTCGATGCACCCGCAGATCAAACAAAACGAACCGGGTGAATGCCCCATATGCGGCATGGACCTAATTCCGCTGTCATCGATGCAAAACGCCGAAGAAAGTAGCAGTCCGAACGAGTTGATGCTGACAGAGGCTGCAGCCGAACTGGCGAACATCCGTACAACTGTTGTGAAGCGGGAAATACCAGAAAACAAAATCTTTTTGCAGGGGAAGGTACAGGAAGACGAACGCAACATATCATTTATAACTGCCCGCTACGGAGGACGCATTGAAAAACTGTTCATCAATTTTACAGGTCAGGAGGTAAAAATAGGCGACAAAATGGCTACCATCTATTCACCCGATCTGATTACTGCGCAGCGCGAATTGATAGAGGCAGCACAATTTAAGGAAAGCCGGCCTGCCCTTTACAATGCAGCTAAAAGCAAACTCAGTTTGTGGGGCATTAGCGATGCACAAATAGCAGAAATTGAAAACAATGGTGAACCAACAGTCTATTTCGATGTGGTTTCCCCCATTTCGGGAACAGTAACCATGCGACAGGTGGCACTGGGTGACTACGTGAAAGAAGGCAGCGCTCTTTTTAAGGTAGTGGACCTTAGCACTGTTTGGATCCAGTTTGATGCCTACGAAAACGATCTCCCCTGGATAAAACGCGGCGATAAAGTGGAATATACTATTCCATCGTTGCCTGGCGAAAAATTTACGGGCAAGGTAATCTTCATCGATCCCATTATCGATGCCAAAACACGCATTGCAAAAGTGAGGGTGGAACAACAAAATCCGGGACAAAAGATTAAACCCGAGATGTTTGTAACGGGAATCGTTACATCGCGTATTGCGACGAATTCGAAACAACTACTGGTTCCAAAAACAGCCGTTTTATGGACAGGGAAACGGGCAGTGGTTTATGTAAAAGTACCCAACCGTGAGAATCCTACATTTCTGTATCGCGAGATTACGCTGGGACCTGAGGCCGGTGATAATTATGTAGTGGCCGAAGGACTCGATGAAGGCGAAATAATTGCCACCAACGGTGTATTTAAAATTGATGCAGCAGCGCAATTACAAGGCAAACAAAGCATGATGAATCCAGGAGGTGAAGCAATGCCTGCAGGACATGATCATGGTGAAATGGACATGAGTTCCGAAAATGAAAACGCAGTTATTGAACAGGTTCAGGTAGATCCAAAATTTGTACAACAGCTTACATCTTTTTACGAAGCCTATCTGAAAATGAACGAAGCTTTCATTTCATCGGATGCGGCTAAAGTTAGTTCGGAATCAAAAAACGTTCTAAAAGCCCTCGGAAATATTGAAATGGAACTCCTCAAAGGCGATGCCCACATGGCCTGGATGAATCAGCTAAAAACCTTCAAACCGACATTACAGAAAATTGGAAACAGCAACGACATCGATGAGCAAAGATTAGCATACGCAATTTTTAACCTCGCATTCTATAAAAGCCTGAAAATGTTTGGGCTTGAAAACGACACCACCTACTACCAGTACTGCCCCATGGCCAACGGCGATCAGGGTGCCTACTGGTTTAGCGCTGAAAAAGAAATCCGAAATCCGTATTTCGGAGATATGATGCTGCGTTGCGGGGAAACCCGGGAAACCATTAAATAAATAATCATGATCGTAAAAACACTTATTGTAACTGTAATTCTGGTCGCCATTGTTATGCTGGCTCTGGGAGTAAAAATGTTATTTGACAAGAACGCAAAATTCGAGGTTCATTCCTGCGGACTTGATAAGGACAATGGCGACGGCGCATGTTACAAATGCCAGACGGAAGCTATCGAAAACTTTCCGGAACAGGATCGACCAAATGATGCAATATAAAACAATATTAAAAAGTACTAAATAAATAGTAGATCGATTATTAACCATTTAAATTTCAACAAGATGAAAAGAAGAGTATTCAGTTTAGTAGCCCTTTTTGTAATGGGTGCGTTTACCGTTTTTGCAGGAAATAAAACGGAAAAATTTAAAGTGTACGGTAACTGCGGCATGTGCGAATCGCGCATTGAGAAAGCTGCAAGCACAGTTGAAGGTGTTTCAAAAGCCGATTGGGACAAGGAAACCAAAATGATGGAAGTGACTTACGATGATGCCAAAACCAATACCGAGAAGATTGAAAGAGCCATTGCTAAGGTTGGACACGACACGCCCAATTATACAGCTAAGGACGAAGTTTACAACGACCTTCCCGGATGTTGCAAATACGACCGGAAAGCCGAAGAAAAATCAGACGAATAGTGCCGGATAAACGCATTGCGATTTGCGATATAATCCACGAGGGTTCCATGATGCATGGAACCCTCTTTTTTTTGGGTACATCATCAACAAGCTGTAGCAAATGTTCTACACCCGGGTAAACAGTTAAACGTTAATTCTCGCTCAGAATCAGTGATCGTGCGAAACGCAGAATTTTGGCATGAGTTTCATTGTATGCTACCTCGTAAAACTAAAAATTAATACGATGAAGTACTACATTGAAACAATCGTTGATACAGATTTTGAAACAGCCATCAGCCTGGTAAAAGAAGAGCTCCGGAAAGAGGGTTTTGGCGTGCTCTCTGAAATTGACATTCAGGAAAAGCTTAAAGAAAAACTGGATGTGAATTTCAAGAAATACACCATCCTCGGAGCATGTAATCCGCCCAAAGCCTTTGAGGCTTTAAAAGCGGAAGATTACATTGGGCTGATGCTGCCTTGCAACGTAGTGGTGCAGGAATCTTCGCATTCTGATAAAATCAACGTTTCAGCCATCGACCCCGTGGCCTCGATGGCGGCAGTGGATAACAAGATAATTGAACCCATTGCACAAACCATTAAAGAAAAACTAACCAACGTAATACGAAATTTATAGATGGCAGATTATAAAAAGAACAGCCTGTCGCTGATTGGTGCCGTCTCAATGGGAACCGGTGTCATGATCGGTGCGGGTATTTTTGCCCTGCTGGGGCAGGTTGCCGAGTTATCGGGGAAGCTGTTCCCACTGGCTTTTGTTGTGGGGGCGATCATTTCGGCATTCAGCGCCTATTCCTATATAAAATTGTCGAATGCCTTTCCGTCGGCAGGTGGTATCGGGATGTACCTTAAGAAAGAGTTTGGGAAAAGTACCTTTACTGCTTTTGCGGCCTTGTTAATGGCTTTCTCGATGATAATTAATGAAAGCCTGGTGGCCCGCACATTTGGTACCTACACCCTTCAGTTGTTCGACGCGCCGGACAATTCGTTCTGGGTGCCGGCGCTTGGAGTTGGACTGATCGTGCTGGCTTTTATCGTCAACATTTCGGGTAACAAATTCATTGAAAGGTCATCCTTTATAATGGCCTTTCTGAAAGTTGCCGGCCTCGCCGTACTCGCACTTGGAGGACTATGGGCGTCGGGTTTTGCCTTCGAAAATACCGTGCCTGCAGACGTGCCCGACAAGCCGATTTTCAGCTTTATTGGCGCATTGGCGCTTACTATTCTGGCTTACAAAGGTTTTACCACCATTACCAACAGCGGCGATGAAATCAAAAATCCGCACAAAAACATCGGTCGTGCAATAATCATTGCCATTGCCATTTGTGTGGTACTTTATTATGTCGTGGCCATTTCAGTAAATTCTTCGCTCTCCATCGACCAGATCATCCAGGCACGCGATTATTCGCTGGCCGAAGCAGCCCGGCCAACTTTCGGAAAGTACGGAGTTTGGGTTACCGTTGGCGTGGCCATTATTGCCACTATCTCAGGAATTATTGCAAGCATTTTTGCCGTCTCACGAATGACCGCCATGCTCGTTAAAATGAAACTGATTCCGCACAGCCACCTCGGGATGTCAGGACGAATTCAAAAACACATGTTGGTCTACATCGCAGCCTTAACCATTGTGCTCACCATTCTTTTCGATCTTTCGCGAATTGCGTCGCTCGGCGCCATATTTTACCTTGTAATGGACATTGGCATTCATTACGGTTTACTGGTGAAACTGCGCAAAGAAGTCGACTTTAAACCTGCTGTTGTAGTGGCCGCTATTTTTCTGGATGCGGCAGTGCTTGCCGGTTTTATCTGGACCAAAATACAAAGCGATGCAACCATTGTTTGGATTTCGCTGGGAGCCATGCTTGTGATCTATTTTGGCGAGAAATGGTTTCTATCGGCACAGAAACAGGAAGATGAATAGCAACTTTTTATTATTTTTGCTGTTCACTGTAGAAAAGGAGTGGCTGATAATTTGAAACTCAGATTAAAACATATTGGTAGTCTTTCCCTCTTGCTGGCAGGTGTAATTATACTTGCTCATGCACTCGTTGCACACCATCAGCACGATGGACAACCTTTCTTTGAAGCAGAGCAATGTCATCATCAGCACCAGCACGAATCGGCCGATCACTCCTCGTCATGCGACCATAATCATTCAGATGGAAGTGCGAGTGATTGCGCACTGCATCAAATGCTTGTGTTGCCCGGAAAACAGATCAGGGCTGAACAGCCGCTTATTTCAGGCACACTGCTGAACAATTATTGTGCATTGTTTATTCACGAATACCTGAGTTCTGATTTGGATATTAACGCGAGCGAATGGTTCTACCATATCGACGGAACCATCCCTTTACCCACAAGCATTTACGTTTCTGTAAAAGGCCTGCGGGCCCCTCCCAACGTTTAGTTTTCCCGTTACTTTCTTTTTGATTCTGACAGATCAGAGTCGTATTCATTTATTCGGAAAATTAAACATCGATCATAATGAAAATAAAATTTTTATGGATGGCTGCGATAGCTTTTATGATGTTCTCGTGCCATCAAACCCAATCCACAAACAGCGAAGAGGCAGAACACGATCATGAACCTGAAACCGAAGCTGTTGAAAGCGAACACGAAAAAATTCAGTATACAGTTTACAGCAACGAATTCGAACTTTTTGCTGAAGCCGATGCCATGATAATTGGTGAACACGCTGAGGTTCTTACCCATTTTACGCACCTCGATAATTTCAAACCGCTTGAATCGGGGAAAGTTACCGTCACCTTACAGGTTGGCGGAAAAACGTTAAGTCAGACTTTAAACGAACCGCTTAGAAAAGGCATTTACAGTTTTAACCTCGAGCCTGAAACTGCCGGTGAAGGAACACTGCACTTCGACATTGAAACCGGTAACGAACGTTTTGAAATTACGATTAACGACGTGGATGTTTTTGCTAGCGAAGCGGAACTACACAATCATCACGATCACGGAGAAGAAGCGACTCCGGTGAACACGACAGTTTTTACCAAAGAACAGTCGTGGAAAATCGACTTTGCCACGGCATTGCCCGAAAACGAAGCTTTTGGCCCGGTGATCAAAACCGCGGCTAAAATTGAACCGGCACGCGGCGAAGAAGAAATTATTGCAGCCAAAGCATCCGGACTTGTAGTGTTTACCGACAACGAACTGGTAGAGGGGAAAAACGTGGCCGCCGGCCAGAAACTGTTTTCCATTTCATCAAGCGAAATGGCTGAAAATAATTTTGCCGTGCAACTTGCCGAAGCCAAAAGCAACTACGAAACCAACAAAGCCAATTACGAACGCAAATCGGAACTGGTAAAAGATCGTTTGGTTTCGGAACAGGAAGTGCTGAACGCAAAAAACGATTACGAAACCAGCAAAGCCGTGTACGAAAACCTGTCGAAGAATTTCAATACTTCGGGACAAATGGTGCGCAGTAAAATGAGTGGTTTTGTTAAGCAGATTTTTGTAAGCAACGGACAATACGTGGCTGCCGGCCAGCCTTTGGTCAGCATTACGCAAAACAACAATCTGCTGCTTACCGCCCAGGTACAGCAAAAATACCTGTCCCTGTTACCTTCGGTAGTTTCGGCCAATATTACCACTTTGCACGACCACCAAACCTACCCGCTTGAAGACCTGAATGGCAGGATCATTTCGTTTGGTAAGTCGGCCACCGACAATTCTTATCTTTTCCCGGTAAGTCTCGAAATTGCCAACCATGCCGGATTTGTTCCGGGCACTTTCGTCGAGGTTTACCTGAAAACACTGACCAATTCCGAGGCGCTTATCATTCCGAACAGTGCATTGCTCGAAGAACAGGGAATCTACTCTGTTTTTGTACAGGTCACACCTGAATTATTCGAGAAACGTGAAATAAAAATCGGCGGATCCGATGGCTTTAAAACCGAGGTTACTTCAGGATTAAGTGCAGACGAACGAATTGTAACACGAGGAGCAATGCAGGTAAAACTGGCCCGCTCAACCGGTGGATTGGATGCACACTCGGGACATGTTCACTAATACCGATTAGTGTTTAATGTGATTCAATTAATTCGCTACGCTTTTAATTGACTATTAAACATCTATCGGCATTATACCGGATTAATAGCTTTAAAAAAATGGTATAAAAAGTAAACACAATGATTAATAACATAATAAAATTCTCGCTCAGGAATAAATACCTGATTCTCCTGAGCTCGGTGGTGTTGCTCGTATTTGGCGTGTACACGGCAAAAAATATGGACATCGACGTGTTCCCTGACCTGACTGCACCCACCGTAATTGTAATGACCGATTCGCACGGTATGGCGCCCGAAGAAGTGGAGCGCCTGGTTACCTACCCCATCGAAACGGCAGTAAACGGAGCCATGGGTGTGCGACGCGTACGTTCGGCATCCGGCCTCGGCTTTTCTTTTGTTTGGGTCGATTTCGACTGGGGCACCGATGTGTACAAAGCACGGCAGGTGGTGAGCGAAAAACTGATGACCATTCAGGAACAGATGCCCGACAATGTGGCCAAACCCATTCTGGCGCCGCAGTCGAGCGTGATGGGTGAAATATTTTTTCTGAGTCTGCAATCCGACTCTACCGACCTGATGACACTTCGCTCAATTGCCGAATGGGACATCCAGCCGCTGATCCTCTCAACAGTCGGGGTTTCGCAGGTTACCATTATTGGCGGCGACTACAAACAGTACCAGGTGCTGGCCGATCCGCTAAAGATGAATTTTTACGGCGTTTCGATCGATGAACTGGCCGCAGCATGCCGCGAAATGAGCCAGAATTCTACCGGTAAAATCGTACGCGAACACGGCAACGAATACGTTGTTCGCGGCGTAGCCCGCACATCAAATACCGAAGAACTGGGAAATACCTTTATAAAAATGGTGAACGAAAAACCGGTTCGCGTGAACGATGTAGCCGAAGTGAACATCGGTAGTGTAGTAAAAATGGGGTACGCTTCGCACAATGCCAAAAAATCAATCATTATTTCGATTTCGAAACAACCCAATACCAATACACTGGAAGTAACGGAAAGCATCGAGCAAAAACTGGCGGATATTAAAGCCACGCTGCCGCCCGATGTAAGCATCAATACCAAAATATTCCGGCAGGCCGATTTTATCGAAACATCGGTTAGCAACGTGCAACGTGCATTGCTGGAAGGTGCAGTCCTGGTAATCGTAATTCTGTTCCTTTTCCTCGGAAGTTTCAGGACCACGCTGATCTCCTTGCTGGCCATCCCGCTTTCACTGCTGGGATCGGTCATCGTGCTGAACCTGCTCGGGCTCAACATCAACACCATGAGTTTGGGAGGAATGGCCATCGCCATCGGTTCGCTGGTCGACGATGCCATTATCGATGTGGAAAATGTATATAAGCGCTTACGGCAAAATCATCAGTTGCCGCAAAACCAACGTCAAAGTGCTTTTACGGTGGTTTATGAAGCATCCAAAGAAATACGTGCTTCCATTTTAAATGCAACGCTCATCATCATCGTGGCTTTTATGCCCCTGTTTTTCCTTTCGGGGATGGAAGGGCGGATGCTAAAACCACTTGGAATTGCCTATATCGTTTCGCTGTTCATGTCGCTGTTAGTGGCCATGACACTGACTCCGCTGCTTTCGAAAATGATGTTGTCGGGCGAAAAATATTTATCCCGGAAATCGAGGGAAAGCTGGTTATCGCGTCATTTAATGGCGGGTTACGAGAAATCGCTGGTTTGGGTACTTCGCCATAAAAAAGTGGTGGTATTCCCGATTGTGATCCTGTTTGTGGTATCGCTCTTCATTTTTACCGGTTTAGGACGCAGCTTTCTCCCTGAATTTAATGAAGGAGCGCTGACTTTGTCGGTCGTGACACAACCCGGCACCTCGCTCGAAGAAAGCAACCGACTGGGGAACCTGGTTGAAACCGAAATGCTTTCCATTCCGGAAGTGAACAGCACGGCACGACGCACCGGTCGCGGCGAACTGGACACTCACTCGCAAAGTACCAACAGCGCCGAAATCGACGTGAATTTCACACTCGATGATCGCGAACTTGACGCCTTTATGAAAGATGTGCGTAGTAAATTGTCGGCAATTCCCGGAATTGTTTTCACCGTTGGTCAGCCCCTGGGGCACCGCATCGACCACATGCTTTCGGGTACCCGCGCCAACATTGCCATTAAACTGTTTGGCACCGACCTGAACCGAATGTACCGCATGGGAAATCAGATTAAATCGAACATTGTGGACATTGACGGTTTGGTGGATGTGAATGTGGAACAACAGATTGAAATTCCACAGGTTCAGATCCGTCCGAAGCGCGATATGCTGGCTTTTTACGGGATTCCCGTTCACCGCTTCAACGAATTTGTTGACATGGCACTGGGAGGCGAAAAAATGGCCGACATTTACGAAGGTCAAAGAACTTACGATTTGATTCTGCGCTACAATACGGATTACACGGACCAGATGGAAGGCATCAAAGACGCGTTGATCGATACACATGACGGAAAAAAGATTGCCCTGAGCCAGGTGGCTGATATCGTTTCTACCAGCGGCCCTAATTCCATCAGCCGCGAAAACGTAAAACGCAAACTGGTGGTTTCGGCCAACGTTGCCGGCCGCGATTTGCACAGTGTTGTGGAAGAGATCAAGCAAGAGGTGAACGAAAACATTGAGTTGCCCGAAGGTTACCGCATTGAGTATGGCGGGCAGTTCGAAAGCGAAGAAAAGGCATCGCGCATGCTGCTGCTCACATCTATTGCAGCCATTTTTATCATCTTCCTTTTACTGTTCCAGGAATTCAAGAATTTCAAACTTGCCGGTATCATTTTGCTGAATCTGCCACTCGCACTTATCGGTGGTATTTTTGCCATCGTACTAACCTCGGGCATGTTAAGTATTCCGGCCATTATCGGTTTTATTACACTTTTTGGGATCGCTACCCGTAACGGAATTCTGCTGGTTTCGCGTTATCAAAGCCTGCAGCAACAGGATGAACCACTTTACGAAACACTGGTCCACGGCTCGAAAGACCGCTTGCTGCCCATCCTGATGACCGCACTGACGGCTGCGCTCGCACTGATTCCACTAGCTACCAAAGGCGATCTGCCGGGCAACGAAATTCAAAGCCCGATGGCGCAGGTAATTTTGGGTGGCTTGCTCACATCAACCATTCTGAATATTTATGTGGTTCCCATTGTTTACTATGTGATGAACCGGAATGGGAAAGTTAAAAAAGAAGAAAATGTCCACTAATTTCTCGAATGACATGAAAAAGATAATAAATTCAATTACACTGATCCTTCTGTCAACATTCAGCCTTTTGGCACAAAAGAATGTAGATTCGGTATTGACCGAAATTGAGCAGAGTAACACCACGCTTTCGGCATTGCGCAAAACGGTTGAAGCTGAAAAAATGGGAAACAAAACGGGCATTCAGCTTGAGAACCCGGAAGTGGAGTTTCATTACCTTTGGGGCGATCCTTCAGCAATCGGAAACCGCACCGATATCAGTGTCCGGCAATCCTTCGATTTCCCGTCGGCCTATGCCTACCGCAATCAGATTGCAGACATGAAAAACGAACAGGCAGACCTGGAATACAAACGACAGCGTATGGAAATTTTCCTTCAGGTGCGCATGCTTTGTGCAGAACTCACCTACCAGAATGCATTACGCACAGAATACCGGAAACGCTACCGGAATGCACTGCAGATCGAACGATCGGTACATACAAAACTGGAAACGGGAGAAGCCAATATCCTCGACCAGAACAAGGCAAAGGTGACTTTGCTGAATACGCGATCCGAACTCAAACACATCGACATTGAACGGCAGGCGCTGTTGCAACAACTGGCAAGCCTCAATGGCGGAAATGCTGTAGCTTTTGAGGACAGTGTTTTTCAGATTACCCCGATAAACAGCGATTTTGGACAGTGGATTGCACAGGCTTCGGTAAACAATCCGGTGCTGGACTGGTTAGAACAGGAGATAGCGATCTCGGAAAAAAATACGCAGTTGCAAACGGCCGAAAGCCTGCCAAAACTAAATGCAGGCTATATGAGCGAGAAAGTGGTTGGTGAACAGTTTCAGGGTGTTACGGTGGGCATTTCGATACCCTTGTTTGAAAACAAAAACACGGTAAAATATGCGCGACTGAAAAGCGAAGCGGCACAGCACCGAGAGACCGACGAAAAACTGCGTTTTTACAACGAAATGAAAACGCTGCATACCAAAGTGATTGCACTGCAACAAAATATTGCTGAATTTCGGAATCAACTGTCGCTGGAAAGCGATCTGGAATTGCTGCAAAAGGCACTGGATAAGGGTGCCATTTCGCTCACTGAATACCTCTTCGAACTGACGGTTTATTACGACAGTTTGGAGAAATTATTGGAAATGGAACGCGAATTGAGCATTACAAATGCACGTTTGCTGATTTACAGCTAATGAATTACTGATGGCTTGTGATTCGTTTCAGTTGTTAAATTATCAAATGGACTCTCCCTCTTTTCCCTCTCTATGCACAGGGAGGGACGATCACGAGCAATCGGGATCAGGGTGAGTTAATTGAAAACAAAATTTTGATATTAAGCAGAAGCTCATTTATTGGTAATGATTTAAATAAGGAGTAAATATAACATTGGCTTTTGTAAATTGTTATCTTATTACAGGAAGATAAATATGGCACATTCGCATACACATCAACACAATCATGAATCGGTCAACCGCTTCGGCAGAGCCTTTGCCATTGGTATTGGGCTAAACGTGGCCTTTGTTGCTGTTGAGGTGGTCTTTGGCTTGCTGGCCAATTCATCGGCGCTGCTTGCCGATGCCGGCCACAATGCCAGCGATGTGCTGAGTTTGGTATTTGCCTGGACCGCCGCCTGGATGGCCACCATCCGGCCAACCGGGAAATACACTTACGGTCTGCGCAAAACAACCATCCTGGTTTCCATACTGAACGCCTTATTGCTTTTTGGCGCTGTTGGATTTATCGCATGGGATGCGATTGGCAAAATCAGGAATCCCGAACCGGTAGCCGGAACGCAGGTGATGATCGTTGCGGGAATTGGTGTGGTCATTAATACCATTACTGCCCTGCTTTTTATGAAAGGACAGAAGGAAGACCTGAACATAAAAGGCGCTTTTCTGCACATGGCTGCCGATGCAGGTGTGTCGCTGGGAGTAGTTATTGCCGGATTGCTTATTAAATTCACAGGTGCGCTTTGGATCGACCCGATTACCAGCTTTTTGATTATAGCCGTGGTATTGTGGGGCACCTGGAAGTTATTCACTGACTCGCTGAAACTTGCGCTCGATGCTGTTCCCGGACACATTGAGGTGGATGAAGTGCGGACTTTTCTTGAGGATCAAAAAGGAGTCATCAATGTCCACGATCTGCACATTTGGGCCATGAGCACAACGAAAGTGGCGCTGACGGCTCACCTCATCATGCCCGGCGGTAACGACGATGCATTTTTAGCCCGGCTACAAGATGACCTTGAACACAAATTTGGCATCGGGCACACTACTTTTCAAATCGAAAAAGAACAGGTGGAAGCCAATTGCCAAACCGATTGTTAATTTGAAATAGCTATAAAGAAATCATGCAGAAAATACTGATTCTGATCAACGACGGACCTTACGGAACCGAAAAAGCCTACAATGGATTACGACTTGCAAACCAGCTAAACAAAGCACATGAAGATGTTGAAGTTCGCATCTTCCTGATGGCCGATGCAGCCGCCTGTGCCCTTGCCGGCCAAAATACACCCAACGGCTATTACAACATCGAGCGGATGCTGAAATATTCGATCAACAAAGGCGCCCAGGTAAAAATCTGCGGCTCGTGCGCCGAAGCCCGCGGCTTGAAGAACGCCGAATTAATTGAAGGAACCGAAATCAGCACCATGGCCGAGTTAACGCAGTGGGTGGTCGACAGCAACAAAGTGATTACTTTTTAGCCCAAATAAACCATTGCCTGTTCATCCTGTCAAATACTGATAACGCTATAAACTGGTTAATTATGAGACATTTGATTCATATTGACTGGAATAAAATCTAAAAATGAAAATTAAATCAACCACAATTCTTCTTCTGCTCCTGATCTTCAAGCTAGCTGCTTTTGCACAAAACGGCGCCAGCCTTTCAGGTCGAATTATCGATAAATCAAGCGGAGAACCTCTTCCATTTACCACGATTACATTAAATTTGCAAGATGAAATTATTTCGGGGACCATTGCAGACGAAGATGGTAGGTTTGTATTATACGGCATAGAGAAGGGAGAATATATATTAAAGTGTTCTTTTATTGGTTATCGCGAAGTTGAAATTCCGGTGCTGGTTGGGGAATTGAATGACATTTTTGACCTTGGAAAAATTCAGCTTGAACCGTCGAGCGAAGAACTGGATGAAGTTACCGTTGAGGCCAGGCGCGAGATTATTTCTGCTGACCTGGATAGGAAAACCTTTAATATACAGGATAACATTGCTCAATCGGGTGGATCGGTACTCGACGCCATGAAAACCATGCCCGGAATAACCGTCGATCAGGATGGGAAAGTGCTGTTACGCGGAAGCGACCGGGTGATGGTCCTGATCGATGGAAAACAGTCGAGCCTAACCGGGTTCGGGAACCAAAAAGGACTGGAGAGCATTCCATCCTCCAACATCGATGGAATCGAGGTCATCACCAATCCATCAGCCAAATACGATGCCACCGGGATGGCTGGAATCATAAATATAATCTATAAAAAAGAACAGCAATCGGGCCTGCACGGTGATTTTGGACTGGCTGTCGGACTGGGTGCATTGAGCAAGCGCAAACCGGATCTGCCAACAGAGCTAGGCAGTTTCTCAATGAATCAGAAATACATTCCATCTTTCAGTTTGAACTACAAAAACGACAAGATCCATCTTTTCTTCTCTTCTGAAAGTATGTTTTTAGAGCACCTGCCCAATAACGAGTTTACGAAACGAACCTATAGCGATGGCACGCGAATTGCCTCTCAGGTCCCCGAAAACAGGCGCCAGCAACACTACATCCTCAACGGTGGAATGGATTATTTTCTGGATGAGAACAATACCATTACAGTGTCTGCTGTTTACGACTGGGAAAGCCATGTAGATACAGCACAGGTTCCGTACATCGATCTGAACACGATGCAGCGAAACAGGATCTGGCACTGGAACGAGGAAGAAATAACGGGTTATATGAATTACGCGCTGAATTATAACCATCGTTTTGCTGAGCCCGGACACGAGCTGGACGTGCGGGCGCAGTATACCAAAGGCTGGGAAGATGAAAGTTATTTTTTAAACGACAGCTCTGCGATCAGGCAGGGAAAAGATGCCACGCACATTCTGGCCACCGAACATACCACAAACATTACGGTGGATTATACTAAACCACTTCGTAACGGGCGTTTGGAAGCCGGAACAAAATTGCAATGGCGAAGATTACCCGTAGAATATACCGTTACTCCCGGCGAAAATTCGATCATTTATCCCGGGATGGGCGACTGGTCGGATTGGGGCGAAGACGTTTACGGAGTGTACTTCAACTACATTTACGAACGACGCAAATTTGATATTGAAGCCGGATTGCGGGCCGAGAACACAAAAGTATTTTATACCATCGCACCTGAAAACGTCTATTATCCGGGAAACGACTCTTACAATTATTTCAAACTCTTTCCCAATATCAGGCTGACTTTGAAGCCCAATGAAAAAAATAATATTTCGGCCTTTTACAATCGCCGGATCGACCGGCCGGGTGAACCCGAGTTGCGCATCTTTCCAAAATATGACGACCCGGAATTGTTGAAAGTGGGTAATCCGTATTTGCGGCCACAGTTTACACAAATTGTTGAACTGGCCTACAAGCGGATTTGGGAAAGCGGCTCCGCTTATCTTTCACTTTACCACCGGATGATTGAAGATGCCTTTCAACGTGTTTACAGCATCGACGATTCAAATCCCGACTATTCCATTATCAACAAAATTTACCAGAACACAGGAAGTGCGCGCAATACCGGAATTGAGCTGATATTTAGCCAGCAGATCCTGGAAGCCTGGAAACTTTCGGGAAGTATTAACGGCTATAAAAACGAGATCGACGCTTATACTGGTGTGCTGTATTTTCCTTATGAGCGGACGTTCAGCATCGATAAAACCACGGACAAAACCTGGGATTTTAAACTGAACAACCAGATCAGCCTGTCCAAAGGGTTTGAAATTCAGCTGACCGGAGTTTATTATGCTCCGAAGAATATTCCGCAGGGAAAACAAATGGCACGGTCATCGGTCGACCTGGGGCTCAAAAAAGCAATACTGGAAGGAAGAGGCGAAATCACTTTTTCCTTCAGCGATATCTTCAATCAGTTCGGTATTAAACAGGAATACACCGGCGACGGATTCACCGCACTGTACGAGAACTATTACGAAACCCAGGTGGCCAGAATCGGATTTAAGTACAAATTCTGAAATTCCTTTGAAAACGACTAAATCTTGTTGAAAAACGCGCTGACCTCCAGTTTCACTTCATCTCGGGTTTCGTAGTGTTTTAGTACTATATCCGGGCAACCGGCAATCATAGCCGACAGGTTTTTACCGGCATCGGGACGGAAGAGGCACAACACCGGTTTCCCGGCTTCCACGGCCCGGCCAATTTCGTAGCCAACACCCATTGAAACAGTGGTTACTTCGGCCACCAGGACATCAGCAGCCTGCAGCCATTTCAAATCGCGGTCGTGGATAAAACGATCAGTGGACCCATCGTCACCCAAACTGGTTAGTAGCGGATCACCAACATGCTCCGTCAGCACTTCGCCATAATTGCGGAGAATTTCGATAAGCTGCAAATACAAAGCAGCATCTTCGCGTCCACCGCGAATAGAACCGGCAAAATAGATCTTCATAATTATTTTTTTACATCCGGAATTTTACCAAACCCGCTGACCGTAACGCCTGGTTCGCCATCACTTTGCACAAGTACCCTTGTTTTCGGTAAACTTTCAGGATAATTCTTCTGGAGAAATTCGATGAGTTTTTCACGCACATGAACACGTAGATCCCAGGCAGTCGAAGCATCTTTTGCACTCATCAACGCACGCACTTCCACCCCATTGGGTTTGGCATCGGTTACCTGCAATACATTCACTTTCTTGTCCCAGAGCGTTGTGCCTTCCAGTACTCGGGTAAGTTCTTTGCGCAATGCCTCGAATGAAACGTGGTAATCGGTGTAAATAAAAACGGTTCCAAGAATATCTGCAGAGGTTCTTGTCCAGTTCTGGAACGGTTTTTCGAAAAAATAGGTGGTAGGCACGACCAGCCGCCGCAAATCCCAGATTTTTACCACCACATACGTCAGCGTAATTTCCTCGATCCTGCCCCATTCTCCTTCGATAATCACCACGTCATCGAGCCGGATAGGCTGTGTAATGGCAATCTGCAGACCGGCAATTACGGCTCCAATAAATTTCTGAGCCGCAAAACCAACAATAATTCCCGCAACTCCTGCCGAAGCAAACAAACTGATCCCAAGTTTGCGAACATCATCAAACAACATCAGAATCGCACCAATGGCGATCACAATAATCAAGGCTATAAACACACTTTCCAGAATATTAAACTGCGTATGAAATTTTCGAGACCGCAAATTATCTTCTTGCGAAGTATTGAATTTTTCAAGGAAAATACGCTTGATAGTTCTTAATGAGGAGATCAGCAACCAGGCAATACTGACGATCATTAAAATGGAACCGATAGTGTCAAAAACCGGGTACGATTCCTCGTAGGTAAAATCGTACTTCTCGATAAAATATTTCAGGAAAATTGAAATAAGCAGCAACAAAAACGGGATAACAAATCTTTTAAGATGCTTCATAGTTACGATGATTTGGAATGAAATAATTAAACAACGTAGTTTGATCTTTACAAGAACCAAAAGTTAATGATGGATCTTTTAAAATACAAATTTCGAACGAGAGATGGATTATTGGAATAGCAATGATCTATACTTGTTTTAACACCACAGCTCTGAATATGTTGAAACAATTCTTGCATAAAAATTTATAGTTCATGATACTCACAAACACAAACAAATCTGAATTAATCCAGTATATCTACCCACTCTCCTGTCTCTCCCTTTTGTAATGGAGAGTCGATTGGCAGCCTAAACAAACGACATTACCTCTGTAATTGATGCATCCCCACAATTCAATTGGCCAGTCTACTTCCTTGCTGGCAGGGAAGGATAAGAGGATGGGTATTGTTCCTGATAACTAGATAAATTCCACCAAAAAAGGAGGCGTTTGGCCTCCTTCCTGTTATTCATTTTAAAAATCTTAATTCATCGAAATTATAGTTCCCGGCTGAAAATAAGCAGCGTAAGCTGTTTCCGAATGCAAGGCATCGATTGTCTTTTCAATCCCCTCATCATCATGAATGGCAGCCCGAATGGCCCCTTTCTGGTAGTAATAGCGCGATACGATCTCGTCTTCGAGCAGCTCGCTGATCTCGTCGCGGAACTCTTTCAGGTCTTTGTCGAGGTTTGGCTCGAGCTTGGCTTTCAAGGCTTCGAATTCGGCCTTAGCCAGTCCCATGTATTTTTCCTGTTTTGCCGTTTCCATTAGCGTTTCCAGGTCGGCCTGCGATTGGGTATCGTAATGAAAATCGGAAGCTTTTACAAAATCTTTGAACTGCTGGTAAATATCATCGGTCACCGCAAATTCTTCGGGTTTGGCGATCGTAGGATTTTCGGTAGCAAATTTTGTGGCAAAATCGAAAACCTTAAACTGGGTGACCAGCTCAATGCTTAATGTGCTCATATTATCGGCGTCGATTTTCATGTCAGGCACAATCCCACCACCATCGTACACTTTACGACCTTTTTTAGTCGTGAATTCTGAAATCAGTGAGTCGGGCACATTCCCCACACTGCCGTCTTCATTCCGGTGCGAATAATCCAGCGCCTGGATGCAGCGTCCGCTCGGAATGTAATATTTTGCCGTTGTTACCTTCAGTTTGGTGTTGTAGCTCAGATCGCGGGTAGTTTGAACCAGACCTTTCCCAAAAGTTCGCGAACCAACGACAATTCCCCTATCGAGGTCCTGCACGGCGCCGGCTACAATTTCGGATGCCGATGCAGAGCCACGGTTCACCAGCACTGCCAGTTTAATCGTGGTATCGATTGGTTCCTGTGTCGCTTTGTACACTTTATCCCATTGCTTCACCTTGCCACGTGTGCTCACAATCTCCTCTCCTTTCGGAACAAACAAATTGACAATGTTCACGGCTTCCATCAACAACCCACCAGGGTTGCCCCGCAGGTCGAGGATCAGTCCCGATGGTTTGTTCTTTTTAAGTTCCATGTAAGCTTTCTTCACATCCTGGCTGCAATTGGCTGTAAAATTCGAAAGCCTGATGTACGCGGTTCCGTTTTCGAGCATGCCATAATAAGGCACGGCATCGATCGAAACTTTTTCACGGATAACATCCACGGTAAACGGTTTCTTTTCTCCGGAGCGTTGAATTTTAATGGTCACCGGTTTGTTCGCCGGACCTTTTAACAGGCTACTCACATCTTCGGTGCTCATGTCCTTTGTATCCTTGCCCGATACTTCAAGAATAATATCGCCGGCTTTTAAGCCCGATTTTTGTGCCGGGAACCCTTCGTAGGGTTCTGCAATTACTATAGCATCGTTATGCTTGCTGATCAGTGCACCGATGCCGGCATACTCACCGGTAGTCATAAACCGGAAATCCTCTATCTGGTCTTCCGAGATATAGTTGGTGTACGGATCGAGCGACTGCAACATATCGTCGATACTGGTTTTTACCAGTTTGTTCGGGTCAATTTCGTCGACGTAAAACATGTTCAGCTCCCTGAAAAGTGTGTGGTAGATATCCAGGTTTTTAGCGATCTCGAAATTTTTCTGATCGCGGGTGAAGCTTAAGAACGTTAAGCTCAGCACAGCAATCAACCCTATTCCAATCCAAATTTTTTTCTTCATCATCGTATCTCCTTTCTGAATGTTTTTATTGAACAATTCAGTTTTGAACTGCCAAAAGTAAGAAATCTTACCTGATATATGTCAAGCCTGCAATTGATTCGTTACGTTAATTTATATTAAAACCGCATTTATCTGCCCTTCTTATAAATGAACAAAACGCGCTATTGTTCAATTAGTTGTCCTTTTCTTCAAACCAATCCTTTTGCCTCTTCCAAAGGTTTATTTTAAACCATACAAAAACTTTCGGGTCAAAAAAGGCGTATTCAATCACTTTAAAATATGAAAGCTATGAAAATCAAGATTTTAACACTGGCGTTGATAGCCATTTTTGCTATTGGCTCTACATCCTTGGCACAAAACCCGGAAAGGGGAAAACGTAATTTCAACCGTCAGGAGGCATTGACGCAAAGACACGATCGCGTGGCTGAACGCATGGACAATTTTTTTACTGAAGAGCAGCAGGAGCAGATCAAAGCACTGCGACTGGAAACTGCCAAAAAAGTGAAGCCCTTGAAAAACCAGTTGAACGAACTGGAAGCACGACAACAATCCCTGACCACTGCCGAAAATGCCGATATGGAAGCCATTTATGGAAACATCGACAAAATTGCGGAAGTGAAATCCGAAATTCAAAAGCTAATGGCCAAACAACACCAGGACATCCGTTCGCTGCTCAGCGAAGAACAGCTGCTGAAATTCGATGCCATGAAAGACCGTCGTAACCGCGGCTTTAAAAACAACCGATTTCAGGTACCCGACAGAGGTTAATGAAGATAGAAACAGACAGGAAGGCTGATCGATAAACGATCGGCCTTTCTTGTTTTCGTCCCCTTATTCAAATGGATGAGTTGAACCGGTTTACCGATGAAAATCAGGCATTCAACGAAATATTAACAGAATAATCAACGGATTACAGTAATTTGCTTTCACTTATTCCAACCAAAAAACAAGGCAAAATGAAACTAAAATCAGTATTCCTTTTTGTTATTCTTCTCCCGCTTTTTATGCAATCGTGCCTGCTTTCTCCCTCTGTAAAAGGAAACGGGGATGTTCAGCAGGAAGAACGCAGTGTAGCCAATTTTAATGAGATCAAAGCCAGCCGGGGCGTGAATGTGTACCTTTCGCAGGGCGAAGAAACCCGGGTTTTGGTAAGAGCCGACGAAAACCTGCTTGATGTGATTGAAACCGAAGTGATGGGCGATCAGCTGATTATCCGGTCAACCGCGAGAGTTCGGAACGCCGAATCTTTTAAAGTATTTGTCACTTCACCAGCATATGAATCGGTAAAAAGCAGTTCGGGTTCAAATGTATACTCCGAAACTGAAATCGTTTCGGATAACCTCGAAGTCAGCGCATCATCCGGAGCAAATATCACGCTCGAAATAAATAGCAGAGACCTGGAAGCATCCGCATCTTCAGGAGCAAATATTCGGCTTGAAGGACTGGCACGTGAATTTATAGCACGCGCAAGTTCGGGAGCGAACATCAAAGCTGAAGACCTGAAAACAAAAAATGCCGAACTCAAAGTCAGCAGTGGTGCTAACATCTGGATAGCGGTCGATAACGACATGAAAGCAGAAGCAAGTAGCGGTGGAAACATTTTTTACCATGGTGAACCTTCTCAAACCAGTATCAATAAATCCTCTGGTGGTAACGTGAAAAAAATGTAGCCCGTCTGTAACTTTCACTGAATCGAAGCGTCCTTACAAAAATCACAAATTAGATAGATCAATATGAAAACACTGAAAACAGTTTTACTTTTTGCCATGATCGTGGCAGCCGCAACTGCAGTAGCCGGCAATCGTGATGAAACCCAGAACAGAAATGTGAAAGACTTTAACGCCATTGATGTTTCCACAGGAATAGACCTGTACATAACAATGGGAAACACTGAAGAAGTGAAGGTGGTAGCCGACGACGATATTATCGATGAGATAAAAACCGAGGTGAGAAACGGCACACTACACATTTTCCAAAAACGCAACAACTGGTTCAACTGGGGCGGTAACAAAACCCGCAAAGTTTATGTAACGGTCAAGGAGTTGAATGAGATTGATGCATCTTCCGGCTCAGATGTTGAATCGGAAAATACACTGGAAGGAGAGGAACTAAAAGTTTCGACCAGCAGCGGAAGCGATGTGGAACTGGATGTGTATTACAAGAATTTTTCGATTGATGCCAGCAGCGGAAGTGATGCTGAAATAAGTGGCAAAGTAAAATACCTGACTGCTGAAGCCAGCAGTGGAAGCGACATCGATGCTTCCGGTCTCGAATCGCAGTATTGCAAAGTCAGTGCAAGCAGCGGATCGGATATCAGTGTGCGCGTGAGCGACGAACTGGTAGCACATGCCAGCAGTGGTGCCGACATCACCTATTACGGCAATCCCAGGATGAAGGACATTGACGAATCGAGTGGCGGCGACGTTAGCGGAAGATAACTTCGATTTAAATTCAAGTCATTTGAAAGAAGCTATTATAAAGTACTAAAAAACGTCATTCTGAATTCATTTCAGAATCTCCCGACTACGAAACAAAGACTTTTATTACAAGCTATTTTAATGGCACAAACCATTCAATTCAATTTAAAGCCTAATTTTGCGTTCATAACGTAACGCAATGAAACCGGAAGGAAAGCAAATTATACTTATTGTTCTGTGCTTGTTGCTGCTCTCGGTTTCAGGCAGCGCACAGGACAGCAATCCGTTGAAGTTTCTGCCCGGTGTCAGCCAGTCATCGCTTTACAACCCGGCACAGCAAAACGAAACGGAAAAACTGGTGCTTGGACTGCCGTTTATTTCCGGTACTTCGTTTAACTGGAAGTCGAATTTTGCCATCGATTACATTTTCTACGGAAATTTTTCGTACAGCTTCGACCGTTTTTACCACGAGCTCGGCGAACCGGGCGATGCCTTTGCTACCGTTACTGTTCCAATGGTTTATTTGAGCTGGAGAAAAGAGCAGCATAACTTCACTTTCTCTATTCAGGAAAAGATCATCTCTTCAACCTTTTTTGATCACGAGCTGCTACAATTTATAGACCTTGGGATTCAGCCGTATTACGGCAGCAACAAAAATTATGGCCCCGTTACGTTTAAAAGTTTTTACTACCGGGAACTTGCTTTTACCTATTCCAATCAGATTTGGGAAGGTTTCTTTATGGGAATTCGGCCCAAATTGCTGTTCGCACGTTTTTACTACGACATCCCGGAACTATATATTGATGTGGAAACCCGTGAAGCATCGGAAGAACTGGCCGTGATCCCGAAAGGCGACTACACGCTTTCGGCACCCGTTGAAGTAAGCTACAATGAAGAACTGGGGGCCACCGATATCCGGCCCAATCCCAAACCTTCCGACTATTTTTTTAATTTCAGAAACCTCAGTCCCGCATTGGATCTGGGCATCTCCTACCGTTTCGGGAATGGCCCCGAGATTTCAGCATCGGTGCTCGATCTTGGTTTTATCGGATTTAAACACAACACCTACGACATTTCCTTCACAGGTGAACTGAATTTTCAGCAAGACGATCTCTACCAATCAAAAGACCCGGAAGCACCCGATTACAAAGAGCCCAAAATCGCCTTGCAGGAATTCAGCGATTCGATCCCCTTTCTGATCGAAGCCAGCCCGACAAAAGACCGGATCATTCAGCAAATTCCGTTAAAAGTAAATATGGGAATAAAACAGCGGATCAATCCCAAAACGGAACTTGGATTTTCGGGGCAGTACACCTATTTCAAGGATAACAACGAAACTTACCTGACCGGTTTTATGCATACCCGACTTGGCGAAAAATTTAACTTGGCGGCAACGCTGGGAGTGTTAAACTTTAATAAATTTTTACCTGGAGTTGGATTCAGTTACACCGGCCAGCGGGCGCAGTATTATTTATCGACCAATAATATTACAGGCTTTGTGAAACCCGCCTCGGCAAAATACCTAAATTTGTCCTTTGGTGTGAATTTTTTATTTTCCACCGCCGAAAAATAGCAACAAATGAAATTGTTTATTACACTATATCTCATCAACTTCATCCGCACCCTGCTCATTATCGCCATTATTTATTTTGGCTTTCGGATTGTGGTGCGTTACGTACTTCCGTTTCTGGTTGACAAAGGGCTGAAAAACATGCAACAGAAAATGCAGGACCAGCAGCGCCGCAATCAGCCGCCACGTCGCCCGGAAGGTGATGTGACCATCGAAGGGCGTCCCTCACAAAAGAAAAACAATGGAGACGATAAAGGCGAATACATCGATTTTGAGGAAGTAGACTGAGAACAAGGAAAAAGGATAAAGTTCAAAGGCAAAAGGAAGCTTCATTTCAACTGGTCTTTCATTTCTAAAAAGGGAATAATAACCAATGCTCAATATCCAATTTCCAAATAAGTTCTGGATGACCCAATGACTAGTGACCAGCTACAAATCCTCTCTCTCGCAAAGCCGCGAAGCCGCAAAGGTTAAAAAAATGAATTTCATTAAAATGCATTACTGCCAAGCGCCAATAATCCGGAAACTGAAACTGGAAACTGCGACTAAAGGATTATATGCTTAAATAATCAATGCTAAATATCAAATTCCCAAAGCCCATCAAACAATCTCTTATTCCTCTGTGGCACTCTGCGTATTCTTTGCGCACTCTGTGGTTAAAAGAAAAGAATGCTGAAATGCCTGAAGAAGTGAATGCTTAAATATCCAATAATCAATGCTCAATATCCAGTTCCCAAGGCCCTTTGAACATTTTCTTATTCACTCTGTGGTCCTCTGTGTCTACTTTGTGATCTCTGTGGTTAAAAGGAATAAAAAAACCTTTAAGGTGCGAATATTCAGTAATCAATGCTCAATATTCAATATCCAAAACCCATCAAACATTTTCTTATTCTCTCTGAGGTCCTCCGTGCCTTCTTTGTGAACTCTGTGGTTAAAAAAAGAAGGCTGAAATGCCTGAAAGATTAAAATATCCAATAATCAATGCTCAATATCCAATTTCCAAAGCCCTCTGAACATTTTCTTATTCTCTCTGAGGTCCTCCGTGCCTTCTTTGTGAACTCTGTGGTTAAAAAAAGAAGGCTGAAATGCCCGAATGCCGCAATGCTTAAATATCCAATAATCAATGCTAAATATCCAGTTCCCAAACCCCTTTGAACAATCTCTTATTCCTCTGTGGCACTCTGCGTATTCTTTGCGCACTCTGTGGTTAAAAGAAAAGAAGGCTGAAATGCCTGAAGAAGTGAATGCTTAAATATCCAAGTTCCAAATTCAGCTTAACAACCACTTTATATTTCTATGAACTCTGTTTTTTCTGAGCCTTCTTTGTGATCGCTGTGGTTAAAATCCATCACTTTACACTTTGAACACTAAACGCTGAACGTTCTCCCTGCCAAATAAAAAAAATCGTTTACTTTTGTGCTTCGATTCAGAACACGAATAAATTATGGCACAGGAAGATATTTTCAAGAAACTGGTTGCACACTGCAAAGAATACGGTTATGTATTTCAATCGAGCGAGATATACGACGGCCTGGGCGCAGTGTACGATTACGGTCAGTACGGCGTTGAGCTAAAAAATAACATCAAAAAATACTGGTGGGACAGCATGGTGCTTTTGCACGAAAATGTTGTGGGGCTCGATTCGGCCATTTTTATGCATCCAACAATCTGGAAAGCATCCGGACACGTCGATGCATTTAACGACCCACTGATCGACAACAAGGACTCGAAAAAACGCTACCGTGCTGATGTGCTGATCGAAGATCAACTGGCGAAGTACGAAGAAAAGATGAACAAGGAAGTGGACAAGGCAGCCAAACGTTTTGGCGATGCTTTCGATGAACAGCAGTTCCGCGCTACCAATCCGCGTGTTTTGGCGAACCAGGAAAAATGGGATGCTTTGCATGCTCGTTTTTCAAAGGCGCTGAACGATAACGATCTGGCTGAACTGAAACAGATCATCGAAGACGAAGGCATTGTTTGTCCGATTTCAGGTTCACGCAACTGGACCGATGTACGTCAGTTTAACCTGATGTTTGCCACCGAAATGGGCTCCACTGCCGACGGTGCTTCAAAAATCTTTCTTCGTCCCGAAACGGCACAGGGAATTTTTGTGAACTACCTGAATGTACAGAAAACAGGCCGCATGAAAATCCCTTTCGGAATTGCGCAGATCGGGAAAGCTTTCAGAAACGAGATCGTGGCCCGTCAGTTCATTTTCCGTATGCGTGAGTTCGAACAAATGGAAATGCAGTTCTTTGTACGTCCCGGCACCGAACTCGACTGGTTCGAGAAATGGAAGGAAACCCGTATGAAATGGCACCGTGCCCTTGGTTTTGGCGACGAAAACTACCGTTTCCACGAACACGAAAAACTGGCACACTACGCCAACGCTGCTGTGGATGTGGAATACAAATTCCCATTCGGTTTTAAAGAAGTAGAAGGTATCCATTCACGCACCGATTTCGACCTGTCGCAGCACGAAAAATACTCGGGCAAGAAAATTCGCTACTTCGATCCCGAACTTAATGAATCATACGTACCATACGTTGTGGAAACCTCGATCGGTGTTGATCGCATGTTCCTCCAGGTGATCTCGGCTTCGTACTGCGAAGAACAACTGGAAAAAGATTCGCGTGTGGTACTGAAACTGCCGCCGGTGCTGGCCCCGGTAAAACTGGCTGTATTGCCGCTGGTAAAAAAAGATGGTCTACCCGAAAAAGCCCGTGCGATCATCGACGAACTGAAGTTTGATTTCAACTGCCAGTACGACGAGAAAGACTCGATCGGTAAACGTTACCGCCGCCAGGATGCCATTGGCACGCCCTTCTGTGTAACCGTCGATCACCTGACGGCTGAAGACAACACCGTTACTATCCGTTACCGCGACACCATGGAACAGGAACGGGTGGCCATTTCGGATCTGGGAAAAATCATTGGCGAGCAGGTAAGCTACAAGAAGTTGTTTGGGAAGTTGTAGGACAGACAAGGATTGAAGGATTGAAGGACTGAGGGCGTCAATGTAGAAATACGTTAATGCTGCAATGCTTAAATAGCATATAAAACTTCGTGTCATTATGTTTTCATTATTCTTAGCGTCTTGGCGCTATGGCGAGAAAATAAAACAGAATGCCATAGAACAAAACTTGACAATAATTCCTCTTTGGTAACTGCCAAACTTTATGCAACTTTATCCAGCAATTTTATAAAAGCATAAATCCGGAAACCATGAATATCAAGCCCATCCTGAAAAGTCTGTTCCCGCATTTGATTGCCATTGCAGCAATTTTTGCGGTATCCTCTGCTTATTTCTCCCCTGCATTCAATGGAAAATCTTTAAGACACGATGATATTGTAAAGTCACAAGGGGGACTACGAGATAAGATAGAATACAGAAAATATGAGAACAAAGCAATTCTGTGGATCAATGCCAAATTCTCGGGTATGCCAGATTTTATTGGCGCCAACTATAAAAGCTCCAATAAACTGAAGAAGCTGTATTCAATACCCAAAAAGATAGGATTCCCTACGGAAGTTGGAATGCTAATCTGGTACATGCTGGGTTTTTATATTTTACTGATTGCCTTTCGGGTTAATCCCTGGCTCGCACTGGCCGGTGCCGTGGCGTTTGGATTGACATCCTATAACCTGATCATCATCGAAGCCGGACACTTTAAAAAGGTACGGACTATTGCTTTTATTGCACCAACACTGGCTGGGGTGCTGCTCACATTCAGAAAAAAATACTTGTGGGGATTTGTTCTGACTGCTTTCTTTCTAGCCAATCAAATTGCTCACGACCACGTGCAGATGAGCTATTATCTGCTATTGGGTTTAATCTGTATTGGGCTCGTGGAACTGTATAATCATGTGAAAGAAAAGCGCTACCTCGATTTCGGCAAAGCTGTGGGCTTATTGTTTTTAGCGGCATTGCTGGCCATCGGCCCCAATTATTCAAAACTTTCGAACCTTTATCGGTACAATAAACAATCCATTCGGGGGAAAAGCGAATTAACCGTTGGTAAGGAACACATTAAAACCAAAGGAGGCCTTGACCGTGACTACATCAACGCATGGAGCAGTGGCCGTGCCGAGAGCATGATGCTTTTTGCGCCAAACGTCAAAGGTGGAGCCAGCGCTTACGTGAAACAGGACCGCAGTTTGCTGAATAAAGTCGACCGCAACATGCGTCAAACCATTGGAAATATGAACCAGTATTGGGGAGATCAGGGGAGTAGTGGTGGTCCGAATACAGCAGGTGCCGTAATATTCACACTTTTTATTATTGGTTTATTTGTTCTTAAAGGCCCACTGAAACAGGGCATTCTGATCGCAGTTGTTCTGTTTGTTCTCTTATCTTGGGGAAAATACTTTTCGGGTTTCACCGACCTCTTTATCGATTATGTCCCACTTTATAATAAGTTCAGAACGCCGGTATCGATACTGGCTGTTGCTGTAATATTCATCACATTTTTTGCCTTTCTCACTGTTTCTAAAATCATTAAAAATCCTGAGCTCCTGAACCTGGAATCCAAAATAAAAATTGGCAGGAAAAACTTGCCCCTATATCTGGTCGGAGGTCTTGGCTTTATTGCCTTTCTTTTGCTGAACATTGCCTTTCCGCACCTGTTAAATCGTTACATTAACGACCAGGAGCTGGCCCTATTCGACAACTACCGCCAGCAGGCCGGAGCAGCACAAATAGATGCCATTGTCGCTTCCCTCAAAAGTCTGAGAATCTCGGTTTTCAGGACTGAATTTTTCAGAACACTTTTATTTGCGGCAGCTACTGTTTTTTCATTCTACCTGTTTAAAAAGCAGAAGATTAAAAAGACGGTCTTGATTGGAATTATTGGTGTTCTGGCATTGATAGACGTTTGGACTATCGGACAACGTTACGTAAACAAAGACGATTTTACCCGTCAAAATCTGATGGAACAGGAATACCTGCTCACGGATGTCGATAAACAGATATTCAACCGTGAAATTCAAAATACGCCCGGACTGGAACAAAAAATACAGGAAGCGTATCAAAAATTCAATCCGCAGACCCAGGCCGAACGGGAAGACATTCAAAAATATGTGATCCAGAAAAATACCTTTTACCGGGTGTATGATCTTACTACAGCAGCTTTCCAGGACAACCGCGTCTCCGGATCGCACCGGTCGATTGGAGGCTACAGCGCGGCCAAACTGCGCCGCTACCAGGACTTGATCGAGAATTACATCATAAGAGGGGATATGCAGGTTCTGAATATGCTGAATGCCAAATACATTATCACCCAGCAAGGCCTGCAGGTCAACCCCAACGTGATGGGTCCCGCCTGGTTTGTCGATTCGGTAAAATGGGTAAACACTCCGGACGAAGAAATATTGGCACTCGGCGATATAGATGTCAGAAATGAAACGGTCATCCATAACAAGTTTAAAGTCGATGTTGGTGACTTCGGACCAAAGACACCAGCTGATTCCATAACGCTGGAAACTTATGAGCCTGACCACCTGGTTTATCGAACCAACACCACCGGGAACCGATTAGTGGTCTTTTCAGAAATCTATTACCCGGACTGGACCGTAACAATAGATGGAGAACCGGCAAAATATGTGGAAGCCAATTATACGCTTCGCGCAATGGTAGTGCCCGATGGGCAGCACGAAATCAGTTTTACTTTCCGCCCGGGGTATTATACCAAAGCGAATACCCTGTCGATGATTTTCTATTACATCATCATGGTAATGGTCGTGGCACTGGTTGGCTATTCCGTTTACCATGAGATCAGAAAAACAGAACCTGAAGCCGAAAAAGCATAGCACATGGTAAAGTATTCCATTATAGTGGCAGTGTACAACCGAATCGGCGAGGTAAAGGAACTGCTGGATAGTGCCGAAAAACTGGATTTTGAGCGCGATCAGTTTGAATTCCTCTTTGTGGATGATGGTTCCAAGGACGGATTTCAGAATTTTATCGAGAATTACAGTTCGTCAAGTGGTTTGCAAACAAGATCCATTTATCAGGAAAACAAAGGCCCCGGAGAAGCCCGCAACAATGGAATGCACAATGCTGAAGGACAGTATTTTATTTTTGTGGATTCGGATTGCATGTTCCCGCCCCACTGGTTACGTACCATCGACAACGACGTGGAAAAACGAAAACTGGAAGCCTTTGGGGGTCCCGATACCTGCCACGAATCGTTTAGCCCGCTGTTAAAGGCCATTAATTATTCGATGACCTCGAAACTGGGGACCGGAGGTACCCGCGGACAAAAGAAAAGCGTGGGTAAATTTTATCCGCGAAGCTTTAACATGGGCATCCACTGCAAAGTATTTGAGAATATTGGCGGTATGAACAAACTGCGTCATGGACAGGATATGGATTTTTCGCAACGCATATACGATGCCGGTTATAAAGTGGGCTTGATTTACGATGCTTTTGTCTACCACAAACGACGCACCAGCCTCTCGAAGTTTTACCGGCAGATTTTTAACTGGGGTGTGGCAAGGATCAACCTGTCGATTGCGCATCCTTCCATGTTAAAACCGGTGCATTTGTTGCCGGCTATGGTGATTTTAGGGCTTCTGTTCCTGGCATTATTTACAGTATTCTTCCCGCGAATTGGAGCGATTCTTTGGATTATAACCGGAATTGGTTACCTGCTGGTGAACCTCACGGCTTTTTTCGAATCGCTGATCCAATATAAAAACCTAAAAGCGGCACTGTTATCGCCGGTTACGCTGAACATCCAGGTTTTTGCCTATGGATTTGGTTTATTAAAAGCGCTCTGGCAAACCAAAGTGCTGGGCCGCAATCAGGCCGAAGGATTTGTAAAGGGGTATTACGGAAAGAAGAAACTGGAAAGCAGGTAAGGCCCCCTCCAACTCCCCCAAAGGATGAGAGTATAGAGACTGAGGCCTTGTAATGCATTTGATAAATAAGAATAAAGTAAATCTGAATATGCTAAAGCTGTTTGAAAAGTCTTCGCTGCGTCATCCTGAACTCGTTTCAGGATCTGGCCTCATTTTAAAGAGATTCCGAAACACCTGCCTGACAGCGGTCAGGAGTTCGGAATGACGTACAGACAAATTAAAATTGATACGTGACCAGAAATTTTTAACCAACAGAAAATAGATACACTGAAAGGAACAGCAACCACAAAACAATAAACAAAGCTCAGAGCTCACGGCTCGGGGCTCACAGCTAACCAATGAACAAAAAAGTACTCATAATAACCTATTACTGGCCGCCGGCGGGTGGCCCGGGTGTTCAGCGGGTATTGAAATTTGCCAAGTACCTGCCCGAATTTGGCTGGGATCCCATTATCCTTACAGTAGCCAACGGTGAATACCCTGCTATCGATGAATCACTGGCAAAAGACATCCCCGAGGGGTGTAAAGTGTACAAAACAAAGGCATTCGAGCCCACCACATTCTACCGCAAGTTTACCGGGATGAAACAGGATGAAAAGATTCCCGTGGCCAACCTGGCGCAGAAAAATATTAGCTGGAAAAAGAAACTCTCGAACTGGGTGCGGCTCAACCTCTTCGTTCCCGATGCTAAAATCGGCTGGATTCCATACGCTGTAAGCCAGGGAAAACAAATCATAAAAAAAGAACAACCCGATATCATTTTCTCCTCTTCGCCTCCGCCAACCGTGCATTTAATAGCAAAAAAACTGACCAAATGGAGCGGATTGAAATGGGTAGCTGATTTCCGGGATCCGTGGACAAAAATCCATTACCTGCATGATCAAAAATTCAATCCCATATCAAAGAGGCGTAACGAAAAACTCGAACGATCAGTTGTTATCGAGTGCGATAAAGCCACCTGCGTAAGTTCCAATTTTGTCGACCTTATTTCAAGCAATCAACAAGATAAGTTTAAGATTATTACGAACGGATACGATAATGAAACAACATTCTCCACGGGAGAAAAAGCATCAAACAATGTTTTTAATATTTTATACATCGGAGGGCTGACCTGGAATCGTTATTACAAATCATTTTTTGTTTGGCTTAAGGAATTAATTGAAAAGGGAGATCTGGATAAGAACAAAGTCAGAATACAGTTAGCCGGCAGTATCGAACCCACAATAAAAAAAGAGATTGAGGAGCTATTTAGCACCTTAAATGTACTTGAAGTAATAGCTTATCTCCCCCATTCTGAAGCTGTTTCACTGATGCAGGAAAGCGATCTGCTCCTGCTTTTTCTGGAACAGGTTGCAGGTTATGAAGGCCATATCCCGGGGAAATTATTTGAATACATTTCAACGCAAAATCGAATACTTGGTTTAGGCAATACAGCCGGTGAATCGGCACAAATACTTGAAAAGACCAATACCGGAAGAATTTTCAAACCTGAAAATGAAAAGGAAATTAAAAAGCAATTAGTTACTGAGTTTCAGAACTGGCAAAACGGAGAAATAGCGAAAATCGACGCTGCAAGTATCGAGAAGTATTCCAGAAAACAATTGACACAACAGCTGGCCAATTTATTCAGTGAAATACACCAATAGCGAACAATTGTATTTATCTTTATCCATCATCCCATCAGATGAAACGAACAGACACCAAAACATAAAAGCAAAAAATGAAAACTGCTGTAAAGGAACTTGAACAGGAAATAAAAAAAATATTAACACGTGGTGCGGACGAACGCGTGTTCCCTGATGAAAATGGCTTATCACGTTACGGGATTTCACTTCTGAACAATGATATCATTAACCGGGGATCGTGTACTGCCAGCCCTGCCATAGAAGAAGATGTGGAGTATGTCGAACAGTTGCTTGATCGCCTTAAAACAAAAGAGGACTGGATTAAAAATCAGGAACGAAATACCAGGCAGTTAAAAAATTGGTTGAATTTAGACGGTGAAGATTTATTCGATGTGTTTTACGGGCCATCAGGTACCGATCTGTTCTACTACCCCATTATATTCAGCAAATTGTTTCAGCCCGATAAACAAATAATAAACCTGATCACCTGTAAAGAAGAATTAGGATCAGGGACACCATTTGCATCAGAAGGAAAATATTACGCCAATTATAATCAGTTTGGAGATCAGATTGAAAAAGGTGAACGCATGATCTCCGAAGAAGCCTTGCAAACCATATTTTTTGAAGCACGTTCAGAACAGGGGCACATACTTAATCATGAGGAAAGAATAAAAGAGCTGGTACATTCCAATCCTAATAAGTTCATTATTATCAACCTCGTGTATGGAAGCAAATCGGGTATCACCGATAATGTGCAGTTAATCGATAAAATTGAAGCAGATAATATTCTTTGGAGTATCGACATGTGCCAGCTTCGTCATAAAAAGGAAATTATCAGGATGTTCCTGAATAAAAAAGCCATGGTTATGATCACGGGATCCAAATTTTACCAGGCTCCCCCGTTTTGTGCAGCCTTGTTGGTTCCAAAATCAATTTCCAATGCTTTGGCCAAGACCGATGATGCCAATCGTATTCAAAAGTTTGGAACCGTTTTCTCTCAGTACGATATCCCTTCAAATCTGAGAGAAAATTTCAAGTTCCCAGATAAAATAAATATTTCCCGAAACATCCGCTGGGCACTCACCATGAATGAAATTGGGAAATACTCAGATATTGACGAAGAGGAAACTGAAAACATGATCAAACGATGGAATAAAACAATGATGGATGAGATCAAGAAAATAGAAGAATTTGAGCTAATGCCGCATCAGGAAAAAACCAATAAAAGCATCATTTCATTCCGTATAATAATAGACGATCATTACCTGGATCATAATCAACTTAAAGAATTACATCGCTCAATCGTAACAGCCGATCATCAAAAAAAACTCGGAGTTAAACGCTTATTCATCGGTCAGCCGGTTGCCTATAAGAACAAGTCGTTTATGCGCATTGCAATTGGTGCAAAGAATGTACGCCGGTTTGTAAAAAACGATGAGCACGAATTCGCAAAAGACAAAATCGTATTAAGCATTATTAAAGAAAAATTGTACGAATCGTATGGGCATTCATCCTGATTACGCAGAAAAGGTGTACAAAGAATGGCTTCAGACTGCTGGAGAAGATGATGAAAAAGCCGTTATTTTTTACCTTAAAAAGGATCTGGATCAAAGGCTGGATCAGTTGATTGATGGGTTTCCAACATCAACCTTTCATACTATAGCTATTAAAACGCAGTCAGAACCGAGCATATTACAACATATTGTATCCAGAGGACTTGGGCTTGAAGCTGCCTCGTTCGAAGAAGTGAAACTGGCCAAAAATGCGGGTGCACCAAACAAGGCCATTGTGTTCGATTCTCCGGTTAAAACCAAACAAGAAATAGACTGGTGTCATCAAAATTATCCTGGGATAACATTAAATGCCAACTCCATTCAGGAACTCGGGAGGTATCCAAAAGATTTCTCGGGAAAGCTCGGGTTAAGAATCAATCCGCTTGAAGACAGCGATGCTCCCGGAATATTTAACCTGTCCAGCTTCGACTCCAAATTTGGAGTTCCGATCACTCAAAAAAATGAAATTATTGATGCATGCCTTGCATATCCTAAAATCACGGGGCTGCATGTTCACATCGGTTCGGGCATTAAAAATTTTCAGAACAATGTCAATGCCGTCAAAAAATTAAAAGAACTGGCTGATACCATAAATGAGCTTCGACATGAAAAACTGCTAAGCAGCCGCATCGAATACATCGATATCGGTGGTGGAATTCAATTCGATAACAATAGGCCGGAATTCTCGGTTAAAGCCTTTGCTGAACAACTGCAAACGATTAATGGCTTATTCGAAAACTATAAGATTATAACCGAATACGGTAATTTTGTACATAAAACCAACAGTTTTGTGGTTTCCGATATTGAATACATCGTTGCAAAAGGCGACGGAAATCCTTCGCTGGTCTATATTCATGTGGGTGCCGATTTGTTTTTGCGCAAAGTGTATTCTTCTTTGGCGGTAAACTACCCTGTCCATGGTATTTATCAGAACAAGACAGCCAATAAAACAGAAAAATATAAAATCGTAGGTCCGTTGTGTTTCGAAGGCGATATTTTATTTGACTGTGTTGAATTGCCAACTCTCAGTGAAAACGACCAGCTAATGATACTGGACACCGGAGCCAATACTTTAAGCATGTGGTCGCGGCATTGCAACCGTAACATTCCTAAATTTGTTTTTATTTAATTTCTTTTGCCTTGTTATGAAGAAAGCGCTGTTCATGCTAAAGAAAATGATAGCGGATTTTAAATCGCCCAAAGAACGCTATCCCATTGCTGAAGATCTGCACGCACCTGAATTGGGCGATTACTATTTTGTTTTTAACGAAAATCGTGTTTCGGCAGGTAAAGACCAGGCTTTGATCAATAAGTTCGACGAAAACGGAATCCCGATTAATAAGACTTACATTGATGTAAAGGATAAGGACTATGTCTATTTCCCCATCTCCATAGGGCAAATGGGACTCGCCGTTTTTAATACTTACCTGCAAACCAAATCGGAAACCGACAAACAACGTTTCTTAAATTTTGCTGAATGGTTTTATAACACTGCCGATGTTAGCGATGAGTTGGGTGCCCGCTGGCTCACCGATGTAAAATTACCTGCCTATCATTCGCCCGAAAACTGGCAATCGGCCTTTTCGCAAAGCCGGGGCATTTCCATTCTGTTGCGCGGCTACCAGTTAACCGGCAAACAGGAATACGCCGATATGGCTGAGAAAGCCCTTATCTCGTTTACCAAACCGGTTGTTGAAGGTGGCGTAACATCGTTTACCCAATGGGGCCCGTTTTACGAGGAATACAGCTCGTCGGTGCCAACCCTGGTGCTTAACGGAAAAATATTCGCCATGTGTGGCATCTACGATTTTGTGCGCGTATTCCCAGAAAATAAACTGGCACGCAAGCTTTACGACGAAGGCATTGAAACACTCAAAAAAATACTCCCGGAATATGACATGGGATTCTGGTCTCGCTATAACCTTTGCGAAGCGCCCTGGTATCCCAAAATTGACCCGGCAACTATTTCATACCAGAAATTACACGTTACACAATTAAAAATGCTTTACGCTCTTACCAACGATAAAGTATTCGAAACGTACAGGTTGAAATTCGACAAACAAAACACATTCGTAAATGCAATGCGTATGTATTTCATTAAATTTAAGGCCTTAAAAAAACTGGGACGATTATAAAACCGTATTGAAATGGCAGGTACTCTACTTCTGGTTGCAAAAGATCAGACCAACCAATCAGCATTTAAAGAACTTCAGAATAAATTAAAAGCAAAAACCAAAGAAGTATTTGGTTCGTTTTTCCCGGAAATTCATTTTAAAAATCCCACACCGGATGCTTTTTTAATTGAATTCAGAAAAGATAAAGAGCCAAAATATTTTGAAGATGCTGATGGAAACTGGCTTACATTCGAGGGTATTGTATTTGCTCTCAATGAAACCAAAGCATTAAATGCAGAGGCACTTCTCTCGCTCTACCTGAGAGACAAACATAATTTCCCGAATGAACTGGATGGTCATTTCGTTATAAAATTATACGATGCTTCCCTTAAGTCTTATTTGGTGATCAACGACATCGTTAAAAACAAAACCAATTTCAAATGCGAGACAAGCGATTACATCCTTTTCACTCCTTTTTCTGCGACAACTGCGGCCATAAAAAAACCAGTGCCTGATCTTGAAGCACTCAACGAATTTTTGTGGAGGTATTACATCCTCTCTGAAAAATCGATGCTCGAAGGCGTTACCCGTTTGCTGCCGGCCTCGGTTTATAAAATATCGAACAGTACCTTAAGCAGAGAACAGTACTGGGAATGGCCCAAAAAACAAACTACACTTTCCTTTAAAGAAACAGTTGATGAAATGTGCCGGCGGATGAAAGAATCGGCACGAATGATAGCGGATACCTTCGATAAGCTTTCGTTGGATTTTACCATGGGGCAGGACAGCCGGCAGGTTATCTCTTCTTTTACCAGCCAAAAAATACCTTTTGTAACATCAACCTACGGGAAAGATGATTTTCTGGAAGTGCAAAAAGTAAAAGAAACTGCCAATAAACTGGGCATCGAAAACAACACCATTAAACTAAATTCAGACTACTCCGAAAATTTGTGGAGTCATTTCAGCAAGGCAGTGCTTTTAGGAAGCTGCGAAGAGCCCGGCTATCTCCTGGGGCGCATCAATTACATGCGCGACCAACAGGCCAAACATGCCAGCGTATCGGTTAACGGGATGGATGGAAATCCATATAAGAATGGTTTGTGGGACGATATGTATATGCTCAATCTCTATCGCGAACCAAAAGCCTTTAAGATCAATCATTTTGTAAAATTGCGTACACTGAGCAGCAATTACCCCGACAGCATTTTTACTTCCGGTTTTCGGGAAATCAAGGACAATTCAGAAAATTATTTCAAACAACTTATTAAAGAGGCCATAAAAGGCTATGAAAATAGCCCGGTATCGATGCAGGTCGATCGTTTTGATGTGTATTACTGGAAAAACTTTGTAACCACTTCAAATAACTCGGGCAACCTGTTGCATCGTTCCATTTCGCCACTTTACCTGCGCCGCAACATTGAATGGGCCATGCCGGTGCCGGCCAGATGGCGTTTTAACCAGTCTGCTTTTCAACGCGCAATTGTGTATAATCTCGATCCCGAACTGGCAAAAATGCGTACCGACTTTGGCGGGGTGAACATGGTTCCAAAAAATTTCTTCACTTTTATTCCGCACTACATTCGCTTTGTCTGGTTTCAGTCGAATCGACTGCGCAAAAAAATAAAGTCGAAACTCGGATTTAACGTGGTCACCCACCTTCAGGAAGCCTGGGATTATTTGCCCCTCTACAAGAAGCTGTTAAACGATAACAGCTTAAAAGAACACCTGAAGTTCGAAAATATGTACCTGAAACCGCTTTTGAAACAGGAAGAATGGGATGCCTTTTTAAAGAAATACGACCAGCCCGATGAACTCAAAATGAAAGATTTCGAATTTTTGTTTAAGCTGGTGAGTGTAGAGAGTTTTTTAAAAGAAGCTGAAAAGTTTGCTGCCTCTGCTTAGAGTTTGATTTTTACATAGGTTTTTAAGAAATGCCACAACATCCGGGGCGATAGAATAAGCCAAATTAATTGAAATAATAACTGGATTTGATGTTTTACCGTATTCCCAGCATATTTATGAGTGAGATTATAGCGGAATAAACTTACTACCGACCTGAAATATAAAGCCCGGGTATAATAGTCCCGATTCTTTTCAAACATTTCTTTTGACCGGTTTAACGCACTTAGTTTATTTGTTCTATCACCGACTAAACTCTTTACTCCTCCCCGGTGTATACGGTAAACGCCAAGAACATTTCCAAAATAATAACCTTTACCGTGTTTCATTATATGGTAAAAAAGATGCGTATCTCTGGAACCGTTATAATTCCTTATAGCTTCCACACTTTTTTTCATAATATCCATCCTGAAAACACTGGTGAGTGTTTTGGTAAAAAAGATCATCGACATTTCACTCAGTGTGAAAGTAAAACCATTTCCATTTTTTAAAAGTCGTTTTTCAATTTCGGTCTTTCTTTCTCCAGTCTCAACATGTAACGATTCATAGCCTCCACAACTCATCACATAATCCGGATGTTTCTCTAAAAAATCGATTTGTTTTTGTAGTTTATCAGGGTCCGTCCAATAATCGTCCCCTTCGCAAGTCGCGTAGTATTTGCCGAGTGCTCGCCTACGCTGGATCTGACCTAGTGTACCATCTTTTTTTGAATGTTGATTTTCTGTTTGATAGATCGGTTTTATTAATTGTGGAAATTCACGCTCGTATTTCTTTATTATATCTGGTGTGCCATCGGTTGATGCGTCATCATGTATTAATATCTCAACAGGAAACGTGGTCTTTTGACTAAGAAATCCTTTGAGAGCATCCTCAATATACTTTTCGTGATTATAAGTAATACAGCTAATGCTAACTAAAGGAATCAAGCCTTCTTTCCATTTTTTACCGGAAAGCGACAAGCTTGTATCTATATCAGATTTATACTTTTTTTCAGTCACTATTTACGATAATCTTATAAAAACTAAAAGCTTTAACAACTAATTATTATTTGGTCTCTTGAGCCGGATTTCCAATTAGAGTCTTATTTGAAGCAACATCTTTAACAACATTCCCAGCCATCCCAACAATATTATTATTTCCCATCTCTACATAATTCCTTACTGAGCAATTTAGCCCAAAAAAATTTTCATCTCCAATTTTCAAGTTACTACCAATCACCGCATGACCAGCAACAAAGTTACTATCACCCATCGTAGTATCGTGACCAATCAAAGAATTTGAATTATATGTATTGAAGTCTCCAATCTTGACATTGGGATTTAAGACTACATTAGCTAAGACTACATTACCATATCCCATGGAAACACTCTTAGCTACCGTTGCAAGCGGATGAATGAAATTGATATACCTTTTATGCGGTATTTTATAACTTTCTCTCAACGCGATTCTTTCTCGTATTAAATCAACTCTATATAGTGAAAATATAAAATGGACGTCGTTATACTTTTCAAACCTTTTATAAACATTATATGTTTTATCTAAAATCGGTAAATTGTTTATTTCACCACCAAAAGATTCATCATCAAAAGCAAACCCTAATAGCTCAAATGGTTCATTAAACTTTTCGATGGCATTCTGAATCTGTTCCGCAATTACCACTGCTGTCCCTTTCCCACCTATTATAATAACTTTTTTCATCTCCATTTATAAATGTAGTTTAATAGAAAAGTCTCATGACTAAGTCTCACAAAATTATTTATCGGATAAGAATATTTAAAATAGACTCAATCTCCTTTTCGTTAATTCTTTGATCAGTTGGCAAAAAAATAGTATTCTCTGCCAAATTATATTCAAAACTATCCTTTTCACATGATTTAAGAATATTGGGCCAATAGGTAGCCACATATATATTATTCTTTATCAGTAATTCTTTTTTTCGCCAACCATTATCAATAAGATAAGGATATACCATTGGGGAACAACGCTCATCATCAAAAATAGCTAATTGATTTGATGATTGTAATTCATTATGAAAATATAAGTAATTGTGGTTCCTTTTTAGAGCATTAAATGAGTAGTCGATGCTTTTTAACAGACTCTTTGTTAAATTCGACATTTGCTTTATTGGTTGCCCTCCCAAGTTGATATTATTACGTTTATAATCGCCAAAAAAATCTTCAGCATTTCTATCTATTCTACCTAACAAATGCCTGCAACGCTCATAGGAATAATCACGCTCAAGATTAAGATTTAAAATCTTTGATGTATAAAGATATCCCCCATCTGGCAATCCGAAAAATTTTCGTGGCGAATAAAATGTATTCACACCCTTTAAGGGTTTTGAAAAAAATGCTTGAGCGTTATCAACTATTAAATTACTAACTTTTTTTGCCAGATTACTCACCTGACTATCGCATAATCCAAAATAATTAATGTACAAAAAAGCTTCATCGTCACCAATCTTAGAATAATCAAATACAGGAGAAAAAAATGCATCCAACTGATAAAATTCGTAATCAACGCCATGTTTCACTATCGGTTCCAAGAGCACATTACAATAATAATGTGGCAAATAAATCTTAGTATATGCTTTAGCTCTTAAAATATATTCTAACGCATTTCGGCCGGTATTTAGTGCAATCGCGTTTTTATGATATTCGTTCCCTTTACGAAGCTCTAGTTCAAAATAACCTCCTATAGCCATAAATATTTAAATTATGGAGATCCAATCGTTCATATATAAATAGTGATGCAATCTTTCTAATTGCTTATTATTTTCAATTTCAATAATAAGGACTCCGATAACATCTTTAGAGTTTTTGTATTTGTTCACCTTATCCCCAGGCTTATAATATAAAACTTGTTCCAAAATATTATGTTTGAAATCGGATGGAATATTTATTCGTTCCATAATTCCATCTGCCTTGGAGTGAAGGATTACCTGAGCAAAGTATTTCCAGGGACTTATTTCTTTGTGACCATTAATATTGTATTCGAATAATGAATCCACATTGGCTTTTACCAAGTCAAATCCTGTGGCATATTTCATAAGTTGAGGCATGAAATTACCTCCGTTTCTTGCCCCGATTTCAAGCACATAAATGTTGTCTGACTTATCACGAATTATCTCAATATTTATTCCACCGGTATCAAATCCTATTTCTTTTATTATTGACTCTACAGATTTGATCGCCTCCTCCATAATATCTTCATGAAATTTACTTGGGACTATTGTTGAATATGGCACCAAATTATTTACAGGACTAAAAACCTGGTCTCCAAGCAAAGCAAATATTAACTCACCATTTTGAACAAATCCCTCACCATGAATCTGCGGACCTTTTCGTTCAATTAATTCTTCCAGAATAACTCTACCAGATCTGGAAAAACTTTTGGCCACTGAAAAATACTCTGTTAATTCGTCCGAATTATTAATTACAAAAATACCTTTACTACCACTAGAGTCCACCGGTTTTATAATTGCTTTACTGCCATTGTACTTCTTGATAACTTCTTCCAAACTATCACTGCAAATGTACCATGGTGATAAAAAACCATGCTCTTGAAGAAATGCTCTGAATAATTGCTTGTAGGATAATATTTCAACTGATTTATACGAACTTCCAACCAAATTAAGTTTCTCACTCACAAAAGCTGCAGTAGGTGCTGCAGGATCGGATGCATATGCACTTATTCCATCAATATTTAGCTTTTCTGCCAAATATAAAACACCTTCTATATCGGTTGTACTTATATTATAATATTCGTCAGAAATTTTATGTCCGGGATTATTCGGTAAATAATCGACTGTTATGACATGATAGCCACTATCAATCCCGTATTGTATTGCGGGGCATTGAGAAAAAGCTCCACCCAAAACCATTAACTTCCCTTTTTTATTCGATTTATCGTCTGGCACTTACCTTGATTTATTTTCGATTAGATTATTTTTATTCAATAATTTCTTGGCAGCAATGACCATTGGAGGCCCAATAAATTTGTTATTCACCACCGCAACACCTTTACCTTCTTTTTCGGCATTACTTGCAAGTAGTAACATTTCTTTTGCTTCTTCAATCTCAATGGTCGTTGGGGAAAAATACTTGTGAGCCAGATCCAGCTCTTTAGGATTCAATACCAACATTCCTTCAAAACCAAGGTTTTTTGCAACTTTTAAATTTCGTTCCAGATCCTCTAAATCATGAACTTTAATATGAACGGTATCAACAGGAATAACATTATTTGCACGTGCTGCCATGGCAATCATTGCCCTCGCGGTAAAAATACTCTGTCCCTCGTGATCGTGAATCCCTTCTAAATCGGTTACAAAGTCTTCACATCCAAATGCAATGGCAACGACTCTTTTCGAGGCTTGACAAATATCCTGTGCATTAAGAACCGCTGCAGTTGTTTCTATTAAAGGAATTAGTTTAAAGGTACCAACGGGCAATCCTTTTTCATATTCAATGGTATCCAGTAACTTATCGATAAAATAAACATCCTGGCCTGTAAACGACTTTGGATACATAAATCCATCTACACCTGGAATCGTTAATTCAAGTAGATCCTTTAACAATTCTCCACTTTCCCGGTCATTAATACGAGGAAAAACAAAATGATTTTTGAATCTTCCTTCCGAAACAAATTCAATCACTTTTTCTCGGGCGTGCTGTTTATTCTCATTCGGTTGCACTGAGTCTTCAATATCCAGAAGCAATACATCGGCATCGCTCCGTGCAGCACTATTCATTAATCGTTCGTTGTGTGCCGGGACAAACATTAAACTGCGCATTAAAAATTGGCTTGATTTCATCATGATTGCATCTTTTTTACCAAAACTTTACGCCTGAAACGTAATACTTTTTCCTTATTCTGGTTAAAGGTGGTGGTCTCAACATAAATAATTCCCCTGTCACTTTTTGAAACGGATTCTTTTTTCGATAGAACTTTTGTTTCAACATATAAGGTGTCACCAATAAAGACAGGATTCAGGTGTTCAATATTTTCATATCCCAAATTCGCAATGGCTTTACCACTAATATCGGGAACAGTTATTCCTACTGACAATGAGAATACGAGAGTCCCAACAACAAGTATTTTCTGGTGATGGTTCTTCTCTGCATAGTCAAGATTTGTATGTACGGGATGATGATTCATCGTTAACAAGGAAAACAAATTATTATCGCTTTCAAATATGGTTTTTGAAAGTTCATGTTTAATCGTATCTCCTGCAATAAAGTCCTCGTAGTAACTTCCTAATTTTGATGATTGCATGTTACGGATTTCTAATTATACTGCATATTCGTTTTACTGCCTCGTATTTCAAGCCAGGATAAATTGGCAAACAAATTACTTCATCTGCAACCTTTTGTGCAACTGTAAGATTTTCTGGCTTTGAAGAATCCAATCCCTTGTAGGTAGGGAACTGCGAAATTAAAGGATAAAAATACCTTCGTCCGTATATATTATTCTCTTTGAGTTTTCCATACAAGGTATCACGTGAGATCCCATATTGTTTTTCATCGACAAAAAGAGGAAAGTAAGAATAATTATACCTTAAATTTTCCGGTTCTTCCATAAAGCGTATCCCCCTAATATTTTTCAGCCCATCCTGATAAATCCTTGAAATCCTTTTCCGTTTTCGAATATTTTCTTCCACCGTTTTTAGTTGAAGTAAACCATAAGCCGCTTGCAATTCATTCATTTTGGCATTAATGCCTGGCGCAATTACTTCTGTTTCACCTGCAAAACCAAAATTTTTCAGGTAATCAATCCGCTTTTTGGTTTTTTCATCGTGGCAAACAATGGCTCCTCCCTCAATGGTGTTAAATACTTTTGTTGCGTGAAAGCTAAGGACCGACAAGTCACCAAAATTTAAAATGCTGTTCCCATTTTGTTTTACTCCAAAAGCGTGGGCAGCATCGTAAATTACTTTCAAACCATAACGATCAGCAATCTCCTGAATGGCTTCAATTTTACAAGGATTCCCATAAACGTGTACCGGCAATATTGCAGTAGTTTGTGGTGTTATTGCTGCTTCTATTTTGGCCGGATCGAGATTACAAAATTCCGGCTCAATATCCACAAAAACCGGCTTAATGTTATTCCACCACAAAGCGTGGGTAGTGGCTACAAAACTATACGGTGTCGTAATTACTTCACCGGTTATATTTAGTACCTGAAGTGCAGAGATCAATGCCAATGTTCCGTTTGAGAATAATGAAATATAGGGTACGCCAAGGTATTCCGCTAATGTCTTTTCAAATTCCTGGTGATATTTGCCATTATTGGTCAACCACTTTCTGTCCCAAATATCTTTGAGCAATTCTGTGAACTCATCTAATTCTGGCAAAGTAGGTTGTGTTACAAATATTTTTTCCATACTGCTATTTTTACCAGTTTAATCTTTCCCCCAGGAAATGGAATAATTCCTCATTTGGTTTGTTGTAATACTGCTCCAAAAAGCATTTCTCGGAATCACCCATTCGCATTGTATGCTTGCGTACATGTCTCGGCTCAATATTCATCTTCCTGAAAGGATATTCGCTAACATCAAGAAAATCATATATTCTTTGAAGAACTTCTTCTGTGTCATTTATCAAATCTCTAAATCCTAAAATAAGCAACTGTTTTTTGTCAAAAACATTAAAAAATGGAGTTAATTGTTCCAAATATAATCCTTTCCCAAGGATCAATGAGTTAACTAATCGATTTTTCTTCTTATAAGCAATTTCCAGGTCGATCGCTTCTTTAAACGATGGAAAAATTGATCTGTTTTCAAAATATAATTTATAAACATGACTCTCTCTCCCCGGTGCGATGTATTTATTTATTTTGTTTTGCTTCTTTTGAAAGAAATCGTTATACATATTCCAGCCGGAATAAGCTCTTGCAACCGGGTCGCGCAAAACAACAATCAATTTCACATCTGGATAAAACTCTGCTATGCTCTTAGCAGCTTCTGCGCAACTTAAATAGTCTGGCGTTGACTCAAAAAACAACTTATCAGAGGGCCAAATATGATTAAAGTTTCGTTCATACCAATTTATATCCAATCCATGGTAGATCCACTTATGGAAGTACCTTAACTCCTTGGGTCTGGAACCTACCAAACGAGGATGTTGATTCAAATAATAATGGAGCGATGTGGTTCCAGCCTTTTGAGCCCCAATAATCAGAAAGTCGGGTTTATTCCCCGGCAATATATACTTGTTATATGGCTTTATTCTTTTGCTAATATTTTCTTTAATAAGACGCATCAGATCTTTTGGGCCTCTATTCTTCTTTAAAACCGATATTACCTCATTAAATTCAGGCATAATTTTTATTTACGTTTTAACATTTGAAAAGATTTTTTGAATAACGTTTTAACCATAAAAGTAATATCTCCCGAAATATTAAATCCAACAACAATACTCATAAAAACAATAGTTACCGCCAAACTATCGATTAATATATTAAGGATCAGAAAATCGGTAGCGGGTATCAGCAAGCTTAACAATATTGAGCCAAAAGCTACGGCCAAAACAATCAGATGCTTGTAACTATAACAAAAGAATCCCATTTTAAATTTTAAGAATCCAACAACGATGAGTGACCGAACAATATAAGTTGCCAAAACCGCTATTGCTGCTCCGGTAATGCCCCATACAGGAATAAAAGTAGTGTGAAAGGCAATGGTATATAAAATCTGTGAACCGACAATGAGCGATAAAACACGATAATAACGGGAGGTGCCAATAATATTTCCTCCGGTTGTATTTGATACCCTAATCAGCATCCCAAATGAATAGATTATTAATACCCATCGCCCCATCGCATATTTTTCGGGGAGTATGGTAAAAATAGAATCGAGATTAACAATTATTCCCGCAAAAATAAGTGAACCTATTATAGTCTGTGTTAAACTGGCTTTGCTGTATATTTCCTGAATATGCTTTTTATTGTTGTTCTTCCACGCCTGTGCAATTATTCCCGTTGAAATTTTAATTGTTGCTCTGGACGGGATAAAAATGACCGTTGCAAACAATGCACATACACTAAAAATTCCAACCTGTCCAAGGGATATATAGCTATTAATCAAAAGTTTATCTATGTTATTGGTCAGTACCCCACTTAAGCCATTAATTATTCCAAAAGCTGATACCGTTGCCATTTCCTTTACCAATGGTCGTTTTAAAAATTCGAATTGAGGCCGGAGGTTAAATTCGTTTCGTTTTATCAAAACAAAAATTAAAGGGAATACCGGAAAACTTAAGGCTACTAGGTAGGCATAAAAGAATTCTCTGAAACTAATAATTTTCAAGGAAAATAAGACAACCAGTAGCAGGTTGATAATCTTACTCATAAAGTCGTTCCAGAACGTACCCGTTACGGCATCGTATAACACCCGGTTATAGTTATCCAGCAAGCGAAAAAAGATTCGAAATAATATTAGCGGAACAATTAAAGTGATGTACTCAACCAGTAAAGGGGATTTGTTGGCGTTTGCTTCAATTATTGATGGTTTAAATATAAAAAAGGCTACTGTGCTTAATAAAAATCCGGTTAATCCTGTAGCCACTAACACAAATAAAAAGCCATGATGGTGTTTTTCCCTGTTCCTGAATTCAGGAAACATCCGATTAATAACACCATTAAATCCCAGCGAAGAAAAATTAGTGAATATGGCAGAAATGGCAATAAAAATTTGCACCAGCCCAATTTGCTCCGCCTTAAAAAAATTGGGCATAATTATCCCTACATTAATATAGCCAACAATAAGGCCCAGATAGGACCAGATGCTGCCCCTTAAAGATTGTTTGATTATTATTCCCATAAAAGCACTACTCCGGTCGAGTCATTCAAAAGAAAATATTAGAATGTTTCACGGCAAAAATAAGCTTTCTTCAGAAACAAAAAGGAAAGATGAATGAATAAACGTATTTTGCGCCATATGAGGAATAACCTGATAGAAAAAGAAGCACACCAAAAATTGCTACCAATGTCGGTTAATCCTCCATATCCCTTATAAAATGGGGCTTCCAGCAAATTCAACACCAGGGTAAAGTCATTCTCCTGCCGTCAGCGAACGATGATCTTACGAAAGATCGTCGCTATCTTATGTCAGATGGTCTTCATCTTACGCCAGAGAAGTACTGTCGGGTGTCAGCGCATCGTCATCTTACAAAAGACAGACCTTATCCGATGGTTTTTTATCATAATCTTTTAAATGAGCATTGTTATCGGATAGAAGATGATCATTATCTTTTACCGGATTGCCGTCATCTTGCGGGGTAGAGTGATCATCGGATGGAAGATCAGAAGTCTCGGGTGAGCCCTTACTGTATTATGGATTAACTCAACCACCTCGACCTTTTGCTCAACCGCAAAAGCCCACTCCTCCTTGAAGTAGGAGAAACGTTCTTTTTTCAAATTCAAATTTTGGAATATCAAATTAAAACTGAACCACACTCATTTCCCCTCCTCTCAGGAGGGGTATCCCGAGGACTCGGGAGGGGGTGGTATAAAATAACCCAACGAAACAGTTAATTCCCGGCCTTTCTAATTTGCTCTGTCAACTCAATACTTTCCCGGGTATCGTCTATGCCAAAGCATTTACCGGCCAGGATATGCTGGTAAGCCACGGTGTGCAGGTTGGTAAAGCCTTCTGTAAAATCAATTTCTTCGTTGTCGATTGTAATCGAGCGATAGGTTCTTTTTCCGGCTTGTTGGACCGGTTTGGGCAGATCGCCCGCATCGAGGCTGAGGTGCCAGTTAACGCTTGCCTGTTCGAGTTTTAAAACTCCGGATGCCTTGTAAGGTGAATACTGAATGACTGTATTATCGGTGACGCTGCCAAAAATCCAGATCAGCATATCAAACAAATGAATTCCGATATTGGTGGCAATACCCCCCGATTTCTGCACATCGCCTTTCCAGCTTTTAAAATACCACTTTCCGCGGGTAGTGATGTATTGCAGATCGATGTTGTAAAACTGATCCTTGCCGGCGGCTTCCACTTTTTCCTTTAAAGCCAGGATGGCCGGATGATGACGCAACTGCAATATAGTATACACCCGCTTTCCGGTTTCGGCTTCAATGTCTTTGATAATCCGCATTTCATCGGGGTGAATGACCATGGGTTTTTCGCAAATGGCATTGGAGCTGTTTCTTAAGGCAAAGCGAATGTGCGAGGGATGCATGTAATTAGGCGTACAGATACTCACATAATCGATGGGGTTACCGGCCATGCGCTGGTCGTCCATAAACCGATCGAGGTTTTCGTGTTCCAGGAAAAATTCGGCATCTGGGAAATAGCTGTCCATGCGCCCCATCACATCAAAACGATCGGACGCACAAACCAACTCATTCCCGGTTTCCCTGATCGCTTTCATGTGCCTTTCAGCAATGTAGCCGGCTGCTCCTATTAATGCAAATCGTTTCATTTTTTTAGTACTGAGATATTAGAATTGAGTACTGAGTACTTTTTCACTTTGAACACTGAACTCTAAACATTGAACTTATAGTTTATACACCGTCTCCGACGCTTCTTTAATCACATTCCGCATGTCGACAACCAGTTTCGAATGTGCCTGTATATATTCGGCATCGAATACCGAATGATTGGTTGTTATTACCACACAGTCTGCTGCCTTCAAGGTTTCTTCATTTAAATCGACCGATTCCAGTTGATTTCCCTCTTCCGTTTTTATCTGCGCAATGTATGGATCGTGGTAACTTACCTCGCCACCTTTCTGAATTACTGTGTCGATAATTTCCAGCGCCGGCGATTCGCGTTCGTCGTCGATATTTGGTTTATAAGCCACCCCCAGAAACAACACCTTGCTGCCATTCACCGCTTTTTTCTGGCGGTTAAGCGCCGTGGCAATTTTTATGTACATGTAATGCGGCATCCGCATGTTAATATGCCCGGCGGTATGGATCATGCTCAGGTCGAACTGAAACTTTTTGGCAATATGCTCGAGGTAAAACGGGTCGAGAGGTATGCAGTGGCCCCCCACTCCCGGCCCGGGATAGAAAGCCTGAAAGCCGAAAGGCTTGGTTTTGGCGGCTTCGATCACTTCCCATATGTTGACATCCATTTTCCCCGACAACAGCGCCAGTTCGTTGATCAGGCTGATGTTGATGAGACGATAGGTATTTTCAAGAATTTTTACCATCTCGGCCACCCGCGGCGAACTAACGGGGTGAATATTGTCGATGGCAAACTGATAAATGGCTTGCCCCACTTCCAAACCGTCTTCGGTGAGGGCACCCAATACCTTCGGTGTATTTTTTGTCACAAAATCTTTATTCCCCGGATCGACCCGTTCTGGTGAGTAAGCCAGCCAGAAATCGTCGCCGTGTTTCATTCCTGACTCGCGTTCAATGATTGGCAGCATAAAATCTTCGGTGGTCGTTGGGTAAGTGGTACTTTCGAGACTGATAAACGTCCCCGGTTTCATGTGCTTCCCAATTTCTTCGCAGGCCGACTGAATATAACTCATATCGGGCTTTTTAAAGCGATCGAGCGGTGTAGGCACGCAAATCAGCAGGGCATCGCACTGGCTGATCTTCGTAAAATCGCTGGTAGCCGAAAAAGTAACATTACCAACCACTTCGCGCAATGCGGCATCCCGCACATCTTTAATGTAATTTTCGCCGCTGTTAATCTTATTAACTTTTTGCTGATTCTTGTCGAACCCCATTACGTGAACACCGGCTTCTGCAAATCCAACCGCCAGTGGCAATCCCACATAACCCAAACCGATCACACCAACAACCAGTTCTTTGTTTTCCACTCTTAACAGAATTTCTTCCTTATTTGTCATTCTTCAATCAAATAATCTATAAAAAATAAGCAATACTCTTTTGATTTTTTAAACTCACCCTGATCCCGAGCACTCGGGATCGTCCCTCTCTATCCATAGAGAGGGAATGAGGGAGAGTAAAAACTGAAAGTTCTTTCCTGTGATTCCGAGAGATCATAAATCAATTTAATGTTTAGTATATTTTACTAATTCTAAAAATTCGCCTGCTAAATTATACTTTTCTCCGGTTTCGGGGCAAATTAAATCGTCGCCCAAAACATTTCCGGCCCGGCTTACCCAACCGGTTTGTCTGGCAGGAACACCGGTCATTAGTGCATAGGGTGTGACATCTTTTGTTACGACAGCGCCGGCTCCCACAAAACAATATTCGCCCAGCGTAGTTCCGCAAAGAATGGTAGCGTTGGCGCCAATGGTTGCACCCTTTTTTACCAGCGTGGTCTTGAATTCGGTTTTACGTTCGATGGCACTGCGCGGGTTGATCACATTGGTAAACACCATCGATGGGCCCAAAAATACATCATCTTCGCAAACGACCCCTTCGTAAACGGAAACGTTGTTCTGAACTTTTACGTTGGTCCCCAATTTCACTTTATTGCCCACAAAAACATTTTGGCCAAGCACACACTTAGGGCCAATTTCTGCAGTTCCCATCACATGCGAGAAATGCCAGATCTTTGTGCCCGATCCTATTTTTGCACCTTCATCTATAACAGCTGTTTCGTGTGCATAATAATTATTGTTCATTTTTATCTACTCTTTGCGACTTAGCGACTTAGCGAGAGTTTTTTCACGCCAAGACGCAAAGTCGCCAAGTAATTTTATAGTCTATTTACAATGCGGGTAATCCCGTCCTTTATTAGTTTTTCGTTGAAATTAATCAGTAATCCTAATTTCAGCCCCGTTATTCTTAGATAAGTTAAAAGTTGTTTCGGATGAACCGGAGCAATTATCTCTACCGATTTTAATTCAACAATCACTTTCCCTTCCACGATTAAATCGGCTCTGAATCCGATTTCCATTTTTCTATCGCCCCAAATCACCGGTATTGCCTTTTGCCGCTCAACCGACAGCCCTTTTAAAGTCAACTCATAGAACAAAATCTCCTCATAAACCGATTCCAACAAACCCGGACCAAGTGACACATGAATATCATAGCAAGTATTGACAATTATTTTCGCTATTTCATTCTCTCTCATTACTTTTTTCTTTGCGACTTTGCGGCTTTGCGAGAAACTAAATACTCTTTTACATTCTTCACAATATACTCCAACTGCTCCTCATCCAGTTCAGTATGCATGGGCAGCGACAGCACGGTCTTAGCCAGTTCTTCGCTTACCGGGAAATCACCTGCTTTGTACCCCAAATGTTCGTATGCCTCCTGCAAGTGCAGGGCCTTCGGATAATATACCATCGTAGGAATACCCTTGCTTTTAAGAAATTCCTGCAATTCATCGCGTTTTTCTGATTGAATCGTGTATTGATGAAAAGAATGGGTACTAAAACTTTCCCGGGCCGGAATTCGAATATCACCAATGCCTGTCAGTTTCTCGTCGTAATAAGCTGCTATCTTTTGCCGGGATTCAATGTGCTGATCCAGGTACTTCAACTTAACTTCGAGAATAGCTGCCTGCAAACTGTCGAGCCGCGAATTTACACCGATCCGCTCGTACTCGTATTTTGCCTTCATACCATGATTGGCAATCGACCTGATCGCGTCGGCCAGTTCCTCATCTTTGGTAAAAACAGCTCCCCCGTCGCCAAATGCTCCCAGGTTTTTCGATGGGAAAAACGAATTGCAACCAATATGTCCAATGGTCCCGGCTTTTTGTTTTCGGCCATCCGAAAAAATATAATCGGTTCCTAATGCCTGGCAGGCATCTTCCACCACATACAAATTGTGTTTTTCAGCAAGCTCCATGATCGCCTCCATATTGGCGCACTGCCCAAATAGGTGCACCGGAAGAATCGCCTTTGTTTGGGAAGAAATAGCCCTTTCAATTTGGGCCACATCCATGTTAAAAGATCCCGGCTCCACATCCACAAATACAGGTTTCAGTCCCAGCAACTGTAAAACCTCTGCAGTCGAGACAAAAGTGAAAGGAACGGTGATTACCTCATCACCCGGTTGAAAATCTAACGCCATGAAAGCAATCTGCAATGCATCTGTCCCGTTAGCGCAGGCAATAACATGGGCATCCAGGTATGCAGCCAGCTGGCTTTCGAATTCAGCGACTTTTTCGCTTTTTACAAATTGTGCCGATCTGATCACCCCATCGATAGCCGCGTCAATCTCCCCTTTCATTTTGAGGTACTGTCCGTAAAGATCTGACATTTGAATGGTTTGCATAAGCCGGCTGAAATACTACCAATTAAACTTTAAAAATATAAAATTAGTATTCAGCCTCGGACAATAAGAATTTATTTTGCAATTTAATTCACAAATTGAACAGCGATAAAACATGCAGGTTACGCAAAATCTTCCACCTTCCTTTTTCCAACGCGACGTATTGGAGGTCGCTCCTGAGTTATTGGGTAAAAAGCTGGTGCGGAAATTCGATGATGGTTCGGCTCAGCAGTTCTTCATAACCGAAGTGGAAGCCTACCGCGGAATGGAGGACCGGGCCTGTCATGCAAGCAAAGGCAGAACCGTCCGCACCGAGGTAATGTTTCATGCAGGCGGCGTGGTGTATGTTTACCTGATTTACGGCATGTACTGGCTGCTGAATATCGTTACCGGAAAAGAAGGCGATGCTTCTGCCGTTTTAATTAGAGGACTGGAAGGGTTTTCGGGGCCGGGCAGAGTGGGCCGCGCCCTGCAACTCGATAAATCGTTTTACGGCGAGGATCTAATAACTTCGGAACGAATCTGGATCGAAGATTCCGGGATAAAACCCGAATATATTACTACTCCGCGTATTGGTATCAACTATGCCGGCGAGCCCTGGATAAGCAAGCCGTGGCGGTTTGTGGTGAAGGAATAATCAGTGAAAGAAATCCCAGTTTTCAGTTGGATATTTTACATTGGTCATTGGCTATTGGATATTAAAAAGCAAAATCGAAAATATCCAATGTAGAATAATCAATATCCAAGTCCCAGTTTTCAGTTGGACATTCTGCATTGATCATTGGCTATTGGATATTAAAAAACAAAACCGAAAATATCCAATGTAGAATAACCAATATCCAAGTCCCAGTTTTCAGTTGGACATTCTGCATTGATCATTGGCTATTGGATATTAAAAAACAAAACCGAAAATATCCAATGTAGAATAACCAATATCCAATTTCCAGGTTTGTGTTGGATATTCATTATTGGGTATTGAATATTGGATATTAAAAAACATGACTTTAAATATCCAATGTAGAATATTCAATATCCAAGTCCCAGTTTTCAGTTGGACATTCTGCATTGATCATTGGCTATTGGATATTAAAAAGCAAAACCAAAAATATCCAATATAGAATAACCAATATCCAAGTCCCAAGTAGATTAACTTGAGAGCTACAGCTTCGACTTAGCAGTTTTTACACTTTTGGCAAAAATGGCCAATAGCTCGTCATTCTCACCTAAAACAGGTAAAATTTCATTAACCTCAATGTATTTTTTCCTTTTTATGATCAGTAGACAAACTTTAGTTTCGCGTAATTCCTTTAAAATGATCTGCATTTTATGAATAAAATCCTTTTGAGATTCTGCAGCCTGAGCTTCACCTTAATTAAGTGCCGGTGAAGTGCTGCTCCTAATCATTTGTCCTGTTAAATGATTGGCTAATCTGGTTTGAGGAAGATTTTCGACAATTGCATCCACCAATAATACAAAATCAATGAGTCGCTCTTCCAGATCATATTTTCGTGTGTTCATAATATTGGCTTTTAGTTAACAATATGCAAGCTAAGAAAAATTCCCAACTTTCGAGTTTAGGTTGGCTATTGGATACTAAAAAACAAGACTTTAAATATCCAATGTAGAATATTCAATATCCAATTTTCAGGTTTGTGTTGGATATTCATTATTAGGTATTGGATATTAAAAAACAAAACCGAAAATATCCAATGTAGAATGATCAATATCCAATTACTAACAGAAACTGAAAACTGCATACCTTTTACTTGCCTCCTATCACAAACCGATCATACAACCAAAGAAAAACAACGGCAGCGACAGCAATCCCGGAAAACAGCATCCAGATGTTTGAGGGGTGATAGTTTTGCCAGAGGTAATTGGTCAGTTCTGTCTGGTTCATATTCAAACGGTCGGCAGCCTGAGTAAAAAAATCGTTCTTTGTAAAAGTATCTGAAAATTCAACCGGGAAATCCATGCCACGCCGTGTTACTTCTTTTTGCAGGAGTGCATATTTATCGGAAATTCCTTCGTACAGGTCACCCGAAAGCCAACCCGCCAGTTTGTGAGCAGCTGCTATAGGCAAAAACGAGGTTCCCATATACAGGGCTTTTTGATCGGCCGGAGCGATCTTGCCCACATATTCAGTAAATTTAGGTGAGCTGCCCATTTCCCCCAGTGCAAAAATAAGCACACCCAGCAGGATCATCCAGCCACTTTGTGTCGAGAACATCAGCCCCAAACCACCGGCCAGTACCAGTATTCCACCCATCATGGCAGCCAGCGGACGGAAACGCATCACAAAGGCCGAAACCATCAACTGGAAAACAATGATGAAGAACGAATCCATACTGGTCATCGACACCGCGCTGATGGTACCGTTCTCTCCTATCGTTTCTGCAAGCCAGGGCCACACAGCATGCAAGCCGTTATACACTACCGAGGTATCGATCCAGTGATCGACGAATATAGGGAACGAATAGTACAACTGGTTAAAAGCCGTCCAGAAAAGAATCATGATCACCAGAAACAATACATATTTCCAGTTCTGCAGGGTGATCCATATATTTTTAAAAGCCTGTATAATATTCTGCAGCAACGATGAGCCATCTTTGTCGCGTCCGGGTTCGCGGAAGAAAAATAAGGTCAGTAAAACATTAATGCCGATAGCAGCGATAGACATATAGAATACCCATGCCCAACTTAATTTTAGCAGTGCCCCGGCAATGAACGGACCGATAAATCCACCAATGTTTATCATCATATAGAAAATCCCGAAACCAATAGAAGAAGTTTCTTCGTTGGTGGTTTTAGCGATCATTGCTGAAATAATGGGCTTAAAAAACGCACCGCCAACACAGGTCCAGATAAAAGCCATGTATACCAGAAAATAACCGTCAAGTACATTGATCATGTAAAAACCCGACGCATAAATAGCAAACGCCAGCAACAGTATTTTTTTATACCCTACTTTATCGGCTATGGCGCCCGTAATTACAGGTAAAAAATACAAAAGAGCTGATCCGGTTCCCATGATCGCGCCTTTTTCGGCATTCGAAAAACCCAGGGCACCGGTATCGGTCGAACCCACCAAAAATAAGGGAAAGGCCAGGTAAAATCCATACCAGGCCCAGCGTTCGAACAATTCAATGGTATTGGAGGTCCAGAAACTACGGTTGTACTTTTTGATTACAGCAATAAAACCCATGATCCAAAAATTTGTGAGGCGCGCAAGGTAATAAAAATCGGAGATTTAATTCGGTTTGAAAGAACAGGAGGGTCCACTACCAAAAACAAAGCCACCCGTCATCGCTAACGGGTGGCTTCCAGCAAATATCTTTTCTGAATTAAAATTCGAGTTCAAGAAAGATCGATAGAAGTATAATTACCATGATCACCAGGAACAGTAAAACAAAGAATCCAACTACCCCAATTCGAAAACCTTTAGCTTGTTTCTCACGCTTGGCTGTTGTAATCAGTCCTTCTATGGATTTCACCAGTCTATTGTGCGCCTTATCATTCTTCACAATGTAATCGGCTGCTCCAAGTTTCATGATCTGCACCGCAACTTCAACATCGTTTTGTCCGCTTAAAAAGATAAATTCGACCTCGGGATGATCAGCATGAACTTTTAACATTAATTCCAGACCATTCATACCGGTTGATAAATAATCCAATATAATCAGGTCAGGTTTGAGATGAATATCTTTGATACACTCATCGCCGTTTTTATAAATTTTAAGGTTGGTATACTGGTTCGATTGCAAATGACCCATTAACACATCCTTATAAACGACACTGTCTTCGATGATGAATATTAGCGGATTTTTTGTTTGTTGCATAACCTTCGAGTTGAATTGTCAGCGTTTGCTCTAAAGTAATACTTTTTTTGCAGATAGCAATCATAATAAAACGGTATTCAAATAACGCACTATTTTTGTTCTTAGTCTTTAAAACCCTTATATTTTGTTTAGAAAAAAGATTAATTATCAGGCTTAAAGTACACTTCAGGATAGAATCTGAAAGGGAAGAAGACCAAATCTTTTTACTAATTTCGAAAAAAACAAAGAAAAATTATGTTGTTTGTTATTGATATAGGGAACACCAATATTGTCTTTGGAGCCCATAAAGAAGGGAAATGGATGCATCACTGGCGCATTCAGACCGATCAGCTTAAAACAGCCGACGAGTATGAAGTGATATTCCGTTCCTTGTTAACGGCCGGCGAGATTTGCCGTGCCGATGTGGAAAAGATCATTCTGAGCAGCGTGGTTCCATCGCTAGTGCGTCCTTTCGGGGAAATGTTGCCGCGTCTTTTCGAAAAGGCCATCATAAAAGTTGTCAGCCCTGATATCTACGAACGGCTGCCTGTTCAAATTCTGAATCCCTACGAAATTGGAACCGACCTGGTGGCCAATGCACTGGCAGCCCATCACAAATACGGTCCACTAAGCATGGTCATCGATTTTGGGACTGCCCTAACCTTTACCACCATCGGGGCAAAGTCGGAGATAAAAGGGGTAGCCATTGCGCCGGGTCTGGAAACGGCGGTGGATGCCCTGGCCGGAAAAACAGCTCAGCTACCACAAATACATTTAACTCCTCCTCCCTCGGTTTTGGGCGAAAACACCATTCATGCCATCCAGTCGGGAATTGTTTATGGCTTTACCGGACTGGTCGATTCGATTATTGAACGAACACAAAACGAATTGGGCCAAACCATTACTGTGGTGGCAACCGGCGGACTCAGCACTGTAATGGCGCCGCTCACAAAAAACATCGATCACATTGAACCGATGCTGACACTGGAGGGGCTCGTACTTATCGCCGATTTTACCAATTGATGTTTCAACAAATCAAGGTTTTGAAATTAAAGAATCGGTAAACCAAAATACAATTCTTTACGTTTATCAAACTTACAGGCCCAAATGGTGTTTGAAGGGTAGACAAGGAAATACTATCTTTGCAGTTATTTTGTGTTGATGGAGAACGAAAAGGGGAAATTACTGGAGAATATTAATAGCCCGGCAGATTTAAAAAAACTGTCGCTGGATCAACTGGAGGAGCTTTGTAATGAGCTGCGCCAATTCATCATCGATGAGGTTTCGACCAATCCCGGACATTTTGGTGCCAGTCTTGGTGTTGTGGAACTTACCGTAGCTTTACACTATGCATACAATACACCTTACGATCAATTGGTCTGGGACGTTGGACACCAGGCTTACGGCCACAAAATACTTACCGGTCGGCGCGATGTTTTTCATACCAACCGAAAATACAAAGGACTGAGCGGATTTCCGAAACGGACTGAAAGCGAATACGATACTTTTGGCGTTGGTCACTCATCCACTTCCATATCCGCTGCATTGGGTATGGCCATTGCATCGAAACTCAAGAACGAAAAAGACCGAAAAGTGGTAGCCATTATTGGCGACGGTGCCATGACTGGCGGCATGTCTTTTGAAGCCTTGAATAACGCAGGTGGCGAAAATACAGACATACTGGTCATTCTCAACGATAATAATATGGCCATAGACCCCAGCGTTGGTGGCCTCAACAAATACCTGCTAAGCATTGCCACCTCGCATACCTATAATCGTTTTAAACAGGATGTGTGGGAAGGCCTGGGAAAACTGGACGGAATCGGAAGGAAAACCCGGAAATTTATTCAGAAAAACCAGCATGCGCTGAAAAACATTATTTTTAAGGAAAACAATTTATTCGAGGCTTTTAATTTCAGGTATTTTGGGCCTGTAGATGGTCACGATGTGGTATTCCTGACCAAACTGCTTAGTGATCTGAAAGACATTCCCGGTCCCAAACTGCTGCACGTGATCACGCAAAAAGGGAAAGGTTTTAAACATGCGGAAGAAAACCAGACCAAATGGCATGCGCCCGGTGCATTTAACAAGGAAACCGGAGAGATTATTACCTGCGGCTGTGAAGTAGATCAGGCTCCAAAGTTTCAAAGTGTTTTTGGTGAAACACTGGTGGAGCTGGCCGAACAAAATGAAAAAATTGTGGGAATCACCCCTGCCATGCCCTCGGGATGTTCGATGAACTTAATGATTGATAAAATGCCCGACCGCGCGTTCGATGTAGGCATCGCCGAGCAACATGCCGTCACTTTCTCGGCCGGATTGGCAACGCAGGGAATGGTACCTTTTTGCAATATCTACTCTACTTTTATGCAACGTGCCTACGATCAGGTGATACACGATGTGGCCATTCAGGATCTGCATGTGATCTTCTGCCTCGACCGCGGAGGTTTGGTAGGTGAAGACGGTCCGACACATCACGGTGTATTCGATATCGCTTATATGCGTCTCGTACCTAATATGGTTGTATCGGCACCCATGGACGAAATTGAGTTGCGCAACATGATGTACACCGCTCAACTCGAAGAAAATGCCGGGCCAATTTCCATTCGTTACCCGCGCGGATGTGGCTTACTTCCGAACTGGAAAAAACCCTTTGAAAAAATCAAGATTGGAAGCGGAAGAAAATTATCCGAAGGCACCGATATCGCGATCTTAACGATTGGTAAAGCTGGAATCTTTGCAAAAAAAGCAGTAAAATCCCTTGCCGCTAAAAATATTTCTGCCGCCCACTACGACATGCGCTTTGTTAAACCACTCGATGAAACCTTGCTGCTGGAGATTTTGGAACGTTTCGAGAATATAATTACAGTGGAAGACGGCACCGTTAAAGGTGGATTCGGAAGTGCAGTGCTCGAGTTTATGGTACAGAGCAGTTATACACGAAAAGTCAAGATCCTGGGTATCCCTGATCGATTTATCGACCACGGAACTCCTGATAATCTATACAAAGAATGTGGTATTGATGCTAAAGGTATTGCAAATGCGGCTATCAAGGTGCTGGAGAAAACCAGCAGCAGGATAGCATAAAAGCTCACGGATTACTGAATTTTGATCTTTTGACTGGATTCCTAAAGAACAAAAATTCTTCGCTATAATATTTTTACCTTTAAGTCGTTTGCTTCTGTGTACTAAAAACCACTTGCATTGGACATTTATCTGAAAAGACGACGTGGAAAGATCCTGCTGCTGATCGTTGCAGTGCTGATCGGTGTGGCATCGCTGCTTTACACCAACTGGCTGACCAACAAAATGGCAACAGAAGAACGCAAAAAGGTTGAAATCTGGGCCGAAGCCATTAAGGGGCTGATCGATTTTTCGACCGATGTCTCTTCGCCCGAAACGGCGACCCTCGAAACACGCTACCTCAATTTCCTGAACATGGTGAACGAGCGCAACACCACCATCCCTATTCTGATCTTGAATCCCGATGGAACTTTTAATGCGGACGCCAATATCAGCTACCGCGAAGATCATCGTGAAGAAGTGCTCAAACGCGAATTAAAAAAAATGAAAGAATATGCTGCGCCGATCCCCATCGATCTTGGCGATGGCGATGTGTTGCTATTGTATCACCGTGAATCGAGCATCCTGCGAAACCTGCGATGGTATCCGGTCATTCAGCTTGTGGTCATCATCATTTTTATCGTAGTTTCTTATTTTGCCTTCCTGGCTACAAACAGGGCCGAACAAAACCAGGTTTGGGTGGGCATGTCGAAAGAAACGGCACACCAGTTGGGCACACCGATCTCGTCGCTTATGGCCTGGATCGAATTGTTGAAACTCAAAGAAGTTGATGAAAGTCTGATTAAAGAACTGGAGCGCGACACCCGGCGGCTGGAGCGAATCACCGAACGTTTTTCAAAGATCGGTTCGAAACCCGAATTGCTGCACATCAATTTAATTGAAGTGCTCAACTCGGCCATGAGTTACCTGAAAAGCAGATCATCTGAAAAAATTAAGTTCATAACCAACTACGATGAAAATGCCAGAATTGAAGTTCCACTGAACGCTGCACTGTTTTCGTGGGTGATTGAGAATATCTGCAAAAATGCCATCGATGCCATGGCCAACGAGGGTACCATTACAATAGATGTGAAGGAAAAAGATAACCAGGTTTACATTGATATAAACGATACCGGATGCGGCGTGCCGAAATCGAATCAAAAAACCATTTTTCAACCCGGTTTTTCGACCAAAAAACGGGGCTGGGGACTCGGTCTTTCATTGGCGAAACGTATTGTCGAGATCTATCACAACGGCAAAATTTTTATTAAATGGTCGGAAATGGGGAAAGGTACCACTTTCAGAATTGTGCTGAACAGGTAAAATCTGTTGCAATTTATTAGGCTTCAATACAAAAAAAGTAGCAGTGGTTTCGGCTGTTCATAAAAAATTTATACTTTTGCATCCACTTTTTTGAAATCGTGGGCTGGAAAACGAAATATAATATTGAGTTTAAAGGTCTTAAAGAAGGCCTTCACGATTATCAATTTGAAGTAGACGACAGGTTCTTTGAACATATTGGTGAAAGTCTGGTTGAAATTGGTGAGGTGAAAGTAGACGTTCAACTTGAAAAAAGAAGCGCTTTTTTAAAGCTGACCCTTCAGTTTTCGGGATGGGTTGAACTGATCTGCGACAACTGCCTGGATGCCTACCGGCAAGCTATTGAAGTTGAAACCGAACAGTTTGTGAAGTTCGGCGAAGAAACAGAATTTGAGGAAGGCGACAACGTGATTTGGGTGCTACCCGAAGAACATGCAATCAACCTGACACAGCTGATATATGAGTATATCGTACTGGGTATACCGCTTAGACATGTTCATCCAAATCCTGCTGCTGGCGGAGGCAAAAACAGCTGCAATCCGGAAATGCTCAAAAAACTGGAAGAATACGCGCAGTCCGAAATGGAGAAGAACGATGATGATGAAGAAATTGACCCACGTTGGGCAGCACTAAAAAACTTGAAGAATAACAATTAAAAATACATAACAATGGCACATCCAAAGCATAAAACATCGAAATCGAGAAGGGATAAAAGACGTACGCATTACAAAGCTGCGGTTCCCACTCTGGCAACCTGTTCAAACTGCGGAACCACTGTTAAATACCACACGGTTTGTCCGGAATGTGGCTACTACAGAGGAAAGCAGGTAATTGAAAAAGAGATTGCAGTTTAAGACTTTTTACGCTGACACACCGTCGGATTAGCGGTGTTAAAAATTCCATCTTCGAAATTTCGGGGATGGAATTTTTTTTGAATATAGTATACTGAAAAACTTTACGGTCATCCATGAAATTCAGACTTTTCGAACATCATTATGAATTGTTCATCATCCTGTCTGAAAAAATGTTCATGCAAATACACTTCCTCAAACAATATTTTGTACGTGGGACAGAATGCTTCTATATTCGACCCGTTTTCATATTTCAAATTCAACAGGAAATCTGACCGAAGAATACAAAAAGCATGGCTAACATTAGAGCAGCAATAACGGGTGTTGGTGCCTTCCTCCCTGAATACCGCTTAACAAACGACGAGCTGAGCACAATGGTTGATACGTCGGACGAATGGATTATGCAGCGCATTGGCATTAAAGAGCGCCGTATCCTGAAAGAAAAAGGAAAAGCGAGCAGCGATATGGGAACCTGGGCAGTTCAGGACCTGCTGAAAAAAACAGGGACGAAGCCAGAGGAAGTCGATATGTTGATCTGCGCTACCATCACCCCCGACTTGATCCTGCCTGCCACAGCCAACATCATTGCGCACAAATGCGACATTCACAATGCCTGGAGTTTTGATATCAATGCTGCCTGCTCGGGATTTATCTTTGCGCTTTCAACCGCTACCCAGTTCATCGAATCGGGCCGCTACAAAAAAGTAGTGATTGTTGCCACCGAAAAAATGTCGTCGATTATTGATTACACCGATCGCAACACCTGTGTTTTATTTGGCGATGGGGCAGCTGCCGTTCTTGTTGAACCTACCAGTGATGAACTGGGAGTAATGGATTACATCAACCGGGTTGATGGCCTGGGCCGTCACCATCTTCACATTAAGGCAGGTGGATCGTTAAACCCAGCAACAGCCCAAACAATTGCCCATAAGGAACATTACCTCTACCAGGAAGGTCAGGCTGTGTTTAAAGCCGCCGTTTCGAGCATGGCCGACGTGGCCGCCGAAATCATGGATCGAAATAATCTGAATTCACAAGATATCTCGTGGCTGGTGCCGCATCAGGCCAACATGCGCATCATTGAAGCAACGGCAAAACGCATGCAACTGGACAAAGAAAAGGTGATGATCAATATCCGGCATTACGGCAATACAACTGCCGCGACTATTCCACTTTGTCTTTTCGACTACGAGAAAGACCTGAAAAAAGGAGATAATGTAATTCTTGCTGCCTTTGGTGCCGGATTTACCTGGGGAAGCACCTACCTGAAGTGGGCTTATGATCCAAAATAAGCCTTTCAGAATTTCTTATTTTTGATTGTCTGTTAATTTTGGGACGAGTGTCAAAATGTTGTATCTTCATGCGCACTTTTCAGCATCATCTTTTTGAAAACAGATATTTGTAAATAATTCAACGGCATGGCAAAACAAACAGCACGATTTACTAACGAAGACACCTCACAACTCATCAACATTCTGAGTGACGGAACCCGCATTAAAGGCGATATTATCTCGAATGGTGACATCCGAATCGATGGCGAGATGGTTGGGAACCTGGCTACGAAAGGCAAGCTTGTAGTAGGAAATAATGGTAGGATTCAGGGAGAAGTACAGGCAAGCAATATCGAAGTTTCAGGATTTATTAAAGGAAAAGTTACTGCACGGGAATTGCTGAACATGAAGGCATCGGCAAAAATCGAAGGCGATATCGTTGCCGGAAAGCTGGCGGTGGAACCGGGAGCAGTATTTACAGGAACCTGCAGCATGGGCGTACCAAAACCCATAGATGAACCTAAAAAAGAAAAATAATCCGAAGAACAAATTCGACAACTTTGTTCGCTACTCCAGCCTTGGTTTCGAAATGATGGCCATTATTGGAGGATTTACTTTTCTGGGTTACAAAATCGATCAGTGGATGGAAAACGAATTTAAGGGGTTCACCCTTGGATTGATGGTTTTGGGCGTAGTGATTGCGATCATCCATGGAACCCGGAATTTGCTGAAAAAGAAATAATTTTGTTTAAAATCGTCAGCCCGAGCTCCTGACTGCCGTCAGGCAGGTGTTTCGGAATCTTTATGACAGGTGCTGATTCAAGTTCAGCATGACACAGTAATTTAGTATTCATGAAATCATTCATCGCAAAACTTACCGCATTAACTCTTGCCATTGCTTTAATCGGCTGGCTTGTATTTTCATTGTTTCTAACTGAATACTATTTGCCGGTGATGCCTTTTCTTTTGATTTTCTTTTACATTGTAACGCTGGGCATCCATGCTTATCAGCTTCGACTGGCCAAAAAAGACATGGGTAAATTTGCCCGCAGCAACATGCTTATCACATTTTTCAAACTGATTATATACTCGGTTGTGGCGGTGGTGTATATTGCTATTGATAAAGCGCATGCGATACCTTTTGTGGTTAGCCTGATGCTTCTTTATTTGGTTTACACTTTTTTCGAAGTCAGCGAACTGACCAAAATCACACGTTCGAAATAAAATCAGAATAAGCACAGACTTTGCCACTACCCCGTCTGAGAAACAAGTTTTTAAACATTATTAATTCTGTGCCGAAAATTTAATTTTTCCATCCTTCCTAGAAAAAATCTTTTAAATTTGTGGACGTTTGAAAAAAGACAAAAAAATTAAGAAATCATAGAACAATTTCGTCTGTTGGGGGGTTTGATTTCGGGAAGACAGATAAAAAAATAACAGGCGATAATCAGAATAAACCATGCTAAAGCTTACCAAAGGAATTTATACACTTTTTATTCTTTCATTCGTAAGTTTTGGGCCGCTGCAGGCACAGCACGGTCACGAGGAAGCTGAAGCTCATGCCACAGAAAGCCACGAAGCTACCGGGCATGAAAGCGAGGAATTCAATGCAGGTGAGTTTGTGATCGACCACGTTTCCGATTCCTACGACTGGCACATCACTTCGTTTGGTGAAACCCACATCAGCATTCCGTTACCCATAATCTTGTACAGCAAGCATCCCGAATTGCACGAAGGAAAAGCTTTTCATGTATTTATGTCGTCAAAATTCCATCACGGACACGACGATTACAAAGGATTCCGCATTTCGCAGAGCGAAGAATACAAGGGAAAAATTGTGGAACTTGATTCGCATGGCCACGAAATTGGTAAGCCTATTGATATTTCTCTTACTAAAACCATTGCGGGAGTGCTGGTATCGGTGGTCATTCTGTTGTGGCTGGTGTTTGCCGTTGCTCGTTCGGCCGAACGCAACAAAGGGAAAGCACCTACGGGTTTGCAAAATCTGTTCGAGCCGATAATTCTGTTTATCCGGGACGAAGTGGCCAAGCCGGCTATTGGCGAAGACAAGTACGAACGATTCATGCCCTTCCTGCTCACCCTATTCTTTTTTATTTTGGTGAACAACTTTATGGGACTGATCCCCATTCCGCCGTTTGGTGCCAACGTAACAGGCAACATCGGTGTGACTATGGTTTTGGCACTGTTCACTTTCTTTATAACCACTATTAGCGGGAACAAACATTACTGGAAAGAAATTTACAATCCGGATGTACCGTGGTGGTTGAAATTCCCAATCCCTTTGATGCCGATTGTTGAGCTGTCGGGTGTAATCACCAAACCATTTGTATTGATGGTTCGTCTCTTTGCTAACATGATGGCCGGCCACATGATTGTGACCGTATTTGTGAGTTTGATATTTATTTTTGCCAGTATAATGGGACCTGGCGCCGGTTATGGCATCAGTCCCGTCTCCATCGCATTCTCGGTATTTATTTTATTGCTCGATGTGTTGGTATCCTTTATTCAGGCTTATGTTTTTACGCTGTTGTCGGCGCTCTATTTTGGAATGGCGACGGCAGAACACCATTAATAAATTTTAAAATTAAATGCTATGTTATCAGCAATTTTAACTGTATTGCTTCAAGCGGCCGCCGGCGCAACTGTCGGTAAAATGGGTGCTGCTTTGGGAGCCGGTCTTGCAGCCATTGGTGCAGGTATGGGTATCGGTAAAATCGGTGCCAGTGCCATGGAAGCAATTGCCCGCCAGCCCGAAGCCAGTGGCGATATCCGCTCAAACATGATCGTATCAGCAGCTTTGATCGAAGGAGTAGCCTTCTTTGCTGTGATCATTTGTGCACTCGTTATTTTCGTTTAAGCAAAAAATTTTGGCAGCCATCCCGGGGATTGCCCGGGATGTCGTTGCCACCACTAAAAATTTAGAAGTATGGATTTAGTAATGCCGAATCCGGGAACGATTTTCTGGATGCTGATCATTTTTGGGATCGTACTTTTTATACTGAAAAAATTTGCCTGGAAACCGATTCTCAATGCATTGAAAGAACGCGAGGAATCAATTGCCAGTGCATTGAATTCAGCAGAAGAAGCCAAAAAAGAAGTGGCTGGATTAAAAGCCGATAACGAAAAGATTATCGCGGAAGCCCGCCGCGAAAAAGATGCCATCCTGAAAGAAGCCAAAGAACTGAAGGAAAAAATCGTTTCAGAAGCGAAAGAAAAAGCCGGACAGGAAGCACAAAAAACCATCGATCAGGCTCGCCAGCAAATCGAATCCGAAAAAACGGCTGCCATCAACGATATCAAAAAACAGGTGGCAGAATTATCGGTGAAGATCGCCGAAAAAGTGATCAACAAACAACTGGCCGGAAAAGGCGAACAGGAAAAAATGGTGGATGGGTTAATCGACGATATCAAACTGAATTAAGAGCATGGATCAAAGTGCAATAAGTGTTCGATACGCCAAGGCTTTCTTTTCAAGTGCAAAAGAAAAAAAGCTGCTCAGTAAACTGAAAACAGATATTGAGGCTGTGCTGGGCGTGTGTCTCACCTCGGCTGATTTTAATTTGTTACTGGAAAGCCCGATCGTGAAAACATCGAAAAAGGCAGCACTCATCAAAAAAATATTTGATGGGCAGATCGAGAAACTCACCCTTAACTTTCTGTTGCTAATCGTCGAAAACAAGCGAGAAGTTTACATTCCGGGCATCTGCCGGAACTTTCTCGATCTCGTTCGGAAAGATCAAAATATCCGGTCTGCAATATTGACGACCGCCGCTAAAGTTGATGATAAAACCATCGAAAAAATTAAGACCTTACTCGCAAAAGAACTCAAAGCAAGTATTGAACTTTCTACCCAAATAAAACCCGAAATAATTGGAGGCCTGGTTTTGCGCCTCGACGATCAACAGTACGATGCCAGCGTGGCTACCCAACTGAAAAAAATCAAGCAGAACCTTATGGAAACCGAATTAAAACGTATTCAATAAGCAAAAATAAGACAGAACATGGCGAATATAAAACCTGCTGAAGTATCGGAAATTCTAAAGCAACAACTCGAAGGATTCAAGTCGGTTGCCGAATTGGAAGAAGTGGGAACCGTTTTACAGGTTGGTGATGGAATTGCCCGTATTTACGGCCTTTCGAATGTTGAAGCCAACGAAATGATCGAATTCGAGAACGGCATGAAAGGCATTGTGCTAAACCTCGAGGAAGACAACGTGGGTGTTGTTCTTTTGGGCCCTTCGGAGGAGATCGGGGAAGGCGATACCGTAAAACGATTGCGCCGCATTGCTTCGATTAACGTTGGCGAAAGTTTGCTGGGACGAGTGATCAATACCATCGGTGAAGCCATCGATGGTAAAGGTGCCATCGACGGCAAGTTGTTCGAAATGCCGCTCGAACGAAAGGCGCCCGGCGTGATCTACCGGCAACCGGTAAAACAGCCGCTTCAAACTGGGTTGAAAGCCATCGACGCCATGATACCGATAGGACGGGGTCAGCGCGAATTGATCATTGGCGACCGCCAGACCGGTAAAACGGCCGTGGCCATCGATACCATTATCAACCAGCGCGAAGGATTTGAAAAAGGAAAACCGGTTTACTGTATTTACGTGGCTGTTGGACAAAAAGGATCAACTGTTGCCAACATTGCCGCTACCCTTGAAAAAGCGGGGGCCATGGATTATACGGTAATCGTATCGGCAACAGCATCAGACCCGGCAGCGCTGCAGTTTTATGCGCCTTACGCAGGAGCAGCCATCGGTGAATATTTTCGCGATACCGGCCGCGACGCGCTGATCATCTACGACGACTTGTCGAAACAGGCAGTTTCATACCGTGAGGTCTCACTCCTGCTGCGTCGTCCTCCCGGCCGTGAAGCCTATCCGGGTGATGTGTTCTACCTTCACTCGCGCCTGCTGGAACGGGCAGCTAAGATCATCGAATCGGATGACATTGCCAAAAACATGAACGACCTGCCCGACTGCCTGAAAGACAAAGTAAAAGGTGGTGGTTCGCTTACTGCGCTGCCAATCATCGAAACCCAGGCGGGTGACGTTTCGGCTTACATTCCGACTAACGTAATATCGATCACTGACGGACAGATCTTCCTCGAATCGAACCTCTTCAACTCGGGTATCCGTCCGGCGATCAACGTGGGTATTTCAGTTTCGCGTGTGGGTGGTAGTGCCCAGATAAAATCGATGAAGAAAATTGCGGGTACACTTAAACTCGATCAGGCCCAGTTCCGCGAGCTGGAAGCTTTTGCCAAGTTCGGTTCCGACCTCGATGCCGCCACCATGCGTGTGCTCGATAAAGGACGTAAAAACGTAGAGATTCTGAAACAAGGCCAGTACTCGCCAATGAAAATCGAACACCAGGTGGCCATTATTTACTGCGGAACAAAAGAACTGCTGCGTCAGGTGCCTATCGATAAAGTAAAGGAATTTGAAGTAGATTTCCTTGAAACCATGGAAATGTCCCATCGTGCGGTACTTGACGAGATAAAGAATGGAAAAATGACCCAGGACATTGAAGATACCATACGAAAAGTAGCTGCCGAGACAGCGGAAAAATACAAAAAATAAGGATGGAAGGACTGTTGGGTTGAGGGCCTGATTTAATCCTTCAATCTATCACCAACTCAAAATTATATGGCTGGATTAAAGGAAATACGAACAAGGATCAGCTCGGTAAAAACTACCCGGCAGGTAACCAGTGCCATGAAAATGGTTTCAGCAGCGAAACTAAAAAAAGCACAGGATGCAATTCTGCAGATCAGGCCATATGCCGAAAAATTGCACCAGATTCTTACTTCTTTGAGCGCCAGTCTCGAAAACGTTGAAGATTCGGTGTATACGCAAAATAGAGAACCCGAGAAAGTGCTGGTTATCCTGATTACATCGAACCGTGGTTTGTGTGGTGGTTTCAATGCCAATATTTCAAAAAAAGCCATTGAACTGGTGAACACGCAGTATATGCAGCAACTAAAGTTGGGTAAACTCGATTTTATGTGCATTGGCAAGCAGGGCGAACGTTACCTGAAACACCGCAATTACAATGTGGTTGCCAATGAGAATGACCTTTTTGATGAGCTGACTTTCGAGAATGTTTCAAAGGTAGCTGCAGATGCCATGAAAGCTTTTGAAGACGGGCATTACGACCGCATTGAACTGGTGTATAACCAGTTTAAAAATGCAGCAGTTCAGGTGCAAAGCTCTGAACAATTTCTGCCGGTTCAAATGGAAGAAGAAACTGAAGACAATACGGTTTACGATTTTATTTACGAACCTTCGAAAGAATACATTATCAGGGAATTGATCCCGCGTTCACTTAAGATACAGTTTTACAAAGCACTGCTCGATTCGAATGCAGCTGAACACGGAGCACGCATGACAGCTATGCACCAGGCTACCGATAACGCCACGGAATTAATAAAAACACTGACACTGGATTACAACAAAGCACGCCAGGCAGCCATTACCGGTGAGATTCTGGAAATCGTAAGCGGAGCAGAAGCATTGAAAGGATAAATAGCAAAAAGCTACAGAAGAAAAAACCGTTCTCGCAAGGAATGGTTTTTTATCGCCCGTAAACCGGACTCACCCATTTTTCTTTTGGTTGATATTTACTTTCAGCTGCCCAGCGAATACCACGTTTCATGATCTCAAATGCTTCAGGCACTTCAAAATCTTTCATCACATGGCCAAGCGATGAATAAAATATACGTCCTTCTCCATAGTATTTTTTCCAAACAACCGGAATTACACTCCCGCCAATCCATGAAGCATTTTTATCGCTGAATGTTGTGGTGGCCAATACTTTTACATTCGGATCGACATGCATATAATATTGTTCCGAATGCATATTGAAATCATTCAGGCCTTTTGTTACCGGATCGTTTTTATCGGTGATCTGAACCGAGTAATCGATCACGCCACCGGGATGTGCTACCCATTGTCCGCCAACCATAAACTGGTATTCGGTGTTATTGCGAAACGAATCACCGATACCACCGTGCCACCCTGCCAGTCCGACACCGTTTTTTACGGCCTTTAACAAACCTTTTTCCTGTTCATTGCTTATTTGGCCCATTGTCCATATCTGCACCACCAGATCGAGCGATTGCATCAATTCCTCATCGAGATAGGCATCCAGCGAATCGGATACGAATACTTCCGCACCTTCCGATTTTAACCAGGGCACAAACAAATCGACCGATTGTTTAGGTTCGTGACCGTCCCATCCTCCATAAACGTAAAGTACCTTTTTCCCATTCAATTCTGCAGAGGCACCAGGGGTCCGACCGGCAAACAAAATGCGCGGTGCTAAAAGAGTTCCTGCTCCGGCTACAAATGAAGTGGCAATGAATTTTCTGCGTGATTTCATACAAAACAATTTGTTGGTTTAAATCAGATTTAAATGTAGCACAAAACAATGGATTTAAAAACTGGCTGTTTCCTTCACTTATTCTGAACATTTACTTTGAACCAAAATTTGTTTCGAACACATTTCATAATTATTCAATAAAGTATAATCAGGTTGCTTTATCTTTTATTCTTCTGATTAACAGGAAGATACAAAGTTTTTAAGCAAACGCTTTTTATCAATAGTTCTATCTGTTTGATTATCAGTGGATAATTTTATTGTCATATTTTCATTTTGTCAGGGCATTTTGTAAATTGTGGCTCTTCTTATACCCAATTAAGTAGTATTAACTCAGAGTTTTTCAGAATTAATAACTAAAAAGAACAATTATGAAAAATTTTGCTGTAATGTTGATCCTGCTTTTGTTTACAACTACAATTTTTGCTCAAAAAAAGAATGGTACAGTTTATAACGAGCACGAAACTATTGACCAAACCCGTGCTTTGTGGAAAGCTGTAAAAGATGGTGACAAAGAAAAAGTAAAGACCTTTTTCACTGATTCCATGACGATTGTAAGAAATGGTAATGACTGGCAAACCACGGCTGAAAATTTTGGCAACAACTCCGGCTGGTGGACTGAGAACTTTGACAACTTCAAAGTTAAGGATGCGCCAGGTGCCTACCCGGATGCTATTGAATACGGTGATGGAAATATCTGGGTCCAGGACTGGTTGTTACTGACCGGAACCCATAAAAAAACTGGAATCAATTTAGATCTGCAAATGCATTGCCTTTATGCATTTAACAAGGATGGTAAAATTGGAGCATTCATACAGTATTACAATAACAACGTCTTTGAAGAAATCAGGGATGCTGAGACCACCAAAGAAAATGGGAAAATATTCATCAATCACCCATACATTGCTACGGTAAGGAAACTGGCTAATGCCTATTGTGCTGAAGACCTGGAAACCATGATGGAATTTTATCACGAAAATGCCCAATTCAGTAATATTACAGTTGACTGGAATGAATCGATCGATAAACCAACACGGAAAGAATACGTTAAAGAACAATTTGCTTCTATTGACGATATCCACTTGAAACAAATAGGCTATCCCGATTGTGTTTATTACGCCAGAAACGACAGTTATGAAGTATATTCCTGGTGGGAATACTCATTTACCGTAAAAGAAAGCGGCAAGAAAGTAGTAATGCCTCTGATGCTCTCTCACACTTTTGATAAAGATGGCATGATAAGGGCAGAACTTGCCTATTTTAGTACGAACCATATAGATGATTAAACTCCGAAGTTATGCTTTTGGGAACAAAAAGGAAGACCGCATTTTGCGATCTTCCTTTTTTGTGAGGCATACTGGATTCGAACCAGTGACCCCTACCCTGTCAAGGTAATGCTCTAAACCAACTGAGCTAATGCCTCTTTATGCTTTTTGCAAGGACAAAATTAGTAAAAAAAGAGACACCCGAAAGTATCTCTTTCCATTCAGCTATTTATTTAAATAAAGAACTTCAGCACAAAAAGAATGGCCAAAACAACCATCACCCAGGAAATGTCTTTTACTTTTCCGGTGAGCAATTTTATCAGCACATACGAAAGCATACCAAATACGATACCTTCAGCAATGCTGTAAGTTAGTGGCATTACAATTATGGTGATAAATGCCGGTATGGAATCCGTGTAATTATCGAAGTTGATTTTTAAGATTGGTGACATCATAAAGAAACCGACCAGTATAAGTGCCGGTGCTGTTGCTGCAGCAGGAACCATGGTAAACAGCGGAGCAAAAAACAAGGCGATCAGAAACAGGGCCGCCGTGGATAAGGCAGTCAGTCCGGTTTTTCCGCCTTCAGCTACACCCGATGCACTTTCGACATAAGTGGTTACCGTACTGGTTCCAAAAATCGAACCGACAAACGTGCCGATCGAGTCGGCAAACAGCGCCTGTTTCACCCGTGGCACTTTACCGTCTTTATCAAGCATGCCTGCCTTATCGGAAACACCTACCAGAGTTCCGACTGTATCGAACATATCGACAAAAAGGAAAGTGAACAACACGATCAACATGTCGAGCGTGAAAATATTATGAAACTCGAATTTCATAAATATGGGAGAAAGTGAAGGTGGCAGATCCACCAGGTGACCTTCAGGCATGTGTGTAACACCAAACGGTAAGCCAGCCAGTGTTGCTGCAAAAATACCAATAAGGAGTGCTCCTTTCACTTTACGCGCCAGTAAAATTCCGGTCAGCACAACACCTCCCAGTGCAATCAAAACAGCTGCCGATCCCATGTTGCCGAGACCAACCAGGGTAGCATCGTTATTTACAATGATACCTGCATTTTGCAGTCCGATAAAAGCAATAAACAAACCAATACCTGCAGAAACTGCATGTTTCAAAGGAATGGGTATTGCGTTCACGATCAACTCCCGAATATTAAATGCCGTGAGCAAAATAAAGACGATCCCTTCGAGAAATACAGCGGTAAGAGCAAACTGCCACGAGTGTCCCATTCCCAGTACAACCGTGAAGGCAAAAAAGGCATTCAGCCCCATCCCCGGTGCCAGTGCAAAAGGCAGACGCGCAATCAGTGCCATCACCATGGTAGCTACAAACGCCGATAAAGCTGTAGCAGTAAATAGCGCATGTTTATCCATTCCTGTTGCACTCAGTATATCGGGATTTACTGCGAGAATATAGGCCATGGTCATAAAAGTGGTGATCCCGGCCAGAATTTCTGTTCTAACATTCGTTTTGTTTTCTTCTAATTTGAAAAATTTATTTAGCATTTTAGTCAGGTTTTGGTTTTAAAAAGTAGCTTTCACGGCCAACGTAGGACTTACAAAAAATTCGTCGCCAACAAAATTATTACTCAGCTCAATTTCGCTACCAAGCGCAAAATGGCTGTTGATATTGTACCAAAGTTGTGGCTCAGTTAAGAACCTGTAATCGGTTCCCCAAAACATTTTCTCTTTCCAGAAATCGGCAAAACCGGTAAAGGTGAGTTTGCCTTCAAGCATTTGAATCGTCCAAACAGCTGTAATTTGAAAAGAAGGATCGTCGAATTCTTGTTTGTCTTTTATGTATTTGTAGTTGGCCTGCAAAGTCAGTATCTTCGAAAAATCGGACGAAGCCCAGGTTCGTTCCATACCGGCCAGCCAGCAGTTTTCGATGGCAATCCACGGCGAATCTTCACCATCCAGTTTGAAAACACCACCATTGTATTCCACACGCGGCATAAACTTCTGGTTTTCCTTCCATGCAAAAGCTCGTGCAATTTCCCAGTAAGCCAGTGAAATACCGTTGTCAACATTACGTTCATCCGAACTGTAATCCATATCAATAAAAAAGAAAGTCGACCCGTATTTGTCAGGCCTGAACATTTCAACAGTTGAGGTGAAAAACTTGCGGCCTTCCCCAAGATCATAATGTAGTTGAAGATTCTGGGCACTCAGGCTTGTTACAAGGGTAACAAACGAAAATAACAGTAGAATTTTTCTCATAACTAAACAATATTAAAAATGTGATGCAAAAATAAACTTTTATCGCTCACTTTCTGTGCTTTAACAATCTAGATTGCTTCTGAATAAACGGGAATAAAAATCAAAACAAAAAATAACCCCGGATAGGACATCCGGGGCATTTCATTGAAATCGGGAAGATAAAAAATAAGGGTCTATATAATATATATTCCGATGGGACGTAAAAAGTAACCCCCAAAGATGGAAATTGACCAAAAAATTGCATTTTTATTCAAGTGCGCGGTATAAATACGCATTAACCGGATATAAATTCCGAAAAGCTTCCACCATGATTTCAACATAAGCATCACTATTAACTTTCCTATCGTCGAGGTTCTTCGAAAAAATAAATGATTTATAACGCAAGAGTTCAATAAATTTGTGGTCTTTGGGAAAACCTTTCGGGGCTGTTTTAAGTTGGTCATCATACATCTCCGGAAATTCTTTTTTGAAATCGGGATCTGCTGTAATTTCAAGAAACTCCTCTGCATGATCGGCTAAGTAAGTGCGAATAGCGCGTAATGTATCGGAGGGAGGCATATAGATTCCACCAGCCAGGAAACAGCCTTCAGGTTCAAGATGAAAATAATAACCCGGATTCATACTTTTACGACCACCCTTGCAAATAAAACTGCCAAAATTGGTTTTATATGGACGCTTATCTTTGGAAAAACGAACATCACGAAAAATCCGAAACATGCAATCCTGCGGCCGCAATCCCCGAATTTCGGGATCAAATTTTCCTATTTCACTGATCAGCACATCGGTTAAAAACTGAACTTTGGCTTTGTTTTCGTTATACCACTTTTTATTTTGCTGAAACCACTCGCGGTTATTATTCGCAGCCAGTGCCTTTAAAAATTCGAGAACTGTATCCATGAGGAATTAATTTACTTTATTTTTACGGAACTGAAATTACAAAATAAACGACGACCATGCCTAAAAAGTTTGCCCTTATAGTAGCCGGAGGAAGCGGAAGCCGCATGAAAAATGCGGTGCCAAAACAATTTCTCGAGCTTTCAGGGAAACCGGTGCTCATGCATACTTTCGAAGCCTTTCATCGTTTTGATCCTTCCATTGAATTTGTATTGGTGCTTCCTGAACAGGAAATAGGCCGATGGCAACAACTTTGCACGAAACATAAATTCTCCATTCCTCATCAGCTTGCATTTGGAGGACCGATCCGCTTTGAATCGGTAAAAAACGGGCTGGCTAAGATAAAGAAAGATGGTATCGTTTTTATTCACGATGGGGTTCGCCCGCTGGTATCGCAGCAAACCCTGCACTACTGTCTCGACACGGCTATTGAAAAAGGAAACGCCTTGCCGGTTATTTCCCCCGCAGAATCGATTCGCTGGATTGACGGGAAAGTCAATAAGGCAGTCGACCGCTCCAAATACTTCCTGGTACAAACGCCGCAAACTTTTCAGGTCGCCACAATCAGAAATGCATACCGGCAAGCCTATAATGAAAAATTTACCGACGATGCTTCGGTACTCGAAGCTTCGGGGCAGGAAATTTTCACGGTTCAGGGCAACCGCGAGAATATCAAAATCACTTTTGCTGAAGATCTAAAATATGCGACCATGCTTTTAAGTAAATAATTGTATTCCTTATAATTAGATCTACATTTATCGTCGCAGTACACTTCCACAATTTATCCGTTCGCAGTTGTTATTTCGCCATTCACCGAAATTAACCTTGGAAACTAAGAGGGTTCTGATAGTTTTAAATTGCTTTTTTATGAATAAAAGAAAACAGAAAACACCTATAAATTGTTAAGTTAACAATGAGTAAACTTTTAATACCAAAAAAGTTTCCTAAGTATAAAAAGTTTACTTTTGCAGCCATGGAAGAAAAAAAACTACACATCATTAAAAATGTCGGACTCCTGTACCTGAAGTTTGGTATACGAAATGTTACCATGGACCAGGTGGCAAATGAATTTGGCATTTCTAAAAAAACCCTCTATCAATATTTTAAAGACAAGGAGGATCTTGTTTCGCAGGTTGTCGATCATTTTTTATCCAATCCGGAAATGAACATCTCAAATCCGGAAGCAGGAAATGCGATCGACGATATGTTCTATATACGCGAGCGTGTAGCACAAGTGCTAAAACTTTACAATAACAATGTTGAAATTGAATTGAAGCGCACCTATCCGCATTTGTATGAAAAGGTTTATGAAACAAAGCGCCAGCGCATTTTCGACAACACCATCGAAAACATGAAAAAAGGGATGGACGAAGGGCTATACCGGAAAGACCTTGAGCCCACTTTTATTGCCAAACTGCAGCTGGGTAGAACCTTGTATACCATGAACCCGGACTACGATATTTTTGAAGAGTACGAACTCCACTCGCTTGCATTTTTTGATAACATCATGGATTATCACATGAATGCTGTTTGCACAGCGAAAGGATTGGAATATTACAAAAAACGATTAAAGATAGTTCAGAATGAAAACTAAATTAAAACATTATTTTTTGCTAATCGCTTTGGTATTTTTAGTGGCCGGAGCGTTAAAAGCTCAGGAAGAGCAGAACACGTTCAACCTGGATCAGGCAATCCGTTATGCCATGGAAAATTCGTTCGTGTTGCAGAACTCGAGCCAGGACGTTAACATTGCACAAAAACAAGTGTGGGAAGCCATTTCCACAGGATTGCCGCAAGTTTCGGGATCGGCGAATTACAACTGGTTTCTCAACCTGCCGGTTTCACTTATTCCCGGTGAATTTTTCGGAGGAGAACCCGGAACATATATTCCCGTGAAATTTGGCCAGGATTTTAATTCGGATTTCGGATTAAGCGTTAACCAGCTGATTTTCGATGGTTCGTACATTGTAGGGGTTGGATCAGCGCAACTGTATGTCGATCTTGCCAAGCAAACCTACGAAAAAACCGAGATAGATATCCGCGATGCCGTTACACAGGCTTATTACATGGTTTTGATCAGTATTCGCTATAAAGAAGTAATGCAGGATAGTTACGACAACACCAAGGAACTGTACGATGAAACCAAGATCTATTTTGAAAATGGCTTACGCGAATCGCAGGATGTTGATCAGTTGAAGATTTTGCTGAAGAATGCTGAAAATGAGATGCTTCGGTCGGATCGCGAACTGGAAGTAGCCCGTATCGTGCTGAAATATACCATGGGTTATCCGCTCGATTCCACGATTCAGCTCACCGATAACATCGAGTCGTTTGTGTTGCCGCTGGTTCAGGACCAGAACACTTACCAACTCGATCTGGCCAGTCATATCGATTATCGTCTGGCTAACTCTAATTTCCAGGTTTCGGAAAAACTGCTGAACCTTGAAAAGGTGGCCTACCTTCCCAGTTTGAGTGGTTTTTACAGTTATACCCGAACAGCATACAGCAATAACGCCAACCTCATTAAAGAAAAATGGTTCCCGTCATCGCTGGTTGGTTTTCAGGCCACCATCCCTATTTTTAACTCGGGAATGAAACGTTCGAGAGTGCAGCAAGCCAAGATCGAACTCGACAAGGCAGCTACCAACAAAATACTCACCGAGCGAACACTTCAGAAAGACTACCTGACGGCAAAAGCAGAAATGCAAACCGCCCGAGAACGTTTCCTGAACGACCGCGAGAACCGTGATCTTGCCCAGAGCATACTCGAGAAATCGCAAATTAAATTTAACAATGGGATGATTAGCAGTGCCGAATTATCGCAGCAGGAAAGTCAGTATATAACCGCTTTTCAGTCGATGGTAACTTCAACGCTGCAGCTTTTACAAGCCGATCTTAATCTAAAAAAAGCAGCCGGCGCTCTTTAAAAAACAGAAAACAATAAAAACTCAATACAATGAAAAAGATTTTAATGGTATTAACAACGGCTGTTATTTTGGCGGCCTGCAGCAGTTCCACGGTAGAAGATGAAGCTGCTAAACGAGAAAGACTACAGGAGCTTAAAACTCAGGTTCACGATTTGGAGCAACAAATTCAGGTGCTCGAAAAAGAACTGGCCGGGACCCAGGAAAAAGAGTTGGTAAAAATTAAAACCCGCAAGCTGGATACACAAAAATTCGAGCATTTTGTTGAAGTGACAGCCACCGTGGAAGCAGCAGAAGATGTGGATGTCAGCCCTGAATCGTCAGGTATTATAAAAGAAGTACTGATCAATGAAGGCCAGCGCGTTTCGAAAGGCCAACTGTTGGCACGGCTGAATACCGATGTACTGGAACGTTCGGTTGACGAACTGGAAGTTCAGCTCGATTTGGCTAAAACCAATTACGAACGCCAGAAAAATCTGTGGGACCAGAATATTGGTTCGGAAATGGAATACCTGCGGGCAAAAAACAATAAGGAAAGCCTCGAGAAAAGAATTGCAAGTCTGAATACACAAATTGAACTGGCTGAAATTAAATCACCCAGCGATGGAGTAGTTGACATTCTTTACCAGGAAAAAGGACAGATAGGTAGTCCGCAGATTCCGTTTGCAAAGGTGATCAATATTGGTAAAATCAAAATCTACGGTGATGTTTCCGAATCATACCTCACCAAAATCCATGAAGGTGATGCCGTCAAAGTGCGCTTCCCTGCACTAAATAAGGAAGTCGATGCTAAAATCGATCAGGTTGGTAATATCATCGACCCCAACAACCGCACCTTCCGGATTCGAATCAACCTCGATAACCCGGATAAATTGATTAAACCTAACCTGGTTGCCGTATTGAAATTACGTGACTATGTGAACGATCGTGCGATTGTTGTCCCTACCCTTTTTATCAAGGAAGATTTTTCGGGGCATTACACCTATATTGTTGCTGATGAAGACGGACAAACGGTAGCAAAAAAAGTTTATGTAACGCCTGGAGTCAACAACAACAACCTTACTGAAGTAACCGATGGTTTAACGGCCGGAATGCAGGTGATTTCAGAAGGATACAGCCAGGTGAGCAACGGAACGCCAGTACAGGTGAATTAATTATGCCCAAAACCTTTCAAAATGGAGAAAGAGACACATATCAATAAAAAAGAGATTACGCGGAAATTCAAACCCACGTATCTCGCACTGAAAAACAAGACAACGGTATACATTTTCACGGCACTGGTCGTTTTTTTCGGTATCTTCTCATACCAGCAGATGCCTCGCGAAGCAATGCCCGAAATTGTGGTGCCGTACATTTTTGTGCAAACCGTTTACCCCGGAAACTCTCCGGTGGATATTGAAAACCTTTGCACACGTCCGATAGAAAAAGAACTGAAAGGTCTGAAGGGAGTGAAACAAGTTACTTCGGCGTCTTACCAGGACGTTAGTACTGTATTTGTCGAATTCAATACCAATGTTTCAATCAAACAGGCACTCCAGGACACTAAAGACCGGGTGGACAAAGCAAAATCGGAATTACCCGACGACCTGCCAAGCGACCCCTATGTTACCGACTTCGACCTCTCGGAATTCCCGATTATGAACGTCAATATTTCGGGAGATTATAGCATGCGTGAGCTTAAAAAGTACGCCGAGGATCTCCAGGATGAGTTTGAAAGCTACCCCGAAGTATCGGAAGCCAGTATACGCGGAGTGGAAGAAAGAGAAATCCAGATCGATGTTGATCCATACAAGCTGGAAGCGGTAGATCTCTCTTTCGAAGATGTAGCACTGGCGATTCAACTGGAGAATATTACCATGGGTGCCGGTCAGTTTACAGCCGACCAGATTCGTCGGACAATCCGCACCGAGGCGAACTACACCAACATGGACCAAATCAGGAATACCATCATTAAAGTGAACAACGGGAAACCGGTTTATATCCGCGACATAGCTACAGTTACCGATGGCTACGAAGAACAGCAGACTATTGCGCGCCTTGATGACAAGCCTGTGGTGACACTTTCGATCACTAAAAAATCGGGAGAAAACATTTTGTCGGCTTCCGAAAACGTATTTAAAGGCATTGAAAAAATGCGTGAGGATGGCCGAATTCCGAAAAACCTCGAGGTAATCGTTACCGACGATATGACCACTTACATCGAAGACACGATCATGAACCTCGAGAACAGCATTATCCTGGGAATGATTCTCGTGACTTTTGTGCTATTCCTCTTCCTCGGATTTCGAAATGCATTGTTCGCAGGACTTGCTATTCCCCTCTCCATGTTCCTGTCGTTCATTATTCTTCAGCAAAGTGGAATCACGCTCAACTCGATGGTACTGTACGCCCTCATCCTCGCGCTTGGTATGTTGGTAGATAATGCCATTGTAGTGGTCGAGAACGTCTATCGATTATACAGTCACGGCTATTCCCTGATGAGTGCCACTAAACGCGGGGTTAGCGAAATAGCTTTCCCCATCATTTCTTCAACATTGACAACACTGGCAGCCTTTTTTCCGTTGCTGGCCTGGGAAGGAATTGTTGGTGAATTCATGGCAATCCTGCCACGGACATTGATCGTGGTACTGGCATCTTCACTCTTTGTTGCACTGGTCCTTAATCCGCCATTCATCGCCAACTTCATGAAAATCGATGACATAAGCAAAAGGGCCAATGTAAAACGTGCACTGCGAAATGCCGGAATTTTTGCTTTGCTGGCCATTCCCTTTTATTTAATGAAAATATATTTACTGGGGAACCTGCTGGCTACAGTAGCCGTTATCATGATATTGAATGTTTTTGCGCTTCGCCCGCTGGCGCGTTGGTTCCAGACAAAATTCCTGGTATGGCTTGAGAATGTATACACCCGCCAGTTGCGACATGCCCTATCAGGACCCTGGCCTTACATTTATTTTGGTGGAACAGTTGTCCTTTTGATCTTCTCATTGGGATTCTATTTTGGCAGCAATCCAAAAACTGTATTTTTCCCCGAAACCGATCCCACCACTATTTACGTAACTGCCGAACTTCCGCTTGGAACATCAATTGAACGCACCGATGAAGTTACGCGTGAAATTGAATCGATTATTAAGGAAACCATAGCACCGGCAAAACAAATCGTGAAATCGGTAACAACCAATGTGGGTGTTGGAAAAGGCGGAATGTTCGACAATGAAAACAGCCCGAATAAATCGTTGACATCCATTTCATTTGTGGAATATAAACTGCGCGAAGGAATAAACACCAGCAAGATTATGCAGGAAATTTCGAAGAACCTGGATGGATTTATCGGCGCCAAAATTTACGTTGAAAAAGATGACCAGGGGCCTCCGACCGGAGCTCCGATCAACATTGATGTAACCGGCGACGAATTCGGCCAACTCATCAAGATCACCGATGATTTTATCCGAATAATAGAAGAGGATAACATTCCGGGAATTGACGAACTGAAACTGAATATCAACGTCAATCAACCCGAAATGCTTATAGAGGTTGATCGAGAGAAAGCCCGCTTGTATGAACTATCTACGCAGCAAATTGCAATGGCTTTTCGTAATGCATTGTATGGCTATGAGGCAAGTAAATTCAAAGATGGTGAAGATGAGTACGACATTTTTGTACGCCTGGCAGAAGAATATCGCAATGATGTCTCGACTTTGATGAACCAGAAAATTCATGTAAACGAAAACAGCATCCCGATTTCGGCCGTCGCCAATTTCAAATACGCCACTACCTACGACAAAATAAGCCGTATCGACTTTAAACGCGAGATTACCATTTCGTCGGAAGTGGTAGAAGGATACAATGCCAACGAGATCAATGCCCGTATCGCTCAGTTACTGGAAGATTATGATATGCCATACGGATATTCATACGAATTTACGGGCGAGCAACAGGAACAGGCAGAAAGTATGGAGTTCCTCGTTTACGCACTTTTTATTGCCATTGCAATGATCATGATCATCATGGTTACACAGTTCAACTCCTTCATCCGCCCTGCAATTATCATTGCCACGGTAGTTTTTAGTACCATAGGTGTATTTCTGGGACTGGGTATATTTAAAATGGAATTTGTAGTGATCATGACCGGTATCGGAATAATTTCACTGGCCGGTATCGTGGTGAATAACGGTATAGTATTGATCGACTACATTGACCTGGTACGCCAGCGAAAACGCGATGAATTAAAACTTCCCGAAGATGCCTTTCTTCCTAAAGACGTGCAGCGCGAGGCTTTGGTTGAAGCAGGCCGCACCCGTTTGCGTCCGGTAATGCTTACGGCTATTACAACCGTTCTTGGCTTGCTGCCACTGGCTGTAGGACTGAACTTCGATTTCTTTACGCTCTATACCCACTTCGATCCGCAAATTACATTGGGTGGTGAAAGTGTGGCTTTCTGGGGACCGATGTCGTGGACTGTGATATTTGGATTAACCTTTGCCACTGTTCTCACACTGGTCATTTCTCCGGTAATGTACATGATCACCATACGGATCAATTATACCATTAAAAAATGGACAGGTAATCTGCAAGAAGTGCCTGAGAAAAAAGAAGCATAAGCACTAAGTGATTGAATAGCGACGAGAAGGGTGACAAGTTAATGTTGCCCTTCTTTTTTATCTTTCGCAGGAGCTCAAACATGAATTGCTAAACCAACGAATCGCCTTTTTTGATTCGAACGTCTGTAACAAATTTTTTGATTTGATTTTCGTCCTCTCGCCGGCAGATCATCAATACATCATTCGATTCGGCAATAATATAGCCATCAAGGCCCTGGATCACGGCCACCTTATCGTCTTTAATATCGACGATGCAATTACTGGTATCGTACAGCAACGAATTATCTCCGTTTTTAAGGTTTCCATTGTTGTCTTTCCCGTTTTGGTCATACAGAGAGCTCCAACTTCCCATATCCGACCAACCAAATTTGGCTGTCAGCACAAAAACATTGGTTGCCTTCTCCATTATACCGTAATCAATTGAAATAGCCTGACATTCGGAATATGCTTTTTTAATGAACGCTACCTCATTACCCGTATTCAGCAGGTGCTGGCCCTTCCCAAAAGTTTGTGCCATCTCCGGCAGGTATTTTTCGTACGCATCCAGAAAACACGACAGCGTGGAAATAAAAATTCCCGAGTTCCAGTAAAACTCACCGGTTTCAATAAAAATTCTTGCCATTTCCACATCAGGCTTTTCGGTGAAGGTTTTCACCTTGTACAAATTATCGATATCGTGAAAATCTTTGCGGTTTTTAATCTGGATGTAACCGTACATTGTTTCCGGCTTACTGGGATTTATTCCCAGCGTAATCAATGCCTCATTTTCTTCGAGGAATTCTAATCCGTTATTCAATTGGTGGACGAACTCTTCACGGTCGAGAATCAAATGGTCGGAAGGTGTTACAATAATTCTTGCATGCTCTTCTTTCACCTTGATTTTATGCAGCGCATAAGCCAAACAAGGTGCCGTATTTCTGCGAAGGGGCTCAAGTAAAACCTGTTCTTCCCTAAGTTCTGGCAACTGTTCAAGCACCACATCCTTGTAGCGCACATTGGTAACTACCAAAAAATTTTCAGTGGGTACATTTTCAAGAAAACGATCGTAAGTTTGCTGAAGAAAGGTTCGACCGGTGCCTAAAATATCCAGAAACTGTTTGGGTTTGGCAGTTCGGCTTAAGGGCCAGAAACGACTACCGACTCCACCTGCCATGATCACACAATAGGTATTATTCATTTGTTAGTTGTTAGTTTCAAGAAGATTGTAACTTCATGTCAACGGATTTATTCCCGTATTCTCCACTACGCATCCCTTTATAATATTGTTGTGTTCACTATAAAAATATCCATTTTAAAAGAGAATCCGTAATTGAAACGGTTAAATTTGGTTCTTAAGTAACGGAATCCAACATTTAAAAGTTTTGTATCCATTATTTAAGTTGTACTTTTATCCGAACAGATCTGGTAAATGTCGAAACGATGGGGTTTTTTTTTCATATTGGACGGTACTTCTTAATGCTTAAACGGGTATTTGCCCGGCCCGAAAGGCACAAGATGTATATTCGGCAACTGTTCCTCGAAATCGATAACCTTGGCGTAAATTCGGTCTGGATCGTGTTGATCATTTCTGTTTTTATTGGCGGGATCATGACCATTCAGTTTGCCCATGCCATGGAAAACCCGCTTTACCCGACTGAACTGGTGGGATTGGGTACGCGCGACACGCTGCTGCTCGAATTTTCATCGACCATGCTGGCGCTGATCATGGCCGGAAAGGTAGGTTCCAACATCACTTCGGAGATTGGTACGATGCGTGTCACCGAACAGATTGATTCGCTGGAGATCATGGGCGTAAACTCGGCCAGTTACTTAATACTCCCGAAAATTGTAGCGGTCGTTTTTATTTTTCCTTTTCTATACATGTTAAGCGTATTTTTCGGACTGCTTGGCGGTTTGGTAACCGGCCCCCTTGTCGGAGTTATCACTGTGCCCGAATACATCGAGGGAATTCAATGGTTATTCTATCCGTACTATGTGACTTTCTCCATTATTAAATGCCTGGTTTTTGGCTTCCTCGTCTCGTCGGTACCTGCTTATTTTGGCTACTACGTTCAGGGTGGCGCACTTGAAGTGGGAAAAGCCAGTACAAAAGCAGTAGTAAATACCAATATTCTGATTCTCTTTTTCGATTTAATATTAACCCGATTACTGTTGACATGATCACCGTTAAAAATCTTACCAAATCATTCGACGGAAATACCGTGCTGAAAGATATTTCCATCACCTTCGAGCAGGGTAAAACCAACTTGATTATCGGGCGAAGCGGATCGGGTAAAACCGTTTTGCTGAAATCGATACTCGGTTTGTTCGAAGTAGATAATGGTGAGATTTGGTTTAACGACCGCAACCTGGTGACCATGGCTGATAAGGAACGAAAAGCTCTGCGCCGGGAACTGGGAATGGTTTTTCAGGGTGGTGCTCTGTTCGACAGTATCAATGTGGAAGGGAACGTCCGTTTTCCGCTCGATATGTTCACGCACATGAGTAATGCCGAGAAACAAAAACGCGTGGAATTTTGTCTGGAACACGTGAACATCGAAAAACAGGCATTTAAGCTCTCACCCAGTGAGATCAGCGGCGGGATGCAAAAACGTGTGGCAATTGCGCGCGCCATCGCGCTAAATCCGAAGTACCTGTTTTGTGACGAACCCAACTCTGGCCTTGATCCCGAAACAGCCACAGTGATCGACCAGCTCATCCAAAGCCTTACCAAAGAATTTCAGATGACTACATTGATCAACACCCATGATATGAACTCTGTGATCGAGATTGGTGAATCTGTCCTTTTTATTTCGAAAGGCGAAAAGGAATGGGTGGGTACAAAAAATGAAATTCTGAACTCGGGAAGCCAAAAACTCGAAGATTTTATTTTTGCCAATAAGCTTTATGCACAGATGAAACAGAAACAATAAATTATTTCTGCCCGGTTGTTTATAACCTGAACGTTCTCAAATCCCAATAATCATCTTTTTCATCTTACACATCCCAACTTCTGACTATCTTTAAAGCATGAACTACGAATGCTTGATCTGCCAGGTAAAAGCCTTGCATAAACGAATGGATAAATACGAAGTTGCCGCTGAAAAACGAAATACGCTGGTCAGTTCGCTGCTAAAAGACATTGCAGAGATCGATCTCAACAAGAGTTATTCTCCGGAAATTTCGCGGAATATTATTGAGCAGCTAAAACAGCATTCAGCGTTAAGCGATCCGTACCGTTCTGAAAAGGAAGAAAGCAACCGCGACATGCTCGATTGCTACCACGAATTCAAGCGCATGGTAGAGGTTTCGAAAAATCCATTCGATACGGCACTTCGACTTGCCATTGCAGGGAATATAATTGACTTTGGCCCCGATCATGTTTTCGATATCCGGGAAACTATAGAACAGGTAATGAACGGTGATTTTGCCATCGACCATTCCTTACAATTGCAGGAAGCTGTTAAGAGTGCAAAAAATATTTTGTATCTCGGCGACAATTGCGGCGAGGCCGTGCTCGACAAACTTTTCCTCGAAACCATCGATCATCCCAATGTTGTTTTTGCGGTACGCGACAGTGCCGTGCTCAACGACCTTACATTGAAAGAAGCAAACGATGTGGGCATTTCTGAAGTTGCTACGCTCATTTCAAACGGTGATGATGCGCCATCCACCCTGCTACATCGCGTAAGCCCGGAATTCAAAGCTATTTACGATTCAGCCGATTTGATCATTTCGAAAGGAATGGGAAATTACGAAGGCCTGATGGACGAGAATGATCCCAGGCTGTTTTACCTGCTTATGATCAAATGCCAAGTAATTGGTGAGAAGATCGGTGCAAAAAAGGGGGAGTTTGTGGTAAAACAAAGTACCAATTAATTTGCAAATCATTCGACCCTCTTTTTTGACGATGATCAGGTATCTGTGAAGGAATCCTGAGTCGGGTTCAGGATGACCAGTTCTGTTATTTTTTCGGGACAAGCGTTATCAATGGGACCATCATTTCTTCCATCGAAATCCCACCGTGCTGGAAGGTGTCTTTGTAGTAGTTTGCGTAATAATTATAATTATTTGGATAAGCAAAAAAATCGGTTCCCTGAGCAAAAATATAGCTGGTGCTTACGTTTCGCGAGGGCAGGTAAATCTTTCGCGGATCCCGGATCTCAAAGACATTCTTCGATTTGAAGTTCAGGTTTTTTCCCAACTTGTAACGCAGGTTAGTATTGGTTTCACGGTCGCCGATCACTTTCACCGGATTATCCACGCGAATGGCGCCATGGTCGGTGGTTACGATCACATGTACATCGTGCTCTGCAAGCGAACGCAACAGTTCAAGCAAGGCCGAGTTGCGGAACCAACTCAAGGTAAGCGAGCGGTAGGCTTTCTCGTTATTGGCCAGTTCCCGGATCATATCCATTTCTGTTCGGGCATGTGAGATCATATCCACAAAATTAACAACCATTACCGAGAGGTCGTTAGCCAAAATATTTTTCAGATTGTCGGTTACCCAACGCTCTTTTCGGATCCCCGCTGCTTTTTCAAAATACATGCTTTCCTTGCGTGCATAACGTTGTAATTGTTTCTGCAGCAAGAGTTCTTCGTTTTTGTTTTTGTGTCCTTCGTTATCGTCATGTTCCCACAAATCGGGATATACTTTTTCTATTTCAGAAGGCATTAACCCGGCAAACATTGCATTGCGTGCGTACATGGTTGCAGTAGGTAGAATACTGCAATACAGGTCTTCGGTTTGAGTCCTGAAATATTCATTGATAACCGGACTAAAAATCCTCCACTGGTCGTAACGCAGGTTGTCGATTACCAGCATCAATGTTTTCTTTTTCTGATCGAGCAAGGGAAAAACGACCTGTTTCAAGATGTCGGTCGACAACATTGGTCGCTCGCCAAGATCCATATTGAACCACCCGGTGTAATTCTCTTTAATGTAGCGGAAAAATGTTTTATTGGCATCTTCCTTCTGCATCGCCAGTACCTGATCCATTGCTGAATCTTCAGACTCACTCAATTCCAATTCCCAGTATACCAGCTTTTTATAGATTTCTTTCCACTTGTCAAAAGTGAGACGATCATTGATTTGCATCCCTATCTGTGAAAACTGCATCTGGTATTTCGAAGTGGTCTGCTCAGTCACCAGGCGTTTCTGATCGATGTTCTTTTTAAGCGAAAGCAGAATTTGTTTTGGATTAACCGGTTTTATAAGATAGTCGGCAATCTTGGCTCCAACAGCCTCATCCATTATGTTCTCTTCCTCGCTTTTGGTGATCATCACTACCGGCACATTCGGAGAAACAGCTTTAATGCGCGTTAGCGTTTCGAGGCCTGACATTCCCGGCATGTTCTCATCGAGGAAAATAATGTCGTAAAAATTATTTTCCACTTTTTCAACGGCATCAAGGCCATTGGTCGCAGTTTCTACATTGTAGCCCTTTTCCTGCAGGAATATGATATGTGCGCGAAGCAGGTCAATTTCGTCGTCGGTCCAAAGTATACTTGGTTTGTTCATTCACTTATCTTTCTTGTTTTCTAATTTCTTCCGAAAAATCCGAAAGCTTTATACGTAATTGTCTCCTATAACTTAACAAAGATAAAAACAAAAATACTGCTGTTATAGTATGGTATTAACAAAGTTTAACCCTGTGAAATAATGCACAGCATTAAGTCTTCGATTTATTTCACAGGGTTAACCATTTGTTGTGAGCTTGACCCGGGTGACTGGTCCCGGTTAGTTCCCCAAATACACTTTTTTATAGAAATCCATGTAATCGGTGATATTCTTTTCCCGGAGGAAAATATTGAAGTTTTCGTTGGATATCAGGAAGTTTCGGTACTCGGCTGTTCCAAGCGGATCAAACAGATCGCGTGTTCGAACCACATTGCTGAAGTACTGACGAGCCGTTTCTTTATCCGGTATCCCTTCAATAATGATGAGTTCACGAAAATCGTCGAGGGATTCTTCGCTTATGCTAAATCCTGATCCGGAAAAATTTTCATCGTCAAATGCTTCCAAACCGCTTATAAACGCAGCTTTAACGATTCCTTCTTTCGGCACCACAAATACCACTTTGTGCCCGCCTTCGACATTTTCGTCGTAAACACCAGTATACGCTTCTTCAGCCGGTTGACTAAGCGTTTCATCAGTGGTTTGAGGCACTGATTCGGCGGACTGTGTTGAACCCGTCGAGGAAGTACCGCTGTCTGTTGTACTTGTCCTGCGCTGGATGTAATTGTTACGGAAGAAGGTAATGTATTCGTCCACTTTATCTTCATCAATCAGTGTCTGCAGGTTCTCATCGGTAATCAGGAAATTCCGGTAAGTAGCTTGTCCCAATGGTTCGAACAAACTGCGTGAAGTTACAACACGGCGAAAATACGACATCGACTCATTCAGTGTGGGTATTCCGTTCACAACCATTAACTGGTACTCTTCAGTTTGTTTCAGTTGCAGTGCCAGGTTCCATACTCTGAAGTTATCACGGTTAAAATCGGAGAACTCGCGTAACAACTGGCGCAGCGACATTCCCTTGTCCTTCACGGCCAGTACAAAATTTTGAGTAGTGTCTACCTGTGTATTAAAAGTACCAGGCAGGACAGTACTTACGGTAACAAAGGTTCCTTTTTCCTTTAATGCGTTATTTTCGGCCTCGGCACGTGCCATCAATTCTTCCGGAGAAACATCCAACTCATCCTCGCTAAAGTTAGAGCGGATAAAGCGACTGTAATTTTTTACAAAGAATTTCAGGTAGTCGGCAATCGATTTTTCATTTTTGATGGTTCTGTAGTTGGTCGACGAAATCACAAAATTCAAATATTCAACTCCCTGTAATGATTGAAACACAGAAGCTTTGCGAATGATCGCACCATGGTAGATCAGTGCATTTTCCTTGTTCGTCATTGCCCGCACGACCACAAAAGCCATCTCGTCGTTCAGGTTATCGGTTTCGATATCATAGTCGATTTTAGTGTAGTGATCGATGTTATAGTTGGCAATATCAAATTTTAAGCGATTAAGATCGATTTTCTTTTCATCCTTACGGGGATACGCAATAACAAAATAGTGTAACAGGTCTTCGTCGTAGGTGAACAGACCGCCAAATTCGTCGTTGGCTGCATCGCGCTCCAGCAACTCTTCGTTCTGGATTTCTTCGTTTATGTACCCCATTTCCACTAGCTTCTGGTAATCGGCCAGTGTGCTGTCCTGGATAAGTGAAAGTATTTCATTCGCCAGTGGTGATGGTTCCTTATCGGGATATTGTGCCAGGTATTCTTTCAGCAAAGACTCGAAATGGTGTACATCGGTTTGCGTTCCTTCAGCCACCATCTGCATGAAATCAATTTTTGGGATAATTACCGAGTCCGGTTCCATTGCCTTCATTTCCGAGGTCAGCGTAAGCACATCGCGGTATCTTCCCAGTTTGTAACTTCTAAACGTTTCCTGGTAAAGCCGGTTCAGGCTGTCGAGCCGGGCTTCCATTTCCACAAAGAAATTTGGATTTAGCAGGTATTGTGCGAATTTGCTGTTCGGAAAGTTGGTGATAAGCAGATTACGATAATAATTTGCCTTTTCCTTGTCTCCCATCAATTCATAGAGGTCATACAAATCGAAGTAAGCCGATAGAAGAAAGATGTTATTTGGATAACGTTTGTTAAGGTCTTCGAAACACTCGGCCGAACGCGGATAATCTTCAAATTCTGATTTAAATATTTTTCCCGCGTTGTACAGTGCATCCCTGATCTTCTCGTGCGATATAGCCATCAGCGAATCATTGAGTGGAAGGTCCTGTGTATAAAATTCCTTTTTCAAGGGATCTTCCACGCGCTGCTCTTCGTTTTCTGTTTCCGCCAGTTCTTCCTCATTGTATTCAGTCACCGTATTTTTGTTCGATCGTCTCCAGTCATCCTCAAGTTGTCTTCTTCCCCATTGCTGCTGGAAACTCACTTTCCCATACGACACCGTTTGTGGATTATAAAAATACCATCCACCCCCTCCCGAACTTCCCATTCCCATCCGGTAGCGGTTGGATCGGTAGTAACCCTGATCGCGCGCGCCCTGCATGGCCAGATTTTCCTGGTTTCGTTGTCTTTCCTGTTCTTCCTGCATCAAACGTGCGATAAGCGCTTCGCGCTCAGCCTCCGGCATTTTAGCTACTTTTTGCAAACTGTCCTGACGTTCCACCATGAGCAGGTTATCTACCAGCGAAGTGAGGTTCCGGTAACGTGCTTCCACATTTTTGTAATCCGGATAGGTTTCATCAATAATGATCATTGCACTGTCGTAGTAGCTTTGCGATCCGCGATAGTTTTGATCTTCGAAATAAAGGTTAGCGAGCGTTATCGACGAAAGTGCCCGTTGATACTGATTTTTGAAACTGGTGGCTACCGACATTCTGTAATTCTCTTCAGCTTCTTCGCGCAATCCTTCCCGGAATGACAAGTTTCCCAGTGCATAATAAATCTGGTCCCTGAAATCGGTATTCTTCTTATCACGAAGCATTTTATTCAGCTCCTTTCGCAGTTCTTCAGCATTCCCTTCACCCGAGAACACACCTGCTGAATTAATCTTGGCATTAAACGCCATCGTATAATCCGGATTCATTTTGGAAACTTTTCGGAAAGCTTCAGCCGCTTGCGCATTCTGCCCCATTTCCTGGTAAAGCTGTGCAATGATGTACTGGTAGCGCGCCTTGTCTCTTTTCCAGAACGTTTTTTTAATCGCAATATCAAGCATACGAATAGCGTCTGCAAACTCCTGTTGTTTCATGTAGTAATGGGCCGTTGCCAGTGCCAGATCGCGCTCGTATTTTTTAGGGAAATCTTCATAATTCTGCACCGCCTGTATCACTTCGTTTGCTTCAATAAAGCGCTCAAGCTCGGTGTAGGCCCTGATCAGAAATACCTGCGCTTCGTCCGCTGTCTCTGCTTCGGGATATTTTCTCACTACATATGAAAAATTATCGATGGCGGCGTAATAATTTTGTTGATAAAAATAAGCCTTCCCCATCAGCAGATAGGCATCATCGATGTATTTATTGAATTCTTCCTGACTGGCAAATTCCTGGTATTTACGCGAACCTCCACCTTTTTTTCGCTTTGGCTTTTTAGTGATGGAATGAATTTCGATCAGTTTCGAACATTTTGCCACTGCATAATCCATATCGGATTTTACCATTCGCGCAGCCGAAACGTCGCTTTCCTTGTAAATGGGAAGAATTCGCGTGAAATCGTCTTCAATGCGTTCATCAACTGTTTCCAGTCCGGCTTTAACACTTTCGTTCGCGTTAAAATAGATGTTGTATCTCGAAGTAACATTATGGTAGGTACGTGAAGCACGTGTATTTTTCTCCGTAGAACATCCCCCAAAAACAGCAACCAGTAAAAGTAGTATAGTGGTATGTAAAAAAAGTCTCTTCAAACAGGTATTTTATTTACTCTATGAATAAACTCTGTAATGTGCAGAATATTGTTGTTTTTAATGATTTATTCCGCCTGTAAAAGTTGCAAAAATAAGAAAATTTGAATGGGCAGTGGAAATATCATTTAATCTGTGTTTCGAAACTTATTTCCGCGCATTTGGAGGTATACGAAAAAAAGAGGAGCAACACATAAGTATTACTCCTCTTTTCCGGTTGATTCACATCTGCTTAAGTTGAGCAGGAACTGTTTCGTGAGACCTTAACTTTTTTGGTAGGTGCCATCTGAATGTTTCGGAGATGCACGCGGTGTTTTAGGTTTTCAGCTATTTCGGTAAATGCCATGCCCGTCATAGAATCGGAATCCTGAGCCACCGGATTTCCCGAGTCGCCACCTTCGCGAATGCTTTGAACGATCGGAATTTGTCCGAGGAAATTCAATCCCAGTCTGTCGGCCAGTATCTTACCACCGTCTTTACCAAAAATGTAGTATTTATTTTCAGGAAGTTCGGCTGGAGTAAACCAGGCCATGTTCTCGACCAGTCCCAAAACCGGAACATCGATCGATTTGCTTTGGAACATACTGGTTCCACGCACTACATCGGCCAGAGCCACATCCTGCGGAGTGGTTACAATAACTGCTCCGGTCACGGGAACAGACTGAACCATGGTTAGGTGAATATCGCTGGTTCCCGGAGGCAGATCGATCAACAGGTAATCAAGTTCGCCCCAGTTTCCTTCACTGATGAGCTGTTTCAAGGCATTCGAAGCCATTGGGCCGCGCCAGATGATTGCACTATCAGAATCAACAAAAAATCCTACCGACAAAAATTTAACCCCGAACTTCTCGATCGGATTAATCATTTCGCGGTTATCGATTTTCATCCCGGCCGGCCGCTCATTCTCCGCTCCAAACATTTTGGGGATCGAAGGGCCGAAAATATCAGCATCCAGTAGGCCCACTTTGGCACCCGACTTTGCCAGTGCAACAGCCAGGTTAACCGAAACGGTTGATTTACCGACACCGCCTTTCCCCGATGCCACTGCAATAATATTTTTCACTTTTGGCAATACGGGGCGTTCCATGTCGTGAATGTATTTCACTGCAATGTTATCCTCAATTTCCACTTCTTCTCCAACGTATTGCTTAATTGCTTTTTCGCATTCCAGTATCAGCGTTTCGATATGGGGGTCATTGCTTTTCTGGAAAACCAGCGAAAAAGTAACCCGCTGCCCGGCAATACGAATCTCCTGCGGCATATCGAGCGAAACAATGTCCTCATCACTTCCCGGATATTTTACCGTGCGCAATGCATCGGTAATATTTTTGGGAACAATCATTTTTCTTGGTATTTCAGCCATTTCAGTAAACTTAATTTGAAAAAACGTGCAAATGTAATAATTGCTTCAATAAAAACACAAGAGAAAGGGATTTGTTTTACATCATATTAATGATCATTTGTTCAAATCTTTTATTAAACCATAAGTTCTTTCCCGGGATCCCAAAAACGTTCTTCGAAGTTGAGAATCTGGTTTTCTTTAATTATGAGGCCTTCGGCTTCAAGCAGTTCCTGCATGGCATTTGGATGATCGAAATGGTGCTTCCCTGTTAACAAGCCCTTACGGTTAACCACACGATGTGCCGGCACAAAATCGGGATGCGAGTGACTGGCATTCATAGCCCAGCCCACCATACGAGCAGCACCTGCCGTTCCCAGGTATTTGGCAATGGCTCCGTATGAGGTTACCCTCCCCGGCGGAATTTGTTTAACAACTTCGTAAACTCTCTTGAAGAAATCGGACACCTTTGGATTGTTTGAATTTTAGAATTTCGGAATATTCGAATTTTATACCGTATTCACTACTCTCGTGCACTTCGTCCAAAACTCCTGTACTCGTCTTTTTGAATTTCAATATTCGGTTCCAGAAATTCGCCTGAATGCAATTTAAAAGCCAGGTACTTACTTGCAATTCCACGGTCAAGCCATTGTTTTTCGTAGAAAGTTCGAATGCGCAAGATGTCGTTAAGGTTTTCCCATTCGTGGACGTTTTCAGTTTCTGCCAGCACTTCAAATTTATTCAGTTTCACCATTTCCCTGGTATAGGTAAACTGAAAATTGCTGTCGGTCTTCAGATGTATTATTCCGTCCGGCTTCAGGAAAGTGCGGTATTTATTCAGGAAAGTGGTCGATGTAAGACGTTTTCGGGTTTTCCTCATTTGCGGATCGGGAAATGTCAGCCAGATCTCGCTTACTTCATCCAATCCAAAGAACCTGGCAATGATCTCGATATTCGTGCGTAAAAAGGCTACATTTTTCAGCTGGCGTTCCAGCGCCAGTTTTGCTCCTTTCCACAATCGGGCTCCTTTAATATCAACCCCTATGTAATTCACGTTGGGATTCATCGAAGCAAGTTCAACGGTATACTCACCTTTGCCACAGCCAAGTTCAAGCACGATCGGATTGCTGTTCTTAAAAAAATCTTTCGTCCACTTGCCTTTCAGTTGAAAATCGTTCTGTTTGACGGTATGATAAGGTGCCTGGATCACATGATCGAAGCCCTTCATTTCATTGAATTTCTCCAGCTTTCCCTTTCCCACTTTTCAATGCTTTAACGTTCTATTCCACTTTCTGAATACGGATGCCCACATCGCTGATTCCTTTGAGCCGGTCCTGGCGCATTCCCTGTTGTATGCTCACTTTATACTCACCGGACATGGGAAAGTATACATTTCGCCTGTAAACGGCTTCACGTGTTTTGAGACCACCGATTCCTTCGCCCAGCCACTTCCCGGAAGGATCGGCAAGCGCGATCTCGAACTTATCCTCGATGGTTTTCCCATCGGGTTGCTCAATTGTAATAAACAGCCAGAGGTTGCTATACGGGTAATTCACATCGTTGCGTATATTGATGTAAAAATTGTGGTTTTGTACGGTATCCTGAACCGGAACACTAAATACCAGTACCGAATCTTTATCCCAGGATTTTTGCTGAATGGTTTTGTACTGCTCGAAAACCAGGTTTTGCTGGCATGCCACGACAACAAGCACAAAAGCTGCTGCAAGTATCCCCTTCAAAAATTTTCTCATGCTTGCTATCATTTAACGATTACCGGAATTGCGGTTTTGATTTGGTCGTCGATTGCGGTTCCCTGAAGATCGCTTTTGCCCGGTGTTTCGATTCGAATGATGTTTTTTGCTTCGGTTTTTCTGACGATTTTTCCCTTTATTGGGCCGATCGAATCGCGTAAGATCTTCCTGTCCGACCATGTTGTGAAAGGTATCTGATTTTTGCGTACCCGATTCGTATTTATCAATGACCAGTTTCTCCGGTTTTTTTCCATTGCGGTTCATGCGCTGAACTTCCTTTACCCGATCGACATGAACCGGAACAAGACTGGAAGGCGCATTTCCCTGTTGGGCATACCAGTATACTCCCGGGAAAATATCGGCTTTCAGGTAGGCATAAGTGGCGTTTTCAGTTTCCAGTGGAATATTGGTCGGTGGAAAATTTTTCTGAGCATCTATGTAGGCATCCACTTCAAAATTCAAACAACACTTGAGTTTACCACACTGCCCGGCTAGCTTTTGAGGGTTGAGCGAAATTTCCTGGTAACGTGCTGATCCGGTGGTCACTGAAACAAAATTTGCCATCCAGGTAGAGCAGCAAAGTTCGCGGCCACAGGGACCGATGCCGCCGATCCGTCCGGCTTCCTGACGTGCTCCTATCTGTTTCATCTCGATGCGGATCCGGAAGGTTTCGGCCAGCACTTTTATTAACTGCCGGAAATCGACACGCCCGTCGGCAATGTAATAGAAAATGGCTTTGGTTTTGTCGCCCTGGTATTCCACATCACCAATTTTCATATCAAGTCCAAGATCTTTTACAATCTGCCGCGATTTGATCATGGTTTGGTGTTCGAGTGAAATCGCCTCTTTCCACTTGTCAATATCAACCTGTTTGGCGTGACGGTATATTTTTCGGTATTCCCCGTTGTTGTTCAATGTTACGCGGTGACGGTTCAACTGGAGTGCGACCAGTTCGCCCATCAGCGAAACAATCCCAATATCGTGTCCCGGATTTCCTTCCACGGCCACCAGGTCGCCCACTTTCAGGTTCAGATTGTTGACGTTGCGGTAATAATCTTTGCGGGTATTTTTAAAACGGATCTCGACAATGTCGTCATGTGGAATAGCCGATTTAATATCATTCAGCCAATCGGTAACTTCCAGCTTCGCACAACATGTCTTCTCCGAACTACAGATTCCTCTTTCAATGGTATTAACTTCCGGCATAATCGTTTGAAGTTATAGATTTAATCAATTCAGGTCGGCCTGATTGAACAAAAATAATGATTAATACCAATTTGATCGTGAAACGATTATATTTTTCAAAAGTAGTTAAAAGAGGGTTTTATCGTTTTATAAGCCTAACCATCCGAAGTGCAGTATCCAGAAAAACGATTCGTGGATTGCCGTTCATGGAGATGTGTTTGATGCCCAGTTCGAATTCATTAACGAATGGAACAATGTTGCGCTCGTTAATGAACGGAGCGAATTTCTTACCCCATTCCTGTTCTTCGCGGTTGAGAAAAACCAGTTCCTTGCGTTTCAGGTTCGAAACAAAATATTCGCGCACCAGCCGCAACGCTGAAGTAAAAAAAGCCTTTTGCTTATCGCGCCCGATCTTTGCCATTTCATCGGCCCAGTCGATCAATTCTTTTACTTCGCGTTTGTAGGCAAAACGCATCATTTCCTGGAATTTTTGAAAGAAGAATTCCTCATCCTCCCCCGGTGTCAAATAATCGAGTGCCCGAATATAGCTTCCGGCAGCCAGGTGCACGGCATCGGGAATAATTTCAGGGTCAATTCCCTCCCTGTTTAGCAATGCTTTTTTCAGTGATTCGTTGTCAATTTGCGGAAATTTAACCAACTGTGCACGCGAACGGATTGTCCCAATCACGCTCTCCTCGTTTTCACTGATCAGTATAAAAAGCGTCTTATTCGGTGGTTCCTCAATCATCTTTAACAGCTTGTTCGAGCAGGCAGTATGCATTTTTTCAGCCAGCCAGATGATCATCACCTTAAATTCCGACTCAAAAGATTTCAGGTTCAGTTTGCGAAGGATCGATTCGCTCTCGCGCTCGTAGATCAATCCCTGTGCATTCCCGGCATCGATGTGATCGAGCCAGTCGCTTAATTCGAAATACGGTGATTCGAGTACTTTTTCGCGCCACTGCGGAAGGAAATCGTCACTAACCGGATTCTTCAGATGTTTCGCATTGAAAACAGGAAACACAAAATGCAGATCGGGATGTGCCAGTTTCTGGTATTTATGACACGACGGGCACACACCACATGAATCGGTTTCAGTGCGGTTACGGCACGAAATATACTGTGAATAAGCCAGCGCCATTGCCAGTTTCCCTGTACCTGGTTGCCCGGCAAACAATTGCGCATGGCTGATCCGCTGCTCCTTCACCGACCGGATAAGTCGTTTTTTGATCGCTTCCTGTCCAACAACGTCTTTGAAAAACATAAAGCCAAAAATAGCACTTTAAGTTATTTCGAAGAAGGTACGACTGAGAAATCTGTTTCTTCCTTTTGCATTGTCATTGGTCATTTGGGAAGTGTTCAGTATTCATTCGCAGTTTTCAGTAAGAAAAAAAAGATATTTGTGGTGATTGACAGGAATTTGTTGTCATTCGTTATTATCCTTTTGTCTTTGGAAATTGGATATTGAAAATTGATTATTGGATATTTTCAGTTTGGCATTTTATACCACAGATAATTAACCCTCGTCAATTTAACAATTTATCAGTTATTCAATTCTTGCCCATATTCCAGAGAGGATTCAACAAATTAACAATAGGCAGTAGGCAAATAGCCATAGGCAAATTCCATCATTATCGCATTCACGCATTGCCATCATTTTAACTTTCACGTCTTCTAATCCTCCAGATTTCTAGATGAACTTTACCCAAACATTAAATTCATTTGAGCTGCAAATCAGCACTGTTATGACGTTGCATTAATTCTTATCTTTGAATGATTTTCTGAACATCTAAAAAAATACAATACGATGCAAACAATTAGCAGCTACGATTTTAACGGGAAAAAAGCACTGATCCGTGTGGATTTTAATGTCCCGCTAAATGAAAATTTCGAGATTACCGATGATACCCGCATGCGGGCCGCTCTGCCAACCATTAAAAAAGTGATTGAAGGTGGTGGTTCGCCCATCATCATGTCGCACCTCGGACGTCCAAAAAACGGACCGGAAGAGAAATTCTCGCTGAAACCGCTGGTTGGTCATTTGTCGGAATTGCTTGGAGGAGCAACGGTAAAAATCGCTCCCGATTGCATTGGCGATGAGGTTAAAGCCATGGCCAACAATATTAAACCCGGTGAAGTGTTGATTCTGGAAAACCTTCGTTTTTACAAGGAAGAAACCGCGGGTGATGAAGGTTTTGCACGGAAACTGGCCGAAAACGGAGACTGCTGGGTAAACGATGCTTTTGGTACAGCCCATCGCGCTCACGCATCAACGGCTGTAATCGCCAAATTCTTCCCGAACGACAAAATGTTTGGCTACCTCATAGAAAGCGAAGTGGAGAGCCTCGATAAAGTGGTGAAGAATCCACAACGTCCGCTGACTGCCATAATGGGAGGCGCAAAAGTAAGTTCCAAAATCACCATTATCGAGAACCTGCTAAATAAGGTAGATAACCTGATTCTGGGTGGAGGAATGACCTACACTTTTGTAAAAGCCAACGGTGGCCAGGTTGGAGATTCGATCTGCGAAGATGATTTCCTCGATACCGCAAAAAGCATTGAAAAAGCAGCCAAAGAAAAAGGCGTGAACCTGATCATAGCCACCGATGTGGTTGCGGCCGATGATTTCAGTAACGATGCCAATACGCAGATCTGCGCAGCCAATGCCATTCCTGCTGGCTGGCAGGGATTGGATGCCGGTCCTGAAAGCATTGCTGAAATGAAAAAAGTGATCGAAAATTCAGGTACCATTTTGTGGAACGGCCCGGTAGGTGTGTTCGAAATGGAATCATTTGCTGAAGGGACAAAAACTGTTGGCGCAGCCATTGTTGAAGCCACTAAAAAAGGGGCCTTTTCGCTGGTAGGTGGTGGCGATTCGGTTGCCGCTGTAAACCAGTTTGACATTGCTCCCGGCGTTTCGTACATTTCAACTGCCGGTGGTGCTCTGCTCGAATACCTCGAAGGAAAAACACTTCCCGGTGTTGCAGCCGTTCGTGGCGATTAAGCAATCAACTGAAAACAATACTAAATACCCGGTTCTTCCTTCAACTGATGGATGGACCGGGTTTTTTTTATGCCTGAACCTTTAAACGATGTTCTGGCCTTTTTCTGGATTTCTTTTTATCTTTAAAAGAAAAAATGGCATCAAAAAGTGTTCTGGTCGATCAGCGTTTTCCACAGCAGTTTAATTGCGCTCAAACCGTTTTCAGCCTTCACGCCGAAGAACTCGGATTGGATGAAAAAACAGCCCTGAAAATTGCCAGTGGCTTTGGCGGTGGAATGGCCTGTGCCGAAACCTGTGGCGCAGTAACCGGCGCCTATATGGTCATTGGCATGCGCCACGGAAACACAACCTCCGATCCTGAAGATAAAGCCTTTACAAAACAAAAGATTCAGTTATTCAACGAAAAGTTCAAGGCAGTTCACAAAACACTTATCTGCAAACAACTGACGGGTTTCGACATTTCTACTCCTGTAGGATCGTCCGCGGCAAACGAAGCTAACGTTTTTCAAAAAAAATGCCCGTCTTTTGTTAAAACAGCTTGCGATCTATTAGATCAGGAGCTAAACTGAATACGATTCAAATTGTTATTTTTGGTATAATTTAAAATACAAAACTATGAAATGTAACGTTGGTCCGGTTGACAGGTTAGTCAGAATTATTGTAGGTTTGGTAATTGCAATTGTCGGTGTTATTTTCGACAGTTGGTGGGGACTGGTGGGCATTGTTCCGCTGGCCACAGGTCTTTTTAAGTTCTGCCCGCTATATGTTCCATTTAAAATTTCAACCACAAAAAAGGAAGGATGACAAACAGCTGTCAGAAAAATTACAATGCCACTGCAACATGAGCAGCTGGCATTTTTTATGGTGCATATTTTGTTTACTTTTCTAGGTATTTCATGCTTAATTTATCAACTTTAACCGCGCTAAAAAAATCTAGTCTGATGATGAATTCATTTTTTCGAATTGTACTTCCGGCGGCAGTTTATCTTTTCATATTCGCCGGTTGTAAAACTGAACCCAAGGACCCGAATCTGATGTTGCAAAAAGAAATAAACGAAGGCTGGACTTTCAGCCAGGTAGGCGAAAACGACTGGCTTCCTGCAAAAGTGCCCGGCACAGTGCATACCGACCTGCTTGCCAACGAGCGGATTGAAGATCCGTTTTTCCGGTTAAATGAACTCGATCAGCAGTGGATCGACAAAGTAGACTGGGAATATAAAACCACGTTTGAGGTAGACAAAAATTTCCTGAAACGCGACCGCATTATACTCGACTTTAAAGGGCTCGATACCTATGCCGATGTCATACTGAACGGTATGCAAATCCTCTCGGCCGATAACATGTTCCGCGAATGGGAAGTGGATGTTAATGATTTGCTCAAAGAAGGAGAAAATGAACTGCACCTTGTTTTCCGTTCGCCGATAAACGAAGGGCTAAAAAAATACGATGCCAATGGTTTTGTTTATCCGGGCGGCGAGAACGACCAGGCTGAACGCGGCCAGGTTGAAGATGGCAAACGCGTGAGTATTTATACCCGTAAAGCCGGTTATCATTACGGTTGGGATTGGGGACCGCGTCTGGTTACCAGCGGTATCTGGCGTCCTGTCATTCTGAAAGCGTGGGACAATGCCAACATCAAAAGTCTGCAAATCGTTCAGCATGAAGTTTCAGATGAGAAAGCAACTTTCACCGCTGTTTTTGAAGTGGACGCACAGAAAAAACGAAAAGCAACGCTCAGCGTTCAGAACGATGGGAAAACACTTGCATCCATGCCGGTTAACCTTACAGAAGGAGTAAACAAATATTCCGTCGATTTTGAAATTGAAAATCCACAACTCTGGTGGACCAATGGATTAGGCGAACAATACTTGTACAACATTACCGGCCAACTCGAAACCGGTGGAAGAACTTGCGCTTCTCAAACCCGGATCGGTATTCGTACCCTGGAACTGGTTCGGGAAAAAGATGAAGCAGGAACTTCGTTTTATTTTAAGCTGAATGGTCACCCGGTTTTCATGAAGGGCGCTAACTACATTCCCAACGACATGTTCATTCCACGGATTACCGATGAAAATTACCGCACCGTAATCGAAACCGCAAAGAACTCGAACAACAACATGTTACGGGTTTGGGGCGGAGGAATATATGAAGAAGACATTTTTTACGATTTGTGCGACGAAGCCGGAATCCTGGTTTGGCAGGACTTTATGTTTGCCTGTGCTATGTTTCCCAATAATCCGGAAATGCTGGATAACATCCGACATGAAGCTATCGATAATGTGAAGCGGCTGCGAAATCACCCGTCGATCGCTCTGTGGTGTGGCAACAACGAAATTCTGACCGCCTGGAATACCTGGGGATGGAAAGCACTGGCAGCTGCGGAAGGCGATGATGTTCCGGAAAAAGTATGGCAGGCTTACGTCGATATTTTCCATAAAACATTGCCTGAAGTGGTGGAAGAATATGATCCGTCGCGCAGTTACTGGGGCTCAAGCCCGTCGTCGGGCCTGGGGGTGCAAGCCGACCTGGTTAATGGCGACGAGCATTACTGGGGCGTTTGGTGGGGAAAAGAACCGTTCAGCACGTACGCAACCCACCTGGCGCGTTTTATGAGCGAATACGGGTTCCAAAGCTTTCCCGAAATGTCGACCGTGCGAAAATATGCAGAACCTGAAGATTACGACATTTACTCAGAAGTGATGAAGTCGCATCAGCGTTCTTCCATCGGGAATGAAACTATAGAATATTACATGTTGCAGGAATATGATCATCCGAAAGACTTTGAGTCGTTCCTTTATGTAAATCATGTGTTGCAGGCCGATGGCATCAAGTTCGGATTGGAAGGACACCGCCGCGCCATGCCGTATTGCATGGGAAGTTTGTACTGGCAGATCAACGATGTCTGGCCGGTAGCCTCGTGGAGTTCTACGGATTATTACCAGAAATGGAAAGCGCTCCAGTATTACGTAAAAAAAGGATTCAGCCAGGTGCTTGTAAGTCCGTATGAAGATGACCTGAAATTTAAAGTCGGGATCGTTAACGACCGCCTGGAAGATATCACCGCAGACCTGCGTCTCAGGCTGGTGGATTTTGATGGTAACGTGATTTGGGAAGAAGCTTCGCTGGTGGAAATCCCTGCCAATTCGAGCGACGATTATTTCGATGTTAACAAATGGGAATACCGCTACAAATACCGTCGTCAGATTACCAACATGGTTTTTGTTGCCGAACTGATAGAAAACGGAAAAGTGCTTTCGAAAAACCACTATTATTTCTATCCGTTTAAACAACTTAAAATACCAACTCCAGCAATGGAGCACAGCGTGGTGAAAACTGAAAACGGATTTGATATCAGCCTGAGCACCGACAAACTGGCGAAAAATGTGTACCTGCAGATAGGCGACGAAGAAGGATTCTTCTCGGATAATTATTTTGATATGCTGCCAAGTGAGAAGGTAACGATAAACCTGGAAACCAACATTTCGGAAGAAAAACTTAATGAAGTGCTGACGATACGCACGCTGGATGATGCATTTTAAGTTTCAGAACCAGTATCCGAAAACCATTCGCAACAAGCGTTATGCTTTGCACCGTCTTTTAAGGTGATCACTAATTTGTCGTATCAATCAGATTTTTTAGGATTTTTGTACCCTTCATATTACAAAAAATCCTAAAAAATCATTGGCTCCATATCTCTTTCTCTACACCGCTCTAAAGAACGATGCAAAAAATGATTCATACGTTAGAGTGGTCATCCGACTCTGATTCGGGTGACCACTTTTGTTTCACATCGTTTTATTCCTTCTCCATATCCACATCCCGTTCGGTAATGATCATCGGCAAACTTTTCCGAATCTCTTTTTGATGGGCTTCAGCCAAATCATTGTAAGCCAGTTGATATTTTTCCTGTGCCAACTCGTTACGTTTCGTAAAAATCGATTTGTAGAATTCATCCAGAATCGTCATATATTGCTTATAAGAAGTACTGTTCTGATAACTTAAAAGAACCATGTACTTTTTGTCGGCCTGTATACCCTTATCAAAAGTTGCTGCAGCCCAGTCGGGCGTTGTTTCAGCTTTTGTCAAATCGACACGAATAATGTGCATCCCACTTTTTTCAACCGCTTCTTCTTCCATCAATACGGCATCTTTTGGCGGTAAAAGCCGTGGAATGCCAACATTGTGATAAATCACTTCCGGAACCTTGGTGTCTATTGGTTTTACAGAAAGAATATAACGAAGCTCATTCATCTCCCTCATTTTCTGGTACAAGGCATGCACATTAGCCATTTGACAACCGGCATCCACCACCACGATCGGAATTTTTTCTGAAGACGTAAACGGATTTCCCTGCGATTTTATCGACTGGATGCGTGATGGTAGGTTTTCAATGGTTGCCCGTTCTCCATCCACCAGCATTTCTCCTTTTCGGTTCATTAACAGAAAATAGGTGTTTTCAGGATTGTCGGAAATTCGGTAATAAGATGAAGAAACTGGATTGAAATCCTTATCGATATTCTTCGTTTCAAATTCCAGCGAGTTATGCACCGCAACTCTCTGGTAGGTACATGACTCCATGCCCCAAGACCATTGAACAGTCATTTTGTCTCTCTTTACGTTTATGAAAACAGGAGTTTTGGTATTCTTAGAAATCAACAACATTTCGGAAACTTCTTCCGGATTCTTATAGATTTTTGGAATCTTATGATCCTGAAAGTAATTCTGTACTTCCTTTTCATCGGCATCCATCAGTTCGAAATTCATGAGTTTATATTCATCATTTCTATCCAGAATCTGAATTTCATCACCTTTAAAATTGATCAACTTTCCAAAAGTATTCTCGTCCGTATTCTTCCAAAATCCCTGAACTTCTTTCTTTAAATCCTGCGGAGCATCCTTCGCAAAAGTAATTTCAGCAAAAAAGAAGAACACAAACATAGCAGCTGGTATTACCACCAGCGCTTTCATTTGGGCAGCGAGGCCCGATTTTATCCTGGTCATCATAGCTATTCGTTTTTTAATGTTGATTAAATTGAAATTGTTAACCAGCTCAACTGAGCGGATACTGATCATTTGCTTCAGCAGAAGCGACTGGTAATCAAACAGCTCATAACCTTGATCAACTACACTGCGGTCGGCAATGTATTCGTGGTTCGTTTTCATGGCATTGTTTATTAGCCAGGCAAATGGGTTAAACCATTGAATGATGGTGAGCAAATGCGCCAGGATAAGATCGAGTGAATGCCTTTGAACAATGTGGACCTTCTCGTGGGCCAGAATTTGCGAAAACCCGGAATGCGAGGTGGTTTCGCTGTGCAAAAAAACAAAGCGGAAGAAAGAAAAAGGCGGAACCTCCTCGTCCATTTTTACCAGTTTCACTCCATCATTATAAGTAGAACCGTATTTATTTACGGTTTGCCGGAGCCATCTGAAAAGCAGCAGCAGCCGCACCGTAAAAAAGAGCGTACCCAGCAGGTACAGGAGCAGTAAAACACGGGCCCAGTTTATATCGGCCCAAAAACCGGTTTTTATTCTTGTATTTTGAATGGCTGAATTTGGTACATTCTCCACCTGATCATTTCCGGGGTAAAACGCCTGTCCGCTTTCTTCAAAGCCAGCAGTTTCATTTTCCTTAAAAGCTTTGGTGAACGAATTCCGGTAATCCGGATCGGTCATGGCAATGAGGCGCTCGTAATAATTCTTTACATTTTTGAATTCTGAGACACTGTTCTCCATGCTTCTGAAACCCGGCAACGTAATGTTCATATGTAAAAGCGGCAGTGCAAACGAAAGCACCAAAATGGAAAGCAGGTAAATGCGGTTAAAGGTGAAGTAGGTTTCCTTTCGCAGAAAAAGAAAATACACCAGGAACAGGAGCGTAAGACACATCCCTGTTTCGAAAAGATATATCAGGAAACGGATCATTGGTTTTTTACATTTACGGTTTTAACAGGAATAAATCCCCCTTTAATTCCCCCTTTTGTCAAAGGGGGACGAGTCCTCCTTTTTAAAGGAGGTGTCCCGAGTAGTCGGGAGGGAGGATTATTCTCCTTTTGCCTTCTTAATCTCTTCCAGCATCTTCATAACCTCATCCACTTCTTTCACATCGAGGTTTTTGTTCTCCGAAAAGAAACTAACCACCTGCTTCAATGAGTTGCCAAAGTAATTCTTTGTCAGCTTATTCAACTGACTGTTCCGGTATTCCTCTTTCGAAATCAAAGGATAATATTCATAGGTTTTCCCGTAGGCATTGTAACTTACAATTTCCTTTTTCACCAGCACCCGAACAATGGTCGAAACCGAATTGTAAGGCGGCTTTGGATCGGGAAAATGCTCGAGAATGTCGTTGATAAATCCCTTTTCTATTTTCCAGAGGATCTGCATGATCCTTTCTTCCGCTTTTGTCAAGGTAAGCATTTTTGATACCATTTTTGATCAGTACTTCAAAAGTACAACTTATTTTTAAGTTATACAACGTAATTTTAAATTAATCAACTTAAAAATAAATACAAAATCCATTAAGTTCTGATTACCAGATTTTTGACACATACCTGTTTAAAACAATTTTTACGTCAACCAATTATTCATTTAAAAAATTATGACCTTCAACAAAAATTAAGAACATGTATTTTCTATTCATTTTATTGCTATCTGTGTTCTCGATTTTTGGTGGACGCTCCACCGAAAAAGTGGAGGTCTATCTCGAAAAAGGCAAGCAGTTGATTGCCTTCCAGGTGACTGGTGACAAAGGGAAAGTCGCTTTTGACCACCTGGATGAAGGCAGTTATCGTCTGCTGCTAATTTTTCCGCAACAGGAAGGGAAATATATTAAAGACAAACCGAAACAACGCAGCCTCACCAAAGCAGCTTACAATCCACGCAACAAAACATATTATTACCAGGGCGATGAAGGTTACTTTTCAATCAAATTCCATAGTATTTCGAAAATTAAAAGCGAGAATTTTGTGGCCGTATTCAAGGAAGAACATGATGAAAAATATACCTTCAATGTGATTGCCCAGTTTGGTGCACACGGCAAAAATGCATCCATAGGAATTTCGGTAAAAGTACTAACTGCCTCACAATTTAAGAAGGCCACCGAAAAAACAAATAATGATATTTCAACATTATCCATTCCTAATATTCGTTAAGAACTACTTTCAAACGCACTGAATATGAACCAGCGTAGCTTTATTTTTGTAATTTTAGCAGCACTAACAAGTCATCAATGGTAAAGTCTATCGCCTTACTTCTGCCCGTCTATGTTACGCTGATGTGGGGGCTTGTATTTTTACTCCAAAAAAGATCGGCGGGCAGTGCCAACCGCATATTAGGTATTTTCATGATCACGGCCACCATGCTTTACCTCTGCCATGCCATATTTTTTCATCAGTTATATCATCTTTATTCCTTTATCGACAGTTTATATTTGTTTACGTTGTTATCGCTTTACCCTTTGTTTTATGCTTATATCCTCAAAGTAACAAATCAACCTTTCGATACCTACCGATACATGATCAACTTTCTGCCGGCCATTTTTTTGAGTGTTATCGCACTGATGCTGAATTTTGCACTCTCCCCCGATGAACGTATTATGTATGTGAAAGAGATATTGATTTCCCGAAATTTAAAAGGGTTAAATATACTGACCGTCGCGGGAATGAAAGGAGTAGTATTTTTACTTGCTAGAATTATTTTTATCGGTCATGCCATTATTTATTTACTGCTGGGAATTCGTCTGGCAAATAAACACGACAAACGGATAAACGATTACTATTCGAATACGGAAGGCCGGAAAATGAACTGGGTCCGGAACATCAGTATAATTATACTGGTGGTATCATTTTTCGCCATTTCCCTGGCACTTATCGGGCGAAGTTTCTTTGCCCATCACCCGCTTTCCTTGCTCATTCCGTCGGTTATTTTCAGTACCATTTATTTTCTGATCGGTTTTTACGGAAATCAACAACAACTTTCAAAAGATAATTTACTTGAAGGCAAGGAAGCAGCAGGCGAATTAGATGAATTCTCGAGCAACCAGGAAAAGAAGCTAAAAACCAAATTGGTTGAATTGTTCGAAAATGATAAAATCTATCGTCAACCAGATTTACGGATCATAAACGTTTCCGAAGCACTGCAAACTAACCGAACATACATTTCACGAATGATCAATGAAGAATTTGGTGTAAATTTCAACGAATTTGTCAATCAATATCGGGTGCAGGAAGCCGAGCAATTATTAAGGCAGAAAGAAAACAACACCTATACTTTGGAATACATTGCTGAACAGGTTGGTTTTGGCTCAGGTAATTCTTTCACCCGGGCGTTTAAGGAATATAAAGGTCTTACTCCAGGTAAATTCAGGACAAATCAAAACTAGACAATCCGACGATCAGTGGTGTTACCTTTTCTTCACAACAAGGCTCACATCCATCGGAAAGCGGCCTGAATTTGCACCGTAGACTGAAAGGCCGCCCAGTTCCCTGCTTTGTTCATCCACAATCAACTGAATTATCACTTCCTTATTTTCAATGGCCGTCTTTTTTGTCGGTTCATCCAGCTTTGCCACAACCAGGTAACCGTACGACCCCGCTTCATCGAGCAACCATGGTTTACTGTGGTCATCGCTTCCCCACTCCCAGCCAGATTCCTGATTCATCCAGGAAAGAATGCCACGGTGATCAGCCGGATCATCACTCACCTCCACTTCAGCTATTTTTTGTTCATTGGCTGAAATTTTCACCAGTGATCCATGCACTTTCTCATCGGTTTGCGGATAGCTGTTCTGCCCGTAACCCGGGATAGTTCCTTTCTCCGAAACGATTTCCATTCCTATTCGTTCGGCTTCGCCTTCTTCCAAATATTTAGCCTGCGGATAACGTGACGCCAGTTCTGCGCTGAATTCAATGGATTCAACGTTTTCCTCGCTTACTCCTTCGGGCAATTCAAAACGATACTCAAAAAATCCGGAACCCATACCCCACACTTTATTGTTGTTTTGTCGCGCTTCGTGTTTTATCGACCAGTCAGCGTCGCTAAACTGATCGGGAGATTTAGTAAGCACCAGCAAATTATCACTGATTTTGCCGTCCACTTTAAAAGGGACAAAGTTACGTTGTAACACTTTTCCGCTTGCATGTACCAGTTCTGTTGCAAAAATACCTGTCAAAGCCCGGTCGGGCAGGTCCACACTAATATCAGCCAGATGGACAAAGGAGAAAGGATCTGCCGTAGCCTGTAATGTCCCTTTTGTAATATCGAGTTTTTCACCCAGTCCATCCCATCCGTATACCGAATACCTGATTCTCAGTCCTGTCGGTATTTCTGTGGATACGGCACTTATACCAACGGGTATTTCAATGGTCGATCCTCCTTTATATGTTTGAAAAAAATCATTTCCGGGAATGACATACAGGTCGCTGTGAAAATCATTCATGCGCATTCCGGGTACCAGTTCATCGAGGCCAAATACTTTTTTGCTGCGATTGAAACGATAGTATCCATTCCATTCGTTAATGACATCGTGAAACTCAGTAAAGAGAAAACCTGCGATTTTGGGTCGCTTTCTGAATTCGTTCATCATGATGTGATATTCCCAGGTAATATCGATATCGCCCGTACTTCCGTTGTATCCCCATACCGCTCCACACTCGGAATTAAACATGGGTTGATTGCCCTGTTTGTTTCCACCAATAAAGTTAAAGGTGGATCCCGGATAGGTATTTTCACAAACCATGTCGAGGAAACCGGACCAGTGGCGAGCCGGGGAATAGCGGTGCCAGGTATTAATATCAGTGGCTACATGATCCCAGTTGCAGGGCGAGTTATCTTCGACCAAACGCGTTGGATCGAAAGCTTTAGCCTTGTGGTACCAACTGCGAACCCATTCCTGAGTTTCGGGCGCATAAACCCGCTGTCCTTTGTCATTTCTGCTGAATAACCCCCAGGTTTCGTTAAAAAGCACCCATGAAAAAATGGAGGGTGAATTAAAATCGCGGGCAATTTCTTCGCGGGCGACCTGCTCCCAGTTGGCTTTGGCAATGCTGTCGGGTTCGCCCCAGAAATTCGGAATGTCCTCCTGAACCAGCAATCCCAATTTATCGGCCCAGTAAAGTTTTCGCGGCATTTCGGCTTTTATATGAATCCGGATTCCGTTTAGTCCAAGATCTTTAGCCCGCTGGATTTCTGCTTTCATGAATTCATCCGAAGGGAAAGTATAAAATCCCTCGGGATGGTAGCTCTGATCGAGCGTTAAACGCAGATAAATCGCTTTATTATTGAGCGCCACATATCGAAAATCCTTCCCCGGAATATCGACCGCCGATATTTTACGCATGCCGAAGTAGGTGGAAACCTCATCGTTGCAGTGTTCACCAAAAATACCCGCTTTTACTTCGTAGAGGTAGGGATTTTCAAGATCCCACAATTTCATATCACGAATCGGAATGGTAAATTCAGTGCTTGTCTTTCCTTGCGGCATGGGAGCTTTAAAGTCAATTTCTGAACCTTGCAGTACAAAATCAGCCGGCTCATTCACTTCTTCTTTCAACACCACCTGCACGTTAACTTCTTCTTTATCAATGTCGGGTTTAAAAAAGAGGGCTTTTATATGATTTGGAGAACGGGCTTCGAGGTAAACCGTTTGCCACAATCCTTTTGCATTTCCGTAATATTGTTTGCCGGATGGCCTGTTATCCAGTTCTTTATCTTCGACCCTGACCACCAATATATTTTTGTCGTTTGTCAGATATTCAGAAATATTGAAATCGAAGGGCGTATAACCACCTGAATGTTCACCGACTTTTTTCCCGTTTACCCAAACAGAAGTATTAAAATCGCTGGCACAAAAATTCAGGTAGATTTCCTTGTCGACCCATTTTTCAGGATTTCTCAGCTTGAAGGTTCGGGCGTACCAGGCAATGTCGACTTCGGGCATTTCAACACCACTGGCGCGACTGGCCCATGAAAAAGGCACAATGATCTCATCCCGGAATGTCGCGGTTTGTTCCTGCCAGTTTTCCTGCAAGCCAACATCTGTTGTATCGGGCCGGAATTGCCATGTCCCATTCAGGTTTTGCCACACTTCGCGCTCGAAATTGGGTCGCGGATGTTCGGGCAATGGTATATCAATATCTTCTTTTTTATTGCACGAAATAAACAGAATGAGCAGTAAAATCGGTATTAGCTGTGATTTCATTGTTGAAAGTTTGATCCTATTATTCTGGCTTAAAAATACTGACTTTATGTTGAATTTTTGGATGTGGCACCAAATTAGATTATAATGATTTTTCGATGGCAAGTATTTCTAGGGATATACTCAATATCAGAAACTCGTTTTATACAAAATCAATGTCTTTGTGACCTTTTCGTGATACTTTGTTGTTATTCTTGTAATCACTTTTAATTCAAGCACAATGGATAAAGTTTTGCTTATCGAGGACGATCCGCACATTAGCGAACTGGTCAGCATCCACCTGAAAGACCTGCAGCTTGAGGTAGATATTGCCACTGATGGTCGTGATGGATACGAAAAAGCGAGTAAAGGAAAATACAGTCTCATCATTCTGGATATAATGCTGCCCGGAATGGACGGGCTGGAGATTTGCCGTTTGCTACGTGCCGATAAAATAAAAACCCACATATTAATGCTAACCGCCAAGTCGGAAGAGATCGATAAAGTGCTGGGGCTTGAAACCGGCGCTGACGATTACCTGACCAAGCCATTCAGTGTGCGTGAATTTATCGCCCGGGTAAAAGCCATTCTGCGAAGAATTAATGCACTCAACCAGGACGATCAGGAAGATACAGCCGATAAAGTGGTGATTGAAAACCTCGATATTGACCTTATCAAACGAAAAGTAAAACTGAAAGACAAAAAACTTGATCTTACACCAAAAGAATTTGAACTACTGGCTTTACTGGCTAAAAAACCGGGCAGGGTGTACAGCCGAAACGATTTACTGAATAAGGTTTGGGGCTATAATTTCAATGGCTACGAGCACACGGTTAATTCGCATATCAACCGGCTGCGATCGAAGATTGAGCCCGATATCAATAACCCACGGTATATTTTAACGAGCTGGGGAGTAGGATATAAATTCAACGACGAACTGTAAAAGATGACAAAGAAGAGCATAATATTCAGCAGCCTGTATTGGAAAGTTTCCGGTATTTTTCTGGCATTTACATTAGTGTTGACCTTAAGTTTCATTTACATATCGGTGATTTTCTCTGCCGACTACAACGAAGAAGCACAGCAAAAAATCAACGGTGAAATTGCGGAGGGCGCCATAAAAGAGGTATCACCCATTTTCATCGATGGTAAAGTGAATGAGGAAGCCATCAAGGTATTGATGCATTCGATGATGGCCGTCCACCCCAGCATCGAGGTGTATTTACTCGATCCGTCGGGGAAGATCCTGACATTTGTGGTACCCGACCAGGATGTAAAGACCGACCGTGTATCGCTTGAACCCATTGAGCGTTTCCTGAATCGCACGAACGACAAGATCATTAAAGGTGACGATCCAAGAAATCCGGAGGCCCCCAAGATATTTTCGGCAGCAAAAATTGTTGAAGACGGTCAAATGAAAGGCTACATGTACATTATCCTGGCCAGCAACCAGTACACCTCAACCATGGCAGCCCTGGAGAACAGTTTTATTTTGAAAGTCGGAGTGCGGACGATGCTGATCGCCGTACTTTTTACTTCCATCCTCGGATTACTGGCTATTTGGATCATCACACGAAATCTGAACAAGATCATAGAAGCGTTTCAGCGTTTTAAATCGGGAGATCATTCGGTTCGGATCGATGTGAATACAGGTGGTGAACTGGCCCATGCTGCCGACACTTTCAACAGCATGGCCGAAACCATTCAGCAAAACATCATTCAATTGAAAAGCGTAGAAGAACTTCGGAAAGAATTGATTGCCAATGTTTCGCATGATCTGCGCAGCCCAATCGCGTCGATACAGGGATTTGCCGAAACCATCCTTTTAAAAAATGAAAACCTTTCAGAAGCTGACCGCAAAAAATACCTGGAAATTATACTGCACAATTCCGAAAACCTGAGCAAACTGGTCAACGACCTGTTCGAACTTTCGAAGCTGGAAACCAATCCGCAGATGATCCAGCCTGAACCCGTGCAGGTTGCCGAGCTGGTGCAGGATGTCGCGGATAAATTTCAAATCATGGCTCGAAAGAAAAATATCAGTATTAATACAATCTATTCAAAAAGCCTTCCCTTAGTTTATGCCGATGTACAAATGACCGACCGGGTTTTTCAGAACATTCTGGATAATGCCATTAAATACTGCAACGCTGGCGATGTAGTGACTATCGAACTTGAACTGCAAAAGAATGCGGTACTCGTAAAAATCACGGATACAGGTAAAGGAATTTCAGAAGAGGAACTGCCCTACATTTTTACCCGATACTACAAAGGAAAGAAAACCGGCAGAGACAACAGTACAGGTCTGGGACTTGCCATTGTAAAGAAGATACTGGATCTGCACAAATCAACAATACATGTTTACAGTAAACTAAATCAGGGTACGCGTTTTGAATTCAATTTGCCACTTTACCAGGTAGCCTAAAAAAGTACCCAATGCTTTATTACTATTTTTATAGTATATATTACTTTCTGTTTATCAATGATATATTTTGATTTAATTACAAGGAAGGTAATATTTCCGGATCTAATTTTCCTTAAATAAACCATCAAAAGTTGATACAAGTTGAAAATTGCTCTTCTCCTTGAGAAATCAAACAGCTATTTAATAATCTTTGGACAATTCTACTAATAAAATAGTATTTGTATTTTATTGATATACAATAGCTATTATGACCTTTAACGCAAAAAGGCAGACCCAATATGGGTCTGCCCTGACTGTATTTGTCCGATTCAATTAAATCTTAGGTAATTCCCATGGTGCCCTATACGTTGGTACAAGCAATTCATTTGCCTTATCATTACCGGTAAACCGACTGTTTTCAGCATCCCAGTATAAACGTTCGCCCGTTTTAACGGCGATATTACCCAGATGAGCAACACGGGCAGTATTGGCTGCAATTCCAATATGGCAGTTGGTATCGGTGCTCCCATCGCGCACACAATCCACAAAATTCTCCATGTGATTGTTCAATCCTTGTCCGTCCCCTTTCTTCAATTCCACGCGCTTCATCTTTGGATTTCTGCTTCCTCCTTCTGGAATAACTTCCCATCCACTTCGATCAACAACCAAAGTACCGTTGTTCCCCACAAATCCAACTCCGTGACTGCGTCCGTAATAACCTCCGTCAATTCCGGTTGCATGATCCCACAGCATCGTATAGTTATCGAATTCATAAAGCGCTTGCATGGTATCGGGTGTTTCAGCAGCATCATCTGGATAACCGTACTTACCGCCCATTGCCATTACTGATTTTGGTGCTTTAGCTTTCATTCCGTATAAACCAAAGTCTATGATATGTACCCCCCAGTCGGTCATTAATCCTCCGGCATAATCCCAGAACCAGCGGAAATTAAAGTGAAAACGGTTCGGATTGAAGGGCCTTGCTTTTGCAGGTCCGAGCCACATATCGTAATCAACACCTTCAGGCACAGGGCCATCGGGTTTCACCGGTATCGATTTCATCCATCCCTGGTACGACCATGTGCGTACGGCACGAATCTGTCCCAATTTCCCGGAGTATACAAAATCAACCGCATCCAACCAGTGTTTATCACTGCGTTGCCACTGCCCTACCTGAACAATGTTGCCGTATCGTTGTTGGGCACGCTCCATTATATTGATCTCCTCTATCGTATTTCCAAGCGGTTTTTCACAGTAGATCTGTTTCCCTTCCTGGGCGGCATAAACAAAAGGCAGACAGTGCCAGTGATCCGGCGTTCCGATGATGATGACGTCTATTCCCGGTTCCTCGAGCATTTTGCGGAAATCTTTAAACCCCTTTGGGCGTGTACCCTGAATTTTTTCCACATCTGCAATGCGTTTGTCCAACACATTTTGGTCAACATCGCAAAGCGCCGCACATTCCGTGTTCTTCTGGCGCAAAAAAGCCTGCAAATCGGCAAATCCCATTCCATTAACCCCAATCACGCCACAAACCAGCTTCTCGTTGGCTCCTGCACAGGAATTCATGGCGAGGGGCATTCCGGCTGCCATTGTAACTCCTGCAGTGGCCATTGCCGTTGTTCTGATAAATTCTCTTCTGTCAGTCATTTTAAGTATTCTGTCGGAAACCGCATTTCGATTTCCCTAATTTATAATTTTTAGTTATTCGTTACTCATATTATCGTCGAAGGCAAAATCCGAAGGAGCAAAATCCACTTTTTTAACAAAAGCGCATGCTTCGGTTGCTCCCTGTTCACGGTCCATTCCGCTGTCTTCCCATTCGATCGAGAGCGGTCCACCGTAACCAATGTCATTTAAAGCCCGAATGATGTTTTCGAAATTTACTTTACCTCGTCCCACGCTGCGGAAATTCCAGTAACGTCGGTTATCGCCAAATTCCATGTGGCCGCCAAAAACACCGACTCCAGTCGGAACATCGCTCCAGTAGGCATCTTTCATGTGCACATGAAAAATTCGATCCGCAAATTCATATATGTAACGCACATAATCGACATGCTGGTAACCAAAATGGCTCGGATCATAATTGAATCCAAAAGCCGGATGATAATCAAGTGCTTTCAGTGCCAGGTGTGCAGTGTGAATATCAAATGCAATTTCAGTGGGATGCGCCTCGAGAGCATATTTTATTCCCAAACTCTGGTATTCGTCGAGAATGGGTTTCCAGCGCCGCGCAAATTCCGCATACCCTTCCTCAATCATTTCTTCCGTAACCGGTGGAAAAGAATACAACATATGCCAGATGGGGCTGCCCGTGAAACCAACCACGGTATTAATTCCAAGTCGTTTTGCCACTTCAGCGGTTTTTATCATTTCTTCCGCAGCACGTTGCCGCACGCCCTCCGGATCGCCGTCACCCCAAACATGCGGGCTTGCAATACTTTTGTGCCGTTTGTCGATGGGATCGCAAACACACTGGCTGTCGAGGTGTGTAGAAATCGTAAAGAGTTGCAAATCGTACTTGTCGAGCAAGGCTCTTCTGCTGTCACAATAGGTCTGATCGGCTTTTGAAACTTCGATGTGATCGCCCCAGGTACAAAGCTCCAGCCCATCATAGCCGAACTCTTTGGCTTTTTGGCACATGGTTTCAATGGGCAGGTCAGCCCATTGACCGCTAAAAAGTGTTACTGGTCTTGCCATAACTTTATGTTTACAGTTTTATGTTCAATTTTAAAAGCACTACGTGGTTTTGCCGAATTTCACCCATTTCACCTCGTCGTTAAAACCCGCACTTACTACCGTATCGATGAACTGCATTCCGCGTATACCATCTTCCACTCCGGGGAAATCGAGCATTTCTTCAGTCGGTTCCTGATTATTCGCTTTGGCACGCAATGTTAATGCAAAATTCCTGTAGATATTTGCAAATGCTTCGAGGTAGCCTTCGGGATGTCCTCCGGGTGTACGAGTATTGTGCAATGCCCCTTTGGTTGAAAGGTTCGTTCCTGTGCGCAAAATTTGAGTAGGATGATCGGCAGTGTGTAGAATGAGCGTATTGGGTTCTTCCTGTTTCCATTCCAATCCGCCTGTTTCACCAAAAACACGAATACTCAGTGCATTTTCTTTACCAAATGCAATTTGTGAAGCAGTTAGCACGCCATGGGCACCGTTGTCAAAACGCAGAAAGGCCGATCCATCATCGTCGAGAAGTCGGTCAGGAACAAATGTGTAAAGGTCGGCACAAACTTCGGTTACTTTCAAACCTGTAATATATTCTGCCAGATGGTGCGCATGTGTTCCAATGTCTCCCATGCAACCGGCTTTCCCCGACCGTTTCGGATCGGTTCGCCAGTCGGCCTGTTTATTGCCGGTATCTTCAAGCTTTGAAGAAAGCCAGCCCTGCGGGTATTCAACGTAAACTTTTCTGATCTTCCCCAGTTTACCATCGACTACCATTTTACGGGCTTCTTTTACAGCAGGATATCCGGAATAGGTATGGGTAAGTGCAAAAACCAATCCTGTTTCTTTGATTTTGTCCTTTAGTTTTACTGCTTCATCCAGTGTAAACGTAATGGGTTTATCGAGCACTACATGAAAACCATTTTCAAGTGCTTTCATGGCCGGATCGAAATGCATATGGTTGGGTGTGACGATCACCACAAAATCCATACGTTCGCCTTCCGGAAGCTGCGCCTCCTTTTCGAACATTTCAAGGTAAGTTCCGTAAATACGTTCTTCCGAAAGAAACCACTGTTTTCCTGAAGTTTTCGATTTTTCGGGATCGGAGCTGAAACAGCCACAAACCAATTCAATCTGGTTGTCCATTAACGCAGCAGTAAGGTGAACGGTTCCGATAAATGCACCGATACCTCCTCCTACCATTCCCATACGAAGTTTCCTGTTCATACCAGAGATGTTTTAGTTGATTTAGAATAACTGCTAAAATTAGCAACTCTTTTTAAAGGAAGCAATTTTCGAAACCTTCACTTTGTAGAATTAACAAGAATATAGTGATGTTTGAAAGCAGGTTTGATGTTGAAAATAAAATGATCTCTGTTTAAACTACGAATAACAATCAAATCATTTTATTCCTGGTCCTTGAAAGCCTTTCGCAGATCCTCGTCGGGTTTAATAATGTTATAGTTCTCCCAAAATCTTTGGTCGAAATTGCCCAGTTTTTCCACAAATACATCGTTTTGCGTAAAACGTTCGCTGCTTGGAAAGCGTTTTAGTTCGGTAGGTTTTATGTCGGTGATCAGCAGGTCGGAAACGCTGTGAAATTCCGAATTCAGCTTATCGCGTTTGCTCCGGATCTTAAATTTCACGGATGCCTGTGCCGTTGACAAATGCCATTTACCCTGGTAAAACTGGTAATTCACGTGGTACTGGACATATGAAGGCCGGGCTTTAACTCCGCGTGGTTTTTTCTTGATCATTATACTGGTTGCCTGATTCAAACTGCTTTTGTTAAAGCGGAAACTGGCGTGAACAATGGCAAAGGTTTCACGATGAACATACATTTCACCTATAAACCCCGGAAATACGTCATTCGATGTCGGGACAAAACTCACTACATAGACCGGCACTTTGTTGAACCAAACCACTCGTTCGATCTGGTAACGGTATCTGCCCTGGAAACTTTCGTTAATAAAGCTTTCCATGGTTTTCACCACATCGAGCTGGATTATGGTAAAAGGTCCGCCCTGTAGTTTAAAATTCAGCCAGCGGAAAGGCTGCACATCCGGGCTTTTCCTGCCTTTAATGAGTCGTACCAGGTCGTTGCGCAATTGGTTGTTATATGGCGATTTCAGAATATCGATCACGGCCTCGGAAACATTGATATATTGTCCGTCCTGCTGAACCGTTTCGCGGTAAAAAGCCGTCATTAGCTTGGTATGCGAACTGTAGTTTCTGTCGAAATTCTGCCTGATATTTTGAAGCAATTTGTCTGGCGTTATTGAGGTAATCCGCACTTCTTTTATCCGTATAGAAACAGGCTCTAATACAAAAAGGTCTTCATCGAGAAAGCGGAAAGCCGGCAAACGAAGCTGAGCAAAACCCATGCACGAGATCACGACCGTGTCGCGGATATTATCCGGGTGAAGTTTGAGCAGAAAATCGCCATCAGTATTCGAAATGGTACCAATTGGTTTATTGAGTACCGAGACCGAAGCATAAGAAACAGGTTTTTCCCGGCGGTCTTCGATCAGTTTCCCACTAAGGAAAAAATATTTAACCGGGATCGTATCATTTACTTCAACTTTTTGATTGTTCGCTACATTTTTTGTGATGATAATCTGGTTTTCACGTTCCCGGAGCAAGTATTCCGTTGGCTTAAAAAGTTCGTTCAGCACGAGGTATAACGACTTATTTTCCACGTCGATGGTGATCTTCCGGTCGGAATCCACAATTTGTGCATCGTACGAAAAGTACACATCGGCCTGCCAGCTAATCTGTTCAAGAATATGTTCCAGGGGCTGACTCTTTTGTTGTATGGTTACACGGCGTTCAAAAACAGAACCATCCTGTAGCTGGCCCTTCGCAAACAAAGAGAGCAACAGGATGGCTGCTGATATAAGAACTTTATGTGAAAGCATTAAAACATCTTTTTCAGCTCAAAGGTAGTTTTAAATTCTTCTCCTTCACGCAACACCTTCAGGCGAATTTTTCTGTTTTCCTTGCTTTGAAGCAGTAAGTTTATATCGTTCAATTCAAGCGACTTGTGGTTGCTGCTGTTAATGGAAAGAATCTGGTCGTCTTTTTGCAGACCGGCGTAATAGGCCGGCGAATCTTTGGTAACATCAGCTATTGTGAATACCGGCAGTCCCGGCACCGGATTGATCACTTCCATACCGCTCATGTTGTAATTGAAATCTTCTTTTACACGGTGGGTCGGTCGCAAAGTCAAACGACTGTTACGGTAATCAACCGTTACATAAAACCGGCGCAGAATTTCGGCACCAATCGTTCCGTTACGGTCGTGTGTAGTGATCAGGCTATCGATCAGTTTCGATTCGGGGAAAGCCACAATTGGCTGTGTCAGCAACAGCGGACCAACCCAAATAGCGTCGATCCGTCCTTTGGTCCCGTACAGATCACCACTCAAACCTCTTCCCAAAAATGTTTCCATGTGCTTTTCAGGAATCTGAATCCGTTCATCTGAATTTTCCGACAGCCACAATGCATCGCTGGCGCCGGTATCGATCAGCAGTTTCACGGGAACTTCTTTCATCGAATCGGTAACGATGGTGGTACGCACAAAGGGTTTCATTCCATCGAAATGCAGCGGCATGATAATATCGCGCCTGCGATCGCGGTATTTGTAATATTCCGGTTTATGCAGCGTAAGCTGCTCATCATTGTAATCGATTTCCACCACAAAATCTTTAAACAGGTTGAAACCTATCAGCCCATGAACAGGGATTCCCAGCATATGTGAAATCTGAAAATCTTCGTCGATGATCATCTGAACTTCCTGGTTTCGTGCGGTCAGTCCGTCGATGTGTAAAACATTGTTTCCTGAACGGTATGCGGTCAGCCCGTCACCTTCGTCGAGGCCTTTAATCTTCACGGGCATCATGTAATTCAGGTTCAACTTGTTCACAAACGGAAGTTCAGTAATGATCGGGTAACGAACACCGGTATCCAAGATGAAATTCAGCGTGTCTGAATCGTTGATGTTCACCGGGATAATGATGAGGTTACTGGCCGATTTGAATTTGATGGTCAGTCGCTTATTGCGCGGATTATCGAACATAAATCCCCGGTTGCTGGAGAAATACTGCTGCATATTCCGGTCGAGTTCAAGACTCTTATCAAGCGGCACGTAATCGCGCACAACCAACAGGTTGTCTTCTATTTCAAAAAGCAGGTAAAAATCCTGCATCAGTTTATCCAGCACAAACTTGATCGGCTTGTTCGACACGTTCAGGCTGATCTTCTTATCGGCAAGTTCCTGCGAATTATACTGATAATCGATATCCAGGTATTTGCAGATTTTTTCGATTACACTCGAAAGGGGCTCGTCTTCCGCATAAATACTAATATTCTGATCGAGCGCCTGGCTTTTTTCATCCTGTGCATACATTGTGGCAGGCAACACCAAAATGACAAGCAATACAGGGATGAAAAGCATTTTTATATTATTCCAAATTGTTTTCATAACTCTTCCTCTTTACTGTCCGTTCTTACGGCTCGCTAGTGTATAATGTTCGTTATCTCCCGTTAAATCGAGGTTGAATGTGAGCCGTATAACATCCAACACAAAATCAGCGGGTTTCTGGTCAAAATGACCTTCATAGAGAAGGTCGCCGAGCTCTGGTTCTGACAATTGAATCTCGATGTGGTAGGTTTTCTCCAGGCATCGGACCACTTCGCCCAAAGGCACTTTGTCAAAAACAAGGTCATGTGTTTTCCACGACAGGAAATTTGGATCGGTATTCAGCGTTTTCTCCAGTATCCTGGTTTTGCTGATCAACCTTCCTTTTTCTCCGGGTGTGAGAAAGATTTCTCCCATGGCTTCCTGCTTTGCAGGATCTTTGCTGATCACCTGCACTTTGCCGCTTTCAACAATCACTTCAACGGCCTCATTATCGGGGTATGCACTCACGCTAAAAGAGGTACCTAAAACTTTTACCTGTGCATCGCCGGCATTAATCACGAATGGTTTTTCGGGATTGGATTTTACATCGAAGAAAGCCTCGCCCACAATGTTCACTTCACGCACATCGCCCCTGAATTTACTGGGGAATGTAAGCTTTGAATTGCTGTTTAAAGCAACCACTGAGCCATCGGGCAAAACATACGCCTGTAAAACCTGTTTTTCTGCCGAAATAATTTCGCTGTAAAACGCCGGAACCCGGTTCCTGAAACCGATATAGTATCCAACAGATCCCAAAAGCAGTGCCACCACGATTACCGCAGCATATTTGTAAAACTGTGCCACAACCTCCTTTCTGAACTTTTTAAGCGGAACGGATTTGCTTTGCGATGGGTCTGTTTGTGCTTGTACATTTTCCCAGGCTGCCTCGGCATCGAAACGATTCATCTGGTAGTAAACATCGGTTTTTTCGAATGCCCTTTTACTTTCGTCGAATGCCTCACGGTTGTCTTCCGATGCTGCCAGCCAGTCCTGCATTTTCGAATTTTCGTATTCGTTGGTTTCGCCGGCCAGGTATTTGGCCACCAACTCCCAATTCGAATTTTCTATGTTCTTCATTTTTCCCATTTCCATTTAAATGACAATGCACAATTATTTTTCCCCTATTCGGTCTCCCTTTGAAAACCTGCTAAAAAGAACAAAAACGAATTATATTTTTTCAATTTTTCTCGTAATGTTTTGATTGCCAGTCCCATCTGTGCCTCTACGGTTTTTATGGAAATATTCAGTTTTTTAGCAATTTCGCGGTATTTCAACCCATCTTCACGGCTTAGCCGAAATATTTCCTGTCGCTTTTCAGGTAACGAAGCAATACTTTCCTCAATATCTTTCTTCAGATCAACTTCTAAAAAATGATTGCCGTAATCGCTGGTTTCTGCATCGGCGATCACTTTGAGCGCATATTGTAATTTTATTTGTTCGTGCTTGAGGCGATTCAGACATTGATTTTTTACGGAACGAAACACATAATTTTTTAATGATGTTTCAATTTGGATCCGGTCACGCTTTTCCCAAAAATTCACAAAAAAATCCTGAACGATTTCTTCTGCCTTTTCGTCGTTTTGCATAACCCGTGATGCATAAAAACACAGCGGCTGATAGTAGAAACGGAAAATTTCTTCAAATGCTGAGCTACTGCCCCGCTGCATATTTCGCAAAAGTTGATGTTCTTCCTGTAGGTTCATTCAATCCTGTAAAATGACTAAGTTAAAGGTAACAAAAAGAAATCCGTACGAAAAAACAGACAATTATGTTTGACAAATACCCTTAATTTTGTCGTTCCGTTGAAGCTCTTATTTTTGTAGGCCTCAATCCTAGAAATCGCAAAATGGAAAAAAAAGAAACCTGGAAATTTCCGCGGGCCTTTTGGGTGGCCAACACCGTTGAACTATTCGAACGCGCAGCTTATTACGGCTTATTTATTGCCATTACACTCTATCTCTCACGAATAATTGGTTTCAATGATATTGAAGCAGGAACAATTGCCGGGACTTTCTCCGCCTTATTATATTTTCTGCCCACCTTTGCCGGTGCTTATGCCGATAAGATCGGATTTCGAAAATCGCTGATGCTGGCTTTCGGACTGCTAACGCTCGGTTACGCCGGGATGGGTGTTTTACCCAGCTTATTCGAATCAGCCAACCTGGCCCAATATGGCGATAAAACCGTCTTCACAGGTCTGGAAACTTCGGGTTATCGTTATGCCGTTTTACCTGCTATGGCATTAATCATCCTGGGTGGTTCGTTTATTAAATCGGTTATTACCGGTACGGTTGCCAAAGAAACCACCAAGGAAAACCGGGCCCGTGGTTACAGTATTTTCTATGCTATGGTGAATATTGGTGCTTTTTCCGGTAAAACCATTGTGAAACCACTGCGCGAAGCCTGGGGAAATGAGGGCCTGATCTGGATCAGTTATTTCTCGGCCGTTATGACCCTATTGGGATTGGTCGTTGTTTTTCTGCTTTATTCCAGCAAAAAGCATGAAGGAGAAGGGAAAACACTTGCCCAGTTGTGGGATAGTTTTATAAAAGTACTTACGAATGGCAGGCTGATTATTCTGATTCTGATCATTACGGGTTTTTGGATGGTTCAACACCAGATGTATGCAACCATGCCCAAATACGTATTGCGACTGGCGGGCGAAGGAGCTTCCCCGTCGTGGTATGCCAATGTAAATCCGCTGGTGGTATTTACAACTGTCGGGCTGGTTACGCATTTTATGCGCAAACGATCGGCGCTGTTCAGTATGACCGTCGGGATGTTTATTATGCCGGTGTCAGCGCTCTTTATGGCATCCGGCAATATAATGTCGGGAGAAATACTGGGCATGCATCCGGTGGCTTTTATGATGGTTGTGGGAATTGCTTTTCAGGGCTTTGCCGAAACATTTATCTCACCGCGTTTTCTTGAATATTTCTCGTTGCAGGCGCCAAAAGGCGAAGAAGGACTTTATCTCGGATTCAGCCACCTGCACTCCTTTATATCATCGATCCTGGGCTTTGTAATGTCCGGATTTTTACTCGACAAATACTGTCCCGATCCACGCTTATTCGACACCCACGAAGAATGGGCACAAGCCGCCGGTAATGCACACTACATTTGGTTCTATTTTGTTGGTATTGCGATGATTTCTGCGGTTGCTTTGATCGTTTACGGAGCCGTAGTGAAAAGATTAGACAAGCGAAAACAAATTTCAGCATAATGTTTTGCTGATTCGGGCGAAATACTTAGTTTTGCACACCAATTTTCCGCAAAAAGGAATGCCCGGGTGGCGGTCCCGATAGCTATCGGGAGGTAGACGCCACCGACATAAAATGCCCGGGTGGCGGAATTGGTAGACGCGCTGGATTCAAAATCCAGTTCTGGCAACAGAGTGCGGGTTCGATTCCCGCCCCGGGTACGCAGAGCGCTTGATAGTCGACTGATTATCAAGCGCTTTTGTTTTTTGGGATACAAATAGGATACAAATAATGAAGATTCAAGGGTAAAATTGGACTTTCCTTCATTATTCATAATCATGTGGTCGGCGGTTCAAGCCCGCCTCTCACTACTGAAAATAAAGGGGTACTGGAATTTTTTTCTTGTACTCCTTTTATTTTGCACAAAATTTGCATAAAAACACCTCACTTTTTCCTTCCAAAGCACAATCAGCAAATTATCCAGTTTTTCAGGGATAAGACTGCAAAATTGCGTTAACCAACCGCAGCAAATTGAAGTCTTACAATTATCTTAAAGGACTTTAATAACTTGTTAGATATGGATCATACTGTAAAAAGAGATGCCTGATATAAGCCAATAGAGTATCTTTATCTTGGTAATCAAAAACCGCAATTACTGGCGGACAATTTCTAATGAAAGGGTGAGAGAGCAGGATTCTTATACTACAAATACCTTTCCGGATCACACATTTATTTCTTTAAAGTAACCAATATACAGACCCGTGAAATTCATTTCGAAGTATTCAAGACACACATAATTGGTCAACGTAATAACAGGAGGGAACTATTTCCTTGGGAACATCCCATTTGTAATACAGTTGAGAGATTTTCGAATGATAGCGCTGCCAATTTCCGATTCTCGGAACTTTTAAGGGAAAGCATCGCCTAAATAAACACGTTACAGTACGCTAATTTAATCCAAGAAAACCTCGATGTGTCTTAATTAAGGTTCAAGATAAGCTGCTTCGTAAGCATCAACCAATGAGATGAAGCTTAACACCTTAAAAATAATTTAGCAGCCTTTATTTGATGTTTATTTGATGGAAAATACCTCCTTAAAGGTGAAAGTCATGTTGAGCAACCCTTTCTAATTTATATTAAGATACTAATTTTAAAAATAAGGAATAGAGGTAGACTGATTCTTTCAGGTTGTGCTGAAGAAATGTTAAGTAACTACTTTTAGCAATACCCCATTTTTTCAAATTGCAATATTGAATATAATTATTTCAGTTTCCCTCCATAAACCGGAAAAATCCTGGCCTCACCATAATCCTTTATTTGTTCCACATTTTTCAAGAATTCTAAATCTTCTTCAGCTATCTTAAGATCTACTTCCGTATTGCTCTTCATGTGCTTCGGATTGGCAGTTTTTGGGATTGGAAGCAGATTGAGGTCAAGACAATAACGAATAGCCAGTTGTGGTACAGAAACACCATACTTCTCAGCTATTTTTCTGACATCCTGATTTTTTAAAAGTTCGCCATGGCCAAACGGGGAATAAGCTTCAACAAGTATATCCTTCTTTTGGCAATATTCAATCAGCTCTCCGGGAGTGTTACTTATATGTGCCAAAACCTGGTTCACCATCGGCTTAACAGTGCAGGATTCCAAAATATTGTCGACGTCTGACACCTCGAAATTTGAGATACCGATCGCACGAAGCTTTCCAGCTTTGTATGCTTCTTCAAGCGCTCTCCATGCTTCCCGGTTACCTTCAAAAAAAGGATCAGCTTCGTGGAACTCCATCCAAGGTCTTGGACTGTGAATGATCATCATGTCAATGTAATCGAGTCCCAAAGTCTGCAGCGATTGATCGATACTAATTACCGCCTCTTTATACGATTTTACTTCTGCAGCCAGTTTTGTGGTAACAAACAGCTTTTCTCTTGCCACACTGCAGGTTTTGATCCCCTCACCTACTCCTCTTTCGTTCTGGTATGCCTGTGCCGTATCAATATGACGATATCCGATTTCTACAGCATCTTTTACTGCTTGCACTGCGTCGTTGTCGTTTATAAACCATGTCCCCAGGGCTAACTTGGGAATTTTAACGCCGTTATATAAAGTGTAATTTTCCTTTAAAACCATAACTATTTTCTCCTTTTACTATTTTATGTGTATGCTTCTGTGTATTTGTTATCAATTCAAATTTCTGTATTCGTTGGGTGTGTGTCCGGTAATTCGTTTAAATGTTCGGGTAAAATGCTGTGGATATTTAAACCCAAGTTCATACGCTACTTCCGATATATTCTTGTTTGTATCAAAGATTTTCACTTTGGCAATGTCAATTACTTTTAACTGAATATGTTCCTGTGCCGATTTGCCCGTTTCCTTTTTAAGCAGATCTCCCAGATAATTGGCAGAGATATTAAGTTGATCAGCACAATAGGCCACAGAAGGCAATCCGATCTCCACTGGCATATTGGAATGAAAATATTGATTTAATATTTTCTCGAACCTTACAAGAATATCTTTATTTACATGATTTCGGGTAATAAACTGACGATCGTAGAAGCGCATGCTATGATTCAGTAATAATTCGATGTAAGACACAATCAACGTTTTACTATGCTTGTCGACAGAATGCTCCAATTCAAACTGAATCTTCGCAAAACAATCGTCAATAACCGATCGTTCTCTTTCCGAAAGATGAAGTGCTTCATTCACTTCATATGAAAAAAAAGTATAATTATCAATGTTTCGCCCGAGGGAGGTCCCCAATAACAAATCCGGGTGAAAGATCAGAGCATGTCCCTGAGCCTGTCTGGGTTCATCGTTACTGTCAATTCCATAAATTTGTCCGGGAGCCACGAATAGCAAAGTGCCTTCTTCATAATCGTAATGGTTACAACCATAGGTGATATCACCACATTTAACTTCTTTCAGAAAAATGGCATAAACTCCCATTTCTCCTCTTCTGAATTTAAAAGGTTTGATTTTTGAAAAATCGATGACACTGACCAAAGGATGTAGCGTTTCCTGGCCAACGTAGGCATTGTACTGCGCGATCGAATCAAGTCTTTTATTCCTTTCCATTTCTATCTGAATCAATTAACTCGCAACAAATATACTTCTCTCATTTCAAACCATTTACAAATCAAACGTAAATCAGGAATAATGGTAATTATTTAAGTAATTCGGGTAAGCTTTCAGAACGAATCCATAACATTTTTGTATTTTATATCTGTTCTGTAAAGCTTGAAAAAGTTTATTGAAGGTTATATTAAAATAACTTTTGCTAGCTGATTCAGTAAAAAAGGTAATTATTTCAGTAATACGTATAAGAGTCAACTGATTAAATAATAAGAACTTTGCAACATCATTTGGATTAGAATGCAACTGACGAGAAACAATAAATAATTCAATAAAAGGTATCAATCATGAAACAAATTTTAACCACTCTGATTTTAGTCTTGATTGCCATTTCATCTCTCGCACAGCAGGATCTCTTTAATGAAAACCCGCTTGCTTCTCCGGTAATAAATGAAGACCACTCGGTTACTTTCCAGATTAAAGCTCCCAATGCCGAAAAAGTTAGCGTTTCAGGCAGTCTGGATGCACAGAAAGCATTTGCACCCATTAGCTATGAAATGAAAAAAGGCGAGGATGGTACATGGAGTTTTACCACACCTGTTTTACCATCGGAGTTTTACAGGTATCATTTCATGGTAGATGAGGTTCGAACGGTTGATCCCGGCAATGCTCATGCCATTCGCGATGTCGGCAATCTTTCCAACGTATTTCTTATTGATGGAGGACAGGCTGATCTGTACAAGGTTAATCAGGTTCCCCACGGAACAGTTGCCTTCCGGTGGTATGATTCGCCGGGAAATGATAAAATGCGTCGGATGGCTGTTTATACACCTCCAGGCTATGAAAAAAGCTCCAAAAAATATCCTGTTTTATACCTTCTTCATGGTGTTGGTGGAGATGAAGAAGCATGGACCGGTTCTGGAAGAGCAGCCCAAATAATGGACAACCTGATCGCCCAGGGAAAGGCTGAACCAATGATTGTGGTGATGACCAATGGCAATGTGTCACAGGAGGCTGCACCCGGTAAAGGAAGTGAAGGATTCACAAAACCAACTTTTATGCTTCCGCACACCATGGACGGAAAGTTTGAAGAAACTTTTATCGATGTAATGAAATTTGTAGAAGATAATTACCGGACCATTGCCACAAAAGAAGGCCGTGCAATTGCCGGTTTGTCAATGGGTGGTTTTCATACTGCAAACATATCGATGTATTATCCCAATACTTTCGATTACATTGGTCTGTTTTCATCCGCGTTAGGTGTTCGCCCGGGTGGTGGCAATCCTACTTCACCGGTGTATCAAAACCAGGACGAAAAACTCAAACAGCAAATGAACAACGGGTATAAATTATACTGGATGGGAATGGGTGTTGACGATATGCCGATGATCTATAACGGGAACAAAGATTTCAGAAAAAAAATGGATGACATGGGAATGAAATATGAATATCTTGAAACCGAAGGCGGTCATACCTGGAACAACTGGCGCAATTATTTGTCCATTTTTGCTCAAAGATTATTCAAATAGCATCAAAAAAAGCCAATGAGAATTTAATTTCTAATTACTTAACAATTAATAATTTACAACTTTTAAAGTTTGTGTCATGAAGAAACTCATGAAACCAATATTAATCTCAGCAGTTTTAGTTTTATGCTTATTTATTTCTAATCATGCAAAAAGTAATTCTATGAAAGAATCCGGATTAAGCGAAAAAGAAAAAAGTTTAGTGAAGATATCGAGTTATACAGCTCAAGGCAAAATCGATGAATTAAAGATGGCTTTGAATGATGGACTTGATGCCGGGTTAACTCTAAACGAAATTAACGAAGAGCTCGTTCAGTTGTATGCGTATTGTGGTTTTCCCAGAAGCCTGAATGGAATAGCGGCTTTCATGGATGTGGTAAACGAAAGAAAGCAGAAAGGAATTGCTGATGAACAGGGTAATGAAATCGTCATGAATGATAATGTAGAAGATAAATACGAGCAAGGAAGAAAGGTTTTGGAAGAGCTGACTAAAATGCCCCAAAAGAAACCGGCACCAGGATTTGGCGAGTTCTCCCCGCGTATTGATGCCTTTTTAAAGGAGCATTTATTTGCTGATGTCTTCGCCAGCGATGTGCTAAGCTATCATCAAAGAGAATTAATCACAATCTCGGCATTAGCTTCTACACCGGGAGCCGAATCTCAGTTGGGAGCACATATTTTCATGGGAATGAATGTGGGAGTAACCTTAAATCAACTGGAAGATCTGTTTTCCATTATTGAAACTACTGTTGATGAAAAAGCGGCAGAGAGAGGCAGGGAAATGTTAGAACGAATAAAAATGAGAAATAATAACTGACCTATACTTTTAATCACAGATCTATGAAAAATACATTGTATATCCTGCTAACGATTGCATTTTTAATTTGCTGGAATAGTAAAAGTGAAGCACAGGGTTCAGCGATACAAAAAGATTCTCCTTCAGTTTTTCCGAAAGGGCAACCGGCACCTGCCCAATTCTTCACAGGCAAGGCCTGGGTTACCGGACTGATCGAAAATGATTCAATATTAACCACAGTTGGTGGCGAAGTGTATTTCGAAGCCGGTGCCCGAAGTAACTGGCACATGCACCCTGCCGGACAAATACTGATAGTAACTGCCGGAGTGGGATACCATCAGATCAAAGGTCAACCCATTGAGGTCATCCACAAAGGTGATGTGGTAAAATGTCCACCCGATGTTGATCACTGGCATGGTGCCTCGAAAGATGCGAGTATGAGTCATATTTACATCTTACCAAATACTGAAAAAGGAATTGTGGAGTGGAAAGAACCGGTTACCGATCAGGAGTATTCAAAGATTGATGAATAAACAGTGATGAGAAAGAATATTTTTGAACGCTTACAATCCGGCGAAGCAGTCCCTTACAGTGATCCTGACCATGATCAGATCAGTGCAGCAGCTGAACGCACAACAGCATTGCTGATCGAGCTAAATGCGACAGCTGACTCAGATAAAGTGCGAAAGTTGTGGGGCGATATTTCAGGTGAAGCGCTTGATCCGACCACAAAGATCCAGGTGCCGGTCTGCGTAAACATCGGAAAATTTACCCGCATTGGTAAAAATGTGTACATCAACCATCTCTGTTCCATGCTCGATATGGGAACCATAACCATTGGCGACAACGTCTTGATCGGTCCAAAAGTCAACTTACTGTCTGAAGAACACCCTCTCGAATCATCAAAACGAAAAGCCTTAATGGTTAGGCCGGTGGTCATTATGAATGGTGCATGGATTGGCGCGGGAGCTACCATTTTACCCGGGGTTACAGTAGGCGAAAATTCGATTGTAGCAGCAGGCGCAGTAGTAAACAAGGATGTGCCGGATAATACAATTGTTGGTGGTATTCCGGCAAAAGTCATTAAGAAAATCAAGTAAGTGAATAAAAAAGGAGAAATTAAAATGAGTGAGTTCAAACAACCATTCCCGCTAGGAGTAAAAAATGAGGCTTATGCACAATACTTCATAGGCCAGAGTTATTTAGCAGTTTTAAGTATGGAAGGCGTACCCGCTTTCAATGTTACCTTCGAACCTGGATGTCGTAATAACTGGCACATCCATCATAAAGGCGGTCAAATATTATTGTGCACCGCTGGAAACGGCTGGTACCAGGAAAAAGGGAAACCAGCTCAAAAATTAAAACCGGGCGATGTAGTGAATATTCCGGCGGGGGTAAGTCACTGGCACGGAGCAACCAAAGATAGCTGGTTTGCGCATATTGCTCTTTCTGTACCGGTTGAAGGTGCTACTAACGAGTGGCAAGGCCCTGTAACTGACGAGGAGTACAGCAAGTTGGGCAACTGACAGCATTTTTCCAATATAATTAAAAAGCTATGCCATATTTTCAAATTAAACTGCTGGAAGGTAAAACAGAAGAACAGAAACAAAAGCTGGCCAAAGAAGTTGTCAGCGCAGCACAAAAGGTGCTGGGATATGGAAAGGAATCTTACTCAGTTACAATTGAAGATTTTTCGTGGGATGAATGGAGAAAAGAAGTCTATCCTAAGGATATCATTGGTAAAAAAGAGTTGCTGTACAAGGAGCCTGGATACGAAATTTAAGAACAAGGAATGATGAATACAATTTCAGAATCACTTACTAAAGTGGAAATAGAACAAATTGCTCAAAAAGATGATTTTCATATTGCACCGTTTCGCGAAGACGGAGTGACCTACGGAACTCCAACCTGGATATGGTCGGTAACTGTCGATGATAAACTTTATGTAAGAGCGTATCACGGAACCAAATCCATATGGTACAAGGCAGCCATTCGCGAAAGGGCAGGAAAAATTAGGGCTGCCGGAATAGAAAAGAAAGTACGTTTCGAAGAGGTTTCAGGCAGTATTAACAAGAAAATTGACGAAGCATATCGCGCAAAATACAGCCGTAGTCCTTATCTGAATTCCATGATTAGTGAAAGGGCAAAATCAGCCACAATCAGGGTGTTTTAAAATGATTAGCCAATTTTTTTACCCGCCATTGGTCCGGGTTTAAGGCTATGAATTTCTTCAATATGTATCAGGATAACTGCCTTCGGTTTTGGCATTCCCGCTTTCAATGACAATTCCGCTGATTTTTCGTAAATCTCACCATCTTTTATAACTTCCGGGGTACCAATAAAACGATAACCATCAAGAATATCACGATTAACAACGGCAACAGCTATTTTTGATCCATCCAGAATATTTTGCCAGGTTATACCACCTGTTCCTTCGCTAAACATCAGTGTTTCGTCATTAAAAACACGGGTGGAACGTTTTGGCGCATTATTGGGGATTCCATCTTTACTGACCGTGGCGTGAAAACACTGCTGAGTCGTAATCATATCTTTCATTTCAGGTGTAAGCTGTGACATAATTCCATGCTTTCTTTTAAATTAAACCATTTATTTAAATCTTGTACTAAACTAATTTTTTTCTTGTTTGCTTTCCAATATAAATGATAAAAATTGAGTAGTGAAGATGAACCAGAATATTAATTTGGAAAATTAAAGACTAATAAAATAGCCTTGTTTACGACTAAGATACAATTTAAAAGCAGTGGTTATGAATGTGAATACAAAAAGTAAAATCGCAGAAGCAATAAAGCTAACAACCCACCCGATTGTAGTTTTCCGCTCAAACTCAAAACCTGCAGATGCCACACAGTTTAAAGAAGGACGATGGGGCTGTGTCATATCCTTGTTAAATGCTGCAGCGAAAGGACGAACAGCAGTCTTTGACAAGAGATCTACACCTTGTATGGGAGGTCAAGTTGGATTAGGACTGGGATGTTACGATGTAAATTTTATTAAACAACTTTTGTCCACAGGATTTAACGATGGACGAGAAGGTGAGTTTTATCTCAAAACCCAGAAACTTGCTGAAAAATTTGCAACAGGTTTACCACAAATTGTGACTGAAAAGTATATGGTTTTTAAACCCCTGGCAAAACTGGAAGAACACGAAACTCCTGAAATTATAATTATGCTGGCAAATGCCGATCAGCTTTCGGCGCTAATGTTACTCGCCAATTATGACAAGGAAACCCAGGATAATGTGAAAATTGACTTTGCTGCCGGATGCCAGCAAACTGTATTATATCCTTTACATGAGGCAGTAAAAGGTGGTTCAACTTGTTTTGTAGGTCTAACGGATCTATCAGTACGTAAACTTATCGATAAAGACATACTTTCTTTCGCCTTTACATATAATCGTTTTTTAGAATTGGAAGAGCAGGTGGAGGAAAGCTTCTTAACCAAAGAAACGTGGCTCAAACTACGATCAAGGATATAAAATAACAGAAATGAACGTAACAGATATTTCGCCTACCATTAATACTATTAAATATTGAGCCAGTAGGTAATCTTAAGGTTGATCGACCTGAACTTTGGTCCGAAGTCTTTGGTGAAATAGTTATCGTTATACACCAGGTAAAGATCAGAAAGCGGGGCAAATCTCCACTGCAGCCGAGAATTGATACCCAGGTTGTCGCGCTGGTTGCTGTATTGTACCAGAGTCGACCAGAAAACCGATTTGCTGAAGGTAATATCAACTTTAGGCGTTACCAGCCAGAAATCGGCGTTCGAATGCGGCTCGGGTAAACGAATGGCATCATAGCGGGTATTCAGGCTTAGTAATGCCCACGGTTGAATCCGAACTGTCAATTCTGATCCAGCCGTAAAACTATGTCCGTTAAAAAACTGGCCACCTGATGTTTCAGCATTGAAGGAAACAACTTTTGCCGGATTGGATTGATAATCCAAACTAAGATTATTATAGGTGTAGCCATGATTGCCTGGAATGGGAACAGCTCCAGGTGTTCGGGTTGGATCGAAATCAAAAAGCAGATAAGTGTAATTGTTTCTGAAATCGGCTCTAAACGTAGATTGATTTGTAAAATTAATATTGTAATACAGACTATGGGTATGATCAACTTTCCGCCAGTCCATATTAGGCCGCCAGTAATACAAGGTCATCACACCAGGTGTATGCAGACTAATTTTACTGTTTTCGGGATAAAAATTATAAGAAAACCCGTTTCCATTTTTTAACACGCCGGTTCGTGTAACAAATCCCAGGTCAGCACGAAAATCTTCGTCTACATACTGGACATCGAAAGTATATTTGAAATTCCGTGGCTGGTAAGTCAAAGTAGTTTGCCACGAGTAATTGCCTTTATGATCGTCAGGTTGAAAGGACTTATGAAGGTAAAACTTACCAGTCCAACTGTTATCGGCCGATGCCAGATTATAATCGAACCCAATTACCCGGTTGTATTCTTTATTTGGATCCAGAAAATCGTAGTCCCCAAAGGTCTGACGGTTTACTGCAAAAAAGGCCAGGCTTGAGCGGGAAAACATCTTGCGCTGTACTGTGAACATCATGTTGTTGTTCGACGGAATTTCATTCCCCCTATCTTCGGCAGTCTGCATATTCAGAAAACCCAGCCTCCATTTTTCATTTAATTTCCCGCTTAAGCGCACACCACCCAGAATGGTATTTTCAATCAGGTTTCCGGCAGTATCACGAGCCAGACCAATACGACGCGAAAAAAATGGATTGGCCGAACCATAGGCATCGCCATAATTTCCAAATAAGTCGTTATTATCAATAAAGAACTGCCGTTTTTCAGGAAGGAAAACCTCAAAACGGGTAAGGTTAGTAAAAATATCATCTACCTCCACATTCGAAAAATCAGGATTAACCGTAATGTCCAGGTTCATGCTGTTCCCGATAGCCACTTTGGCATCGCCTCCAAACGAGAATTTACTGTCTTTTGAGCCATTAGTATAGTCTTTCGATGTGAGTGCATTCACATAAGGAATTATCGCAAATGGTGTGCGCGATTTTCCCAATGGCTTTTCGAACTCCATCTCACCCATAAAAGCAAGACTGGATAACAATTGATTCTGCGGCACACGTGCCCAGGCACTTTGCTCGTTGGTTTGCATATCCCAGCGGTAACATTGCACACGCCAAGATTTATCACCTTCATGAAATTTAATGGAACTAAAGGGAATGGCGGCTTCAAGTATATAATGATCGTTATACATGTTCGCTTCCACCTCCCATTTCTGGTCCCAGCTACGGTTAAAACCATTTGGATCGGATCCGCCGCCTGAAATAAAGGCTTCGCGTTGGACCCCATAGGGTGTCATGCCAAAAAGGAAAGCAGTAGTTCCATCTTTGAAGGTATCGAACATCAAAGTAACATTATCATTGCTCGTACCACTAAAATCGCGACGCAAGGAGGATACAATGTAATTGTCAGTTTTGGCTTCTGCACGAATACCGATATACAAAAAATGATCGTCGTATAACAGGCGAAACTCTGTAGGATTGATCGATGCACCAGAGTCGGTGGGAAAAAATTGCCAGAAATCGCTCCCTTTACCCGCGGTTTGCCATTCAGGTTCATCCAACTTGCCATCGATATGAATGGTACCTTCGATGTATTTGACAAAAATACTGCGCTGAATATCCTGCGCAGCTGCAGGTGTTGAAAGTATCAGAATCAACAAAAGGAATTGTAAGAACTTTAATTTCGAACTGAATAATACCATAATTGTTAAAAATGAAAAACGGCAATAAAAACACTGCCATACTTATTTATTCGCACGCTTATAGATTGCGTAAAACTAGTGCAGAACATCTACAAAAAAAATAAAATTCAAACAGTAATCCTTTTACTATACACACTGCTGACCGTTCCATCACCAGCCGCACCACGATTTCGTCCATCGAAAAACTACTGGCAGAAAGTGGATTTATTCGGATTCACCGCTCTTTCCTTGTATCGGCCAAACGAATTACAAGTTTTAGTCCTGTTAGCATATATATTGGTAAGAAAGAATTTCCGATTGGTACCAGTTATCGCGAAGGTGTGATGAATAAGTTAGACTATAAAGACTCTCTAAACAGGTGATCTGAATTAGAGTAAATAACAACCGGAAATTGGTTTGGCAACTTACTATTTATCTTGTTCAACAGCCGGTCTCGCAAACATTCTTTGCATGTCCTCGCGGCTCATTTTCCAGTATTCAATACGTGGATTTTCCTTCACTTTTTCGTTATACTCATCTATGAATTTCTGGTTGAGTTCATCACTATCCTCGTATTTCGTCCTCAACTCTTCCAGCTTTTTATGAAGTTCGGCCTGTACATCAGAATAAGACGGATCGTTGTACACATTGTGCATTTCTTCCGGATCCTTTTCCAAATCGTACAATTCCCAGTCGTCGATGTCGTAGTAAAAATGGATGAGTTTATACTTATCGGTGGTAATTCCGTAGTGACGCATTACATTGTGTTCCGAGGGATGCTCGTAATAATGATAGTAGTGTGCTTTTCTCCAGTCGGCAGGTGTATCACCTGTTAAAATTGGGAGCATGCTTTTCCCCTGCATATCGGCAGGAACTTCCCCTCCGGCAATATCGATAAAGGTTTCACCAAAATCGAGATTCGAAACCAGGTCATTGTTTACCGAACCGGCTTTAATCGTTCCCGGCCAGCTGATCAACAACGGCGTATTCAACGATTCCTTATACATCCAGCGCTTATCGAACCAGCCATGTTCTCCCAGGTAAAATCCCTGATCGGAAGTGTAAATCACGATTGTATTTTTATCCAGACCACTTTCCTTTAAATAATCCAGCACTTTGCCTACACTTTTATCTACCGCCGAAATGCAGGCCAGGTAATCGCGCATGTATCGTTGAAATTTAAAATGAACGAGATCCTTCCCTTGTGGATTATCCTTTTTGAACTTTTCGTATATCGGTCCGTAAACTGCATTCCAGGCTTTCAATTGCTCTTCGTTCAATCCTCTTCTCGGCTGATCCGTCATTTTAAGATCGCGGTCGAGTCGCATTGTACTGGCGATGGTCATGTTATTTAACGAAGCTGCTTTCCTGGTGTCGTAATTATCAAACAGCGTTTCGGGTTCCGGGAAAGTTGTGTTCTCATACATCCCCAATTCATTGGGACCGGGATCCCAGGCGCGGTGAGGAGCCTTGTGCCACATCATTACCATAAACGGCTGTGAGGAATCTTTTACCGATTTCAGCCAGTCGATCGTTTTATCGGTAATGATCTCGGTGGTATAACCCTCCATTTTATATTCTCCTTCCTGGTTAATAAAAGTGGGATTGTAATAGGATCCCTGCCCCGGAAGAATATCGAAATAGTCGAAACCGGTTGGTGTTCCTCCCAGATGAAGTTTACCGATCACGGCTGTTTTATAGCCGTTTTTTTGCAGTTCTTTTGGAAAAGAATTCTGGCTAAAATCAAATTTCGATCCCATTGTGTTATCGATAAATCCATTTTTATGACTGTATTTTCCACTGAAAATAGTGGCCCTCGACGGACCACAAATTGAATTGGTGACCAGGCACTGATTAAATAGCATTCCAGCATCTGCAATCCGGTCGATATTGGGAGTAGGAGCAATATCTTTCAATGGACCTCCATAAGCACTGATGGCTTGAAAAGCATGGTCGTCGGCCATGATGAAAAGAATGTTTGGCCGCTGCACCGTTTCTTTTTCAGGAGCAGAATTACAGGCTGCAAAAAACAGACTGAACAGAAATAAAAACAATAGTGATCTTAAGGATAAGATTCTCGACTTCATTTGATTTAGTTTTATGATTTTGACAAACAGTTAATATTCGCGTTATTAAAACATCACCAAAAAGAACTTACAAAATTATTTAAACAAACGGGGTGTAAAATCCGCTAAATAATCTCTCCAGTTGGCCCAGGTATGTCCGCCACCTGTTTCGTTATAAATGTATTTGAAATTATTTTCGTCCAGCTTCTTACGAAGATTTTGAACTCCTTCATAGACGAAATCCTCAGTTCCGCAAGCAACGTAGAATAATTTGTAGTTCTTTTGCAAAGTGCCCAGGTTTTTATCATAAGCAGCTATCAGCGGTTCCATTATTTCTTTCAGGTTATTGTCGTCTGGATGCAGTCCCAGGCTAAATAATCCCATGAATTTAAACATTTTGGGATTGTTTAGTGCTGCAATTTGTGTATGCAAACACCCCATCGACAGTCCTGCAATAGCACGATTATCGCTGTTGGCAATCACACGATAATGATCTTCAATATACGGAATAACATCGTTTACCAAACTTACAGGAAATTGATCGGTCGCCATAAGAAATCCATTTTCTGCTGGTAAGGGCTGCGTTTCGGTGATCGCTGCCTTCTGATTTGGATTTCCATTGGTCATCACAATGATCATTGGTTTAGCTTTTCCGGCAGCAATCAGGTTATCTAAAATATAATTGGCACGTCCCAGCGAGGTCCAGGCATCTTCGTCGCCTCCACCCCCATGAAGCAGGTAAAGGACCGGGTATTTTTGATTGTTGTCTTCGTAACCGGGCGGCGTGTACACATACATCCTGCGGTTTAATTTGAGCGTTGGCGAATCGTACCAAACTTTGGTAAGCGAACCGTGCGGAACATCATTCACCTTAAAAACTTCGGAAGCTTCGCCCGGAATTATCAGGGTACTGGCATACCTTCTTCCATCTCGCATTGCTTGTGGATTTCGCGGATCGATTATGCTCACCCCATCAATAATAAAATTGTAATGATACATCGAAGGTTCAAGCGGGTCAACTGTTACTGACCACACTCCTTCGTCATTTTTAGTCATTTCAGCGCTTTGGCCAAATCCCATCCAACTGCCGTTTACCGTCACCGATTCTGCTGTTTCGGTATACAACCGAAAAGTGACACTGTTGTCGCTGGCAATTTCAGGCGAAACCACTTGCGGTCCTCGTCTTCGCTGGATTTCCTGCGAGTGAACAGAATTTAGAATGAATAAGCCAATAAATACAAGGATTATCTGTTTGAAAGATTTAGGTTTCATATCTTTTGATTTTACAATTCAATATTGTTTTGTCCACTTTTCAAATCGTAACTTTTTCCTTCCCAAACAAAGGTTCCGGCAATTCCGGCAGGCAGGCTGATTTCGGCCTTTAATCCACTTCCTGAATTGTCATAATCAACCGTAATTTTTCCATCGGGATGGGGCATTTCCCCGCTAATTTCTTTGAACGACCCCAGGTTGGGCTCAATCCTCACTTTTTCGAAGTATGGAGCGGCGCTGTGAATGCCCAGAATAATTCGGTAAGCCTCGATATTCGGACTGGCACCCCATGCATGACAGTCAGAACGGGTGGTTTCCACTTCCGAAGTTTCGCCCCAGGTTGTAAGACCAAGATCGATGTTTTTGCGCCAGATATCCAGCCAACTCAGGAAACCATCGCCCAAACCGGCTTTCGCCAGAGCCAAATGCAGGTAATATTTGAAATAAATGGTGGCTTGTGTCAACGACTCATCTTCCAACATTTGATTCGCAATTTTAATATTTTGCTCCGGATTGGTGAGTCCGGCGAGAATGGCCATGGAATTGGTATGCTGCGAGAAATCTTTTTTGTCGGGTGTGTCGGCAAATAAGTTGCGCGAGTCATCCCAATATTTATTTTTAATGGTAGCTGCCATTTTATTGGCCATACTTTCGTACATGGTGGCGTAAGCCGCACTGCCTTCTGTATTTTCGAGGTCAATACCAGCTTGCAATGCCAAGAGTAACTGCAGATCCAATAAGGCAGTACTTCCGTCTTCACCGGTAGGTGCCATTCCCATTCGCCAATTGGTTGCCCAGTCAGTAAAATTCCAGCCTGGTAGGTTTTTCAGCGAACCGTCTTCGTCTACATAGCTGATAAAGTAATTCAGTATTTGTCGCGAGCCCAGTAGTTTATTTTTCAAAAAATCCTTGTCGCTACCGTACATCAGGTAATCATGCAGCATACACACGTACCACATCGAATAGGTAGCAATAACCTGGTTCTGCGTGTCTGGATAACGACTGAGTGTATAGCCGTCTTTTTGCCTGGAATTATCCATCAAATTCAGGGCATTTTTGGCTAATCGGTCGTCGCCGCTATTGAAATACGAAACGAAAAGTTGAATCCGGGCGTCGCCTATGTATTGCAAGCGCTCATAATACGGGCAATCCATGTAGGTCTCAACCGCACAGGAGCGTGCTGTACGCCAGCCAATCTCCAGGATTTTATCCAGTTCAGGATCATTCGAATTCAGCTGAGCATTCATCTCGAAAGGGTAACCTGTAAATGTACCGTAAAAATCTTCGATGGTTAGCGGACTGTTACCGGTTTCCACTTTTAGTTCAATATAGCGATACGTCCTCCAATTTAACGAAGTAAAATTCTGGTTTTGCTGACCGTTCGAAATTATGGTATCCATCCTTCCAGAAATCGTCTTTCCTTCAATTTCGTTACGGTTGTTTTTGGCTCCGTCTTCGTTGTACAAGCCTTCGGCGTATGTAATAACAATGGTGCTATTTTTGCCTCCACTAAAAATTAGTGTTGGATAAGCATTGGTATAAATTTCCTGGTCGAGCAAAATTTTTGCAGTGGTATTGGCCGGTACGACAAATGCTGCTTTTTCAAACGGGAAATTATCCGGAACGGCAACTCCTTCCGTTCTTCTTGTTGAAACCAACCTGCGGGGAGTGAGTTCCATTTGCGGGATGACCGAGGGAATCAAGGTCCAGCCACCGCGGGTGTTAAAGCCCATTCCTCTTCTAGAACGTTCGAAAACTGCCTGGGCTGGTTTCCAATTACTGTCATCAAAATCAGCGGATTTCCATCCTGTAATTGCGAGGTTCATATCGATTTTTTCACCTGCTCCTGCCGCATAATAACCACGAACCTGTTGTCTTATCGGCGTGTAACTTTCATCCTCAATACATTTCCACGATTCATTGGTGTTGAGCACCTTTGTTGCATCGCTGGTTCCCTGGAAAAGGAAGCCGGTACGGAATGAAAACTGCGAAACAGGTTTTAAATCTCCTTCGTTCCATACTTTTGCTGCGATAATATTTTTGCCTTGTTTCAGGAAAGGAGCAATGTCTACTGTTTCGTAATTCCAGTGTTGAATATCGCCCAGAGCTGGCCCCAGCGAAACCAATTTTTCATTGACAAAAAGCTTGTATCGGTTATCGGCGGAAACACGCATTTCAAAGGTTGCCGGAACGGTTTCCAAATCGAGTGTTTTCCGGAATAAATACAAGCCGGCATCGGTTTGTCCGGCGCCGGGAACACAAACCCAACTGGCATCCCACTCGGTGTTACGGTTCCGGTTTCCAAATTGTGCCGATACTGAAAGTGTCAGTCCCACAAGAATCAACGTTAGAATTTTTTTCATTTTATTAATTTTTACTGGTTTAAATGCATTTAAGAATCTAAGAGCGCTATTTTTATTTTAATGCCTCCTTGCTGTAATTTACCCGCACTCCATTTTGGTTAATGAGGTAATTGAGTCCGAAACGGTTGTTGGGATTTTCTTCTCCTTTTATGACTCCTGAAAGCGCCCCTTTACTGATGGTATACAGGTCATCAACCCGTTTTTGTGTTTCTTCGTTCGATCCGAAATAATGGCCCGGGTAAAGTTTTTCAATGGCGTATTTGCTCATAATCTTGCTCATCTTCTCACAGGTAGCCTGTAGGGTCGAAAAATCAGTGGTTAGTAGTAAATTTCCCGAGCCAAACGAATCGCCGCTAAAACCGTATTTTGCGTCTTTATCGATGAATGTAGTGGAGCCCGGCGTGTGCCCGGGTGTGAAAACCACCTCCAGTTGTCTGCCACCTAAATCAATTGTTTCACCGTCTTGCAGGTATTTTACCTGGCCTTTGTAGTTGGGCATAAACCTCGGAATATTTACCGTATCGGCCTCATTCAGGTACAGCACGGGAAAATAATCGATCGACGCCCCGGTATGATCGGGATGAACATGGGTAGCCACCAGCATCACCGGTTTTGAGGTAATTGAAGTAACGATTTTGTCCAGGTCTTTGATGTTTGTTCCTGCATCGATAAGAACGGCTTTGTTGTTTCCTTCCACCAAATACAGGCTCTCGTTCGACATTTCTTTTCCGGTACCTACCCAGGTATGGTCATCAATTTTATGAAATACAACATCATCATTTTTAAAAACTTCTTCTCCATTAATTTGAAAACGAGGTTGTGCATTCAAAACGAATTGGGCTAACAGTATTACCGCAATGACTGAAACGAATCGATACATGGATTTACGTATTAAATGGTTCTGCTATTTGAGGTGTTCACTGAGAAAATCAACAATGATATTTATGACTTGTGGATCTGAAAATTCAGCAGTAGCGTGACCTGCACCTTCCAACACATAGCGGGTTGAAGAAACACCTTTTTCGCGCAAGGCGTTGTGCAATAACAAAGTCTGGCTTGGCGAAACAGCCATGTCCTGCGTTCCGTGGAACAGCAGAAACGGCGGATCGTTCTCATCGACATAAGTTATTGGGTTTGCCTGTGCAACAATCTCGGGTTTGTCGAGACTTGTCAGTCCACTGTTTTTCCCGTGAATAAACTGTCCGTCGGGCGAGATAACCGTAAAGTGTGAATTGGCTGCCGCTTCGTCGTAATCGGCCCCGATTTTCGTCAGATCCGACAAACCGTAAGTATCAACAACTGCTTTTACATCACTGCTTTGATCGAGGTAAGCACCTACCTCAAATTTTTTAACTCCGTTTGTTGTCCCCACCATGGCAGCCAGGTAACCGCCGGCCGATTCACCCCAAACAGCTATGTTTTCAGGATCAATTCCATAATCTGCTGCATTGGCGCGCAGGTAGCGAATGGCCGCTTTTATGTCTTTAACGGCATCGCTGTAAATGCCGGTGTTGATGACATGATACTGAACACTGGCCACTACAAAACCACCTTTGGCAACTTCGTAACGATCGTAAAGATTCCGTTCTTTTGCAGCAAACGAAAAACCACCTCCAACTACATACACCACACACGGACGTATCTTGTCATCTTTATAGGTAATTATGTCCATTTTTAGTTCCATCGGATCGCCATCAATGCTTTTCGACTCGTGAAAAACAATGTCTTTTACAAGGTTCATTTCACTGTCTGAAGGAAGCTCCCGCATAAAACGCCTTTCCTTTGAAAGGTCTTTTAAAACCGTGCTGGTGCTATTGTCGGAAGGTTTTATGAATTTCGGTCGTAGCAAGCCGTTTGACCCTCCCTGGGCATAAGCAGCAGCACTTATAACAAGGAGAACAAAGCTTAGAATTGTAATTTTCTTCATCGTTTTTCGGAATTATAAAAAGGTTATTTCAGTATAGAGTTCTGGTATTTTAGTTCTTATTTTTTAAGTAAAAGGCTTGCAGAATCTTATTTCAGCGACTTATCGCTATAGTTAATGCGTACACCGTATTTGCTGATGATGTGATTAAAACCAAAGCGATTCCCTTCTGTTTCCTGTCCTTTTTCTTTCCCCGAAAGCACGTCTTTACTCAAGGTAATCATATCGTCGATGCGTTGTTTGGTTTCCGGATTACCACCAAAATAGTGGCCTGGAAACAATTTCTCGATCCCTTCTTTTTCCATAATGGCACTCATTTTCTCGCAGGTGGCAATCAGGTCGGAGAAAGTTCCCGCAAACAATAATAAGTTTCCTGAACCAAATGAATCGCCGCTAAAACCGTAACCGGCGTCTTTGTCGATGTAAGTGGTAGAACCCCAGGTATGTGCCGGCGTAAAAACCACTTGCAGTTGGCGGCCCCCCAGATCAATAATTTGTCCGTCTTCCAGGTATTTAAATTCACCTTTGTAATTCGGCATCATTTGCGCCGCAGATGCCTTGTCGCCCGGGTTCATGTACACTACCGGAAAATAATCGGCAGCACCCACATGATCGGGATGTACATGCGTTAACATCAGCGTCACCGGTTTATCGGTAATGGAAGCTACTATTTTATCGAGGTCGGTGATTTTAGTTCCGGCGTCGAGCAAAACCGCTTTTTTATTTCCCTCTATCAGGTAGATGCTTTCATTCGATGCCAGATGCCCTGATCCTACCCAGGTGTGGTCATCAATTTTATGAAATACAACATCGTCGTTTTTAAAAACCTCTTCACCCTCAAAACTCGCCCTTGGCATTTGTGCGAACGGTGTGAGCTGACACAAAGTCAAAGCAAAAATTAATAGGATTGATTTTTTCATTGGTTTATAGTTATTCATTTTATTCAATAAAATTAATTATCGTTCTGCCCTATTCATCACATCTGAATCCGCAGAATCGGCTTGCTCCATAAGGTCCAGCGCAGCAGACACAATACGGTCTTCAGCATAACCGGGCTGCAGGCGAGAACCGATCACCTGGAAAGTTTGGTGATACGAAGCGTCGTTGGAATAAATATAACCCGCGTTTGAAAAGCCATTGGCAAGCGTAACTAACATGGTTTTAGCTACAGGCGATTCGGCTTTAATTCGCTGTCCGATTTTTGTGTAAACCTCGCCATTTACGGTAACCAGGTTAACTTCGCCAATTTGAAGTAACCCAACCTTTATCGTTACATCCGGTCCTTCCTTGTAGCCGGGATCATAATTCTCGCGCTTCGAGTTATCCAGTCGAATTCGACCTGGACAGGTAACTGTCGTTTGTCCGGCCCAGATCTTGGCTCCTTCTTTCGGTTCCATTTCATAAAGCATGGCCCTTACCGCACTATTTCCGATCATAGTTCCCAACATATGAACGTAATCACTTTTTCGTTCTATTGTTTTTTTGTGTGCAGCCAGATTTTCATCGGCAACTGGTTGGCGGGCCATCAATGCAGGACGTGGATTACCTTGATTGGGTGCCCGATGTGGCGGTAAAACGGCTTTTATCGGCCCATCGCGGAAAATAGAAGTGTACGCCATCTTCGGATTCTGGTCGCCCGAAGCTCCCTGGCAGAACAAGGCTACAGTTTTATTATCAAAAAGCTCTTCGATGTAGGTTGTGGCGTCTCCCGGGAAATCGGCACTGATTACTCCGCTCATGAAGAAATTAACCGGGTGCATGCCGTAATTCATGTACACGGCAATTGGCACGTCATCTTTGCCCAGGAACTCCATCACTGCAAGCGTTTTGTCTGAAGGCCCGTCAGGATTGGGTTCCTGACGCCACTCCAGATAATCGTTGTAGTTGTCACGATTGACATTCAAATCTACCTGGTTAGTTGCATAACCAACACGCGCAGGTGCAAGATTCGATTTTGCTATGTCTACCGCTTCCACAATTGCATTGGCAATGGTTTCATCAGTTGGTGCTCCGCCAAAAAGTCCACCGGTGTTTCCACTGTGTGTGTGCGTTGCGGAAACCACATAATTCTCAACCGGACATCCCGTCGACTTCGATGAAACATCGAGAATTGAATCGATATTATGCAACCCCCCGACGTCAACTGCAGCCAAAACCGCAGAATTTGTTCCGTCGTCGATAAAGATGGCCCGAACATAAAGATGATCGCGAATCGTATCGGTTGAAATTTGAAGTTCGCTGGCATCCGGTGTAATATCAACCTTTGCTGCTCCGACCCTAAGTGAACTGTTATTTTGTGCTTTTGAAAAACCAGTCAGGATAAAAACAAAATAAAGTGTAAATGTCAGCAACCTATTATTTATATTCATAATTTCTATTTATTGTATTATTTCTTTTCTTTATTCCTTTACTTAGAATTTGAATTCAATATCCTCAGGCGGTGCTTCAAGGTAGCCAATTGAAACAAGGAATTCATCTATTCTATGAGTTGTAGCGATATAAGGTCCATTATTTTTCATTCCCCAGTTAAAGAAACCATGTGGTTCTCCCTGGTATATAACAAATGTACATTTACTACCTACTTCTTTCATTTTTCCACCAAACAGGTTTATAATCTCTTCAGTAATAAGAAAGTCTTCTGATCCACTTAACACTATTGTAGGAGGTGCACCCTTCTTAATATGATGGTAGGGAGACAGATCCTCAGCAGTGTTGTCTCCGTATCGGTCAACAGGATTTGGTGACCTTCCTTCAGAATCTGATGCATCTCCTTCATCTTCAGATTCAAAATAAAGAGCAGGATTATAAAGGACCAGGGCATTAGGTTTTGAGCTAATCTCCAGGTTTTCATTGGGCTCGTCAAATTTTGGAAGGAATGCAGTCGCTGCTGCTAAATGTCCTCCTGCAGAACCACCACTGGCTACGATTCTATCCGGATCGATACCGTATTCCGCACTGTGTTCTCGTATCCATCTGATGGCTGATTTTGCATCCGAAACACATTTATCCATGTTAACATTGTTACGGGATTTCACACGGTAATCAGCAGTGATTGCAACCATTCCCCTGGCTGCGAGATACTCGCACTGTTTTACAAGCTGGCTAGGACTTCCGTTTGTCCATCCTCCTCCGAAGAAAAAAACAATCGCCGGTGTTGTATCCGTGGTCTGATGGCGAGGTGGATCAAAAATCCATAATTTTAGTTCAAAATCGTCGACCACTTTGAAAGTTGCAACGTGAGATGCAGTTTCAATTACCGGAGGATATCGTCTGCTTTGTGCTGATAATATGCTAAATGATAACATAAGTATCAAAACAAATATTAATTCTCTAACCGATTTCATATTCCAATCTCCTTTCTATTTAACTTTACTTTGTATCTTGTTGAAGATTCTAACGGGCCCGAGCAATCCGGATTTCAATAGAGGAGAATCTGCCTGGTAAGAAGAATTAGTAGTAAAAGTAAGTTTATTCTCAACTTCCGGTTGCACATCGCCAATCAGTCTGTTCACCCAAAGATTAACCACTTTTATTTCAAGCTCATTTTCTCCAACTTTTACTGCATTGCTCAGATCAATTACGAATGGCTTTTTCCAGACAACTCCAAGAGACTGTCCGTTGACTGCTATTTCAGCCAGATTTTCAACCTCTCCCAAATCAAGCCACACCTGTTTTCCGTCTGTGAGCCATTCTGCTGGTATGTCAATGGTTTTCCTGTAATTACCGATTCCTGAAAAGTATTTAATATTTTCTTGTTCATTTTCGTTCCATGGTCTCAGTGTTTCAAATGTTGATACGAATGGTGCCTCAACTTTTGATTCAAAATCAACTTCCCAAGGTCCCTTAACAACGGTTAACAACTCTTCCTCAGGTTTCTGGATTGTCCGCGACAAAGCTTCAGCTTTACGACGGAATACCACAAAAACTGCATCATGTGGTGAGAGATCCATGGGAACAATCGTTTGATCATCCACTATTCTGAAGGATGCATCTTCAATCACGCCGGTTTCAGGGTGCCAGATTTCCGGCGCTCTCCCATCTATACGGAAAGTTGCTTCCAGGTTCTGAAACCTGTCATTGCGACTATTTACCCAGTAAAAATCAATTCCGCTCATTTTTCTGTGAACATATCGCAACTCGGTATCATCCTTGGGTTTCGTATATACAAAATCAGGAGTAATGTCTTCCCTCTGAAGAACTTCAGCGATCGTGTAACCACCATAAACTTTACCATTCCCAATATTATTTACTCCGTTTTCGTTTGCCCACAACTCATTAACAAGAGCATCAAATTCATCCAAATCGTCACTGTTACTTGGTGTCTCCACTGGTTTTGTTCCGCAAACCACAGCACCTGCCTCAACCATTTTTTTAATTTTACGTAATACAGGAACTGTCATGCGGCTTGTACTTGGATCCATCGCCAATATTCTGTAACTGGCACTACCGAGAGGAGATATAATATTTCCATCTTCAACCTCAAGCACATTTCTCAATGCATCCGCATTGACAAAGTCGTATTCATAGCCTTCCGGAACAGGAGGCAATTCTCTGGCAATTAATGTAACATTATATAACTCCCCGTACAGATAAGCCACATCAGCTATAAATTTTCCCTGCTGCAACATATAAGAACTACGCGCCAGGTATGTATTCCATGCAATCGCCTGATCTGACCAGGTCTCGTGTCGTGTAAACCATTGTCCGAATGGCCCCAGGCTAAATCCCGGTGCTTTGTCCAATGGCTGGTGTACCGATGTATGAATTACAAAACGATTTAAACCACTTGCCAATTCCATATCGGCAGTTGGTTTTAAAAGTGCCGGAGACCATCCCCATTGATTTCGTCGTGCAGTCATTGATTCAGCTGCTACATATTTTTGTCCGTAAATATGAGATACAGAGGCTGATTCGCGAACATCGGCCTGAGAGCCATCGCTAATGGTGTTGCCAATGCCTGCATATCCGCCCGGCGTCCACATGGCACTCATCGGAATGGCAGCTGAGCGTTTCACCTCCATCCCGTCACCAATCATTGGCCTTCCACCTTCATGCGCTTCAGAATAGCGCCCTTTCATTCCACGTTCTTCCAGTATTTCAGTCATCAGGTCATAATGATATTCTGCAACCATTTCTTCCAATGTTCTGATAAGATCCCATAAAAAACGGTCGCTTGCCGCCCCAGTTTCCACAACGTGTCCTGCAAGTACAGGTAACCATGGAACCATATCATATCCACGACGACTTGTAAATTCGGAGATCATATTATCTGTCCAGTTCGCAGAGGCAGCTTCCCAGCTATCTGAAATCAAGTATTGGAGGCCACGTTGCCCCATTAATCCACCTGTCGCATCTTCGAATTGATCGAGATAATAATTAAAATAATTTCTTACATAATCAGGATTGTATTTATCCACCTCCAGCCCTGTCAGTTCAGGTGATGCTGGTTTGTTTCTTTGTCCTGTTAATGTGTAACCTATTCTTACTACCTCCCATCTTCCTTCCGGTACATCCCATTGCAAATTTCCTTCATCATCCATCATTGAAGTTAAGTCAACAACATCTTCTTTTGGTATTGCATTTGTCACATCCGGTGTGGAAGCAGAAACAAAATTCGCACCGGAGGTAGTTGAAAAGCCTGCTTTATCTTCAAAACTGTTTACATAAGCACCGGTATTTAGTTTCAACTCTGCTATTTGAACTCCTGCCGGTCCTGTATTTCGGTTACCGAACCTTCGAAACATTCTTCTGGTATTTTGCTCATTAGCAGGTGGTGGTTCCGGCGTTCTGAAATTAAAACGGAAATACTTACCGGTAACCGGTTCAAAAACAATCGTTTTTTGCGAAACACTTCCGTTTGTAACATCAACTACTTTTTTAAAATTTTCACCATCATCGCTAACTTCCAGTGTTCTGTTGCTTGGACCTGCAGGACCACGACCAAAACCAAATCCACCACCGCCGCCACTGGCAGCAAATGTTGCAGACTGTATTGTTTGTGGTTCATCAAACGCAAATTGAATCCAGGCATTTTCACCAACAGTAGCTTCGGGTAATAAAGTAGTGTTAAATACGTCTCCGTCGGTTAATGCTTCCAAACTAAAATTGCCGCCACTGGAAGTAACTTCAGGCTGCAATTCTGCCATTGAAAGATCAGATTCGGGAACACGATAAGCAACCACCGCTGCATCTGCGTAATACTCAGGCCTGATTTCATCCGGGTCGTAGGAAAATCCTCGGCCTGCTGATCTAACATTCTGAAATGAACCGGTTGCAGTTGGTGGATGTGGAAGCATTCCGGAAAAAAACTTACCTCCTTCAATACGAATTTCACTCCAAACATATTTTTTCATTGCCTCTTTTGGAGTAATCCACGGGCCACCGCTTTCACTCCAGCCTGGTGAAGCCGCCTCTGCCATTTCCAGATCTAAAGAATCGGCAAGGTTTACGGTGTACTTAACAGCATCCTGCCAATCAGAATTAAAAGGGATAAGTCTTTTCTCAACGATCTGATCAGTCAGGCCAACATTAAAATTCTGAAATCCACCGATTCCGGAACGGTTCATCCATTCTAAATCTTTACGAATTCCATCTTTTGTAACATTTCCGTTCATCCAGTGCCACCAAACATGTGGTTTGGCATCATCTGGCGGATTTAGGAATCCTTGTTCGAGCTCCTTTCCCACAGTTTTATAGTCCTGTTTGCAAGCGGATAAAACCAGGGATATTACCATTACAAAACAGAATATTGACTGAATTCCTTTTCTCTTCTTGAAATTTAAGTTCGGCTTCATTGGCTTTATTTTTACATCATTTCAGTACAGCTATAATTGACAAATTCCAGTATGATTCCATTCAACGAAACACGGAATATTTTTTTCACAGATTTTTTAAAATGCGAAGATCAATGCAGTCAAGGTCTATTCTTAAGTGAAAGCCTGTCAATTTCAACCTGCGGATTTAAAGTATCGTGAACTTCAACTTTATTTGCATCTACTTTAAAGACTAATTTAGCGAACGTATCGTTTAATGAGGTTCCGAATTTTGCGGTATATTCTCCGGCATCGGTCACCCAGGCATGCAATTCTTCATCGTATGAAGCCAGATCGTAGGCATTAAAAGTCATTGTAAGGGTTTGGCTTTCACCCGGAGCTAATTCTTGTGTTTTAGCAAAGGCTTTCAACTCACAAGCCGGTTTTTCCAGTTTGCCGTCCGGTGCTGTTACAAAAAGTTCAACAACTTGCTTACCTGCTCTTTCACCCGTGTTTTTTACTGAAACCGTTGCTGTAAACCGATCTCCCTTTTTTGAGATTTTGGGTTGACCGTATTCAAAGTCGGTATAACTCAAACCGTAGCCAAACGGATAAGAAACCTGCTTATTGGCTGTAGCAAAATAACGGTATCCCACATAAATGTCTTCTTCGTAAACCGTATAATCTACATTCCTCGTACTCCGCTGGCGGCCAAAAAATCCGCGTTGTGGTTGAGGAGAATAATCATAAGGAAAATTAAGCGACGAAGGGTGATCCATCAGGGCAATCGGGAAAGTCATGGGCAGTTTACCTGATGGATTCGCAGTTCCTTTTAGCACGTCAGCTACTGAGTTACCACCTTCCTGACCAGGTTGCCAGGCCAACAAAATTGCATCCGGAAGGTCTTTCCACGAGGCTGTTTCAATCACTCCACCAACATTTAAGATAACCACAACTTTTTTGCCTGCTGCGTGGAATGCATTGCAAACATTATTTAGCAGTTGGCGCTCATCATCAGTAATATTGAAATCTGCCGGAATTTTCCGATCTCCACCTTCACCTGAATTACGGCCAATGGTGATTATGGCTATATCAGAATTTTCTGCTTGTCTTTCTATAAATATATTAGCAACCGGCATTTCGGGAATTAGCGCTCTACCTCTAAACCAGTTTCTACCGGATGATTCACTGTCTTCTTTTGCTCTTTGGTAGGCCTTGTATTTTTCATACAAATCTTTTAAATCTTCCTGTACGCTGTAGCCAACATTATTAAGTCCTTGCATCAGATCAATCACGTACGCTTTGTTTACATCGCCCGAGCCTGTCCCGCCGGCAATAAAATCGTACGATGTTACTCCGAACAATGCAATATTGTTAACTTTCTCGCCCATAGGAAGCGTTTCGTCATTGTTTTTTAGCAACACCATTCCCTCGGTAGCTGATTGACGGGTAACCTGTGCATGCGCTTTCAGATCTGGTTTATTTGAATATTCATATCCATTGAAACGAGGTGTCTTAACGATGTACTGGAGCACGCGTTTTACATTCCTGTCGACGTCTTCAATATTCAATTCCCCACTTCTTACTTTAGCGACAATTTCATCACTTTGCTCGGGATTACCGGGTTCCATCAAGTCGTTTCCTGCATGAACCTGAGCAGCCGTATTCCGGGTACCGATCCAGTCGGTCATAACAATTCCTTCGAAGCCCCATTCATCGCGTAAAACGGTTGTTAGCAAACCGTAGCTTTCCTGGGTGAATTCGCCATTCAATTTGTTGTAAGACGACATAACTGTCCATGGTTTGGCTTCTTTAATCGCTATTTCAAATCCTTTCAGATAAATCTCACGAAGAGCACGTTGTGATACCTGTGAATCATTGCCGGTTCGATTCGTTTCCTGATTGTTGGCTACAAAGTGTTTAACCGAAGTACCCACTCCATTGCTCTGCACGCCCTTTACGTATGCTGCTGCAATCTTTCCGGTCAATACAGGATCTTCAGAATAATACTCAAAGTTTCTACCGCAAAGCGGATTACGGTGAATATTCATCCCCGGAGCTAACAGAACATCAGCACCGTATTCGAGCGCTTCGTTTCCGATTGATTTACCAACATTGTTTACCAATTCGGTATTCCACGAAGAAGCTAAACATGTACCAACCGGGAAACCTGTACAATAATACGTATTCGGATCATCTTCTCGGGTAGGACTGATTCTTAATCCGGCAGGTCCATCGGAAAGAACGGTACTACTAATACCCAGTCGATCGACTCCCTGAGTTGTTCCGGCAGCTCCCGGTACCAAAACCTCTGTATTACCAATGGCTGCACCGCCACCAAACATCCTGTTTCGTGCTCCAACCAGTATTTTGGCCTTTTCTTCCAGCGTCATTGCTTTAACTATTTCGTCAACATTCTCTGAAGTCAACTTTTGTGCTTTAGTAACAGTTACCATCGTAGCACATAAAACTACTGTGAGTAAGATTGAAAATTTTTTCATCATTTTTAGATTAATTGAATATTGTGATTCCCTTTACTCCAAATTAATACTCCGGCAGGCTATGCCTGCCGGAATAAACTAACTAACCAAACTAATTCTCCAATCGTGGAGGTTTATATTATTTCTTTTGTACTAATCTTACCGGCCCCAGTAATCCCGATGGTTTCAAGGGTGAATCCGCCCTGTAGAAAGGCATGGTTGTGTAGGTCAGCTTCTTCTCCACACCAGGCTGTGCATCACCTATCAGGCGATTTACCCATAAATTGATCACTTCAATTTCCAATTCGTTTTCACCTTCATGAAGTGCTGAAGTGATATTAACTCGGAATGGTTTTTTCCATACAATACCCATTGATTCTCCATTAATTCTTACTTCGGCCAGGTTTTCAACCTCCCCCAAATCGAGGCAAATAGTACTTCCATCATTCAACCATTCAACCGGGACATCAATCTTCTTTTTGTAAGTACCTGAACCAGAAAAATATTTGATGTTATTAACTGAATTTTCATTCCAGGGCGAAAGTGTTTCGAAAGTTGCCTGAAATGGTGTTCCCACTTTTGATACAAAACTTACATTCCATGGTCCGCTTATCTCTGCCAATTCGGTTTTACTGGCGTGGGGTGCAGTATATGAGTCAGATTTTGCTTTGTTTCTGAAGACCACAAAAACGGCATCATTCTGTGAAAGGGCTAGTGGAACCGTTGTCAAATTATTCTCAATAGTGTATGAAACTTTATCAATAGCTCCTTTTTCCGGATGCCAGATTTCGGCTTCTTTTCCACTAATCCTGAAGGTTGCTTCCAGTTCCTCAACACGATCGTTACGATTATTAACCCAATAAATGTCTATATCGCCAAGTTGTCGGTGGACATACAAAAGCTCAGTATCATCTGCCGGTCTTGTATAGGAAAAATCTGGCGTAATTTTCTCGCTCTCCAATACATCGGAAAGTGTATATCCTATATATATTTTACCTAATCCAAGTGAGTTAATTCCATTTTCTATCGGCCACAACTCATCTACTAATGCATTAAATTGTTCGACATCATCCTTCAAACTCGGCGTATGTAAGGGTTTATTACCATAAACTACAGCACCGGCATTCACCATTTCCTTAATTCTTTTTAATACAGGTAGCGTCATATTGGCGGTACTTTTGTCCAAAACAAGTATTTTATACCCTGCTCCGCCTGGTGAGGTAATTTTTCCGTCGTCAACCTCTAAAACATTCAAAAGCGCATCGGCATTAATAAAATCGTATTCATAGCCTGTTGGTACATCTGGTAATTCATTTCCAAAAAGTTCTGTAATGTTGTGACTTTCGCCATACAAGTAAGCAACATCTGCAACAAAATCACCCTGTTGCAGCATATAACTGCTTCGCGCCAGATAGGTTGTCCATGCAATGGCTTGTTCAGCCCACGTTTCATGTCTGGTAAACCACTGACCGAAGGGGCCTAATCCCAATCCCGGAATCTTATCGTCAACTGGTTGATGAACCGATGTGTGGATAACAAAACGATTTAATCCGCTGGCCAGCATCATGTCGGCTATGGGCTTTAACAGTCGTGGCGACCATGCCCAGGCCGTTCCCATGGCAGTCAGCGATTCGGCTGCAACGAATTTTTGTCCGTAAATGTGTGATACCGATGCTGATTCACGAACATCTGCTTTATGTCGTATTGCTACATCCGGTCCAGGGCCTCCGAAACCACCCGGTGTCCAGGTAGCACTCATGGGTACAGCAGCTGTTCGCTTTACTTCCATACCATCGGCAATCAGTGCACGTCCACCTTCATGCGATTCAGAATAGCGGCCCATTCCTCTTTCCGCTAATATTTTGGTTGACTGATCGTAATGGTATTCAGCGACCAGTTCTTCCAGTGTTCTTCTGAAATCCCATAAAAATTCATCGCTTTCTTTGGCACTCGAAATAACTTTTCCGGTCAGAGCGGGCAACCAGGGAGTCAATTCATAGCCTCTTCTGGCCAGGAATTCTTCAGCCATGTTATCCGTCCAATTCTGTGTTCCGGCTTCCCAACTATCAGTAATTATGTACTGCAATCCTCTTTTACCCATTAATCCACCGGTTGCATCTTTGTACTGGTCGAGGTAGTTGGTAAAATAATTTCTAACATACTGAGGATTTAATTTATCCACTTCAAATCCTGTAGCCTCAGGCGAGGCCGGGTGGTTTTCACGACCTGTCAATGAATAGCCCAAACGAATGACGTTCCACTTTCCCTCAGGAACATCCCAGTTCAAGGTGCCATCTTCGACCATATGAGAAGTGAGGTCCACAATATTTTCTTTTGATACGGCATTCTTAACTTCAGGAGTCGGAACTTCCTCCAGGTCGGTGGCTGCCGCAAATCCTGCTTTGTCTTCAAATCGGTTAATACGTGCTCCGGTATTTAATACAAGCTCCATAACAGGTGTCCCTGTTGGTTGGGATTGGGTTCCACGCCCTAATCCAAGCATTGTAAACATGTCAGGTCCACGCGTGGGTTCCGGTGTGATGATATTAACTCTAAAGTATTTTCCGGTTACCGGTAAAAACGCAAGTGTTTTTTGCGTAGCTCTTCCACCTTGAATATCTATGACTTTATTGAAATTTACGCCATCGTTACTCACTTCCAGGTTTTGTGAAGCCGGACCACCTCCGCCAAAGTTAAATCTGCGACCACCTGCTCCGGCCACTATGGTAATGGATTGTACTGAAACCGGTTCGTCGAATTCAAATTGAATCCAGGAATATTCACCGGGCTTTTGATAGGGTAGTTCGGCGGATTCAACGAGATCACCATCGGTTAATTGTTCAAGTTTGAATGTCCCTCCGCTGGACATTATTTTGGGGTTCAACTCTGCCATTGTCCTGTCGCTATCGGGCACCCGATAGGCAATTACAGAAATATCTTTGTAATACTGTGGTAGATGATTTGTTTCTTCAGCTGCCCCGATCGGACCTTCTGCACCCAGGTTCTGAAAAGTTCCGGAAACGGTTGGGGGATGAGGGAGAACACCAGAAAAGGACTGTCCGCCATCAACTCTTAGTTCACTCCATACAACTTTCTTCATTGCCTCTTCAGGTTTTACCCACGGGCCACCACTCTCGCTCCAGCCCGGTGAACCGGCAATGGCCATTTCAAGGCCGAGCGAATCGGCAAGCTCGGTAGTGAATCTGAAGGCATCTTTCCATTCCGGTGTCATATAAACCAGGCGTTGATCAACAATCTGGGGACTCTCCAGCCCGGCATCAAAATTCTGAAATCCTCCAATGCCTGAACGGTGCATCCATTCGAGGTCTTTTTGAATTCCATCCTTGGTAACATTACCGTTCATCCAGTGCCACCAAACACGTGGCTTGGCTTCATTGGGAGGGTTTATAAATCCTTGTTCAAGATTTACAACTTTGTTTTGCTGGCCTGAGTCCCCTTGGCACTGAACAAACAGCAGAGACGCAATGAACAGAAATCCAGCTAAAATATTCTTATGCATTAGGCGTTGATTTTTCAATTATATATCAATCCAGGCGTATCGTGAAATTTGGGAGAGATACATTAAATACAACATCGAAATTCAGAAATTTAAATGGCTACCTATTGGTACAAATAGTAGAAAAGGACGGTAAGCGAAATGCCTACCGTCCTTATAAATTTTTGATTTATTGCCAACCCGGGTTTTGTTCCAAACCTCCTTCTGTATTCGCATTGATAACAGTTTGAGGAATTGGGAAAAATTTAAAATCAATAGATCCTGTATAGTAAGGTATATCGCCCATAAATCTTGAATGATTTGTAAGTTGATTAACAAGAACTTCGTTGGTACTTGCACTACTGCTGGCCATACGAAGCAATGTCGGGAATCGATGCTCTTCATAGCACAACTCACGAGCTCTTTCATCCAGGATTGTGTAGATATCTACTTCACCGGCGCCGATAAGCTTAGTTGCCTGTGCACGGTTGCGAATAACATTGATGTCAGCGGCAGCCAAATCAGAATTGCCTTTTCTGTAGTAAGCTTCTGCACGCAGCAGTAATGTTTCGGCAGAGCGAACTGCATACCAGTCTCTTCCAAACTGGTTGATATGCATTGGAATTTCTGAAGGATGCCAGCCCCAGTCGTCCATTTTAATTTTTGAACGCATTGGAGTCATCATTTCAGGAACAGTGATCATATCTGCAGTAACAGGCTGCAAATACAAACTGTGATCCTGATCAAGACATACAAATTCTCTGGTAAGGTTTATCGGAAGATTACGCATATCATCGGCGTATTCTCCGGCCCAAACTTTTTTCGAAACATAATCCGTTTCGGCTGTACCACCTGTGGAGAATCCTCCTAAGTAGGCACATGTTGCTCCTCCAGGGAACAGGCTTTGATCAACATTTCCGGCAAATGGGCATGCTGCAGCGTTCTCTTCCGCTAAATCTGCTCTCCATACCATATTTCTGAATACGGGACCAACAAAAGCCGTTAAGCCATAATAAGGATTTGCTCCTGGCCAACCACCTATTAGTCCGTTTGCCATGGCTTCATCATAAGTTGCTGCCTGCAAAGTCCACACTGCTTCGGTATTTCCTGCGCTGTAGTCATAGTTTCCTATTTGGAACATATCAAAGAAAACATTGCCATCTGGTCTGTAAGCAGGTACTCCGTTATTAGTAGACATATCAGAAGGATTTGCACGTGACCCAAAGCGTTGAGTCATGAGTGGGTGCGCATCAATTGTTTTTGTTGCCGCCGCAATGGCCTTATCATAATTACCTGAATTACCGTTTTCTATACCAAGTGCAAGGTATGCTTCTGCAATAAAATGGTTAGCAGCTCCCTTTGCCAAACGTCCATCTTGTGTGGGATACATTGGAAGAAGTGCTTCTGCTGCTTCCAGATCAGCGATTGCAAATTGATAAACAGCTTCACGAGTATCGCGAGTGTAATCTAATTTAAGTTGCTCACTAACTTCTTCAACGATTGGCACTCCTCCAAAACATTCTGCCAAACGCAAATAGCCATAACCGCGGAAGAATCGAGCCTGAGCAACAGCAAAATCTTTATCTGCTGTATTTGACCATTCAACCAGTTCTGCTCCTGCAATTGCAAGGTTTGCATAACTAATTAGCTGGTACATATCAACCCAAAGGCGGTTAAACATCGGAAAGTCAGGCGACCAGCGCGCATAATTCGAGAAGGCGTTAGCTGTAGGCAAGGCTGCACCTGTGAAGACATTGTCAAAAAAATCTGCACCTTGTCCGTGTAACAATTGTTGCGTGGAAGCTCCGGTCCAGAACATTCGATAACCACCATACATATTAAAGATCTTTCTGTAGGCAGTAACCAGCTGTGCATCTACCTGGCTGCTTTTTTCAAAAGCAGTTTCTGGGGTGTAAATCGTTTTTGGATCTTCAGTAAGAAAATCTTCATCACTATCGCACGATGGTAAAAATGATGATATGGCAATTAAGCCAATTATTATATACTTTAGATTTTTCATAGTTCAAATTAGTTTAGAGTGTAAAGTTAATACCTAGCGTAAACGTTCTTGGCAATTGTGCTGCCGAAAAACTTCTGATTTCAGGATCACTGTATTCCCAATCAGGAGCAATGAAGAACAAGTTTGAACCCGACACAAAGACTTTCAAGCTTGAAAATTTAAATTTCTCAAGCAAATCACTATTCAACGTATAGGATAAATTTAACTCTTGAAGTCTCACAAAAGTGTATTTCTGCAATGCGGTATATCTTGCGTCAGTAAAGTTAACACGAGGATAAGTATTGCTTGCATTCTCTGGCGTCCACCAAGGATGATTTAACATGTTATGATATTGAAAACCATCAGAGCTCATATAAGCCATGTTGTTTTGCGCATAACCGTATTGTCCTCCACTAAATATTCCATTAAATAAAGCATACAGCTGGAATCTCTTCCATGAGAATGTATTCTGTAAACTCATCCTGAAACTTTCCTTTCCGAAACCAAGTATTTTCCTATCGTCTACGCCAATTGCTCCATCTTCACTTCCATCAATATTTGCATACATTGCATCGCCCGGTTCTCCACCGTTTGCAGCAATATAATCAACGTCACTTTCTTGAACAATACCTATCCATTCATAACCGTATATGGCAGATAATGATTCGCCGATAAATAAACTGGCGTTTAGATCGTCTTCTTCATCGCCTCCGTACAACTCAGCCAATTTATTACGGTTCATTGTAAAGGTTAATCCGGAAGTCCAACGGAAATCGCCCGCCTGAATATTTGTAGTTTTAACAATAGCTTCAATACCCCAGTTCTCTACTTTACCGAGTGTGGCCATTTGAGATGTTATACCTGCTCCCATAACAGGAATTGTTCTGTTAAATATCTGGTCTGTTGTTACTGATTTATAACCATCAACTTCAACATGGATACGATCTATCAGATCGATTTCTGCACCAATATTGAAAGAAGTAGTTGTTTCCCATGCTAACTCCGAGTTACCAAGAGTTGCAAGACTCTGTCCCCACAAAATCTGATCGTCAAACCAATAAGCAATTCTACCGCCTCTACCAACATTCATGGTTGAGAGTGTTCCGTAAGGCTGTAAGGTTTGATTACCATTTTTACCCCACGATGCCTTCAGTTTTAAGTTGTTGATCATGGTACTTGAACTTAAGAAACCTTCATTCGACATTGTCCAGGCTACTCCAAAAGCTGGGAAATTACCCCATTTTTTGTCGGCTCCGAATACCGAACTACCATCACGGCGGAAGGAAGCATTAATATGGTAGGTGTCTCTGAAAGAGTAGCTTGCACGAGCCAGGTAACCGATATCGTTATGTAAGGTATAACGAATTGGCTGAATCTCCTGAGTTACCGCATTCGATAATCCGTAAAAGCCAAGATTGGTGTTACCAATTCCGGTAAAATCCGTTCCTGTCATTCCAAAGAAATCGTATTGTCTGGAATCACGCGTATACACCAGGGTAGCGTTGATAAAATGGTCCTCAAACTGATTTGTATAGGTCAGAATATTATCGATTACCCACGAGGTCGTTTTATCTTCACGTATTGATCCGTTGGCTCTGTCGAGATATGCAGACTGTGCTTCAGATGTATAACCTGCCTCCCCAAGTGCTAAATTTACGAAGTTGGTTTCATACCTAAAGTCACGCCGCAACCTGGTATTTGTTGTGTACGAACCGGTTATTTTATAACTCAATCCTTCAATTCCGGGAATTTTGAAATCGACTGTACCGCCAATTATAGTTGCATCCCTGCGATCTTCACTGTCTCTGCCAACTTTTGTATTCCACAACGGATTCTGTGTTGTTTCTTCCCGACCGTCTACATATAATCTCCATCTCCCGTCGGACAAATAAGGTTCTGTCCAGGGTGAAAGTGTTACTGCGGCACCGTAGTTAGGCGTTATACCATCGTAGTTGTTAAACGTTTTGTCGAAATTAGCACTTACTGAAAGATAATCGTTGATTTTTGTATTTACCCTTGATGTAAATGTTGTCCTTTTGTACTGGTCACCAACAACAAAGTTTTTATTGTCAAGGTACGAAGCACCAATAAAATAATCTACGGCATTTCCACCGCCGGAAACATTCACGGAGTAGTTCTGTTGAACACCTGTCCGTGTAATCATATCGTAATAATCGGTAGGTGTATTGGCATCGATATTCTCCTGTTCCAATGCTGACATCCAGGTTGTTGATGCGGTGCGTGCATTCATTAATTCAATATATCCTTGCGGCCCCCTCATATCAGGACGGTAATTCGGATTTGAAATACCAACAGATGTGCTGACAGAAATTATAGGTTTCCCTATCATCCCTTTTTTACGCGTAATCATTATCACACCATTTGCTGCTCTCGATCCATAGGCTGCCAAAGATGTAGCATCTTTTAAAACCTGAATGGTTTCAACCGTTGACGGATCAATGTCATTCATGCTGCCAGAGAAGATAATTCCATCGACCACTAACAAAGGAGCCGTACTTTCTTCGTTAATAGATTTCTGGCCACGTACTAACAACTCTGTTTCTGCACCGGCTTCGCCAGATTTGGAAAAATTAATACCGGTTGTTAAACCGTCTAGCAATGAAAAGGCATCAGTAGTCGATTTATTCATTATCGGTGAATTGTCCATCTCTACACTGGCGACAGAACCCGTGAAATTTTTACGTTTTGTAACCCCGTATCCGATAGTTACTATCTCTTCCAGACCGATTGCATCTTCTTCAAGGGTAATCACAAAATTGGTTTTTCCTTCGATTGGTATAATCTGAGTCTTCATTCCAACAAAAGAGAAATGTAGCTCCTCCGAATCTTCCGGAATGTTAAGTGTAAATGAACCATCATTTGATGTAATGGTCCCAATTGTTGTTCCTTCTACTACAACCGTAACACCAGGCATCGGTTGACCCATTATGTCGGTTACAACACCAGTGATTGTTATATCGGTTTGTTGACCTGACGAATCAATATCATCAGCTTTTCTGATGACCACCTGACGATCAAAAATCTCGTAAGTCAAATTCTGATCGGCAAGTACCTCATCGAGTATTTCATTGATACTTGCATTCTGCAGGTCCACATCGATTTCCCTTGATTTGTCAAGGTCATCTTCCCGGTATAAAAAGATGAATTCACTGTTCTGCTCAATGTAATTGAAAGCATCCCTAATGGTGCTGTTGTTCAACTGAACATTCATTCGTTTTGCCTGGGAGTAGGAATCACTTGCACTAACTGTGAAAATGACTCCAAAAATCAGGATAATCGTTAGGCGCATAGTTCTACTAATTTTCTTTAGGATTCCCGGGTCAAGAGAATCACGTAACCAATTTTTTTTCATAAGTTTACATTGTTAAATTAATACTGTTGATAGATGGTATTGGTTAAGCCGGTGTATGTTGCCGCATATACCGGCTTTTTTTATTTGATCATGTAATTTGTTTCATTGATTCTGGTAAAATTTAGTCCTGTTAATGAATTCATATATTTGAATACATCCTCCTTATCATTTTTCACATCGAGTTTCCCTGAAATTTTTATCACTCCGTCCATCGGATCATCGTATCGAAAACGGATGTTGTAGTAGCGTTCTAGCTTTTTTACTACCCGACTCAAATCGCTGTTGTTAAATGTTAAATAACCTTCTTTCCAACTGGTATAATAGTCTGTGTCGACTTCATAAAGGGCAGTTTTCTTTTCGCTCCTGTTTGCAATAAGCAGTTGGCCGGGATGTACCTGGGTGTTTCGGTCGAATAATCCTCTATTTGTCCATCCCAATTCAATACTGCCTTCGGTTAACACGGTTTGTACAATATTCTCTTCTGGATAAGCAGAAATGTTAAATTGGGTGCCCAGCACCTCTATTTGAATATCAGGAGTTTTTACGATGAAAGGTTGGTTTTCATTTTTTGCAACTTCAAAAAAGGCTTCACCCACCAGGAAAACTTCCCGGTTGCGATCGACGAAACGAGATGGATAGATCAGTCGGCTACCTGCATTTAACCAAACTTTTGTGCCGTCGGCAAGGGTTATTGTAGAACGGTTTCCGTATGGAATTACCAGTGTATTCATACTTACCTCACCCGGGATTAATTCTTTTTCAACTTTCTTATGGTCGACCGTAACTTCACCAATGTTGGAATATTCCAGGTTCGATTCGCCTTTATTAAGTGCTATTTCTTCTTTATTATTTAGAATCAATGTCGGTTCCTGAATGTTCGTGCTTGGTGGAGGTGGAAGTTGAGCAAATTGATTATCACGTACATTTTCGAAGAAGTAATAAGTTAAGCCACTCCCGATTAGCAAGAAAAAAATTGCGACCGCTGCATAACGCATGGTTAATCTTATTAACCTACTTTGTTTATTCGTTCTATCATGATGATCAAGTTGTTTGAGGATCTTTAGTGCAAGTTCTTCTTTCTCTGAATCTGAAAGCTCATTCTTTTTATACTGCAACTGTTTATCAAATCCGGCTTTAAATTCGCGTATTAAATGTGCTTCTTCAGGATGTTCTTTCAGGTAATGTTCCCAGTAAGTATTAATATCAGGTGAAGGGTGATAAATCCACTTAAAAAATAACGGATTTTCTATCAGTTGATGATATATATTCATAGGTCAGTTCTTCGATTGTTTAGTACTAAGAGGGAGGAAAATTAATAATGGGACAAAATTTAACAAATAAAAATCATGTTGTCCAACATATTGTATATTAGACAAATATATCTTCCCCTAATTTTTCGCGAAGTTTTTCAAGAATACGATATATTTGTTTTTTAATCGTGTTAGGATTGATATCCAATAGTTTGCCAATTTCTTTAAAAGTTAATCCGGAATTAAATTTGAGGAACAACAGTTCTCGTTTTTGAGGATTTAAATGCGAAATTTCATCTTTAAGTTTTTGAAACGATTCTCCGGAAATATCATCAATAAAATCTTCTTCAATTGAAAATCTCAGTTCAAATTTTTCGTGAATTTCCTGAACAGACGTGTACCTGTTTTTTTCTATGAGTTTGCGAAAAATGATTCTTTTAAGCGCCTTGTACAAATAGAACTCAAGAGACTCGGGTTTGCGAAGGTTTGAACCGTAGGTATAAACATCTATAAACAAATCCTGAATGGCATCTTTCACCAGATCGCGGTCGGAAGTAAATCTTGTCCCATACGAATAAAGTGCATCAACAAATTCGTTATATATGGTTTTAAAAGCAACCCGATCGCCTGCTTTAAAATCTTTCCATACCATCCGCCAAAATTCAGCGTCGATGCGATGATTCAATTTGTTCCAGTTTAGTTAATCAGTCTACCTTGGTTCTACAACAGCAAGAGCTGCAAAAGCCCGTTCAAGTTCGTGACAGAACAGATACATATGTACAATTACAACTACTTGTAATTTTCAAAAATAATGGGTTTAAAATGTAAAATCAATACACAAAATGATATAATATTTATAGAAAATGGCACAAATATTTAACTTAAAATTGAATAATACTCATCAGGTTGTGAGCTTATGTTTGTTAAGTTTCTGATAACGGGAAAGATGGATATTCGATCTCATTGTTACCATTCTATGATGCCCTTTCCACTTAAAATCCATTTTAGGCAATTGGACCTTTCTATTCAATGATCCATCCGGACCGATTGTACTATTTGTTTTAATCTACTTTTGACAGGTAAGTAATCTTCATCTTAATTTAATTCTTCCATTCAGTATTTGCCAATCTTGTAGTTGAATGCATGATAGTAATACAAAACAAACTAATTCAAGGTACGACTAAAAAAAGGATCCTTAGTTTCCTAAGGATCCTCAACGTAGAAAAATTACTTGAAGGTTGGTTCCATTAGAAACCTTCATATCCACTATTTCACCTCCCCGAATGATCATTCAGGTGCTTTCACCCTCCCTTGGATTTTCAAATGAATACTTTAATTGTACTTGCGGAAATTGTTTAATTAGGATTCACATTAGATAAACTACCTTGCTCCTGTCAGTTAGGTAAAAGAATAAAGCACTTAGAATTATACTACCAGGCAATTATTATGCCTTACAAGCAGGGGGCATAAAAAAAATCTTTTATGCTAAACACAGACCATTTTCAGTAACCGACAATTATGCTACTTAACACAATACTAAATTACAGGACAAATCAGAATTGCGCAACGATCTGGCATACTGACACTTATCTACAATAGTGCTCGCCGGGCCACACATTATTGTTAAGTTAGGCTAAATTGTCATACGTTTTGACCCTGGCTCTTAGCCGAGTTCTGAATCAATATTATTATTCAGAATATGTATTAGTCCCAGCTCAGGTTCGTACTTTGACAATTGTTCTCCAGTATCTTCATTCACCCAATCCATAATTTCTGATTCGTATGATAGTCCCTCATACTCATAGGCTGTAATAGAATTAATCCTTTTCACCGTTTTAGGTAATTTAAATCCTTAGGCATCTGTAAGACGTAGTCCACGCATTGCCCTTAATATGTTATAAAGTGCTGCAATATAAACCTTCCTGGATATTTTGTTCTTTTGGGTTTTATGATTGGGATTTGGTTCAGTTAGAATTTTACTACCATATTTTACATCTTCTATCAAATCCCGTTCCCTAACCTCAACCTTTCTGATATTTTGGGCTAATCTTAGAGCATATTTATTCGTCCACTTACTTGACCATTCTTCCAGAATTATATCTGCTAATTCTTTCGATGGAACCAGGATATGAAAGTGTGAATTATACGTTCTTTTAGATGGATTGAAGTTACATTCTAATGATTTAATTGCAACCAATTTTGGACCTTTTCTTCTTTGGTGTCTTTTCCTAATTTTTTCGGATATTTTTTTGAAGGTCCGTTTTGTATTTCGCATTCGACCATATAACTTGTAAGCAGGGCATGATTTCGCAGTAAGAGTAATAAAATGTGGGTCGGGCCAAGTCTCTACAACAGGAAGATATTTGTTAATTAGTTCGGCTTTTCGATTCCCATTGCAGACCGTGCAAATTCGATTCTTACAATAGACTCCATGTAGTTTATTATCGGAAAGGATAATTCGATCCAAACAATGATATGTATTCCATAAAGTCCTCACCATTTCTTTGTCTCCTTTACTCCTGGCATAATCAATAAGTGGCAATACCACTTTATTGGTCACAAGCTTCTTCTTAGCTTTCCTTTTTAGTGTTGACACATCAGAAACATCAGACCCTTTACCTATCAACTCAACAGGATCTTTCGCCATTCTCGTTGTCCCGAGTTGTACTAACGTATTAAACTAATGTAATAATCCATTCATTGGATACCAAAGTGAAAATCTCAAAGTCAATTTTTCAAAAAGCTTACTAAGAAAAACATGGGGAACTCTCGAATGAGAATTCCCCAAAATTTAACAGAATCAATCGTAGGAAAAAAGGGTAATCTCCCAAATTCCTAAAAATCAAAAGTGCATTATTTGGATCCTTGGTGATTCCGCTACTTCTTCAAACTTCTGAGTAAACGCACGAAATGATTCGGTATATTGTCTTCCACCTGCAGGATCATTGATGCGTAATGATGTTCCATCTGGAGTACCATCACCAAATATTCCTCTAATGACTCTTGCATGAATTGCCCACAAATCACCTGGAGCTTCATCTGCTATTGCGACAATTGGGCCATGAGTTTCGATCAATGACCTTAGACCGCTCACAGTATAACTCATAGGAAATTCTATTCCCATTCCACAAGCCGCTGCGAAATCTTCGTGATCTGCAGCCTTTAAACCTTCATTGGCATCGAACATTGCGCGATAATTAGCACCTGCCTGGTCCATTGCATCCTGAATGCTGTAACTTACTTTATCCCTCCATGACATCATCATGGTTGCAACCGTTGCCCAGCAAGTCATATTAGAAGGTTGGGCAATTATTGGAACCAAACCTGGAACGGTATAATCAAAGTTTGTTTCCTGGGTCCCTGTCTGTTCAGAATCATTAACCTCAATACTCTCGTCCGCCCTGTTAATCTTTATATTAGGTGACTTCTTTTCGGTTTGTGATTTAATTAATTCCTTGACTTCTTTTTCTTCTGTCAGGTTCTTCTTTTTATTCGTTGGCTCACCCACCATAGAGCTCAAGGCACTGTATGCAAGTTTGTTGGCCTGATCACTTGATATTTGTTTTTTACCTTCAGCTTCTTTAATCGTTTTAAGTGTTTTGCCAATGTCTTTTTTCATTGCACTTTGTTTTTTGAGATCTGCAGCCATACCTGCCAATGCAGTCACATTTTTTGCATTCATTTCCAATGCTTTTAATGCATTAGCCTGAGTGCCAGCAAGTCCTGTAATATCCTTAAATACATCACTTTTACCTAATAGGTTCAATGCGGCGGTCAATCCGGTAGGATCAGGTGCGGCTGGTGTATTCTGCATATTAATGATACTTGATGGAAGATCTTTTACTTGTAAATCTCCTGTATCTGATCTTCTACTCTCAGTTGAAACAGGATTAATAGATGTCGGTTGAGTTCCACACGGAACCTCATTAAATCGCCAATGTTTTGTTTCATCTATTTCTTCACAACTGTTGCATTTCCCCATTACTGACTCGGCATATACTCCTTTAGTAGGCACGCTGATTCGGAATGGATCAGGATTTGTTGTAGGTTTATAATAAGACATTAAATCCTCAACTTTTCTGAAAACCGGATCGAGTCGCTCACCCGCTACAACTTTGAGGACAATATTGTTTCCTACTATTCCAAGGATTTTATTTTCAACAACACTTGAAACGCTCTTCCCTCCAGAATTAGGCGCAATATAACCATCAAGCAAACCAAACAAGCGACTTGAATCGAGGCTTGACCATATTACTTTGTGTGCCATTTCCATGTGTTCATTCAAAAAGCTCACAAGTGCAGCAGCAGCTTCCCGGTCCTCTTTACGAGGATTTCTTAGTTCTTTATCTGATAATGGAGTATACATTAAAGCTGCATCTGTATTCTCAACAACTTCAATATTAGGGAAGTTAATCTCAACCTTAACGGTATTAATGATATCATTATTTACTTTCCCGTTACGGATTATGGCTTCATTCAGATGTTTTGTTCTGTAATACAGGAAAACTGAATTCAGGATAATTTTTGACTCAGCCTTGACTACTGTATTAGCCCGAAATCGTAAATGTTTGATCTGACGCCTGGTAATTTGAGGTACTGTACGACTTGAAATATTAACTTTCATTGGAATACCTCTTCTATAATTGGAAAGCACGGTCAGATCAAGGTCCAATTTAACTTCGTTCCCATCCTCATCAATACCATAGACATCCAGTTTTTCGAAAAATGCTCTAACAATATTTGGTGCATATTCTGATTCGAAGATCGCATCCTTCTCAGATTCAGTCAAAGGAACCTCGCGTTCAAGAGAAAACTTCATGAATCCGCCAAACCATGGAAAATGTTTCCCTAAATCTATTTTTTCTGTTTTTGTGGCTTCATCAATTTCACTTATGTAAGGTCTTTTCAGAGAGAAAGAAATGGAAAAATTGCCACGAAAGTCTTCAATCATCTCATCAGCATAACTACCAACAGGTAAATCCGAATCGGCATAATTATTTGATATTCTTTCAATCGCGTCAAATCCGCGTAATAATTTCCTACCATAAATAAAACGTCGTAAAGTATTTTTCCAACGTAAAACTTTATCATGATCAAACAGGCTCATTGGAAGCGGAACAAAAAGACACTCCTGAACATCAACAAGTTCTTGTTCGATGGCATAGTGCTTTAGTACCTCGAAGTATTCTATGGTTAGTGCATGACAATGGTTATTGTTTTTTACAACTTCTGTTTGGACCGTCATTGTCTCATTTTGACCAACCGTTTGAATCACCGTACTACGCTGTGTGCGAAGTGATGAAGCAGATTGAGAAATACTATCCTGCAGACGATTCAATGTGCTTCCTGAAAGGTTTCTTGCTGAGCTCTGATTGGCATTAGAACGAGAAGAAGCCCCGGAATGTGACACACCACCAAATAAACCGCCAATCGCACCAAAAATTCCACCTCCAATTCCAGCACTTGTTCCGCTCGTTTTATTGTAAGAACTCGCATTGATATTTTCTCGCAATGAGGAATTCATAATTTCACTAATATCTCTTTCTCTCGAGATATCAGCCTCAATGGATTCTGCAACTGCTTGCTCTTCACTTCGTCTTGCACGCTCTTCCCTATCCCAGTCTATGATTGCAATTTGTTTTTCCTGGCAAGGAGCCAACGGTAAACTGTAAAGTAAGTCTCCTAATGAGTAACCATCAGCTTTCCACCTCTGTTTAAAATGCAATATGTGTCCATGGGCAATAGTAGTATTTTCATAGACAGTTGGAGTTTCATCCCAGTCAACAGCATTTTCAACAGTAAGATCTTTACGACCAGGATGATTTGATATATATGCTTGTTCAATCTTCTCTATTTTGTTTATTGCGGCATAAATTTGTCTCTTCAATGAGAGCAAGGAACTTTTAATCTGACTATAATTTTGAATAAAATAGTCATCTTCCAGAGTGATAAGCATATTTGATCCGGACAAATAGAAGCTATGAAACTGCTCTAAAAGGTTAAGAAATGAAGAGATACTGGTAACATAAGTATCATAGTTGGAACGAATCGTCAAAATCTCACCAAGGGAAAAAACAGCTTTGTTTCGCAAGGTCTCTTTTGTGTCTTCAAATTGCTGAATCAAACACATAATCCCCATCGTATCTATAGTCTTAGGAGGAGGACAAGGTTCAAAGTTGAATATGCCATTCTCACTTGCTTCAGCCAATTCTTTAATCAAACGACGCAAATAGCCTAAAACCTCTTCCTGATCTTGAGATTCTTCTGTAATTGTATCAATGTCCTGAATTAACTTATCAGTACGTTTTTGCATTACTTTAATGAGCCCAGAATCAACAAACGGCTGACTCATTAAAGCATCAAGTTCATCTATAAATTGTTTAAACTCTTTTGCAAGTTTTCTATTGGTAGAAACAAAATTTGTGTACTTTTTGGTATGTCCCAATAATGAAAGTATAGTTTCACGATTCAGTGAATCAGACGATGTGATTTTATCGCAATACGTTTTTTCATCCTGCAAACCGTGTTTGCCGCAATAAGCGGCGGCAAGTTTTTGATGTAATTCCTGCAGTTTGGCTTTTCGCTTTGCCTGGTCAGCTAAGAGTTTTACAATCGCACTGAAATCGATGCCCTTTTTTTCTAACATTAGATCCTTCGTAGTCATCTTTAGATTGGTAACTCCGGCTGGAACCTTTAGATAGTATGTTGGAGCAGTGTAATTATTCGATGCTATATTTTCTGCTGAATCCACTGTTCTGGTTGGTTGAACATCATCCTTCTGTATTTCAGATTTTTCCTCGTCAACGGTATAAGGGATTACATCTAAGGATTTCATGGAGTTTCTAAGACGTCCGAATACTGTAAATAATTCATCAGATATATTGAAAAGTTCTGACTTTATGTTTTTGCTTTCTTTAGAAGTGATTGTTAGGCCTTTTATTTCAGGCTCTGTGGTTCTAACAGTATGATAAAAGCTAAATTCCTCTAGAGTTCTATTTGGTACTGTGAAGTCAACACATTTACCACCAAGATCTTGAGAGAAAGATGGACTGTTCACTAAATCGGAAGCATCCGGTAAAATAGGAGTGCTTTTAGAGCATAATGTTTCATCCTCCAACTCGGAAAGATCCGTAACAAGTATGAGATTGTGGGGGATCTTTTTATTTTCCAAATGAAATGGAAGAAGTGAATTTTCAAGACCCGCAATTATACCATATGCCTTCTCAAAGGTTTTATTTGGAGCTTTGCCATAAAAATATCCTTCAACTCCTGTTTTAACGCTTAAAACTGCCTGAAAACTCTGGTCTCCAACCTCCGCATCAGGTGTCTCTGATGCCATTATTACAATTTGCACTCCGCAGGCTTTCTTTTCACCTGATGCATCAATAAGTTTTCCAGAAAGTTTGAAAAAATCGCTTTCTACCGGATCATCCATATTAAATTGTATGACCTTTGGATCTACCTGGATAATTAGAGGCTTAGTATCATCCAGCTCATTATCAGGAATTTCTGAAGCATGCAAACTTCCATAACTATATATTTGCTTACCTAACTGTTCGCCATCAGGTGCAAAGACAGAAATAGTAATTGATTGTGAACTTAATAATTCTTCTTTTGGAAGAAAGAATCTAAAAGTCCCATTCTGATTTACGTCAATGCGATCTTTGCTGAAAACCGAGTTCTTATCGATTTCCTGAGTGTAAGTAACATGAAGATAATGCCCGATATATTCATCTGTTATCGGTGAATTATCGGTTGGCTTTAATAAGCCATTAATACTAAGTCTGTTCATAATTGGTCCTCCATTTATATTGATTACATTAAAATTAGGGTACTATAATGAATGCAAAATAGGCTAACCATGAATGTAAATAGGTGATATTACTTTGGTATCATATGGTGTCTAATAAGGTTTTCTTAATTAGCAAAGTGCTATTAAGAAATGATTTAATGGTATATACAATTTAGTGAAAAATTGCTGTAAAAGCAAAACATAGCATCTATTAAACTATCAATTTGGAGTCATTGAAAAAATGTTCTCAGTCTAAAAGGTTTTAAAATTCTGATTTGTAAGAATGAACTACCTCGCAGCAGAGCTGTCGAGGTATCAGCATGGAGTATCATTTTCCAAACGAAGCAGAGCTCCGGGGAACTAACCCCCTGAGATTAGATTATTTGTGATCTTTAAATTTTATTGTATTTTGGTTTATCAAGAGAACAGCAATACACGGCAAAGAAGCTCTATGAAAATTGTTTTAAACAATGAATTTTAATTTTTAATAATAAATCTGCGTCTCTGCTCTTTGTATTCCTCCCAATCAAATCCTTTTAAGAATTCACCCGCTGCTTTAGCTCCTCTTATAAATAGATCAATTTTATCCTCATCTGAAAGGTTAAAGTTCAACCAATTATGATGCCCAACATCTATACTATTTATCAAAAATTTATAATCAGGATTTTTTAAGATAAAGTCATAATCATGAAGATGACGTATGAATTAAAGATTGCTCCAAACATGCTAAGTGGATTTTTACTTCATTAACTTTATTCCGATCAATACCGAGCTTAACTCCAAATGCAGGTAATCTTGGTATTACATTTTTTTGTGAAATATATCTATTGGAAAATTAGACATTATGCCTCCATCTACAAAAAACACCTTTCCCGGTATGCTGCCTTTATATCCAACTAATTCATTCCAATTATTCATTAAAGTAATCAGAGGCAATCAGCCCGCGATAAGAATTTCTTTAAAAAATATTTGCTTACTATCAGAACAGATTTTTTGCTATTTCCCGAAGTAAATCACTTAACATTGATATTTCTGCCTCCAGGGTCATTTTTCCAATATCCTCATCCTTTATAATGGCATCAATGATAGCATTTTTGTCCATAGGTGAGCCAGTCATGGTTTGCATGGTAAAGTCAGGACCCTTTTTTATTCTCTCAATTACAAGTATTTTTTGTTCTTCCCGGGATAAATTTGCAACGGGTATTATTTTCTCTTTTCCAGAAATAATTTCATCGTACATTATGAATTTATTCCGGTTGACATCGTAACACAAAGGTTTCGCTTTATTTCTGCTATCAATTTGTGGTAATCCCATCACAACGGTATTTTTAATGATTAAAGGGTACAAAAGGGGTGCAGTACCCCTTTTGTTTCAAAAAGCAAAATTATTGTTAATCCACTAAATCACCAAGTTCTACCATTTTTTCCTGTTGAGCCAATGATTTCAATGGCAAACAGATTTTGACAAACTTGTATGGGCTTATTTTTGTTGCAGGATCTCCATGTAAACGCATATGGTCACGGTCATAGGTAAGCCAACTTGCAGTTGTAGTACCTGGAACCATGGCTATCGCGGCATTAAAGGCGCTGATGGCAGCATTAAAAGCTTGTTGTGCAGTTGAGCCATTGGCCATATGAATATCAAATGTACTGTCACATATTTTAAATAAATCAACCTCGTTGACAGGAGTTGACGGATCATCCCAAACAAAAGTGAAGTTTTCATCATAACCTGCATAACATTTTGCCCCCTTGGCAACCGTATCAGGTCCAAGTTGCGCCGCCGTCCTGCAACTTAAAAAATGAATTGCCTTGTCCTTAACTTCTGCGGCATCATACTCCCCTACCTTTAGAATGTTTTCTCCGGCATGACCCGTATAACGATTGTAATTACCATGGCCAATACCACTAATGTAGTTTGTCAAAGGCTTTTTGGCCGTATTTACAAAGTTGGTCCTTGTATCATTGGTACCCTGATTTACAACCACATTAAATCCTTTTGATTGAAACACCGGGTGTACATTATTAATGCGATAGGTTGCAAAAGATGATGTGATTCCATCCGTCGTATTTTCGCAAAAGAGAGCCGTTGTTTTTACCTTGAACCAGAAACATTTTCTAATTACACGCCAGTCTGGAATCTCCGGTATTCGCCTGATTGGAATTTTGGGAAATTTCGGAATTGTCCTCAATTTCAATGCGTTTATTAATTCAGTGCAATATTGCATCTCAGCATTCACAGCAACCTTTCCAAATTCAGTCTGGTCTTTGATGTTTTTAATTACTTCAGACTTGGTGTAAGTTCCCATATTGAAAATACCAAGTTTGAAATCTGGTTCTTTCTCATACCTTTTCATGGCAAGGTCAATCTTTTTCTCATCACTTAATGCATGTAGTGAGAATGATGTCATCCTTGTTTTTTGTGCCACCTCTTTGACCGTCATAAATTTTCCGGTGTCAGAAAGCATCAAGGGCTTTCGGGCAGCATAATCTTTAAAATTTAATCTTCCAATCTTCATAATAAAAGCGTTTAGTAATTCCTACTCTGTTTATGGCTTTTCGGATTCGGCCAATACGTATTTAGTGTCGGTTCATCGCATTTTAGGTGTATGAGTAACTTAACTGGGGTTAATGATGGTGTGTGGATCAGAGAATTTGTTAAACCCAATTCTCGATTTGAATCATGAACAAAAGATTAAATGTTACTTAAATTGTGCTGGTCATTTTTACCTTTTTGCAGGTATATCGACATTTGAAATTCAATCATTTGATAAATCCGGAAATGATATGTAACCCTGGGTTCTGCATATTAGGGTTGTACGATTTAATGGTTCCACAATTAAAGGTATTAATTATTTGGATGCAAGTCAAGTATATAATTGAATACGGGAAGCCTTTCCCGATAAACATTAACCGGATTGCTGTACGCTTCCAATCTGCTATACGCAAATTAAACTACCCTCTATGCACAATTAACTGGTTGGCACGAACATGTCATAATTGCTGGAGTTATAGATCATCCATAAATCAGATTTGTGGTAAAATGAGCCAGCAAAGAACTGGCGTTTAAGGTCCTGTAAGAAATTTTCCCTGGTAACGGTATTTATCGAACTAACGTTACGCGTTGAAAACAAATTTTTCTTGCAATTCAGAATGATATAACAACAATCGTAAACACATTCAGACTATTCTCAGATAGACATTCCAAGTGAATTGAGTTTGTTTGCCCTGCATTTCGTTAAATATTTCGTAACTTTCTTATGGACAAAAACAAATCATCATGAAAAAAATTATTCCCCTAGTGACTTTTATCTTTCTATTGATCACCCCATTTTCTATGTTCTCCCAACAAAATGAAAGAAACTTAATGAACCGCGAATTACAGCAAAGACCCCTTAGTATTCAGGTATATAACTCCAGGAATGAAAAACATGTTCAAGAAAGACGATTAAGATCCTTCCAATTAAAGCCAAACGAAACAAAGGCTGTAGTTGAAATCGGAAAACAATTGTTGGAATTAGATCGTCAGGATGTTCCACAAATTCAAACGATTCCTTCAATTCGAAAAATATATATGCTCCCGGAGCTTTATATAGCCAAGATTGCCGGAAGTAATGAACAAATAAAATATCAGATTCTTATTCTGGATTCAACACCACTTCGTTATGATTTCGACAAAGGAACGTTCGATGGAGTTTTACAATTCATTCCCATTGAAATGAACACAGCGGGTACTAATCCCGTTCAAAAGGAACTTTCCAGTCCTGAAGAGATCATCATCAAATACGGTGCGAAAAGTGAAACAATTAAACTTCAATACGTAAACTGGCCACCAATTGATTTCAATGTAAGCACATCAACTGCATTGGATTCTTTTGAGGTTAAAGTGCAAACCATATTAAAACCATTAGGATATAACCAAAATATGGTAGTTGAGCCTGCCATCGTTTTAACAACGCCAAGGGAAAAAATACAGGGATTAGGTGTTCAGACAATACCGGTTCATGTTTCATTAAAAGGGGTAACATCTTATGATCCTCCCGTAAACATAACAGTAGCATCCTCGCGGGGTAATGTGGAGAATGCCCATGTCATATTAGCCGACGGTAATCCCAAAGAAGTAAGAATACGGTCGGAAAATATTGGAAAATTTAATTTAGTGGTTATTAATTCAAATTTTCGAAGTAATTCTATTGAAATAGAATCTGTTTTCCCCTGGCTGTTTTTTGTTTTGTCAATTTTAGGAGGATTGATCGGTAGCCTCGCAAAATCTTTGAATAAAACTGGAACTGTTGCGGTAAAAGCACTTGTTATTGGAAGCATTTATGGATTAATCATTGCTACAGCTTACTGGGGTCTTGGAATTAATTTAAGTGTGATTAAATTCGATATTAATGGTATAAACGAAATTATGGTACTGGCCCTTGGTTTAGTGGCAGGCTATTTTGGTATTAAGGAACCGTGAATAAGACAAATTCTCGATCCAAAAATCCTGAAAATTAATGAATCAGTGGCGAAAATAAGTGCTACCATAAAAGACTTTTATGATTCAAGCCACAAGATCACTGCTGATCAAAGTTCAGTGATCGACAAGTCGATGAATGATTTCAAATGCATTTGAAAAAATCGGACTTAACTCGTATGGATGATCCCCTTTAAAAATGGTGTCTTGTTTATTCCACCTGAATTTGCATTTGCTGAAAGAAATGAACTAAAACATTACCCGTTGTTTATATAATAGTAGTAATTTTATATAAGAACATTGGTTTTATAAGATTATCGTCAAGAGCAGAGGAGCATATATGAAAAAAATATTAGTTATAGATCCAGACTCATTTACATGCGAGCGGATCGTCAATAACCTTAACAATAATAATTTTGATGCCAAAGGAACCGGTTCGGGAAAATCAGGCCTGAAATTGATCGAAAGCGAACGCTTCGACCTGGTCATAACGACATACCGTTTACCGGGCACCAACGGATTAAAATACCTTCAGAAAATAAAATCATTAAAACCACTTCTTCCCGTAATATTTATTACGGCTTATGCCGAAGTGCGGCAGGCTGTTAAGATGATTAAATCGGGAGCGTTCGATTACATTGCCAAACCGGTGCACATGGATGAGTTAGTCAATGCCATAGATCGTGCACTGGCACCAAAATCGGGAACAGAAGATATTATGTCGTTTCGTAAAAATTTTGTTACGGGTAATTGCGAAGCGATCGAAGAAGTGATGAATTATGTTAGCGTGGTTGCTCCAACCAATGTTACCGTACTAATTGAGGGCGAAACAGGAACCGGAAAAGAGTTCATTGCCAAGGCACTGCACTTTGCCAGCGAGCGCTCGAAAAAACCTTTTGTAGCGGTCGATTGCGGAGCCATTCCCAAAGACCTGGCCAACAGCGAGCTTTTCGGCCATATCAAAGGTGCATTTACAGGTGCCATTAAAGATAAAGATGGCTATTTTGTACAGGCAAACGGGGGAACGCTTTTTCTCGACGAAGTAGGGAATTTATCGCACGACAACCAGGTGAAACTGCTGAGGGCATTGCAGGAAAGATACATTCAGAAGGTAGGCGACAATAAAAAAATAAAAGTGGATGTGCGCGTTATTACCGCATCTAACGAAGCGTTGATGAATCAAGTGGAAACCAATGAGTTCCGCGAAGACCTGTACCATCGACTGAACGGATTTAAGATCATACTTCCACCTCTGCGCGAGCGTGGAGATGACATCATGGAATTTACTGACTTTTTTATTCGAAGAGCCAACCTGGCGTTTAATAAAAAAGTCAAAGGTTTCGACGATACTTCAAAGTCACTTATTTATAAATACAACTGGCCGGGAAATATTCGTGAACTTCAAAATGTTGTTAACCGAGCCGTGCTTTTAAGCCAATCGGAGTTGATTCATAAAGAACAGCTTCCTGATATTATTCGTGAACATATAGCCACCTACGATACGGATGAAACAGTTGACATTGACAATCCAACTGAACTGAAAGCCGCAACGGTTCGAACGGAAAAAGAAGTCATCTCAAATGCGCTCATCGAGGCCAATTACAACAAATCGAAAGCGGCAAAAATGCTGAATATCGACCGTAAAACGCTCTATAACAAAATCAAGCAGTACGATATCGAGATAATAAAATAGCCCAAATTCAATCATGGATACGGGTATAAAAAAACACCGGCTGAAAATGTCAACCGGTGTATTTGTCTTATTTAATTTTTACTATTGTGTCCCAATCGGCTAGTATAAAAACGGATGTTCGTTAAGCTCGAATGTAACGGGAATTACGGCAAGTGAAGCTACATCAATGCCTTCAACTTCGGCGGGCTCCCAGTCACCCGAGGTTTCTTTTACTGCCGCAACAGCCTGCTCACGAAGATCATCAACATACCTTTCAACTGAAGATTCAATATTGGTTGAAGTGGTTGCAAAAGGAATTCTACCTTCATCATCCACAATTACTTTTACATAAATTGTTCCTTCAACTCCCCAGTCTTTAGCGCCTTCGGGATACTCAAGATGTCTCAACAACTCGTTCTCAAGTGCTTTTTCACCTTTCGAATAGCGGGCATGATCATCAACGTCATAGAATACGCCTATGCGGTCTGATTTTGCATTTATCATATTGCGTTTGCTATTCAGATCGAATAAAACAATCTCCAGACGCTTACGATCAATATCATTATCAACACCTGTTACAACAACATCACTCACTTTTCCATCCTCCAATTTATATTTATATGTAAAGGCTGGATAAGCTTCAATAATGTCGCCGATCTGCTCAACGTAATCCATGTGCTGGTGTTTCATTTTACTTATATCGTCACCCGATGTCATCATGCCATTTTGGGCACTCGCAGTAAGCACTGCTCCTGAAAACATAAGTGCACAGGTTATTAAAAATGTTTTTACAATTTTTTCGATTCTAAGAATTCTCATAATAATTTACTAACTCCTTCTTTTTTAAATTCAATTTCTACTTGTAATTCGTTAATTCCACAATTACCACAGCCAGTTTTGTTATCAGGTACCAGAAAAAAGTTCCTGTTGTCAGCATTAAATCAAGCTGTTCGTAACTGTTCTATTACCTTTATATTTACACCGAATGTTACGAAAATTTCATGCCAGCTTCCCTGAATCAGTATAAAAATATGCGAATATTCAGCGCAGTTCAGCGTATGATACATTTGATTTAAATGTTGAGTATAATTTAAAAATAAGTGCCTGAAAACAACATCCCGATTAGCAGTTATCCTTTTAATTTCAGACATTTATATCTTTTATTGTTAAAAAGAATACATCGTTAAATTTCAATAAAATAGTGGGTTCGCTTGTAATAAATGATATACAGGAAAATAGTCTGTTTAAAAAGTTTTGATTCTTCAGATTATCCGGTCTTTTTATGTGGAATATCTTCACAAAGTATTTGATTTTCCACACTGTCTGCTTCTCGTATACAATTCAAATTTAACTTAAGGTATAGCTTTAGCCCCATGTTTAATACCTTTTGATTTTTATTTTCAGTGTGTAACTACCAAATGGAACGGCTCTTGTCATTTCATCGATAAGATCTTTAAAAAATATATCATGAAAACAATAATTTTAAGTGACATTGGAAATTCAACTGATACAATTATTCCCTACGGACTACGACTGGCCCGTGCACTGGAACTGGAAGTGGACATAATTCACGTTATCGATCCGCGGATCCACCAGGGCACATACAGTTCAGTATCTGATTCGCAAAGCATCAGCCCGGGGAATACATTGAGTCATGCCGAAATAATCCAACATGAAAAACACCGAATTTCAAGGGATATGAATAAACTGTTAAGCGGCGAAGCCTCACGATTGAATTATCCATTAAAACTTAACAGGATAGTTGCAGAGAACAGTCTGGAAATTGAGCTCGAACACAGAATTAATCTTGAACCGAACAGTTTACTGGTTATAAATGGATCAAGCAACCAGGAAATGTTCGAAAATACAGCGGAAATTGTTCGCCTCACCAAAAAGCTGGGCGTGCCAGCCATTGTGGTTCCACCGGGAGAAAAATTTACAACCATTAAGGATGTGCTGATGCCATTGAATCTTAATAGAAACAATTATACTTCGATAAAAAAGTTGAAATTTTTATTCGATCACTTCCCGATGACAATCAATGCGGTTGGAGTAGCTTCGAAACGTGATTACACGGAACTGGAACTAAAAGCAATTGCCTGGCGCGATGTAGCAAAAGAATATCTCCTGCCCGGTTCGAAAGTCCGAACAAATATTCTCGAGGGAAAAGATTTCATCAACACAATCAACAATTATTTTCACCGAAATAATCTCGATCTGCTAATGATGGTTAACGATACCAACGACAGTAAATTGGCTGTTTCGAATACTATTCAGTTCCTAAAAACCATCAAAAGTCCGGTATTGATTTATATGCCAAATTAGAAACGAATAAACGAACTTGCAGATTCATGAAAAAAGAGCAAATGAATATCTTAATTACAGGAACCAGTTCGGGCCTTGGTTTTGGACTGTCAAAATATTATTTGGAAAGGGAACATCGTGTATTTGGCGTCAGCCGCCGATCAAATCCAGACCTGAACCGTTTTGAGAATTTTTCATTTCTGTCGCAAGACATTTCCGATTTTGCCAATCTGGAGAAAAACCTGGTCACTTTTCTCAACAAAACCACAATTCTTGATCTGGTGATCCTGAATGCCGGAATGTTGAACGAGGTAAAAGACATGAAAGATACCGGACTCGACGAAATAGAAAAGGTAATGAATGTAAACGTCTGGTCAAATAAGATCATTATTGATGCACTTTTTAAGCACCTTGAAAAAATTGGCCAGATAGTGGCTGTTTCATCGGGAGCTGCAGTTAGCGGTTCGCGTGGATGGAATGCATATTCCCTTTCGAAAGCCACATTGAATATGCTGATTCAACTGTATGCAAATGAGCAAGTCAACACGCATTTTTGTGCACTGGCTCCCGGACTGATCGATACCGGCATGCAGGAATATGTTTCGGGTTTACCTGACGAAATGAATTATCCGACCATAGCACGTTTAAAAGAAGTGCGCGCATCAGGTGAAATGCCAGGCATTGAGGAAGCAGCAAAAATCAATGCACGTGCTATCGAAAATGTACGGGAATACAAAAGCGGTTCATTTCTCGATGTACGAAAAATGTAAGCCAACTGTCAGTTTTATTCCTGTAGAAATATTCCACACGTCAAACCAAAGATTACACACTGGCTTTCTTCATCAACTTTTCTCACAATATTCCACTTCTGTAAATATCTGTTTTACTGAAGCTTAATGTTCTCTCGTAATTCAAGCTCAAATGTTCGGTGCTTGGTATGAATATGGCAGGTCTTTTATAAATTAAAACAGAAAAGTTATGAAACCATTACCAGAAGAAATTGTAAAGAAAAACATCATTGACCGGCTAAGCAATAACGACGCAGTAAATATTAATAAAATTCATGTGACCGTAGTAAAAAACCAGGTACTGCTTGAGGGACATGTTCCAACCTACAGCGGGAAAATCGAAGCATTTCGTGATGCCACCGAAGCCGCAAAAGGACTTGATGTGATCAACGAACTTCAGGTGCATTTTCAGCCAAGCAAGCCAACCGTTTCCGACCGTGAAATCCTTGAGAATATTCACCGGTATTTTCAGTGGCAGAAAAGCATTAATCCATCCAATGTCAAAGTGAATGTAAACCACGGGAAAGTGTTCTTGTCGGGTTATGTCACAAATTTGAGCGAAAGTATTGCTGCCGAAAAAATAGTCAGTTCGACCAAGGGTGTTACGGAGTTGGACAACCGAATTCATGTACGTCCCGAAATGGTGAGCAATGACGAAACAATCTTGCGGGAACTGCACGATGCTTTTGAAAAAAGCGCCTTAATCGACGATCAAAAAATAAGAACCAATGTAGACAGGGGAATTGTACACCTTTCAGGAGTTGTGGCCAATGATCCCATAAGAAAAGAAATTGAAGAACAAGCCTTACATGTGAAAGGCGTAAATGAAGTGATCAACAGAATTACAGTGGGGTAGATCCCTGCTGGTCAGCACGAAATAATTTTCATGAAGAAAGACGATAAAACGTTGTTATACCGGTTAAAACTGAAAGCGATTCGTTTTTACTGACAGTTCCCGGGAAAAAGGGAAATACCAAAGCTTTGTACCTTCGGAAGTCATTATTATTATTCTGGAATAAGAAGCAGGATTATATAGAAAAAACCGGGGCTATCCAGCCCCGGTTTTTTCATGTCATGACGGTTCTTTTATGATTTTTTACGACCGTAGTAATCGTAAAGTACTTCTTCATATTCAGCATTAACAGGCTCAGCCTCGTCAAACTCCGGCGAGTTCTTTATTGATTCTTTCGGCAGCTCAATGGTCACTTTGTGATCCATAAAATTAATCTCATCGAGCAATTCAATGGGTAGTATCACTTTACGACTCCAGGGAACAAGCGTTTTGGTGTCGATCACTAAATGCAGGATTTGCCAGTCTTCGTCGTCAATGATCAGATCCACGATCTGGCCAAAAGTATCGTCAATGGCATCGATTCGGTAACCGAGTACCTCATTGAAACTGCGTAAACTCGTATCGATGTCTTCTTCTTTGATCACCTTCTTAGGTGCCTTAAACAGGTTGCCAGGATAAAAAATGGATTCCTGTCCGCCGTAAGCTGCCGTGTTTACCATCCAGTAAGGATGCATATCATAATGGTCGACCAGGCTTTTTTCATACTTTCTCGAAACCGGCATATCAAAGCTCAGGTCGGGCGATTCCTTGATGCTTTCTACTGTCAGTTCAATTGGAAAATGTTGATTTTTCCAGTCAGGCTCTCCCAAAAACATACGTGGAATCAGCACCCTTTTCTCGGCAAAAAAATTTCCGAGTTCTGCTTCCAGGTATCGAATTGACCAACTGTGGTCATCAAATAAAAAATTCTTTACTTTTCCTTTCTCTCCGTTTTTGGCTTTTATCGAATAGCCAATCAATTCATTCAAACTCCGTTTCATATTATTAAAATTTTTTCGTTTTATATACATTGCCTGCCTGAAGGACAGGCAGAAACCATTAATGCCCCAAAACATCAGGGCTTATTCCTCTTATTTGCGAATATGAAGCATAAAAACTACATTTTGGCTTCAAATCTTATTGCTACCTTCTTAAAAAATCAGATGGCAATTGGGGGCCAGTTGTCTAATTGGTATTTGCCGGATTATTAAAATCGATTGAGTGCTGCCGGTTCTTTATCCGGGTGGATGTGAACATTCCTCCGGCCTCATTGAAAGCTTTGTCGAAAGAACGTATGGACGCAAATATCTTTTTTTCCATTTCTTTCAATCTCTCCTCAGCACTAAGTTTTAGGGTATTAATGACATTGTACTGGTGGATAATATCGTCCCGAATGGCCTCAAGGTCGGCAATCGTTCCTTCAAGATCCGTGTCACGTTGGTCGTTATCGAGCTGCCTTTTCAGACGGGAAATCTTACCGTTTATCTCACCCAATCGCTTATTAATCTCCGCTTTTAAATCATGTGCTTTCATAATAATAACGTTTTACCTTTTATTGTTCGAATAATGTGCCACACGATCGAAGAAAAATACAAAGAGCGCTAATGATTTGATTTACAGGACTCAGATGAGTCCAGAAAAGTATTCTATGGTTTTAATTCCACAATTTTTTGTGGAAAAAATGCACAAGAAATGTGGAGGCACCGGACAAAAACGAAGAATCTATACTATTGTACAAGCATTCAACTGCATTTATGCTAATTGTAGTAATTTTCAGCAGCTTTTTATGACAAAATTGCTGAATAGACGATGAGCGGGATCTTGCTTTTTTCGACAGTTACCATCACCCTTGCACTGGTTTCTTATTCGATCGGTGTGTGGTCAGAACGAATCTCTCGTTTTCTGCAAGCTTGGCATGTCTTCATGTTCTGGACAGGTTTTTTGTTTGATGTATCCGGAACTGTAGCCATGCATTTTATTTCGGAGGATGCTTTCAATCTTCGCGATCTGCATACGCTCACCGGACAAATCGCACTTTGGCTGATGCTGGCACATGCCCTATGGGCCACGCTTGTTATGCGTAGTAATAACACCAAACTTCGAAAAAAATTTCACCTTTACAGCATCATTGTATGGATGGTTTGGCTGGTTCCTTACATGGGGGGAATGATCATGGGAATGAAGCATGGATAAGTATCGAAAATTACAAAGCAGTTAACAAAGTACCTTTAAACTTGTTATGAATAAAAACCAAATAACGACAAAGATGAAAAAACTATTCATTACAAAAGTTGGTAAGTTCAACCTGAATCTCGGGCTGTTGATTCTGCGCCTCTCGGCCGGAGGTTTTATGCTCACCCATGGTTATCCAAAACTGCAGCGACTGATGGCTGGAGAAATGCGTTTTGGCGATCCGCTGGGACTGGGCCCTGAAGTATCACTGGTACTGGCCGTTTTCGCCGAGTTTTTTTGTGCGATCCTGGTAATGCTTGGGCTGGGAACCCGGCTGGCGGCTATTCCGCTGATCATAACCATGGCAGTGGCTGCTTTTATTGCCCACGCCGCCGATCCCTTTGGCCGAAAAGAAATGGCACTGCTTTACATGATAAGCTTTGTAGTACTTCTGCTTACAGGTAGCGGTAAATTCTCGGTCGACTATTTTCTGGGCCGCAAAAGATAAATTATTTTGAAAGATGTCAATTCTTATCATCCTGTTAGCTTTTTTACAAATGAATACGCTGGTACTTTATGATTTTTCGAAAGCGGACAAACTAAATGGTTGGTTCATTGTAAACGATGATGTGATGGGTGGCCGCTCTGCCAGTTCGTTTAGCACAAATGAAAATGGAAATGCTGTTTTTGAAGGACAGATATCGCTCGACAACTACGGCGGTTTTTCTTCGGTCCATTATCGCTTCAACTCAATTAATACCAAAGGATTCCGCCATATCTCGCTACGGATTAAAGGCGACGGTAAACGTTATCAGTTACGCATCAAAATCCAGGCGTCGGATTACTATTCCTACATCGCATACTTTGAGACCACCGGTGACTGGCAAACGGTGAAAGTGCCGCTTGCGGCCATGTATCCTTCCTTTCGGGGACGAACGCTGGATATGCCTAATTTTGAAGGAGGTAGAATTGAAGAGATCGCTTTGCTGATCGGCAATAAAACCGAAGAAAACTTCCGCCTGGAAATCGATCGAATTGAACTTACAGAAGATTGAAAATTCAGAAAAGAGCTCAGCAAAAACAATAAGTCAGACGGAAATAGAAAACTAAAAACCATGACCGGCAACAAATATAAAAGGCCTGCCGCCGATCACGTTTATATTGCTTTATTCAGGTAAATTCAACGACCATCCGGGAAGGAACCAGCCTTTCTGGTTTTCAATCTTCCTGATGTGTGTGCTGAATTCCATCCAAAGCTCCCTGAAGGTATCCTCGTATTTCTCACCCAGTGCAGCTTCGTGCTGACGCATGGCCAATTCACTCTCGTCCCTGAACATCAGGATCCACATGGGTGTATCGTAACCCAGCGCAACAGCATAAACATCCCATTCTTCCGTTTCCTCTATACTGTTATAAAATTCAATGTATTTTTTAATCACTCCGGCAGCAGCTTTTTCGTGACCGGAACGCAGGGAAACAAAAAGCCACTCACAGTAAGGGTTGTCCGCCGTTTGACCCATGTTCCCATTGGGATGATACGACAGATCTTTCGCCCAGTGAAGAACACTTTGACGTGTAGTAGACAAATCTTTAAATTCTTTGTCTGCATCGTAGCCGTCCGCCTCCATTTTTGCAACAACTTCGTTGGCTTTGCTGAACACCTCATCAATGCCTCCAAAGTTCTCAATCGGAATGACCCAGTAGATCGAGCTTTCTGCAGTACGATAAGTATACAACGAAATTCCAAAGTCATGTTTCTTCCAGAGATCAACGGCTTTTTGCTGTGCCTCATTAAAGGCTGCCAGATCAGAAGGTGCAACAAACTCTTCGATCACCAAAAAGTTTTCGGGCATAGCAGGTATCTCCTGGGCCCGTGTAATCAAAGTAGCAAACCCTGTAAAAAGGATGAACAAACCGATAAGTAAAAATGATTTTTTCATGATGCTTGTTTTTAGTGAAGTATGTTACGATACGCAGAAAATTGCATTAGGTTCATTAAATTTTTGTAATGTGCATCAAAAGTGGGAATCAAAAGATATGGAATCCAACAAAAGACCTAATTCTCCGTAGAATGCCTAAAAGATTCTGAACATCGAAGGGAACAATATGAATACAATTGTAAAACATCTTATTAAAGGTTTTCTAATCATTGTATCGCCGGTTATAACCTACCTTGTTTTTGCACTTTTATTTTCCCTAATACCCGTAAACCGAAATGCTGTACTGGGTGATGACACAGAAATTTATATCCGCTCGAACGGGGTACACCTCGAACTTCTGCTACCGGTTAAAACAGCTTACAAAGACTGGTCGGAAGTAATCCAAATCGACAGCCGAATAAAAAACCACGTGCACTTTGTTAGTTTTGGCTGGGGCGACAGAAATTTCTACAAGCATACGCCCGAATGGTCGGACCTTACTTTTGGAACTGCTTTTACGGCACTTATGCAGAATAGCCCATCGGCAATGCATGTCGATTTCTACACATCGGTCAATACAGGTAAATTGTGTAAAAAAATTCGTGTCAGCAGCGAACAATATCTGGTGATTGTCCAATTTGTGGATGCAGCATTTCAGCGGGATGAGAACGGACGTTTCATTGAAATTTCTGACCTGCATTATACACAAAACGATGTATTTTATGAGGCCACAGGATCCTATCATCTGTTTTACACCTGCAACACCTGGACCAACCAATGTTTGAAGAAAGCCGGATTAAAAGCCAGCCTCTGGACTCCTTTCGATCGGGGAACACTGTTTCATTACAGGAATGATTAAACTCGGTTGATCCACATTTCGAAATGAAAAATTCGAAATTGTGCCACTCCCCATCCAGATTGCATCCCGATGACTTCACATTTCCTGTTTTGCACTGACGTCATATTTTCTTAAATTATTGCACAGAAACACCGTTTATGCAAAAATTCTACATTGTATTGAGCCTGTTCGTATTTATTTTCAGTTCAGTATCTACTACTGCGGCAGAAGTTGTGCAGTCCGACACCACCCATTCGGATACCACGCTGATGGATCAGTTTCTGGGGCTTTTCCAGGAAAGCGAACTCGACCAGATTCCCGAAACCAAACGTTCGCGGCGCCAGCAGGTCGATGCACTGCTGAAGGCTATTCTCGAAGAACCCGGCAAACTGCAGTTCAGTGGAGTAGCTACAGCCTCGCTGCAGGCACCACTCGAAAAAGATCCGGTATGGAAAGGCGTGGGATCTTTCGATATTTTTGCCTTTGTCAGTTTTGGAAAGTCGACACTGCTGTTCTTTGATCTGGAAGCCGGCGGCGGAAAGGGACCTGATGCATTGATCCCAAATGTCTCTGTACTGAATGCTGATGCAGGCGGCGGAGATGGCGAAGGTAAAAATCTGACAGTGCTGGAGGCATGGACAGAATTTAAAATGCTGCAGGATATTTTTACGGTTACCTTTGGGAAAATGGACCCCACCAACTATTTCGACAATAACCTGCACGCCAACGACGAAACCTCACAATTCATCAGCGGCGTATTTGTGAATAACCCGGTTTTACCGGTGGGCATGAATACCCCGGGCATCCGTTTCCGAACCACTTTTGTAAAGCGTTTTTACATCCAGTACGGGCTGTTTATGGCCGACTTGCAGGAAGAGAACATCATGAAAAACCACCTGAAACTGCTAGAAACGGGCATCAAGTTATTTCCCGAAAGCGGCTGGGAAGCCAACCTCCGGGTATTTGGGCACGAACATCCGCTGGCCGGTAACGGGCAGGGTTTTGGCGTATCCTTCGATCAACTGATTGCCAACCACTTTACCATTTTCGGGCGCTACGGTCAGAACAGCGACAAACTTGCCGATTGGCTGGGCATCAGGGAGGCCTGGAGCGGCGGCATCGGGTTCAGACAGATCATACTGAAACGCGAACTAAATATCGGGCTCGCCTATGCCGAAACTCAAACCATCGACGATGAGCATCCCGAACAACTCGCTGAATTTTATTTCAACACCCAACTTAATAAATGGGTATTTATTTCGCCGCACATCCAGTGGATCAAAACCTGGCAGGCCGGACCTGAAGAGCATTTCCTGGCCGGACTGCGGATCAACCTCAGTTACTAGTTCGTCAGATTAGGATTAGAAACAGGAAATTACAGTCTGATAACTGAGACCGAAACTCTGTCAACAGATCAACGCGTCCCCATCTAAAAAATTCCCTACCTTTAAACACAATGCATGCGATCAGAAAACTACAGGCTTTGTTTCGTCCCGAGCTATACCATGGCTGGGGGCGTCAAAAAAAATATTTCGAAGGCTGGTACTACAAAATCATTTCGGCCAACGAGGAGCATGCCTTTGCTTTTATCCCCGGCATTGCAATGGACGAAAAGGGAAAACAGCATGCATTTATTCAGGTGCTCGACGGAAAGGCACAAAGCGCAGAATACCTCACATTTCCGGCTGAAGCCTTTAAAGCAGCAACCGACAAATTCAGGATTACGGTAGGCGATAATCATTTTACGCGCGATTCAATACAGCTCGCACTTAGCGATTACCGCGGAACTCTGCACTTTACGAATACTGTACCGTGGCCCAACCGCTGGTATTCGCCGGGCATCATGGGTCCTTATACGTTTGTCCCCTTTATGGAATGCTACCACGGCATTGTCAGTATGGACCACAAGCTGGAAGGTTCACTCCATATCCTTGGCAAAAACATTGATTTTAGCGGCGGACGCGGCTACATCGAAAAAGACTGGGGGCACTCCTTCCCTTCCGCCTATTTCTGGATGCAGTCGAATCACTTTTCCCGAGCCGGTATTTCGTTTAAAGCTTCGGTCGCTAAAATCCCCTGGTTGCGCAGTTCTTTTGTGGGTTTTATCGCCGGACTTTATTTCAACGGGAAGCTCTTCGAGTTCACCACCTACAACGGCACCAAACTGCTGCACTCATTTGCCGACCGCGATAAAGTGGAACTGCTGATGGAAAACCGTCATCATCGTCTTCAAGTGCTGGCATACCGTGATCATGCTACTGAACTGACTTCACCCCTTGCCGGATTTATGGACGGCCGCATCAGCGAAAGCATGACTTCCGAACTGGAGATCAAACTGAGCGTTAAGAGCAACGGACAAATCCTTTTCCACGATACCGGCCAAAATGCTGCACTCGAAGTTGCCGGGAAAATCGAAGAAATAATGGTCCAGTGATAAAATAAAGTTCGATTCATGAGCTCTGAGCCCTGATCGACAGTTTATAACCTGCCTGCTCAAATACCGGCAGAAACCTCACTCCGGATACTTTACATTTAACATGCCGGCCAGCGCATGGCTGGTTGTCTGCATCTTTCCGATTATTTTCCTAACTTTGACGACCTGACATTCAGGTCATTTTTGTTGGATCGTGCTTCGCAATGTTTTGTTCCGCACCCCATCAGCGGGTCTTTTCATCGAAAATTTCGAGATCAGCATCAACTAAATTGTTTGACGAAAGGTAACAGTCACAAGATATATTGTACCCTTGTTGTTGCACTTTTATGCGTGGAACAGCGACAACATCTTTTCAACGAACAGAAAATAAAATGAACTGTTATTAATAGGACGATGCAAAGGCAACAATGGTTAAAACCAACAAAAGCAATGAGTGAATAATTAGTAATCAAAATATATTGAATGGGAAGATCGATTTCGTATAACAAAAGAGAGTTAGAAAAGAAAAAACAGCAGAAAAAGAAAGAAAAACAAAAGCGTAAAGAAGAGCGCAAGGCAAACGCCGGCGGCGGATCCCTCGACGAGATGATCGCTTATGTAGATGAGAACGGCGTGATCACCGATACCAAACCCGACCCGGAAAACAAAACAAAAGTAAAAGCCGAAGACATTGAGGTTTCGGTACCTAAAAAAGAAGAAACAGAAGATCCGGTGCACAAGGGGCGAGTCGAATTTTTTAAAGCCGACAAAGGTTACGGATTTATTAAAGACCTGTCGGACGGGCAGAAATATTTCTTCCATATCAACGATGCATTCCCCGAAATCAGCGATGGTGCGCAGGTAACTTTCGAACTGGCCAAAGGACCACGTGGCCTGAATGCCGTAAATGTTACTCCCGGACTGGGGTAGTCAGTAAAACTTATTCACGTTTTAAAAGTGCGCCGGAACAAAAAAATGCAGGCCGGGGCTGGCGTGAAGTGACTTTCCGGCTGAAATAGCAGTAATACGAAAGCCGAACAGAAAGTCACTAGCGGGAAGAAGCTTATTTTTTTCTTGATTTTTCTTTGCTTCGTTTCTTTTTATCAGGAAAAAGAAATGAAAATACAGATTCAGACAACATCCCTGAATGTCCAATATCCAATTCCCAATAATCAATTCCCAATGCTACTTTCAACCACGAAAAAACTGCAAGGATTTTTGTTGAAGCAAAATTTAAAATACTCACGTTTTAAAGTGGGGCGGAATGAAAAAAATGCGGGCCGGGGCTGGCGTGAAGTGACTTTCCGGATGCGATAACCAAACTGATTTTCATAATTTACAATTCCTGTTTCTTTACAAATCCATATTATCGCTTTTCTTCCCCAGCTGGGGGAGATGTCCCGGACATTCGGGACAGAGAGGGTCTTCTAATCGAAATTCTTTGTGTAAAATTGGAATAAAAATATCCAATACCCAATAATCAATTTCCAATGATCTTTACACTGGCTAAAATCTCCATGCAGAATAAACTCTTTGGGGAGTAGTGGATACTTTAACGAAGTGCCACCAGCAATCCTCCTGTAATAAACGCCGCTATCCACCACAAATAAGCATACCGCGAATAGAGGTGCAATTTATGCGGCACCACCGAATTCAGTCCCTGTTTGTTTTTTAGCCGCCACATCAGTACCGCATCGGTGAACATGGCTGCCAGCGACGAATAGCCGAGCATCCCATGCAGCGTAAACGCCCCTTTTGACGATCCCAGTATCATAAACGTAGTGGCAATAATATCAAGCGAAACACCCAGCGTCAAAAAAGTTAGCACCGTTTTGCTAAGGATCTTTTTGCGTTGTTCGGTAATGATCGCCACCGAGTAAGCTGCCAGCGCGAACACGACTACCGTGGTTCCTATCTGAAGCTGGGTATTCATAAGCCTTCTTTTACGACTGGTGAAGTAAGCGAATTTCACCGAAGAAGAAAAATGCATGCCTCAGGTTATTGGCTATCGTGCGATTATGACAACCATTGCTCTGCTCATTTAGGCCTAATTTTCAGCACTGTCCTTTAAAGCGGTGTTCCTGATTACCAAAAATTTCGTTACCGCGCGGTTGTATATTGGTTAGATGTATTCACCAGAAGCGAATATAAAAACATTGTCGTCAACAATTTGAAGTATTGCCAAACAAAAAAAGGCATGGAAATATTTGCCTGGTGTGTAATGACAAACCATGTCCATTTGATTTTCAGAAGTGTGGGTGAACAAAAACCTGAACTTTTGCTTGGAGATTTTAAACGATTCACCAGTAAAGCACTCGTTCAGGCAATAATTGAAAATCCAAAGGAAAGTAGAAAAAAATATCTTTTACAGCAGTTTTTGCAAGCCGGAAATCAATCTTCAAATGTAAATCAATACCAGTTCTGGCGTCACGATAACAATCCTATTGAACTCTGGAGTAATAAAGTAATTGATCAGAAAATCAACAACATCCATAAAAATCCGGTAGAAGCAGGCCTGGTTTTTAAGGCAGAAGATTATTTGTACAGCAGTGCGGCTGATTATGCAGGACTGAAAGGAATGCTTGATGGTGTTATTATCATTAAATGAAAAGTCACGCGATGCAATCGCGCGTTAACAGGGAAAAATGAAGCCTGTGCCTGGCACGGCATAAACCGGTCTAAAAACTGATGGCCACATACAGGGCCGGTACGGCCCGTCCTGTGCCGGGGTCAGACAAGCTGGGAAACACGTCTATGTTGGTATTGTTTTGGTAAATGCTTTTTTCGCTGGTACTGCCCAGTCCGGCCAATGTCCCCAAAAGCGCCAACCCGGCGGTGCTACTCCCGATAACGATCCAGCCTGTTGAATTGATATCCACCTTCCATCCTTCCTCCGAGTCATAGATCGTTCCTTCCTCGTCGCCCCAGTGCGAAAAAAAGATCAGCGAAGTAATGGTGCCGGCCAGAAATCCTGCCGTTGCCCCAATTGCAGCCCCTTTCCCGGCATTGGTCCGCAACTGGCTGATCGATTCAATATCGCGCAATTCTTCGCGCGTAAGCTGGTTGTGCGGGTTCAGGAATTCCACCGCATCGTCCCTGAAAAACAACTGCGTATAGCGCTCATTCCGACCATCGGGGTAGTAGATAAAACCCCGTTTTACCGCCTTTTTCTGCGGGGCTGTCAGCACCAGCGATTGTGCCGGAGCTGTTATTGCCAGCACCACTATCGTTGCAACAAGCAGAAAGGTTTTCACGGTCATTCTTTTATTCATTCGTTCCATAAAATTCGAAACGGCTACCACCGCGCTTTACTTTATCAGCAAACCGATACGCAGCCCCAGCGAGAAAGCCAGCGGCACCTCATCGCCCAGCGTTGCAAAACCATAGGGATACGACAGGTCGTTATCCTCGAGATTATTGGTGCCAATCCCCAGTCCCGAGTAAACATCGATGAGGATTTTGTCGTCGTAAACCCACTGATTGCCGAGCACCACCAAAAACCCGAATTTTGTGATCGAGTATTTTTCTGTGTGGGAACTAAAAAGCTCCGTCTCGTTTTCAACGCTGTAGCTGGCAAAATCGAGTTCCAGTTTCAGGTAACGGCCTTTTAGTATATGGGCGTAACGCATACCGCCCAGGTAAAAATCGGGGTTGCGGGCAAACTTATACCCTCCCTTTAAAACCACGCCCGATGCATGTTCCTCCTTAAGGCCAAATCCCAGCCCGATGGCACCGGCCGAAAACTCAATACTCCTCCCCGGCCGCAGGCTACGCTCGTAGGTCAGGCTGAAATTATTTACCGCCAGTGCAAGCAGGTCAAGTTTCAGCGCATTTTTTCGTTGAAGTGCAAACAGGTTCTCCGAGTTTTGTTCTATGGTTTCGGGTGCCTGCCTTTCCGTGGCAAAGGTCTGTTCGGCCCCATTGGCATAAACAATCCGCGCTACCTTGCTTTTTTCGATCACAAACACCACATCGGGGTTAAGCTGTGGCTGCACATAGCGGATCTCTGCAGAACTTATTTCGCGTACTTTACAGCTAATGGCAGTTCCGTCGCGGGTAAAAATGGTATCGGTGGCCGGAACCTGGGCAACAAGGGCAATATGGAGCATCACAAAAAAGGCACTTAACAGGATTGTTCTCATGAGGTGTTTTTTTGGTTTATAAATCCTTCCCCGCAAATCACCGGGCTTACACGCTTTACGAAAGTTTACCTGCGTTTGTTTCGGCAGTAGCGGTTATTCGAGGGCTCTGCCTAAAATTAAAAAAGAATACTTTCCCCGTTAACCCCTTTGCCTTTTTCCTTTAAACTTTTGCCTTGTTTTCCTTTTTGCCTTTTACATTTGCCCCTATACTCCAAAATGTCTTATCTTATTATTTTATTAAAATTTATACTTGTTTCAGTAAAAGGAGAAAATATGCACATAGTAGTTGTGGGAGCCACCGGCGCAACAGGGCGGCTATTGGTAAAAGATCTGTTAGATCGCGGAGAAAAAGTAACAGTGGTTGTGCGTTCGAAGGAAAAGTTAAGGGATTTGCTCGATAACAAGAACCTGACATTAGTTGAAGCTGCTGTGCTCGACCTTAGTGATGAACAGATGGCCGAACTGGTTAAAGGCTGCGATGCCATTGCTTCGTGCCTGGGCCATAACCTAACCTTTAAAGGCATGTTCGGAAAACCACGCCGGCTGGTAGCCGATACGGCCCGCCGCTTATGTGCAGCCATCGAGGTCAACAAACCCGAAAAACCGGTGAAATATGTCCTGATGAATACTTCAGGTATGCGCAACCGCGATTTGAACGAGCGCGTAGCCTTTGCTGAAAAAGTAGTGGTCTCACTGTTGAGTGCACTGCTGCCATCCTATACCGATAATATAGCAGCGGCCGAGTTCCTCCGCACCCAGATCGGACAGAACCACCCACAGATTGAATGGACAGCAGTTCGCCCCGACAGTCTCATTGATGCCGACAGCGTGAGCCCATACGAGAACCATCCTTCGCCAATTCGAAGTGCGCTGTTTAACCCGGGGAAAGTAAGCCGAATAAACGTAGCCCGTTTTATGGCCGAACTGATTACAGACAACAACACCTGGAAACAATGGAAAGGACAAATGCCACTTATCTACAGCTGCGAAATGGAAAACAGTTAACAGCTTACTTGACACTTCAGTCTTCCAACTTCCCACTTTCTTCCTATATTTAAACACCATTACCGCGCGTTAATATCGCGTGGTTGCAAGAAACGATAAACTAAACACCTTTTGGAAAAACAAAGAGCACTGATCATTCGAAAACTGGTGCACCTGCTAACGGGTTTGCTCATTCTGATGCTGACCTACATCATTGAGCGCAATGTTTTATTGTTGCTGATCATGGCCGGTTCGGTCTTTTCTTTTGCCACCTTCCGACTCCAAAGTTTTCGGCTTGTCCACCAAACTACCTATAAGAGCCTGGGTACCTTGTTCTATCCCGTGGGAATTCTCGGGTCGTTTTTACTGCTCTACAATTTGCCACTGCCCTATTTTCGAACCGCACTCATGGTACTCACCGTTTCCGATCTGGTGGCCTTCCTTTTCGGACAGATCAACAAAAAAAACCTTATTTTCCGGATTGGCGGCGATAAAAAAAGCCTGTTCGGGGTGATCGCTTTTACCCTTTCCAATGTGGTGGTGATTTCTGTTTTTCTGCCTCATCAACTGCTCAGCGATGTTTTTTATGTTCTTGCTTTGCTGTTTCTCGCTGCCGGTTGTGAAACCATTTCGTGGCGCGGCTCCGATAATTTATCCATTCCGCTCGGACTGGCACTGTTCTTTCTTTTTCAGCACACCCGACAGCCCGATTTTCTGTTTGTAAGCGTGGTTCTTCTGGTGGTCCTTACAGGTGCCTCCCTCCTTTACAAATGGGGGATACTCACCCGCTACGGAAGCCTGGTAGCCGGACTGCTTGGAGTTTACTTACTGGTGCTTGCCGGTTGGAACTGGATCCTGCCCGTACTTTTTTTCTTTATCAGCTCGGTGCTTTTTACCAGAATAAACCCGGCATACCGCCAAAAGAGCGAACGATCGTATGGGCGCAATGCCTGGCAGGTGCTAGCCAATATTTTGTGGGCACTGCTCAGTTCGGTGCTGTTCCTCATCACCCGAAACGAGCTGTTTATTTTCCTGTTTATTGCCGCCGTGGCAGCTGTTACCGCCGATACCTGGGCCAGCGAGATCGGGCCACTTGTCAACAAAAAGAGCTTTTCGGTGGCCGACTGGAAAATGCACCCGGCAGGCATCACCGGCGGTATTTCTCTCGGCGGAACACTGGCGGCACTGGCCGGAGCCTTCCTGGTTTCAGCAGGTTCCTATGTTTTGTTTTTTGACCGCTGGAACGGAACAATCGTTGCTTTACTTACCAGCTCGGCATTCCTGGCCTGTTTTGCTGATACCTTTCTGGGGGCTTTTGTCGAGGAAAACCTCCAACAATCACCGGTATTTAAAAAACGGAAAAATCCCGAATCCATCGAACCCAACGACCTGATCAACCTGGCCGGATCGTTTACGGCCCTGCTGTTTTTTGTGGTGCTGCGGTGGTTGGTTTTGTAAAAGTTCGAAACAACATAGAATTTACCCATCCTCTTATTTTTCCCTTCGCGCAGGGAAGGACGATAAGTCAGCTGTTTTAGACTACTGCCAATGAAACCCCTACCACCGATAAACAATTATTGTGCATGATCATCTCTCCCTTCGGGAAGGGAGAGACAGGAGGGTGGGTTATTTGCTGCAATAACAGACCCCCTGAATCCCAAGGGGGGACTTGTTCCTATCCTTTGAAAGTGGGTTTCCATTACAGAAAGAACTGCAAGTCAGTAGAAACCTCTGTCAATAAAACTCAAACCGACAATGCATAGAAATTGTGCCGTATCATCTCTCCCTTTGAAAAGGGAGAGACAGGAGAGTGGGTTATTTGCCGCAATAACAAATCCCCTAAATCACCCAATAAGGGACCTGTTCCTCCCCTTTGGGGAGCCTGCCTGCCGGTAGGCAGGGTTAGGAGGGGTCAGAGAAACGTTTTGGGGTATAAATTGAATCTTTTTGACTCACCCTGATTGCGTCTGCGACACAATCTTCCCTCTCTACGATTACCTTAGATTTGCGAAGATATCTTTAATTCAAATAATAATAAACCACGAAACCGGCAATCAGCAGCAGCGAAAAAACCAGGTGGATCAGCACGGTGAGCTTGGCACCGGCTTTTAGCTGATCCGGGTCATCATGGTGTTTCCATACGATTCCGGCAGCTTTGGGAAACAGAAGGATATAAGGCATCAGTGCCAGAAGCAAAGGCCAGGTATTGCCCGGATACCAGGCAAACAACAAAAGTATATTCAGCACAAGGGCCAGCTGCACCAGCACATACAATACCGAGGTAAACCGTGTTCCCAGACGCGAGGCAACACCATGTTTTCCACCTGCCCGGTCGGCGTCCAGGTCGATCATCTGTCCCACCAGCAAAATCGACGAGGTGCTTAAACCTGTGGTGGGCAGCAGGTAGAGCAACTCGGGCTGCATGGACATGTTCTGACTCACGGCGGCAATTAATATGGCCATCGGTCCAAAAGCCAGCCAAACCGATACCTCGCCCCAACCGCGGTAGGCCAGCTTAACGGGTGCCGCTGTGTAGTATTTGCTAAAAAAAGCCGACACCAGGTAGAGCACCCACAACAGCGGACGCAGTTCTTTTTGAATCAGAAAAGTCAGAACGATCGTTCCCAGCAGCGCAATCACCAGGCCTGCCCGTGCCAGGAAGTACATCTTCCCCATCAGTTCGGGGTTGTCGAGCAGCACGCCCGAGCCCCCGCTGGCTTCGTTGCGGTGCACATTCACTTTGTCGGTTCCCTGGATGGTGTCGTAAATATCGTTGTACACATTGGTGGCAATATGCAGCCCCAGCCCAATTAGCAACACCACAATAAAATTCAGCAACTCAAAACTGTCTTTTACGCCTGCACTCCACAAAGTACCAATTACTATGGGGGCAATGATACTGCTAAGGAAAGGTGCCCTGATCATTTTTAAAATACCGGGATTCTCGTTCATGTTATTTGTTTTTATGAATAGACAGCATTAACAGCGAGATGAATGCTATGAATGATTAATATGTTTCACTGCAAAATACAAAGAAATATGTCAAATCATGAATCAGTACACAAGAAAGCCGGACAATAAACCACATTTGACAAGCGGAAAGCATAAGTATTTTTGTCTTTTCTTTTTACTATTTTTGAGCAAACCATCAACAAAGACTCAACATGAAAAACCGACTATTTTTAGCCGTATTTACACTATTATTTATGAGCTGCTCGCAGCAAAAAAGTAACAACTGGCCGCAGTACCTCGGCCCCCATAGAAATGCTACTGTCAGCGATGCAGGAATTCAAAGCAAATGGCCCGAAAACGGACCCGATAAAGTATGGGAATTCCGCTTAGGCCCCGGCTTCGGGGGAGTAGCCGTCTTTAACAACGAAGTGTTTGTACTCGACCGTGTAAAAGGAGAAAGCGATGTGTTGCGTTGCATCGACCTGGAAACCGGAAACGAAATATGGAACCATGCCTACGAGGCTGAGGGTGAACTGCCCTACCCTGGATCGAGATCCGTACCGGTGGTCGACGAAAACTTTGTGTGGTGTGTGGGTCCGCATGGACATTTTCACTGCATCGATAAAAAAACGCATCTAACCGTTTGGATGCATAATTTGCTAAGCGATTATGGTGGCGAACTGAATACCTGGGGATTTTCAGTGTCGCCACTTGTTTCTGGCGACCTGGTTATTGTTGCGCCGCAGGGCGAAAAAGCCGGTGTTGTTGCCTACAATAAATTCAGTGGCGAAGTAGTTTGGGAAAGCCGTCGTTTAACCGGTTACCGTTTTCATGTGTCGCCCATTATAGGAAATTATGGTGGCACTGAGCAGGTGATCATGACTAGTTCGTGTGTAAAAGGCGACGGATTTACCACCGATGAAGTCGTTGCTTTCGAGGTACAAACCGGTAAAGAATTGTGGAGCTACAAAGGATTCGATTCGTTTGCCTGTATTGCGCCCCCGATAGCTGTCGACGATAAGCACCTGCTGTTAACATCGTGCGCCTATCAAGATGTATACGAACCGGTTACCATTCTTCTTGAAGTGAATACCGATGGTGAAACTTTCAGCTTTAAAGAGCTGTTCAGAACCGAAGAAGCAGGTTGTAAAATGCACCCTCCGATAGTGATCGACCAGCATATTTACCTGAACAGCAATGGCCGCCCCGCCGAAATGGTGTGTTTAAACTGGCAGGGCAAACGCTGCTGGTCTAAAGAATCAGCACCCGGTTTCGACCTTGGCTCCATTATCCAGATCGACAATAGGATTATTAACCAAAACGGTAAAAACGGCGATCTGCACCTGATCGATCCATCTCCCGATGCTTATAAAGAAGTTGGCAAAGCCGAATTTTTTACCATGAAAAACGCACAGGCCTGGGCACCAATGGCCTATGCCAATGGTAAACTACTGGCCCGCGACAACGAAAAACTGGTTTGTGTGGCGCTGAACGAATAGATTGCTGCTTCTTTCGTTGACATACTGACGGTTAAATATTCCCCTCCGCGTAAGGAGGGGTGCGGCTTTTGCCGCGGTGTGGTGCGATAAATAGAGCAAACCATCTCCTCTTGCTATCCACGGAATCATTACTATTTTTAAACGTTATTAAATTATAATATTCATAAATTCAGTTGTATGACAATCCAAAGATCTGCCCTTCTGCTATTGATGCTTCTTCTTTTTAGTTTCCCGGCATTGGCACAAAATCCGTATTTCCCCAAAACGCTTGGTATGCAACAACGCGCCGAAGTGGTAGATGCCTGGCTCGAAGAACGCGTTGAAACCATACTGCCCGAGGTCATGCGTCGCGCCGGTGTAGATATGTGGTTGGTGATAGCACGCGAATACAACGAAGATCCGGTGATAAAAACACTGCTGCCGGCCACCTGGCAATCGGCCCGAAGAACCACTATGTTAATCGCTTACGATCCGGGCGAAGGAAAGCCGCTGGAAACCTTTGGTGTGTCGCGGTACGACACCGGCAACACCTTTAAAACCATCTGGAATAAAGAGGAGCAGCCCGATCAGTGGAAAGCCCTGGCAGACATTATCGCCGCAAAAGATCCTGCGAAAATAGGGATCAACAAATCGGAAACCTTTGCTTTGGCCGACGGACTGTCGTCGACACATTACGACCGGCTGATGGATGTACTGCCCGACAACTACCGCTCGCGGGTGGTAAGTGCCGAAAAGGTGGCTATCGGATGGCTCGAAACCCGTAGCCCCTCGGAAATGATTGTTTACCCGAATATTGTACGAATGGCGCACCAGATCATTGCCGAAGGCTTGTCTGAAAAGGTCATTCAGCCGGGAGTAACAACTACCAACGATGTGGTGTGGTGGTACCGCGATCGTATTCGCGAACTGGGATTTACCACCTGGTTTCATCCCTCGGTGGAAATTCAACGTTCCGATACCAAAACCTTCGATCATTTACAGGCTTTCTCCGAAAATCCCGACGAACAGCTTATTCTTCCGGGCGATCTCTTACACGTTGATTTCGGAATCTCCTACCTGCGCCTGAATACCGACACACAGCAACATGCCTATGTGCTTCGACCGGGCGAAACCACAGCACCCATCTACCTGAAGGCCGCCCTTAAAACCGCCAACCGCGTGCAGGATATTCTTACCTCCCACTTTAAAGCCGATTTATCGGGTAACGACATACTAAAAGCAGCACTCGCACAATGTAAGGCCGAAGGTTTAAAAGCCAGTATTTATACCCATCCGCTCGGCTTTCACGGGCATGCTGCCGGACCAACCATCGGACTGTGGGACCAGCAGGACGGCGTTCCCGGAGCCGGCGACTACCCGCTTTATGCCCATACCGCCTATGCCATTGAGCTAAACGCCGCAGTAGACATCATCGAGTGGAACAAGGAGATACGCATTATGCTCGAAGAAGATGCCTTTTTCGATGGCGATACCGTGCGTTATATCGATGGCCGCCAAACCGAACTGTTGATCATTCCACGGTCGCTGGCCAATGTTGAGTGAGTTGGTGAAGGGGGTTCGGGGTGAATCAGGGAGTTGCAAGTTTTACAAATGACGAAAGACTAACTTTCCTTTGACTTTTGACTTTGTCTTTCCTTTTACCTTTACACTTTTTCCTTTTGCCTTTGTCTTTACCTTTCCTCCACGGCCGACTTAACCAACAAAGCACCCGCTTCTGCAAGCCGATTCGCCATAAGGAAAAAATCCCAGGCCCAAAATATTTGTATCTTTAGTCCTGTGTAACTAAGCGGGATTACGTTATGAGCAAAGAACAATTCTTCCACGGAATCGATGATGATGATCATGTTTCACAACGCACGCAATTTTCGCGGCGCGACTTTCTAAAGATTTCAGGGAGTGGTCTCTTTGTGTTCTATACCGCAGGAACCCTGGCCATGACAGCCATTCCGCAACGCGGCAGAGCCTACCCCACTAACTTTGATGCCTACCTGAAGATAGGTGATGACGGACGGGTCGCCGTGTATTGCAGTAAAATTGAAATGGGGCAGGGAATCATTACTTCCATGGCGCAAATGCTGGCCGAAGAGCTAGATGTTGCACTGGAGTCGATCGACATGGTGATGGGAGATACCCTGTTTTGTCCCTGGGACAGTGGTACCACCGGTTCGCGCAGCACAAAATATTATGGTCCTCCCCTTCGGAGGGCAGGCGCCGAAGCAAGAGCCATATTGCTCCAAATGGCCGCCGAACAGTTCGATCTTTCTCCTGAACGTCTTGTGGTGAAGAACGGTACCATCAGCGATAAAACGAATCCGGCCCGCAAAGTCACCTATGCGGAGCTGGTAAAAGGAAAGCAGATCGACCGGCTCATTCCCGACGTACCCATAAAAAGCATTGATGAGCATACCGTTTCAGGTAAGCCGATGATGCGCATGGATGCCCGGCCCAAAGTAACAGGTGGGGCAAAATTTGCCGGCGACATTGTACTTCCCGGCATGCTTTACGCAAAAGTCCTTCGACCACCGGTACACGATGCCACACTGCTTGCTGCCGATGTTTCCAAAGCCAAAGAAATTGCCGGGGCAACGGTGATTCAGGAAGAAGAACTGATCGCTGTTTTGCATAACGATCCGGAGCTGGCCGAAAAAGCACTGGCCCTTGTGGATGCGAAGTGGGAGCTTCCCGAGCCGAAATTCGATAACCAATCCATTTTCGATACGCTGAAAAAGGCAGCACCCGATGGCCGAATTTATGTGGAAGACGGAAACCTCTCCGAAGGGAGGTCGGCAGCAGAACAGCACCTTGAATCGGAATTTTATAACCATTATGTTGCCCATTCACCCATGGAACCCTATACCGTACTTGCGGATGTTCAGGAGGAGCGGACGACGATCTGGGCATCGACACAGGCACCTTTTCGTGTGCGGCAAACAGCAGCAGCAGCTTTAAATATTCCGGAAGAGCAGGTTCGGGTGATCACACCGTTTGTGGGCGGTGGTTTTGGCGGTAAAAAATCGGGCCGGCAAATCACCGAGGCGGTAAAATTATCGAAAATCTCGGGGCATCCGGTGCAGCTGGCATGGACAAGAAAAGAAGAATTTTTTTACGATGCTTTTCGTCCGGCGGCGGTGGTTCAGCTAAAATCGGGTTTAAATGCCAATGGCCGCATAACCTTCTGGGAATGCGCTATCCTGTTTACCGGATCGCGAAGTTCGGAACCCATTTACAACATCCCGCATTACCGCGTTAAAACGGCCAGTGCGGACGGAGTGCATCCCTTTGCAACGGGTGCGTGGCGGGGCCCCGGAAGCAACACCAACGTTTTTGCCATGGAGTCGTTCACCGATATGCTGGCACAGGCGGCAAGAACCGATCCGCTGACCTTTCGTTTGAATAACCTCAGCGACAAGCGTATGATTCGTGTGCTCCGGGCGGCCCGCGATAAATTCGGACATGAATTTACGATTGGCCCCGGCGGCAGAGGATACGGAATAGCGTGCACCAATTACCTGAATTCGTATGTGGCCACCATGGCACAGGTAGCTGTCGATAAATCCACCGGAAGGGTTAAAGTAGAACGTGTGGTGTGTGCGCAGGACATGGGTGAAATTATTAATCCGCAGGGGGCAAAATTACAGATAGAAGGAGGAATTACGATGGGGCTCAGCGCTGCGCTGTCGGAAGAAATCGAATTCAGCGGCGGTGCGATACATACCCAGAACTTTGATGCTTACCGGATCACCCGCTTTTCTGATGTGCCAACAATTGAACCGGTACTCATCGACAATCCGGAGATTCCGCCCCAGGGTTGTGGAGAGCCGGCCATTACAACCGTTGGGGCTGCGCTGGCCAATGCCATTTTCGATGCCGTTGGCGCCCGGGTACTTATACTGCCCATGACACCCCAACGCATACTGGCCGCATTAAACAGTTAAGCAGCAATACCGGCAGCAAAGGCCCTGTTTTTCCCTTTTGCCTTTTTACTTTGTACTTTTGACTTTGTTTTCCCTTTTTACTTTTAATCCCGTGAAATAAAATCGAAGATTTTGATGCGAAGCATCATTTCACCGGGATGAACTTTTAACTTTAGTGGCATGGCCGACATACACGATAATAAGACCCGTTCCTATAACATGAGCCGCATTAAGGGCAAAAATACTAAGCCTGAATTGCTGGTGCGGAAGTTTAACTAATATTTTTGAATTGACTAAATCTTTTAGCCAACCAATCTTTGTTTGGCCTTAAAGAATTTGATCGAGGTAATATCAACTTTGAACCATGCATTTCCTGAATACCATGTTTTAACATAGGACCATCAATTTCACTCAAAATATCCTCTCGCACCTTAATTTGATAATCTGGCGATATACCAATTATATTTTGATCAAAAGCAGCATGATGGATCTTACAAAGTGATAGTCCATTTGGGACAACAGCTTTTCCTCCCTCATTATCTGGAATAATATGAGCAGCATCCAAAAGTTCTCTGTGCTTTAAATTACAAATTGCACAATGTTCTCGATACGCAGCCAAGACTTGCTCTCGAAATGTTCCTTGATGTAATCTTTTAATCATCAGACGAGTCGCATATTTTCTTTCAATTTCTGCTGCTTCATTATTTATAGTAGCCTCTTCAGGCTGAATATAACTTTTGGATTCTGCTTCTACTATAAAACTCATATTATTTTTATCATCAAAAACAATAAATGCAGGCCATTGAACCAAATACTTCCCACGTGTTACTTCATGAAGATATATCAATGGTATTTTGTGATTCATACATTCACGTAATCCCCTATTCACCCAGTGGTCTGGGTCAGATCCCATATATCGGTACCTAATTCTACTATTAGAAATAAATTCATCATCATAAATACTATCAATCCTAGACTTTATAGAAATGGGGTATTGCATTTGTTTTGGCTTCCAAATACCCTGTTGACCACTCAATACAACTCGTTCACCATTAATAATACAATCATTAGCAAGTATTTTTGAAGGAATTACTTTATCACTATATTTGAAAATAAGCGAGTTTAACCATTCGAAAACAGCTGCTCTAATCTTTTGGCTCTTTGGGCTTTCCATTAGTTGATTTTAAAAGAATTATAAAATTAATCAAAGCAATTTATCATTTACCATAACATTACATTAATTGAAATAAAAATTTGGCCTTAATCGCTTGCAAACATAAAGGCAATGGTGGCCAGGCACAGTAAAAAAGCATACAGAAAAAGAGAGCGCATGCTGTACTTTCCTTTAATCCATAACAGCAGCGAAAGAATGGGTAGAAAAAACAACAGCCCCAGCATGGGCAACCATAAAATTTCGGTAATCACCGACACGGCCCCGCGCTGGTTGAAATTCACAAAACGACTGGTGATCCAAAAAGCCGATGAGAGAACGGCCAGTGCAAAAAAGAGGATACTCAGTGTTCTTTGTTTCAAAGGATGTAATTTTTTAATTTGCTTGTTGTACGGCGTGAGCCCCGGAAAGATACAATATTAAATGTTCAGACCATATTCCCTCCCTCAAAAATCACATTACGTGTTGTCAGGAGGAGATCAACCATCTCCCCCAGCTTTCAGGCAGGCAGGCTTAGTAAAAGGGGGATTTGGCGGCGAATTCCAAACATTCGATCGCATAGTCTATTTCACAGTTACTACCCCGACGATATAAAAGAAAATCCTCCGGCTCCTTCGGACTCACCTCCTTTGTGAAAGGAGGAAGATAGAAAATCCTCCGGCTCCTGGCGGACCCACCTCCTTTGTGAAAGGAGGACTGCTTTTTTCGTCCCCCTTAGTAAAAGGGGGATTCAGGGGGATTTAGATGCTTCTTCCAAACATTCGATTGCATAATCTATTTCAGCAACTACTTCATCGATCCGAAAAATTAACATCGCTTCCGAAAACCGCAAAAAGGTATAGCCCAGGTTTTCCAAATGTTTTTGCCGGTTAAAATCCTCAACCGATTTCCCAAAATGCGAACTGCCGTCAATTTCGATAATAAGGTTTAGCTTCCTACAGATAAAATCAACGATAAAGTCTTCAATCGGAAACTGTCTGTTAAATTGATAACCTCTCATTTGCCGTGCTTTCAAAACATTTTTCCACAGAATTGCCTCTCCTTTTGTGCCTTGCTTTCTCAATTTTCTGGCCAATGGTTTTAGATTTTTGTTCTAGGGTGTTTTCATTTCCGGGGAATTAGGTCTTGAATTTACAAAATAATCCTCTAATCCTCCGGCTCCACGCGGACCCACCTACCTGCCTACCCGACAGGCAGGCTTTTCTAAAAGGAGGACAACCAACTTTCTTCTTTAACGATTTCCCCTCCTCACTGAGGAGGGGTGGACCCTAGAACTCGGGGACGGGGTGGTGCTGCAAAATCCTGTAAAAGAGAAAAACCACCTCCCTCCAGATAGATATCGGGAGTACTCCTCCTTGAGAAGGAGGAGAAACATTCGTGTTACTTTAAATAATTCCCCTCCTCGCTGAGGAGGGGTGGACCCGAAAGCTCGGGAACGGGGTGGTGTGAAATTACAACAAGAGTTTCCTGGGCAAAGATCAACCACCTCCCCCAGCTTGCAGGCAGGCTTTTTAAAAAGGAGCACTGCCTTCTCCATCTGCTTCCTCATTTCATTTGACGTAAATCTTTACTAACTTTAACTAAAGCAAAACATTCAACCACCATGAAAACCATTTGCCTGATCATCGTATTAAGCCTCGCCTGCACGCTTGCCCGGGGACAGGAAAAGAAAAATGTCGTAAAAGTATTACCGCTGAGCTTCTCGCTAAACAGTGCTGCTTTTGAGTACGAGCGCATGCTGAACGAAAAGAATGCCCTTGAATTCGGCATCGGCCTGCCCATTAAGCGAACATTCGTCGATAAGTTTGGTATGGACTGGAGTGAAGACGAAATGATATCGAATGATGAGTTGGGGATTTTTTCGCTGCGTGCTGCCTATCGCCACTACACCGGGCAAAGCATGCTGCCCAAAGGATTTTACATTGCGCCCTTTATCCGCTACCAGGGAATAGCTGCTTCGGCCGATAACCTGCGAACGATTGAGGATGATCTGGGGAACTCGACGTATAACGAGGACTATAGCGCCAAAATCAAAACCATCGGTGCAGGATTTCAGCTGGGCTACCAGTTCCTGATCTCCGAAACGGTAAGCATCGACCTGTTCTTTTTTGGCCTCGAAGCCGGACTGGGAAAGGTGGATGCCGATATTTATATTTCCGATCCCGAACAGGTGGATGATATTTTTAACGATGTAAAAGATGTGATTGACGACCTGCCTTCGATGTGGAAAAATAAAATCGAGGTGACCTCAAGCAGCGATTACGTATACATAAAAGGGAAAAATTTGTTTTACCCGATGTACCGGGGTGGTATCAGCCTGGGAATTGCTTTCTGATTACTATTTTGTATTAAATCGAAGGTTTGGAAAACGTTGAAAAAAGTTAGTAAATTGAATGCATGAACACCTCTGCTCTCGAATACGGAAATTATTATCATGTCTATAACAGGGGAATAAATAGCTGTAATCTGTTCCAGGAAAACGAAAATTACGGATACTTTCTGCATTTATTCGATAAACACATATCGCCGGTAGCCGACACTTTCGCCTGGGTTTTAATGAAAAACCATTTTCATTTTTTGGTCAGGATAAAACAGGAGGAGGAAATAAACCTGGAACTATTAAACCTTCGAGATTTTGGAAACCTCGAAGGTTTGGAACGTATCAATAAACAGTTTTCAAACCTTTTTAACGCCTACACAAAAGCCATAAATAAACGCTATGTAAGAACCGGGAGTTTATTTGAGCACCCTTTTAGAAGAATTAAGGTCGAACATCCTGATCACCTGAAATACCTGGTTTATTACATCCACCATAACCCGGTGCATCATGGTTTTTGTGAGAGTATGTACGATTATCCGTGGAGTTCGTTTTTAACGGTTCCATCGCCTTTAAAAACAAAATTAAAGCGAAAAGAAGTATTGGCCTGGTTTGAAAATATGGATGGTTTCATACAATACCATAACGCACAGAAATTAGAAGAGGAATCGTTCCTGCATATCAATTAGTAACATATTGGGCGGACGGGGTGGTGTGAAATTATAACAAGAGTTTACCGGGTGAAGATCAACCACCTCCCCCAGTTTATCCGCCGGCTGATGGAGAGATTGGGGTTAACATTGTATCGCTATATTCAGCTGTGCTTATTCCGCGGCTTCCATAGACCAGTCGGGAAGGTACCAGCCTTTTTTGGTTTCCATCCAGTCAATGTGCTGAACCATATTTTGCCACAGCTTTCTGAGATCATCGCGGTATTCAGTCATCAGTTCATCTTCCATCTCCCGGAGCGCGGCTTCGTTTTCGGCCTGTACTTCCAGTATCCAGCAGGGTGTATGTTCGCCAAACACAACTTCGTAAATATCCCAGGCATAATCGGAATTGATGCTGTTGTAGAAGTCGATATACTTCTGCACCGCAGCTGCACATTCTTTTTCGTGCCCCGACTTTAAGTGCATAAAAGTCCATTCATGAAACACCTTGCCTTCCTCATCTGCCCCAGCTTCATCAGGATGATGCGAAAGCTCCTTGTTCCATCGTACTACCGACTGGCTCATGTTCGACAGGTCGCGGAATTTGACGTTTGAATCAAATCCGTTCTCTTTCATGAGCTGATGGCTTTTCATCATCATGGTATAAATTTCATCGATGGAGGCAAAGCTTTTAATGGGCATTGCCCAGTAAAACGAACTCTCGTCGGTCTGGTAAGCCCATACAGTCATGTCAAGATCCAGTTCATCGAAGAGGTCGAACGCCTCCTGTTGTACTTGCCAGAACTGCGCAAGATCGGCAGGAGCCACAAACTCCTCGAAAAGAAGAACCATGCCGGGATCGTCTGAATCCTGTGCCTGGCCATTAAAAGTCATAAATGATGCCATGAACAGGCAACCGGAAAAAAACAACACAAATTTTTTCATAGTGGTAATTTTAGGTGAAACAATCAACTGGTAGTATGCAACTGAATCGGGCAGGAAATGAACATCAAGTTACAACTTTTTGAAAACACAGGAAAGAGTGGTGTGAGTGATAATTAAGAAGTCAACCACCTTGTTTTCACTTTACTTTTTTATTTCAGCGGTACATTGCCTGCACTTGTTATGTTTGGTAAACCTTCCGCCTCATTGAATGTTTACGTAGATAATGAAGGGTAAAAAACAGTTAACCTCCGGCATCAATTCAAATTTCGGACAATCAACATTTTTAGAAACAAGTAAATTACAAGGACAAAAATGATCAGGTACTCAAAACATAAAATCGATTTTTTAACCGAGTTAAGAAATGCTGTAAACGATTACTTTAAAACCAAAAACATAGAGCCCTACGGCAACAGCACCATTCTTTTAAAAACCATTTTTATGGCAATCCTTTATTTTGCTCCGCTGGTACTGATGATCTCGGGGGTATTCGCTTCGGTACTGCCGGTTTTGGCTTGCTGGATAGTGATGGGTTTTGGTATGGCAGGCGTGGGAATGGCCACCATGCACGATGCCAATCATGGCTCTTTCTCGAAAAAAAGGTGGGTGAACAAATTTTTTGGTAATTCGATGTACCTTCTGGGTGGTTTTCCGCCCAACTGGCGCTACCAGCACAATACGCTTCACCATGGTTTCACCAATATCGAAGGTCATGACGAAGACATAGCGCCTCCGGGAGTATTGCGTTTATCGCCCCACCGTCCACTTCGTAAAATACACCGTTACCAGCATCTTTACGCATGGGTGCTATACAGCATAATGACCATTTCGTGGATCATGCTTACCGATTTCAGGCGGTTGCATCGCTACATGAAAGATGGAGCTAAAATTAGCGGAAAACGCAAATACCGTAGTTTGCTCATCGATCTGATCGTTTCGAAAGCCTTGTACTACCTCCTGTTTTTGGCAGTGCCCATTCTTACCGTACCCCTTGCATGGTACTGGACTGTCGTTGGTTTTCTGCTCATGCATTTTACGGGAGGACTGGTTCTGGCCAGCATTTTTCAAACGGCTCATGTGGTGCCTACTTCTGCTTATCCCCTGCCGGATGAAAACGGTAAAATGAATAATAACTGGGCAGCCCACCAATTGTATACCACTTGCAATTTTGCCCCGAAAAGCAGGGTTTTTACCTGGCTGGTCGGCGGGTTGAATCATCAGGTTGAACATCATCTGTTCCCGAATATCAGTCATGTCCATTACCGGGATATCGCAGCCATTGTCCAGGAAAAAGCAAAAAAATTTGGCATGCCTTATCATGTTAACCGGAGTTTTTTTAGTGCATTGCAACAGCATATCCGGATGCTGAAATCACTGGGTTCAGCCGAAAAGGCGATGCAGGTCTGATAGCTAGTTCCCTGCGAAGCTGTCCTTTAGAAATTCGTGTCCAAGGTGTTAGTAAGAATTAATAATGCCTTTTTTTAACTTCTCCTCTCTCAACTGCTTCGGAGAATAAAACATACCCCTTGTCTTTTGCCCGCGATTTCCGATACGACCTGGCCAGAGATGAATTCATTTCTGAAAATTTATCGGTCATTCCCGAATTTCCGGAATACAGTGATTTAGTGGCAGAGGAAGTAATGGTTAAATCGCATGATAGATTGGAAGTACTTTTATCAATAATTTATAAGGAAGGGCTGAAAAGAACATTGCCGCATCATGATCGAATCAAGGTGCGGCAATATTTTTGTTATTCTGAATCTTTATCCTTTCGTCGTTTTTTAAGAAAATGCTCCGATTTTCCCCATAATTTTCCGGCTTGTCGAAAAAGGCTTTTGGTGACTTTCTCCATCGATTCGTCGGCTTTTTTGTAGGCCTCGCTTTTGTGCAGTTGTTCGGCCTTTTCATCTACGTAATCATTGGCTTTATCAATCCACGATTCTTCTTTTTGCCCGGAATCTTTCTTTTCTTCTTTGCTGTTTTTCGATGTTACCATGCTGCTTAATTTTCCTGGTTATGCTGCTGTCAAAGATAACTAAACGCAGCGAATTTACTGTTCGGATTAGCTGTTATCATAAATGATGCTGTACTTACACTTATTAACGTGATAACCATGCGTATTAAAAATACTTATGTGTTTTGTTTATTCTTGGCAGTTATTTATTGAACAAAACTGTTCGGCAGGCTGTTTTTCCGGTATGGAAAACAAGAAAACAACAGAAAAGATCCTTTCGGCATATATGCAGCACCTGCTGGAAAAAGGATCGCGTCCGGCGAGCATTTACGCCTTTGCCAACGATTTAGAGATAGAAGAGGCCGAATTCTACAAACATTTCGGCTCATTTGAAGCTGTAGAGAAATCTGTGTTTAAAGCTTTATTCGACCAGAGTATTCAGTTGCTGAACAAAAACAAAGAATTCAACGACTTTGACGCCAAAAACAAGTTAATTGCCTTTTACTATACCTTCTTTGAGGTATTGAAAGCGAATCGAAGCTATGTTTTGCTGGTTCTCAACGACGGACAAAATAAGCTGAAAATGCTGGCTTCGCTTTCGGAGCTAAAAAAAGCATTTATCGCTTTCATCGACGAGTTGGATATTGAAACACCCAATCTCCCTCACGAAAAAATCGAGAAAATAAAAACGCGTAGCATTCGGGAATCTGCCTGGGCACAACTGCTTTTTACACTGCGTTTTTGGCTTGAGGATAATTCTGCTGATTTCGAAAAAACCGACGTTTTCATTGAAAAAGCTGTCAATACGGCATTTGCATTACTTGATGCCAATACGCTGAACTCGGTATTTGACCTCGGCAAATTTTTATACCACGAAAAAATTATGAGCAACGGATGAAAACCATCGATCGTATACCAACATCGAAAATAGAGCGGGCTACCAAAATAGCTCAAACCGGTGCCCGTGTGGGTATTAATTACCTCAAATACTACAGCGACAAATTCAGTTTATCGGAAGAAAAAGCACGCGAAAAACTGAACCGCTCGAATGCCGGAGACATTTATGATGGACTAAAAGACCTCAAAGGAAGTGCACTCAAGATAGCTCAAATGCTGAGTATGGAAAAAAACATTATGCCCGAAGCTTATGTCGAAAAGTTTTCGTTGTCGCAATTCTCGGTACCTCCATTGTCGGCAGCTTTAGTATTAAAAACCTTTCAGAAATATTTTGGGAAATCACCCCGCGAAATCTTTGATGAATTTGATGCCAATGCCATACACGGCGCCAGTATCGGACAGGTACACAGAGCCCGGAAAGATGGAAAGAACCTGGCTGTTAAGATTCAATACCCGGGAGTTTCGGAAAGCATTAGCAGCGACCTGGCAATGGTCAAACCAATGGCCATGAAACTCTTCAATATACGCGGAGAAGGTTCGGACGTGTATTTTAAAGAAGTTAAAGAGAAGCTACTCGACGAAACAAACTACCTCCTCGAGGTGCAACAGAGCCTTGAAACCATTCAGCAATGCAAGCATATTTCCAACTTGCGCTTTCCGAACTACTACCCCAGTTTATCATCGGAACGCATTATCACCATGGACTGGATGCAGGGACAACACCTCTCGGAATTTGCTGCCCGCAATACCGATAAAGCGCTGGCCAACAAAATTGGTCAGGCCTTATGGGATTTTTACATGTACCAGATTCACCGGCTTAAAAAGTTCCACGCCGATCCTCACCCGGGCAATTTCCTGGTATCGGATGACAAGCAGCTGGTCGCTCTTGACTTTGGCTGTATGAAAACTATTCCGGATGCATTTTACACGCCCTATTTCGAACTAGCCGATCCTGAAAACCGAAACAATCCGGAAAAATTCCGTTCTAAACTCTACGAACTGGAGATCCTTAGAAATGACGACAGTGAAGAAGAGATTAACTTTTTTACCGGAATGTTTAGACGTCTGCTTGCTTTGTTTACGCAACCTTTTCAATCAGAGACTTTTGATTTTTCCAACGCAGAATTTTTTAAAGAGCTGAGCAAACTGGGTGCCGAATATTCAAAAAATACGGAACTTCGCAACATGAACGGAAACCGTGGATCGCGCCATTTCATTTATGTCAACCGAACATTCTTCGGGTTATACAACCTGATGCACCTGCTCCAAGCTGATGGGATTGTGATCAACACCTACCTGCCTCAAATGCAACCGGGTAAAGTAGCCTAATTCAAAAGAAATCAGTACGTCCATAATGGGAAAAATCGCAACATACCTGATCATTTTACTTTTGATTTTTTTCGGCACACCGACCGAGGCACAGGACCTGCTAGTAAAGAGCCCGCTGCGTTTCCTGGCTTTAGGCGATTCGTATACCATTGGTCAGAGTGTGGCGGTTGACGAACGCTGGCCCAACCAGTTGGCTACGGCACTCGAAGACAAAGGCGTGATGTTGGAAGAACTTAAAATTATTGCTCAAACCGGCTGGCGCACTGATAACCTGTGGAGCATGGTAGCCAGCCTCGATCCAGATCCGGCATATAACCTTGTTTCGCTGCTGATTGGGGTGAATAACCAGTACCAGGGTGTGGATATCGAGCTCTACCCCGATGAGTTCAGACGACTACTGGACAAAGCCATCGACTTGTGTGGCGGTCAAAAAGAAAGCGTATTTGTTCTTTCGATACCCGATTACGGCTACACACCTTTTGGCGCCTCTGCCCGCGAACAGATCAGCCTGGAAATCGACCAGTATAACAACATCAACAAACAAATTGCGCAGGATGTGGGAGTTGTTTATTTCAATATCACTGATATTAGCCGGCAGGCACTGGAAAAACCCGAATACATTGCCACGGACAACCTCCACCCGAGTGGAGAAATGTACGCCAAATGGGTGGAATTGATCCTGAAAAGCGTACGCATCGACAACAGTACTTCCATTGAAAAAGAATTTCCGGAAGAATCCGAAATGATCGTATTTCCCAATCCTGCAACCCGTGAACTGAACTTTCGCCTGCCGCCAGATGCAGATAAGCTGGAAATAATAAACAGCCGGGGAAAACTGATCCGTCAACTTGAAGTATCTCCCGGCAAGTCGCTTCAACTGGATGTATCCGGCTGGAACAGCGGCATCTATTTTTTCCGGGTCACGGAACAGGGTATTTCAACGGCTTCCGGAAAATTCATTTTAAAATAAGGTTCACTTGTAAGCACTTGTTCCTTTATCACCTTTAAACGCATAGGCGGTGTTAAACTGCCACGACAGCGATATGTACCACATCTCTGTGCTTTTATAACGCGTCAGGTCCGAGACAAAGTTATTATCATTGTAACCGTTATTCAGGAAGTCGTTCAGATAGTACTTGAATTTCAGGTTAAAACCACCGGGAAATTGTAACCCGGCCATTACCGAAGGCATAATGCTTTCTGTCTGACTGCCAAACCATGCACTGGTTTTGGTTTTTGAGCCATCGCGATCGTGGCTGGGCCAGTATTTCTCCTTAAAATGAATGGGAAACTCAATTTCTCCCCCACCATAAACATAGAGGTTATTCTTAAACGACCCAAGTTTAAGTGCCAGGGGGATACCTCCGGTGTACACCCGGCGGATGATCTTGTAATTCTGGTAATCGTCTACAGCACCATTATACAAGACCTCATCCGATATCATTCCCACGTTTTTAACACCAAGGCCAACAAATACACCCAGGCTGTTGCCAAAGTCGACATGCCAGTATTGCGTATAATGGAAGGCCATCGTAAAACGCAAGGGATTTTCTGAAACCGAAGCTCCCGGATACTGAGCAAGATAAGCATCGGTAAATTCGGTAGTACCGGTCGAAAAGATCATTTCTCCGCTACTGATGGGATAAACTTTTTGGGCTACTGTTCTTTCTGCAAGCAGTGCAACCAGCAGTAAAAAAACGAGGCTAAGCTTTTTCATGAGAATAAATATTTATTGTTTTCAATGTTAGGATAATACCATAAACATGAGGTAGAACGCAAAAACTATACTTGTGGTTCTCTAAACCGAAGAAATGTGTTAAAAAAACGACTGATCAACAACATTTATTATACCTGACGTGCCCTTAACAACTGTTTTTCATAACGATATGTAAAGGATTAGCCGAAATATCGGCAGAAATCTGTAAATTTAATCGATCAAAACAAACCTGTCAAAATGGATGCTCCGATTCTGAAAAACCCAATCCGCCTGCTGCTTCTTTTTGCATTTGTTGTGCTGGCCGCTTGTTCCGACGATGAACTTAATTCGCCCATTGTTGGTGACTGGGAAGGAATAAGTTTCACCACCTCGATACCGGTAGATGAAAATGGGGATGGCACTGCCCATGTTAACCTTGAAGAAGAAATGGATTGCGTAGCAATGAAAGCCGGATTTACAGCGCGCGGAAATTTCTCGATCACTTCCTACGAGGCATCGTACAATATCGATATCGTCGATGGCGAGGTGATCCTCACACACACCGGTTGCAGCAGTATTGATGAAACCGGCAACTGGACCCTGAATGATGCATCCACTGTACTGTACCTCGAATTCATTGTTGCCGGCAAAAATGAACCAACGCTTGTGGAGGTTTCAGTTGATTTGTCAGATCGGCAACTGATCATGAAAAATTTGCCATTTAGTGAAGACGGAAGCGTCACCTACACCATTGAATTCGAAAGGAACTGATTCAGTAAATCAGGCCCACCGGTAATCTGTATTTTATCAATTTTCTATTTCGGCTGTGAACCATTTGGTTTTCATGGGATTATAGTGATATGCCTAATTAAACACCTTATGCTCCGATTTTTCCAGGATGCGCTAAAGCTTGCTGCCGAAAATCAATGCATACTTTTCATTACCTTTAACGAGCTCAACCTTAATCTTTAACCATGTCACAACAGCGATTGTTCTATATCGATAATCTTCGGATTTTTCTGATCAGTCTGGTGGTGTTACTTCACCTGAACATTACCTATGGCGGCCCGGGGGACTGGTACTATAACGAATCGAGCGCCGAGATGCCGGCTCTGTTTTTTCAAGCGATGTTTAACGCAACGAACCAGGCTTTTTTCATGGGTATGTTTTTTATGATATCGGCCTATTTTACCGCCGGATCAATTATCCGTAAATCAAATGGAAAGTTCATCAAAGATCGCCTGATCCGTCTGGGAATACCACTGGTATTCTTTTATTTTTTATTACAACCGCTCACGGTCTGGCTCTATTATTATTATATCCGACACGACGATGGCAGCCTGTGGGACTTCATATGGAAGTACAGAGTTTGGGGATTCGGACCAATGTGGTTTGTAGAAGCACTACTGATCTTTACTCTTTTGTTTTTACTTTTTCGAAAAGCCTTATCGAAAATCCAGATCAGCTTCCCGGGAACCACCGGAATTATTTCTGTGGCTGTGATCGTCGGTTTGATACAGTTCGTTATCCGCTTACGTTTTCAGGTGGGCTGGAGCATACCACACACCAACCTTCAGTTGCCTTTTTTCATCCAGTACATCGTACTGTTTATTGCCGGAATAGTTGCCTATAATAACAAATGGCTCGATTCAATTGATTTTAAAACAGGTAAATGCTGGTTTCTTTTTGCTCAGGTAATGATTTTGATCGTTCTGCCAACTATTATGTATTTTGGTGGACAAGAAAATGGAATAGATCCTTTTCTTGGCGGGATGACCTGGCAAAGTTTTGCCTGGGCAATCTGGGAACAGGTTACGGGATTTGCACTGATTATCGGGTTACTTGGGCTGGCAAAAAAATATGCGAACCGGCAGGGAAAAACCGCAAAGGCGCTTTCAGACAGTGCTTACGGCGTTTATGTTTTCCACCCACCTATAATCGTTGGTATTAGCGTACTTTTGGTTGGATTCGATGTCCCCCAACTCCTGAAATTTTTGATTGTTGCTCCTGTGGTTCTCCTTGTATGTTTTCTACTTGCCGGACTGGTAAAACAATTGCCAATTGCCCGAAAAGTTTTATAAACCGAAAGCTTGTCCGGATTGATGGATTAGTTGGTTACCCTGTTCTGCTCTGCTTCCGATCCGGTTTTTCGTTGCCGTACCTTAATTGCTGTACTCCCAAAATTGTGTATAAAACTCAGTCTCAAAACACGGGGTTCGAAATCGAGTACATAAGTGTTGTTGATGTTCAACTCCGGAACATTTGCTTCGCGTTTTATAAGTTGTGTTTTAAATACATCCGTTATGTTGAGATTGAGCCTGCTGTTTTGGCTTTTCGATTTCCACTGCACACCAACATCCAGGCGGCCAAACGGTTTTTGTTCAAATATTCCGGCCAATGTTTTCGAGCGATAGAAACCGGTAATTTCAGCCGAGAAATGTTTGCTGATCGAAAAACTCTGGTTGGTGTTAATGTTGTAAAAATATTGTTGGTAATCGAGATAAAAATCCTCGTAATCGGTTTCCAAACTTTGCCATATCAATGAGAAATTATTTTGCATGGACCACCATTCGCTTACCGTTATTGGAAGCGCCAGGCCTGCCGAGAAATTTTGCGATTTGTCCATATTCATCGATATAAAATACTGCCTGGTTCCATCGTCGCTGCTTACCGGCTGAAACCTCGAAATCGCATTTGTGGTATAGGTATAACTCAGTGAGAATACCGCCGATTTACGCTGGTAATCGGCACGTACCACATCACTTAATGCCGGAAGTAAATTCTCGTTGCCTGAAACGAAAGACTCTGGAGTAATTAAAATGATAAAAGGTGCAAGCTCGTTAAAAGTCGGACGGTCGATTCTCCGGCTGTATGAAAACTGAACCGTATTGTTTTCATTCAAGGTTTGCGAAAAATAAAAACTGGGAAATAATTTTCCATAGTGCAGGTCAACAATCCCCTTCTCATCCTTCGAATTCAATACAGAATTTAAATACTCATAACGCAAACCGGCTGTCATACCGGTTTTTTCGCTTAGCTGCCAGTTCAGTGCTCCGTATACCGCACTGATATTTTCGTTCAACCAGTATTTATTCGTGAGTTCAGGATCGTAGGTCCAATTCCCGGATTCGAAATATTCTACGCCCACGTCGTTTTGAAACCAGGTTACGGTCTCTTTTAAACCAGCTTCAAATTTGAGCTTCTCATTCTTTTTGTTGGAGTAGTCAAGGGCTCCCACCAAAATATCGATGGGGGTTCGTTTGCTGATCTTAATGTCCTCGCCATTGACTTGCTGTCCGTCATTATCGTAATATTCAATGGCATAATCCGAAGGATTATCGTTGTAGTAGTTCAGGTAATCAATGTTCAGGTCGAGTACTTCATCTTCGTGAAAACGATGTTGAAGATTTACATTACCCATCCCGTGAATCCACTTGCTGTTTTCAACGGTTTTCAGATTCGAACTCGAGCTTGATACACCGTCCAGGGAATAATAGATATCATTCTCGGCATCCATATCCCAGTCGCGAATGTACCCGTTGGTCAATACACTTAAGGTGGTTTTACTGCTCATGGTATAATCAAAACCCATTCTCACATTCTGGTAAAGCACCAGAGCCGACCGGTAATTCTTACCATACGATTCTTCCAGAGCCCCGTCCTTCAGAAGCGATCGATAGGTTTCTATGCTTTGCCGGGTATTGTTAAAGTTGACGTTGTAAGTTCCAAAAAAATTGAACTTATTCACATGATGATTCAGGTTGAGGCTGGCATTCATCTTTTCTCGTTTGGCAAAGCCGGCAACCAACGTAAACGAACCGTTTGTTCCGAAATCTTCGTTCTTTTTCAGCACAATATTAATAATACCGGCATTTCCTTCGGCGTCGTACTTGGCCGGAGGGGTTGTAATCAATTCTATCCTTTTAACATTATCGGCATTCATCCCTTCAAGCATTTGCATAACTGCTTCGATGGGCATTCGGTTTTGTTTCCCGTCAATCATAACTTCCACACCGCTTTTACCCGATAGTGTAATCGAGTTGTTTTGCCGGTTAACAATCACTCCCGGCGATTTTTCGAGTACTTCAAGTGCCGAGTTCCCACTCGATGTAATACTGTTCTCAACGTTCACGACCATCCTGTCGGTTTTTAATTCGTAGATGGGTTTTTTGGCGACCACATCAACATCTTTCAGTTGTTGCGAGAGTGTTTCAACATAAATAGGATCCTCATGGATATGGTCGTTCGAAGTTCTGATTTCGAAAGGTGAAGACCATGCCGGCTTATAACCTATCAGGCTAACACCAATCAGATACGTCCCGGGTTTAAATTCCGAAAAACTGTAGGTTCCTTCTTCTGTAGCCATTACGCCATGAACTACGGAAGAATCGTTGGCGTGCATCAAAAGTACATTGGCAAATGGGATGGCTCGATTTAAAGAATCTTTTACCGAACCCTGAATTTGAGCAAAACCGTTTAGTGAAATGATTATCAAAAGACACAACACTCCTGATTTTCTCCCTGGAATTGTTTTCATAGCTTAAATTAAGGAGTAATTGGTCTTAATTTACGACAATAGGATCAGAATTGCAATAAGCTGCTGAATAATAATGAGTTATTTCATTAAAAAAATCAAATTGCTACAAAACATGATGAATCTGAGTATTTAAAAAAAGATTTTTTGTCACCAGATAAAATGAGGAAATGCTGAGGAGTGACTTTTATTTCACATCGCAAAGGTGTTTGAGAAGCGAAAACCAATTTAAAAAAAAACTTAGAAAGCAATGATCACCCCGATGGTAGGAAGCACCGTTCCAGTTGTATTCTCGATTTCCTTTAATACATAACGTGTTCCATTGTCGGTTAATAAAAAGTTCCCGTTTGCATCTGTTTCGCGCACCACAATAGGTTGCTGATCAGCCTGGAAATTATACAGGTTCTGGATATCGATATAAAATTTAGCCGTCAGCTTTTGCAGGTAGAATGATTTATCGATGCGTACATCGAGCTGATGAAACGGATTAAAACGCAAAGTGTTGAGTTTTGCATAATCGAGGTAAGGTCCGCCAATCAGGTTCCAGGCTTCCACCAGCGATGATTTATCAAGGTCCCATGGAGTATAAGGCAAGCCGCCCACAAAACGCCAGCGGGCACCGACGCGCCATCCTTTGTTCAGGTCTTTGGTGGTGGTGAGTACCAGTAAGTGTTTCGAATCCCAGCTCGAAGGAATATAAGAATTCGTTCCATCGGTAAATTCGCTGCGAACCAACGTATACGATAAGTTGAAGTTAAATCCTTCGGTAGTATTTATACGAGCCTGAAATTCGGCACCATAGGCGCGACCCTTTGAAGTGGATACCACTTCTTCATCTCCAAGTACACCAAAGTCGGCACCTTTATTGGCCAGACTAATCTGGTCATTTACTGAAAACGGGTAGTCTGCATAATTCTTCAGGAAAGCTTCAGCGGAAAGTTGAACCGTAGATTTTGGACGAAATTCGAGACCCCCGATCAAGTGATCGACCGAAATGTATTTCAAGTCGTTTTCCTTATTTACCAGCACATCATTCTGTTTAAATCCAAGTGTGGTGTAGGGTGGAAGCTGATAGTAACGACCGGTATTGAAATTGATACTCCATCGAGGTGTCAGGCTGTACGAAGCCGAAAATCGTGGCGAAAACTGGTCGAGCGGATTTTTCATGCTCGAAGAATAGTTGTTGGCATCGAAGCGGAGGCCCAGAGAAAGGGCCAAACGTTCATTGAACACATTTTTACTCAATTGTCCGAACAGACCGTATTTGACAAGATCGAGGTTAGTGTCGTAGCGGATCTCCACCCGCTCGCCTTCATAAAAGCGCCCCGAAAGTGTATTGTTTTGATAATTCACAAAATCGAGGTTCACGCCAAAATTAAGTTTGTAGCCATCAAATCGGGAAGTATTTTCAAACCGTAGTTTATTCTCCACTTCCTGCGATTCATAGTCTATGATTTTATTTTCTTCCAGACTATCGTCGTTCTCGAGGTATTTATCAGCCTTGTTGTCGAGTTGGCTGCGACTTACCACAAAAGTCTGGTAGCTGTTTTCGCGGTAATGCTTGTAAATCGCACCAAGGGTATAACTCCATTGCGTATTTTCGGCAAGCTGAGTTAATATATATTCCTGTTGTTCGTCGGGTTCTTCAATATCGAGGTTGAGCTGGTTTACATCATAGGCACCCAGACCAATCAATGTCAGTTCATTTTTGCGGTCGAAACGAGTGCGAACCTTAAACTGCATGTCTGTAAAAGTTGGCAAAAATGGCAGTTCAAGCACACTAAACAGAAACTGGAGGTACGAACGCCGCACCGAAAGTACATAATTGGTCTTTTCGCCAAGTGGCCCATCAAGGGTAGCTGCAATTTCTGATGCTCCGATAGTACCGCTGAATTTCAATTTTTCATCGTTCCCATCAATTTGATTGAATTCAAGCACACCACTCAAGGCATTTCCACGGTTAGCCGGAAAAGCACCTGAGTAATAATCCACTTCCCGAATAAAATCGGCATTAAGAATACCTACGGGTCCGCCTGATGCTCCCTGCGTTGCAAAATGATTAATAATGGGAACTTCCACATCATCGAGGTAAAAACGACTTTCTGACGGCCCGCCACCTCGAATAATGATGTCGTTGCGAAAAGCCGGTGTGGATTGCACACCCGGAAAAGACTGAATGACCTTGGAAATATCGCGGTTCGCTCCGGGACTCTTTTCAATTTCACCAATAGCAATGGATCGCAAAGAAACCGGGCTTTCCGGTGTTTTGCGGAAAGGAGAAGCACTTACGGTGACTTCCTCGAGCTCGGTTTGGGCTTTTTCCATTTGAATCTCAATGGAGTTGGTGGTAGCTACACGAACTTCTATTTCCGAAGAAATGGTCCTTTTGTAGCCCACAAATGACGCTTCCAGTCTTACGAATCCGGGTTCTAAACCGTTTAACAGAAAATTACCGTCGATGTCGCTTACTGCTCCGATTGATGTACCGGAAACAACAATATTTACAAACGGCAGAGGTTCGTTGTTCGTAATATCAACTACCTTTCCCCTTAAACTGGCGTTTTGAGCCAGAGAAAATAAAGGTAAAAGAAGCATCAGGGAAATTATATGTAATATTTTCATGGTATTCTACTGAATTTGTACACTTATCGATTTGACAATATTCCTGGCTGTTGTAATTGTGCTCAGATTAGTATCCAAATCACCATTACTCCCCGAGGGATGACTGTGTCCGACCGGATTTAAAAAGTATTCTTTTTTTCTGACATTCAAATCAATGGTAGTTTCATAGACAAGAGCGGGCTGAAGAGATGTAAAATAATCCTGATCGTCTGGAAATTTCGCATTGTTCCAGTATTCATTCGAATCCCAGGGTTGATTTATTTCAAGCAGGAGCTTAAATTTTCCTTCCTTAATCCTGGTTCCCGTCCGCAATATAAAATTTTGGGTTGGTGTAGCTCCTGTAAGCGCATCTGGTACAGCCGTTTCAGGTGATGGTATATATAGGCCATCAGGTGCTTTTATGTTGCGTTTGTGCGCCCAATAGGGTAAACTTGCCGGACGACGTACTTCTCCTGGTTCATTCTTCCATTTTCCGGGTTCAATCTCTCCGCGGCCAAAAATGCCCGTTGCAACGTAATGAGTTACATAAAGTGTTTCAATGTAATTTCCGGCCAGATCTTCAACCCAGATTGCAAAAGAAGGATGGTTAAATGCTTCGCCCCGCATAAACCTGATCTCGAGAGGAGTGTTAACCAAATCCGGAGAAGTACTGAACTCTTCAATATCTGCGGTTATCCTTTGTTTTGATGTACAGGAAATGAATATAATAATGAATCCTAAATAAATCAGTTGACGCATTTTGTTTAATTTTGATTTGCCAAAGTTAAACATTTTGTTGATTTACACAATCATTGTAAACATTTGTTTTTATATATTAGCCATTGAATAAATCTAAAGTATGCGTGTCGTTATTCAAAAAGTAAAAGAAGCATCGGTAACTGTTGAAAAAGAACAGATTGCTTCTATTGGAAAAGGATTACTGGTATTGGTAGGTATCGAAAATCAGGATACTGTTGACGACATCGAATACCTTGTAAGGAAAATTGGGCAGCTTCGCGTGTTCGAGGACGAAAATGGAGTGATGAACCTTTCGATCACTGATGTGGATGGCGACCTGATCGTAGTAAGCCAGTTTACCCTTCATGCCAATACAAAAAAAGGCAACCGGCCTTCCTATATTCGGGCTGCAAAACCTGATTTTTCAGTCCCGATGTACAAAAAATTTATAGCCACACTGGAAGAAAACCTGGGTAAAAAAGTGGGAACCGGCCAATTTGGCGCCATGATGGATGTTGCACTGGTAAACGATGGCCCGGTAACCATCATTATCGATTCAAAACAAAAAGATTTTTAAAATGGAAACACTGACCATACATGAGGCCCAGCAAAAAGTCGACAATTGGATTAAAACAATTGGAGTACGCTATTTCAGTGAACTGACCAACATGGCCATCCTAACCGAAGAAGTGGGTGAGCTGGCCCGGATCATGGCGCGTAAATATGGTGACCAGTCGTTCAAAAAATCGGAAGAGAATTATAACCTGGCGGATGAAATGGCCGATGTACTATGGGTACTGATATGCCTGGCCAACCAAACCGGGGTGGACCTAAACGAGGCTTTCCTGAAAAATCTTGAAAAAAAAACGAAGCGCGATAAAGACCGCCACCGGAACAACAAAAAACTCTAAATCACCGGTTTTTAACAGAAATCGTTCAATTGGTAAAAAATTTTTGTAAAAAACCGAAAAACACTGCCAAATCATTATTCTGCTCCTATATTCAATGGTTGTAAAACATTGTTCTTAGCGGGGTTTCCGTGATGTTTGTCGTATTCTGATAACAGAAAAATTCATTACTTTGTCGATGCAAGAAATGTTGCGTTCATATCAAAAAAGATAGCTATGGAAAATATCGATTGGAAAAACCTTGGTTTTGGATACCGTGACACCGATTATAATGTTCGCTGTTATTACCGCAATGGCGAGTGGGGCGAACTTGAAGTGAGCACATCCAATACAATCAATATACACATGTCAGCCACAGCTCTGCATTACGGCCAGGAAGCTTTTGAAGGGCTGAAAGCCTTCAAGGGGAAAGATGGCAGGATCCGAATTTTCCGGATGGATGAGAATGCCAAACGACTGCAGCATTCATGCGATGGTATCCTGATGCAAAAACTTCCGGTTGAAAAATTTATGGAAGCCGTGCGGCTGGCCGTAAAGAAAAACGAACGCTTCGTGCCGCCCTATGAAAGTGGTGCTGCACTCTACATTCGTCCGTTGCTGATCGGTACCGGTCCGCAAATTGGGGTAAAACCAGCCGAAGAGTACCTGTTCATGGTATTTGTTATGCCCGTAGGTCCGTATTTCCCCGAGGGATTCAAACCGACCAATCTGGTGATTTACCGGGAATACGACCGGGCTGCTCCGCAGGGAACCGGAAAATACAAAGTGGGGGGAAATTATGCAGCGAGCATGTACGAGGGGAAAAAAGCCAAGCAGGAAGGTTTTTCAGCTGTTCTATACCTCGACAGCAAAGAGAAAAAATACCTCGACGAATGCGGCCCGGCCAACTTCTTCGGCATAAAAAACGAAACTTATATCACGCCAAAATCGGATTCCATCTTGCCGTCGATCACCAATAAAAGCCTGATAACACTGGCCGAAGAAATGGGACTGAAAGTTGAACGCCGAAAAGTTCCGTACGAAGAACTGGCAACATTCGAGGAAGTGGGTGCTTGCGGAACCGCAGCGGTTATTTCACCTATCAAAGGAGTTTACGATGCCGACAACGAACACTGGTTTAAATACGGCAACCAGGAAGAAGCCGGAGAATGGTCGACCAGGCTCTATAATAAACTACGCGCCATTCAGTACGGCGACGAACCCGATAATCATGGCTGGGTAGAACTGCTGGATTAAAGCTACCTGCCGTATTTTCAAATGGGAGATAAAAAAGCAAATCATCAAAATATATAAAGAACCGTTTTCATAAAGAAGGCGGTTTTTTTGTTCCGGCTGTAACATCCAGGCCTCTTATCCGTCCTATGTTGTGTAAAGGCCTAAGAAAGCTAATGACAAGAGACGAATACAACCAGGCTGTTGACGATTACTCGGACCGATTGTACAGGTTTGTGCTGAAAAGCATGAAAGACGAGCACAAAGCAGAAGACATTGTACAGGAAAGTTACGAGAAATTGTGGAAGAACGTGGACAATGTGAATGCTGCAAAAGTGAAATCCTACCTTTTCACGACAGCCTATCACACCATGATCGACCGCATTCGCAAGGAAAAACATTCGTTACTCGCCGAAGACCTAAGCATCCGGGAAGAAGGACACAAAAACCAGTATTCAGATCTTGGCGAAATTTTGAAAGAAGCCGTTGACCGGTTGCCTGAAATACAGCGAATGGTATTGCTCTTGCGCGACTACGAGGGTTACAACTACCGCGAAATCGGGGAACTGACCAAACTGAGCGAAGCACAGGTAAAAGTATACATTTACCGTGCACGGGTGTTTTTGAAAAAGTACATCGGGAGCATTGAAGCAGTGGCGTAAAAAAGGAGAGGATGATGGAAATTACACGGAAAAATTACGAAGCTTATTTTGTCGATTACCTCGAAGGTAACCTCGATGAAAATATGGTGGATCGCTTTCTCGAATTCTTGCAGGAAAACCCCGATCTGAAAGCAGAACTGAAATTATTCGAATCGGCTTCCATTGTTCCTGAAAACACAACTTTTTCGAAAAAAGACAAACTTTATAAAGAAAAGTACGACATAGAGGACGAGTTCAATTCAGCTGCCGTATCCCGGATAGAAGGCAACAGCAACCCAAAAGAAAAACGGGAATTCGATGCCTATCTTTCCAGTCATCCCGAAAAAAAGGAAGAGGTACGACTGTTCAGCCAAACCGTTCTAAAGGCTGACGAGACGATTCGATTTACACATAAGAAGAAATTGTACAAAAACCCGGGACGGAAGATCGCTTTGTTTTGGGCAGGCAGAGTGGCTGCAGTGTTAATACTTGCATTGGCCATTTTTAATTTGATGAACCGAAACAACAATCCGGCGATACCCGATAACCAGGTGGCACAGGTGGAAGAAAAAGTGGCCCAAAAAGAAGAATCACCAAAAGGAAAAAGTTCGCCGGAGACTTTAAATGCTGAAGAAACAACTGCCTCAACGCAGGCTGCTAAAGATGCGCCGGTGAAAAAAATTGTCGTCAAACCCGAGAAAAAACAAGTCATCCCCGAATCGAAAGAAACCAGAAGCATTCGGGAAAACCACCGTGGCAGACTCGAAGAAAAAGAAGTGATTACGGAGCGGATTCCTGTTGAAATTCCGGATCAAATGCGAACGATTACTGCTTCAATAGATGTTCGGGCTCCACACGCCGATCTTGGTATGATGACCTTGTTCTATCCTCCGGTGGAAAAGGATGATGAACGATTGCTGGCCGACAATATCAAGGAAAAAATCAATCTGAAAAAAATTACCAAAGCCGGGCTAAACCTGGTGACCAGCATTTCGAACGAACGATTTAGTTACGAAACCAATAATGAGGGAAAAGTGACCGAATACAACTACGAATCGAGGTTGCTGGCTTTCTCCATTCCATCTTCAAAACCGGATAAAGAATAATCCCAACTCTTTTTGTAAGACGCTGTAACTTTTCATGCACCCTGCACGTCACAGATTCAGAACATTAAAACTTGTAAACAATGAAACAACTGATGATTTTGGTTTTGTGCGGAATGATCGCCATGAGTGCATGGGCACAAAATGATACCACTAAAGTGAATGTAGGTAAGAAAAACGTAGTCACGGTAGTGGAAGACGGCGACCGCGTGGAAGTGGCTGTTGGTGATGGCGTGGAAGTGGTGACCGACGAATGGGGCGACACCACACACGTAAGAATCGGACGTCGCACATTTAAAGTAATTGAAGGATATAACGGAACCTACGTAAAAGTGGAGAAAGACAAGGACCGCCCAAAATGGTCGGGACGTTTTAATCCGCACTGGGCAGGACTTGAAGTAGGACCCAACATGATTGGCAAGGCTGATTATTCCTTTTATCAGGGAACGGAATACGAACAATATGGTGAATTTCTTGATTTTAATCCGGGAAAATCACTGACCTGGAACCTCAACATCATGGAATTTGCCTTTAAGAACGAACGTAAAACGTTTGGAGTAGTCACCGGACTGGGATTCAGTTTTACCGACTATGCATTTAACGATCCGGTGACCATTGAAAAACAGGATGGTTATGGAATGATAGTGCCTGTTGATATCCGTAAGGATAACGAATCTGTTCGAAAATCTAAATTACATGTCAATTACATAACCGCACCATTAATGCTCGAAGTAAAAACACCACTCCGGATGGGAAGTTCGCGTTTGTACCTGGCCGGTGGTGTTATTGGCAGCCTGTATTTGGGTTCACACACAAAATATAAATACCACGGTGGTGAAAAGAATAAATCAAAAGGTGGTTATCACATCAACCAGTGGAAATATGAAGTAACCGGACGTATTGGATTTGGCGATTTTTGTGTGTTTGCCAATTATAGCATGACTTCCTTATTCAAAGATAACAAGGGTCCGGAGATTTATCCGCTGATGATCGGCATTTCCTTCCCGAATATCTAGACAAACAAAAAATAATCTTCATCAAGATCCCCGGTATTTTGTGCCGGGGATTTTTATTTCATTCCTTTAAGTTAATTAACTTAAGCGAAAACTTTTGCGAACAAAATGCAAATCGAAAGCTGGCCTTTGATAAGTTCTATATTGCTGTCCTTCATTCTGATCGTTAAAATCGTTTGGCTTAAAAAAGCAGGAATCAGACCGGGGAAGCTGAATAAAAATAAAAGCAGATCCAATCCATTAATTGGGGTGGTTTTCTCTTTATTATTGCTGCTTTGGTTGTTCGAAATGATAAGGCCTGCTTTTGAAATGAAATTTTCCTTGCTTCCAAAAGTGCTCTCGAGTTATCTTTTTGAATTTCAGCAATTGCAAATTGCAGGAATTGTTTTCATCCTTTTCGCATTGATCCTTTTTCTTATCAGCCTTTTGCATTTTGGAACTTCGCTGCGCTTTGGCCTCGATGAAAACAATCGCGGAAAATTGATTACCAAAGGCATTTTTGCCCTTTCACGAAATCCATTCTTTTTGTCGCTGGATATTTATTTTACAGGAATTGCAATGATTCTGCCCAACATCTTCTTGATATGCTTCGCACTATTATCAATTATGAGTATTCATTTTTTTATTCTGAAAGAAGAAGCGTTTATGGCTAAAAGTTACGGGGAAGAATACCGTAAATACCGGCAAAAAACACGAAGATATTTATAGCTTTTTCAGCTAACAGATCGATTAGTTACGGTTTTGTTCGTTGAGAATTCCAATCCCACTTTCGCCTTCAAACACCTTCTCACCCCCACTCCAGGTGCTTAAAACTTTGGCATCGAGTACTTCTTCGGGCGAAGCGGTCATCAGGTCGGTATCGAGCACGACAAAATCGGCCAGCATTCCGGGTACAAGTTGTCCTTTTTCTTTTTCTTCGAAAGATGATGTTGCGGCCCAGGTCGTTATCGAACGCAAGGCTTGTTCGCGGCTTAGTCCTTCGTCGATGTGCCATCCTCCCTCAGGCCAGCCACTATGATCGGTGCGGAAAACTGAAGAATAGAAAGTGTAAAGCGGATAAATGTTTTCCACCGGGAAGTCGGTTCCGTTCGGAATCCAGCCATTTTGTTTCAACAGTGTTTGATAGGCATATGCACCGTTGATTCGCTCTGGTCCCAAACGGTCCTCGGCCCACGGCATGTCGCTCGTGCAATGTGTTGCCTGAATGGAAGGAACAATGGAATACTTCGCAAATTTTTCGAAATCATCTGGATGAATGATCTGCGCGTGTTCGATCCGCCAACGCCGGTCGTTCTTTCCTTTCAGAAATTTTGCGTAGGTATCCAGCACCAGTCGATTACCGCCGTCGCCGATGGCATGGGTAGCCACCACATAATTGTTAGTAAAGGCCAACTGACAAATGCTGTCGTAAAATTCCTGGGTTTCAATCTGCAAACCATGATTTCCCGGATCGTCAGCATAATCGGCAAGCAGCAGGGCACCGCGCGATCCAAGTGCACCATCAGCATAAATTTTTATGGTATTTACCAACAAACGATCGGTTTTATAAATGCCCTTTTTTACGAAATGCTCGAAATTCTCTTCGGTTGGATTCAACATGGCATCAATGCGCATTTTTAGCTTACCGTCTTTTTGCATCTCGTCCATCAACAAAATAGTATTTTTATCCAGTCCACAGTCGGTCAACGAAGTCAGTCCGGCTGCAAAACAATTCTGTTGAGCTTCGAGCAATCCCTTTACCTGTTGTTCTCGTGTGATTTCAGGAACATGGCGCATCACCAAGCCTTCTGCATTATCGATCAATATTCCGGTTGGTTGGCCGTTTTCTACCAGCACTTCCCCACCTGAAATTTTTGTTTCTGCAGTAATTCCGGCAATTTCGAGTGCTTTTGAATTGCACCAGCCTGCATGCCCGTCAACGCGAACCAGGTAAACCGGAATGTCGGGAAAAAATTCATCCAGTATTTCCTTGTTTGGGAATTCCTTTTTTTCCCAATCGTTCTGATCCCAGCTGCGACCTAATATCCAGTCACCGCCAAATTTATCGTGGTGTTCCTTTAAAATCACCAGGATTTCTTCCGGACTTCGGGTATCACGCAGATCGGCATACTGCATCAGATTGGTAGCATAACCGTTGAAATGGCAATGTGCATCGTTAAATCCCGGATAAATAAAGTTCCCTCCGGCATCCACTACAGATTCGCCTTTAAATTGCTTTTGAATTTCTTCAGAAGTCCCCGTAGCTACAATTTTACCCTGGTCGATCGCCATGGCTTCGGTTGTTGAAAATGATTCATCAACCTTGTATACAGTGGAATTGAGTATCAACAAATCCACTTTCTTTTGTGTACACGAATTCATGCTTAACAGTATTATGGCCATCGCCAGTAATGTTCTCATCGTTTCTTATTATTATTCAAAACAAATATAAATTAAGCTTTCTGTTTTGAAAAACATATGACGACTGGTTTTGCATTTCGATATATTTATAACTTTGCCAATCCACTAAAACAAAAGCAAATGTTTACGTTTGGACTTTTTTCAACACATATACCCTACCTTGCTTTTGTGGTTTTCTATGCCTGGATTTTACTTACAGGTATTGGAAAAGCCAATGATGGAAAAATTCGACTGACCGAAAATTCGATTCAGATTGAGCAACACATTAACGATTTTCAACCGGTAACCGTTTCCACTTTTGATTTTCAAAGCCATTTGTGTAATGAAGAAAAAGTACAGGTTTTGCTGAGTTGTAAATGTGCACAGCAGAAATGGAAATGGCAACATCGACAATCGTTTCATCTACAGGATCATATAACTGATAACCTTTTCAGCCGACCTCCTCCGGCAGTGGCCTAACATTTTTCAGGCGAGATCAAAAATTACATCCTTTTTCAGGGGTTTTTTTCAATTTCAAATTATTCAACCTGAACGGTTGGTTACGATTTTAATTCCACCGTTCGTCATGAAACCAGGTTCGTGGTTTGCAAAGCAAGCAGTCAGCCTGGAAAAAACAAAATCAATTAGATGAAAAGTATTTATACCGCTTTTGTATTTGCCGCACTGCTGTCGTTTGGCGTAAAAGCACAAGAAAAATCAACCGACCAGGACACGATGAAACATTATCAACTGGAGGACATTGAGATAAAATCACCAAAATATAACCGTAGCGTTTTCGAAATTCCGGCTGCTGCCACTATGGTTCCCGAGCGTCTGCTCGAAACCAACAGGGTGGTGAATCTCACGGATATTTCGTCGATCGTTCCTAACTTTTTTATGCCCGATTATGGTTCCAAACTAACTTCTCCTGTCTACATCCGGGGTGTTGGAAACCGAATCAATACGCCTTCGGTGGGTTTGTACGTCGATGGAATTCCTTATTTCGAGAAATCGGCTTTTAATTTCGATTTTTACGATATAGAACGTATTGAGGTGTTGCGCGGACCACAGGGAACCTTGTACGGAAGAAATGCCATGGGTGGGCTGATCAACGTGATCAGCAACCAGCCGGGCGATACCCGGAAATCATTTGCAGCCATCGATTACGGAAGTTACAACCAGTTCAATGCACAAATTTCGCATAACCAGCCCATCAGCAAAAGCTTTTCAGCATTGGCCGATCTGAATGTCCGTAACAACGACGGTTTTTATACGAACCAGTACAACGGAGAGGGTATCGACGCTATTGAGAGTTATTCAGGCAGAGTTAAGCTGGCTTTCCACCCGTCGGATAAATTTAATGCCAGTGGAAACGTACAATATGAAGACAGTAAGCAGGTTGGTTATCCGTATGCACTTTTCGATGATGACACCAACAAGGCGGGCGACATCAACTATAACCGTGAAAGTATTTACGACCGAAAAATGCTATCGACCGGGTTAAATCTGCAATACAATGCCAACAATTTTCAAATCCGCTCTGTGAGCAGTTATCAGTCGGTGAACGACAACCAGGAAGTAGACCAGGATTTTACGCCCGAAGATAAATATTTTGTAACGCAGGAACAGGGACTTAAAATGCTGGCGCAGGAGTTCAATATCGAATCGTATGAAAACGAAACCTACGACTGGCTGTTTGGAGCTTTTGCGTTCAGGCAGATGCTGGATAAAACCGTTTATTTCGAAATGGGTGAAGACCAGTTGGCCGGCATGCCGTTTAATGAATACTGGTACACCAAAAATTACGACAATACCAATTCGGGAATTGCATTCTTTCACCAGTCAACACTCAAATTTGGTGGCCTTTCGGTTTCAGCCGGTATCCGAGCCGATTATGAAAAAGCAACACTTGGTTATGTGTATGACCGTTCGATAAACGGTAACCTGGGCAATGTTGAAGACTTCGACAGCGAAATGGACTTCTTCGAGATTCTGCCAAAAGTAGCGGTAAAATACAGCATTTCGGAATACCTCGTTCCTTATGCAACGGTTGCCAAAGGCTATAACTCAGGAGGATTTAACTCGACTTTCGAACGTGAAGAAGACCGTTCGTTCGAACCGGAACAATCGTGGAATTACGAAGCCGGTATCAAAGCGAAATGGCTGCAACAACGCATTTATGCCAACCTGGCCTTCTTCTATATTGACTGGACCAACCAGCAGGTATACCAGACCGTACCCAGCGGAACCGGATCGATGCTGACCAACGCCGGTAAATCGGAAAGTAAGGGCGTTGAATTCGAAATGAAAGCACTGCCCGCCAAAAATTTGGAAACATGGTTGTCATTCGGATACAACGATGCCAAATTCATTGAATATGTGAAAAATGAAAACGAAGATTATAGCGGAAATTACCTGCCGTATGTTCCGCGTTTCTCGTTCAACGTTGGAGGAAATTATGAAGTTGATGTCCAGCAAAAATGGCTCGATAAAATCCGTTTTCACCTGACTTACAACGGATTCGGGAAACATTACTGGAAAGAAACCAACGAAGCTTACCAGGATTATTACGGGCTGTTGAACGGACGTGTCAGTCTCGAACATAAAAACGTGACGCTGGCCTTCTGGGGGAAAAATCTGCTTAATAAAGCATACAACTCCTTTTATTTTCAGGCCCTGGGAAATTCTTATGCACAGATCGGCAAACCGGTTACCATGGGCGTAAATCTAAAAATAGCTTTCTAAGAAGCAAATGAAGCAAAAGGAACTGAACAAATATTACACCCTGCTGAGCCTTTACCTGGCCCAGTCGATTCCTATGAGTTTTTTCTCGACGGTGATTCCTGTAATCATGCGTATGGAGAATTACTCATTGGAATCCATCGGGTATATTCAACTCATAAAACTGCCATGGATCATCAAGTTTTTATGGGCACCACTGGTCGATCGTACCAGCCACTCATCAAAACAATACCGAAGATGGATCCTCACATCCGAGTTGTTTTATGCGGCTATAATCGTGAGCATCGGTTTTTTTAATCTCGATACCGACTTCACAACCATTATTATTTTGATGGTGATCGCGTTCACTGCTTCGGCAACCCAGGACATTGCCACCGATGCTTTTGCCATCCTTATTCTGAAAGAGAAAGAACGCAGCATCGGCAACAGCATGCAATCGGCAGGTAGTTTTATCGGGACACTGGTGGGCAGCGGGATCTTATTGGTGATCTATCATTACTGGGGTTGGATGCCTTTACTGCATAGTCTTGGCGTTTTTGTATTGATTTCGCTGATACCAGTCATGTTTTTCAAAAACCACCGGAAACGACAAATCGACAAATCGCGAAAAAATGTTTCGCCGCTCGAGTTTGTCTATTTCTTTAAACAGCGGAAAATCGGAGGTCACCTGCTTTTGTTGTTCCTTTTCTATTCAGGCATTATCGGCATACTGACCATGATTAAACCTTATCTTGTTGACCTCGGTTACGATGTAAAAACCATCGGTTTTATTTCAGGTATATTCGGAACGGCCTGTGGCGCTTTAATGACCATCCCTGCCGGTATACTCATCCGAAAAAAGGGGATTGTGAAAACAGTCTGGATCTTTCCGGTTCTGAATGTAATCGTAGCCATTTACTTTATTTTCCTGACCTATACCAGCCACCAGCTTTACCTGATTTACATTGGTGTGGCACTGCTGTGGAGCGCCTATGCCATGTCGTCGGTTTTCGTTTACACTCTTGGGATGCGCGTTGTACGCAACGGACGGGAAGGAACAGATTTCACCATTCAAATTGTGATCACACATTTGAGCAGCCTGATTATTGCGGTGATGAGTGGAAAAATTGCCGATGCACTGAATTACCGCGGACTTTTTGCCATCGAACTGGGACTGGGCCTGCTTATTTTGTTACTCGTTCCTTTCCTTTTTAAAAGAGATTTTTATAAAACAGAAGCACACTGTCCGGTAACCGAAGGTGTTGATCTGCCGGACAAAACATTTTAAAGTGATGAAGATTTCAAAACAACTGATCGAAAAATATAACACTCCGGTGCCGCGGTATACCAGTTACCCGCCGGCCAATTTCTTTACTACAGATTTTGGTCCCGATGACTACATCCGGATCCTGGAACGCTCGAACGAGGAGGAGCCGCGGAACATTTCCATTTATATTCACATTCCGTTTTGTCCGAAAATTTGCTACTACTGTGGTTGTAATACACACCTTACAAAAGATGTGAACAAAATGCACAGGTATGTGGATGCAGTGAAGAACGAAATTCGAATGGTACGCGGTTACCTGGATAAAGACAGGAAAGTATCCCAGGTGCACTGGGGCGGCGGAACTCCCAACTCACTTCCCGTCGAAATGATTGAGGAGATCATGGAACTGATCCATGCGAATTTTAATTTTATAAAAAAACCCGAGATCGCCATGGAGTGCCATCCGGCGATGCTCGACAAAGCCTTTATCGAAAAACTGGTCGCCCTGAAGTTTAACCGCTTTAGCCTCGGCATTCAGGATTTTAACGATAAAGTGCTCGAAAATGTCAACCGCGATCCTTCAATTATTCCGGTTGAAGAACTCGTTGAAATGATCCGTAGTCACGAAAATACCGGTGTCAACCTCGATTTCATTTATGGCCTGCCTTTTCAGGATGAGCAATCGTTTGGGCAAACCATCGAGCGGGCCATCGGCATTTCACCCGACCGCCTGGTTACTTTTTCGTATGCGCACGTACCCTGGGTGAAAAAAGCGCAAAAAATACTGGAAACAAAAGGGCTACCCACTGCCGAGGAAAAACTGGCCATGTTCGAAACCGGTTTCCGCTTGTTGACCCAAAACGGTTACGATGCTATCGGCCTCGACCATTTTGCCAAACCCGACGATGAACTGAGTATTGCTTTCCGCGAGAAAAAACTGCACCGCAATTTTCAGGGCTACTGCACGCGCGAAACTACCGGACAGGTTTACGCTTTCGGAGCAACAGGCATCAGCCAGCTTGAAAGTGCCTATGCACAGAATGTGAAAGACACCAACACCTATGTCGACCAGATCAGCAACGGAAAATTCACTGTAGAAAAAGGCTACGAATTAACGCCGCAGCAAAGAATCATCCGCCACATTATAAACGAAGTGATGTGTAACTACTACGTTTCTTGGAAGGAAGCAGAACAGTGGCTACAAACATCCGAAACAGAAATCAGGAACACCATTGTGTACGAACCCGGAATTCTGAAACAATTTGAAGACGAAGGCTTGCTCACTTTTTCGGATACAGAAATTTCAGTGCTCGACAAAGGAAAATATTTTGTACGTAACATCGCAGCAAGTTTCGATCCGGGAATGAAAAATGCCACTCAAAAATTCTCAAAAGCGCTATAAGGTGAACAAGAAAGAAATTAACATCGCAGTTGTTGGTGCAGGTTTGACTGGTTTAACCACTGCATTTTATCTGAAAAAATACGGCTTTAAGGTACATGTTTTCGAAAAAAACGACCGTCTCGGTGGTGTGATACAGACGCACCACATGGATGGTTTTGTATTTGAAGCCGGTCCCAATACCGGTTCCATGTCGCGGCCTGAGGCTTACGAGTTATTCGAAGATTTGGGCAATGACTGCAAACTGGAAACCGCCGATGAATCGGCCAAAGCGCGCTGGATTTGGTTAAATGGAAAATGGCAGGTCATCCCCTCGGGATTGATTGGCGGTATAACCACTCCGCTGTTTTCATTTTCAGATAAATTGCGTTTGCTGGGCGAGCCTTTTCGCAAACGTGGCACCAATCCCGACGAAACGCTGGCACAACTGGTGCGACGGCGAATGGGAAAAACCTTTCTTCGCAATGCAGTCGATCCGTTTATATCGGGCGTTTATTCCGGCGATCCTGAAAAATTGATCACACGCTTTGCTTTGCCAAGGTTATACGATCTCGAGCAAAAATACGGCAGTTTCATCCTGGGCGGTATCCAAAAAGCCCGTGAGCCAAAAACCGACTGGGATAAAAAAGCCACCAAAGAAGTCTTTTCTGCTGAGGGCGGACTGGAGAATCTTGTACATGCACTGGTCAAAAATATTGGCCCAGAAAACATCACGCTGGATTGTAAAGAGCTTGCTTTCGAAACCAACAATAAAAACGCATACATTTATCGGGGACAAACGTTTACACACCTCGTATCGACCATTGGCGCTTACGCATTGCATAAGGCTTTCCCTTTTCTGCCGACGGAAAAAATTTCATCGATCAATCGGATGAAATATGCCAAAGTTACCCAGGTTTCACTTGGATTTAAACAATGGAAGGGCATCCCGATCAAATCGTTTGGAGGGCTTGTTCCATCAGCCGAAAAGCGCGATGTACTGGGTATTTTGTTTTTATCATCGTTTCTGAAAAACCGTGCCCCGGAAGGAGGTGCTTTGCTTTCGGTTTTTCTGGGTGGTGTGCGGCGTCCCGAATTTTACGACCTAAGCGATGATGTGCTAATGCAAACAGTGGAACGCGAAGTTAAAGATATGATGCAGCTCGAAGCTTTTGATCCCGATGTTTTCCGAATCTTCCGCTACGAGCACGCCATCCCACAATATAGTTTTGAGAGTGAACAGAAGCTGGCCGCCATTGCCGATCTCGAAAGCGCCTTTCCGGGTTTGTTACTCGCCGGAAACATCCGCGACGGGATTGGCATGGCCGACCGAATTCGCCAGGGAAGAACCATTGCCGATCAGTTAAACGAAAGATATAACTAATGAAACCAAAAACAGCAGTACTTCTGATCAACGTAGGAAGTCCCGACGCACCCACAAAACCGGCTGTGCGCCGATATCTAACACAATTCCTCAACGATAAGCGCGTGATCGACCTGCCCTGGCTGTTGCGAAAAATGCTGGTCAATCTCATCATCATTCCTTTCCGGTTAAAAAATTCTACCAAACTTTATCTGCAACTCTGGACAAAAAAAGGTTCGCCACTTATTTACCTTACCCGCGAACTGCAGGAAAAATTACAACAAAAAATGGCGTCAAAAGCTGATATTTTCATCGGTATGCGCTACGGAAATCCAAGCTACAAAAAGGCGCTCTCAAACATTAAAAAAGCTGGGTATGAGAAACTAATCCTGGTACCCTTGTTTCCGCAGCATGCCATGTCAACCACTGAAACAGCTTTGGTGGCTGCTGAAAAAGAAATAAAAAAAACAGGAATAACAGCCGAAGTAATTGCGGTCCGGCAATTTTACGATGATCCAAAATTTGTGGATGCCTTTGTGAAACAAGCGAAGCAATATGATCTTTCGATGTTCGATCATATTATGTTCTCCTATCACGGACTTCCAAACCGGCAGGTTGAAAAATGCCATCCGGGTATTAAAGTGGAAGATTGTTCGTGTAACGAGACCTTTCCTGAACATGGAAAATTTTGCTACCGGGCTACTTGTTACCAGACTTCGCGGTTGATTGCAAAAAAGCTGCAGCTAAATCCTTCAGACTATACCGTGGCTTTCCAGTCGCGCTTATCGAAGAACTGGCTGACACCGTTTACCGACCATACGCTTTCACAACTTTTAAGGGAAGGCAAAAAAAATGTAGTAGTTTTAGCCCCTTCCTTTGTGACCGACTGCCTTGAAACGATTCTGGAAATTGGGGTGGAGTACGGCGAAGAATTTTTAAAGGAAGGCGGTGAGACACTGCAAATGGTGGACAGCCTCAATGCAGAAGACCACTGGGTGGATGCATTGGCTCAAATCATAGCGGAACAGGGAAAAATTGAATGATACTGCTCGATAAAATACAATTAATGGAAGGTGCTGCCGCTCACGAATTGTGGTGGCGCGTAACGATCACCTGCATTGCCACTATCCTGGTAAATTTGCCTTTTGGTTACCTTCGGGGCGGTTTTCGAAAATTATCTTTCTGGTGGTTTGTGGCCATTCATGCACCGGTTCCGCTGATCATTCTTATCCGCAGGTTTCACGATCTGCAACTCACCTGGAGCCTGGCTCCTTTCCTGATCGGCAGTTTTTTTCTTGGTCAGTTTGCAGGTCGTAAAATTTATTCGTTTGTTCCGTATAAAAGAAGTAATCCGGATTAGTGTTTCACCACCACTGTTTTAATGTTGGTAAATTCTTTGATTCCTTGCTCCGATAATTCGCGGCCGTAACCGCTGGTTTTAATTCCGCCAAAGGGCAGACGCGGATCCGATTTCACAAAATCGTTTACAAAACAAGCCCCGGCTTCCAGTTGCATTTCGGCAATGTTTTCGCCCTTTTTCGTGTTCGTGGTGAATACGGCTGCCCCGAGTCCAAAAACGCTGTCATTGGCCACCAAAACAGCTTCCTGGAGGTCTTTAACTTTAATTACCGATGCCACCGGACCAAAGAGTTCTTCCTCGTAGGCCGGCATACCCGGTTTTATATTTTCAAGGATAGTTGGCGGATAATAAGCTCCCTTGCGGTTCGGCACCTCTCCTCCAATGATCACTTCGGCTCCTTTTTCAATTGAATCAACCACCTGCTGATGAAGCTCATCGCGGAGATCGGCGCGGGCAAGTGGCCCGATGGTTGAATTTTCATCGCCGGGATCACCAAAATGTGCAGCTGCCATTTCGTGTGTGAACAGTTCAAGAAAATGCGGGTACACTTTTTCTTCAACAATAAAACGCTTGGCACCGATGCAACTTTGCCCGGCATTCAACAATCTTCCCGCAGCGCTTTTTTTCGCAGCAATCTCCATATCGGCATCCGCCAAAATGAGATACGGATCACTACCCCCGAGCTCGAGGACACATTTTTTGAGTTCGGCCCCGGCCAGAGCAGCCACACTTTTCCCGGCGGGTGTCGAGCCGGTCAGGCTCACGGCTTTTATTGCCTTATGCTGAATGACTTTGGCAACCTGTTTGCTTCCGATGAGCAGGCTGCGAAATACATTTTCGGGGAAGCCGGCTTCCCGAAACAATTCTTCAATGGCCAATGAACAACCGGGTACATTGCTGGCATGTTTTAAAACGGCAGTGTTACCGGCCATAAGCGTGGGTGCTGCAAAACGAAAAACCTGCCAGAACGGAAAGTTCCAGGGCATTATGGCCAGAATAGTTCCCAGGGGACGATAAGCAACATAAGAGCTGTTTGCCTCCGTTGGAATGGGCTCATTCTCCAAAAAACTCTCGGCATTTGTGGCATAATAATCGCAAACCCAGGCGCATTTCTCGATCTCGGCAATACCTTCCCGTATGACTTTACCCATTTCGATAGCCATGAGTGTTGCCAGTTCGTTTTTCCTGGTTTTCAATAAGCTGGAAAGGTTTTGCATCAACTGACTGCGGAACATAAAAGAAGTGTTCCTCCAGTGGTGCCAGGTTTTATCTACCGAGTTGATAATTTTTTCGATGCCTTCAGCACTGTGCGATTCGTAGTGTTTTACCAGTTCTCCGTTGGCAGGGTTGATCGACTGTAGCATAAACAGAATTTTTAACGACTCTTAAATGTACAAAAAAAGCAACCTTCACCGAAGATTGCTTTTCAAATATTTTTGTATTGCGAAACCTGTTACTCTACGATTCTAATCTCTGTTTCCATTTCCATCGCTTTTCTGTAAACCGCCGTCACTCCGCAGTATTTTTCCTCCGACAATTTCACGGCTTTTTCCAATTTGGCATAAGGTAAATCCTTGCCTTTGAATTGATAAACTACTTTCATTTTGTTGTAATGTTTCGGATGTTCTTCGGTAACATCGGCTTCAACAATTACATTAAAAGCTTGGGGTTCCACCTTCATTTTTTTGAGGATCATGATCACATCAACCCCGGTACATCCGGCAAGTGCCGTAAGCATTAATTTTTTGGGACGCGGGCCAAGATCGCTACCCCCCGATTCTTCGGTGGCATCAACAATTACCTTGTGTCCATCCATGTCGGCCTCAAATGCCACTTTATCGGTCCATGCCATATCTACTACATGTTTCATAACATCCTTATTTAAAATAGTTTTCAATTATTTTGCAGTGCAAATATACAACATCTAACTATCTATATAAATAGTTTTCTGAATAATGGAGAGAATTGTATTTTTGCTAACTGTCAGCATGAAACTATTGATTTGTTAATTTCAAAATTAAAGCGAAGAGAATGAGAAGTGCGATTAAAAGGCCAACGGAAGAAGAAGTTGATTTGAGTGGATTTCAATTGTTCAAGAAACTTACCGAAGATGAGTTTACGCGATTGAATTACGAGAAGACCTGCTCGATTTATAAAAAAGGTACGATCATTTACCGGGAAGGCAGCCGGCTTACCGGATTTTTCTGTGTTACAAAAGGAATTGTAAAGATCTTTAAAACCGGGATCGACGGAAAAGAACAAATTATCCGTTTTGCCAAAAAAGGAGAAATCATTGCTTATCGTTCATTACTGAGCCAGGAACTGGCCTGTACCACGGCTAAAGTCATCGACGAAGCAGCACTTTGCCATATTCCCTACCAAACTTTGTTGTACCTGATCCAGAGCAACTGGCAGTTTTCGCACCACATGCTGCAGATTGTTTGCCGCGAGCTGCGCGAAGCCAATGATTACATTACCGACATTGCACAAAAGACAGTTCGCGAACGCCTGGCCGAAGTGCTCTTGCTGCTGAAAGATAATTTCGATCTTGACAACCAGAACACATTGCAAATATCACTGACTCGAGAGGAACTGGCCAACATGGTGGGGACCGCCACCGAATCGGTGATTCGTCTGTTATCTGAATTCAAGAACGATAAACTGATCGAACTGCAGGGAAGGAAAATCAAATTTCTCGATATTCCAACCCTGACCCGGGTAGCCAATTTATAAGTACTTTGATATAGCATAGAGCCGGCTTTATGCCGGTTTTTTTGTACCCTGAATTTTGAGTTGAAATCGAAAAAAATAAATAAAATGAGAGTTTTTGGAATTAAAATGGACCGGCGCACTTTTATACGATGGAAAATATACATCGACCGGGCAAGAATGTACATTGGTTACATCAGCTTTATCATGATCGCTTTTATGTTCCTGAACGATTTCAAGGACCAGACCATTCGTCATTTTCTGGACGAAAACAAATGGGTTACCTACCCGGTAATGATGGTGGTTTTTGTGCTGTTCTCACTAATACTCGGACGTTTGGATACAAAACTGGGGCTACGCCGCGAGGAAATGCGGAATGCCGCCACCGAAAATCCGGTGACAATGGAGATTCTTCAGAATATAAAAGAAATTAAAGGCAAGCTGGACGAAAAAAGCTAAATAAAGGTAATTATCTATGGCACTGTCCTTCAGGAAGGCGAAATTGAGAAGTAATACCACAAACAAGATTTTGAAAAGAGTTCAGCAAGATAAGCTATTCAACTCCCGATCCAGTCTTCCGGATCCATTTTTTGATTTTCTCGCCAGATCTGAAATTTAAGGATGGTTTTGTTATCATCGTCATAATCGGTAAACACAGTGCCGATGGTTTGTTTTGTCTCCACCTGGTCGCCTTTTTTAACCACCACTTCGCGCAGGTTGGAATAAACAGTCAGGAAAGTGCCATGCCGGATGATCACCGCCATATTGCCACCCGAAATCCCAAATACGCGACTTACCTCGCCTTTAAAAACCGAACGCACACTGGCTCCAATCTCTGTGGCGATATTAACGCCATTATTGCGTACCTGGACATTGGGAAGTACAGGATGCTGATGCACCCCAAAATGTTCAACGATTACTCCCCTTTCTATCGGCCAGGGGAGGCGCTTTCTGTTCTGCTCGAAATTATTACCAATTAATTGCTGTTCGGGTGTAAGGGCAAACGCAGGTTCTCCTTTTGCCCGGTTCCTGCGCGCTTCTTCTTCAATGATCTGTTGAATTTCGCGCTCGAGCTGCTGTTCAATACGTCGTTGTTCACGTATTTTTTGCTGAAGGTTTCGTTTTTGGTTTTGTAATTTCTGAAGTTCGCTATTTTGCTGAACCTGTTCAAGCGAAAGTTGCTGTCTTTCTTTCCGTGCCTGATCTGCAAGTATTTCCTTTTCAGCTTTGCGTTGTTCCAGCTTATGAATATTATCATTCAACACCGAACTTACCGATGCAATGATCTCCCCCTGGTTTTTTCTGTATTCGGAATAACGCCTGAAATAAAGCAGACGGCGGTAGGCCTGGTTAAAACTTTCGGCCGATAACAGGAAAAGCAATTCATTGCTTGCTCCTTTATTTTTATAGGCCAGTCGTATCATTTCGGCATATTCCGCTTTTAACTTTTTAAGATCCTCCTGTAAAATTTCCACCGATAATTCGTTGTTACCGATGCATTCCTCGTAAATGGAAATTTCGTCATTAATGTTTGAAATCAGGCTGTTTCTTTGACTTATCTGGCTGGTAAGCAAACGAAGTTTGTTAAGCGACGATCTTTCGCTTATTTGTGTTTCCCGGAGCAGTCGCGAAGTGTACTCAATCTCTTTTGCGGTTTCTGCCTTTTGTCGCTGCAGATCGCTTATCGACTGACTGAATCCCAACAAAGGAAGCAGGAAAAAAAGTAGTATGACGATGCAAATCCTCATCCTGTGATCGTTTCGTCAAAGTAAGGGAAATCCGTACTATTCTACACGGATCTGCTCGTATTTTTCAGGAATTTTAATCGAGAACGATGCTACTTTGTCAGTAGAAAAACCGCTTAGCCTGATCTTCATATTGATTTGTTCCTGAGCTGAAAGAAAAGCCATATCGATCGATTCGGGATACTCGCGTTTTCCCACTTTTGTAAAATCGCCGAAATTCATAAAGATATTCCGGTTGTTCGTTTTATCCTGAATATCGAGACGAGTGAGCGAATAGCTCTTGGGATCAAAAAACATCTTTTGCAGGATCAGGGCTTCTGCATCAAGGCGTTTAAGCCGGCGTTCTATTTTTTGAGGATTTCCGTTTTCCATTTTATACACCTTCCTGTTTTTTTCCGACTGCAGCACATACTGGCCATCTTCAACAAACGAATCGAAGGTTTTAAAATCGTCGCGCGGATCATCGCGATACGAAAAAGCATCATTTGAAATAATCGACTGCACGGTATTAAAATCCACATCCATGTTCAGAAAATCGCTGATGAATGAGTAATCATCCATGAAATAATTATGGTCGATGTAGTTGACGTAAATCACGCTGTCGGGCGTAAGTAATACGCGTCCAACCGGAATGTTCAGCTTGCTGATCGATACCAGTATCTTTTCGTCCCGTTTAGCTTTCAGATTAATGCGAAACGAAGATTTTGACTGATTGCTCGAAAACTGACAGTTGATGCGTCTGATCGTCAGGTAATCGTAATCGAAAGCGTTTTCTTCAATTTTTTTGAGCAGCCGGTTGGTGCCCATTGGTTTAATGTCGATACGCGCCAGTTCTTTGGGGGCTTTGCACGAAGCTGCTATAAAAATAAGCAGTACCCAGCTTAGGATTTGAAACCGTACACGTGAAATTCTGGCCATTTTATTCCTCAATATATTTACCTTCTTTTATTTTCCGGAGCAAAACTTCGGAATCGCCGCCATTTTCTTTCGCCTTTTGCCAATAGGATTTGGCTTCGTCGAGCTTTTGAAGCATAAACAGGATATCGCCGTAATGTTCGAGCAGAGTAGGATTGTCTTCTCCCCCATTCTTGATAGCCGATTCCATGTAAAATTTAGCCAGTTTATAATCGCCTTTTTTGAAGAGCACCCATGCGTGAGTGTCGAGGTAAGTGGAATTATCAGGAAAGCGTTCCACTACTTTTCCGCTCATGCGCTCGGCCTTGTCCAGGTCTCGTCCATCGAGCGAAAGGTAGTAGGCATAGTTGTTCAGGGTGAGGTAATTTTCGGGATCGAGTTGAACTGCCTCGTCAAATAACTTGTATGCTTCTTCCTTTTTATTCTGTTTATGCAATGCCTCGCCTTTCAGCATCATAAAATTAGCCTCCAGTTGCGGATTTTGCACGACGTAATCCAAGCCTTCATCCACAATTTCAATAGTTTCCTCATATTTTTCGAGCTGTACGCTTGCAATAGCCCTGAAAAAATAACCCTGTGGCTGGTTGGGGAAAAGGTCGATGATCTCCGCAGTATGCGCGTACAAAGCATCCCAATCCTGCAAATCGTTGTCGATGAACATCACGCGCTCCCAAACCATATAGTCGTTCTTTTCGATCGCCAGGGCTTTTAACAGTTCTTCGCGGGCTTCGGCCAGTTTGTTATTCTTTAACAGGTTTTCGGCATAAACGGTATGCACCAGTGCTTCATCGGGGTGCTTCTCGAGCAGAATTTGAATAAGTTCGGTTTGTTGATCGTTGGTCAGGGTGGAGCGCGCCGAGGTGAGCATCAGGTACAACTGAAGTTTGGTTTGTAAATCCACCGATTCGCTCTGAAAACCCTGACGGGTTTCTTCGAATGATTTATCCACTTTTCCATTTTCGAGGTAATAATTGGCCAGCGAAAAATGCACAAAACCGTTTTCAGGATCGAGTTCCTGAATTTTCTGATAGTATTTCAACGCATTTTCTGCATCGCCCTGACTTTGATACAAATCGGCCAGTAAACCATAATATTTTGCCTCGGTCGGATCAGTGTCAATCAGTTTTTGAATTTCTTCGAAAGCTTTATCGACCTGGCCTGTTGAAACATAGATCTGTTGTTTTGCCACTGATATCTGCTCGTTCACGCCAGTTTCCTTTTCCATACGATTGTAAGTTGCAATCGCCTCATCATAACGTTCTGCGCTGGCGAGCAGTGCCGCTTTCATGTACATGTATTCCAGATTGTCGGGCTCGTTTTTCAACAACTGGTCATACAGATCAGCAGCTTCCGAATACTTACGGCTTTTCTGGTAAACCTGGGTTAATAACAACTTGTACCATTTGTTTTCTGGATTCAGACTTATGGCTTTTTCAAGCAAAAGCGATGCGCTGGTAAAATCGTTGTTTACTGCATGAATGTTGGCCAGCTCATACATGGCTGCTGAAGAGTTCGGATCGATCTCCAGACAACTCGACAACAACTGAATCGCTTTTTGCGGGTTGCCAAACATTTTTTGTTTTAAGGCCTCCACAAACAAATATTCAAATTCCTTCTGTTTCTGTTCGGCCAACTCGTCAACCGGCTGGTTAACAGCAGCTTTTGCCACTTGTTGCTCGGTTACTTTTTTTGGTCCTGAACACGAAACCATTGCTGCCACCAGCAATGCCACTCCTATTCCTGTAAATCTGTTTTTCTTCATCTTACTGTTTTCCGGTATGGCCAAAACCACCGGCTCCTCTTTCTGTTTCTTCCAGCTCTTCAACCAAATCCCATTCCACTTTTTCGTGGGATGCAATCACCATCTGGCAAATACGCTCTCCGTTTTCAATCACAAAATCTTCTTTAGACAGGTTGATAAGTATGACTCCTATTTCTCCGCGATAATCAGCATCGATGGTTCCCGGAGTGTTTAAAACTGTAATTCCTTTTTTCAAAGCCAGACCGCTACGCGGACGTATTTGAGCTTCATAACCTTCAGGCAGTTCGATAAACAGACCAGTTGGGATCAATGCCCTTTCAAGCGAGCCCAGCACCACCGGTTTATCAAGGTTGGCTCGCAAATCCATGCCGGCCGAATGTTTGGTACTGTAGGCCGGTAATTCATTCTTTGATCTGTTAACAATTTTTACCTGCATGCAATCTGTTTTTTAAAAAGAACCGCTAATATATAGAAATAATGCCTAGTGAATGCGGCTTTAACAATATTTTTGAAATTATTGAGCGAATTCAACTTATTGGTTAACAATCATATAATCATAAGTTGGCTCATTATTTCATCAGATATCAGCAGTCCTTCCCGCGCCAGGGAAAGAATTCCATCCCGTAAAATAACGGAACCGGTTTTCTGATATTTTCCGATTTGCTTCAGAAGATAGTCATGGTATTCTGTTCCAAATTGCTGGCGCACAAAGGATAAATCAACTCCCCACTTTGTGCGAATTCGGGTAAGAATGTATTCGTTGTAGTGTTCGTCTGTTCCAAGTTCTTCTTCTTCGAAATAGTGATCGCCTTCTGACAATCCCTGAACATAACTTTCAACATGAGCCACATTCCACCTTCTTTTCACCCGGTCGTATGAGTGCGCCGAAGGTCCCAGACCCAGGTATTTTTGTCCCAGCCAGTACGCACTGTTGTGCCTTGAATACATTTTATTGCGGGCAAAATTCGATATCTCGTATTGCTCAAAACCTGCTGTTTCTGCCCGATCAATCAATATATTGAACTGAGCGACACTATCATCTTCGCTGAGTTCCTTGAGTGTTCCCTTTTTCAGCCAGGTATAAAACGGCGTTCCTTCATGATACGTGAGATGATAAGCCGACAGGTGTTGGACTGGAAGTTGAAAAACCCTGTTAAGACTCGCCATCCATTGTTCTATCGTAAGATTCGGAAGCCCGTAAATAAGGTCAACGCTGAGGTTATTGAATCCCGCATTTACAGCATTCAGTACTACTTGTTCAGCTTGTTGGGCGTTGTGTCTGCGGTTCATTTTTTTGAGGTGTTCGTCCTGAAATGCCTGTATGCCAATGCTGAGGCGATTAATCCCTAAGGACTTCAGGTCACGCAAATAGTCGGGAGTAAGATCGTCAGGATTGGCTTCGAGCGTGATTTCGGCATCCCTCTCGATTTTATAATGGGCAAACAGGGCTTCGAAAATAAGTTCAAGCTCAGCCGGTACGAGCACCGAAGGCGTACCACCGCCAAAATAGATGGTTTCGATGCTTTCTTTTTCCAGGTAGTTTTTGCGTAACTTTGCCTCTTTATCTAATCCGGAAAGAAACTTTTGCTTCAGCGAGGTGTTAACGGTTTTGTAAAAATCGCAGTAGTAGCATTTCTGCCGGCAAAACGGAATATGAATGTAAATACCTGCCATGAAAAGAGCATTGTAAATTATTGGCTCACAAATCGATAAGAATGAAGATTTCAAATTATTGGAGAATCACACTTTGGTTGTTGATCATGTGTTACCTGCTGTTTATGCCCGCCAGTCAGTTGCCTGCCCAGCCTTTTCTGAAAATTCCACATTTCGACAAGATCGTACACTTTTCGATGTTTTTTGTCCTGTGCCTCTTGCTTTTCAGGCCGGTTAAACAGCATACACCCAACTTTTATTTCTGGGCACCGATGATCGCTGTTTTGCTGGCAGTTGTTCTTGAATTCACTCAACACCGCTTAAGCGCAAGCCGCCATACTGACGTGTTCGATTTTCTGGCTAACACTGCCGGTTTGTTCGCTGCAACTGTTTTCTTCCGCTACTTTGTTGCCGGTAAAAAGCTCGAAAAACTGGTTTAAAGCTTTACCAGGTCTTCGTACTTGTCAATATCCCGGCCGATCAATTCAAGGTTGGTATCCTTGTAGAAAGTTCTGATCTGGTTCCGCAACATTTCGTATTGAGCGTGCACCGGACAAAGCGGTTTCGACGGGTCATGTGATTTACACGGTTCCAGACTGATCAGACAGTTGGTGAAAAATTCTTCACCGTCCACTTTGGTCACAATTTCCCACAGTGAAATTTCTGCCGGTTTCTTTGCCAGCGAAAATCCTCCGTTGGGTCCTTTGGTCGAAACCAGCAATTTTTGCTTTACCATATTTTGCAGGATTTTCCCCAGAAACGGCGAAGATAATTCAAGGTCTTCCGAAATTTTTTTAATTCCGATGCGTTTGTCATCTGTCGAAAATTTTCCGAGATAGATGAGCGCTCTTAATGCATACTTACAAGTGTTTGATAACATGACAATTATTTTTTGTTAGTACTCCAATGTTTGCTGAACGATTCACGGACAACCGGTGGAAATTGTTTTTGTTTTCCAAGAACGTTTTTGTTCAATTTCAGCATTCTATTTTTCACCGTTCCGTTTACTAAATCAAGATTCTTTCTTTTTTTGAAAGCCCATTCGTAAGCTTTCATTCCTGTATGCCAACTAAATGATCCGCCATTTTCTTCAATACTTTTTTTACGATTGAGCAACAACAGTTCGTGCAGCGGTATTTTTACCGGGCAAACTTCAGAACAGGCACCACACAGGGTACTGGCGAAACTCAGGTGATCATAGTTTTTGAATCCTTTCATCACGCGGGTGTAATCACCGAACCAATCGGCCCGCTGTAAGTCGTATTATAAGTGTATCCGCCAATGTTACGATAAACTGGACAGGCATTCAGGCACGCCCCGCAACGCACACACTTCAGTGCTTTGTAACGTTGCGGATCAGCCGCGAGCTTTGTACGGTTATTATCGAGTAAAACTACTACCATTTTTTCGGGTCCGTTGGATTCATTGTCTTTTTTCGGACCAGTGAGCAGCGAATTGTAAACCGTTACCTGCTGACCTGTTCCCAGGGTTGACAACAAGGGAAAAAACAAGGCCAGGTCGCTAACAGATGGCAATACCTTTTCAATCCCGGTAATGACAATATGAATTTTTGGGAAAGCAATCGACATAAAGCCGTTGCCTTCGTTTTCGGTCAGTGCCACTCCCCCAACGTCGGCAACCAGAAAATTGGCACCGGTAACACCTACCTGAGCTGAAGTGAATTTTTTACGCAAAACTTTTCGCACAAAGGCGGTGAGTTCTTCAGGAGTTGAATCTTTGGATGTGTCGAATTTTTTATGAAAAAGCTCGGCCACATCTTCTTTCGATTTATGCATGGCCGGTGTTAAAATATGGTAAGGTTTCTCTCCTGCTACCTGAACGATAAATTCACCAAGATCGGTTTCTACCGGTTCATAACCTTTTTTTTCCAGGTTTTCATTTAACTCGATCTCTTCCGAGATCATTGATTTACTTTTCACGAGCAAATGAGCCTGGTTGGCCTGAAGGATTTTCACGATCTCAGCGACCGCCTCCTCCCCATTGCGTGCCCACACCACTTCTATACCATTTTCCCGCGCATTTTTTTCAAATTCTTCGAGGTAGACAGCCAGATTTGAAACAACCTGCTCCTTGATATAGGAAGCGCGCTCTTTGGCCAAATCCATATTTCTGTAACGAAGCTTCCCCTTTGCCACCGCATCATCATACTTTCCAATATTAAACTTTAAAGTCTGACGGTGTTTTTTGTCGAATGCAATTTTAGAATCTTCCAGAAATATGTTTTTCAACTCAGTCATTCATCATTTTATAGGAATTTGGGCCACACGGCGTGCATGTCTGCCGCCTTCGAATTCAGCATTCAAAAAGGCTTCTACAATGGCAATCGCTTCCTGATCGCTTACAAAACGGCCGGGAATAGCACATACATTAGCATTATTGTGCTGACGTGCGAGTGCCGCTATATCAGTATTCCAGCAAACGCCCGAACGCACGCCCTGGTGTTTGTTGGCTGCAATACTAATTCCCTGTCCGCTTCCGCAAAAGGATATGCCAAGCTCGAATTCACCTTTTTCTATGGCTTCTCCCAACTTATGCGCATAAATCGGATAGTCAACACTTTCATCTGAGTAACATCCGAGATCTTCATAAGCAATATTGTTTTCTTCGAGATACTTTTTAACGACCTGTTTTTTTGCGAAACCTGCATGATCGCTTGCCAGTGCAATTGTAATACCTTCTAAATGCTTCATACAACACAAATTTAATACTTTTTCATATTTATCTCATCCATTCCGTATTTTATACAACACAAAACAGATTGTCTGTTCAAAATAATATATAATTATCTAATAAGCAGACAGTTAAAGTTCAAATACGTTTTCTTATTAATTTCTTCAGTTCTTCTTTTTCGAATGTCCCAACCATGATTAAAAAAAACAGGATGAAAAATGTATGGGCTAAATATTTCAGGATATTGGTCAGGTCACGCGTGTAGAATGAAATTGCATAAAGCACCATGGCAATGACAAAATAGCTCAAAATGCGCTTAAGGTCATACGGTACCGGATAAAATTTATGCCCCAGAATATAGGACAGGATCATCATTACCAGGAAGCAGGTAAATACCGCAATGGCCGATCCCATGTAGCCCATCACAGGAATTAAAACAATGTTGAGTACCAGTGTAATGGTTGCTCCCACCAGCGCCATATAGGCACCATAGCGAGTTTTATCAGTAAGCTTATACCACAACGACAGTGTAAAGTAAATTCCAAAAAACAGGTTGGCCAGCAGAACAATGGGTACCACTTTTAATCCTACATGATATTCTGTATCGATAATTACTTTGATGATGTCGATATACAGAACCATTCCAAGGAAAATGAGCAGGCCAAAAATCACAAAATACTTCATTACAGTTGCATAAACCTTCGGATCGTCCTTTGATCCGCTCCGGGCAAAGAAAAACGGTTCGAAAGCATATCGGAACGCCTGAATGAACATATTCATCAAAACGGCAAGTTTGTAATTTGCCCCGTAAACACCCAGCTGGAACATTGGATTTTGTTCTTCAGGAATAAGAAAGGGTAAAAGGACTTTGTCGATGTTTTGGTTTACCATGCCGGTGAGCCCCACAATCAGAATTGGAAAACCGTAACTCAGCATCTGTCTCAGCAACTTTCCGTCGAAAACGAAATTCATTCTGAAAATCTCAGGAAGTAACAACAGCAAAGTGATAGCTGATGCCAGAAGATTTGAAATGAACACATATCCCACGCCAATTTCTTCGGAGTAAACCAGGCGAATAACCGAATCGGGATTATTCGAAATGATTTTAGGACAGAGTGAAATGAAGAAAAGGTTGAAACCAATATTAAAAGCAATGAAAACCAGCTTGATAAATGCAAATTTAACCGGACGGTTGTTTAGTCTTAAGCGGGCAAACGGAATAGCTGTAAACGCATCAATTCCAAGTATAAGTGCAAACCAAAGAATATATTCCGGGTGATTGGGATATTGTAGTAAGTTGGCTATTTCCTGACGAAAGACGGAAGACAGGAAGACAAATGACAAGGTGGTAAAAAGCAGTGAAACCAAAGATGTCGAATATACTTTTTCCGGATCATCACTTTTCGATGCATAACGGAAATAAGAAGTTTCCATGCCATAGGTCAGCAAAACCAGGAAAAATGCCACATAAGCGTACATGTTGGTCACCACTCCATATTCGCCAGGTAAAAACATGAACGAATAGTAGGGGACAAGCCACCAGTTTAAAAACCTGCCAACAATGCTGCTTGCTCCATAAATGGCGGTATCGCCGGCTAATTTCTTAAACGAATTCAATTGGGTAATTTTTAAGCAAAGATAAAATGTATTACATGCAATCGTTTATAGTTTTATCTTTGAACAACAAAAATTACGGTTGATGAAACGAAGTCTTTTCCCGATAGTACTGGTGTTTAGCTTGTTTGTAACTTTTTTTTCGTGTTCGAACAAAGCCAATAAACGACCCCGAAAACCGGTGAGTTCTATCCGGATCGAACCTTCGAAAAATCAGTTTACTTATGGTGAAATGATCAGTGCTGAAGTAGAAACGAAGCTCAGGGACGGTGAAATAAAAAATATTCAGCTTTATTACGAAAACGATCTTCTGAAAGAAAGCAAAGAACTGAATTTTAAGGTAGCTAATATTACGCTGAATAAACTGGGAAATAATCGTATTCATGTTAAAGCTGAAAAAACAGACGGATTGAGTAATACCCGCTCGAAAACCATTACTGTACTTTCAGATCTAACCCCGCTACAAATGAGTTACCGGGTGATTAATAATTATCCGCATTTAAAGACCTCATATACCCAGGGATTGGAATATCACGATGGTTACCTGTACGAAGGCACCGGTGAAAACGGACATTCAAAATTGATGAAAATTGATATTCTTAGCGGAAAACCGCTTCTATCGATCGATTTACCGGACAAATATTTTGGAGAAGGAATAACTATTTTGAACAATAAAATTTACCAGTTGACTTACCGCGCTCAAAAAGGATTTATTTACGACCTCGAAAGTTTTAGCAAGGTAGACAGTTTTAAATTTTCTAATCCACAGGGCTGGGGATTAACCAACGATGGAACCCACCTGATCATGAGTGATGGCACCAATGTACTGACCTGGTTAGATCCTGATGATTTTTCGGTGGTAAAAAAACTCCAGGTTGCCGATAACCGACAAATGATGACCTATCTGAATGAACTGGAGTACATTGATGGTATAATTTACGCCAATATTTATACCACAAACATGATTGTTAAAATCGATGCTGAATCAGGTAAGGTCCTGGAAGAAATTAATCTCGACGGAATAATTAATCTTTATCACCGCGAAGGCGACCGTATTGATTACCTGAACGGCATTGCTTACGACAAGGAGCACAATCGCATGTTCATTACCGGAAAACTTTATCCGCGTTTGTTCGAAGTAGAATTTATTTCAAAATAGGGTAGGAGCATCACCTAATTTTGTTCTGCCCAAATGTTTATAAGCCAGTTCAGTAGCTTCTCTTCCACGTGGTGTTCGCTTAATAAATCCTTCTTTAATAAGAAAAGGTTCATAAACTTCTTCAATAGTACCAGCATCTTCGCCAACCGCTGTTGCAATAGTCGTAATCCCAACCGGACCACCTTTAAATTTATCGATAATCGAAGTTAAGATTCGGTTATCCATTTCATCCAATCCGTGTTTATCAATGTTTAATGCAGCCAGTGCATGTCGTGTTATGGCTATATCGATATTGCCGTCGCCTTTAACCTGGGCAAAATCGCGAACCCTGCGCAACAGGGAATTTACTATTCTTGGTGTTCCGCGGCTTCGCAAGGCAATCTCACGAGCTGCATCGTCGGTAATTTCAACATGTAGAATACCGGCTGAACGTTTTACGATCAACATCAATACTTCGGCATCGTAATATTCGAGGTGCGATTTAATGCCAAATCTGGCCCGAAGCGGCGAAGTAAGTAATCCCGATCGGGTGGTTGCACCGATCAAAGTAAAGGGATTAAGTTCAAGTTGAACCGATCGTGCACTTGGTCCTTTATCGATCATAATATCGATACGGAAATCTTCCATAGCTGAGTATAAATATTCTTCAACAATGGGAGAAAGGCGGTGTATCTCGTCGATAAACAAAACGTCGCTTTCTTCGAGGTTAGTCAGCAATCCGGCCAGGTCTCCAGGTTTATCCAATACTGGTCCTGAAGTAACTTTTATTCCCACACCCAATTCGTTGGCTATAATGTTAGAAAGTGTAGTTTTACCCAATCCTGGAGGGCCATGCAATAAAACATGATCGAGTGCTTCACCCCGCATTTTGGCCGCTTTTACAAAAATTTCAAGGTTTTCAACAATTTTCTTTTGTCCCCTGAAATCTCGGAATTCCAAGGGGCGCAACTTTTTATCCAGTTCCCGGTCGGTTTCGGTATACGATCCCCCTCTTATATCCATACGTTCATCCATGTGCTACCAACCTTCAAATAAATATTCTTATTTTTTCCATCAACTGCTCAGCCGTAAAGGGTTTCGGTAAATATTCATTCATTCCCGCTTCAATACATTTTTCACGATCGTTATCGAGGGTATTGGCTGTAATGGCAATTATGGGTATTTCTTCGTTACTTTTTTTTTCCCTTTCGTATTTACGAATCGCTTTGGTGATTTCATAACCATTCATTCCCGGAAGCATCAGATCCATGAGAACAAGTTTGATATCACCTCCTTTAATGGCTTCGAGTGCTTCAGGGCCGTCTTTAACCGAAGTTACCTCATAGTTGTATTTCTTCAAGTTAAAAGTAACTACCTTCTGGTTCAATATATTGTCTTCTACAAGAAGTATGTTCAAGACTCTTTTACTTTATTATTTATATACGAAAACAAATATAAAAACTAATATTGTTTATTATATCCTGTTAGTAGTTGTTAATTAGATTTTGTCAGGTTTTATAAAAAGAAAATTAACTGCTTTTTTAAGGGGTTTTAAACAATGTAATTATAGTTTAATTCATTGTAAAATAATTCATTATTTCATCTTACCAACAACTGTTAGCAGCAGGAGTAATTAAGCCATTCAAGATATAAACACGTGGAAATACTGTTAAAATATTTAGCTCAAAAAACCAGTTTTCCAACATTTCATTTTCATTCTTGTTCTTATATGTAGAAATTATTGGATTTTACAAATTTTCAATTAAAAGATTATTTTTGTTTTTTTAGCATATTTAGCACAGATTATCAACATTTGTAGTAATTTGTAAAAGCCTGAAAACAAGAGAATGACAAAAAATTTCGACATACTTGTTAATAAACTGAATGCTTTCAAACTCAAGTACTATTCGTACCGTTTACTAAAAGGATTGATTCTTACAGCCAGCGTTCTCTTGTTGGTTTACACACTTTTTTCGGTTGTCGAATATTTTGTTTACCTCTCATCAGAGGTTCGTAAACTTGCATTCTTTGGTTTGATTATTTTTGGTATTTTATTGATTTTTAGATTTATAGCTTTGCCGTTATTGCGTTTATTTCATATTCTGAAGCCGATGAGTTTAAAAAGGACCACCGAAATGATCCAGCAACATTTTTCGGGTATTCAGGATAAATTACTGAACATTATCGAACTTTCGGAATACAAAAACAAGGATACATCGAACGATATTGTACTGGCCAGTATCGATCAGAAAATAGAAGGTTTAAAAGTTTTCGATTTTAATGAAGCCATTAATTTCAAGAACGTTCGAACTATTTCTATTTATTTGTTAATCAGTTTATTGATCACACTTGGATTATTTTTGGCCAATAAAAATATTTTTACAGAATCGGCACATCGGATCATTCATTATAATCAGCAGTTTGTAAAACCTGCTCCATTTACTTTCAGGCTGCAAAACAAGGATTTAAAGGCCATTAAAGGTGATCCCTTCGTGATTAAGGCAATAGCCAAGGGAGAAGAAATTCCGCAGATTGTATACATTAATATTGATGGTAATAATTACCTCATGAAAAGCAGTTCGGAAGGATCTTATCAATTCGAAATGGCGTCGGTAATAAACCCGGTGCAGTTTTATTTTACCGATCTGAAATACAGGTCGGATGTTTATAGTCTTGAACTACTACCAAAACCGGGCATTAATAGCTTTACAACTGAGATCATCCCGCCGGCTTACACTTCACTCAAAAACCAGGTGTTCGATAATCTGGGCGATCTTCAGGTTCCAAACGGTACAAAAGTAAAATGGACCTTTAGCGGTATTGATGTTGATTCACTTTATATTTTGCTTTCTGATTCCGTAAGAATTGAATCCCAACGGGAAGAAAATACTTTTGTGGTTGAACAACACTTTTACAAATCGGGCAATTACAATGTTTATATTCAGAATAAAGTTACCGAGCCTGAGTTGGCTTTGTCGTATTTTATTGAAGTTATACCTGATCTCTATCCCGAAATTACGGTACTGGAAGTTCAGGATTCAACAAAAATAACCCGCTTTTTCTATAAAGGCATTATTGGTGATGATTATGGTTTTTCAGCCTTGCGCTTTCATTACAATATCAATAACGAGGATTCGGCTATTAACATACCGTTTGTGCGATCGCTAAACGACCAGGATTTTTATTACAGCTTTGATTTCAGTGATCTGCCGGATCCGGAAGGAACCATTTCTTATTACTTTTCGGTTACAGATAACGATGCGGTAAATCGTTATAAAACAACTACATCGCAAAGTTTTACCTTTCAGTTTCCAAACCAGGAAGAGTTGGAAAAGTTTGACAGCGAACAATTCAATAATCTAGAAAATAAATTGCAACAGAGCAGGGAATTGGCGAGGGAAATTCAGAGCGACATGAAGAACCTGCAACTTAAAAACATGGATACCAACGTTTCGGACTGGGAAAAATCACAAATGGTAAACGATATAGTGCAGAAACAAACGCAGCTTGAAAAATTATACGACCAGATAAAAGAGGATAACGAACGTTTGAATAATTACATGAATTCTTTTGATCAGCAAAACGCCCAAATGCTTGAGAAACAAAAGCAGATAGAGGAATTACTGGAAGAAGTGTTTACCGATGAGTTGAAAAAGCTGATGGAAGAATTCAATAAACTCGCTGAAGAATTTGACAGCAAAAAGCTAAACGAGCTTACAAAAAATATGGACCTTACTTTTGACGACTTGCAGAAACAACTTGACAGAAATATCGAGATGTTGAAGAAAATGAAGGTTGAACAAAAACTGCAGGATGTCATCGATAAAGTGAATGAAATGGCTGCAGAGGAAGAAAAAATGGCCGAAGAAGTAAGCGAGCAAAAGAATTACGAAGAAGCAAAAGAAAAGGTTGAAGAACACGAAAAAGAACTGGACGATCTGCAGAATAAAATTGAGGATGCGCTTGAACTCAATAAGGAACTGGAGAAACCAATGAATTTTGATGATTTCGATGAAGAGTTCAAAAACGTAGATGAAAGCATCGAAAAAAGCAAGGAGAACCTGGATAAAAAGAACCGGAAAAAGTCGGGGAGCAGCATGAAGGAAACTTCAGAAAAAATGAAAAATATGGCTTTTGCCATGCAACAGATGCTAAACGCGAATACCATGGAACAGAACATGGAAAATATTCAAAATCTGCGACAAATTCTGAGTAATTTAATGTACATCAGTTTTACCCAGGAAGAAATACTGACTGATTTGGGTGGTGTAAGCGCCAAGGATCCCAAACTGGTTGAGTTAAACCAGGAACAAAAAAGGATTGTGGATCAAAGTCAAATCGTTAAAGATTCGTTGTATGCGCTTGCCATGCGCACACCACAAATTTCGAATACGGTAAACAACGAGCTGGTGACCATGGAACTTAATCTGGATAAAGCGGCTTCACAAATGGAAGAGGCCATGTTTCCTCAGGCAGCAGGCAGTCAACAATTTGTTATTACGGCTGCCAATAACCTGGCACTTCTATTGAACGAAGCGCTTGAAAATCTTGAAAAGCAACAGGCAAATGCTCAACCTGGCGATCAGCAATGTGAAAATCCCGGCGGGCAGGGCAGCAATGGAATGCAGAACCTGAAGGAATCTTCGGAGAGTTTGCAAAAACAACTCGAAAAGATGATTGAGCAAATGAAAAAAGGGAATTCGCAGGGCATGAGCGAGCAACTCGGACAAAGTTTAATGCAGCACGAAATGATGCAGCAGCTATTACGCGATCTCATGAATAATGGTAGTGTGGGAAGCGAAGCCAGGAATGCCCTTCAGGAAATCGACCAGATGCTAGAGCAAAACAGAAAAGAATTGATGAACCGTTCGATAAATGCAGAAACACTTAAGCGCCAACATCTTATAACGACCCGGCTTCTTGAAGCGGAAAAAGCTGAAATGGAACGTGAATTCGATAATAAACGCGAATCGCAAAGCGCAGAAGAATTCTACAGTAACCCTGTTGAATTTTTTGAGTATAAGGAAAAAGAAAACAACTCAATTGAGTACTTAAATAAAAATGCGCACAAGCTGAATCATTTTTATAACAGTAAATACAAGCAATACCTGAATAATATTCGTGATAAACAGTGACAGTATCGCCTAACCACATACTAGTGATTAGCTCCACACAGGACGAACTAGAGAAAGTTGAGAAATTTCTAACTGAAATATTCGAGCTTCACCAGCTTTCCAAAAGCTGTTTTAACAACGTATTGTTATGTGTTTCAGAAGCGGTACACAATTCCATTACACACGGGAATAAAAAAAATGTGCACAAAAAAATAGAAGTTCATGTAAACTGTAAAGAACAGTTGCTGGAGGTTACGGTTACCGATGAAGGTGAAGGTTTTAAATTGGAATCGATACCGGATCCCACAGAAACAGTAAACATCAAAAAAGAATCGGGAAGAGGTATTCATATCATAAAATCCCTTTCGCAAAAGATAGACTTCAACGAAAAAGGAAATAGTCTTCAATTTCAAATTAATTGTACATGAATTCCATTGAAATATTCTTCGAAGACCTAAAACCTGTACCAATTCAAGAAAAAATATTAGTTTTACACCTTAATTCATTGATTAAAAATGAGTTAAAGAAAACTGGCGATATATCAGTCATTTTTTGTACCGATGAATATTTGCTTGAAATGAACAAAGCCTACCTGGAACACGATTATTATACGGACATCATTACTTTCGATTACGTTGAAGGAGATGTCATTTCGGGCGATTTATTTATCAGCCTGGATCGAGTTAAAGAAAATGCTGAAAAGTTCGAAATAACTTTCTTAAAAGAGGTATATCGGGTAGTTTTTCACGGTGTTTTGCACCTGGTGGGCTATAAGGACAAAGCGGAAGCAGAAAAAAAAGTAATGCGGGAAAGGGAGAATTATTATTTAGACGAGGTTGATTTTAAGGGGATGAAGTGATGATGCCGAATTACGATGTGATAGTTGTAGGAGGAGGGCACGCCGGTTGCGAAGCAGCAGCCGCGGCTGCCAACCTGGGATCGAAAACATTGTTGATAACAATGGACATGACCAAGTACGGCCAAATGTCGTGCAATCCTGCGATGGGCGGAATTGCAAAAGGTCAGATCGTGCGGGAAATCGACGCGCTTGGAGGCTATTCAGGAATTATAGCCGACAAAACTACGATACAATTTAGGATGCTGAACCGGTCAAAAGGGCCGGCCATGTGGAGTCCGCGTTCACAGAACGATAGATTCAGGTTTACAGAAGAGTGGCGCAGGATACTTGAAAGCATCGATAATCTTGATTTATGGCAGGACGCGGTTGTGTCGCTGATTATTGAAGACAAGCAGGTTAAGGGCGTGCGGACAAAAATAGGTACTGAGTTTCAATCACAAACTGTTATTCTCACCAATGGCACCTTTCTAAACGGTTTGATGCACATTGGTTCTGCCAAAATGAAAGGAGGCCGGATTGGTGAAGCCGCTGCTTACGATATTACCGAACAATTATTTGATCATGGTTTTAAAACAGGAAGGTTAAAAACCGGAACGCCTGTAAGGATCGACGGAAGGACTATTGATTTCAGCAAGTGTTCTGAACAAAAGGGGGATGAAGAAACCTTTAAATTCTCGTATTTGCCGAATACAGAAACAAAGCTAAAACAACGATCTTGCTGGATTACACATACAAGTACAGAAGTACACAGTGAACTGGAGAAAGGTTTTGACGTTTCACCGATGTTCGATGGAACCATTACAGCCACCGGTCCCCGGTATTGTCCGAGTATAGAATCAAAACTGGTTACCTTTGCCGAAAAGGAAAAACACCAATTATTCCTCGAACCGGAGGGAGAGGAAACCATAGAATTCTATCTCAACGGATTTTCTTCATCCTTACCCTGGGATGTTCAGTTAAAAGGTTTACACAAGATCAGTGGACTGGAAAACGCAAAAATATTCAGACCCGGTTACGCCATTGAATACGATTATTTTGAACCAACTCAGTTGTACCATACACTCGAAACAAAACTTATTGCTAATTTATATTTTGCCGGACAAATAAATGGAACCACAGGATATGAAGAAGCTGGTGCACAGGGTATTATGGCAGGTATCAATGCGCATCTGAAGAGTCGGAAAGGAAAAGATGATTTTATTTTGGGTCGAAATGAAGCATATATTGGTGTACTTATCGATGATTTGGTAACGAAGGGCGTGGATGAACCGTATCGTATGTTTACCAGCCGGGCGGAATACCGTATTTTGTTGCGACAGGACAATGCAGATTTAAGGCTTACTGAAAAATCTTATCGCTTAGGTTTGGCATCTGAAGAAAGAATGAAATTACTGAAAACGAAGTACGATCTCATTGATGAAATCATAGAATTTACAAAATCGTTTTCGCTCAAACCAAAATTTATCAACGATTTGCTTATAGAAAAAGGTACAACACCATTAAGGCAAGGCGTAAAATTAATAGATGTTATCCTGCGACCACAAATATCTATATTTGACATAATAATAAAAATACTACCTTTTAAAAAATTCCTTGAAAGAGTGCCGGAAAACCGTAAAAATGAAATTATTCAGGGAGCAGAAATTGCAATCAAATATGAAGGATATATTAACAGGGAGAAGCAGCTGGCTGACAAACTCAGCAAATTTGAGAATATCAATATTGAAAATAAATTTAATTATATTGAATTAAAATCGATATCAATGGAAGCCAGGCAAAAGCTTGAGAAAATAAGACCGCAGACCATCGGTCAGGCCAAACGAATTCCAGGCGTGTCTCCTGCTGATATTAATGTTCTTTTAGTAATGATGGGACGCTAGTGTTTCACGTGGAACAATAAAGAAATGGACTTAAAAAAAGAAATTAGGGAAATCCCCGACTACCCTAAAAAGGGAATCAGCTTTAAGGATATTACTACACTTTTTAAAAACAAGGATGCAGTTCGGTATGTCACGAATGTGATTAGCGATAATTTTAAGGAAAGAGGAATCACAAAAGTGCTGGGGCTCGAAGCCAGAGGATTTGTCTTTGGTGGTGCAATTGCCGATCGGCTGGATGCCGGATTCGTTCCTATTCGAAAAAAAGGGAAGTTGCCTTGCGATATCATACAGGAGACTTACGAACTGGAATATGGTACTGATATCGTGGAGATGCATGCCGATGCATTAAACGAAGATGATGTGGTTTTGATCCACGATGACTTGCTTGCTACGGGTGGAACTGCTCTTGCGGCACTAAAACTGGCCAAAAAGTGCGGGGTAACGAAGGTTTATTTTAGCTTTATTTGTGACCTGGAGTTTATTGATACACCCAATAAACAGCAGATAAAGGAGCACGAAATACATATTTTGGTCAAATACAATTGATCCTTGAAGTATAAATCAGCGAATAATAAGATTGATTACCTGAAATCCCTCATTGCGGTACTGCCGCACAAACCCGGAATTTATCAATATTTCGACGACGCGGGAAAAATAATTTATATAGGAAAGGCCAAGGACCTCCGGAGAAGAGTTTCTTCCTACTTCACAAAACAACATGAACACCGCAAAACGGCATTGCTGGTTCGAAATATTGCCGACATAAAACATATGGTTGTTCAGAGCGAACAGGACGCCCTGTTACTGGAGAATAACCTGATTAAAAAATACCAGCCACGCTATAATATTCGGCTTAAGGACGATAAGAGCTATCCCTGGATATGCATTAAAAACGAGCGCTTTCCAAGGGTGTTTAAAACTCGAAATCTTATCAGAGACGGCTCGAAATATTTTGGACCTTACACCTCGTATCATACGGTACAAACACTGCTCGATTTATTCAGATCAGAGTACAAACTGCGCACTTGTAAATATAATTTAAGCCAGGAAAACATTGAGGTGGGAAAATTTAAAGTTTGCCTCGAATACCATATTGGGAATTGTGAAGGGCCCTGCGAAGGCATGGTTTCAGAAGATAAGTACAATGAAGCAATAGATGATATCACCAATATTTTAAAGGGTAATGTGTCGGGTGTCATAAAGCACCTGGAACAACTAATGGATGAGAGATCGAAGAATCTGGAATTTGAAGATGCCTTAAGAATCAAAGAAAAATACGATTCACTCAAACGCTATCAGAGTCGTTCTACCATTGTTTCTCCTGTAATAACAGATGTGGATGTTTTCTCCATTGAGGAAGATGTGAAGTATGCCTTTATCAATTATCTGAAAATCATCAAAGGTGCGATTATACAAACCTTTACACTCGAAATTAGAAAAGGACTGGACGAGACAAAGAAAGAACTCCTCATGGCCGGAATTATTGATATTCGGCAAAAAATATTCAGCAATGCACACGAAATTTTAGTACCCTTTAAACTTGAGAATATCATCGAGAATGTATCTTTTAAGGTTCCTGTGCGAGGAGAAAAAAAGCAACTGCTGGATCTGTCAAAGCGTAATGCAAAATACTATCGTTTAGAGAAGGAAAAACAAGGAATATTAAAAAACCCACAGGAGAGAACAGACAGAATTTTATCCACCATACAAAGAGACCTGCACTTAAAGGAAAGACCTGAGCGTATTGAATGCTTTGATAACAGTAACTTGCAGGGGGCCAGCCCCGTTGCAGCCTGCGTAGTGTTTAAAAATGCAAAACCATTAAAAAAGGAATACAGACATTACAATATAAAAACGGTTCAAGGACCAAATGATTTTGCATCGATGGAAGAAGTGGTATTCCGACGCTATAAACGCCAGTTAGAGGAAGAAAAACCACTGCCTCAATTGATTGTAATTGACGGAGGAAAAGGACAATTGAGCGCAGCCGTTGAAGCCCTTCAAAAGCTTGAACTAAGAGGGAAGATCACCATAATTGGCATCGCAAAAAGGCTGGAAGAAATCTATTTTCCCGGTGATACTGTACCCCTTTATATCAACAAAAATTCAGAAAGCCTAAAACTTATTCAGCAATTAAGAGACGAGGCCCACCGCTTCGGGATAAGTTTTCATCGCGATAAACGTTCCAAAAGCTTTCTCTCTTCAGAAGTCTTGAACATTGATGGAATAGGAGAAAAAACATTGGAAAAATTATTGCGTAAGTTTAAATCGGTTAAAAATATTAAAGCACAACCGGAATCTGCATTGGCTGAAGTAATCGGCAAAGCAAAGGCAAAAACGGTTTACCAGTATTTTATAAAAAATGAGGAGAAACGGTAAGGTTCTACTTGGAATGAGCGGAGGAGTTGATAGCTCGATGGCAGCGATATTGCTGCAGGAGCAAGGCTATGAAGTCATCGGTATTACCTTTTTATTCAGTGGCAATGATCAATCGACACATCATTATGCGGATGAAGCCAGGCTACTCGCCTCAAAACTACAGATAAAACACATTGTTACCGACCTGCGTGATGAATTTGATGATAGTGTTATCAGCTATTTTAAAAGGGAATATCTTGCAGGAAGGACGCCCTTTCCGTGTGCATACTGTAACCCACGAGTAAAGTTTAGGAATCTTCAGAAATATGCCGACCAGAATGGATGTCGTTACATTTCTACAGGTCACTATGTGCGCGTTGGCTTCTATAACGGAAAAAAGTACCTCTTCCAGGGAGAGGATCCGGATAAAGATCAAAGTTTTTTCCTGTGGGGATTAAATCAGGAAATGGTCGATCGACTAATTCTTCCTCTTGGCCAGTATCACAAAACAGAAATTCGATCGTTGGCGAAACAAAAAGGATTTGATAAAATCTCCACAAAAAAGGACAGTCTCGGTGTATGCTTTATCAAAGGAAATAACTACCGGGATTTTCTGGAAGAAAACGGAATCAAATCCAAACCAGGCAATTTTATTTATCATAATAGTGAGATTGTCGGGGAACATCAGGGAATAACAAATTATACGATTGGTCAGCGACGAGGATTGGGTATTCATCTCAATTTTCCCGTATTTGTGTCCGAAATTCGTCCAGATGAAAACGAAATAGTGCTTGCAAAATTCGAAGATTTATACCGAAATTCGATCGTAATAAAGGATTATTATTTTATTGATAATGAGATTGTTGATAACAATAAAAAGTTGATCGTAAAGGTCCGTTACAGGCTCCAGGAAACGCCCTGTAGATTGCATATTTTGGACGAGACAAGGGCTGAGGTCGAACTATTAAAATCTGAGGCCATGATTTCGCCCGGACAGACGGCAGTATTTTACGATGGCACCAGGTTGGTTGGTGGAGGATTCATAGAATCTTCTTCATAGGTATTATCTATCGAATTTAAAAAGCGGGTCGATATTTTTCATCACTTTCCAAAAGCCCCAAATAACTCGTAAATCTCGATTGTGCAATTTCACCATTTTTTACGGCTTCTTTCACAGCGCAACCGGGTTCGTGGGTGTGCGAACAATTGTTATATTGACAATAATCCGAGATTTTAAATATTTCAACAAAATAGTGCGAAATCTCCCACGCCTCCATTTCGAGCATCCCAAATGCTTTTATCCCCGGCGTGTCGATGATATACCCACCAAAATTGAACTTGTACAGTTCGGAAAAGGTGGTGGTATGTTTTCCTGTTTTGTGTAAATCCGAAATTTCTTTGGTTTTCAGGTTAAGGCCCGGTTGCAGGTAGTTTATTAAGGTGGATTTACCCACTCCGCTATGGCCGTTTACAACATTTGTTTTGTCCTTTAGGGCAGCCCTGAGTTCTTTCATTCCCTTCCCGGTTTTAGCAGATGTCGAAAGACAGGAATACCCAATTTTCTGATAAAGGCTGATCAGGTCGTTCATCCGTTGTGTTTGTTCGTTATCGTAACGGTCGGTTTTATTGAAAACAATCAGCACCGGAATGCGGTATGCTTCAGCCGAAGCCAGAAACCGATCGATAAATGTAGTTGTAGTAACGGGGTAGTTCAGTGTAGCCACCAGTACGGCCTGATCGATATTTGCGGCAATGATGTGGGCTTGTTTCGAAAGATTGATGGAACGGCGGATAATGTAATTTTTGCGTTCAGAAATAGAAGAAATCAAACCTATTTTTCCGTCTTTTTCATCGGCTGAAACATTGCTCAGCGTGAAACCAACACGATCGCCAACGGCCACCGGATTTGTATTTTTTATTCCCTTGATCCTGAATTTACCTTTGATCTTGCATTCATACGTGTTGCCATTGCTATCTTCTACCGTGTACCAGCTGCCTGTGGATTTTATGACCAGTCCTTCTTTCAACTTCGTGCTTTTGGGGCAAAGTTAATGCAATTTCCTTTTCCAGTAAAAAAGAAAAAAAGGAAGCCTTTTGACTTCCTTCAATGATTATCTTGAATTTCAATTGAATGATTTGAAATACGAATGTTTTTCACGTGGAACAAGGTTATTCCCAGTCCAAAATTATTTTACCTGATTCGCCACTTTCCATAATACCAAATGCTTTCTGAAAATCTTCAGCTTTAAAGCGATGCGTTATGATCGGGGAAATGTCGAGTCCCGAGGTCAACATCATTTCCATGTGGTACCAGGTTTCGTACATTTCGCGACCGTAAATGCCTTTTAATGTTAATCCTTTGAAAATTAATTTGCTCCAGTTAATCTGCGTGCTGTCGGGCAAAAGACCGAGCAGGCTGATCTTTCCGCCATTATACATATGATTCACCATGTCGTTAAACGCAACGGGCGATCCTGAACACTCCAGCCCGATATCGAATCCACTAACCATGTTGTGCACTTTCATGGCTTCTTCAATGCTTTCTTTTCGGGGATCGATAACGCGGGTAGCTCCCATTTTCCTTGCCAGATCGCGTCGGTACTTGCTCAAATCCGTACCAATAATGTTTCGCGCTCCGGCAAATTTACAAATGGCTGCAGCCATGGCGCCAATTGGTCCGCCAATACCCGTAATCAGCACATCTTCACCCAGAAGCGGAAACGAAAGGGCTGTGTGGGTAGCATTTCCCAGCGGATCCATAATGGCCATCATTTCATCTGAAATACGCTCATCAACGTGCAATACATTTTTGGCTGGAACAGCAATGTATTCGGCAAATCCACCGTCGCGCTGAACACCTATTCCAATGGTGTGATCGCAAATGTGCTGCCTGCCCCTCCTGCAGTTACGGCAAAAACCACACGAAATATGTCCTTCAACGGTTACTCTTTCGCCAACTTTCACGCGATCGACTTCGGATCCCACTTCCACCACAGTTCCCATGTATTCGTGGCCGATGATAACGGGTGTTTGGATGGTTTTTTGCGCCCATTCATCCCATTTATAAATGTGCAGGTCGGTACCGCAAATCGCAGCTTTTTTAACTTTTAGGAGGATATCGTTAGGACCCGGTTTAGGAATGGGTACTTCCTCCATCCACAGGCCTTTTTCAGGTTTACTCTTTACTATTGCCTTCATTTCAATCTTTTTTTCAGAGAATGATTCATTCGTTCAAAAATGCTTTCCTGTTGCAATGTAAAACAAATCTGACGCTGAAAATCTAACGAAAATCAGGTTAGCTGATATTTGATGTTTCAATGGGCTTTTGAGCCATGAATTTAACGGGATACCACGAGGCCAAAAATCCGATGCTTAGCACTGCGACGAATGCCAGTAAAATGTCTGAAAGTAAAATTTGAATGGGATAAGCCGATATCACAAAAGAGCCATTCGCACCGGGTAGTTTAATCCATTCGAAACGGATCTGCAGCCAGCACAATAAAACCCCGAGCAGGGTGCCGATTACACCCCCGATGAGCGAAATCAACCAGCCTTCGTAAAGAAAAATCCGATTGATCTTGTCGCGGGTCAGCCCCATGCTGCGTAGGATTGCAATGTCTTCCTTTTTATCGATGTAAAGCATACTAAGATTACCGATCATATTTCCCGATGCCAGTAAAAGGATAAACACCAGGATAAAGTATACCGCCCACTTTTCCGATTTCATGGTTTTAAAGATCAGGTCGTGTTGCTGTTCCTTGTTTTTCACGTGAAACGCATCACCGAGCAGGTTTTGGATTTCAGTTTGAATGTGCCCGATATCAGCCGAATCATCAATATCGAGCTCAATGGCTGAAATGTTGTTGCCTGCTTCAAAAAGGTCGGCTGCAAATTTACCGGAAACCAGAATATACCTGGCATCGATGTCTTCAAGAACTGCAAATACAGCGGATGGAAACAGGTAGCCATGATTGATCGCCCGTGAAGGATTTAATGAAAGCTGTCTCCCTTTCTTGGGTACGTATATGTTTATGGGCTCAAGGAACGAAACACCCACGCCCAGGTAATTGGCGACACCACGACCCACTACTGCATAATTAATCCCTTGTTTTTCGAGGTAATATTCACCCTCTATCAGCAAATTGCTGATGTTGGTGTACTCCGGGTAATTATCGGGTACTCCTTTTACGGTAGCGGGGTACTGTTGTTTTCCGTACTTCAGCATGGCCACCTCTTCAATTACTTCAGCATAATGAGCCACACCTTCGAGGTTGCGTATCTCATGTGTATTAACAGTATCGGGATTGAACATTTTTCCCTCCACGGCAGTGATCTTTAAATCGGGGTCGAAATCGCTGTAAAATAAGCCGATAAGTTGTGTGAAACCATTCATCACCGAAACAATGATGATGATTGCCATAGTACCAACGATAATGCCGGCCACGGTTATCCCTGATATTATGTTTATAATATTCTGTTTCTTTCTTGAAACCAGGTATCTTTTGGCAATGTAAAATGGTAAATTCACCGGATCAGCTTTTGTAAAAAACGAGTACTGAAGAAAATTATTGGCCTACGAATCCAGCAACTTATCAATGTTGTCGATATAATCGAGACTGTCGTCGATGTAAAATTCGAGCTCAGGAATTACCCGGAGACTTTTGCCCACTTTTCTTCCCAGTTCACCGCGTAATTGTTTGGTGCTTAGCCTTATCTCTTCGATGATTTCTGAAGCAAATTCCGAAGGAAAAATGCTGAGGTATACACGCGCAATGCCAAGGTCTTTGGTCACCCGTACCACGGTAACACTGATGAGTTTACCCGTAAACCTTGATTTATTCATTTTTAAGAGAATGTCTGCCATTTCACGCTGTATCAACCGCGATATTTTATTTTGACGCGTACTATACTGTTCCATAATGCTAATTTCTTCGTTCAAAAGTAAACAAAAAGCCCTAATTCCCGTCAGTATTCTTTTGCTGTGTTGCTTCGTCACCTTTATCTTTTCTGCTGGCGGTTAAAATCATTACCTTTACCTTAAAACATACTGTTATGAATTATTTGGCAAATGAGCATCGTTATGATACGATGAAGTACAATCGTTGTGGAAAGTGGGGCCTGAAACTGCCGGCTGTATCACTGGGCTTGTGGCATAATTTCGGCGGAATTGATGTGTTGGAGAATGGAAGGGCTATTTTGCACCGTGCCTTCGATCTTGGGATAACGCATTTTGATCTGGCGAATAATTACGGTCCGCCACCCGGTTCGGCCGAAGAGAATTTTGGAAAAATACTAAAACAGGATTTTAATGCCTACCGCGATGAACTGATCATTTCAACAAAAGCCGGTTATCTGATGTGGCCGGGACCTTACGGCGAATGGGGCAGCAGAAAATATCTGCTGACCAGTCTCGACCAGAGCCTCAATCGAATGGGACTGGAATATGTCGATATTTTTTACTCACATCGCCCTGATCCGGACACGCCGCTCGAAGAAACTATGATGGCGCTCGACCGTGCCGTACGTTCAGGTAAAGCACTGTATGCGGGTATTTCGAACTATCCCGCAAACATGGCGCGTGAAGCATCAGCAATTTTAAAGGGATTGGGAACGCCATGCCTGATCCACCAGCCAAAATACTCGATGTTCGAACGCTGGGTGGAAGATGAGTTGCTGGATGTACTCGAGCAGGAAGGAATCGGATGTATCCCGTTCTCACCGCTGGCACAGGGCTTGCTTACCGACAGGTATCTAAACGGAATTCCCGAGGGATCAAGGGCAGCGCGTGAGGTATTTTTAAAAAAAGAACATGTAGATTCGGCGCACGACAAAATCGTAAAGCTCAACAAGATAGCTAAGCAACGCGGACAATCGCTGGCTCAAATGGCACTGGCATGGGTTCTGCGCGATAAAAGAATAACTTCGGTGCTGGTCGGAGCGAGTTCTGTGAAACAAATCGAACAGAATGTGGAAACGCTTCAGAAATTAGCCTTCTTCGAAGAAGAACTAAAGATAATTGAAGCTGTATTAAGAGATTAATCAACCTGTTTGAGATAGTACATAAAAAAAGCTTGCCAACTGGCAAGCTTTTCATGTTTTATTCTACATCAATTACATTCCAAGTAATTTTTCCACGCCCCAGAAGAGGGTGAAAATCATTGCCATTCCGGCAATCGCTCCTGCTGCCAATGTGAACATCATATTCAATGGCAACATTTTTTTCTCATTTTCAGGATCGGTTTTAATAACGATCTGATTCTGATTTGTTTTTGTTTCCATTTGTTTCTATTTGTTGTTTCGGATTAACTTATTTCCTTTTTCCGAAAATGTTTCAACTTTTATGTCCTATTCAAAAAAAGGACTAAAATGTCTGCTGCAAATATATGGCAATTCCCAAGACCTGCTAAAAGGCATGAAAAATTTAACAGGTTTGTTAAATTGGTGTTAACGTGATGGTTACAATCTTGTGGTTGCACAACAGGAATTCCAATAGTTCATTGTCGTGGTTTAAATGATTTTGGAGGGTCCTAAAAAAGGCCGTTTAAGCCCTTTCATAATACTTTTTACCTTACGTTTTTCCTGATTAAGTGGCTGATTCGAATTGTTTCAGAAATCGTACGTCATTTTCGAAGAAATGGCGAATGTCCTTAATGCCATAACGTAACATGGTGATTCGTTCGATGCCCATGCCAAAGGCAAAACCGGTGTATTTTCGGCTGTCGATATTACACAATTCCAGCACGTTGGGATCGACCATTCCGCAGCCAAGAATTTCGAGCCAACCAGTGTATTTGCATACATTGCAACCCTCGCCGCCGCAAATCGAGCAGCTTACATCCATTTCGGCACTGGGTTCTGTGAAAGGGAAATACGAAGGGCGCAGGCGAATTTTGGTATCCTCACCAAATAATTCTTTGGCAAACTGCAACAAGGTTTGTTTGAGGTCGGCAAACGAAACATTCTCATCGACATATAATCCTTCAACCTGGTGAAAGATACAGTGCGAGCGGGCAGAAATTGCTTCGTTGCGGAAAACACGTCCGGGGAAAATTGCCCGGATGGGAGGCTGGGTGCGTTCCATCACCCGGATCTGCACGCTCGAAGTATGTGTACGCAGCAACACGTCGGGATCTTTTTCGATAAAAAATGTGTCCTGCATATCGCGTGCCGGGTGCTCGGGCGGAAAATTCAGCGCTGAAAAAACATGCCAGTCATCTTCAATCTCCGGACCTTCGGCAACAGTAAAACCAAGACGTGCAAAAATCCCGATGATCTCGTTTTTGACCAGTGAAAGCGGATGTCGTGTTCCCAATTCCATCGATTCGCCCGGCATGGTCAGATCCATCATACTTTTCTCATTACCCTTGTTTTCAAAACCATCTTTCAAGGCATTGATCTTTTCGAGCGCAAAGTTTTTAAGCGTATTTATAGCCTGTCCTACTTCTTTTTTCTGTTCCGGCGGAACATTTTTAAAATCGTTGAACAACTGGTTAATCTGTCCTTTTTTGCTGATGTATTTTATGCGTAGTTCTTCTACCTCTTCTTTGCTTGAAGCCACTACTTTTTCGATTTCTTCCTGTAATGCCTTGATCTTGTCTAACATTATCACCTGTTTAAATGAAGGGCAAAGATAATCAAACGATTGAAAAGAAACAGAACAGAATTCCAGCGGCTTTGATCCTTTATTTTTGAACGATTTGCCGGAGAAAGGCTTTTTGTCTATTTTTGCGCCGGAATTTTGGTCCCATAGTTCAACGGATAGAATAGCAGTTTCCTAAACTGTAGATCCTGGTTCGATTCCAGGTGGGACTACAAAACTACATTCTTGTAAGAGAGCCTTCATGGCTCTTTTTTTGTGTACTAAATTACACCCTCACCGAATTAATATAATAATATTGAACCAAGACGATAAATAGGCTGAAAACAAATTCAGTGCTTACGTTCAGTGAAGTTCCAAATGTAATTATGGATTCATTCAGGGTCTCTTTATGTTAATTTGGTAAATAAAGAATAGAAATAAATTAAAATGGTATAAAGTGTTCTTAAATATATCAAAAACTATAAAATATCTGTTTAATTCTGTCAATCTGTATCACATGTCCGTTTTGTTGCTAATTTATTTTTCTATCTTATTGAAATACAGATTCAAATTATTTTTTGCTATGCTTTGATAACTGAGAACTTTTTCGTTCATTTGTAACATCGTGCGTTCAGCACGATGTGTGTTTGGGGGTTAACATTAGTAAAAGGGCAGTTGTTGAACTGCCCTTTCTTCGTATAAAGACTTCATTACACACAAACTGCTCTCTTTTCACTTTTAGGAACGAATATTGGTATTTTTCTTCTTATCTTGAATCACATTATAGTAATACTTACCAGAACGAATTAAAATAAGCTGTAATGAATCGAATAGTACTGATTCTGGTTTTTGTGTCAGCCTGTTATAATAGTTACGCTGTAAGCAAGGCAACAGAAGAAGCAAAAAGAGATACCGTACAACGTTTAAATGAAATAGGACTGGTTATAACCGATCTTGTAGATGGCAGCTATCAGTTTCGATATGAACGAAAACTTGGCAATCATATTTCAGTAGGATTAGGCAGTGCCTTTAAGGGAAAAGAGGGTTTGGTCAGTATCTCGGGAATTGACAAGGAAAGAATAAAAACCGATGATATTAATTATTCCGGATATAAACTGATACCTGATGTGCGTTATTACCTGAATAGAACCCAGCAATTTGAACTGGATGGTTTCTACTTTGGACTTTACATGAAGTATTTTCATTTTAATTCTGACATTAAAGGAACCTACATTACTGCGTCCGGAGAAATTTATTCGCTTGACTTCGATGCAAAAATCAATATTCTTTCAACAGGATTGATGCTGGGCTATAAACTGGCAGTGAGCAGGCGTTTCAACATTGATTTTATGATTTTGGGGCCGGGGACCAGTAACCATAGCTATAAGTTGGTGAACAAAAAACCAGTTCCCGACGAGTTTTATGAAGACCTTAATGAGGCCCTAAAGAATTTTAGTTTCTACGATTTTATCAATGGAGATTTCAAGTTTAGGCTAAAAGATGCTAAAACCAATTTTTCAACATTTTCCTTCCGATATGGATTGACGGTTGCCTATACTTTTTAACACTGGACTTTTTCCGAAAATAGTCGTAACTTGCACAGGTTAAACTTAATGTGTACTGTATATAGAACAAAATAACGCATTAAGGAAAACACATTCATATGGCCGGTTGTTGAACCGGCCTTTTTGTAAATTTTTACACAGCCTACAACGAATTCAATTACTTATATGTTCTAAAAGGAACAAAAAAGGAATTTAATCGACAGCTTTAAATAAGAAGCATTTGTAGTATATTGCAGCACACATCCCAATAAAATAAATATCATGAAAAGTACTTTCCTAATCTTGTTCGCATTTTTATTCGGAATTCAACTCCATGCTAAAACAGAAACACTGGTTTGGCCAAGAGAGATTGAAGTTCCCGGTTATGTGATCACACTCTACCAACCTCAACTGGAAACTTTTGACCGGAACATACTGACCGGAAGGATGGCACTTTCAGTAAAGAAAGAGAAGGAAGACCCGGTGTTCGGAGCACTTTGGTTTGATGCTAAATTGCTGACCGACAAGGAAAACCGAACTGCAACACTGATCGATCTCGAAATACCCATGGTGAAATTTCCAGATGTGGAAGACGAATCGAAACTGGAGGATTTAAAAAAAGTTATTGTAGATGATATTCGGAGCGTTGATTTCGAAATGTCGCTCGACCGCATTATTGCAGCGCTCGAAGAGAATGAGAATTTGGAGTTATTAAGTGATGAATTAAACAATGATCCGCCCGTAATATTCTATCGATCTTCACCAACGGTATTGGTTTTTATTGATGGAGAACCACGAATGAAGAAGGTGGAAAATTCTAATCTGGAATACGTCCAGAATACACCGTATCTGATAGTAAAAAAAGGTAGTAATTATTACATCAAAGGAGGAAAATACTGGTATACCAATAACGAATTATCAGAAGGAAACTGGAAAACAACTAAATCGGTTCCCAAAGATGTTGAAAAACTGGCCAAACAAATGGTTGAAGAGGAGAAAGAACCTGAAGTTGGAGAAAAAGATGAAGCGATTCCAGATGTGATCGTTACCATGGTTCCTTCTGAACTAATCACCTCGGATGGAGAGCTGGAATATGAAGCTATAAAGGGTACGTCCTTGCTTTATGTGAAGAATTCGGAAAACGATATTATAATGGACATCAATTCGCAGCAACATTTTGTGTTGCTGAATGGCCGTTGGTTTACTTCAAAGACATTGAAAGACGGAGACTGGACATTCGTTGAACCGGATAATGTGCCTGAAGATTTTGCGAATATACCTGATGACGCCAGCATTTCAACAGTAAAAGCAAGTGTTCCGGGAACTGAGGAAGCTTTGGAGGCGAAGTACGAACAGCAAATGCCGCAAACAGCTGTTGTAGATCGAAAAACCGCCTCAGTAATGGTTGAGTATGACGGTGATCCGCAATTCAAATCAATTAGTGGCACAGGAGTTGAATATGCACTGAATACCGCAAGTACGGTTCTTCGCGTAAAAGGCACTTACTATTGTGTTGATGATGGTATTTGGTTTGAATCGAAAAATGCAAAAGGCCCCTGGGTGGTCAGTGACTCGCGCCCCGAAGAAGTGAATGATATTCCACCAAGCGAACCCGTATACAATGTAAAATACGTTTATATTTACGATTCTACTCCCGATGTTGTGTATGTGGGGTACACACCCGGATATTGTCATTCCTACTGGTATCACGGGGTTCCTTATTACGGTACAGGTTATTATTACCGACCCTGGTACGGGCATTATTATTATCCGCGCCCGGCTACTTTTGGATTTGGTGTTCATTATAATCCTTACACAGGCTGGGGTTTCTCGGTTGGTGTAAGTTACGGCTGGTTTAACATGTCGTTCTACGGTGGCGGCTATGGATACTGGGGACCGGCAGGTTATCGTCACGGATACCGGCATGGTTATCATCATGGGTATCACCACGGTTACCGGAACGGCTATCTGCATGGTTATGCTGCAGGCCAGGCAAACGGAAGATATAATTCGCGAAACGTTTACAATCGCCGTTCAACAGGAATACGTTCGACCAGGGATGTAACGAGAAACCGCGACATGCCTTCTGCTTCGAACCGGAAAGTGTCGGCGCGTCCTTCAAACAAACCAAATAATATTTACACCGACAGGGATGGAAACATTCATCGCAGAGATAACAATGGCAACTGGACACGCGAGAATACCCGGCCCAGCACCCGTCCGGAATTGCCCAATAAATCGGCACGACCATCGACTCAACCCGCACAGCGTCCATCAACAAGGCCTTCAACGCAACCTGCGCAGCGACCGTCAACAAGACCTGCGCAGCGCCCTTCACCGTCTCAAAACCTTGAACGGCAATACAACAGCAGGAATCGCGGAACGAGCCGAATGAACACCTATCAGAAGAACCGGCCTTCGCCACCTGTAAACAGGAGTCGGCCGGCTCCAAGAGGAGGCGGGTTCAGACGATAACCGCGAATAAATGGGTTTATTACGGTTCTATAACTTTTTTGAATATCAATTCGTGGCCAACAAGTTCGGCGAGTTTTTGCGCTTCTTCTTCCACGGATTTAATGTTGACCGATTTGGTTTGCCCACGCCAGATCAATTTTTGTGACTTTACATCGTATAAGTTGCATTCGAGAAAATAAGTCACGTGGTCGACGTAATGGCCATCGTCGTAAAAGGTGCCCATCGAGTAATAATAATAGTCGGAATATGTTCCGGCCATACCCCAGGGCGAACCATAATAGCCGGTGCCTCCCATCCTGAAATTACGATCACTGACCCAGCGTTCTTCTCTTTGCTGATCAAAAAGCGTGATGATCATAAATCCATCGAAGTTATTCTCGGTGATTTTATCTACAATAATTTTACGTACTGCCTCCGGGCTTTTATCTTTGGTAAATTCTCCAAAACGTCCGGCAAATGGAAACAGGTCATAGGTGGGTTCTGCATTAATTTTTCTTTCCTGAAGTTTATTGGCTACGGCACGCTCCGTAACGTAGCGATTCGACTGATCTGGGAAAAGTACGGCAACACCCAGTTTGTCAAAGGTTTGTGGTGTGTTTTCTTTATCTGACCAACTGTTAATGAGTTTGGTGGAAGAACCACAGGATGTCAGGATTACGATTGCAATAAGAGCGGTTAGTTTTACTATTTTCATTTTATGGATTTTAGTGGATGCAGCAATATTACAAATAAATAACAACCTTATACCGGAAGTCTTTAATGGATTTTTAAACAACAAAATTTCCTTAATGTTCGTACAAAACTGATAACCATTGCCGTGACGTTTTGAGAATTGCTGAAAATTCTTGTAACTTTAAGAAGTTAATAGTCTGCAAATAAGCGAATTAAGGTTATGCTTACACAAAAGAAACTGATAGTATTCCTTTTATTGTATTGTCTTTCCTTAGCCACATTGGCCCAGGAAAATAACCAAGACCTGCTAATTGATCCTGTTTCTGATACCGTCGAGACGCTTGATTTCTTCGATAATCCGGAACCGCTTGAACTGACCTTGAAATACGACATTACCTCATTTATAAAAAACAAATACAAAGGGGAATATCTCGATGCTGAACTTATCATTTATCCCGGTGACAACGATTCGATAGTGAAAAATATTAGATTGAAAGCCCGAGGGAACTTCAGGCGCGGACATTGTTTTTTCCCGCCCATTTATCTGAATTTTAAAACCGATCCTATAGAAGAAGGAGAACTTGAAGGGATCAAGAAGATCAAACTGGTGACGCATTGTTCCAATTCAAAAGCATACCAGGATTACGTGCTAAGGGAATATCTGGCCTACAAGGTTTATAACCTGATATCGGATTATAGTTTTCGGGTGAAGATGGTGGATATCAATTATATCGACACGGGTAAAAAGGAAAGAAATTACGAAAAACATGGTTTTCTGATTGAACCCATTGAATTGCTCGAGAAACGGACCAACTCGGTTGAAGTTGAGGGTGATCTTATAAGTGGATTAACGGTTTTAAATACCGAAATGGACCGGGTTTCTGTCTATGAATACATGATTGCCAATACCGACTGGCGAGTAAGGGGAGGCCATAACATCAAGTACTTAAAATCGCTCGACTGGGTAACGACCAAAGTAATTCCGGTACCTTACGATTTCGACTACTCCGGAATGGTAGATGCCCATTATGCCATTCCACAGGAGTGGACTTCAGTGAAAAAAGTGACTGAGCGCGAATACCTGGGTTTTTGCCGCGATGATGAAGATTTATACCTGCAGGCAATTGAACCTTATATTGAAAATAAGGATGAAATATTTAATATAATTGAAGATTGTCTGTATCTTTCGGAAAAGGAAAAGAAACGATTACGCTCTTTTTTCAAAAGATTCTATGATGAAGCAGAAGATTCACGAGGGATTTTAAATACCCTAAAAAGACAATGTCGTGATATCACCTTTTGAGCCAAAACTATAAACCATTATCGAAATTATGAACAATGATTTTTACATCAGCGGAGAACCCTGGATCGATTTCCTGATTCGCTTGCTGGTAAATATGATTTCCACTTTTGTTCTTATTCGCTTTATCTATTATCCCAACAACCACCGGATAAAATTTATTTTCACCTTTTACCTGATGGGATTGATGATTTTTTTGATTTCATCGATTCTCGACCAAATTGAATTTGAATTTGGCTTCGCCCTGGGATTGTTCGCTATTTTCGCCATAATACGTTTTCGTTCACCACCCATCGATTTAAAGGAACTCACTTATCTTTTTCTCGTGATCGGTATATCAGTCATCAATGCTTTGGTTGATTTTAAGACAAATACCTGGTACGGGCTTTTCATCGCCAATTTTATCGTGCTAAGTACAGCCTTTATAATGGAAATTTATAAACCGAAGAGTTATGTCATTAAACGTTTGCTGGTGTTCAGGCCATCCGATTTTTCAGTCTTGAATAACAATGAATTATTAATGGAAGAAATCAGGAACCATACCGGAATAGAGGTATTAAAAGTAGAAATCAACAAAATTAACCCCAAAAAGAAACAGGTTTCGGTTTGGGTATTCTTTAACGATCACAATAAAAATTTCAACGAACTACCTAACGATCAAACTGATTTAGTTGAAAACAACCACTGATCCTGGCAAAAAAAGGGAAGAATTGATTAATTTTATACGGTGTAAATGCCACTGAAATGAATAACAAACAGCATTATTCGAATCTTCTGTTTAGCTACCGGTGTTTGTTTGAATGCTGGATGATCTACTTGTAATTGCCTTTGGTTCCCCCTGCTGCATTTACTTTTTATTCAAAAAAACCATTGGCTTATGTCACCTACCACTATGAAAACCGTTAAACCCGAGCGCCCTGCAGGCGTCGAAGGAAACTTTTACAAGTCTTCAACCGGGGAAGAGGCGCCCGGAATGAATTCGCGCATACAACGACTGCGCAGAAGGAGTGTTGAAACGCAGGAATCGCTGTCGATTGAGCGGGCGCTGATCACCACCAAATTTTACAAGGATAACTACGGCAAGTATTCGGAGCCGGTTATACGGGCGCTAAATTTTCTTGAAATATGCAAGCAAAAAACCATTTACATTGGCGACGATGAGTTGATTGTCGGTGAACGCGGGCCAAAACCAAAATCGGTACCTACTTTTCCAGAACTGACCTGTCATAGCGTAGAGGATTTTCATGTACTGAATACACGGGAGCAGCAGCCTTATACCGTTTCGCAGGAAGAGATCGAAGTATATGAACGAGAGGTTATCCCATACTGGAAAGGTCGTACCATGCGTGAGCGTATTTTCAATCATGTTCCCGAAGCCTGGAAACGTGCTTATGAAGCCGGTGTTTTTACCGAATTTATGGAGCAGCGGGCACCAGGTCACACAGCACTTGACGGCAAAATTTATCGAAAAGGGATGCTCGATTTCAAAAAGGAAATTCAAGTGCAAATCGACGGGCTTGATTTCCTTAACGACCCTGAAGCCACCGGCAAATTGGAAGAATTAAGAGCAATGGATATTTCCTGCGATGCAGCCATCGTTTTTGCTGAACGGCATGCGGAGTTAGCAGAGGAAATGGCCGTCAATGAAACGGATGTTCAGCGTAAAATGGAACTTAAAAAAATTGCCAAAGTATGTCGCCGGGTGCCAGCCAATGCGCCCCGAAACCTCTGGGAAGCTATACAAATGTACTGGTTTGTGCATCTGGGAACCATTACTGAATTAAATGGCTGGGATGCCATGAATCCCGGACATTTCGACCAGCATCTGGCTCCATTCTTCGAGAGAGAGGTGGCCGAGGGAACCCTCACCCGGGTAGAGGCCAAAGAACTGATTTCCTGTTTCTGGATAAAAGTGAACAACCATCCGGCACCACCCAAAGTAGGAATTACTGCACGGGAAAGTGGCACTTATAATGACTTTACAAACATTAACATTGGTGGCGTAAAATCTGATGGAAGCGATGGTGTGAGCGAAGTTTCTTACATCATGCTCGAAGTAATCGAGGAATTGCATATTCTTCAGCCCGGGAATTCGGTGCACATCAGTAAAGTTACACCCGATAAGTTCCTGCTTGCTGCCGTAAAATTGATTCGCCAGGGCCATGGTTATCCTTCTGTATTTAATTCCGATATTTATATTCAGGAAATGCTGAACCAGGGTAAAACCCTGAAGGATGCCCGCGAAGGAGGGTGCAGTGGCTGCATCGAAGTAGGCGCATTTGGGAAAGAAGCATACCTGCTTACCGGTTACCTGAATGTGCCGAAGGTTCTGGAACTCACCTTAAACAATGGCATTGATCCGTTAACGGGGAAATTAGCCGGAATTGAAACCGGAAATCCGCGTCATTTTAAAAGCTACGATGAACTTTACGAAGCTTTTTTGAACCAACTAAATTTTATTGTCGACCAGAAAATCCGTGTCAGCAACTACATCGACCAGATGTTTGCCAAATATGCACCGGCGCCTTTCCTTTCGGTGCTGATTGAAGACTGCATCACTAAAGGAAAGGACTATTACAACGGAGGTCCGCGATACAACACCAATTACATTCAGTGCACAGGTCTGGGTACCATTACCGACAGCCTTTCGGTGTTGAAAAAACATGTTTTCGAAGAGCATAACTTTTCGATGGATACCTTATTGAATGCCATGGCTAAAAATTATGAGGGAGAGGAAGCATTGCGCCAACGTATTTTAAACCGAACCCCATTTTTTGGGAATGATGATGAATATGCCGATTCCATTGCAGTTAAGGTGTACAACGATTTGCTGTCTGCTATTGATGGCAAACCCAATACCAAAGGCGAAAGTTATCATTTGAATATGTTGTCGACAACATGCCATGTTTATTTTGGATTGGTTTTGGGCGCCACACCTAATGGACGTTTTTCGGGGAAATCGATTTCCGACGGCACTTCTCCATCGCATGGTTGCGATACGCACGGCCCAACCAATGTAATTCGATCGCTTGGTAAACTGGATCAGACAAAATCGGGCGGAACCTTACTAAATCTGCGTTTTGTTCCCAGTTTGCTAAAACGAGAAAAGGACATGGAAAAACTCAGTCATTTGATCCGAAGTTATTTTTCACTTGGCGGGCATCACATTCAATTTAATGTGGTGGATACGGCTACTTTGCTGGCGGCTCAGGCCTGTCCGGAAGATTACCGCGATTTGTTGGTGCGCATGGCCGGTTACAGCGATTATTTCAACGACATGAACGCAGATCTGCAGCAGGAAATTATCGACCGAACGGAAAATGAAGCATTTTGAAGTGATCCCACTTATTTTCGATATAAAACGATATGCCATTAGCGACGGACCGGGAATTCGAATAGCTATCTATTTTAAAGGTTGTCCCTTACGTTGTGCCTGGTGTCATAACCCTGAAAGCCAATCGGCAGCAGTACAGAAAATGTACACCGCATCGAAATGTATCGGATCGCAAGATTGTATCGAAGTTTGCCCGGAAGATGCCCTGAAACTTACTTTGTACGGAATTGTTACCGACTATGAAAAATGCACGCTTTGTGGATTGTGCGCCGATGCCTGCCCAGCCAAAGCAATCGAAATGTCGGGAAAATTATATGAACCTACCCGGTTGATGCAACTCATCGAACGCGAACGGGTGCATATTGAGCACTCTAAAGGTGGGGTAACTTTTTCAGGAGGAGAACCACTTCTTTACCCCGAATTTTTAATTGAGATGCTGAAAGCTTGTGGCGAAAAAGGTTTGCACCGGGCTGTGGATACCTGCGGTTATGTTTCCACAGAAACACTGCTCGAAGTGGCAAAATACACCGACCTTTTTTTGTATGACCTAAAACTGATAGATCCGGTTCAGCATAAAAAGTGGACGGGAAAAGAGAACCACCTGATTCTCGAAAACCTGAAAAAACTGGCACAAACGAGTGCCGAAATCAATATCCGCATTCCTTTTATAAAAAACGTGAACACCGGTTCAGAGGAAGTCAATGAGATGGCCGCGTTTATAGCAGCTTTGCCCGGGAGAACGCCATTTGTAAGTATTTTACCCTATCACAATGTTGCTGCAAATAAATACGAAAAACTGGGATTGAAATATAATGAACTAAACATGGCTGAACCGTCGGATGAAGAACTGGAAAATGCCAGGATCATTTTCAAAAAATATAAGATCATCACAGAAATTGGGGGATAAAAAACCCACCTTTTTACGAAGGCGGGTTGCTGTTTTTCAGATTTTAATTTTGTTCCGTTTCATTCGGTTTTTCCCCAGGTTAGCACAATCAATAATCCGGTTATTGCTGTAACCAAAGCATAGGCAAGCGTATCTACCACTATTGCGGACAAATTCAGTATCACTGTGGTCATGGAGTAATAACCAAGATCTACGCTGAGCGCAAAAAGAATTCCAGTTATTGCCCCGATTTTCAATCCATCCGCCCATGTCCTGGCTTTGGACCAATGAAGAATCAAAGTGAGCAGAAGCGAAAGCGCCAGATTCGAAACAATCATGGCCCACCAGATCATTTCATCTTCGGGCAAATAAATGCTTTGATCGTAATTGTTCATCGAGAAATCCATGAGCAAAATGCCCCAAACAAGCCACCCCAAAAGGAAAAAGGCGATACCGCCAAAAACAGTCCCTCTAAAAATTTTCATAGTTTAAATATTTAAAGTTTAGCAGATAAAAGTTATTGAAATTCAGAAAAGTAGTAATCAGTTTGCAGCAATAAAGTGATCGCTGCCAATTCTTAAACAGTTTAAATACATCAATTTTCGAACTTAAAATTCAACTATTTCATTTTTAAAGGCGGAGCACATCAAAAAATTGTAATTTTAGCCTTCTTAAAAATTGAAGACCATGAACCCACGATTCCTCTTCGTACTCATTTTGTTGCTTGGAGCATTTTATACTCTTATCGCACAGGATATAGAGAAGCATTTTCCCGAAACGTTCCATTCGATTTCAAGCAACGAAATTCTTGGTTTCGCGGAAGAATTAAGTTCGTCAAAATACCAGGGGCGCTTGTCGGGTTCGCCCGGCTACCTGGAAGCAGCTCTTTGGTGTGCAGAAAAATTCGAGGAGTGGGGCATTCAGCCGGCTAACAAAGGAAGTTATTTTCAGTATTTCCCCAATGAATATTCCGATGTCCTTGAACCAGGTGAAGTAGTTTATATCGTTAATGGGCAGAAGACAGCACTTAAGTTTCTGGACGATTACCTGCCGGGATCAAACTCCGACAGTGGAACACTTGAAGCAGAACTGGTTTATGCAGGTTACGGAATAACTGCACCTGAGCTGAGTTATGACGATTATGAGCATGTTGATGTAAAGGGTAAGATCATCATCCTCGAAACGGGCACTCCTTACACGAAAAACGACACAACGCTAGCCAGATGGACACCTTATGCCTACCACCGGTACAAGTTTCGAAATGCGATAAAACATGGCGCTGCCGGAATGATCTACGCCAGTAAAATTGCCAACCCGAATACGGTTCACCTCGATGGTTTTATTTATGCACATGTGGAACCGAGAATCGTAGAGCAAATACTTAAAGATGCCGGCAAAGATTATGCGGAAGTGAAAGCCAGCCTGAAGAACATGAAAATGCCTTCGTTCGAACTTCCCGAAAATCAAAAAATAAAAATAAGTGCAGAAACCCTGTACCACCCTGATGCAAAAGCATGTAATGTAGTGGGGCTGATCGAAGGTTCCGATCCTGAACTAAAGGATGAAGTGATTATTGTTGGCGGGCATCTCGACGGCCAGGGACAGATGGGCGATGTAATGTTTCCCGGCGCGCTGGATAATGCCTCGGGTGTTTCTGACATCCTGGGCGCGGCAAAGGCATTTGCTCTTTCAGATGTAAAACCAAAACGTTCAGTCCTGTTTATTCTGTTAGGCGGCGAAGAATGTGGACTTTACGGCTCGAAATATTACGCCGATCATCCACTGTTTCCTGTTGAGAAAACACGCCTGATGATTAACCTTGATATGGTAGGCAACGGCACCGGGTTTTACCTCACCGGTGGCGAAACCTATACGGATTTGTACCGTCATTTCGAACAAGCCAATTCTAATTTCATTCATCGCACTTTGCGTACTTCTGCAGTACAAAAATATTACGGACGTCCGCGCTCCGATGCATCCAATTTCGAAAATACAGGAATTCCGACTTTCAGTTTATGGACGACCGAAAGTGTTTATCCCGTTTTTTACCACGATCCGCGCGATAAAACTGATGTGCTGACACCTGAAATTATGGAAGATGCCGCAAAGCTATTGTACCTGGGAATTCTTGGTCTGGCAAACGACCGGGAGATCTGAAAATTGCAGTTCGCTGATTTTTACGGTTGTTTACTGTCTTTTTTCAACATTCATATACAAAAGTTGTTATTTGATATGAATAATAAGTTAACGATGGAATCGAAAAAAGAACGTTACAAGCGAACCCTGCTCGATTTGGCAAAGAATGAGGATCTGGTACCGGGTATTTATAACTATTGTGATCGCTGGTGTGAACGCTGTACCAAGACCAAAAAATGCCTGACTTATTTGCATGAACAAGAAATGAAAGAAGGCACGAAAAAAGAAAATCCCGATGAAGAAAATACAAATTTCTGGGAACAGATTCGTCTGGCTTGGGAGGTAACGATGGAACTGATCGAGGAGGATGCAGAGCGTTTGGGATTCGATCTCGAAGATGTATCGGATTTTGAACTTCCGGAACACATAGAAACTCCACTCGAAGTTAAAGCAAAAGATTACGGAACGAAGATGAACAAATGGCTGGAAAATAATCGCGAATTTTTCTTGCACGAAGCTGAGCAGCTGGTTGTGATCAACGACGAAGATTCCATGGTAAAGATCGAAGATGCAATGGAGGTGATTCAATGGTATTATTTTTTTATTGGTGCCAAAGTGCATCGGGCACACCTCGATCTGGATGAAAGAAAAAACAACACGGAAGATGAATTCAACGTATATTCCGACAACCTGGGATCGGCCAAGATTGCTATCATTGCTATCGAACGTTCAATGAACGCCTTATCGGTTTTGTATTCTGAATTCAAAGAAAAAGAAGACGATATTTTGAAATTCCTTCTGGAATTAACCTCTATAAAAAAACAACTTCTAAAAACTTTCCCAGGTGTAATGGAATTTAAGCGACCCGGTTTCGACGATTAATCAAGCGTAAAGAATGACATACGAAGGCAACATCAGAAAAATGAAAACCGAGCTTGATAAGCCGGTAAAATATTCTTTGCCGATGAGCGAGCAACTGGTCGATATGAATGAATTGATTGGTTCCAGGATCCAATTTAACTTTGACGGACGCATTAATTGTATCTCGTGTGGCAAGCAAACCAAAACCTCCTTTAGTCAGGGTTTTTGTTACAATTGCCTTCAAACGGCGCCCGAAGCCAGCGAATCAATCATGCGGCCCGAGTTGTCGAAGTCGCATCTTGGGATTGCACGCGATATGGATTGGGCGGAAAAACACGATCTGATAGACCATTTTGTTTACCTGGCCGTTTCGAGCGATCTGAAAGTCGGGGTTACCCGAAATCATCAGGTGCCTATACGCTGGATCGACCAGGGAGCAAGCTATGCCATTAAGCTGGCAAAAACACCTAATCGTCATATTGCGGGTATTATCGAAGTTTTTTTGAAAAATCATTTTACCGATAAAACCAACTGGCGTGCTATGCTGAAAAACGAGATCCTAAGTGATTTTGATTTATCTTCCGAAAAGAAAAAGGTGCTCGACCTCCTTCCTGCAGAACTCCAGAAATATGTGGATGAAGACAATACCATAACCGAAATTGAATACCCGGTACAACATTATCCGTCAACAGTAAAAAGTGTAGGATTCGATAAATTTCCCCAAATAGAAGGAACACTGGCCGGTATCAAAGGGCAGTACCTTATTTTTGATGATGACCGGGTGCTGAATATCCGAAAGCACAATGGTTACTACCTGACCTTAAATACCTGATTATTTCTTTCGGGTGGTGATGTACTCCATCAATTCGACAAGGGATTCGCGGGCTTCATTCTCCGGAAATTCTTTTAATGCTTCAATTGCTTTGTTCTTGAATTCGTTCATACGTTGTTCGGCATACTCCAGGCCACCACGTTCGATTACGAGCTGGATCAGTTCCTGAACAACTTTTGCGTTTTTGTTTTTGCGTTTCACCAGGCGAAGAATGCGTCTGCGTTCTCCCGAATCAGCCTTGTTCAACACATGAAGCAGCGGCAAAGTAATCTTCTTTTCTTTGATGTCGTTACCAATTGGTTTTCCGATCTTTCCTTTCGACTGATAATCAAAAATGTCGTCTTTTATTTGAAAAGCGATGCCGGCGTCCTGTCCGATGTGGTACATTTTCTCTACTATATCTTCTTGCTCACACGTCGAGGCTGCACCAATGGCCATGCTGGTGGCAATCAGCGAAGCGGTTTTTTTGCGGATGATCTCGAAATAGGTCTCATCATCGATATCGAGTTTACGACTTTTTTTCATTTGAAGAATTTCGCCCTCGCTCATGTCCTGAACGGCCCGCGAAATAAGGTGCAGGAAATTGTATTTTTTATTTTCGAGTTGTAACAGCAATCCTTTTGCCAGAATATAATCGCCCACCAGCACCGCCAGTTTGTTTTTCCAGAGTGCTTTTACTGAGAAGGAACCACGACGCTCGTACGATTCATCTACCACATCGTCGTGGACCAGCGTTGCGGTATGCAAAAGCTCAACGGAGCAAGCCGCCAGTTTTGTGAATTCGGTAGTTTCGCCATGAAGTTTTGCCGACAAAAACACAAACATGGGGCGCAATTGCTTTCCTTTGGTGCGGTATAAAAAATTCAGTATGGTAGCCAAAAGCGGAATATCGCTTTGCAAAGAATTTTTGAAATAAGGTTCAAAATCTTTTAAGTCCTGCGCAATTGGCTCTTTAATCTTACTTAATGTGGACATCTGTCAGACGCGGCCTTTTTGAAATGATGGAACGAACATATAACAATTTCCTCTAATAAAGGAGATTTCGTAGAAAAAGTTTAAATAAGCAAAATAAAATCGATTTAAGTAAGCGCATAAAATCATATCCCTAAATATTTATATATTTGCATGCATCATTAATTAAAGAGGAATGGTCGAAATCAAGGAGTTAAGTGTTGAACGTTTGGAGATAGCAGCCAACATGCTGAAGGCAATGGCACATCCCCTGCGAATTGCAATTTTGAAACACCTCGAGGGAGGTAAAAAACTTACCGTTACCCAGATTCACGAGCTCCTGAACATCGAACAATCTACTACCTCGCATCACCTTGGTATTTTAAAAGATAAAGGCGTGCTGTGTTCGCAGCGCGAAGGCAAAAACACGTTTTACTACCTGAAATATGAAATTCTGAGCCAGATCGTGGATTGTCTCGAAACCTGTACTTGTGAGTAAACCATTTATTCACCTGTTTTTTCTCCCCGTTTCAAGTTTGTTGTGAACCTCTTTTCGCACGCGTGCAGCCAGCTGATCTTCGTGTTCAAGCATAAATTTCTTTACGACTGTTTTGTGTCGTTTCGAAAGTTCGCGTAAAGCCCAGGAAAGCGCTTTCACTACCATATCGTTCCGGTCTTCAACTACCCGCTCACAGATCATCAGAGTACGTTGGATATCACCGGTACCTCCCCTCGATTTCAGATTCAGGGGAACAGTTGACACCACCGCCAGCCTTCGCCACCACTGGTTTTCTGATGCCAGCCACCGCATAACATCATTATCGGCGATCTGTCCTTCACGCCAGGCAACACCGGTGATCAATACGGCCAGCGTATCAACCGAAGCCCAATTATCAAGGTTCTGACCAAGCCATTCAATATCTTTTGCTTCAACCGAATGCAGTGCTTTTTTGTGTCGCCAGATGATTTCGTATGCCAGGTTATTGCACTCAAAGATCCGGGTTCTGACCAAATCTTTCGCCAGTGTTAGCACATCTCCTGCCGGATATGCCTTAAGTTCAGACCAAATCGATTTTAAGAGCATGCTCAAGTCTGGATTGGTTACACCCAGCACCTCCATCGATGTGCGACACATACGAATTGAGAAGTTTTGCCTCTCAACAGTTGCTTTTGTCCGGAGTTGACGTATTATTGTTTCAACCATGACTTTTACAGTTTTGCTTAAAGATTAGGACTGAAATGAAGGAAGGCTGAACCTTTTCTTTATTTTTACACAAAATTCGGAAAATGGATTTAGTTTTTGCCACTAATAATCAACATAAATTAAAGGAATTACAGGCACTTCTCGGTAATGAATTTCGCTTGTTGAGTTTAAAAGACATTGGTTGCGATGAAGATATACCGGAAGACCAGCCAACACTTGAAGGAAATGCGAGGCAAAAGGCCCGGTTCATTTTCGAAAAATACGGGTACAATTGTTTTGCTGATGATACCGGTCTCGAAATTGAAGCGCTCCACGGAGAACCCGGTGTGTTTTCGGCGCGTTATGCCGGAGAGGAGAAAAATGCGGAAGCTAATATGAACAAAGTCCTGGCAGAAATGACCAAAATAAATGAACGAAACGCCCGTTTTAGGACTGTGATCACGCTGATAATGAATGGTCGGGAAAAGTATTTCGAAGGCATCGTAAATGGCAACATACTGAGAGAGAAGCGTGGAAATTCAGGTTTTGGTTACGATCCGATTTTCCTGCCTGATGGTTTTGATAAATCGTTTGCTGAAATGGAATTATCGGCCAAAAACGAGATCAGCCACCGAGGCAGAGCCGTGCGAAAACTGGTGGACTATTTAAAAGAATCAGAACATAAGGTATGAGGACAGTTATACTTGCGTTAATTGGTATTTTTCTGACGGTACAGTCCACAGCGCAAAAAGCAGTGGGCACATGGACCGATTACCTTTCTTTTGCCAATGGCATTAAAGTAGTTGATGCACAAGACAATGTATTTTGCGCAACGGAAGGCGGTTTGTTTTATGTGGACAAGGAAGACAACAGTTTGAATAAATTTAGCGGACTTTCTGATTTTGGCATTAAAACCATGGCCTATAGTGCAGTCCAGGATGTGCTGATCGTAGCCTACACCAACAGCAATATCGATATCATCCGTAAAGGGGAAGTGCTTAACCTTTCGGACATAAAACGAAAAATCATTACTTCAGATAAAACCATTCATAACATCAGCATAAGAGACAGTGAAGCGTTTATTTCCTGCGGTTTTGGAATTGTAGTGATCAATCTCGATCGAAATGAAGTTAAAGATACTTATATCATCGGTGACGATGGTTTGCCGCTGGCCATTTTCGATGTTGATTTTTTCGACAACCGGATTTATGCCGCTACTCAGGAAGGCATTTTATGGGCTCCCGAGAGCGGTGCCAACCTGCTGGATTATTCGAACTGGGTACGAGATGAATCGGTTCCGCAGGCCGGCGAACCTTTTACACAACTGGTGGTTCATTCTGGCAGCCTGATCGCCAATCATTCACTTGGCGAATCGAATAATGACGAGGCTTTTATTTTTAACGGAAACAGTTGGAGTCCTTATTATTCAGGATTGAACCGTGTTGTTGATCTTGAATCCAATGGAAATTACCTGGCATTTACGGCCAAACGGCAAATCGTTTTATTCGATAATTATCACTCCAACATTGGAAGTATCAGTGCTTATGAATTGAACGGTGAAACGGTTTCGTCGATCTTTTCGAACAGCACGGCCATTTCACAGGACGGGACAATCTGGATTGCGGATTACGACAATGCCCTGATCCGCTTCGACGGAAGCAATTTCGAACAGCTGCTCCCCAATGGACCGGTGGACAACCTGGTTTTCGACTTGGCTGTAACCAACTCGAGTTTATACGTAGCGCCGGGTGGCCGGACTGACGCATGGAATAACAGCTTTATTCAGCCACGATTTCAGCGTTTCAGTTCCGGAGTATGGACCAACTTCAATAAAACAGAAATACCGGAATTAGATGGCTTTTTTGACATTGTTTGCATTGCCGTTGATCCTTTCGACGAACAGCATTTTTTTGCCGGGAGCTGGGGGGGTGGTGTTCTCGAATTTCGGAACGATGAGCTCATAGAACGTTATACGAACAAAAATAGTCCACTTCAAACCGCACTGCCCCAACAACCCGATGAACCATACGTGAGAATCGGCGGCCTTGATTTCGATTCGGAGGGAAACCTTTGGATAACCAATGTCTCAACGGCAACCAACAATCTGCACAGTCTGAGTCCTGCTGGTGACTGGGAATCGTTTACCATGAACGGGATTGCGGATCTGGCAATTGGACAGCTGGAAGTGACCGGCAACAACGATAAATGGGTGCTCCTGCCGCGGGGTAACGATGCTTATGTTGTGGACAGAACCGGCGACCGCAAAAGACGGCTGCTGGTAACCACTTACTTCAGCAACGGGAATGATGAATATTTTACACGAATGAACGATGTGTATTCAATTGCCGAAGACAAGGAAGGAGCCATTTGGATTGGCACTTCGCAGGGAGTGGCTGTTTACAGCAACCCTTCGCAGGTTTGGGAAGTGGAAAATTATTACGCCTCACAGCCCGGTCTCGATTTGAACGATGGTATTTACCATCCGCTTTTATCCACCGAAACGGTAACAGCCATTGCAGTAGACGGGGCAAACCGAAAGTGGCTCGGAACCAGTAATTCGGGTGTTTTCCTGGTTTCAGCATCGGGCGAAAACGAAGTGCTGCATTTTACGGTTGAAAACAGTCCGCTGCTTTCGAACAGCATCAAAGCGATTGCCATTAACGACCAAACCGGAGAAGTGTATTTTGGTACCGACAAAGGTTTGATATCTTATCAGGGTGAAGCCACCGGTGGGAAAGACAATTACAACGATGTATACGTTTATCCAAATCCGGTACGCGAAACTTACACCGGTCCGGTAACGGTTACCGGGTTAATTTCGGATACTGATGTAAAGATCACCGATATTGCAGGTAACCTTGTTTATAAAACCACTTCGCTTGGCGGACAGGCCACCTGGGACGGAAAAAACCTGAACGGGAAACGGGTCAAAACGGGAGTTTACCTTGTGTTTTGCAACGACAGATCGGGTGAAGAAACCCATATTGCCAAGATCCTTTTTATTCATTAACAAACTTAAATTCGCTTCATGCTTTCCGCTACCGAAGGAATAGTTCTCCACTATGTAAAGTATGGCGAAACCAGCGTTATCGCAACGATTTTTACGCGTGAATTTGGCCGGCAAAGTTACATTGTAAATGCTTCGAGAAGCCGTAAATCAAAAAATAAAGCCGGTCTTTTACAACCGCTTTTTTTGCTCGATCTGGAAGTGTATCAGAAGCAAAGCCGTGAAGTTCAACGTATTAAAGAAATGAAAAGCCTTCAGACTTTTCAAAACATTCCTTTTGAAATTGGCAAGTCAACCCAGGCAATTTTTTTAGCCGAAATGCTGTATAAAACCATCCACGAGCAAGAGAGCTATCCCGAGCTTTTCGATTTTATTCTAAATGCGTTGCTTTATTTCGACCTGATGGAAAAGGGTTGGCAGAATTTTCACCTTTATTTTTTGTTCCGTCTGACCGAATATTTTGGTTTTATGCCCAACACAAAAAAGGTCGGATACGAAGGATGGTTTGATATTAAAAGGGGTGCAATTGTTCACTATGAACCGCCGCATCCGCTGTTTGCCAATAAAGATGTAACCGAAAAACTGATCGAATTATCCTTGCTGAAATTTCACGAACTTGATGCGTTTAAAATAAACAGAAGGATGCGCGAAATGCTGCTCAGCACCCTGATCGATTATTATCAGCTTCATTTTGAAAACCTTGGCGAAATCAAATCGCTCAAGATCCTGTACGAAGTCTTTCGGTAATTTCTTTTTTAGGATCATTGTAAAGAAACATTTAAATGATTTCCGGGACAGGCCTCTAAAATTCAATAGGAAAATCATTCGGGTTAACTTTAGGGGAATGGAAAAAAAGGCGCGAGAACAGATTTATGAGTTGCTGGTTGCGGCAGGGGATGCGATTGTTGACGTATACCACAGCAGCAATATAGGTGCAGAAATGAAGTCCGATAATTCACCGGTTACTCGCGCCGATAAAGCGTCGAGCCATATTTTAAGCAGCGGACTCAAAACTCTTTACCCCGCTCTTCCAGTTCTCGACGAAGAAACTACTATTCCTGCATATGAGATCCGGTCAAAGTGGATGGAATACTTTCTAATTGATCCGCTGGACGGCACCAAGGAATTTATAAAGCACAATGGCGAATTTTGCATCAACCTGGCATTGATGAAAGGAAATGCACCACACATAGGCTGGATTTACCAGCCGCTAACCGAAACCGGTTGGTACTGCTGTAAAGGATCCGGAATCCTGGAGTTCAGCAAAAAAGGCGTTGAGAGAAAACTGGAGCCACCTTTTCCGGTCCGTGAAACGATTCGCATAGCCGCCAGTCGTTCTTTCTTTAAGCCACGCGAAGCTGAATTAATTGAGAAAATGAAATGCTGCTACGGAGTGGAGATCCTGCATTGCGGCAGTTCGAAAAAACAGGTGGAAATGATTAAGGGAAATGCCGATATGTACCTGAAAGCAGGCCCTTGCTCGGAGTGGGATACTGCCCCCGGGCAACTCATGGTAGAAGAATTTAATGGTGCAGTTCTGCGGCTCGACACTTTTGATTCCTTGCGTTACAACCGCAAAAATCTGCGTAATCCACACTTTGTGATGTTGAACGGAAGGCTGAACAAACCCGGTTTTATTGACTTTTTGAAGTCAATCGTTTACGAATAATCTATTATTCTCTTTTTCAAGTCTGCATCCTGCATTGCACTTTGAGGATAATAGTGGTAACTTGAAATCAAAATTTTGAGTGATGAAAAAATATTTACCACTTCTGGTTGTCGTTGCGCTGGCTGGAATGTTGTTTACCGGCTGTGCTACCCAATCGTTTGAAAATATAAGCAATCTCCCCGGTTTTCTGAAAGGATTACTCCACGGTTTTATTCTGCTTTTTAGTTTTATCGGGAGTCTGTTTACCGATTACGAAATTTATGCCTTTCCTAATTCAGGTGGATGGTACAATTTCGGTTTTCTCCTGGGTGTGATGATGTTCTTTGGAGGAGGTGGAGCAAAAGCACACTGTTAAGTTTATTCAAGACAGGCAGATTATTTCGAGTTGCAAACAACATCCTGTGTAAAACTCGCGTTCTTTTCGTAAAACGTACGCAGGCATTCTGCGTATATTCGTTGCGTTCAATTACCGAAAATCTGAAAACAATGAACAGGATAGCATTACTAATTACAGCAATAATTTTGGTTTTATCATCGTGTAAAACCTTTAAGCAACCTGCACAATCGGAGTACACGACTGATAATACGGCACAAACCAAAGTATTCACAGTACCGGGCACCGAAACAAACACAGAAGCAGACAAACCGGCTGCACCGGCTGCTGATGAAAAACCTATTGCCATACGCAAGGAGCAGGTATCTTTTACCGATCAACAGGAAAAGGCTCAAAACGAAGGCAATACGTATTTTGTAATTCTTGGTTCGTTCAGCCAACTGGAAAACGCCAAGAACTACCGTAGCACATTGCTCGACGAAGGATTTACACCGATCATTCTGCACAGCGAAACAGGTTATTACCGCGTTTGTGTTAATTCCTATAAAAACGAAACAGAAGCCCGCAGCAGGGTAGCTCAAATACGACAGGCGTTTGATAAATATGCAGATGTCTGGCTGTTGATTAAAGAATAAATCTAACCGAATCTTTTTGAATTTTTGGCGCCGCAATTTGCGGCGTTTTTTGTTTTTAAAATTTTAACCCTTTCCTTTCGGGTAAATGGAATGAATATTATCCAGGAACCTTAAAAAATCATAAAATCAAACCCATAAGGTTTCAGTGTGTTATATTGATGGCGATAATTGAAAATCAATGCTAATTTTGTAATCCATTCAAAACAGGCATACCTATAAAGAAGATTGGCATAAAATGGCACAAGACGAAAAACAACGCTTACTCGATCAACGCTACTTGAAAATGGCAGAGATATGGGCCCAAAATTCCTACTGTAAACGCAGACAGGTAGGAGCTTTGATTGTTAAGGACAAAATGATCATTTCGGATGGATACAATGGAACCCCCTCGGGTTTCGAGAATGTGTGTGAAGACGAGAATAATGTGACCAAACCATACGTTCTACATGCCGAGGCCAATGCCATAACCAAGGTGGCAAAATCGGGCAACAGCAGCGAGGCAGCAACATTATACGTTACTTCATCGCCATGTATGGAGTGCTCGAAACTGATCATACAAGCGGGAATTAAACGTGTGGTGTTTACCGAAAGCTACCGGATCGAAGACGGGATTAATCTTTTAAAAAGAGCAGGCATTGAGGTGAAACAGGTTGATATTTAATTTGAATTGAAAACAATGAACAGGAAAACAGTTATACTTTTACCCCTGCTTATCGCCATTTCTGTTGCCATAGGGATGCTGGTAGGGAACCTGCTTAAAAAGAATGCCAATCCGGTTTTCAGCGGCATGACATTTACGCATCCCAACAAAATTGCCACCATACTCGATCTTATTGACCAGGGATATGTCGATGAAGTAAATACCAATGATATCATAGAAGAAACCATACCCGAGATTCTGAAGAACCTTGATCCGCATACAACATACATCCCTTCCCGCGACATGCAGGAAGTGCAGGAGGAAATGCAGGGAAACTTTTCAGGCATTGGTGTTCAGTTCTCCATAATGGAAGACACAGTACGTGTTGTGGAAGTTATTTCGGGTGGGCCTTCAAGCAAGGTGGGTATTTTGCCCGGCGATCGAATCGTAACGGTGAATGATTCATTGATTGCCGGAGTGGATGTTAACAATACTACAGTACTTAATTTGCTCAGGGGAGAAAAGAATTCAAAAGTGAATGTGGGCATTGTAAGAAAAGGATATAACGATTTACTTGATTTTGAGATCACACGTGGCGATATTCCAATTTACAGCGTAGATGTTTCCTACATGATCGACGATGAGACCGGTTTTATCAAAGTTACTCGTTTTGCCAACACCACTTACGATGAGTTTATGCTGGGCATGAAGAAACTGCAGGCAAGCGGGGCAAAAAAAGTGATCATCGATTTACGCAATAATCCGGGCGGGTCGCTGGTTGGCGTACTTCAAATGGTGGATGAATTTCTGGATGCCGGTGAACCGATTTTGTACACCGAGGGCGATCATCAGCCGCGAAAAACATATAATGCATCCTCGAAAACAAGTTTTGGTGATATTGATGTTTATGTTATGATCGACGAATTTTCAGCATCGGCCAGTGAAATATTTGCCGGGGCCATGCAGGACAATGACCGCGGCCTGGTCATCGGGCGTCGCTCGTTTGGCAAAGGGCTGGTGCAGGAACAGATCCCGCTGATGGATGGGTCGGCACTGCGTCTGACCGTAGCACGCTTTTACACCCCCAGCGGACGATGCATTCAGAGTTCGTACGCTGAAGGAAATGATGAATATTACAACAATATTTACGAACGCTTTCACAACATGGAACAACTGGTGGCCGACAGCATTCATTTTATCGATTCGTTAAAATACACAACCAAAGGCGGACGCGTGGTTTATGGCGGTGGTGGAATTATGCCCGACTTCTTTGTGCCGGCCGATACCACGGGGTCTTCAGAGTACTTCAACCGTTTATACCGGCGTGGTTTGATTTATAGTTTTGCCTATGCTTTTGCCGATCAGCATCGCGATGAATTAGCAGCTTTTAGCAATGCAGGCGAAATCGAATCTTATCTTAACCGGCAAAATGTGATGGATGAATTTCTGGATTATGCAGCGGAAAAAGGAGTTGAGAAAGATGTGAAGGGACTTAAAGAATCCCGGAATATTATTGATACTCAGCTAAAGGCTTACATTGCCCGTAACATTATTGGGGAGGAGGGTTTTTATCCGATCATCCAGCAAATAGACAAGACATTGTTACGCGCCATCGAAATTTCACGCCAGAATTTACTGGTACAAAATGTAGTGGCTACCGATTCAATATCAGTTGTGCCGCAATAGCTTCAAAATAAAATTTGGTATCGCTTTTTTGATTGACAAATGCGAGAAATTGAGTTTGTCTGATTTTCTCGAATTGATATTTATTCAACAATTTATCGATATACCTATTTTCGTGCTTATAGGTGAGCACACCCGTTTTGGTTTCTTTTTCCCATATGCCAGATTCAATTTGTCTTGATCCTGAATTACTGTTTGTGGCTTCGTAGCTGAAAACAAAAAATCCATTCGGTTTTAAAAGTCGGGTTACTTCCTGAAATACCTGTTGTAATGGATGAATGAGGTGAAAAACGCCATTTGAAACTACTGCATCAAAAGAATTGTCGGGCAACGGATAGGGATTTATTTCCAGGTTATGAAAAATGAGTTGGTCACAGATTTTTTTTCGACGGCATTCATCAAGCATCTTCTCTGAACCGTCGAGCCCGGTAACTTTATGGCCTTTTTCAACAAATGGTCGAGCACTTTCGCCAGTGCCAATTCCCAGATCCAGAACCTGTGATTGTTTGAATAAATTAACCTGTATTAAATTGAATAAGACCCGGGGACCAATCCAGTTATTTTGAAGTATAGAAGCATCGTATTCGGGAGCAAAATCGTCGGCCAGTTTTAGATTGATACCTGGCATTATTTCGAAATTTCCAGCATTCGTTTGATCGGTACCCGTGCTTTTTCGATCACATCCATTGGCAGGTTCACCTCCGGTTGTTCGTATTTCAGGCAAACGTAAAGTTTTTGCAGGCTGTTCAGTTTCATGTAGGAACAGTCGTTACAGGCGCAGGTTGAATCGTTCGAGGGCGCAGGAATAAATACTTTTTCAGGGCATGCCTTGGTCATTTGGTGAAGAATCCCGCTTTCGGTAGCTACAATAAATTTTTTTGCCTCGCTTTTTTGCACATAGTTTAACAGGGCAGTAGTCGATCCTATGTGTTTGGCCAGCAAGAGGACCGGTTTTTCGCATTCAGGGTGTGCAATAAATTCTGCATCGGGATGTTGATCCATCAACTCAACAATTTTTTCTACCGAGTATTGCTCGTGCACCATGCAGGCACCGTCCCAGAGGACCATATTGCGATCGGTAATGCTGTTGATGTAATTTCCCAGGTTTTTATCGGGCGCAAAAATCAGCTTTTCATCTTTCGGAAAGCTCTCAACAATTTTGGCTGCATTGGCTGATGTGCAGACAATGTCGGACATGGTTTTAAGGGCCGCCGTTGCATTGATGTAAGTAATCACCTTATGCTCGGGATACTTGGCTTTAAAGGCTGCGAATTTGTCCGCAGGCGCCGATTCGGCCAGTGAACAACTGGCTTTCAGGTCGGGCAGGATCACCTTTTTATTTGGGTTGATGATCTTGGCCGTTTCGGCCATGAAGTGAACGCCTACAAATACGATCATTTCTGCATCGGTTTCAGCAGCTGCCTGTGCCAGTCCAAGACTGTCGCCCACATAATCGGCAATGTCCTGTAAGGGGCCATCCACATAAAAATGGCTAAGAATGACCGCATTCTTCTGCTTTTTTAAGCGTTCGATCTCTTCTACCAACTTCATGTTCTGATCAATCGGTTCATCGATAAATCCTTTCTCTTCCAACATTCGATCGATTTGCAGCTGCTCCACTTGCTCCATTCTTATCTTTTTAACGCGTCCTTTACGCCATTTAAACCGGGCGCAAAATTATAAATTCCTGTAAAAAAAACAGCAATCACTTGTAAATGTTTGGTTTTGAAGCACAAAAAAAGCCGCACAAGGCGGCTTTCTTTATCATGATTTCATGTGGTTTATTCAGAATATTCTGACCATGTCCCACTTTGCTTGATGATGCGAATGCTCGTTGAACCAGAACTTCCGTCATAGTAAGCGTAAGTCACAAGGTACTGCTGATTCTCAACAGCCCCGTGATTTGTGTCCAGCATTTCACCGATCATCTCAACCAATAAAGCACGATCAGTTCCAGGGGTTTGCCCACTTCGAAGATCAAAGTTTTGGTAACGGTTGGTGGTATCGAATAAATCATAATCGACACTGCTTAATGTGATTTTAATAGCCGGATCTGCCCACCAATAGCTTTGCGTAATATCGTCTTCGTTCAACGAATAGTTCAGCTCTTCGGTGGTTGGCATTACGCTTTGTTTCACCATCCAATTTGTGCCATTGTACATAAAAACCGCGTATTCAGGCAGGTAATTCAGGTAAACCAGTGCATTGTAAGTTATTGGTGCCAGCCCATTATCGGTGGCATACTGCGCCAAATCTTCCAGTGCGTTTTCTACTCTGTAGAAGTTTTTGTATTTACCGTTCCCAGTAGCTTCGTAAATCTCATCCGTAACTTCTACCGCATCCGAAGTATAGCCTACTTCTTCGCTGGTTCCATCTGCATTGACCTGAATGTATCTGTCTTCATAGGTAGAAAACATGGTGTACATTACTGTTTGTTCAGTACCGGCATCTTCCACATAAACTTTACGATCAAGCAGTTTGGCTATAAGAGCTTCTGCTTCATCTGAATTGTCAAAGTTAGCATAGCTCTGTCCCATTTCGCCATATTCATCGTCACTGATTTCATAGGCATTAGCTTCGTCTACAACTGGAGGTGCGTAATAATCATAGGTTACCATCATCGATTGTGCATTCTCGCCAGAAAATTTCTGGTTCAGAATTTCAGGAAGATAATCTTTTGGAAGAGCAGAAGCCGAGAAGTTTTTGTAATTGGCAACGCTTTCATTGCTCGACAGTTCGTAATCTTCGTCGGTAAGCGTGTAGGCTTCCGGAGCAACTTGTTTATCTTTCAGGAATTGTGCGCGTTTGTCTGCATTTTCATAAATTGTATCCAACTCATCGTTGATGTCATTCATCGGGTTGCAGGCGTTAAAGATGAACGCAGCTCCCAGGGTGATTATAAATAGTATCTTTTTCATGTTTACTCAATTTTTAGAAGTTTACTCTTAATCCGGTTGACCACGTTCTGCCAAGTCCGTAATAAACCCGGGCCGTTTTCCAGTCGTTATCTGCACCATCATCAGCATCTGAAATGAATTCGGTATTAAAGAGGTTGATGATATTGGCATAAAGAGTTGCATCAAAAGGTCCGATAGCAAAATTATATCTTGCATTGGCATCAAACAGTCCGTATGCCGGAACTTTCCAGGGCTGAACTCCTGCTTTATCTGCATCTCCTCGGCCGGTTGGATCGTACTGTGCATACAAGTTATCATAGTAGTTGTAATCCGCACCCAGTTTGAATCCTTCAAACAGTTCGTAATTAACACCAATGGCTAAAGTTGTTTGTGCAGCATCACCAACTTTCAGATCTTTAATATACAGGTCGACACTTCCAATTTGTTCTTCGTTATCATTGAAGATGGGTACATCGACCAAATCGTTTTGCCATCTCCAGTCGGCCAGCGAAGCCATTGCTGTAATCTCCAGATTCTGCATGGGCTTCCAGCGTGCATCCATTTCAATTCCTTTGTGCAAAGCATTTACCCCTTCGATGTTAGCTGAATAAAATTCTCCATCGGGCTGACGGATGGAACGACGGAAGAATTTATCTTTCCAGTTGGTATAATAAGCATTGATGTTAGCGGCAAAGTTTCTGCTTTTAAAACCGTAACCCAATTCGAACGCCATTGTTTTTTCATTTTTGGCACCTTCGTTAATGTCGTTTACATAGTTAATGAAAACACCATCAAATAATGGGGCTTTCTGGAAATAGCCAACATTTGCGAAAACGTTGTGATTTTCATTGATGTTATAGTTGGCACCGCCTTTCAGCACATAACCCATGTGATTAACTTTGTCCGAAGTCTGTGCAGGATCGCTGTCCAGGTAGTTGAAATAGTCTACACGCTTGTAGCCTGTATTCGAGATTGATGCTGAAAGGAAAGCCGACAACTGATCTTGTTTATATTCCATCTGTCCAAACAAACCTTGCCACGAAACGATTCCATCGTTCCAGTAACCGATTTTGTCGCCTTCACGTGCAATGTTATCCGGATTATTTACGTCTTCAGTTGAGAGAACAAAATCATTTCCGAGCAAATCAACCACTTCACGAAAGTGTTTTCCAACGTAACGACGCAGATCGATACCACCACTTACCTCCAGGTTATCGCTAAGATCGAACTGCAGGTTTGAAAGGACTCCCATCCAACTATGATCATTTCGAGATGCACGCAAAATAGCCTGGGATCCGGCATTTCCGGCATCAACGTTTTCCTGAATAATTCGATCTATATCAATTTGTCCCTCCGGTGTAAAATAATTGTAAAAAGCATTTTGGTTCGCACCGTAATTTCCTGTTCCACCTCCGGTACCGAATGAATAGTAGGCCGAAGTTGAAAGCGTCATGTCATCACTGATGTTCAGGTAGTGGTTTAACGACATTTGTGGTTTATGGTAGAAGTTGGTTCTCAAATTGTAAATCTGTCCGTCCTTGTATCCCCATTCCGGATTATAACGTAATCCTTTACCCGGTTCGTTAACCTGTTCGATTGTTAATGTTCCCGAACGCTGACCGTGACGTTGGGGAGCACCAAAGGCAGTAAATGACAGCATTTGGTTGGTCCAGCGTTTAGAGATACTAACAAAGTAGCTCCAGCCTTCAAATTGTGTGGCATCAGCCCATCCGTCACCCGTAGTGCGAGCACCAGAAATGGTCATGGCCAAACCGTTGTCACTCAAACCGGTCGATAAAGTAAATGAAGATTTCTTGTAACCATCGTTACCAATTGCAGTATACACGCTTCCACCTTTTTCGGCATCGGTAGTTTTGGTGATAATGTTAATGGTACCACCAACCGAACCGATCGAAAGTTTCGAAGCACCAAGACCACGCTGTACCTGCATCGAGCGGGTAACTTCAGAAAGTCCGGCCCAGTTACTCCAGTATACCCAGCCATTTTCCATGTCGTTAACCGGGATACCGTTGATCATTACTGCGGTGTTGGTCATGTCGAAACCACGGATGTTAATCCTTGAATCACCAAATCCACCACCCTGCTTGGTTGCATACACCCCGGGTGTCGATTTCAGAATTTCAGGATACTCCTGGGTTCCCAGCTTTTCAGCAATTTGCTGAGGATCGATGGTTGAAACTGCAACCGGCGTTTCACGCTGAACAGCGACTGATGCTAGAACCATCACTTCGTTAATACCCACTGCATCTGACTGCAATGCAATTTCTCCAAGATCTGTAGTTCTTCCATCAGAGACGGAAACATCCACTAGTTTAGAAATGTAACCGATGTAAGAAACAGACAAAGCCTGATCTCCTGCGTTTAGTTTTAATGAGAATTTACCGTTAACGTCACTTACCGTTCCCGTGGTAGTGCCTTGAACAACGATGCTTGCCCCTATGAGCGGCTCGTTTGTTTCTGCATCCAGTATTGTACCTGTAACCGTACCTTGAGCATTTACTGCCAAAGATATAAAGCTAAAAACAGCCACAATCAAAGATGACAAAATTGCTTTTTTCATAGAATACTTAATTTGGATTAAAGAATAAATATTGATTAATTAAAATATCTCAGTTTAATTGTGTGACTTCATCAAAGCGGAATGAAATTTAAAGGCAGTTTCCACCCGGCGGGGGTATGACAATAGATAAGACCAAATCTCAAAAGGATGCGTGCATTTTTCATCATTAACTATCCCGATATTTAGCTCCAAAATTTCCGGCAAAAAAAAGCTTTTTTTATCTAATCTACATTAACTGCAGGTTAAATTATCGTGTAGCATTTGCCCCACCGGTGTTTTGTTGTTTAACGAAGCTAAAATTAATGGCTAAGCATACTTTTCTGCAAACGAATCGTGATTTAGTTGTTAAACAAAATCTTATAGTTTTTAACATGCTGTTAAGAACTTATAAACATTTTTTTGGCTTTAAAATTCCATATTTTTTGCCAGCGCCAGTTATTTATTGTTAACTAGCAACCCAGTCATAAAAAATATTAGAAAAAAAATTAAAAATAATTGTAATAGATAAAATTCTGTTAATCAGTGACTAACGAACGACCTTGTTAGGTTTATAAATATAAATATGGTACTATGTGTTGCATGGTACTAAAAAATGTACATATATTTGTAATGCAAACAACGATGTAAAAGAAAGTAGTTTTTTAAAAAAAGTTCTTTATAGTTTGTAACGATCAGGATAAAGCATCGTCTTAAGAATGAAAATGAAAATTTGTAGCCACAGAAAAACAATAAAACAAAAAGCAAAAAACAAAAGTCATGAAACGAGCAATCACAAATCAAAGCCATGAAAACAAAAAACAAATTGGTTGCGAGTTACATCGAGTATCACTAAAAATGAAAAATGAAAACGAGATGAAAACAAAAAACAATGTTCAAAAAGCAGTTCTGAGATTTGCAGCAGTAGTTACCAGTTTTGTATTGATCAGCTACACCGTAAGCGCTCAGGATTTTTGGAAAAGCTTCCTTGAAAACAGTAGTTTTGGTCATATTGCCATGGTAATGGCAGAGGCAGAAACTTCAGCGACCGAAAATGATATTGCCCTTCCGGTTGCTGATTTAACAATGGAAACAGAAACAGAAAACGTCCTCGAATTGGAATCGTGGATGACCAATGAAGCCACCTTCGCTATTACTTTTGAAATTGACGAAGTGGCCGATGAAGCCCTTGAGTTGGAACCCTGGATGATGAACCAGGAGGTATTTCAAACAGCGACTGAAACCGATCCGGAACTCAACCTGGAAGACTGGATGGTTTCGGACGCCGTTTGGAGTATCTGATTCCAAATGACAAAAACAGAGAACGAGTACATTTTTACAGGATTAAAAGAGGGACATATAATGAAGATTGAAAACACAAAAGCACAAATGCGGAAGGGGGTACTGGAATACTGCATTCTGCTTGTTCTGGATGGCAAGCCACTTTATGCCAGTGACATCATCGAGGCCTTAAAAGCGGCTAAAATGATTGTTGTGGAAGGAACACTCTACCCGCTCCTTACCCGTCTGAAAAACGCCGGGTTGCTGGCTTACCGCTGGGAAGAATCTACTCAGGGGCCGCCACGCAAGTATTACGAGTTGACCGATTCCGGCCGAAAATTCCTGGGTGAGCTTGAAGGCTCATGGAGTGAATTGGTTGTCGCAGTTGATACCATTAAAACCAGTAACGCGTAAAACAAAACCTCAGAATTTCAAACAAAAAACAAGATGAAGAAGACATTTACAATAAATATAAGTGGTACCGTTTTTCACATTGAGGAAGATGCGTACGAGATACTTCAAAAGTATTTAATCAACCTGAAAAGTCATTTTGGCAGCGACGATGAGGGAAAAGAAATACTCGCGGATATTGAAGCGAGGATTGCCGAAATATTCAGTTCGAAAACCGGAGAGGATAAAAAGGTGATCACCGTAGATTGGGTAAACGAAGTGGTAAAAACCATGGGAACACCCGAAGATTTTGCCGAAGAAGAAGGCGAAGAGGAAAGTATTGCTTCGGAAGCCAAACGGAAACGTCGTTTGTATCGCGATCCCGATCATCGTGTGTTGGGTGGCGTTTGTGGTGGACTGGGCGCTTACTTCGGTATGGATCCGGTAATTTTGCGTATCATCTTTGTGGTACTGTTCTTTGTTACCTCAGGCGCAGCCGGACTTGCTTATCTGATTTTATGGATAGCCGTACCGAAAGCCATCAATACAGCTCAACGTCTCGAAATGCGTGGTCAGGAAGCTACGGTGAAGAACATTGAAAAATCGATAAAGGAAGAGGTAAAAGAAGTAAAAGAAAGTTATAAGAAATTCAAAGAGTCGGACACCTATTCAAAAGGAAAGAAATCGGTGGAAGGTGCCGGTGATGTCGTGTACAATATTTTTAAGGTTTTATTGAAAATATTTGTAATTATACTTGGGGTTGTCCTGCTCGTTTCCGGATTCTTTGGTTTGCTCGGACTGATCTCATCAATGGTGATCGGGCACTCATTTGTTTCGAGTTGGCCCATGCTTTGGAGTCCCGAAATATATATGCCCGATGTACTGAACTATTTTGTTGATCCTGCAACCGTATCACTGGGAATGGTACTGGTTGGAATACTGGCAGGCATACCTTTACTGGCCATGTTATTTGTAGGAACCAAAATGGTATTCCGCTATAAATCCAACAATACAGCGATTGTGTTGAGCATGATAGGTGTTTGGTTTGTATCACTCATCGTACTGCTTTCCATTTCAGCGGCTCAGGTAAAACATTTTAAAGACCGGTCGTCAGTGACTACCAGCCAGGTGATCGATTGCGATTCGTGCCAGACCCTTTACCTCGATATTGCCGAAAATAAATACGAAGATTATGCCGAACTTGATTGGGATGTAGAAGGATTCGATGTGTACATGGTCGATGGTGAGGAGGTGTTTGTGGGGGAACCGGAACTGGATGTTGTCCGCTCAAGCTCTTCGGATTATGTGATTACAGTAAAAACTGCTTCCCGTGGTAAATCGAGAGAAGAAGCCAAAAACAACAGTCAACAGATCATTTACAACTATAACCTGAATGATTCAACGGTGGTTTTCGATCCCTACTTTTTCCTTGGAGAAGGCGGAAAGTGGCGATATCAAGAAGTGTTCATTACCGTTAAAGTCCCTGAAGGGAAAAGCATATACCTGGGCGATGGAATGGAAGATATCATTCACGACATTGAAAACACCTCAAATACCTGGGATAACGACATGGTTGGTAAATTCTGGACCATGAAACCCGAAGGACTGACCCTGAAAGAAGAAATAGGAAATTAAACAGCTTATAAAACCATTTAAAAGAGGCACCGCCGTTTGAAATGACAGCGGGCCTTTTTTCTTCAAAAACAATTTCAGCATGAAAACATTAACAACACTCTTTTTTGCACTTGGACTTTTATTGTCAACTCTGCTTACTTCGGCTCAAAGTAAAGCCGATAAAATTTACGATTCATTTGATAACGAAGACGGAGTAACCAGTTTTACTTTCACCAAAGAAATGACCGATGCTTTTAATATCGATCTCGGCGACGATGGTGAGGAGAAAAATGTAAGCGGCGATCTGCACAAGATCAGGTTTATGTCTTACAACCCGCAAAAGGGAAGCTGGAGTGGGGATGAATTTCTTAAAAAGGCAGTTTCTATGTTGCCCTCTCAGTACAAAAAGTACGTAGATGAAGACGATGAAGATTCCGACACTGAAATCTGGTTGCTGGGTAAAAAGAAAAAATACACGGAATGTCATGTATTTGTGAACAATGAAAATACCGGAGGTAATCGTTTTATTGTTTCGTTTTACGGCGATTTTACTGTAAATGACCTCGAGGGGCTGAAAGCCACGGGAGAGGGAATGTCCAAATAAGATTACGAAGGATAATACTAAAAAGAGGCTCAAATTTTTTTGAGCCTATTTTTGGGTTATTGTACTACTATTTTTCTGGTCAGCGTTTCTTTTCCACTCACTACCCTCAGAATATATAACCCCGGATCAAAACCCGAAACATCTATTTCTTTCTGCATCCCGTCTAATCCATCTTTATAAATCAGTTTTCCAGTCAGTGACCACATTTCAAGACTACTAATGTTTTGCAGAGATGAAATGTTCAGTTTCGATGTTGCAGGATTGGGGTAGATCTGCAAACTTTCTTCCCCATTTCTTATTTCTTCCAAATCGGTAACTACCCGCGGGTCATCGAATTTACGGGTGGAATACAAGCGATAGTCACCGGGTGCAAGCAGAATATCCTGGCTGGTTGAAGAAATCTCCATCGAATCCCGACTAAAAAACTCATACCATTTCCCGCTTTCCGGAAATTCGATAGTAGCATTTTGCTGGTATATATCGAAGTTACCAACAGCAACCGCATGATTGCCGGCATTGCTCATTGTGTAATTTTTCACTGCTCCGTCAAGATCGTACGAAAAATTTTCGGGCGAAAACTCCTCGTAGTTTTGCTTTAGTTCATTCAGTTTTGCCATTACCTGGAACAAGTCGGTACGATCGGAATTATTGAGGTACTGCCAGTAAGGCGGTTTAGGAGAAAGTCGGCAATCGTTGTTGATCGAGCCATCGGTGCACCTGTTGATCGACAGATCGTAACCACGCTCACCAAACTGCCAGATCATTTTTGGTCCCGGAAGCGGGAGATAGAAAAGCGAATTCAGTTCAATTCGATCCAGTGCAGTCGACTGGTTTTTAATGTTGTAATCGTCGGCCGCCAGCCCGTTAAGCTTAAGTTCGTACATAATGCGTTCTTCATCATGGCTTTCGGGGTAGGAAACAAGGTTCGGCTCGTTCCATCCACGTTCGGTGTAAATGGCCCAGCTAAGGTCTGAACTGCCAGTGTTACCAAGTGCGGCCTGCAGGTAGCTACCGTGCATGTTGCCCCATAGCATGATGCCGGAATTAGCCAGCTCGGTTTCTTCTGAATTATCGGCCAGGTGTTCGAAAATAACCAGTGCGTCCGGGTTTCGTTTCCAGATTTCAGCACTCATGCGGTCCAGGTTAGAAATCCGTTCAGCATCATATTCACTGCCCCAACTCGAAGAACTGTAAGGTGTGTTGGAAAAACCTTTGGTAAAATCGAAACGAAAACCGTCAACTTTGTATTCGTTCATCCAGAAACTGTTGACGCTGTCAATCAGTTCGCGGGTGTCGGGGCTGTCGTGATTAAAATCGAAACCCCACCGTAAACTCGGATTCTGAAAATTGCTCTCCTGGTTGTACCATGGATTTTCAGGCAATATTGTCCAGTTATCCATATACATTTGTACAAAGGGGCTTTGCCCGTAGCTATGGTTCAACACCATATCGATAACCACCGCAATACCTCGTTTATGGCATTCGTCAATAAGTTGTTTCAATTTATTTTTGGGGCCGTATGCTTTATCCGGGGCAAAGTAGAACGAAGGATTGTAGCCCCAGCTGTCGTTTCCTTCAAATTCGTTAACCGGCATTAATTCCAGTACGTTTATTCGCAGGTCCTCCAAATAGTCCAGTTGGTCGATAACACCCTGGAAACTTTTTTCGGTAGTAAAATCGCGAACCAGCAGTTCGTATATGACGAGCTTGTTTTTATCAGTTACCTGAAAATCTTCAACCTGCCAGTTGTACGGAGTTTGCCCGGTTTGCAAAACAGCAGCAATTCCTTCCGTTTTTCCGCTTGGATAGGTCAGCAACTCGGGATAAATAGCATCCGGAATGTATTGGTCATTCCATGGATCCAGGATCTTTTCAGTGTAGGGATCAGCAATTTTTATAGTACCATCGATATAGTATTGAAAAGCGTATTCCTTGCCTGCCTCGAGGCCGGGAATTTCAAGCCAGAAAAAATCACCTTCCTTTTTCATCTGGTACTCGTCTTGCAATTTCCAGTCGTTAAAATCGCCAATTACAAATACAAACTCTTTCAGGGGTGCATACAATACCAGTGCTGCCGTGTTTTCATCCGGATAATTGATCCCTTTTTTGTAGGAATCTGGTTTTGGTTCGATGACAACTTCGTTACGTACGAATATTTCCATCGAATCAAAAACGGTTTCGCCATCGGCAGTGGCTTCAGCGATCAACCAGTAATTTCCACCATCAGAGAAGGTATAATCAGTTGTAATTTCAGTACCGGTAGTTTCGGTTAGCAAAGTTTCGTTGAGGCTGAGTTTTAAATCGGCTTCCACCGATGATCGTGCCGAGAAAGAAATGACCTCATTTTTTTCAAGAATCGAGGAACCCGAAGGAGCCGTGATATCGACTACCAGTCCATCTTCGTAGACCGTAACAAAAAGGTCTTGGGTTTGTGGACTATTGCTGGCTGCACGAAAAACAAAGCAAAGTTCGGTAACCTTGTCACCTGCCTCAACACCATAAAAAGTGTTGATGTCCGGTGTGATTTCCAGCTCGTAAATGCCGTTTCCTTTGTTGGTAAGTTTGGGTTGGGTTTCGTTGTTTCCCCACGATTCAATTACATATTGCCAGCGTCCTTTCCCTTCGATGGTTACTCCCGTATGGGCGTATAGATCTTCGGTGAAATATCCCAGTTGACTTTCTTCGTCCGAATTGAACGTTATGGTAACGGGTTTCGAAGCCACCGGCAGTTCGGGGTCGGTGGTGATTTGTGCCATTGCTCCCACAAAGAGTAGTATGAACAGCCAGGCAAATGTTAATTTTTGAATCATTCTTGGGTATTTAAAAAGAAAGGGCTGTCCGTCAACTGGCGAACAACCCTTTTTATAATCTAACTAAACTTAATTTTTAATAATCTCGTAGGCGTAACCAGCCACTTCAAGATTCAGAACAATCGTATAATTTCCTGCTTCGTCGATCGGAATATTATCTCCACCTTCTTCGAGTGAACCGTCGAATCCGGTGTCACCATAATTCAGTGGCCAATCGTCGTTGGCGCGGAATTTAATCGTTCCCGCTACAAGGTCGAGTGTAATCGACCAGGTTTTGGTATCCACATTGTAGGTCATATTCTGATCGGCATCCCATCCATCAGGAGTCGCATCCCCAATCAATCCCCAGTCGGTTTTCATAAATGAATAAGTCAGGGCATTGATATCAGCTTTAATTTGATAATAGCCAGCTTCGGGAATGGCAATGTTGTCTCCATCGACATCCAAAGTCCCATCTGCTCCGGTGTCACCCCAGTTCAGGTCCCAGTTGGGTTCATCGGTAAACTTAAACTGGATATCATCTCCTGCCATGTTTACATAACCTTCGTATTTTTCATTCGATTTTACAGAATAGATCTGCTGAGCTTTATCCGGGCTCCAGTCTGATTCGTAACCGCTGGCAGCCTGGTAATTACCCGGCAGGTAAAGTGAAGGATAAATAATAACCACCTGGTAAGGGTGAATATTCATAACCGGAGCATTGGAAGCAAGGGTCTGAACGTTATCGTTCACCCATGCAGTAACACGCACTTCAAAGTCGGAAGGAACGTTGGTTTTTGCACCCATCGCCAGTAATTTCTGGTTTAAGGCACCAACAGTAATACTTGCCGATTTTTCAGTGGTCGTGATCAGATCAATAGCAGTGGCAAAATCGTTGCCTGCAAAGTCGATTTGCACTTTGTAGGTTGTTGCCGATTGAAAACCAAAGTCTGCATCAGACCAGGTAAAGGTCTTGAATACATCGTTGGCCATGTCTTCTGTAAAAACATAAGTGCCCGAAACATCTTCAAGGGTCGGTGGTGTGAATACACCTACAACCGGTTCGAATGTCTCTTTTTCACAAGACACGAACACCAGCAAAAGTGCGATGATACTTAAAATTGAATTTATCTTTTTCATCTTATCAGTTTTTTGCAATTATTAATATCCAGGATTTTGAGTCAGATTTGGATTGGCGCCCACATCTGATGCAGGTAATGGATAAAGTTTGTATTTATCATCAACACCAACGCCTTCCTTAATCGCACCTTTCCATGCCCATACATAATTCGAGCCGGTGAATTTACCAAAACGAATAAGGTCTGAACGACGGTATCCTTCCCAGTACAATTCACGTGCACGTTCGTCAAGAATGAAATCAAGCGTAAGGTCGTCCTGGGTAATATTTCCGAAGTCGTCGCCATAAGCTCTTTCTCTGAGTGCGTTTACATATCCAAGAGCTGTGCTGATGCTACCTCCTGAACCACCTCTCAGTACTGCTTCTGCATACATCAGGTAAGCATCTGCTAAGCGGAAGAAAGGAATGTCGGTATCAGGATGTGTTAGGTCTGATCCTGTTACACCGGTAGAAGTAACATTTTTCCATTTGGCAATGGCATAACCGTTCGTGAAATCGAAAAGATCGTCGATTTCAAGGCTTTGTCCATCGGTATAGAAAAGAGCGCGTCCATCCGAGCTGTATTTCTCAACCGTGTAGGTATAATCCGGATTTTCAAGTTTCATGGTAATTTTATAGCTACCACCTTCGGCAATGGCAATATTAGCAGCTCCGGCTTCAAGAATGCCATCGGCACCATCGTCACCGTAGTTAATTGGCCAATCGTCGTTGGCACGGAATTTAATCTCACCCGGTCCCAGGTCGATTTCAGCAATCCAGGTTTTGGTAGCAACATCAAATTCCATGTTCTCATCTGAATCCCAGCCATTGGCAGTGGCCGAACCAATAATACCCCAATCTGTTTTGGTAACGGTGTATGTCATATCTGCCAGGTTTACATTTATTTTGTAATAACCAGCTTCAGCAACTGAAAGGTTAGCGCCATTGGGTTCCAGGATGCCATCAGCACCGTCGTCTCCCCAGTTAACATCCCAGTTCGGGCCTTCTGTAAATTTGAATTCTCCTGCATCGGAAAAGTAAACATAACCTTCGTAATTGTCGTCTGAATTTACAGAACCCAATACCGGAGCTGCATCTGGAGCCCAGTCGCCTTCACTGTAACCTGATCCTGACTGGTAACCGCCAGGTACATAAATTACCGGGTAATCTGCAGTTGATTTTGCACTTTTCACTTTTGGTGCCAATGTTTCCAGATCGAGGAATTTGCCAACAAATTCTTTGGTAGTCCTTAAACCACTCCATCCGCCGTCGATACCGAATTCAGCTGGATCCATTGTTCCGCCAACAGGAGCATGTACCAGGAAGGTAGTTCCTCCCCAGTTACGGGTATGTATACCGTCCTGGGTAATCGGGAAAATGATCTCGTTTGATTTGTCGTTATCGGCCAGGAACAGGTGTGTATAATCCGGCTCCAGCGTATAACCCGCGTTGATTACTTTACTTGCGTAAGTAACTGCTTCGGTATATTTCGACTGTCCGGTGTATACTTCAGCATTCAGGTACAATTTAGCCAGCAACATCCAAACAGCTGCCTGGTCGGCTCTACCATAGTCGATACTACGCGGAGTTGCCAGTTCATTTTCAATAGCGAGCAATTCTGATTCAACATAGTTGAACAGGTCGGTTCTTGAAATTTGTTCCGGGAAGAAGGCACCAACATTGTCTTCTTCGGTTACAAAAGGAACGCTTCCGAACAGATCGATAGCATGCGAGTAGCTAAGTGCGCGTAAAAATCTTGCTTCAGCACGATACATTTCAATATCCGATCGGATAGCTCCGTCAATACCTCTTCCGTCGAGTTTCTCAGGAGTTGTTTCGCGAATGAATTCGTTACACAACGATACCTGGTAAAAGATACGATAATACAGGTTGGTTATGAAACCGTCAGTTGACGACCAATCCATATCGTGGAAGTCTCTAAGAGTTGCGTCGTTCCATCCAATCACTGCCTCGTCGGTAGGCAACTGTTGTGCATACCAAAGTGCACGATGGTACTGACCGAACCCTTCGTCCAGGCCGCTTAAGTCGTTGTTACCGCTTGGTCCTTGCTGACCACTTACTGCCAGTCCGGCATAAAGTTTAGCAAGAACGTTGATGTAATTGTTCGGGTTTTCGTATACGGTTTCCGATGTAATTACATCCTCATCGATCGGGACAGTGTCCAGATCATTTGTACACGAGGTAAATGCAAGAATTCCTGCAAGTACTACGATGCTCAAATATTTCATTTTCTTACTTATCATGGTTATCTGTTTTTTACGGATTAATAATCAATGCTTAGACCCATCATGAAAATTCTTGGGCGTGGATAAATGTTGTTGTCAATTCCACCGCTAACCTCGGGGTCAAGACCTTCATAATCAGTAATAACAAATACATTCTGAGCAGTACCGTAAAGACGGATACTCATTTTGTCGTTGTTGAGATTCCTGAATGTATGCCCGATAGTGATGTTGTCTAAACGAAGGAACGATGCATTCTTCACGTAGTAATCAGTAAAATACTCCGGATTCTGGAAACGGGTTTCCAGTGCATTTCTGTTCACGTTCAGCAGGTAGTTCGACGACCAGTAAAGGTTGTTCAACGAACCGTTTGAAGACCATATGTTGTTGTAAACATAGTTGCCCAGGTTGATCCTTCCTGCAAATCCGAAGTCCCAGTTTTTCCAGTCTAACTTGGTATTGAAACCCATAAACCAGTCGGGAGCTGCTTTTTTGTAGTGGTACCTGTCGTCACCGGTGATCTGTCCATCACCGTTACGATCAACGTATAATCCCTGAATAGGAGTTCCGTTATCATCGTAAACCTGTTCGTATACAAAGAACGAATTAGCAGGATATCCAACTGAGTGAATCTGTATTGTATTACCAACGGCACCAGAAATACCTCCGGTGTAAACACCCAGGTAATTAGGATCATCGATGGCAGTCAATTTTGTAATTTCGTTTTTGTTGTAAGTGGCGTTGAAACCAACTTCCCACGAAAGGTCTTCCTTCGAAATAATGCGTCCTACAACTGAGAACTCAAAACCTTTGTTTTCCAGGTCACCAACGTTGGTAAGCAACATATTGGTCAGGTTGGTTCCTGCCGGAACGGGAATAAAGTTCAACAGGTCATTGGTCACACGTTTGTACACATCAATTGTACCGGTAATACGGTCGTTTACAAATCCGTAGTCCAACCCTATGTTGTAAGTAGTGGTTTCTTCCCATTTAATTTCTGAGTCGTATCCTTCCGGACGAATAGTTGTGTAGAACTGGTCGCCGAACTGGTACTGTGCATTTTCCTGGCTGTAGGTGTAACGTGCCAGATATGGGTAATCGCCACTACCAATGTTCTGCTGTCCCGTAATACCGTAACCTAAACGAAGTTTCAGATCAGAGATCGTACCTGAATCTTTCAGAAATCCTTCTTCACTGATTCGCCAGGCAAATGCTGCCGATGGGAAAGTACCCCAGCGGGTGTCAGGTGAGAAACGTGATGTTCCGTCCTGTCGCACAGTGAAGGTAAGCAGGTATTTGTCCATCAAGGTATAATTGAATCGTCCGAAGAACGATACCAGGTAATATTCGGTAGGATCCCAGTTCTTTGGATTAATAATTTCGTTGGTAACACCACTGCGTGAGAAATTGTAGTTTTCTCTCCAAAAATGCTGCCAAGAGTAACCTCCCATAACGCTGATATTGCTCTGCAGTGATTCAAGATCTTTTGTGTAGGTCAAATAAATATCCAGCAGTTCATTTTTCTTTTTCTGTGTGTACTCGCCATAATAACCACCACCATTTCCAATGGTCCATGGTGCGTTATTATCGTCGATTGTGGTTCCATCACTGTCTGAATATTCGAAACCGGCATTAACCGTGGCTTTCAGATCTGGGAGGAAGTGAAATTTATAATCGATCTGTGCATTACCAACAGCTCTTCTAACTGTGGAATTGTCGTCGTGCATCATGATCATAGCCATTGGGTTATTCGGAGCCAGCGTATTCGGATCGCCGTTTGGCTGAGTCCAGGTAAAGAATCCGCCGTATGGACTGCTCGAATCGTAAATTGGCTGTGTAGGATCGAAGGCAACAGCAGAACCAATCGCACCCTGGTTAGAGAAATCGTTATTTATCAACATCCCTTTCAGGTTCAGGTTCATGGTCAAATGGTTATCAAAAAAGCTTGGATTCAAACCAACAGTACCGGTCCACCGTTCCATCCCCGATCTTTTCAGAATACCGTTCTGATCAGAATAACCAACGGATGCGCGGAAAGGCATTTCTTTGATGTTTCCGGTTAAACTTACGTTGTGGTCGTGGCTGACTGATGAAGAAAAAATAGCATCCTGCCAGTCGGTGTTCGAACCACCAAGCAAACTTGCTGCAGTTGAGTTCTCGCCTTTCTCATCTCTGATTACCTGACGGAATTCGTTGGGAGAAAGTACATCAACAAATTGTGTAGGAGTGCTGTATGAAGCAAAGCCATTATAGCTGAGTTTCAGACCGGCACCTTTTCTACCTTTTTTAGTGGTGATTAAAACTACACCGTTAGATGCACGCGAACCGTAAATAGCAGTTGCTGATGCATCCTTTAATACGGTAAAAGTTTCGATATCACTTGGATGAATGGTGTTGAGCGGGTTACGCATACCTGAAACACCTTCACTGTCCATTGGAACACCGTCTATTACAATTAACGGATCATTACTTGCTGAAAGTGATGAACCACCCCTGATTCGTATGGTAGCTCCTTCTCCGGGAGCACCACCGCCATTGGTGATCTGCACACCGGCGATTTTACCGGAAACCAGTTCCTGGGCTGAAGTGATTGCACCCTGATTAAAATCATCAGAAGTTACAGCCGAAACAGAACCGGTAGCATCTTCTTTTTTCACTGTACCATAACCAATCACAACTACCTCCTCCAGGTTTTCCATGGACTGAGCAAGCTGCAGGTTTATTACACCCGAAGTGCCTACCACAACTTCCTGTGGGGTATAGCCAATGAAAGAGAAAGCCAGTGTTTGTCCTTCTTCAACATCAAGACTGAATTCACCATCAAAATTGGTAATGGTTCCATTTGTAGTACCTTTTACCACAATGGTCACACCAGGCAAAGGTTCGCCGTTATCGGCGTCGGTAACTTTACCTGTAACTGTTTTTACCTGCGCATAACTAAAGCTGAAGCTCAGCATGGCAACCAAAAACAAGAATACTTTAAGGTTTTTAAGAATAATCCTCATTTTTAATGTTATTAGTTTATGAACTTTTAATTTTTCAGTTAAATAATCTTCAACTTTTAAATGGCATCAAATCAAAGGTTTACAGTTGCTTCTTATTCAACAAAATCAAAATCTTGGGGCGAATGTATAATAATTGTTAAAAAAAAATTAAGCTTTTTAACAAGCCTGTAAATGCAAACGTTTGCGGTGTCGTTTGCGTCACATATGTTATACAACAGGTAGTTACTGGTCGGGTAGAAAACAAAGGTTCGAAATAACCTTATTATTTGGGTGAAATATGTATTTTTACAGCGGCAAGAAACCAGAGATCGGCGATCGCAGAAAAAGCTCTTGTCGGGAAATTTATGATGAAAAGCGGACTTGTTACCATAAAAGATTTGGCCCGTGAATTGAAAATTTCGGCGTCTACTGTTTCGCGTGCATTGAAGAATCATCCCGACATTAGTGAAGAGACCAAACGCGCTGTGCATGAGCTGGCTCAAAAACTGAACTACCAGCCAAATGCGGTTGCGCTTAGCCTGAAACAACGACGCAGTAACACCATCGGTGTTATCATTCCTGAAATCGTACACTATTTCTTTTCTTCTGTTATCAGTGGTATTGAAGATGTGGCATACGATGCAGGTTTTAATGTAATAATCTGCCAGTCGAACGAACGTTACGAGCGTGAAGTGGCCAACGCAAAAACACTTCTGGCCAGCCGCGTTGATGGGATACTGGTGTCTATTTCGAAAGAAACCGACGATTTTCAACATTTATTCAACCTCAGGAACAACAACGTTCCCATGGTATTTTACGACCGAATTGTTCCGGGTTTAAAGGCCGACCAGGTAATTATCGATGATTTTGATGCCTCATATCGTGTTACCCGCCACCTGATCGACAGTGGCAGAAAACGCATCGCTCATTTTGCGGGGCCGCAAAAGCTGCTGATCGGTCGTCAACGTAAAGATGGGTACCTAAAGGCGCTGAAAGAAGCCGGGTTGGAAATCGATGAAAAGCTGATCATCGAAGCCGATACCTTTGAAAAAGCAAGGTTGGCAGTGATGCGACTAATAAACGAAAAACGTGAGTTTGACGGCATTTTTGCAGTCAACGACCTAACGGCCATTGGCGCCATGCAAACGATCCAGAAACGTGGAATAAAAATTCCGGACGAAATTGCCATTGTAGGTTTTTCTGATGGCAGGTTTTCAGGAATAACAGAACCCACATTGACTTCGGTTGATCAGCATGGCTACGAAATGGGCTCAATTGCAACACAAATGTTGTTGAAACGCATTGCGGCAAAGGACAACGATTACCCATACGAAACCAGGGTCCTGAATGCCAACCTGATTGTTCGCGGTTCATCGGTGGTTTAAAACACACGTTTCTGGGTTTTCCTTACGCAATTTTCGCCCTTTCTGAAAAATATGTTATAAAATATATTTGGCTTTCCGCAAACGTTTGAAATAACCCTTTCGCTCTAGAAGTAGCATGATTTGAGGCTTTGAGGAGCATTGTCAATTTGGATTTCTGATACATTGTGTTTTATATTTGTTCCGGCACAATCAAGGTTTACTTCCAATTTCTATTCAACAGCAAAGTTCATTTGCTGTATTCTTCTTTTATAGTTTACAGCCTAACGTTAAAAACTATTGTCATGAGTAAAAAACCCAGGTTAAGCTTTTGGCAAATATGGAACATGAGCTTTGGTTTTTTGGGCATCCAGTTTGGATTTGCTTTGCAAAATGCCAATGTCAGCCGTATTTTCGAAACGCTGGGCGCCAATGTCGAAGACATTCCGATTTTATGGATAGCCGCACCGGTTACCGGTTTGATCATTCAACCCATTATTGGGCACATGAGTGATAAAACATGGAACCGTCTTGGACGCCGTCGCCCTTACTTCTTGTTTGGAGCTATTTTTGCCTCAGCAGCACTATTGATCATGCCAAATTCTCCCGCACTTTGGGTGGCTGCTGGCATGTTGTGGATCATGGATGCCTCCATAAATATTTCAATGGAACCCTTTCGTGCGTTTGTTGGCGACATGTTGCCCAACGAACAGCGCACCCAGGGATTCGCCATGCAAAGTTTCTTTATCGGGACAGGTGCTGTGGTAGGTTCGCTTTTACCTTATGTAATGACCAACTGGCTGAACATTCCGAATACAGCCCCTGAAGGACTTATTCCTCCGTCGGTTCGCTGGTCGTTTTACATCGGTGCAGTTGTATTTTTCCTGGCCATTCTATGGACCATTTTTTCAACAAAGGAATATCCTCCGGAGAAACTGGCAGAATTTGAGGAAGACGAAAGAAGAACCACGAATAAACAGGAGTTGCTTAACGAAGAAGAAGTGGCTGCCCGACGTTTTGCCGGGGTTGGTGGAATTTTTGGTTTAATCGGATTGTTGATTGTGTTGATAACACGCCTGATGCATCTCGAAAAGGAATTGTACATCCTTGGAGGTATTTTATTGCTGTTCTTTTTATTGATGATGCTGGCTTCCGCACTAAAATCACAGAAAAAAGACCAAAACGCACTGGTTGAGATTTTCAGCGATTTGCTGCGAATGCCACTTACCATGAAACAATTGGCACTGGTACAGTTTTTTACCTGGGTCGGCCTTTTTTCGATGTGGATATACACCACAGCGGGCGTTACAAGCCATGTTTACGGAGCAACTGACCCAACCACCAAATTGTATAATGACGGGGCCGACTGGGTAAACGTGCTATTTGCCGTTTACAATGGTGTTGGTGCTCTGGTTGCATTTGCATTGCCAGTGCTGGCAAAGTACACCAATCGGAAAATCACACATGCCATCAGCCTGATCTTAGGCGGACTTGGACTGGCGTCGATTTACCTTTTTAAGGATCCCGACTGGTTGATTTTGCCGATGATTGGAGTAGGTATAGCATGGGCCAGTATTCTTTCCATGCCTTACGCTATTCTGACGGGTTCGCTGCCGTCCAATAAAATGGGAATTTACATGGGGATCTTCAATTTCTTTATTGTGATTCCGCAAATCCTGGCCGCTACAATTTTAGGGTTTATGGTGAAAGACCTTTTTAACGGTGAAGCGATAATGGCACTTGTTTTTGGAGGGATATCCATGGCCATTGCAGCAGTGCTGGTGCTGTTTGTCGACGATGTGTCGGCAGATAAATAAAAATTTACAAAAGAGATTAAAATGAAGGACTTCATAATCCATCATGTCTGGAAGATTATTGAAGAGGATTTCAAGCCTGAATTGAATCGTATTTCCGAGAGTATATTTAGCATCGGAAACGGGAAAATGGGACAACGTGCCAATTTCGAGGAAAAATATTCGGGCGATACGCTGAACGGAACTTATGTTGCCGGTATATATTATCCCGATAAAACCAGGGTTGGATGGTGGAAAAACGGTTACCCGGAATATTTCGCCAAAATCATAAATTCCACCAACTGGATTGGGATCAATATCAGTATCAATGGCGAAGAACTTGACCTGGCAAAAGTAAAGGTGCTTTCGTTTACCCGTGAGCTGGATATGCAACATGGTTTGCTGTCGAGACATTTTGTGGCCGAAATGAAAAACGGGAACCAGGTGGAGGTGAGTTCACATCGATTTGTAAGTATTTCTGCGACTGAGATCGGCGCTATTCGTTATACCGTTAAAGCGTTAAATTTTGACGGAGAGATTCGGGTTACCCCTTATCTCGATGGTGATGTGATGAACGAAGACGCGAATTACGATGAAAAGTTCTGGACTGAAATCTCAAGAGCAGTCGGTGGCAATGAAGGCTATCTGACTGTGGAAACCTTGAAAACACAGTTTCAGTTGACTACGGGAATGTGGTTCCAGGTGCTTAAAAATGGAAAGCTGACAAATGCCCCTGTAGTGAATAAAGATCGTGAGAAGTATGTTGAAGCCAGCCAGGTAATTAAAGTTAAACAAGCGGATGAAGTAGTGGTCGAAAAAATATCGGCCACTGTTTCATCGCTCGATTATAACCAGGAAAATCTGGTGGAAAAAGCGCAGGAAGTAATTGAAATTGCCGCATCAGCCGGTTTTGATGTGCTGTTCGCAGGTCACAAAAATGAATGGCTGATAAAGTGGGAAACAAGCGATATTAAAATTGAAGGAGATGTCGCTGCCCAGCAGGGAATCCGTTTCAATATTTTTCAACTCAACCAAACGTATACGGGTGAAGACGAACGTCTGAATATTGGACCAAAGGGATTTACGGGTGAAAAATATGGTGGTGTAACCTATTGGGATACAGAAGCCTATTGTCTTCCCTTCTTTTTAAGTACAGCTCCGCAAAAAGTAGCCAGAAATTTACTGATCTACCGGCATAAACATTTGCATAAGGCTATTGAGAACGCCGAAAAACTGGGCTTTGGGAATGGGGCTGCTTTGTATCCGATGGTTACCATTAATGGAGAAGAATGCCACAACGAGTGGGAAATTACCTTTGAAGAAGTACATAGAAATGGTGCAATTGCTTATGCCATTTTCGACTACATAAACTATACCGGGGACAAAGAATACCTTGCACCCTATGGTTTCGAAGTGCTGCTTGGAATAAGCCGCTTCTGGAGTCAGCGGGTGAACTGGTCAAAGGAAAAACAACAATATGTTATGTTGGGTGTTACCGGGCCCAACGAATACGAGAACAACGTGAACAATAACTTTCACACCAGCTATATGGCAGTATGGACGCTGAAATATACGCTGGAAGTCATCGAATACCTGAAAACCGAATTCCCGTACCTGTTTGAAGAACTTGTGCGTAAGTGGAGATTTAATGAATTGCAGGAAACCGAAAAATGGATGAATATTATTCAGAAAATGTACTTTCCTCGCGATGAAAAACTTGGTATTTACCTGCAGCAGGATGGATTCCTTGATAAGGAGTTGATACCGGTAACAGAGTTGGATGAAGATGAAAGGCCGATCAATCAGAAATGGTCGTGGGACCGTATTTTACGCTCGCCTTTTATCAAACAAGCCGATACACTCCAGAGTTTTTACCTTTTCCAGGAACACTTTTCGCCTGAAGATTTGAAAAAGCATTTTGATTTTTATGAGCCCTTAACGGTGCACGAATCCTCGCTTTCACCATGTGTACATTCCATTCTGGCAGCTAAACTGGGCTATCAGGACAAATCGTATGAAATGTACCTGCGTACGGCGCGCCTTGATATCGACGACTACAACAACGATACCAAAGACGGGCTGCATATTACCAGCATGGGAGGTACCTGGATGTCTTTTGTAATGGGGCTTGGTGGTATGCGCGTTGTGAACGGAAAACTTACTTTTAATCCCTTTCTTCCCGAGAAATGGAAGTCATATTCCTTCCGAATTAATTTTGCCGGTGCACATCTTGAGTTCATAAAGGAGCCGGGCATCTTTAGGGTAGTGAACCATTCAGAAGTTGATGTTAATGTTATGGTTTGGGGTAGCGAAGCTACCATCAAAGGGAATAATTCAATGCTTTTTGAGACCCGGAAACATAAAACAGCAGAATTGCAAAAAGACAATAAATAGTTGTTAATCCGAAAATAATAATCTGATGAAGAAGCTTTTCACAATTTTAATGATTTTGGTTGCCTGGACGGTGACCGCACAGACGATCGACCGTGTTGAACCACCAAACTGGTGGGCTGGAATGAAATCTCCCGCCTTGCAGTTGATGGTACATGGTGAAGACATTGCTAACTTAGATGTTTCTTTCGACTATCCAGGAGTTGAATTGGTTTCGGTGACCAAAGTGGAAAATCCCAACTATCTTTTTATCGATTTGAAACTTGCAAAGGAAGTTCAGCCGGGTGCTTTCGATATTCAGTTCAGTAAAAACGACAAAGCTGTTGCAAGCTATCATTACGAATTATGGGAACGCCAGCCGAATTCAGCCGAGCGAGTGGGGTTTAACGCATCCGATGTGATCTGCCTGATCACCCCCGATCGATTTGTAAATGGCGATCCTTCGAACGACGAAATTGAGGGCATGAAAGAAGGCCTGAATCGAAGTGATAAATGGGGCCGGCATGGAGGTGATATTCAGGGAATCATTAATTCGCTCGATTACCTGCAGGATTTGGGCTACACAGCCGTTTGGCTTAACCCTGTTCTGGAAAATGACATGCCCCGGGAATCGTATCACGGATATGCCTGCACCGATTTTTATAAGGTTGATGCTCGTTTTGGAAGTAATGAGGAATACCTTGAGTTAAAGAAGGAACTCGATAAGCGCGGTATGAAACTGATCATGGACTTGATTTTTAACCATTGCGGATCTGAACACTGGTGGATGCACGATATGCCTATGAAAGACTGGATCAACAATTACCCGGATATGAAAATCACCAATCACCGGCGCACGGTTAACGAAGATCCACATGCCTCTGCAGTTGATAAAAAGGGCATGGTAGAAGGTTGGTTTGTCCCGGCAATGCCGGATATGAATCAGCGGAATCCGTTTCTGGCCAAATACCTCATTCAGAACAGCATTTGGTGGACCGAGTACGTTGGCCTCGAAGGAATCCGCCAGGATACATGGCCATATCCGGATAAGTACATGATGAGCGAATGGACCAAACAATTGCTGAACGAATACCCGAATTTTAACATTGTTGGTGAAGAATGGACAACTAATCCGGCCATTGTATCGTACTGGCAGAAAGGGAAACTGAACCAGGACGGCTACAAGAATTATGCACCAAGCATGATGGATTTTCCCCTTCAAAGTGCCGTTTCTGAAGGCTTGCGAAACGAAGAGAGTTGGGGAGGCGGACTCATTCAAATCTATGAATCCCTGGCCAATGATTTTCTTTATCCCGATCCTTATGATCTTACCATTTTCCCGGATAATCATGACATGTCGCGTTTTTATGTGCAGGTAGGCGAGAACGTCGATTTGCTGAAAATGGGTGTAGCTTTCTTCCTGACTACCCGCGGTATCCCGCAAATTTACTATGGAACTGAAATTTTAATGCGCCACGATGGGAGTGAACACGGCGATATCCGGGCTGATTTCCCCGGAGGATGGGAAGGCGATAAGGTCAACGCATTTACCGGCGAAGGATTAAGCGATGCGGCAAAAGATATGCAGCACTATGTGGCCACCATTCAGAACTGGCGTAAAAATGCTACTGTTATTCACACAGGTAAACTGATGCATTTTGTTCCGGAAGATGCTACTTACACTTATTTCCGCTATACCGATGATGAGGCAGTTATGGTTGTGCTGAACAAAAATGAAACAGATAAAACAATTGAAACCGATCGTTTCAACGAAGTATTGGGAACTTATACTTCCGGAAAAGAAATTATTTCGGGAGAACAACTTGAAGATATCTCTAACATTACTGTTCCGGCACGTTCGGCTGTCATTATAGAGTTAAGCAAGTAGTACGAATCAAAATGGCAACGCAGATCGAACTACAGGGTTTGGTCTGCGTTTCTTTTTCATCTTAAAATCGGGATAATGTCAAAAAAAATTGCCTTTCTGTTTTTCCTTGCAGGATTGATGGCCTGCCAACCTGCACCAAAACAAGATTCCGGGTCCGCCGAAAAAGAAACAGGGAAATTAGTGGTTTACCAGGTATTTACACGTTTATTCGGAAACACCAATACAACCAACAAACCCTGGGGAACGATAGAAGAAAATGGTGTAGGTAAGTTTAATGATTTTACAGACAGGGCGCTGGATGAAATAAAATCGATGGGCGTGACATACATCTGGTATACCGGAGTGCCGCATCACGATGTGATTCGTGATTACACAGCCTTCGGTATTTCAAACGACGATCCGGACGTAGTGAAAGGCCGGGCGGGTTCACCCTATGCGGTTAAGGATTACTACAATGTCGATCCGGACCTGGCCGTTGATCCGGCAAAGCGCCTGGAAGAATTTGAGGCTTTGATCGATCGCACACACAAACATGGGATGAAAGTCATTATTGATATTGTCCCCAATCATGTTGCACGCAATTACGAGTCGATATCGAAACCAGAAGGTGTCTCCGATTTTGGAGAAAATGACGATACCTCGATAGAATATGCGCGCGATAACAATTTCTATTACATCCCCGGCGAAGCCTTCAAGGTTCCGGTTTTTAAGAACGGATACAAACCGCTTGGAGGAGAACCGCATCCACTGGCCGATGGAAAATTTGATGAGTACCCGGCTAAATGGACTGGTAACGGAGCCCGGAAAGCACAGCCCGATTTCTACGACTGGTACGAAACCGTAAAAGTAAATTATGGGGTTAAGCCGGATGGATCTTATGATTTCGATATGCTGCCAGAAGGTTTTGATCAGAAAGATTACAAAGCTCATTTCGAATTCTGGCAAGATAAAGATATGCCCGATTCCTGGAAGAAGTTTCACGACATTGCGCTTTTCTGGCTCGATAAGGGCGTGGACGGTTTCCGCTACGACATGGCGGAAATGGTGCCGGTGGAATTCTGGAGCTACATGAATTCAGCCATCAAAATGAAGAATCCTGATGCATTTCTGCTGGCGGAAGTATACAATCCCGGCCTTTACCGGGATTACATTCATAAGGGTAAAATGGATTACCTCTACGATAAGGTTCAATTGTACGATACCTTGAAAAACATTATGCAGGGACATGGGAGTACGGATAATCTGCCGGCGATATACGAAGATTTGGCCGACATTGAACACCACATGCTGCATTTCCTTGAGAACCACGATGAGCAGCGTATTGCCAGTCGGCCATTTGCCGGGAAAGCCGAAAAAGGAAAACCTGCCATGGTTGTTTCAAGCTGTTTAAGTACCTCGCCAACCATGATTTATTTTGGACAAAATGTGGGTGAACCCGGCGACGGAAATCCGGGTTTCGGATCCGAATCGCGTACAACTATCTTCGATTACTGGGGTGTCCCGGCCCATCAGCGCTGGATGAACGATGGGAAATTTGACGGGGGAAAACTTACTCCGGCAGAAAAGGAATTAAACGACTGGTACCGGACTTTGCTTACTTTTTCAGCACAATCAAAAGCCTTGATGGGAGACTACCACGAAATTCATTCCTTTAATCGCAAAAATACATCAGGATACACGGATAAGTTGTATTCATTTGTGCGGTGGAGAGACGATGATCGATTGATCATTGTGAGTAATTTCGGGGAAAAGCAACAGGCATTTCGATTGCAGCTCGATCCGGAAATGATCAGGATGTGGAACCTTGCAGAAGGGAGATACAGTTTAAGCGATCAACTGGGAAGTGAAAAGGCTTTTGAAATGTCTGTAATTGGCGATAAAGCTGTTATTGACTTCAGCCTTGCAGGACTGGAATCGGTAATTTTGAAAATGGAATAAGAAAAATTATATCAACTTTGAACCTTTTTTTCTAACCCTTGTTTCATAGATACAAAGATTGAAAAATACTCACCATAGAGATGGTTTGGTTTTTGGTTTAGTTTAGGTTTAGGTTGATTGAGAAAAGGTTGGTAGCTCTACCAACCTTTCTTTTTTGTCCTTATTTCAAACCAGGCTTTTGTTTATTCAGCAGCATTTCCAACGAATTCTTAATCCGTCTTTGCCTTGTTTCATCACGCTTGGCCATTTTAATCCAAACGAGGTATTGTTTTTTATGTGATTTTGGAAGTGACTCAAAATAACGTTTAGCTTCGGGTACAGATTTCAAGGCTTTTTCAAAATCATCAGGCACCGAAAGATCGATCTTTGGTGGAACAATGATCCTTTCCCAACTACCGTTTTCTTTGGCCGCTTCCACGAGGCGCATTCCGGGCGGTTTCATTTTCCCGACTGCAATAAGATCTTCTACGCGTTTTTTATTCGATTCCGACCACTTGCTGTTTTCTTTTCGCGGATTGAATTTACGGGCGTAGCTATCTTCATCCAACTTTTTGATCAGGCTGTCGATCCAGCCATAGCAAAGCGCGGTTTTGACCGAATCTTCGTAAGCGATACTTGATTTGCCGGTGTGTTTTTTATAATACACCAGCCATAATTCGGTATCTTTGTCATGGTTTTCCTTTAACCAGTTTTCCCATTCGCGATTGGTTTCAAAATATCTGGTAAGCATAATGCACAAGTTACTAAAAAAACACCCGCATTCCTTAACGAAAAGCGGGTGAATAAAATAGGATAGTTTTCTGTTATTTGAATTCTACAGGTAGCATATATTTTACCGGAACAGCCTTCCCGCGCTGGTAGCCCGGTTTCCAGTCTGGCATTTCCGAAGCAATGGCGACCGCACCTTTGGCGGCCCCATCGTTATCTTTTTCGACCACTTTAATTTCGCTTACTTTTCCTTTTGCATCGACGGTAAACGAAACCGTAGCCTTACCTTTCAGGTTTTTCCCCTGGGCCAGTTTATGTTGCATTTTTGCCACGTGATCCTGAAGGGCCTCAAAGCCACCGGGATATTTTGGCATATCTTCTACGATGTAAAACACTTCTTCTCCTTTCTCTGTCTTTGGTGGAGGTGGTGGTGGAACTGTTTCTTTAGCAGGCTCAGAGGCTTTTGCCGGAGGCGGCGGAGGTGGTGGAGGAACCAACTGTTCACCTGAAAAATCGCGGTTAAAAAGTACCTGAACCGCATCCTTCATGACAATAGTTTTGTCGATTACTCCATTTTCTGAATGTCTTAATTCTTCCAGCGAAAGACGTATCGTCTGTTTACCGACGTATGACAAGACTACATTACTGTTTTCAGGAACCTTAAGCGAGAAAGTACCATCGCGGTCGACCACTGTTCCTTCCGTCGTTCCTTCAATAATTACTGAGGTGCCAGTAAGTGCTTTCCCGTTTTCATCTTTAACGGTTCCCTGCAACTCAACCGATTTTTGTACAGCTTTATCAGCTGTAACCGTTTTCTCTTTTGTTGTCGTTTCCGGATTTCTATATTTCGGTTCAGCAAAGGCAAACAATAGCAGCGCAAGAGCAGGCAGAGCCCACACAAATTTTAGTCCCTGTGAAGGGTGAGTTTTCTTTTTCGTCATCATTTTTAATCGATTTGCGTTAAGGGCAAAATTCAGGTTGTTGGTGATGCCAATAATCTGCATGCCCATTAACTGGTTTACTAATAAAGCCTGGTAGCGGCCTACAGTGTGCCCCTGCGCAAGAACACCTTTGTCGGCCAGGTACTCATGGTTTTGTTTAATTGATCGTTCAAAGAACCAAATAAATGGGTTGAACCAAAAGATGACTGTCAACAGTTCTATAAAAAGCAGGTCGAACCAGTGATTCTCACGAATGTGCACTTTTTCGTGAGCCAGAATTTCCGGTAGTTCGTCCTGGTTATGAAATTTAGGATTAATAAATACAATGTTAAAGAAAGAGAATGGTAAGCCATACTTCTCGTTTTCCACGATCCGCATGCCATTCAGCGATTTAATACGGTATTTAAACATCAAATGCAGTAAAATAACCGTTTGGGTGAGCAGGCGGAGCAGAAAGATGAAAGCTCCTGTAAAGTAAATGATGCCAGTAGCCTGTTGCCAGCTAAATCCGGACTCTGCATTAGCGTTTGCCGAAACTATCGGCAAGTTTTTAAAGCTGTCGGCGATCGAAGTTAAAGCGCCTTCAGAACTGCCACTTTCAACCAGCACGGTATATTGAACGGGGAACAAGGGCAGCATAACAGACGAAAGTAGAGCTGCGAACATGAACCAGCGATTGGCCACGTGAAAGGTCTCTTTTCGCAGGAAAAACCAGTAAACCAGGTAAAACAAGCCAATGCCGGCCGAGGCGTTGAGCAGATATATCAGAAGCGTTTCCATGGTTTTTGTTCTTTTGTACGTTTCAGTTCTGCCTCAGTTATCTTCAAAATCTGTTCCAGTTCTTCAACGCTGAGATTGTTTTCCCGGGCAAAAAACGTAGCCATTTTTGGAAACGATCCATTAAAGTAATTTTTCACAAGGGATGTAAACTGAAAACCGGTGTATTCCTTTTTGCTGATCAGTGGGGAGAAAATATTTACGTTTCCCACTTTGCGACTTTTTACAAAATCCTTTTTCTCAAGTACTTTTAATACGGTAGCTACCGTTGTGTAGGCTGGCCGTGGTTCGTCGAAACGATCGACAACATCTTTCACAACACCTTCGCTTAAGTCCCAAAGGATTTGCATAACTTGTTCTTCAGCTTTTGTCAACTGTTTCATATTTATTCTTTTTTATCGTATCAATTATATTTTAATATCCTTACTACTACAAAAATAGTAACAACAATTCACAAATAAAACTATTTTAATAAAAATATTACTAAAAAAATAGTAATAATGTTTTTGGCATGAAAAAACCGCCTGAAAATCAGACGGTTCATATTATGTTTTAATCATGATTCTTTTAGTTTCCCCAAACAACTTCTTTTGATGCAATGGAAAGATCATTGGCATTGTAGAGGTAATTCTCGTTGGTTGCACCATCTTCAAATTTGAAAGCATGCACTTCAACCATGTAAGTTTCACCGTTCGCGGGAGTTTTGCTCCAAACACCCGAGTTACTGGCAATCTCATAAGTTGTGTAATTGGTATTGAGCAACTGCCCCACAAAAACAAGTTCATAATTTTCATCGACCATACGGACCAAATAGCTGTCAGCATTGGCTACATCCTGCCATTCAACACGAATGGTTCCGTTGTTGTAGCCGGCGGAATCGATGGTTGGAAAACCAAGATCGTTGAATTCCAGCACATCGGAAACCATATGTTCAATGTCTTCGTTCATTACGGTAAAATCGAATTGTCCAATTACGGGCACAGTGGCAGAAAAATCGACAATGGCAGGTGTTTTTTGCCAGGTACGTTTGGTATCATCAGCAGCAGTGAGCGGAAGCGTGCCGCCTTCGGCTAACGTTACTTCTCCCGACTGCATCGGCTGGTTCCCATATGCAAAATACGTACGTGCGTACATCACCTCGTCGTCGATCATCCGTTTAATCAGTATTACTTCTCCGGTTACTTCAAAGGGCGCTGTTTCCTGTTCGTCCTTGCATGAGGCAAATCCGCCGAGCACAAGAAGTACCAGCGCTAATTTTCCAATTTTCTGAATGCTAATCATATCATTAAGTTTTAATGCGTTCAAAAATACGTAAGATTTTATTTACTTTTCCATCTATATAACTAATTGATGCACTAAATTATTTTTGGTTGCGTGCGCTTTCTGATTTTTCTTGCACGCACCAACCTATGTAAATACAAAATTCTGAACCATGAAAATCAAGATTTCTGGAGTATTCCTGGCTATTTTAGTACTGAGTGGAGTATCATTACAAGCCAAAAAAAATTCTGATTCTGCCGAAAAACTTGTGACGGGCCTTTACGAAATGCTTACGATTAACAACACAACACTGCCCGACTGGAATCAGGTAAGAAAATGTTTTAATCCGGAGGCCATTATCGTATTACGATCGGCGCTTACCGAAAGTAAGGTACTGGACGTGGATGGATTCATTGCCGATTTTCAGCATTTTATCGAAAATTCAGATGTAGTTGAGCAGAGTTTTTCGGAAACCGTTTTGAATTGTAAAGGAGAAGTATTTGGAAATACGGCCTGGTATTCGGTTGTGTATGAAGCAAAAATTCATGGAACAGACAGAAAAAACACGGGGGTCGATCATTTCTCGCTCATAAACCTTGACGGTGAGTGGAAGATTGTTTCCATCGTAAATGAAGTGGTTACGCCGAACAGGCCGCTTCCCGATTTCTTAAAGCTCTAATTTTTAAGGTCATCAAGGATATTCCTGAGGATGTAATCTGCTGTTTCAATATTGGGAACATTGCCAAAAGTCAGCGTAAGTTTGCCATTGGCTTCTTTCATCTTGCCCTTCGATTTTCCCTGATTAATGTGTTGCACGATTTTCAGAAAAGTGTCTGAGCTGTAGAAAGCCGATTGTTGATCGGAAACAAAATAGCAGATCATTGTTTTATTCTTTAAAATGATCTTTTCCATACTCAATTCGATGGCTTTCCAGCGAAGTGGCAATACATCAAGCAATTCCCGACTTTCGGTTGGAAGTTTTCCGAAACGGTCTTCCAGTCCTGTTCTGAACTGTTCAAGAGCTTCGGCATTTTCTATATTGTCGAGTTCGCGGTACAGCAGCATGCGCTCCGAATTTCCGGGGATAAATTCCGAAGGAAACAAAAGTTCCATGTCGGTGTCGATAACGCAATCGTTTACAAATTTTACATTTAAAAAAGCCTGTGCCTGGGCTTTGTCTTCTTCGGCAAACAAATCTTTAAATTCATCCTGTTTTAATTCCCGGATGGCCTCGTTTAAAATGCGGTGGTAAGTCTCGAAACCGATATCGGCAATGAAACCGCTTTGTTCGGCGCCCAGCATATTTCCTGCGCCGCGAATGTCGAGGTCCTGCATGGCGATGTTAAATCCACTCCCCAGTTCCGAAAATTGCTCAACCGCTTCGATACGGCGGCGTGCTTCGGTGCTTACAGTAGAAAGTGGTGGCGTGATGAGGTAGCAAAATGCTTTTTTGTTTGAACGGCCCACCCGGCCACGAAGCTGATGCAGATCGCTTACTCCAAAATTTTGGGCATTGTTAATGATGATCGTGTTGGCATTGGGAATATCGAGTCCCGATTCGATGATCGTAGTTGCCACCAGCACATCAAACTTGCCATTGATGAAATCCAGCATTACTTTTTCAAGTTTCGGACCTTCCATTTGTCCGTGTCCAACACCGGTTTTTACACCCGGGACAAGGCGTTTGATCGTATCTTCAACTTCGTAAATATTTTGTACCCGATTGTGAATAAAAAACACCTGTCCGTTGCGATCCACTTCATATAAAATGGCTTCTTTGATAATCTGCTCGTTAAAACCATGTACTTCTGTTACGATAGGGTATCGGTTTGGTGGCGGTGTTTGGATAATGGAAAGGTCTCGCGCACCCATCAGTGAAAACTGCAGTGTCCTTGGAATCGGTGTGGCGGTCAGCGTCAGGGTATCGACGTTTACTTTAAACTGTTTCAATTTCTCTTTTACCGAAACTCCGAATTTTTGTTCCTCATCGATGATCAGCAGGCCAAGATCTTTGAACTTCACATCTTTGCTTACCAGACGATGGGTACCGATGATGATATCGATTTTTCCGTCGGCGACTTCGCGCAATGCCTGCTTGATTTCGGCAGTTGAACGCAGACGGCTGATGTATTCAGTTCGAACCGGGAAATCGGAAAGTCGTTCAGAAAAAGTTTTATAATGCTGCAAAGCCAGGATAGTAGTGGGTACCAAAACAGCCACCTGTTTGCTGTCGGCGACTGCTTTAAACGCCGCGCGGATGGCTACTTCGGTTTTTCCAAAACCCACGTCACCACAAACCAGCCGGTCCATCGGGATCGTTTTCTCCATGTCGCTTTTCACCGCATTCGTGGCTTTTTCCTGATCGGGGGTATCTTCGTAAATAAATGAGGCTTCCAGTTCTGTTTGCAGGTACGAATCGGGCGAAAAAGCATAACCTCTTTCGGCACGGCGTTTGGCATACAAAGCGATTAGTTCCTTGGCAATGTCTTTCACCTTTGCCTTGGTGCGGTTTTTCATTTTTTGCCAGGCACCTGTTCCCAGTTTGTTTATTTTGGGCTCGCCACTATCCTTGCCTTTGTATTTCGATATGCGGTGCAGCGAATGGATGCTCACCAGCAATGAGTCATTATCACGGTAAACGAGGCGGATAGCCTCCTGTATTTTGCCGTTCACTTCGGTTTTGGCCAGCCCAGCGAATTTGCCAATGCCATGGTCGATGTGTACCACGTAATCGCCGGGATGCAGTTTGTTCAGCTCATTGAGCGAAATGGCCTCGCGTTGTGCTTTGCGGCTTTTTAGTTTAAATCGGTGATAGCGTTCAAAAATCTGGTGGTCGGTGTAAAAACAGGCTTTCTGATCGTGATCGATAAAACCTTCATGCAACACAAAATGAACGGGTTCGAAATGTACTTTTACATCTGTGTCCCGGAAAATGGATTGCAGGCGCTCGAATTGCTTCTCCTGGCTCGAAAGGATAAATATTTCATATCCGTTCTTTTGGTGTTCAACAAGGTTGGAACCCAGTAATTCGAAGTTTTTATTGAAAACCGTTTGAGCCGACGTAGAAAAATCGATGCGAACTGCGGCGTCAAAAAGCAGGTCAAATCCAAAGTCGAATACCGTATGTTTTTTCAGGCCTGATTTTATTTCTTCACCGGTGGCAATTCGTTTTCTAATGTTCTCCTCTTCGCGACTGAGTAACGTTTGCCTGTGGATTTCAGCTATCCGATCAATAAACTGATTGAGGTTATTTCCAAAAACCAGGCTGTTCTCCCCTGTAAATTCGAACATCGAAATGCGTTCACCCTCGATCCGGTCGTTTTGAATATTGGGAACAATAGTGATCTTCTTATAATGTGCCTTGGATAGCTGGTTTTCGATATCGAAACTGCGTATGGATTCGATCTCGTCGCCAAAAAAATCGATGCGGTACGGATCTTCGTGTGAAAATGAAAAAACATCGACGATACTTCCGCGAATTGAAAACTGTCCCGGTTCATACACAAAATCAACCCGTTCGAAACCATATTCATAGAGGAATTCGTTGATGAACTCGATAGAGAGTTTATCTCCCGATCTAAGCTGCAGCGTGTTGCTTTCGAGCTTGGCATTCGAGATCACTTTTTCGATCATCGCCTCGGGATACGAGACCAGCAGGTAGTTTTGATCATTTTTCGACAGCAGATTCAGCACTTCGGTGCGCTGCACCACATTCTCCTGTTCGGGCTGATCGTACTGCACCGAGCGTTTGTAGGAAGATGGAAAGAAGAGTGTGTTTTCGGAAAATCCGAGGTTGTTCAGGTCGTCGTAGAAATAGGCGGCTTCTTCACGGTCGTTAAGTAAAATCAGGAGGTTTTGCTGTTTTTTTTGAAAGAGACTGGAAAGCAGTATAGTTTTGGCAGAGCCAATAAGCCCGTGCAGGTGAATAAGTTCACCCGGGGGGGCACTGGTTTTAGCCGCTGCCTGATCAAATCCTTTGTGCCCCTCAAAATATTTTAGCAACCCGGCTGCTTCCAACAATCAAATTTTGCGCAAAGATAACTTTTGCAGGATTTTTGGACATAAAAAAAGGAGCAAAACTGCTCCTCTGGATTATTCGTTAGTCTATCACAGGTGTTTTATTGGGATTATACTTTACTTTAAATTTTAGTAATCCGCTAGGTGTGAGTACTGCTCGTTTGTCTTTAACAGAGATATCGTCTACTTCGTCTCCATCAATGTCCATATCCAAATCCACACTTACTGTTGCATATGCAAAATAAAGAAAGGGATGGTTGTCAGGGAGTTGAAAGGTAATAGTACGTTTTATTTTTCCCGAAGGATTAATCCGGATTTGTTCAAGACCACCAACAAACGTATAAGTGGTTTCTCCGCCTTCGGCAGAAGGGCCTGTGATTGACATTTCAAAATCAGGATTCTCATGTTTCTCAACCTGTGCAAAACTTTTTGGTGCGGACAAAATCATCAACAAAAGGACCAGTAGTCCTAAAAATTTGATCTTTTTCATAATGAATTATTTAACGGGTTTGTAAATCAGCTACAAATTAAGAATTGTTTTTGATATATTCCAAAATTTCCTTGCTGTCATTTGTCACGTCTACGTCGGTGTTCTTGTAAACGATCTTCCCGTTTTTCCCAATTATGAAGGTCCAGCGACTTGCGGTTACCCCTCTTACCAGTTCAATAGCTGACCCGTCAATCTCACGTGTGATACTTCCTCCGTCGCGGGTTGGTACCCCGAATTTATTTGCGATTTCTCCCTTTTTATCCGAAAGCAGGGGGAAGTTCAGGTTATTGGCTTCCTTAAAATGCTTTAGGCCTTCTACGTTATCGCCACTTACGCCAACTACCACGGCATCGGCCGAGTTAATCTGACTTTGCATGTCGCGGTAACTACATGCCTGGGCCGTGCAACCGCCGGTCATTGCTGCCGGATAAAAGTACACTACTATGAATTTTTCACCCAGGTAATCTTTCACATCCCAGGTAAATCCATCATCAGCAGTAGCCTCAAAATCAGGTGCCTTATCTCCCACTTCCAGTTCTTGTGCAATTGCAATTCCCGTCATTGCTATCAGGGTTATCAGAATCGATGCTATTGTTTTCATTTGTTTTTTAATTATGTTTTCATAAGAAGACAAACAATAGTTTAATTTGTTCAGGTTCAAAAAGTTTGAAAAAAACAGCTTCTTTATAACATAAACCATTTTAAATCAGTCTGAAAATGGTTAAATTTAAAGAATTCATCTGGATATGGGACATGCTTATGCTTATCGTTGCGATCATTGTGGTTATTCCGAAAATTTTAACCAGGGATATGGATTTCTGGTGCATTCGCAATTGCTACGGTCGTACCTGAAACTACCCAAACAATTGTTTCATTACAAAACGCACGAGCTATTGAAGAAGCTCGACAGTAAAAATGATAATTTATTCCTGAAGGCCGGTTTTCAGGTCTACAAGTGTCCCAGGTGCAAAACCCTTCACGATAAAATTGAGGTAACTGTTTTAGATGGCGAGAGAGAAGTGCATAAGAGTGAATTCCGCTGTGCGAAATGTCGCTCACGTTTAAAACTTACCAATATACATCGGCTTAAAAAAGCTATCTGTCCGAAATGCCGGAACCGTACTTTTCACCGCGATTATTCGATGCCTATTTTGTGGGATTAAAGCTTCGATTCACATTCCTTTTGGTAAGCTGCAAAGGTTGTGTTAGTGGGGTACTTCGCCGTTAGGATCTTAAAATGTTTAAGTCCGGTTTGGGGTTCTTTCTCCACTTTTTGATACATGCGCGCCAGGAAAAACCGGGCAACTGTATTCAGCATCAGGTTATCGTCGGCTGCAAATTCTTCCATCTTTTGTAACTTTTTTTGACGCTCGCCGGAGTTATCCTGTAATCTCCAAAAATTAATGTTCTCAATATATTCGTACATGATCATATAGCTTTCGCAAAGTTTCAGTTCATCAGTTGATATGGAAAGTTGATCAGTTTTTAGTTCGTTGATCAGGTTCTGAATATCGCTTCTGGTACTGAGCATACCAATCAGGTTCAGCTTCTTCTTTTCGTAGCGCAACTGGTAAGATTTTACAATCAACCGGCTCATTTTCTCCAAGTCGGTGACGATTTCCTGTCGGTTCTGATCATCGATGAGTTTTTCCAGGGCTCTTGCGTCCGTTTTTGAGTTCGAAATTCGGTATTTCCACCAGTGAAGGTCAAGGTTGAGGAACAGGTAATAAAAATCGCTGAGCTTGTATTTTTCTACTTCCAAATAATGTTCAGCGGTCGTCAAATCTTGCTGATATATAAGCGTAAAAACTTGGCTTGCAAGACTGTCGGTTGCGCCTGCGCGGGCACCAAACTGAAAGAGAATAAACAAAAACAAGATGGATTTTCTGATCATCTTTCACCGATTTCAATACAATTTAGTTGCTTTTCAAAAAGAATCCAAGCGTGCGTGTTGAGAATAGAAACTATTTCTCTTGCTTTTCGATGCATTCCAGAAGCAGTTCACCAAATTTCTTATTTTCTGGATACTCCCCAGTCAACCGTTTAAAATGCATCGCTCCTTTTTTAGGTTGTTTTTCATAATTCAAATATATTTTCCCGGCAAAATACGAGCTCAGTGTTTGGACAATGATTTGGTCGGATCGGGTCAACTGCTCCATTTCTGCCATCGCTTCATTCATTCTGGAATGTTTGTCCCCGGCAAAAAAAGGTTTCAGGTAATTGTCGAAATAAAGGATCAGGGCGTTATACAGTCTGAAAAGCTGTTGTTGATCGCCACTGAGTTTATTGCTTCGAGATTTGAGCCTTGTGTATCGTTCAATCGTTTTTTTTCGGGAAGAAATGGCGCGAAGTAGCTGGTAGCGTTTTAGTTGATAGCGCAGCTGATATGATAAAATAATCAGTTGGGCGACTGGTTCCGTGTGCGTTTCGGTTAATTCTGAGTTATACCTGTCCAGCGTACTTTCGAAAGCCTTATAATCCGGATCATCGGTTCCGGTCACGTTTTTCCAGTAACTCAGATCGATTTCGAGTACAACAAAATAAAGGGGATCGATCGAATCTTTTTGCCCGTGCAGCAATTCCTCAGCCTTGTTGTATTTCTGGTCGTAGATCAGCTTAAATACCTCCAGCGCAGCCTTGCTCTGTCCTTTTGCTGACTGGATGAAGACAAAAACAAAAAGTATGTGGACCAGGAGAATACGCATTTATTTTTTTTTGAATTCCAGCAACATTCCAAAATGAGGGATGCCATCTTCGAGGTATTCATCAGTTACCACAACAAACCCGAGATCTTCATAAAATTTTTGCAGGTATTTTTGTGCACTGATCTTGATTCGCTCTCCCTTCCATTCAATCAAGATGTATTGTTTGGCTTCTTCCATCATTCGGATTCCCAGCCCGGTTCCTCTTTCCGATTCTTTTACAACAACACGGCCAATGGAATAATCGGCAAAACGGCTGCCCGGTTTTAGAAGCCTTGAGTAGGCCACTATTTCGCCATTCTTTTTCAGAAATTGGTGCGTGGCATTTTTGTCGTGGCCATCCAGATCGTTGTAAACACAATCTTGTTCCACCACAAAAATTTCGGAGCGTAATTTCAGAATATCGTATAATTCATCCGTCGAAAGTTCAATAAAGTGCTTGAATGTAAATTCCATAATGCATTGAATAGAACGAACAAAAATAATGTTTCCGGAATAATAGTTATACGATTGGAAGAACGGATAATTGAAATGTATGTATTTACTTCCAAGCAACGGAGAGATTGGGGGGCCTTAAAAAAACAAACTGACCAACAAGGTAAAAATCAATCCACAGACTGCGATGATGGATTCCATGACGGTCCACGATTGCAGGGTTTGTTTTTCGTTCATTCCGAAGTATTTGCCGACCAGCCAGAATCCGCTATCGTTGACGTGTGAAAGCAAAGTGGCACCGGAAGCGATGGCCAGCACTACCAAGGCCCGATGCGGATCACTCAGGCCGAATTCGCTCAGAACCGGTGCAATTATGCCGGCTGCAGTGATCATGGCAACTGTGGCTGATCCTTGAGTTACCCTTACGATGGCTGCCAGAATCCAGGCCAGCACGATAGGCGGAAGCGCAGAATTCGACATCGATTCGGCCATGATCTTACCAATACCGCTGTCTACCAGAACCTGTTTCAACACTCCTCCTGCACCGGTTATCAGGATAATGATACCAGCCGGCCCCAAAGCCTTGGTACTCAGATCGAGGATCTGCTTTTTATCCATGCCCCGTTTAAGGCACAGGAAATAAATGGCAATTAGTGTAGCAATGATCAGCGCGGAGAACGGATGCCCGAGAAATTCGAGCATATCGGTGTAAATGCTGTGTTCCACCCAGTTTTTTTGAACAGCCAGTCCTGTAAATGTATTGACAAGGATGAGGAATAAGGGAATGGCAATAATGAGTGCGATCATCCTGAAAGAGGGCAGGTTGTTTTCGTCATAAGTTTTTTCAGTTGTAATTTCAAATTCAGCCGGCGGTTGCAAATGTATTTTCTTCGAAATGTATTTACCCCAAACCGGCCCTGCGATTAAGGCGGTTGGAAAACCTATGATCAATCCAAACAGGATGACCCATCCCAACTGTACATTTACTATATCGGCCACGGCAACCGGCCCGGGAGTGGGCGGGATAAAACTATGTGTGGCTGCCAGACCTGCCAGCAGCGGGATGCCGTAATATAAAAGCGATTTTTTAGTGTCGCGTGAAAGGGCATAAATTATGGGAACAAGGATGATAAAACCTACATCAAAGAAAACAGGGATAGCAATAATGAAGCCGGTGACAACCATCGCCCAGGAAGCACGGTCGGTACCGAATTTTTTGACCAGGTAGTGCGCCAGTGACTCCGCTCCTCCCGAACTTTCGAGCATCTGTCCAAAAATGGCGCCCAAACCAACCACGGTCGCAACGAATCCCAGCGTTCCGGCCATTCCGTTCTGGATGGCCGTGGTAACTTCCTTTAATGGCATGCCTGAAATAATGCCTACATAAATTGCTGTTATAAGCAAGGAGATAAAAGCGCTGATCTTTAGTTTCAGCACCATGAAAAGCAACAGGGCAACTGCCGAAAGTACAATGAAGATGAGAAATGGCGTACTCATAAGCTCGGTTTAAGTGTCGCTAAAGTTAGGATTTCGATGGTTTTATTCAAAAAACAAGTCGCCGAATTTATTCTGCAGGAAAAGTAAAAAAAGGGAATGCAGAAAAGTAATTCAGCGATTTATTTAGAAGGGCGCTCATGGTGAAATTTAAACCTAAGCAAAGTCATTTGTAGAACCATTATAAATTAGCTATTTTATGCAGCCATGTTTGGCTTTAAAACTGCGTTCATCTACATTTGTGATGCTCTACTATACAGAGTTTAAATACAACTAAAATAATTTTAGATATGAGCAAATTTTTAACTGCCTCGATAGGACGGAAGTTTGTGATGAGTCTGTCAGGAATTTTCCTGATGCTTTTTATTGCTGTCCACCTGGGCCTGAACTTATTGCTGATTTTTGACGACAGTGGTGATTTGTTTAATGCGGGGGCCCATTTTATGTCCACCAATCCATTGATCAAAATTATGGAGCCTATCCTGGGATTGGGTTTTATGATACACATTATCTGGTCGTTTTTTCTTGAATATCAAAACTGGGTAGCACGTCCGGTAAAGTATGCCAAAAAGAATATGAGCGGAGCCAGTTCCTGGGCCTCGCGTAACATGTTGATCTTGGGTGCCCTGGTCTTGGTTTTTCTCGTGATTCACATAATCGATTTTTTCTGGGTAATAAAATTTAGCCCCGAGGAAATTGAGCATCTTCCAAAAGGTGATTACGATTTGGTAGCCGGGCTTTTTAAGGAAAGCATTTTTGCCGGGATTTTATATATCCTTGGTGCCATTTTACTGGGGTTGCACCTCTCGCATGGTTTCTGGTCATCGTTCCAAACGCTGGGTTTGAATAATAAATACTGGTTAAGACGCTGGCAGGTGATCGGACAGATTTATGCGGTGATTGTTGCGGTAGGTTTTTCTGTTATACCGCTTTATTTCATGTTGGGGTTGTACAAATAAAAAAGGAAGAATTATGAGCATATTAGATAGCAAAATACCGGAAGGTCCATTAGCAGAAAAATGGAACAGGCACAAGTCAGCCATTAAAGTGGTGAGTCCGGCCAACAAACGCAAACTCGAAATTATTGTAGTAGGAACCGGTTTGGGAGGTGCTTCGGCAGCTGCCTCACTGGCCGAACTGGGCTATAAAGTAAAATCGTTCTGTTACCAGGACAGTCCGCGCCGTGCGCACTCCATTGCAGCACAGGGAGGGATAAACGCTGCGAAAAACTACCAGAACGATAACGACTCGGTTTTCCGCCTGTTTTACGATACCATTAAAGGGGGCGACTACCGGGCTCGCGAAGCCAACGTTTACCGCCTGGCAGAAGTATCTCCGAATATCATCGACCAGTGTGTAGCACAGGGCGTACCTTTTGGGCGTGAATATGGCGGTCTGCTTGATAACCGCTCGTTTGGAGGGGTACTCGTGAGCCGTACGTTCTATGCCCGCGGGCAAACTGGGCAGCAGCTGCTGATTGGAGCCTATCAGGCTTTGAACCGTCAGATTGCCAAAGGCAATGTTGAAATGTACAGTCGCCAGGAAATGCTAGATGTAGTAAAAATCGACGGGAAAGCACGTGGAATTATAACCCGTGATCTGGTAACCGGCGAAATCAAACGCTACGGAGCGCATGCCGTGGTGGTGGCAACAGGCGGTTACGGAAACGTGTTTTTCCTTTCGACCAATGCCATGGGGAGTAATGGATCAGCCGCCTGGCAGTGTTACAAAAAAGGAGCTTTCATGGCGAATCCGTGTTTTGTACAGATCCATCCAACCTGTATCCCGGTGCACGGCGACCAGCAGTCGAAACTGACACTGATGTCGGAATCGCTGCGTAACGATGGTCGTGTTTGGGTACCGAAGAAAAAAGAAGATGCCGAAAAGCTGCAAAGAGGCGAAATGCATCCGAATGACATTCCAGATGAAGACCGTGATTTTTACCTCGAAAGAAGGTATCCTTCGTATGGAAACCTGGTACCGCGCGATGTCGCTTCGCGTGCTGCCAAAGAACGCTGCGATGCTGGTTACGGCGTTAATACTGAAGGTAAAGCAGTTTTTCTCGATTTTAAATACGCCATCGAACGTTTGGGTAAAGACGTCATAGAATCACGTTACGGAAACCTTTTCCAGATGTACGAAAAGATTACTGACGTGGATCCGTACAAAGCACCGATGATGATTTACCCGGCCATTCATTATTCGATGGGTGGAACATGGGTCGATTACAACCTGATGACTACGGTTCCTGGATTGTATTCGATTGGCGAAGCCAACTTCTCAGACCACGGCGCCAATCGACTCGGAGCTTCAGCATTGATGCAGGGACTGGCCGACGGCTATTTCATTTTGCCATACACTATTGGTGATTACCTGGCCGATGAGATCATGACACCAAAAATTGATATTAATACACCTGAGTTTGAAGAAGCTGAAAAAGCGGTTTCTGAACGAATTGAAAAACTCTACAACATAAAAGGAACAAAATCTGTAGACTATTTCCACAAGAAATTAGGTCACGTTATGTGGGATTACGTAGGAATGTCACGTAACGCCAAAGATTTGAAAAAGGCTATCGAAGAGATCAAAGCGATTCGTGAAGATTTCTGGAAGAACGTTCGAATTCCGGGAGAGTTGGATAATCTGAATCCCGAACTGGAAAAAGCCGGACGCGTGGCTGATTTCCTTGACATCGGGGAATTAATGGCGCGTGATGCACTCGACAGAAACGAGTCATGCGGAGGTCACTTCCGCGTAGAATCGGCTACTGAAGAAGGCGAAGCCAAACGTGACGATGAAAAATTCACTTATGTTTCGTGCTGGGAATACAAAGGAGAAGGCAAAGAGCCGGTATTGCATAAAGAAGATTTGGTGTTTGAGAATGTGAAATTAACTCAGAGAAGTTATAAGTAGTGAGTATCAAGTACAGAGTAATGAGATAATAAGGAATCATTAAAATGCATCAGTTTAAAGAATTGAAAGTTTGGCAAAAAGGTAGAGCTCTTGTTAAGGAAGTTTACCTGGCGACACAGCAATTTCCAAAAGAAGAACTTTTGGGAATTACTGCTCAGATGAGAAGAGCAGCTATTTCAATTCCTGCAAATATTGTTGAAGGTTCAGGAAGAATTAGTAATGCTGATTTTGGTCGCTTCCTGGACATCGCTAATGGCAGTGCATTTGAACTTGAAACTTTAGTTATTCTTAGTCTTGATTTGGAATTTCTAACCCAATCTGATTTTGAAAAATTTGACTCATGTTTAAATGAAATTCAGAAGATGATTTTTGGTTTGAAAGAAAATTTAAAGTCTCAATACTAACATCTCAGTACTCAGATCTATTCATTTTAAAATCTAAAAGAAATGGCAGATACAATTTTGAAAGAACTCAAAATAAAAGTTTGGAGGCAAAAAAATGCCAAATCCAAAGGCAAATTTGAAACTTACATAATCAATAATATTTCTACCGGGTCGTCTTTTCTCGAGATGCTCGATATCCTGAATAACGACCTGATTGAAAAAGGAATCGATCCAATCGCTTTTGATCACGATTGCCGCGAAGGAATTTGCGGGACCTGTAGTTTGTACATTAACGGCCGTCCACACGGCCCGGATACCGAAGTGACAACCTGCCAGTTGCACATGCGCAAATTCAAGGAGGGCGAAACCATCGTTATCGAACCATGGCGTGCACGTGCTTTTCCGGTAATTAAAGACCTGGTAGTCGATCGCACGGCTTTTGATAAAATTTTGCAGGCCGGAGGTTTTGTTTCGGTAAACACCGGTGGAGTGCCCGATGCGAATGCCATTCCTGTTGCGCGCGAAGATGCGGAAGAAGCAATGGACGCAGCTGCCTGTATTGGTTGCGGTGCCTGCGTGGCCGCCTGTAAAAACTCTTCGGCCATGTTATTTGTGTCGGCAAAAGTTTCGCACCTGGCCAAATTGCCGCAAGGCAAGGTTGAAGCACAGTCACGCGCCCGCAACATGGTCGCCAAAATGGATGAACTTGGATTTGGAGGTTGCACCAACACCCGCGCTTGCGAAGTGGAATGCCCCAAAAGCATTTCAATTATGAACATCGCCCGCCTGAACCGAGAGTATTTAAAAGCGAGACTGAGCAGATAATTCGTTCCACTTTGTTTTTACAAAATGGATATTAAAAATTATCATTCGGGCAGGCCCGCCTGAACCGAGAGTATTTAAAAGCGAGACTGAGCAGATAATTCGTTCCACTTTGTTTTTACAAAATGGATATTAAAAATTATCATTCGGGCAGGCCCGCCTGAACCGAGAGTATTAGAAAGCCAGACTGAGCAGATAGCACGTTTCGTTGTGTTCACAATAAATTTAGGGCACTAACCGCCCGATTATTTGAATCTTGCAGTCAATAGAAATGTTAATTATCATATTTTGAAGGTCTTTTCATTACAGGAAAGACCTTCTTTTTTGGCTTAATCCACAAGCTGGTGTGCATAAGTTGAACTGCGAAGGACACTTTTTGAAGTAGCGAATCTTTAAATTCGCAAGAAACAACAGAGGATCTATGCCATACAGAAGATTACCCACGACGGACAAAGCACGCCTGCGTGCATTGCAGACAGCCCTCAACAAAGTGAACGAAATCAGTGTTAAAAATATTCCCTTCGCCAAACATTCGATCGAGGAACTGCAAAGTGTAAAGAGCCAATTCGAAAATGCCTTGAAGCACTATGAGTTGAACATCAAGCAACAATCAGACAATAACAAGCATTACAAAGCGGTTTTTGAAACTGCTCATTTGTACCTCTCGCATTTTATTCAGGTATTGCTTTTTGCCTCGGAACGCGGAGAGATCAATGGCGGAATAAAATATTACGGCAACCTGCAGGAATGCGGAGGACGAATACCTTCGCTGAATACCGAACAGGAAATACTGGAATGGGGGAAGATAATGGTGGATGGTGAGCAGAAACGTCTTCGCGAAGGTGGCAGCGCCATTTACAGCCCGTCGATAGCGCTGGTAAAATTTAAGTTACAGGAATTTCAGGACGCTGCCATTTTCCAGCAAAACCTGAAACGTAACACTTTGCGTTCGTTCGAAAAGATGCAGACATTGCGGAAAACCACCAACGAGTTTATTGCCCAACTCTGGACCGATATCGAAAATCACCTGGAACTGGAAGCGACTTCGCCGGAACTGAGACGTAAACTTGCCGAGGAATTCGGGATTGTTTATGTCTTGCGCCGTAAAGAAAGAAAAGCACTGCAACAACAAAAACCACAGGAAGCATCGGAAGAAATTACTCCGAAAGCAGAGGTTCAAAGCGATCCGGAACCTGAGAAAACCGAGGTCAAGGTGGAGGAAAAGAAAGAAAGGCCAAAGTTTATTCAGACCGATCTCTTCATGCAGTTCAATTCGTAATCTCGCCGGCTACAATCTCCTTCCCGGCATTTTGACGTTTTATCGTCCACAACAGGAAAAGCACGACCGCCAGGCTAATGATGGCGGCATAATAACTATCGGAAGTTGAACCAAATTCTTCAACATCCGGGTTGATCAATCCGTTGTTCACAAAAAACATGGCAACAACAGCCAGTGCATTGTTGAGGAAATGCCCCAGCACCGGCAACCACATGGAGCCACTCCAAACCAGCAGGTAACCAAACAGCGCCCCCAGTAAAACACGCGGAACAAAGCCATAAAACTGCAGGTGCATGGCGCTGAAAAGGATGGCCGAGATCCAGATTCCCCAGTGCGTATTGCTGGTCATCCGCGTAAAGATTTTCTGGATCACACCGCGAAAAAGCAATTCCTCGCCAACTGCGGGTAAAAATGCGATCATAAAAATATTAAAGGCCAGTCCGGGCAAGGTTTTTACATCAAGAAAAGCTTCGGTGAGGCGGGCTGCGTCGTCCTCGGTATTTCGCATCCAGCGCTCAATGCCGCCCATCCATTCGGGTAAGTGCATGTTACTGTTCCAAACGCCCAAAAAGTTAATAAAAGGCGCCATGGCAAACATCAGCACGATAACCAGTAAAAAAGTGGGCGACGTGAATGGCTTATCGAGGTAAAGGTAGTCCAAGGGTTTACCGTGGAAAAGGTAGCCTAAAATGAGCGGAGGCACGATAAACAATCCAATGGCCTGTACGGTCTGAAAATACTTGAGAACTGCAATACTACCGGGATTGGTAAGGTCTCCCATTTGAGGAATATCAAGCATCGAACTCAAACCAAAAAACGGGATGGCAATGATGAGCGAAACGACCAGGAAGGCCAGAAAACTTACCAGTATTACAAAAGCTGAAAACATTAGTTGGGGGAAGGGCTTCATGTCCCGGAATGCCGTAAATGCCATAGCTGCGATTTTGGGGTAAAGATAGTTTTTTTGGAGAAGCTCAAAAAGCGAACACTAATCCCGTAAAAACCGGAATCTTCTCAGTTAATGAGTTCCCTGCTTCGGGTAAGTGAACTATGTGTCTAACTGCAGGTTTCGATCATCCGTTACGATAAACAAAATAATTTAGACATTATAACTGTGATATTCCGCAGAAAGGCCATAAATTTAAAATGTTACAAAAATCAGGAATGTTGGAATTCAATAAAAGCATAATTGGGATGGTGCATGTGCAGGCGCTTCCGGGGACGCCACGAAACGTCCACAAAATCGATGCGATTGTTGCAAAAGCGCTTACTGATGCCCAAAAACTGGAGTACGCAGGTGTTGATGCGGTGATGATCGAGAACATGCACGACCGGCCCTATATGAACCGAAAAGTTGGACCGGAAATCACGGCAGGGATGACGACTGTTGCTCTGGCGCTTCGTCAGCAGCATCAACTTCCGCTGGGTATTCAGATCCTTGCCGGAGCAAACAGGGAAGCACTGGCTGTGGCCCTGGCTGCCGGTTTCGATTTTATTCGTGCTGAAGGATTTGTTTTTGGCCACCTGGCCGACGAGGGTATGATGAACAGCGATGCTGCTGATTTACTGCGTTACAGGCAACAGATCGGGGCCGAACATATCCGGATTTTTACCGATATCAAAAAGAAGCATTCGGCACATGCCCTTTCAGCCGATGTCTCGGTAGCCGAAACGGCCAAAGCCGCCGAATTTTTCCTGAGCGACGGGGTGATCGTCACCGGAAGTTCTACCGGAATGAAACCTTCGACAGATGACCTGGAACAGGTGAAACAGGCCGTAAATATTCCGGTGCTGATCGGTTCGGGGATCGATGTTTCGAACATTGGCACCTACTGGCCGCTGGCCGATGCATTTATCGTTGGCTCGTCGTTAAAGTACGATGGAAAGTGGGAAAACGATGTGGATCCGGATCGAGTGAATGAATTTATGAAAAAGATTGAAGCGTTACGCAAAAAATACGATGCATAAATTTTCAGTTTACCACTTCTAACTATCGTTCTTATTGTAAATTAAAGAATATTTTGACTTTTTGTTTCTTTTCTCTTGCTACTTTAACTCTTCGGATAAATTTAGTTTAATTCAGTGTTAATTGTCTATACGCTGCCTCCTTATCAGGTCGTCATGTGTATTTAATTGCTTTAAATTTGACGCCTTAAACCATTGAAACTGATTTAAGACCCAAACCGGGAATTTAAACTTTGTAAGAATTAATTTGAAGTAAATCGATTCAGGGATGTTTTGTAATGACGAATCGTGCGCAGAAAAAGCAATTGTCAGGCGCCGGCAATAGCTAAATTTTTGAAGATGTATCGAACTTTATCCTGAATGGCTAAAGATACAGTGCGAGAACGATTACAAGACAACACTGAGAAAAAAACACATTATGAGCATTAAAAAACAATTCTTGAAAAGCGAACCAGTTTGTAAACTGACATTCAAAGTAAGCAAAGACATGGCACAGGATGCCGAGACAGTAAAAATAATTGGTGACTTCAACGGTTGGAACAAAGAGGTTGAACCGATGTCAAAACTTAAAAGCGGCGACTTCACCCAAACCCTTAAACTGGAAGTGGGAAGCGAGTACCAGTTCCGTTACCTGATCAACGACAATGTTTGGGTAAACGAGGACGAAGCCGACAACGCCGTGCCAAACGGGGTGGTTGAAGGTGAATTCAACTCAGTGCTGGCACTTTAAAAAAACGATTTCGAAAAGATACTTCGGTTTGAACAGCTTTTGTCAGCAAATGGCATTTGGCACTTCCTGCTCTCACAGGAATACAAGCGCCGGCAATGACAAGCGCAAACTGAATAACGATACGTAGGTTCGGGAACGCCCGTTTCCGAAAATTGAATCTTATTTTTCTGCAGAACCGTTCATTCCATTCGGGAAGAACGGTTTTTTTATGCTCAAATGATTGATGGTGTCGGATTAACACTTAAATTTACCTTTTGAAACAATTAAAATTCTTTGCTATGAAATACATTGTTGTAATTCTTGCCTTACTGTTTTTATTTTCGTGTGCACCCGACAAAAAGATGCCTGAACTGATTCCGGCTGCTAATTTTCAAACAGAAATTGACGGGAAACCCGTTGATCTTTACACCCTGAAAAACAGCAATGGGATGGTGGTGCAGATCACCAATTACGGTGGGAAAGTGGTAAACCTGTGGACACCCGACAAAGACGGAAATTTTGGTGATGTCGTTCTCGGCTACAATAATATTGAAGATTACCTTAATACCGGTGAGATTTATTTTGGTTCGCTGATCGGGCGTTATGGAAACCGGATTGCGAACGGGCAGTTCAACATTGGTGAAGAAACTTACCAGTTAGCCCAAAACAACGGGGCAAATGCTCTGCACGGTGGTATTAAAGGGTACAACAACGTTGTTTGGGAAGCCAGTCAGACCGATAACCAGACCCTGGTGCTTACATACCTGTCACCCGATGGTGAGGAAGGTTACCCGGGTAACCTGAACGTAAAAGTGCAATACAAACTAACTGACGAGAATGAACTTAAAATTGAATATTGGGCGACTACGGATAAGCCAACTCCGGTGAACCTTACCCACCATTCGTTCTTTAACCTGCACGGGGCCGGAAATGGAACAGTCAACGATCACATTTTGCAGATTAATGCCGATTATTACACACCGGTGGATGAAGGATTGATCCCAACCGGTGAAATTGCTCCGGTAGAAGGAACGCCCATGGATTTCAGGCAACCTACTGCCATTGGTGAGCGCATCGATGCCGATTTCGAACAGTTGAAATTTGGCAATGGCTACGATCATAATTATGTGCTTAATGCTGCCGATGAAGGCCTGACCTTCGCTGCTAAAGTTGAAGATCCGAAAACCGGGCGGACGATGGAAGTTTACACCAACGAACCTGGCTTGCAATTTTATGGCGGTAATTTCCTCGATGGAACAGTGACCGGGAAAGAAGGTCTGCCTTATTTATTCCGCGGCGCTTTCTGTCTCGAGACACAGCATTACCCCGACAGCCCGAACAAACCTGAATTCCCGTCGACAATACTGGAACCAGGCGATGAATATTACTCAATTTGTGTATACAAGTTTGGGGTGGAATAAATTATGTTCCGTTTTAGAATTTTTGATTCGTCATCCTGAACTTGTTTCAGGATCTGTCAGTTGATGTGCTGAATGACGTTTTAAATCAAGCGGTGAACAGGATTATCAAAATATAAATTAAGGGCTCGGGAATCCGGGCCTTTCTGTTTTTCAGGTTCAGAACAGAAATCCCATGTTTACGCCAAACGAGAATGGTTTGCGACGTTGTTCCATCCAGTTATCCGTGAGTTTGTATTTTACGAAAGGCCCCAACACAATGGCAAGCCTAGGATCGGCATCCAGCCGGTAGTTAAAATCGAGGTACAAATCGCAGGAGAATTTTTGGCTTTTATCGTAATGGTAGTAATCGGTTTGATCAATCCATTTCCCGTCGCTGTTTTTATTCCGATTTTCTTCTTTGCCATCAAGCAGCCATCCGGGATAAACTCCAAGCCCGAAAGTTGATTTCGCGCCAATTTTACGTTCTGCGAATAAAGGAATAAAAACTTCCTGTGCTTTTCTTCTCCAAAGGCTCATTCCGGCTTCCGACTCGTCTTCCCATTTGCTTATGGTGTAATTAAAGCCGGAGGCAAGTGTCCAGTTTTCATTCAATGAGAATTGATAAAGCAGTTCAAACCCGGGGCTGAAAGGGATGAATTCTCCATTGTTATCTTTTGCTAAATAATGGTTTAGCTGAAACGTAAACAGCAAATTCTTTTCCTGCCCAAAGGAAACGCCGGAAAGGAACAATAGAATGACCAACCAGGAAAGAAAGGTTTGAAATTGGCTTATTTTCATTGGTTTTATTTTTAATTTGCTGCGTTTGTAAGGCTCAACGTACGTGTAAGTTTATGATACACTTATATCTTATTATGTGTTACTCGATTAACTAGTTATTATTCATTGTTTTATCCTTAGGGATCCGGTCCACAGTACTTTTAATTTTGTGCAGAGATTCATCGGCATGTCGGGTGTTATTGGTTTGGTTAAAATTACAAAACAGCGCTGAAACAAACAATATGTTTAACAAACGTCGGAGACATACTTTGTGTGTTCTGATCGAACCTTTATTGCACTACGACAATCTGTATAAAACCCAAAAACCAATGCTGCCCCTGAAAAAATTTCTATATTTGCATATTTTTTAAAATCAGCAGATTAGGAAGACGATCTTATGAGTAATAAGTTCAAAGAATACAGGCAATTAAATTTATCGCAGATTAATAAAGATGTGCTGGAACGCTGGGAAAAAGACGATACTTTTCACAAAAGTATTACCACCCGCGAAGGGCGCGAAACATTTGTATTTTACGAAGGTCCGCCATCGGCCAACGGGATGCCCGGCATCCACCATGTAATGGCGCGCGCCATTAAAGATATTTTCTGTCGCTACAAAACCATGCAGGGTTTTCGTGTGCACCGCAAAGCCGGTTGGGACACGCACGGCTTGCCCGTGGAACTGGGCGTGGAAAAAGCGCTTGGAATTACCAAAGACGACATTGGCAAGAAAATTACGGTTGAAGAATACAGCCAGGCCTGTAAAAAAGAGGTGATGAAATATACCCGTGAGTGGGAAGACCTCACCCGTTTAATGGGCTACTGGGTGAACATGGACGATCCTTATATTACCTACGATAACCGGTACATTGAAACCGTTTGGTGGCTGCTGAAACAGATCTACAACAAAGGACTACTCTACAAAGGATACACCATTCAGCCTTACTCACCCGCTGCCGGAACAGGTTTGAGCTCGCACGAGCTGAACCAGCCGGGATGCTATCGCGATGTGAAAGACACCACGGCCATTGCACAGTTCAAAGCCATCCGCAACGAACGTTCGGAGTTTTTGTATGACGGCGTGGATACCGACCTGTATTTTCTGGCCTGGACCACTACGCCGTGGACTTTGCCATCGAACACCGCACTTTGTGTGGGCCCGAATATTCGCTATGTAAAGGTGCGTTCGTTTAATCCATATACCGGCGAGCCGGTAACACTGATTTTAGCCAGAGACCTGTTCCCGGTTTATTTCAGCGCGAAAATTGCCGATCTGCCGTTGGAAGACTACAATCCGGGCGATAAAAATATTCCCTATAAAGTGCTGGCCGAATATGGCGGCGAAGAACTGAAAGGCGTTCAGTACGAACAGCTGATCGACTGGGTAAAACCCGAGGGCAAAGCTTTTGAGGTGATCACCGGCGATTTTGTAACCATTGAAGACGGTACAGGAATCGTACACATCGCGCCTACTTTTGGTGCCGACGATGACCGCGTGGCCAAACAACACGGCATTTCACCGCTGATCGTAAAAGACCAGGAAGGCAAAAACCAGGCTCTGGTCGATAAAAAAGGGCGTTTTTACCCGACGATCGATCTAGATCCGGAGTTTGTAAAAAAATACGTGAACACGGAAACCTACCACGAATTTGCCGGCCGGAGCGTGAAGAACGAGTACGACGACAAACTCGACGACGATGCACCAACCGTGGATGTGGACATTGCCGTAATGCTGAAGCAGCAGAACAAAGCGTTCAAAATTGAAAAGCATGTGCATAGCTACCCACACTGCTGGAGGACGGATAAACCGGTGTTGTATTACCCACTCGACTCGTGGTTTATAAAATCTACCGCCGTTAAAGACAAAATGGTGGAGCTGAACAAAACCATCAACTGGAAGCCGGTTTCGACGGGTACCGGTCGTTTTGGCAACTGGCTCGAAAACCTGGTGGACTGGAACCTTAGCCGATCGCGTTACTGGGGAACTCCGCTGCCGATCTGGCGCACCGAAGATGCTTCAGAAGAAATTTGCATCGGTTCGGTAGAAGAACTGATGAACGAAATTCAAAAATCGGTGGATGCCGGTTTTATGCCTAAAAATCCGTTTGAAGGATTTGAGGTGGGCGATAACTCGGATGAGAACTACGATAAGGTCGATCTGCATAAATCACATGTCGACGACATTGTGCTGGTTTCGCCAAAAGGCAAAAAAATGTACCGCGAGGCAGATTTAATTGATGTTTGGTTCGATTCAGGCGCAATGCCTTACGCCCAGCATCATTATCCATTTAGCCCCCTCCCTGGCTCCCCCAAAGGGGGAGAGAAAATTCCAAGATGGAGTACTGCGGATAAAATGACTTACAGGATACTTAAAGAACTAGCAAAAAAGCAAAAAGATCATTCGACCGAAGCTGAAGTTTTCTTGTGGCAAAACCTGAAGGGGAAACAACTTGGTTATAAATTCAGGAGGCAACATATCATTGATCAGTTTATTGCTGATTTTGTTTGTCTGAAAAAAAGATTGATTGTAGAAGTAGATGGGGGTTATCATACGCTTCCAGATGTTCAAATTTCCGACGAAGAACGGACAAATAGGCTGAAAGAGCTCGGTTTTAAAGTGATTCGATTCACCAACGAAGAAGTAATTCACGATATAGAAAGTGTACTTAAAAAAATTAAGGACATGCTTAACACCCTTCCCTTAGGGGAGGGCTGGGGAGGGGCTGCTCTGTTCCCCGCAGATTTTATCGCTGAGGGAGTGGATCAGACCCGTGGCTGGTTCTTTACTTTGCATGCCATTGCTACCATGATCGATGAATCGGTGGCCTTTAAAAATATTATTTCCAACGGGTTGGTGCTCGACAAAAACGGTGTAAAAATGTCGAAACGACTGGGCAACGCCGTCGACCCGTTCGAGACTATCGAAACCTATGGGTCAGATCCGTTGCGCTGGTACATGATTACCAACGCACAACCCTGGGACAACCTGAAATTCGATATTGCCGGCGTAGAGGAAGTCAGACGCAAGTTCTTCGGAACACTTTACAATACTTATAGTTTCTTTGCACTTTATGCCAATGTCGATGGTTTTAAATATGCCGAAGAAGAAATTCTTGTGGACAAACGCCCGGAGATCGATCGCTGGATCATTTCGCTGCTCAACTCACTGGTAAAAGAAGTGGGTGAAAGTTACGAGAGCTACGAACCAACGCGTGCCGGCCGTGCCATAGCTGAATTTGTAACTGAAAACCTGAGTAACTGGTTTGTGCGTTTGAGTCGTAAACGTTACTGGGGCGGTGAGTATTCCGAAGACAAAATTTCGGCCTACCAGACTTTGTATGCCTGTTTGACAACAGTAGCCAAACTGATGGCGCCAATCGCTCCTTTCTATGCCGATCAGTTATTCGATGACCTGAATAAAGTTACCGGAAAAGAAACCGATCAAAGTGTGCATCTGGCTAATTTCCCAAAATACGATGAGGCGCTGATCGACAAAGATCTCGAAGAAAAAATGGGCATTGCTCAGAAAGCTTCTTCAATGATCCTGGCACTGCGGCGTAAGGAAAAGCTAAAAGTGCGTCAGCCGCTGGCCAGAATTATGGTACCGGTACTGAATCCGCATTTCAGGGAACAGTTCGAAGCTGTATCGAATATAATTTTGGCAGAAGTAAACGTTAAGGAGGTTGAGTTCCTGACCGACACAGCCGGAGTGATCAAGAAAAAGATCAAACCAAATTTTAAAACGCTGGGTCCGAAATACGGTAAAATGATGAAGCAGATATCTGCTGCGATCAATCAGCTCGACCAGGCCGGGATTTCAACTTTTGAGAGTGCAGGAGAATATGAAATTACAGCAGGGGATGAAAAAATCCGGCTAACCATGGATGATGTGGAAATCCAAACCGAAGATATTCCGGGATGGACGGTTGCCACTGAAGGTCAGATGACCATTGCCCTCGATATTAACGTTACCGAGGAATTGAAGGAAGAAGGAATCGCTCGCGAATTCATCAATAAAATTCAAAACCTGCGCAAGGAAAGCAATTTTGAAGTAACCGACCGGATCAGCCTGAAAATTGAAAAACATGCTGAATATAATATGGCTGTTGAGAAACACAAAGAATATATTTGCGTACAAACGCTTGCAGAATCGCTTACCCTTGTAGATTCAGTGGATCTGGCCCTTGCAAAAGAAGCTGAGATCGATAAAGATGTGGTGGCGAAAATTGAAATAGAGAAGTTAGATTTGCAATAAAAAGATTGCCTAGGAAATGGTATCATTTTTTTGATTATTTTTGGGCTTCTTTAAAAACAGGAATGAACTAAAACCCTTTGTTATGGGAGAGAAGAACAGATATACGGATGAAGAGTTGATGGAATTCAAGGAACTCATTCTGAAAAAGCTTGAAAAAGCACAGGAAGATTATCGCATGTATAAGAATTCGATTACTCAGGGCGACGGCAATGACATCTCAGATACATCGCCAACGTTCAAGGTATTGGAAGAAGGAGCAGCTACCCTTTCCAAGGAAGAGGCCGGAAAGCTGGCACAACGTCAGCAAAAATTTATCCAGCATTTACAGGCTGCCCTGGTCCGCATCGAAAATAAAACCTATGGCGTTTGTCGTGAAACAGGTAAGCTCATTTCGAAAGAAAGATTGCGTGCCGTTCCGCACGCCACCTTGTGTATCGATGCCAAAATGGGACAGAAATAAGTAGAAGAAAAACATTTTGAATTGCTCTTCGAAACCACTGTTGAATGGACATTCGGAGAGCATTTTTATTTCATGAAGAACTATGTCGCGAACTAAAAAATCGCTGTTAATCATTTTTCTTGTGCTGCTGGCCGACCAGGTGCTGAAGATCTGGATCAAAACAAACATGGCCATTGGAGATGAAATTTTGGTCTTCAAAAACTGGTTTATCCTGCATTTTGTAGAAAATAACGGGATGGCCTTTGGATTTGAATTTGCCGGTGAATACGGAAAAATGTTTCTGAGCATTTTTCGTATCCTGGCTGTTATCGCCATTGGCTGGTACCTTTTTAAACTGGCAAAACAAAAGAATATACCGTTTGGCTTCATTGCTTGTATTTCACTGATTTTTGCCGGGGCCATAGGCAATATCATCGATAGCCTTTTTTACGGCATGATCTTTAACCACAGTTACGGGCAGGTGGCCACACTTTTCCCCGAAGGAGGAGGTTATTCCAGTTTTTTGCACGGAAGAGTAGTGGATATGTTTTATTTCCCGCTCATCGAAGGGCGTTACCCGGAATGGATTCCAAAAATAGGCGGTAATCCGTTCATCTTTTTCAGGCCGGTATTCAATATTGCCGATTCGGCCATTACGCTTGGTATTTTTTCCATTCTGCTTTTTTACCGCAGGTATTTTAATAAACACGAAGAAGAAAGTGAGGAGATGACCGGAGAAAAGCCAGTATCTGAAAATGAAACGGCAGTTTAGCCGTACATTAGGATTTCAATACAAACAGGCAAAAATCCCTCATTTATCTTACCTTTGCAGCATTATTTCGATTGACTAAAAAATGGGAAATCAGCTTTTTATTTACAATACATTGAGCCGCAAAAAGGAAGCGTTTAAACCACTGGTCGAAGGAAAAGTTGGTCTTTACGTTTGCGGGCCTACAGTGTACAGCGATTCACACCTGGGACATGCGCGTCCCAACATCACTTTCGACTTGCTTTATCGCTACCTCACTTTTCTGGGTTACAAGGTGCGTTACGTACGAAACATTACTGATGTAGGCCATCTTGAAGATGAAGTGGAGGGAACGGGTGAAGACCGGATTACTAAAAAAGCAAGGCTGGAACAGCTTGAACCCATGGAAGTGGTTCAGAAATATATGAATTCCTTTCACCGAAACATGCAGGAGTTGAATGTATTGCCACCAAGTATTGAACCACGGGCTTCGGGACACATTATCGAACAACAGGAAATGGTGCAATCCATTCTCGATAATGGATTTGCTTATGAAGTGAATGGTTCCGTTTATTTCGATGTAGAAGCCTACAACAGGCAATACAACTACGGCAAATTGTCAGGCCGTAACCTCGACGATATTAAAACCAACACACGTGCGCTTGACGGGCAAAGCGAAAAGAAAAATTCGTTTGATTTTGCTTTGTGGAAACGAGCAACTCCGGAACACATTATGCGCTGGCCATCGAAATGGAGTGATGGTTTTCCGGGATGGCACCTCGAGTGTTCGGTGATGAGCACCAAATACCTCGGCGAAAAATTCGATATCCACGGTGGAGGAATGGACCTGACTTTCCCACACCATGAATGCGAAATCGCACAAAATACGGCCAGCCGCGGAGAAGAATCGGTGCGTTACTGGATGCACAACAACATGATCACGATCAACGGCCAGAAAATGGCACGATCGCTGAATAATTTTGTAACGCTTCGTGAACTGTTCACGGGTAATCACAAAATACTGGAGCAGGCATATTCGCCCATGACCATTCGCTTTTTTATTTTACAGGCGCATTACCGCAGCACCATCGATTTTTCAAATGAAGCGCTGCAGGCCTCTGAAAAAGGGCTGGAACGGCTAATGACCGCTATGAAAACATTGGGAGAATTGCAGCCATCCCATCAGTCGACAGTGAATGTGTCCGGCTTACAAGAGAAATGTTATGCTGCCTTAAGCGATGACCTGAATAGTCCGATTGCCATTGGGCACCTTTTCGATGGCGTAAAAATGATCAATTTGATAAAAGCAGGAACAGAAAACATTTCGAATTCTGATCTGGCTGAATTAAAGACTTTTTACCATGCCATGGTATACGACATTTTAGGGTTGAAAGAAGAAACAGCTGAGGCAGAAAGTGACGATCACGCGCTTGCCGGGGCAATCGATTTACTGATCAGCTTGCGAAAGGAGGCCAAAGCCAATAAAGATTGGGCAATGGCCGATAAAATCCGCGACGATCTGAATGCCCTGGGAATCGAACTCAAAGATACCAAAGACGGTGTGGAGTGGAGCCTCAAATGATTGGGGAATGATGATTAACGATTGCAGAATGTTGATTTAATTCGTTATTCGTTTGATTTGCAAAAAACTGAGTAAGAAGTCACTGAACTTTGAACTCTAAACTTTAAACTAGATATGTTTTCAGGAATTGTTGAAGAATACGGAACAGTAGTAGCTATCGAGAAAGATCAGGAGAACGTGCATTTTACACTCAACTGCACTTTTGCCGATCAGCTGAAAGTGGATCAGAGTCTGTCACATAACGGCGTTTGTCTGACGGTAGTTTGGGTGGATGCAAAAACAAGGCTGTATAAAGTAACAGCCATAAAAGAAACCTTGCTGAAATCGAACTTAGGACTACTTGAAGTGGGATCGAAAGTGAACCTCGAGCGAAGCATGATGATGAACGGACGCCTCGATGGCCATATTGTACAGGGGCATGTCGATCAAACCGCAGTGTGTAAGAAAGTAGAGGAAGCCGACGGGAGTTGGTATTATACTTTCGAATACGATTTTGATATCGAAAAAGCCAAACATGGTTACATGACCGTGGAAAAAGGTTCGGTAACGGTTAACGGAGTGAGCCTGACAGTTGTAAATTCAAAAGACAATTCTTTCCAGGTTGCGATCATTCCTTTTACACACGAAGTAACCAATTTCCATACCTTCAAAGAAGGGTCGGTGGTAAACATTGAATTTGATATCATCGGGAAATACCTGAGCAAATTGAATTCGTACAATCGATAAAAATTAAAAACAGATATTGAAAGGTCCGTTTTGTGGACCTATTTTATGTAATCATCTGTATTTCATTCATTTTTACCCATCCTCTTATCCTTCCTGCAAGCATGAAAGGAAGATTGGCCTGTGTTTCAAAGCAACTCAAAACAAATAATTTTGGACCGTCACTTATTTTGTAGACTCATCGTCTCTCCCTTCCTGGAAGGGAGAGATAGGAGAGAGGGTAAATAGACTACAACAGTATAATTTTCAATCCTTTCGGTGATTCCATGGAATCATAAATGTTTTTTATGAACCAATGTCTGCGTTGCACGTTATTCTGAAAAATATTCGATATCTTTCAAATAATGAATAATACAGCGTTAATCACCGGAGCTTCGAAACGAATTGGAAAGGTAATAGCTGAACATTTGGCACAAAATGGCTGGAATGTGATCATTCACTACAATCGTTCGGCTGAAGAGGCGATCATGCTTGTGCAGGACCTTAGTTCGAAATATCCCGAGCAACTTTTCTCATCGGTTACGGCTAATTTGGCCAACAGTCACGAGGTGCTTAACCTAATTCCAAAGATCGTTGAAAAGAGAGGTCCGTTTGATTTGCTCATTAACAATGCTTCGCTTTTTAATAAAGGTTATTTTGCTGAAACGGATGAAGCCCTTTTCGAAAGTCAGTACAATGTGAATCTAAAAGCGCCGTTTTTTTTGATGCGCGATTTCGCCAATTTTTGTAAAAAGGGCAACATCATCAATTTTGTGGACACAAGAATTACAACCAATACAACAAATTTTGCAGCCTATTCATTGTCGAAAAAGAGCCTGTGGGAAGCCACTAAAATGGCAGCGCTCGAGTTTGCTCCCGAAATTCGTGTAAATGCAATTGCGCCAGGCGTAACCTTGGCTCCGGCCGAGGAAGGCGAGGCATACCTGCAAAAACTGGCACAAAACATCCCAATGAAACGCCCCGGAGGTGTGGAACCGATTATTAACAGCATCGACTATGTTTTGAAGAACGATCACCTGACCGGGCAGTTATTATTTGCTGACGGCGGCGAAAATCTGGGTGTCAATAAATAGAGAATGTTAAACTGCTTAAAGAAAAACCGAAAAATGGCCGTAATACGTGTAAAAGATCTACTCATCAGAACCTACATAGGGTTTAATCCTGAAGAACTGGTGAACAAACAGGATGTACTGATTAATCTTGAAATGGAAACCGACATCCCTGAAGCTGCGCTCGATGCCGATGAGCCGGATGGTATTTTCGACTACAAAACCGTAACCAAGAAGGTAATTGCGCTTGTGCAGGATGGAAGGTTCAAACTGCTCGAGGTGCTCACTAAAAAAATTCTGGACCTGATCATGGAAGATGAACGTGTGATCCGGGCGAAGGTCGAAGTGGACAAACCACATGCGTTGCGTTTTGCCGAGTCGGTTTCGCTCGAAATGGAAGCAAGGCGATGAATAAAGTGATTATTGGCATTGGCTCCAATATTGAAGCGGATAAGAATATTCAAAAAATGCTGCAAATATTGCAGCAGAAAGTAACGGTTTTGAAGGTGTCACCCATGATCCGTACAAAACCTATTGGTATTACCGATCAGCCGGACTACACGAATGGGGCCGTAAAAATTGAAACGGAATTAGGTCGGTCGGATCTGAATAATATGCTGAAGGCAATAGAAGATGATTTAGGTCGCGACCGCAGCGGGCCAAAATTTGGTCCGCGTTGTATCGATCTGGATATTGTTGTTTGGAACGGCGAGATAGTTGATCAGGACTATTATACACGCGATTTTATTCGTTCCAGCGTGCGAGCAATCGACGAAGGTTCATCCCCTAAATAAATGCTAAAAGTACAAAGCTGACATTTGTCCTTTAAATTCACCGCGTAACCACCTTAACTTAGTCGAAAATTCAAGGCATGATCAAGTTTTTGATGGCCATTTATCTTCACAACCGGAGTTTCCTGAATATTAAGAACAGGGACGCCTTTCCATGTCGTTAGAACACTTTGTTTGTAAAGTACAGCAGCGAATCTCCTTCGTTTATTTTTAAAATCATCCTACAAAATTTTTTAAGAAAGCATTTAGATATGGAATTACCATTTGCAGAATCGTATAAAATAAAAATGGTTGAACCCATTTACCGAAGCACGCGCAAGCAACGTGAAAAATGGATTAGTCAAGCTAACTTTAATTTGTTCAACCTAAAAAGTGAGCAGGTTTATATCGATCTGCTTACCGATAGTGGAACCGGCGCCATGAGCCATAACCAGTGGGCTGCACTTATGACTGGAGATGAAAGTTATGCCGGATCATCGTCGTATTACAACCTGAAAAAAGTGATTCGGGACATTCTGGGTTTCGATCACTTTTTACCCACCCACCAGGGACGTGCAGCCGAAAATGTATTGTTTTCAGTTTTGGTGAAAGCAGGAAATATCATACCCGGGAACAGCCATTTCGATACTACAAAAGGGCACATCGAGTTCAGAAAGGCAACCGCAATCGATTGTACCATTGATGAAGCCTTTAATACTGAATCGCTTCACCCTTTTAAAGGAAACATCGATCTGAATAAACTGGAAACAGTATATTCTTCATACACACGCAATGAAATTCCAATAGTGATTGTAACCCTGACCTGTAATACTTCGGGAGGGCAGCCGGTTTCGATGGAAAACCTGAGAGCGGTTTCCGAGCTCTCGAAAAAATACGGAATTACGGTGGTGTTCGATTCGGCACGTTTTGCAGAAAATGCCTGGTTTATCAAAGAGCGTGAACCGGAATACAAGCATAAAAGTATCAGGGAAATCGTAGCTGAAATGTTTTCCTACGCCGATGCCATGACCATGAGTAGCAAAAAAGACGGGATTGTGAATATAGGCGGTTTTATTGCCATGAAAGATAAGGTCTTGTTTGAAGAAGCTTCAGTGTTCAACATCATGTACGAAGGTTTTAATACCTATGGCGGTATGGCCGGTCGCGACATGAATGCATTGGCTGTAGGTTTAAATGAGGTGACATCGGGGTATTACCTCGAAAACCGGATCAGGCAAGTGGAATACCTTGGAAATAAATTGATCGATTGGGGTATACCGGTACAGAAACCCATTGGTGGGCATGCGGTGTTTATTGATGCAAAAAAATTTCTTGAGAACGTTCCAAAAGAAGAGTACATGGCTCAAACCCTGGCGATTGAATTATATCTTGAGGCCGGAGTTCGTGGTGTTGAAGTAGGGACTTTACTGGCCGATCGTGATCCGAACACACACGAAAATCGTTACCCAAAGCTTGAAATGCTGAGGCTGGCCATTCCGCGCAGAACCTACACCAACAACCACATGGATGTAGTGGCCGTGGCACTGAAAAATATATTTGACAGAAGAAAAAATATCCGGCACGGTTACAGGATTGTGCATGAAGCTCCAATCATGCGGCATTTTTCTGTTCAGCTCGAAAAAATAAGCTAGGTACTTTCGCCAAAGTTTTTGTTGAATTCGCTGAAAGTTGCTATGTATTTTTCACCCATGGCTTTTTCATAACGGGAGCAGAACGAATCGAAGTGGTATTTTGCTAAATGCGAATTTCCAGCTTTTTTTTGCGACCAAATCTGGAGATAAACAGCTTCCTCGCTCAAGTCGTCGTAATCGAGAATGCGTTGGGCCACATCTTCCACTTCTTTCAGTTTGTTTTCCTTTCGGTAAAAAGTGGCCAGCTTCAAGAGGTTATCAATTACCTGGTTTCCAATGTATCCACGAATTTCGTCCAGCCATGGCCAATCCAAACCTTTAAGCAGGCTGCCGGTTTTTACAAGGTGAAAAAAGCTTTCGAGTTGATTTCGGTTCATGCCTTCCTTTATTTGGCAAAGCTTAAAGGCTTCTTCGTAATCACAAAAAAATGCTTTGCCGGTTTTCAGCAGCAGATATCCATTGTTCGAAATTACTTCAACCTCATCGAACCGAATCAGTATTTTTCGGAGTTTATTGAGTGTTACTGCCCGGTTATTGGCTACTTTTTTCGCCGGAATACCTTCCCAAAGTGTTGCATCTATATCCGAAATGGGTGCCCCAAGATTATTTCTCAGGTTGTGAACGATCGTAAACACCAACAGTTCCTTTACTTTAGGAGTGAACAAACGGGTAATGTCTTCTTCATGTGCGTCAATGGCTTTAAATTCTCCAAATAATTGCAACTGATTTTTTCGCGGCACAATATTCACTTCGCTGTTCGGAAAGATTCGCTTCGATTTTGCCTTTCTTAATAAATATAAAAAGAGGAAAAGCAGGATAGTGACTCCACCTCCAATGATGAGTGTAAGCAAGGTGTTTTTTGAAAGAATTGGTTTTTCAGGAGTCGTAGTTTCCATCTGGATTTCTTCATCGAGCGAAAGTCGGTTAATCTCTTCGTTTCCCAGCGGGCGATCCCAAATCTGCAGGTTGTCGATATATCCCCTGAGACTTGCACCCTGCGAAAATGCACTGCCGATATGCAGGTCGCTGGTCCCCGAATAGGGTGGATGACCATCAGAACCACCTACGTATTTTCCATTCAGAAAAATAGCCTGCTCACCCGTTTCAATAATGTATCGCCATGCAAGGTGATACCAGGTGTTGTTTCTCAGCACTTCTTCCGACATAAAGTCGTTGGCCCACAAACCAAAATACGGATGTCCCGATCGCAGGATCAGGTGCATGCCGCGCCGATAGCCTTCTTCATCGTTCCCCAGGATAGCATTGTCACCAAACTCCAAAATGTCGGTGAATTTCACAAAACAACTAACGGTAAAACTACTGTTAGGCAGTCCGTACAACGATGGATCGCCCAGCAGAATATTTGCATTTTCGGGCAGTTTCAATACTGTACCGCGGTCAATGTCTTCCGAAAAGGAATAGTTCACTCCGGTGTATTCGCGTTCGGGATTTACGATATCTTTTACCGTTCCTTCAAAATCAAAACTGGCAGTCAGTCCCGAACTCAGGTTAAGCGGATTAGCCATAATGCTGTACTCTTCGGGCATGGTCATTTCGCCGGTAATGATCAGTTGCGAGGGCGTCATGTTATAGCCCGGAGCAAAAGGCGAAATGATCACTTCTTCTCCACCGCGTATCGGAAAACTGAATCGGCCTCCGGAAATCAGTATGTCCGGATTTTTCCAGTAAACACGTTCCAGGTTTTTCCCGGTGGTTCGCACAAGGCCTTTCACTGCATTGAAAGAATTCAACTGGCCTACGATAAAATCGAAGCTCATGATGGTGTTGCCAACATGAATAAAGTTGGGTTTCTTGCCGTATTTTAACCAACTTTCCAGCAGAAAATTTACATAGTCGGGAATCATATTCTTTCCCAGTCGGCCTGAGACTGTCCCAATCGGAAGTCGCTCAAAATCGTTGATCTTGAAAAGTTCTTTATTGATGTTTGATTCATTCCCGAGAATAACTGAATTTGGTGTAATCCGGCTGGCTGAAATCTGCAGGGCATAATCGTTGACCGGATGTAAAATACGGCTTTCGTTTTCAATAGCTCCCTCAATGAAAAAGATGATGCGCCGGTTCGCCTGAACCAGGTATTCATTGGTTGGCCAGGTTTCTCCTTGCGGAAGGTAAAAAATAATAGGGGCAACGGGCGATACACCTATAATCGAATCCAGAAAATGAATGTCACCGGAATAATTAATAAATACCGGAAGGATCTTGGAATCATCGGTATTGGCCAGTGTATTGATCTTTTCTAAAATGGAAGAAAGTTCAATACTGCTTTTTTTAAGTATGGCATCGTTTTTCGAACGTTCAATATTGAACTGGAGTGCTACCCAATTGTTCTCTTCCAGAAAGCTCCACAATTCATTGCTATTGTATGTTCCCGGTGTAATTTGTGCGATCAGAAAAGTATTGTCTGAAAAATCACTGCCCCGGCTCCATATTTGAGCTGCGAATAGGAGCAGGATAAAAAGCAGCGATTTAAAGGCCCAATTTTTACACAAATTCTTCATCAATGTGAGTAGATTAATACTTAATTTTTAATTATTTTTCTTTCAAATATATCAATTTGCTCCGTTAATAAAATTTATTTCAAAAAATATTTTATTCCCAGAAATTCTTTTTAAACAGTAACTTACCAATTTTATTAATGCAGAATTAAGATGAAGTTAATGACTCGGTGTGGCTTTGGTTAATACCTGGCTAATCTCACGCGCGTAATATTGTTGTTCAAATTTTTAAGGGGATGACCGATAAGACAATCAAAGCAAAACATTACCTGATGTTTGTTACAGGTGGATTGAGTGTGATCCTTTTTCTTCTCTTATTCAATAAAACCATTCACTATACATCGACCAACGAGTTTTGTGCCGCCTGTCATGTTCATCCTCATGCCGAAGCCAGTTGGCGTTTATCATCGCACAACAATACACCAAGCGGCGTTTCTGTCAGATGTGTTGATTGTCATTTGCCGCCAGAGGATCAAACAGCCTATTTTCTTACCCGGAAAGCTTACCATGGATTTCATGATTTGTATGCTTATCTCACGATGGACCTGGAGCAGATCGACTGGGCAGCGAAACGCACGACCGAAGCTGCACAACGCTTTGTCTATGAAGATGGCTGTTTAAAATGCCACACCAACATGTTCCCATCGACCCTCAGTGCGAAGGGTAGCGAGCAACATATCAAATACCTTCGTGATCCGGAAGGCAATTCGTGTATTCAGTGCCACCACAATGTGGGCCACTGGCGCGGCGAAGAGAATACTTTTGCGGAAGAGGAATCCGTTGCACCGAAGGAAATATTTACCGCGTTGACGGAGGTCAATGCTTTTAAAACTTTCGAAGAAAAAATTCCGGGGACAGATGTTTCATTCAAAATGATTGCCATACCTGGGGGGCAGTTTAAAATGGGAAGTCCGGCTGACGAACCCTATCGTAGGCCTGATGAGGGGCCGGTTCGTGAAGTGCAGGTTGACAGTTTCTGGATGGCAGAGATAGAAGTGAGCTGGGATGAATACCTGGCATTTTTCACCGCAACAAGTTCGCAGGGACGGAAAGAAGCAGTTGAAACGGACGAAGAAACAGACGCAATAACCGGAGCTACACCTCCCTGGGGAGCACCCGATCAGGGATGGGGAAAAGGCAGCCGCCCGGCCATTACCATGAGCCACCATGCTGCTGAAACATACTGCCGATGGCTAAGTCAGGTCACCGGAAGGACCTACCGACTGCCGACAGAAGCCGAATGGGAGTATGCTGCCCGTGGAGGAAGGAAAACTCCTTATTTCTTTGAGGGTTCGCCAAAAGAATATGAAGCTGATGGCTTCCTAAAGAAGATATTCAAGCCGGATACTGAAACATTTGATAATTATGTGATTTACCAGGGTAACAGCCCCAACAAAACGCAGGAACCTTCTATGGTTGGGGCAAATCCTTTCGGACTGAAGAATATGCTGGGGAATGTCGCAGAGTTTTGTGCCGATTATTATGACCCAAGGGTTTATAGTAAATATCCCAAAGGAGTCATCCTCAACCCGCGTGGTCCGCGCAGTGGAAACGAACATGTGGTCAGAGGTGGATCTTTCCGTAATTCGCCCAAAGATTTAAGGGTGGCACGCCGCGATTTCACCCGAACTGTTGAATGGCTGGTGACTGACCCGCAAATACCCAAAAGCATCTGGTGGTATTCAGATGTGAAAAGCGTTGGCTTCAGAGTAATTTGCGAATACCATCCTGAGAACTTTCAAAATCAAAAAATTAAAAATTAACCGCTATGGATAAGAATCAACTGTCACGCAGGAATTTTCTCGGCAAGTCGGCCTTAATCGGTGCGGCCGGGGTGATCGGCATAAATGCACTGGCTTCCTGCACGAAGAACACGAAGGAAGTTGATTACGAATTTCCGCCTTTGCTCGATCAGGCCCCCGACGGAAAAGCATTGCGAGCCGGGCTGGTCGGTTGCGGAAACCGTGGAACGGGTGCTGCACTGAATTTTCTGGCAGCAGGTCACGATCTGCACCTCGTTGCCCTGGCTGATGTGTTTGAAGATAAAGTTTGGGACAGCCGCGACAAACTGCTTAAACAACGTGTTGAGGTTCCGGAGAAAAACTGTTTTTGGGGCTTCGATGCCTATAAAAAATTGCTGGAAGTTGATCTCGATATTGTGATTCTGGCTACCCCGCCGCATTTCCGACCCGAGCATTTCGATGCAGCCGTTCAGGCAAAAAAACATGTTTTTCTTGAAAAACCGGTTTGTGTCGATCCCGTAGGGGCGCGACAAATTATGGCCACTGCTAAAAAAGCTGAAAACCTTGGACTGACAGTCATTACCGGGACTCAGCGCCGTCATCAGCGCGATTACCTGGAAACCTACAGGCAAGTAGCTGCAGGTGCTATAGGCGAATTGAAATCAGCAAAGGCTTACTGGCTGCAATCGCACGTTTGGTTCCGTACCCGCGAAGAAGGCTGGAGCGACATGGAGTACATGTTGCGCAACTGGAATAATTTCTGCTGGCTAAGCGGCGATCACATTCTCGATACGCATGTGCACAACATCGATATTATTAACTGGTTTATGGGGAAACACCCGGTTGAAGCCATTGGTTTTGGTGGCCGTGCACATCGGTTGACAGGTGATCAGTATGATTTCTTTAGTGTTGATTTTGATTTTGGCGACGGTATTTTTTCGCATAGTTTCTCGCGGCAAATGGACGGTTGTGCCAATCAACTTGGTGAACAAATTGTAGGAACAGAAGGCTATACCAACTGTAAGAATACGATTTATAATTTCGATGGTTCGGTGAAATGGACTTACGATTATCCGAAAGATGAAAATGGCCGCTCCACCGGAGTGGTGAAAGTATCACCTTACATTCAGGAACACATTCACCTGGTTACGTCGATAAGAACCAATAAACCGGTGGTGGAAGCAGAACGAACAGCCATTTCAACTTTAACTGCCATTATGGGACGAACGTCGGCATATACAGGGCAGAAAGTGACCTGGGAAGATATGATGACATCGACCGAACGTTTAGGGCCAACAAAATACGAAATGGGACCGGTTGACATGGAGTTTCCGGTGCCGGTTCCGGGAAGAGCGCATAAAGCTTAAACAGTAAAATGAAACTGTCAGTAGTCATACCATTATTTAACGAAGGAGATCTGGTTAGCCGCCTCATTGAGGAGGTATGCATTCATATGAATGCCATTGGAGAATCTTTTGAAATATGGTGTGTCGATGATGGCAGTGAAGATGATACTTTGGATAAACTGTTGCAACTTCGCAAAACAAATCCGGAGTTGAAAGTGGTCTCACTTTCCAGAAATTTTGGATTGCAGGCGGCCATTAATGCAGGTCTCGATCGTGCCGATGGTGATTATGTAGTGATCATGGACGGAGATCTGCAGGATCCACCACAATTGATACCCGAGCTTTATGCAAAGATTAAAAGTACCGGTGCAGAAATCGTTTCTGCATTGCGCAACCGCCGGGAAGAGAAATTCAGCAAGCGTTTCTATATCCAGGTATTTCACAAAATATTCCGGAATATTTCGGAAGGGAAGCAGGTAGAACAAACCGGTAATTTCAGCATTCTTAGCCGAAAGGCAGCTGATGCCATTATAAAATTTTCGGAGCACAACCGTTACTTCCCGGGCATTCGTAATTTTATCGGATTCGAACATGAATTTGTGGTTTATGATCGTCCTGAACGTTTGGAAGGTGAAGCCAAAATGAATCGTCGTCGGTTATTTGCATTAGCAGCCGATGCCATTTTTTCGTTTTCAAAATGGCCCATCAAAGCCTGTTTATACCTGGGCCTGCTGGGCGTGGTGCTTTTCTTTTTAGCCATTGTTTACACACTGGTTTCAAAATTTACGGGACTTGCGCCTTTCGGATGGTCGTCTACGTTTTTAGCCATCAGTTTTTTTGGCTCCGTGCAGCTTACTTTTCTGGGCATAATCGGCGAATACATATTTCGTATTTACAAAGAAGTTCAGCAACGACCAATTTACATTGTCAAAGACATTTATGATTCGGAACCGGACCAGAGGAATATGGAGACGAACAAAAAGAAATGATTTGGGATTCGAAACATATCATCACCGGGCGAAAAGCTCTTATTATCAGTTTGCTGATAGCAGCAGTGGCATTAATGTGGCTGGCGCCAAAAGCTGCTGTCAATGTAGATGAAATGTTGCACTATCCGCACGCTAAAAAGGTAGTGAACTGGTATTTCACAGCAGGGAAAGATGCCTCGTGTTTGGACACCCCGGTGCACAACCTCAAATATTACGGGCAGTCGGTTGATAACCTGACTGCACTGATCAACCGTATTTTCAACATCGAAAACGAATTCTTAACACGACATTTTACGGGTGCATTTTTCTTTTGGCTGCTGCTCTTTTTTGCAGGATTGCTGGCAAAAGAACTGGGGGGATCATATTGGATTTCGGTCATTGTTATAACGGGTTTGTTGCTTACACCCCGCCTGTTTGGGCAGGCCTTTGGAAATCTGAAAGATATTCCGTTTGCCACAGGTTACATCGCCTCTATTCTTTTTATCATTCGCTTTTTGAAACAGCTACCTCAACCAAGATGGAGTACTGTCATTTTCCTTGGATTGGGCATTGCTTTTACCAATTCGGTACGGATAGGCGGGCTGATACTGTTTGCTTATCTGGCAGCAGGAATGCTTACAATATTAATGGTAAAGCCTTTTTTACTTAAATATATCGTTTCAACTAAATCTAGTTTTGTAAGGTTATCGGGCCAGGTATTGACTTTGGTGGTCATTGGTTATTTTTTGGGACTGCTTTTCTGGCCCTATGCCTTGCAGAATGTTTTTCGTAATCCGCTCGAAAGCCTCACGGTGATGGAGCACTACAAAATCAGTATTAAACAAATTTTCGATGGGCAAGTGATCTGGAGTACAGTACTGCCCTGGAATTATCTTCCCCGATGGTTTTGCATATCTACCCCTGAGTTTGTATTCCTGGGGTTTATATATTTTATAGCCTTTTTAACCTATAAGTTTACTAAACCTGTAAGCGAACAACTCTTTTTTGAGTTGTTCGCTCTTTTTACCATGGTTTTTCCTGTGGTATATGTAATTATTATCGGTTCGAACCTCTACAGCGGAATCCGGCAAATGTTGTTTGTGGTTCCGGTGCTGTTGGTACTGTCCTCAGTGGGAGCTTTTCAGTTGCTACAATCTACTCAGGTAAAAAAGATAAAATTCGCAGGTATAGGTTTGTTCTTCATCCTGATGGCATTACCGCTCATACACCAGGCCAGAACATTCCCGGTTGATTATGTGTATTTTAATGCGGTCTCAGGCGGAAACAAAAGTGCCTGGAGCAACTACGAATACGATTATTATTTTCACGGAATGAAAGAGGCGACAGACTACCTCATTCCTGAGATAGGAAACAGAAAAGTGGTGGTAGCCATGAATTGCCAGCTTCCTAATTATTTCAAAAAATACGAAAACATTGATTTTCAGTACACCCGTTACCTCGAACGAAGTTCTGAAGACTGGGATTATGGACTTTTTGGTATCAATTACATTCATCCGTGGCAGTTGAAAAATGATACATGGCAATCAACTCAAATTGTGAAAACATTCTACCACAAGGGAAATCCCCTGGTAGTTTTGATAAAGCGGAACAGCAAAACCGATCTTGAAGGAATCAGAGCGATAAAAAAAAGGGAATGGGAAACCGGAGAAAAGTTATTGAAGGATGCCATAGTTCAGGAACCGAATAATGTTTGGTTATTTGTAAATTTGGCGAACTTAAAACTGGTGCAGCGCAAATATGCTGAACTGGATTCGTTACTTGAAAAAGGTCGGGCAATACATCCGTATTACGAGCCGTTTTATTTGATCGAAGCGCAAAAATTTTACGATCAGCAAGAATATCAGGCCAGTTTACATGTGTTGAATGAATTGCTGGAAGTGAATCCGCGCTATATGAATGCGGCGGCATTGTTTGAAAGTGTAAAAGAAAAATTAGATCAATAGAAATTTAAAATGGAGGTTAAAATGAAAAAGTTATTTGCAACAATCGGATTGTTCCTTATGAGTTTACCAACTTTGTTGATGGCCCAGGACCAGGGAACTTACATCGATAACCTGGGTGCGCAGGACAGTTCCTACATGGAAGATACAATGGCACCCATGGAACAGGCATCAGGGTCGAATAACACGGTGATTATTATAGTGATTGCAGTTGTAGTGATTGCCGCTGTGGCCTTTTTTCTTTTGAAGAAAAAGAAAAAGTAAGTGTAGTCAGCACTTAAAGTGATTGAAAATAAAAACCCGGTCAAAAGCCGGGTTTTTATCTATATCCGTTTTAGAAATTATGCAATTTTTTCGATGGCCGAATGAATGCGTTCTACGGTTTCCTTTTGTCCCAGGAGTTCGCAAATCACAAACAGGTCGGGGCCCATGTTACCTCCAACCAGGCATAAGCGAAGGGGATTCATTATTGCACCAAAACCCCATCCTTTATCGTTCATAAAAGCCGAAAAGCTTTCCTTAATTGTATTTGCTTTCCATTCGTTAACAGTTTCGAATAAAGCGGCAATCTGAGATAATTGGCCCGGTGTTTCTTCTTTCCAGCGTTTTTTTATGGTTTTTTCGTCATATTCGACCGGTGTTTCAAAAAAGTAGTAACCCTGCTCCCAAAGATCGGAGACAAATTCGCAGCGCTCTTTAATTTCTGCCACTACGGCATTTATTTTCTCATCGTCAGCTTCCATTCCTTTTGCTGTCAGCACGGGTTTAAAAAGCCGGCTTATTTCTTCCACCGATTTTTTCTGGAAATAGTGTTTATTAAACCACTTTGCTTTTTCGGGATCGAAACGTGAGCCTGATTTAACGACGCGCTCAAGGCTAAAGATTTTGCTCAGTTCATCGAGTGAGAAAAATTCCTGATCAGTCCCCGGGTTCCAGCCCAGCAGAGCCAGCAGGTTTATAAATGCTTCCGGGAAATACCCATCTTCACGATAACCGCGCGAAACATCACCCGTTTCAGGATCGATCCATTCCAGCGGAAATACGGGGAAGCCCATTTTATCTCCATCACGTTTGCTCAGTTTCCCTTTTCCTATTGGTTTTAAAATCAGGGGAAGGTGGGCAAAACGTGGTTTTGTATTTTCCCAGCCAAGTGCTTTATACAACAATACATGTAGCGGTAACGACGGCAGCCATTCTTCTCCGCGGATGACATGCGTGATCTTCATCAAATGGTCGTCAACCACATTGGCTAGGTGGTAAGTTGGCATTCCGTCCGACTTGAAAAGCACTTTATCATCAAGGCTTTTGGTTGTATTAAAGGTAACGCTTCCACGGATGAGGTCGTCTTCTGTAACGTCGGTATTTTCCGGCATTTTAAAACGCACCACATAGGATTCGCCGGCTTTGATTTTGTTTGCGACTTCCGCTTCAGACAGACGAAGTGAATTATTGAGTTGATCGCGCGTTCCGATCCCGTAAGAGAATGTTTCTTTTTTCCCTTCAGCATCCTTTCTAAGTGCATCGATCTCCTCAGGTGTATCGAAAGCAAAATAGGCCCAGCCGCTTTTCACCAGCTGGTCAGCATATTTTTTATACAGATCTTTTCGTTCGCTTTGTCGATAAGGGCCAAATTCTCCTCCAATTCCCGGTCCTTCATCTGGCGTAAGACCGCACCAGTTCAGGCTTTCAACAATGTAATTTTCGGCACCCGGCACAAAACGGTTTTGGTCGGTGTCTTCAATACGAAGAATAAAATCGCCACCGTTTTTTCGTGCAAAAATGTAATTAAAAAGAGCAGTTCGCACTCCTCCCATGTGCAACGGGCCGGTTGGACTTGGAGCAAAACGGACCCTTACTTTCGATGTATTCATTGCGTTGTTTTTAAGTCGCTGCAAAGATAGAAGAAAATTGAGGACTGCTCTATTGTATTCCGATTACTGCAATTTATCACTCTTTAATTTCTTTTGGTTTTGTTATTTTGTATTTCACTAATCAAATAAAACCTTGGAGCATGTACGGAAAAATAAAACAAGATTTGGAGCAAACGCTCGAAGAATTAAAAGGGCAGGGTTTGTATAAAACCGAGCGTATAATTACGTCTTCACAAAGTTCGGAGATCAGTGTTTCAGGTGGTGATTCGGTACTGAATTTTTGCGCCAACAATTACCTGGGGCTGGCCAATCATCCAGAAGTAGTGAAAGCGGCACAGGACATCATGAACGACTGGGGGTTTGGGCTTTCTTCGGTACGTTTTATCTGCGGTACACAACAGATCCATAAGCAACTGGAAGAAAAAGTTTCTGAATTTCTGGGAACCGAGGATACTATTTTGTATGTAGCTGCTTTCGATGCCAACGGTGGCGTTTTTGAACCGCTGCTGGGACCGGACTCGGCTATCATTTCCGATGAGTTGAATCATGCTTCGATCATCGACGGCGTGCGCTTGTGTAAAGCGCAGCGTTTCCGCTACAAACATTCGAACATGGAAGAACTGGAGCAGTGTTTGAAAGATGCAGCCGATGCAAAATACCGGCTTGTGGTCACGGATGGTGTCTTCTCGATGGATGGTGATATGGCGAAACTACCCGAAATTGTTGAACTGGCTGATAAATATGATGCCATGGTAATGGTGGACGATTCGCATGCCACCGGTTATATTGGCAAACACGGACGAGGTACTGCCGAACATTATGGTTTGCTCGGAAAGATCGATATTATCACGACTACTTTTGGAAAGGCAATGGGAGGTGGAAACGGAGGATGTACTTCTGGTAGAAAAGAGATCATTGAAATGTTGCGGCAGCGCTCACGTCCTTATCTTTTCTCGAATACTTTGGCACCGGCAACGGTGGGTGCTACCCTGAAAGTCATTGACATGCTGTCATCATCGGCCGATTTACCAGCCAAAACCATGGCCAATGCCGAACGTTTCCGTGTAAAAATGGAAGCAGCCGGTTTCGATCTGGTAAAGGGAGATACAGCCATTGTTCCGGTGATGATCTATGATGAACCACTGGCCATTAAATTCGCCGACGAGTTGCTCAAAGAAGGTGTTTATGTGATTGGATTTGTTTACCCGGTTGTTCCGAGAGGAAAAGCGAGAATCCGTGTTCAGTTATCGGCTGCGCATACCTTTGATCAGATCGATAAAACCGTGGATGCTTTTATAAAAGCTGGGAAGAAACTGGGCATAGTATAAAAAGTATTTCGTTAAGCAGGCTCGTCCGGCTTCGTTTTTAAGCTAAACTTTTATTAATTTTTTACTATTTGTGGGTTCGTTTTACGATTTGTAGGCGCAAATAGCGAATAACTGTACAATTTTACCAGCGCTGGTTGGTGCTAATGCTGTGATAAAATCAAGATATTCCGGATTTATGGACTTATTTCTTCCCCGAGTAAGGACTTAAATGCGACCCCAAGGAATGAAACTGAATGCAAAAAGAAGGTGGTCTCGAAAGAGCCACCTTTTTTGATATCGGGTTATTAAATTTACCCTTCGAACGCATCCACTTTGCGATAGGCATCGATCAGTTTTTTCTCTCCTTCCAATCCCGGCATCGAATTTCCATGCTCCATCCCCATTAAGCCCCGGTAGCCTTTGCCGTGAATGTATTTGAATACGTTTTTATAATTGATTTCGCCCGTGGTGGGTTCTTTTCTTCCCGGATTATCCCCAATTTGGAAGTAGGCAATTTCATCCCAGGTAAGTTCAATATTGTTGATGAGGTTGCCCTCGTTTTTCTGCATATGGTAAATATCGTAAAGGATCTTGCAGGAAGGGCTGTTTACGGCTTTGCAAATCATATAGGTTTGTTCCGATGTACGCAGGTAAAGATCGGGTGAATCCGACAACGGTTCAAGCACCATTACAAGGCCGTGTGGTTCAAGAATTTCTGCGCCCCGCCGCAACGCATCAATCACATTAGCATCCTGCACACCCATCGGCAGCCTTCGTTCGAAACCACCTGGCACAACCGTCATCCATTTGGCATTTACCCGTTTGGCGACATCAACTGCCCGACGGCATCCGTCCAGAAAAATATCTACAAATTCCGGTTTACCAGCGGCAAGCGTATTGGCCATGTTTCCACCTTTCTCGATCACAAAAACACCCATCGTCATGTTTAATAGCGCCAGTGTTTCGCCAATTTTTTCCTGTGTTTTTACATCGCGTCCCATCATCGCGTTATCTTCGAACGCAGTGAATCCCTGATCTGCCATAAATTTAATCTGGTCGATGAGATCATTGCCTGCGCTGTTTCTGAACATCCCGAAATGAGGAGCATATTTCATTTTAAATTGAGTAGTATCATTACCTGCCGATTCAGCTGCACTTGAAGGTACAATTCCGGTCAGGCCACTTAATGCAATTCCACTGAAAGCTGTATTACGGATAAAATTTCGTCTTTTCATGGTTCTGTTGGTTTAAATATTATTCATTCTAACTGGTCTATAAAAATACAAAATTGAAAGCATAATCAATCATTGGTTATTTTGCTTCCCCACCAGTTATTGCCGGGATCGAAATTAGGCGATAAAAATTCCAGGCGTTGTTTTTCGAGTTGCGGCCATCGCTTTTCGATGATGAATTTTCGGTAAGCAGCTTCCTTTTCCGGTGTCCACTGCGGATCCCTTTTCGGATATTTTGCACCCATTTCATCAAGTATCGCGAAGAGTTGGGAACTCATTTGTTCCACTTTATCAGGTAACTCCGCAGCCAGATTTGTGGTTTCTTCCAGATCATTTTTCAAGTTAAATAATTCTTCGTGCCCGTCTTCGTAATAATGAATCAGTTTCCAGTCGCCCAAGCGGATAATCGAAGACGGCTCTCCACCCTGGTTGCCGTAATGCGGATAGTGCCAGATCAAAGGGCGCTCCGCAATTTTGCCCCCTTTTAAAAGCGGAAGCAGGCTTACTCCGTCAACATGCTCTTCCGGCTTTAGCGGGGCATCAATCAGGTCGAGAATGGTTGGATAAAAATCGGTTCCGCTCACCGGAGTGCTGCATTTTTGGCCGTTTCCAAGTCCGGGCACTTTAATGAAATAAGGTTCCCGAATCCCGCCTTCGAACTGGTACCCTTTTCCGGCGCGCAAAGGTTTGTTCGAGGTTGCAAAGGCATCACCGGCTGCTACGCCGCCGTTATCAGAAGTAAAGATTACAATGGTGTTTTCATCCAGTCCGAGTTCATCCAGAACATCGAGCACTTTTCCTACGGCATCATCCATGGTTTCTACCAATCCCGCATAAATTGGGTTATCCTGTACTTGTCTGATTGGTAGGAAATGACCCATTTCGAAGCCACTTTCAGCAATGCCCATTTCTTCTGCTTTACGACGGTACTTTTCCCATTTTTCCTGGGAAGTTTGGATGGGGCCGTGAACCGCGTAAAAAGACAGGTAGGCAAAAAAGGTTGTATCCTTGTTTTCTCTTATGAAGTCCACCGTTTCACGGGCCAGTCGCATGCTCAGGTTTTCGCCATCGGGACCACTTTCGAGGTTTGGATTTTCCCAGGGGGCAAAATAGCCTCCGCGCGGGCTCCCAACATCCCAGCCGCCTTTGTTGATATCGAATCCATGATCTTCGGGCCACGATCCTTTTCCCCCTAAATGCCATTTCCCGGCAAAAAAGGTAAGGTAACCAGCTTCTTTCATAGCCTCTGCCAGGCTCGTGTATTCGGCAGGAAGCGCATGCACATAATCGGGAGGAAGCAGTTGATTCGATCGTCCCTGTTTGCGCCAGTCCTCTCCTGTTGGGGCGCCGATCCAGTCGGTAATCCCGTGACGTGCTGTAAATTTTCCCGACAGGATGCTGGCTCGAGAAGGGCTGCAAACCTGGCAAGCAGCGTAGCCATCGGTGAAAATCATCCCTTCAGTAGCAATCCGATCGATGTTGGGAGTTTCGTAATATTTTGAACCCATCACGCTCATGTCGTGATAACCAAAATCGTCGGCCAGGATAAACAGTACATTTGGTTGTGCATTCTCTTTATTCTCAGAAGAACAGGCGGAAAATAATCCTAAAGTGATTAGTATCAGGAATATCGAAACTTTAGCGTTCTTCATTTTATCTGATTTTTGGGATGTGCTCATTATTTAAACGGGAATACCTCGGATTCAGTTCGTGCTTGCTCCATTAACTGCTGAAGTTCCTCGACGATTTCGGGATGTGTTTCAGCCACATTGTTTTCTTCGCCCGGGTCAGTGTTGAGGTTGTACAGTTCAACTGATGTTTTTTCGGGATCATTTACCTGGTAGTTCACCAGTTTCCAATCGCCTTTCCGAAGGGCTTTCCGCCCACCTCTTTCATGAAATTCCCAGTAGAGATAGTTATGTTCTCGCTGTTCTTTTCCCAGCAAAGCAGGTAGAAAAGAAATACCATCGATATTTTCCGGAACTTTAGCACCTGAAACTTCTGCTACCGTTGGCAGCACATCCCAAAATGCTGAAATGTGGTCGCTGGTGCTGGCTGCTGCTATTTTACCTTTCCAAACGGCGATCATCGGCTCGCGAATACCTCCTTCATAAAGGTCGCGTTTGTAGCCTCGAAATGGGCCGTTAGAATTAAAATAGTCAGGGTCTGCTCCACCTTCGAGGTGTGGACCATTATCCGAACTGAACATGATCAGCGTGTTGTCGTAAAGTCCTTCTTCCTTTAACTTCTCAAGCAATTCTCCCACCTGATTGTCAAGGTATGTAACCATGGCAGCAAATGCAGCGTGTGCCTCTGGTTGCGTTCCGTAAGCTCCCGTCCTGAAGTTTTTATCGCCTGGTTCGGCACCTTTGAATGCTTTTTCAGGAAGCAATTTTCCCCTGAATTCAGCCAGGTTTTCTTCGGGAAGCAACAATTCGGCATGTGGAATTGTGCTTGGATAGTACAGGAAGAAAGGCTTTTCCCTGTTGTTCTCAATAAACAGCAATGCCTGGGTTTGGATCAGATCGGGGGCATAAGTTTCAAACTGATCGTCGCTGTTTTCTCTGAGCACTATTTTTTCCTGGTTGTGCCATAAATGACCGGGATAGTAGTTGTGTGCCAGCCGCTGGCAATTGTAGCCAAAAAATTCGTCGAATCCCTGCTTATTGGGATCGCCTTCTGATCCCGGATAACCCAGACCCCATTTCCCAAAAGCTCCGGTAACATAGCCTGCCTCTTTAAGTATTTCGGCCATGGTTACGGCTTCTGCCTCCAACGGATACTGTCCTTCCGGGTTCCATTCTTTGTTGCCCCTGATAAAGGTGTGCCCGGTGTGTTGTCCTGTCATTAGTGACGAACGCGAAGGCGCACATACGGTGGTTCCTGCATAATGTTGTGTAAAAAGCATTCCTTCGGCGGCCAGTTTGTCGATGTTGGGCGTTGAAAATCGTTGTTGACCGTAACAACTCAGATCGCCATAGCCCAGGTCGTCAGCAAGGATATAAACAATATTTGGCCGGCTGTTTTGCTCGCCTTTTTTTTCGGTGCTCGATTGGCATGAATACAAAAATATGAATAGTGCTATAAGGCCTAAAATAATTTTACTCATGGTAGTTTGTTCTTAAATTGCTTTTAATTTGATCGTTTCACTTTCAAGGTCCTCACCACTAACTTTGAGTGTTATGTCACCCGCTTCTTTTAACGATTGCACGGTCACCACCAGTTTCCCGTTGAAGGCTTTCATTGTTGGGAAGTGGAACATTTCAAGTGAAGTGGCATCGCCATTGCAAACAACCTTGAATTTACCGGCTCCAGTAACATCAAAATTCAGTTGATTGTCAGCCAGGGGACAAAGATTACCATCTTTATCCACCACAGAAACAGTTATATAGCTTAGGTCATTGCCATCAGCCGAAATCTCACTACGGTCGGCCTCAAGCAACAAGTGATCCGGATCCCCGGCAGTGTGTAATTCTTTTTCAGCGGCAGGATTATCCTGCTCATCAAAAGCGACTACTTTAATTGTTCCCGGTTCGTATTTCACGTCCATCCACATCAGGCGGTTTCGGTTCAGCAGGCTTTCTTCGTTTTTATGCTGAACGCCCATGCTTTTCCCATTTACGAACAATTCAGCACTTTTGTAATTGGTGTAAACAAAAATGGGTGTCGTTTCGCCCTCACGTCCTTCCCAGTTCCAGTGTGGAAGGATGTGAAGGGTTTCTTCCGTGGTGTTCCAGCGACTACGATAAAGATAGTAGCGATCCTTTGGAATACCTGCCAAATCACATATTCCGAAGTATGAACTACGCGATGGCCAGTACTCGTCGTAAGGCGTTGGTTCGCCCAGGTAGTCAAATCCAGTCCACACAAATTCACCAATTACCCAATCAAAATTATCCTGCCAGTAGAAATCGGCATCGGGGATGTTCGACCACCAGCAAGCCTCCAGATCATAGGATGAACATTGCCCGTCGTCGTACGTTTTTTGCTTGAATTCCTCAACCGGAAATTTGTACACACCGCGAGAGCTAACAGTTGAAGCCGTTTCAGAACCCAGTATAAAACCTTGCGGGAAACGTTCGAAAGCTTCCTTGTAGAGGGGTAGACGGTAATTGAGGCCCGGAATATCCCAAATGGCACCGAAGCCGTTTTTCAGGGTGTTGGCTACCTGGTCCATACCCATTGTAACCGGCCGGGTCGGGTCTTCACGATGAAAAATATTTTGTAGCCATACGGCCCGTTTTAACCCTTCGTTACCCCACTGATCGGGTACTTCATTGCCGGCACTCCACATAATAATGGACGGGTGATTGCGGGTGGCCCGTACGAGGTTAACCACATCTTTTTCCGCCCAGTCGTTAAAAAAGCGATTGTAGCCGTTTTTGACTTTTGGACGCGCCCACTCATCAAAACTTTCGGCAAGAAAAAGAAACCCCATTTCATCGCAAAGTTCGAGTTGCTCCATCGAAGGCATATTATGTGACGAACGTATGGCATTGCAACCCATATCTTTTAGAAGGCTTAGCTGGCGTTTTAAAGCTGCTTTGTTGACTGCTGCTCCCAGTGGGCCAAGATCGTGATGAAGACAGACACCTTTAAATTTTGTTACTTCACCATTTAACACCAGTCCTTTGCCACGTTCGTAAGCAATGCTTCGAATACCAAAACGAATGGCTTGTTCATCCTTTAGTTCACCTCCCTGAAAAAGTTTCATACTAGCAGAATACAGATAAGGAGATTCGATACCCCATTTTTGGGGATGTGGAACGGCGAGGTTAATTTCCACTTTATTGCCAAAAATCTGGTCCGAGGTTTTCGATGCCACAATATTTCCGTCAGAATCTCTTATTTCGGCAAACACTTCTACATTTTTGTCGCCATTAATTTCTGATACTATGTTTATTTGAGCTAAATCGTTCGATATATAAGGTGTGGTGATAAATGTTCCCCATTGTTTGAAACTTAAATCATCTTTTACAATTAGTTGTACCTTCCGGTAAAGCCCGGCACCGGGATACCAGCGCGATGATTCTCCGCGGTTTTCGAGACGAACGGCAAGCAGGTTTTCTTCTCCGGGATTTAAATAGTCAGAAATATCAACGTAAAAATAAGCATATCCATAGGCCCATTCACCCACTTTTCGACCATTAATATATACCTTTGGTTCGCTCATTGCACCATAAAAGACAAGCAGTGCTTTTTTCCCTTCACCAAATTCAGGGACTTCGAAAGTTTTTCGGTACCAGCCCACCCCAATATAAGGAAGTGCACCGGTACGCCCTGTTTTTTCAGAGGCAATCTTTTCCATGTTTTGGGTGATCATCACCGTTTGTTTATCGATTTTCTTGTCGAAAGGCCCGGTAATAGCCCAGTCATGCGGTACACTTACAGTTTCCCAATCGTCAGTATCCAGACTTGAATCCTGGCCGTTTTCAATATCGCCGCGCGTAAATTTCCATTCATCATCGAGCGTGTAGACTTCACGGTTCTGGTCATTGGTAGTACTGCAGGCTGAAGCAATAATTAACAAGACAAAAAGGGAAAGAATTAGTTTCATGATTCATTAAATTAACTGGTGGGTACTGGTCTGCCTTTTGCAAATATGAGAAGAATTTGGGGATTTTGTGTGAATTAAAACGATTTCTTGCAACACAAAATTTTATTTTACCATTTCTTTTTGAGGCCTTCGACTGGCCTTTTAAACAGTTGCTCAGGTTTAGGCTAGCGGCAGGTTAAAAGTAAAAGCGCTTCCCTTGTCTTCTTTACTTTCAACAGTTATTGTTCCTCCGTTCTTTTCTACAAACTCTTTACAAAGAATAAGGCCAAGTCCGGTTCCTTTTTCGTTGGCTGTTCCTGATTTTTGTACAGAATGTTCGATTTTGAAGAGTTTGCTTAGTGTATCGGCATCCATTCCAATTCCCGTGTCTTTAATCGTGCATTTTAGCATTTTTACATCTTGGTCGATCAACACCTTAATATTTCCACCTTCATGCGAAAATTTGATGGCATTGTTCATCAGGTTTCGGAAAATAAAATTAACCATGTTGTAATCGGCAAATACTTCCGCTTGGGTTGACGGCCAGAAAATGCTGATTTTTTTTGATCGGGCAGCTTCCTGGAAAAGCGATTGATTGGCGGTCAGGATTTTTTGTATCTGGAATCTTTCAGGGTTGAACTGCACACTTTCTGTTTGTGTACGGGACCACTCCAGCAGGTTTTCCAGCAGGTTGTAGCCAGAAGTGGCGGCCTGGAACATCCCCTCGACCATGCTCTCAAACTCTTTGGTGTTTTTAATGTTTGAACTGGTACGCATCAAATCTGAAATACCAATCATTACATTAAATGGATTCTTCAAGTCGTGCGCAATTATGGAGAAGAATTTATCCTTTGTTGCATTCAGTTGTTTCAGCTTCTTTTCGTCTTCAGCCAGTTGCGTCAGGTTCTTTTCGAGCAGCAGCTTCTGCTGGTTAATGGTGTTGTAGTTATCCTTCAGTATCTGGGAATGACGTCTACGTAGCATGTTATAATAACTCAATATAATAATGATGATTACCAGCAAAACAGAAGAGAACGCGGCAACCTGGAGTTTAACCCGTTCGCGGTATTTGTTGCTCCGGTCTTTTTCCTGAGCCAGTTCCTCCTGAAGTTGTTGCTGGGCGCGTTCTTCCTTTAGTAATTCCTCACGCTCAAATTCACCCAGAACCTGTGCAATTTTGTTGGGTTGGAGTAAGTCGCTCGACTGATTCTTCAGCACTTGCATCTCGTAGGCCTTTTCGTACTGGCCGATTTTTGCATAAGCTTCGCTTTTTTCTGAATAAATGTCATTCAAAAGATCGAACTTTTCCAGTTTATTGCTGTGATCAATGGCTTTGTCAAATTCTTTCAATGCCTTTTCATATTGCATTTTCTTGAGTAAAAGTTTTCCTCTGAGATAAGCAAGATCTGCAGTAAGACGTTCGAATTTTTGCTCTTGAATCATCCTGTCGGCTTTATTAATAGTGGCCTCTGCTTCTTCCAGATCGTCGACTTCCAGATAGTAATAAGCGAACAGTATCATAACTTCTGTTTCACGATGCAGATCTTCGATTTCCGGCATTAATTTTTGAGCCTGTTCGAGGTTTATCAATGCTTCGTCAAGGTTTTTTAATTTGATGTTAATGTAACCAAGTGCGATATTCGACATGCTGATATTGTCGGTGGCATTTTTCTCTTCTTCAATTTCAAGTGCTTTTAAATAGTAGCGATAAGCACTGCGGTATTCTTTCAGGTATTCATAGAACGATCCGATATTGGTATAAGCTTCCGGAAGACCGAATCCATCTTCTGTGGTTTCGGCCAGATTTTTGGCCTTAATGATGTACTCAAGTGCTTTAACCTGTTGTGTTCCGTAAGAATATAAAACGCCAAGGTTTAGGTAGGAACCCACTAAAGAGACGGTGTCCTTGGTTTCCTTGAAAATAAGAATGGCATTTTCCAGGTTTTCAATAGCAATTTCCCAGTCTCCCGTTTGGTCGTAACCATAGCTGAGATAAAAAAGTGCATCTCCTTCGCCTTGTTTATAATTATTTGTCCGGGCAACTTCGAGCCCTTTATTTGCATATTTCAATAAACTGTCGATATTGCTGTAGGCATACAACATGGCCAGCCGATTGTAATTATCCGCCAACCTTTTTGAATCTTCCTCAAGAGAGCAAGCCAGTTTGAGCGAATCGATCTGATCGGCTGCTGCGACGGATTTTTCGACTTGCAATAGGCCAAAGACGAGGATTACCAGGCTAAATATGTTGTTTAATTTTGAGGTCATCTCTGATGGTTCAGCATTTCAAATATAGAAAAATCAGGAAGATAGATTGAACAAGATCAAATATTGTTATAAACATTACTGATTCCTTAATCCGTGAGTTTGTTGCAGGGCAAAAAAGAATCCGTCATAAAGTTGGAAAGTGAACTTTGAGCGCACCATTTTGGTTTTTATATCGACAGAACTTTTGTTATCTTGTTGTATGAAATTAAGTTGTATTATTGCTTTAGACCCATGTACGGACGTTTGCTTGCATACATTTTGATTTTTACCCTAATCGGTTTGTTCGGTTGTAGTTCCGGTGACAGGAAGAAAATCCAGCATGGAAAGAAAAAACCTGTCGGACGCGATTTGGCTGAGATTAAGGAAGAAGGAGTTTTGCGAGTCATTACTTCTTACAGCAGCACAAGTTATTTTCTTTACAAAGGCCAGCCAATGGGCTACGAATACGATCTGCTGAAGCGATTTGCTAAACACCTTGATGTACGTCTGGAGATCAGTGTATCGAATGATCTTGATAGGATGTTCCAGCAACTGATTGACGGAAAAGTTGATTTGATCGCTCACGGACTGACAATCACCAATTCGAGAAAAGAAAAAGTGGCGTTTTCGGAGTACCTTTACCTTACGCATCAGGTTCTGGTGCAACGTAAACCTGATAACTGGCGCAAAATGGGATGGAGCAAGTTACAAGCTTCGCTGATTCATGATCCGGTTGAACTTATAGGAGACACGGTGTCGGTCAGAGCTAATTCTTCGTACCTCGACCGTCTGGTGAATTTAAGCGACGAAATTGGCGGCGATATTTACATTGATACCCTTTCCGGAGATATGTCGACTGATCGGATCATTGAAATGGTAGCCAGCGGTGAACTGAAGTACACTTTTGCAGACAATAATATTGCCAGCATCAATGCTTCATATTATCCTGAGTTGGATGTGAGTGTACCGGTTAGTTTTTCGCAACGAATGGCCTGGGCAGTCAGACTCAATTCTCCGGAGCTTGAAAAGAACCTGAACGACTGGATCAAAACCATGAAAGATAAAGTGGAGTACTATGTTATTTACAACAAATATTTTAAAAACGAACGTGATTTCAGACGTCGTGAGAATAGTGAATTATACAGCATAAATCACAACAACATCAGCCCGTACGACGATTTGATCCGAGCCAGCGCCGATTCGCTGGGCTGGGATTGGCGTTTATTGGCAGCCATGGTTTTTCAGGAATCGAAATTCAATCCCGACCTCGAATCATGGGCGGGTGCCCGGGGTCTGATGCAACTGATGCCACGCACGGCAGAACGGTTTGGAGTAACCGATCGTTCCGATCCTGTTCAGAGTATTCGGGCAGGAACGGAAGTCCTACAACTTTTATGGAATCGGCTTGAGGATATCCCTGATTCGGTGCAACGTATTAAATTTTCGATGGCAGCCTATAATTGTGGTTATGGCCATGTGGAGGATGCCCGAAATCTGGCTTACGAAGAAGGACTCGATATGTACCGCTGGGATAATCACGTTGAAGAAACCATCCTGAAACTTAGTTACCCGGAGTATTACAACAAGCCGGTTGTGAAGTACGGTTACGTACGTGGGATTGAGCCCTACACCTATGTAAGGCAGGTTTTCGACCGGTATATCAACTACTCACATTTTATCGAAAAACAAATGCCTGATGAAGTAGCTGAAAACGAAGATTAAGACCGGTTCTTCAAAAAAAGCGACAAAAAAACCGCCTCAAAAATCATGAGACGGTTTCACATATGAATTGCTAATCTGTCTTTAGATTGAATTAATGGCGTTCAAATCATCGAATGCTACCTGTAAACGAGCAATCATCGATTCTTCGGCTTTTCTAACCCAAACACGCGGATCGTAGAATTTCTTGTTCGGTTTATCTTCACCATCGGGATTACCGATCTGTCCCTGCAGGTAATCATGGTTGGCTGCTTCAAAACCACGAACGCCATCCCAGTACGCCCACTGTGTATCTGTATCGATATTCATTTTTACAACACCGTAGTTAATCGCTTCGCGAATTTCTTCGTGCGACGAACCCGAGCCTCCGTGAAATACAAAGTCAACCGGAAGTTTCTCTTCCAGTCCAAGTTTTTCAACAATGTATTTCTGCGAATTATCCAGGATTTTTGGTGTGAGTTTTACGTTCCCCGGCTTGTATACGCCATGCACGTTCCCAAAAGATGCGGCAATGGTGAAGTTTGGAGATACTTTGCGAAGTTCTTCAAAAGCATAGCAAACTTCTTCCGGCTGGGTGTAAAGTTTCGACGAATCAACGTCAGTGTTGTCAACACCGTCTTCTTCTCCGCCGGTGATACCCAGCTCAATTTCCAGTGTCATTCCCATTTTGCTCATTCTCTCGAGGTATTTCTTGCTGATCTCGATGTTTTCTTCCAGTGGTTCTTCACTCAAATCCAACATATGCGAGCTGAAAAGTGGTTTTCCGGTTTCTTCAAAATGTTTTTCACTGGCGTCGAGCAATCCATCGATCCAGGGCAACAATTTTTTTGCGGCATGGTCGGTATGTAGAATGACATGAACACCATAGGCTTCTGCAAGGGTGTGAATGTGTTTTGCACCTGCGACAGCACCCAGAACGGCTGCTTCCTGTCCTTCAAGTTTCAATCCTTTGCCTGCATTAAAAACGGCACCACCGTTGGAAAACTGGATAATCACCGGAGCTTTGGCAATTTTGGCTGCTTCCATTACGGCATTAATCGAAGAAGATCCAACAACGTTTACTGCAGGAATGGCAAACTGGTTTTCCTGCGCCACTCTGAAAATGTACTGTACGTCGGCACCGGTAACTACACCGGGTTTTACGTTTTCTGCTATTTTACCCATAATTTCTGTTTATTTTGATATTACTCTTTGTCGCTGTCTTTTAAAAGTCTAACAAAATTATAATTTCCCGGAATGCCGGTCAAGATTGGCCTGTTAATGAAGTTTAATTTCTTCATTATTTAATATTTAGATGACTAAATTCAAAAAGAATGGCATCCCCTGTCGGTGAATGCCATTCTAAAAACCAAAAATCAACATTTATCAGATCCAGGGATTTTACCCTCAAATCCATTCTTCCGAGAGAATTTCTCCCCGGATACTTATTACAATTTCTTTTACGGGTACTTTGCGCGATGCCATTTGAGTGGCCATATTTACCATCTTCGACAGTCCGCCGCAACACGGCACTTCCATGATCACAACCGTGATGGTGTTCACCCGTGCTTCATCGATCAGTCGAGTCAGTTTCTGAATGTATATGTCGGTTCCCTGGTCGAGTTTCGGGCAGGCGATCACCATTTTACGGCCTTTCATAAAATCGTTATGAAAATTTCCATAGGCAAATCCGGCGCAATCGGCTGCCACTAATAAATCGGCACTTTGGAAATAGGATGCTGCCGGGTTGATCAGGTGCATTTGAACCGGCCACTGGGTCAGTTCGGAAGGTACTTCGTTGACAGGAGCAGCCATTCTAAGTCTCGATGCGTCGAAAGCCATGGGTGCCGAACCCGGGCAACCACCGGTAGAACAAGCACCTGAAGCAACCGGTTCCTGTTTTTCTTCGTGCAGCAAGGCATGCACTTCGCTGATCTTAAATGGCATAGATTCGCGGTTTGCTTTAATAAAATCGAGCGCCTCGCTTAAATAACCGTTTTCGCCATGGTCCTGCAAATGTTTGAGGTGCGCAAAAACAGTTGCCTTCCCGCTTTTTATCATCTGTGCAATGGTTGCCACTTCATCGTAGGCATCCGCTTCGCGTTTTTCAATGGTAATGGCACCCTGCGGACAATGACCGATACAGGCCCCCAACCCATCACACATCAGTTCGCTCACGAGTCGCGCTTTCCCGTCGATAATCTGCAAAGCACCTTCGTGACAATTGGGTACGCACTCCCCGCATCCGTCGCACAATTCCTCGTCAATGCTTACAATTTCTCGTATCATATCTTTTACATTTATTTTTGTTTCACGCTTATTGACGCAACAAAATTAGGGCACTGGCGTTTCTCAGATTGTATCAATTGTTACAAAATGATCGATTATTTACTTTTAAGTCAATGTCCGGTTTTTCGGGGAATATCTGAAGCGCAAAGCAAGTCACTGCTGGGGAAGATTCATTACCAAATCAAATCGTTTCAAAAAGATGAGATCGTGGTGCTTGCCGGCGATGAGGTTAAAAACCTGCTGATCATTTTATCAGGCAGTGTGCGTGGCGAAATGATCGATTATTCGGGTAAAACCGTAAAGATTGAAGACATTGAAGCACCAAAACCACTCGCTTCGGCCTTTCTTTTCGGAAAAGAAAACCGTTATCCGGTTACCGTTACAGCCAATAACGAAACAAGGATTCTGGCTGTGCCTGTGCAGGAATTCCTCAAGCTATTGCAATTGAATACCAATTTACTGCAAAATTACCTGAACAGCATATCGTCGAGGGCGCAATTCCTGTCCCGGAAGCTGCATTTTTTGAGTTTTAAAACCATTAAAGAGAAGGTGGCGCATTTCCTGTTAAAAGAAGCAGGTGAGCGTTTTCATTCCTTCGAGTTGAAAAATACGCAGCAGCAACTGGCCGATCTGTTTGGCGTGACACGACCTTCTCTGGCGCGGGTTTTAGGCGAAATGCAAACCGAAGGACTCATAAAAATTGAAAGAAAAACGGTGACACTTCTCGACAAAGAAAGACTGAATGAATTACTGAGAAATGGATAACAACAACTTTATTCGATACCAAATATTTGCTGAACTGTCATGGCTCGAAGCATTTACAACCACAAAAAATTCTGTTCACAGAAATTCTGCACGTTTTACCAGCGATGAAACAGAGGTTTATTCCAATAACCGGGAAGAACTGGCCGCTTTGCTGGGAATCGGTGCTGGTCAACTTGTGTTTCCGCGGCAAACACACTCGAACACTGTTCGTAGGATCGATACCATCCCGGATGTTGAAATTTCAGGTACCGACGCCTTGGTCACGAACAAACGCGGACTGTGTTTGTGCGTGCAAACGGCTGACTGTGTTCCCATTTTGTTGGTCGATACAAAAAGAAAGGTAATAGCAGCCATTCATGCCGGCTGGCGCGGCACTGTGGGTAAAATAGTTACAAAAGCCATTGATAATTTGAAGCAGGATTTTGGCAGCGATCCGCTGAATATTTTAGCGACTATTGGTCCGTCAATCGGCCCAAAAGTTTATGAGGTCGGTCCGGAAGTTGTGGAAGCTGCGCGAAAAACAGTGCCGGAGGCGGAAAAAACCTTAAGTCTGAATGCTTCCGGAAAGTATCATTTCGACCTCTGGGAAGCCAACCGACGATTGCTCCTGGAGGCCGGACTACGAGCAAGCAACATTGAGGTGCTGGAAGCCTGTTCGTTCAGCGAAAACAATAAATACTTTTCAGCCAGACGCGACGGTGTAAATACCGGCCGCATGGTGTCGGGGATCATGCTGCGTGAATAAAGTTTAAAAAATCCGGTAGGACTAGCTGTTTTCGGCAAAACCCTTATCTTCGCAACTGTTAATTATTCGACAAATTCTTAGCTTTCTGAAAACATAGCAAAATGAAGCAATATAAACTGTATAACAACATTTTTGGCTGGGTGAGTTTTGCCGTGGCTGCAGTTGTTTACCTGATGACCATCGAACCTACCGTCAGTTTTTGGGATTGTGGTGAATTCATTACCACGGCATACAAATTCGAAGTGGGTCACCCTCCCGGTGCTCCTATTTTTATGATCGTTGGCCGTATGTTCACATTGTTTGGCGGGGCTGAAAATGCTGCCAAACTGGTGAACGTATTGTCTGCACTGGCCAGTGCGTTTACCATCATGTTCCTGTTCTGGACCATAACGCACCTGGCCAGAAAAATGCTGGCACAAAAAAGAGAAATGAGTAAAGGGCAGGCTGTTGGAATCCTGGCTGCTGGTTTGACAGGTGCACTGGCTTACACTTTTTCCGACACCTTTTGGTTTTCGGCTGTGGAGGGCGAAGTATATGCGAGTTCATCGCTGTTAACTGCAGTGGTCTTCTGGGCAATACTGAAATGGGAAGATGTCGCGGATGAGCCTTTTGCCAACCGGTGGCTCATTTTCATCGCCTATGTTATCGGCCTGTCGATCGGTGTTCACTTGTTGAATCTGCTCGCTATACCGGCCATTGTCTTTGTCTATTATTTCAGAAAATTCGAGGTAACCCGAAAGGGCATCATCTGGGCACTTATCATCTCAGTTACAATGCTGGGTGTGATCATGTATGGCATTATTCCGGGCGTGGTTACCATCGCATCCTGGTTCGAACTGATGTTTGTAAATACGTTTGGACTTCCTTATCACTCGGGTGTATTATTCTACTCGGCATTGCTGATTGCCGCTTTCATCTATGGAATTCTCTATACCCATCGGAAACATAAAGTAGTTTGGAATACGATTTTGCTTGCCGTGGCGGTAATTATCATCGGTTATTCTTCTTTTGCGATCATTATGATCCGCTCTTCGGCTCAGCCACCGATGGACCAAAATGCTCCCGACAATACCTTTGCTCTGCTAAGTTATCTAAACCGTGAGCAATATGGCGAGCGACCCTTGTTTTTCGGGCAGTACTATAATTCTCCGCTGAAGGTTGGTGACCGCTTTACCGAAGGGAAGGCAATCTATTCTCAAATCGATGGGAAATACATCGTTACCCATCACCGGTACAGTGCAAATTATGACGAGCGTTTTACAACCATTTTCCCACGTATGTGGAGTTCCATGGATCCTCAGCATGCGCAGGATTATCAGCAATGGGCCAACATAAAAGGAACACGCATTCAATACCGGAACGAACGTGGCGAAACGGAAACCATTGTAAAACCAACTTTTGGAGAAAACCTCAGGTTTTTCTTTCGGTACCAGGTTAATCACATGTACTGGCGTTATTTTATGTGGAATTTTGTTGGTCGACAGAACGATATTCAGGGACATGGAAGCATCTTAAACGGAAACTGGCTAAGCGGAATTAATATTATTGATGAGGCACGGCTGGGCGATCAGGATAACCTGCCGGCACAATATGCCAACAATAAAGCACGAAACACCTATTATTTCCTGCCATTTTTACTGGGATTACTGGGTATTTTCTTCCAGTACAACCAGGGAAAAGAAGGGAAAAAAGGCCTGTGGGTGATCTTTCTTTTGTTTGTAATGACTGGGCTCGCCATTGTGGTTTACCTCAACCAGTATCCGCATCAGCCGCGTGAGCGTGACTATGCCTACGCGGGTTCTTTCTATGCCTTTGCGATCTGGATAGGTTTGGGCGTGCTGGCTATTCATGAGGTGTTGAAGAAGGTTATACCCGACACGCTTGCAGCCGGGATTGCCGGAGTTGTAACGCTGATACTTGTTCCCGGAATTATGGGTGCCGAAAACTGGGATGATCACGATCGTTCGGGTCGTTACACCGCTCGTGATTTTGGTGCAAACTACCTGAAAACCTGTGCTCCCAACGGAATTATTTTTACCAACGGTGATAACGATACTTTCCCGCTGTGGTATAACCAGGAAGTGGAGGGTGTGCGCACCGATGTCCGGGTTTGCAACCTCAGCTACCTGCAAACCGACTGGTACATCGACCAGATGAAACGCAAAGCTTACGAATCAGATCCGGTTCCATTTTCAATGACAACCGATAAATACCGCCTTGGAACCCGCGATGCGGTTTATGTGCTTGATAATCCGCGCATCAGGCGTGATTATGTCGGACTGAAAGAAGCAGTGGATTTCATTACCGACGACAATCCGGCAACCAAGCTTCAGCAGGCCGATAATGCCGCTTATATTCCCAAAAAAGAAATTCGGTTTAAAGTGGATAAGGAAGCCGTGATACGCAACAATGTTGTTCGTCCGGAGGATTACGATAACATTGTGGATGAAATAGTGATCGATCTGTCGGATAAAAACATGCTTTCGAAGGATGAGATGATGATCCTCGACCTGCTGGCTAACAATAACTGGGAGCGTCCTATTTACTGGTCGATTACAGTTGGTCGCAACAAATACATGAACCTGACCGATTATTTCCAGGTGGAAGGTTTTGCTTACCGCCTTGTTCCGATCAAATACCAAAGTTCGCCGCAACAATTGCAATTTGGCGGCGTAGCCAGTGACCTCATGTACGAAAACCTGATGAATAAATTTAACTGGGGTCGTATGAATGAACCGGATGTGTATATCGACGAGAACAATGCCCGAATGATGACAAACATCCGAAACAGCTTTAACCGTCTGGCCTCGCAACTGATCAAGGAAAACAAAAAAGATTCAGCAATTGCAGTTCTTGATCGCTGTCAAGAACTGGTTCCAAACGACATCGTGCCTTACCAGTATTTTGCGCTGGAACTGGCCGAAAGTTATGTGCGGGCCGGGGCAACCGATAAAGGAATTGAGATGGTTGAAACGGCTTATTCGAATTTCGATGATGAATTGAATTATTACTTTGCACTCGAACCAAAATTGCTGATGTCGATGGGAATCAACGAAGAGATCCAGCGAAATTTGTTCTACCTTCAGCGTTTGCAGCAGGTGGCCAGGCTTGCCGGCGACGACGATCTGAATGAGAAGATCGGGGCCAGTTTGCAGAGTTATTTCGAAAGATTCAGAAACGGCTAACAAAGCAGAAAATTAAGGAAGATGAACGTATTAATTATTGGATCGGGAGGAAGGGAGCACGCGCTCGGATGGAAAATTAAACAAAGCAAGAAAGTTGACCGGCTGTTTTTTGCTCCCGGGAATGCAGGCACTGCCGAAATCGGGAAAAACCTGGATGCCGGGGTTTCGGATTTCGCACGCATTAAATCGCTCGTTTTGGAGAACAAAATCGATTTGATGGTTGTAGGACCGGAAGTTCCGCTGGTTGAAGGGCTGCACGATTATTTTGCTGCCGATCCTGAACTGGCAGCGGTGAAAGTGATAGGACCGAAAAAAGCAGGTGCCGAACTCGAAGGAAGCAAGGATTTTGCGAAAGCTTTTATGGCGCGCCACAACATTCCAACCGCTAAATATTTTACTGTAACTGCCGATAATCTCGAAGAAGGCATTAATTTTCTGGTAACCATGAAATCGCCTTTCGTGCTGAAAGCCGATGGGTTGGCTGCTGGAAAAGGCGTGTTGATCATCGAATCGCTGGAAGAAGCACAGCAATCGCTGAAAACGATGCTCGATGGTCAGTTTGGAGCGGCCAGCAACAAGGTAGTGATCGAAGAATTCCTGATCGGAGTGGAAGTTTCGGTGTTTGTGATCACCGATGGGAAAGACTATAAAATTCTGCCCGAAGCCAAAGACTACAAACGGATCGGAGAAGGAGACACCGGTCTGAATACCGGCGGAATGGGTGCGATAACCCCCGTCCCGTTTGCCGATAAAGCGTTTATGAACAAGGTTGAAAGACGTATCATTCAACCGACTATTTCAGGCTTGCAAAAGGAAGGAATTGAATACAATGGCTTTATCTTTTTTGGGCTGATCAATGTAGACAACGATCCGTATGTGATCGAATACAATGTGCGCATGGGTGATCCCGAAACCGAAGCGGTGATGCTGCGCGTAAAATCGGATTTTGTCGATCTGCTGGAAGGAGCGGCTAAAGGCAATCTTGAGGAAAAAGAACTGCAGATCGACGACCGTACCGCCGTGACCGTGATGTTGGTGTCGGGCGGTTATCCGGGGAGCTACGAAAAAGGAAAAGTGATCACTGGGACCGAAAAAGTAATTGACAGTATCGTGTTTCATGCCGGTACAAAGTTAGTCGATAATAACGTGGTAACTGCCGGAGGACGCGTAATATCAGTAAGTTCGTACGGGAAAGACATGAAACAAGCATTGGCAACTTCCTTTAAAAATTCGGGAATCATCGATTTTGAGGGGAAATACTTTAGGAAGGATTTGGGCTTCGATCTGTAAACCATGATTTTAAGGGCACTTAAATCGAATAATCTCAGCAATTTATTCTTTATTCCGATTGCCGTGCTGGCATTTTGGGCCGGAAAATTACTGACCCCTGCCAACTACCCTTTTGCTGAAGGTGAAGCACAAAATGTGCTTTACAGGATGCTCTACCACTGGTTTGGGAGTATTGCTCTGCTAAATGTAATTCTATCGGCTTTAATGGTGACTGTGTTGGCCTTACTGATCGAAATCATCATTGCACGCTACCAGTTTATCCGGATTAGAACCCGTCTGCCTGCCATTTTATTTGTTTTGCTGGTTGGCGGGATAACCGATTTGCACACACTGCACCCGGTATATTTCGGGGTTGTTTTTCTGCTGCTGGCCATCTATCAGTTTTTTGGCATTTTCGATCAATCCAAAGCTTATGCCCTGCTTTTCAACGTTGGTTTCTTCTTGGGTTTAGGATCACTTTTTTACTTCAACCTTTTTATTGTAGTACCGGCATTTTTAATTGGAATTCCGGTGTTGAGGAAAGGGACGGGCTGGCGCGAGTATCTTGTATTGATACTCGGGTTTGCATTGCCGTTTGTGTTTACCTTTAGCTATTATTTCTACACCGACAGGCTAAATGAATTGCTTACCATTTTAGAACAGAATATTGCAATACCCATAGGTCACCTCAAAAACAATATTGCAATACAGATCTACCTTGGAGCACTGGTGTTCATTACGCTTATCGCCAGTATTGATATTGCCCGTCATTACGACACCAAAAAAGTGAGTTCCCGAAAATTCTTTACGGTGTTTTTTTTTATTTTCTTAACCGCCATGATAAGCTATGTATTTATTCCGGCTACTTCGCAGGAGATGCTGATCGTGGCAGGCGTTCCTGTAACTTTTTTGCTTTCTAATTTTCTGGTATTTCTGAAAAGCCGGTTTTGGGGTGAGTTATTTTTTACCTTGCTTTTACTGCTGGTTGTTGCATTACAATTTTTGAGATGATAGATAAAAGCAAAGCTACCATGGCGATTTACGGCATACAGGATCGTTTTGATTACGCGCATCCTTTTTATGTTCACGATCATAATTTGGCCATTATGAAGAATGGTCGGGTTGAGTATTTTCTTCAGCAGGAGCGGATTACCCGGCGAAAACGCGATAACTCTATCTATCGAAACCTAAAGGAAACTTTAAAAGCCCAAAAGCAATTGAGTTTCGATAACGATCTGGTTTTTGTGGATAATGTGGTTGGCCGCACTTTTTTGGCGGATACCGGGGTAGTGCGTTTCGAAGCACCGCTTCATCAGAATCTGTCGAACAATCTGGAAAAAGGTCGCTGCTGGTGGTTTGGCCGCGAAGCCGAAGCATGGGCGCTGAATCACGAACTGGCGCATATGTTTTCCTGCCTGCCGTTTTTTGGGAATTTCAAAGAAAATAGTCTGCTGGTGCATTTCGATGGCGGGGCGAGCCTCAGCAATTTTTCGGCAGCAATTTTTCGGCAGAACCGTATCGAGTGGCTGGAGTATCACTGGGATTTAAAGCCGTATTCAACAATTTACAATGTCAATGCACTGGTTTTCTCCATTATTGGCGCCAAACTGGCTGATCAGAATGCCGTGCCGGGAAAATTCATGGGTTATGCCGGATGGGGAAATTACCGGCCTGAACTGGAGAATTGGCTCAGAGAAAATGATTTATTCCAGAACATTTGGGGGCAGACTTCCTTGTTTTTTCACCAGGCTAAAAAGGACTGGAATGTTGAATTAAAATCATTCAGTCAAAAAAATCCGTTCATCCAGGACGTTGCAGCAACGCTTCAGGAGATTTTTGTAAAGGCAATTCTTGAAAAACTCGCTCAGCTTCAACAAAAGACCGGTGCCACCTCACTTTACTACACGGGCGGCTCAGCCTTGAATATCGTGGCCAACACGCGCATTGTAAACAGTGGTTTATTCGATGCTGTTTTTATTCCGCCGTGCACTGAAGATTCGGGACTGGCCCTGGGAGCAGCCGCTTTTGCCGAATGGCAAAAACACGGAGAAGTGAAGCCTCATTCCCCATATCTGAACAACTGGGGAATTGAAACCTACTCGGTAGTTTATACTGAAGAAACCATTAGGGAAGTGGCAGCGCAGTTGCTAAAGAAAAAAATGATAGGCGTGTGCAACGGATATGGGGAAGCCGGCCCACGAGCACTGGGTAATAGAAGTATACTTGCTTTGGCCAATTCAAAAAGTCTGGCCCAAAAACTCAGTGTCGAAAAAAAAGGCAGGGAATGGTACCGGCCGCTGGCACCTGTTGCACTCGAAAAAAATACGCGTTATTTTTCCGGGCTGAAGGTGATCCATCATCTCTCAAAATACATGCTGCTCGATTTTCAAGTGCTTCCGGAAAGGCACAACGAACTTTCAGGAGCAATTCATGCCGACGGAACAGCTCGTTTTCAAACTGTTTTCCAAAAAGCAGATAATCCTTTTATTTACGATCTCCTGACCTACCTTGATATAAAACATGATGTAAAAGCACTGATCAATACTTCGTTCAATGCCGCAGGCGAACCCATGGTGCATTCAGAAGAAGATGCAAAAGAATCAGCCCAAAAAATGCAGCTCGATGGTTTGGTGCTGAATGGAAAATATTTAGCACTTTAACTATTTTTGCTCAACTTTGTTAAGGTTAAACAATGGCGACAATATTAAACATAGAAACATCCACCGAAGTGTGTTCGGTGTCGCTCGCAAAAAACGGCGAGACACTTTTCCAAAAGGAAAGCAGCGAGGGACTGAATCACTCGCAGTTGCTTACGGTTTTTATCGAAGAACTCTTCAAAACCAATAATTTTGGATTTAAGCAGCTCGATGCTGTTGCCGTTAGCAAGGGGCCCGGTTCGTATACTGGTTTACGTATTGGTGTGTCTGTGGCAAAAGGACTTTGCTACGGACTGAATATTCCTTTGATAAGTGTTGGATCGATCGAGGCAATGGGACATTATGCAGCCTTAAACTTATCAGAATTCTCTAATTTAACTTTGGCTGATAATTTACTTTTTTGCCCCATGATCGATGCCCGCCGAATGGAAGTTTACACGGCATTGTTCAATGCCAATGGCGAGGCAATTACGCCGGTAACCGCCGAGATAATCGATGAAAGTTCGTTTGCAGAACAACTTGCCAATCACTTAATTTTGTTTTTTGGAAATGGTGCTGATAAGTGCCGGTCCAAAATCACTCACAAAAATGCGTTGTTTGAAGGTCCGGCAAAAACATCGGCACGATTTATGCAACCGCTCTCCGAAAAGAAATACAATAAGAGGGAATTTGAAAACGTTGCATATTTCGAACCTTTTTACCTGAAGGATTTTGTAGCGACTATCCCGAAAAACAAAATATTTAAATGAATCGGTTTTTTTTTATTGCAATCCTGTTAATGTTATTGGGGCAGAATATATCGGCAGCCGAACACCGTATCCATTTCAACCTGAAGTTTTCGGTATTTAAAGGTGGAGAAGCCGAAATGACAATTACCGATACGGTCTATGAAGGGAAACCGGCCATTCATTACCACATGATGGGAAAAACCACTGGACTGGCCGATAAACTTTACGGGGTTTATGATATTTACGAAACCACTGTAGATGCTGAAACTTACCTTCCCTTAAAAACGATTCGGAATGTGAAGGAAGCAAATTACCGCCGATACAACGAGACTTTCTTTTTCCACGATAACGACTCGATTTACAGTCAGCGTAGTGGTGGTCGAAAAGTTCCCGAGAACCTGGTTGACATTATCTCGGTGTTCTTTTATTTTGTAAATAATCATGCCATCGATCAAATGGCTCCCGGCGACGGAGTTACTTATCCGACCATAAATGCAGATAAGATATCAGATGTTTCCGTAAAATACCTGCGCCAAGAAGTGGTGCAGACCGATATTGGTAAAATCGATTGTTATGTGCTAAATCCGTCGGTGCGCAAAGGCAAAGTGCTGGACCGGCCCAATGGCATTTATTTGTACATGTCGAAAGAAAAAAAATTACCGGTGCTCATCACATTTGAGATGCGGGTCGGTGCGCTGAAAGCGGTGATAAAAAGCTACACCATCGATGGCGTGGAACAAGTTACGGAGTAGAATTCGGTTTAATTTCCCCAAATAATTCAGAAAAGCTTGATTTTTAACGGATTTGATTATTTTTGCAGCGTTCAAAAATTAGTAAATAATAAAACATGGCTTCTACAGCAGATTTTAGAAACGGATTGTGTTTCATTTTCAAGGGGGAGATTTATACGATCGTATCCTTTTTGCACGTAAAACCTGGGAAAGGGCCAGCTTTCGTGCGTACAAAACTTAAAAATGTAAAAACCGGTCGAGTAATCGAAAATACTTTTTCGTCGGGTGTTAAAGTGGAAGACGTCAGGGTCGAGCGACGCCAGTATCAGTTCCTGTATCGCGACGATATGGGACTTAACATGATGAACAACGAAACCTTCGAGCAGATCTCGATCCCTGAATCGATGGTTGAGAATAACGACCTGATGAAAGAAGGACAAATCATCGAGATTCAGTTTCATGCGGATGAAGAAATTCCGTTAACGGCCGAAATGCCTGAAAAAGTAGAGTTAACAATTACCAGTACCATCGAAGGTGAAAAGGGAAATACAGCAAGTTCAACAGCACTTAAACCGGCAACTGTTGAAACCGGTGCCGAAGTGATGGTTCCCATGTTTATTAACGAGGGCGATGTAATAAAAGTAGATACACGTGATCGCTCTTACAGCGAACGTGTAAAACAATAAATACAATCTTTACAAAATAGAATGACCGGTTTTGTCCCGATAATTATCGGGACAAGCCGGTTTTATTTTTTATTCAGGTTTAGCCGAACAATCCCCAACAACATAAAATTGCGGTTACTCTCAGAAGAATCTACCGATTCATCAGTATCAATAGTAGTCAATCCGAATACTGCCCTTGCACCAACACTCAGTCTGTCGTTTACCCAATAGCCTGCGCCAACAGGAATTCCCAGATCGAAAGTTTTGATATAATCCTTGTAATCATAGCTATCACCATCATCATACTTATCTTTTGCACTGACCAGAATTCCCGGTTGAATACCACCTTCAAAATAAATCCCATTATTACTTACATAGTTATAAAGGATGGGGACATAAATATACGATAGCGATACTTTCCCGGAGAAAGTCATGTCATCGAACTGTGTGCTCTTCAATACTTTGGTAAAGTAATCAGTTGAATAATCTTCAGAATAATTTGCACCTTGAATCGTGAAAATCACGCCTCCCTTTATAGAGGAATTTTTGTTAATATCGTACAAATTTGTTTCGATACCGGCCAACAATCCAAATGTGGGTTCCCAGCTTTCTCCGCCTAGAATGTGCGACATGCCCGGTCCAACAATAACTCCAAAGTCGTTAAAAGATCCTGAATTTTGGCTCCATCCTGAAAAGGAAATGCCAATGAATAACAGCAGAAGGCAAATTTTTTTCATAATATTCGATTTAGTCATTCATAAAAAATGAAAATTTGCTGCTGATTTTTTCCGGCAACTAATCGGGTGAATAACTGTGGAATAATAATTATATACGGCCTTTCTCCACAAAAGATACAATTGAGTCTTTATTTTAGTTGGCTTTCACCAGCATCACGTTATTTTCTATACCTAGGTAATCAATAAAAGCTTGTTTTTGCTTTTGTAAATGTTGCGGATAAAGCCTAATTTTAAAAATCAAATTCTGATTATCATTTCTACCACAGAGAACTCGGTCAAAATTGTAAACAAAAAATGTTTCAAACAGTTATAGCTATAAAATAGAAAACTAAAAAAATGAAATTTAAACTAATTATTAGTCTGGCACTGGTGACCCTTATGTGGTCGTGTGCAACAACGATGTCTTCTACCTGGAAAAAAGGCGATTACGAGGGAAGGCAATTCAGTAAAATTTTGGTAGTTGTTGAGGCAAGTACCAAACAAGGTCGTGTCAATTCTGAAAATACAATTGTAGACAGGCTTCAGAAGGAAGGAATCAATGCCACCAACAGTCTGGGAGTATTTCCGCTAAATGAAAATGTACAGTCACTTTCTCCCGAAGAAATCGAGTCACGTATTTTGGAAGGGGATTACGACGGTGTGCTTGTTTCATCGTTGGTTGATGCAAATTCCCGTCAGGTGCGCGAAGGAGGAGGAGTTTACAGCGAACCGGTGTATTACCGTTACGGGCGTCGGGTACGGATGGGTTATGTGCATGTTCAGGAGCCTGAATATTACCGGCAACAAACTACCTACGTACTCGAAACTCAATTGTACGATACAAAGGATGCTGCCAGCAAAGAATCAGTAGTATGGAGCGGGCAGTCAGAAGAAACCGATCCGTCATCGGTTGAATCAGCGGTAAAAGCCTATTCAAAAAAACTGGTGAATACCTTAATAAGTTCGGGTGTAATTAAAAATTAATTCAACAAATACGATAGCGTTATGAAAGCAAAAATTATTGTTCTTATTGTTGCTGTGACCTTTTTATGGTCGTGTGCGACCACCATGCAGCATACCTGGAAGAAGGAAAATTTTGAAGGAAAGCATTTCGACAAAGTACTGGTTCTTGCCATTTCAAAGAACCTGAAATCGAGAACATTATTTGAGAATACGGTTGTCGACCTCTTGAAAGAACAGGGAATAAATGCCACTAATGCCCTAAATGTTTTTACACCGGTCGAAGACCTGAAAGAATTATCGGAAGGTGCTATTGAAAAGCGGATAAAAGACGGTGGTTACGATGCCGTGCTGGTGACAACCCTTATTGATACCCGCACCCGCGATGTGCAGGTGAACAACACAAATTATTATCCTTACATGTATGGCGGTTATTACGGGTTTGGCTACCGTAGTTTTATCTATTCAAATTATAATTACATGTATTCAGACCAGTACCGCGAGGAGAAAACTTACGTGCTGGAAACACGTCTTTATGATGTAAATATCAGTGATCCGAAAGAAGCTGTTGTTTGGGCAGGACAGTCAGAACTTGTCGATCCTTCAGGATCGGAGTCAGCCTCAAATACCTATTCGAAGCAACTGGTTAAAGCGCTAATAGAATCAGGGGCAGTAAAACCTTAAAACGAAATAAAAGTATTTTGCAGAAAGGCTGATCTGATTGAACGATTAGCCTTTTTGTATTTTTAAACCCGCAGAATCCCTTACGGATTCTTATGAATGTTATGGCGTAAAATTCCTACCAATAAAAAATTCTGATGGTTTCCAGTGCTCGAGTGTATAGCAGCACCGTTTGAACTCAGGTTCGTCAGTCCAAAAATGCCACGTGCACCAATACTCCAGTTTTTGGTCATCCAAAAACCGATACCAATCGGTAGGTCAATGCTGACAAACTTGACCTTCTCCTTTATATTGATGCTGGCACCCTCGTTCGGAAGGTCGCGGGCGTTAAGAAGAAACCCAGGTTGTATACCGGCTTCCAGGAATAATCCTTCGTCGTTTTGATAACGATACATAAATGGCAGGTTCAGGTAAGTGAGATTTATTTTGCCGGCACGTTTAATATCCTCCTGCGAAGCGCTTTTTGTATAATTTATTGCTAATGGCTCTGCCACAATGATTTCGTTGTAACTAGCCCCCTGAAAAGATAGGTTGATGCCGGCATTAAACATCGATTTATCGCCCAAGCGTGTAACGTTTTTTTCTATTCCGACAAGGTAACCCAGCTTTAAACTCAAATTATCACCTCCAAAAATTCCGGCTGTTCCAACCCCGGTAAATATACTAATGCCATCAGTTGATTTGTTTTGGCCGAATCCCCACATTGAAATTGTCAAAAAGAACAGAAAGGAAAGTTTTTTCATCGTTCAGTATTTTATCCCGATTATCAACCGACTGGACTGTTGGGTTTCAAATATACCAAAAGGAGATATAAAAGTTGGCAGGATCGGTTAGATTAGTAGATTTTCCCTCTATTTTGAACGATTTAACCCCTTGCATAAAGCGAGAAAAAATCGTCAATTATATTAGTTTTGTATTCACGGTTAAAAGCATCCAAAATCGATTAGTGCATCATTAACCAGGTCGTAAATCAATAGTTAAATTCAAACCAATATGAAACTGCTTAACTTAATTACAATTCTTTTATTCTCGACACAAATGTTAAGTGCCCAGCAGGAGCCCTGGAAGGATCCTGAAGTGAACCAGATTAATCGCGAGCCCATGCACAGTGCTTATTTTGCCTACGAAAATACCGAACAGGCAGCAAAAGCCTGTATGGAATCCTCTACAAATTATTTGACACTTAACGGTACCTGGAAATTCAACTGGGTAGAACATGCCTGGCAGCGTCCTACCACATTTTATGAAGTGGGATTAAACGATCTGGGTTGGGATAAAATGCCGGTTCCGGGAATGTGGGAACTAAATGGCTTTGGCGATCCTATTTATGTGAATGTTGGTTATGCATGGCGCAGTCAGTATAAAAACAATCCGCCGATTGTTCCGGAAGAGAACAACCATGTTGGTACCTATCGTAAGGAAGTAGAAATTCCCCAATCATGGGACGGAAAAAAGATTTTCGCGCATTTTGGATCGGTTACGTCCAACATTTCGCTTTATGTGAATGGAAAGTTTGTTGGTTACAGCGAAGACAGTAAACTGGAAGCCGAGTTCGATCTAACCAAATTTTTGAAGCCGGGTAAAAACCTGATCGCTTTCCAGGTATTTCGCTGGAGCGATGGAACCTACCTCGAAGACCAGGATTTCTGGCGTTTTTCCGGTGTGGGGCGCGATTGTTACCTCTACACCAGGAACCGCACTTTTATCCGCGATATAAAAACGACACCCGACCTGGTTGATGAATACACGAACGGAGTATTGAATGTTGATCTTCAACTGGAAGGAAAAGCAACCGTAGATCTTGAACTTACCAATGCCGCGGGGGAAGTTGTGGCCGCAAGTTCGGTAAATGGCTCGGGTGAACTGCATACTACCATCGAAGTTGAGAACCCGGCAAAATGGAGTGCAGAAACGCCGGTATTGTACCGCTTAACCGCTACGCTTAAGGATGGTGACGAAGTGCTCGAAGTAATTCCGGTGAAAGTCGGTTTCCGAAAAGTAGAAATGAAGAATGGCCAGCTTTGTGTGAACGGACAACCAGTTTTGATCAAGGGAGTGAATCGTCACGAGCTTGATCCCGACGGTGGTTATGTGGTGTCGCGCGAACGCATGATCCAGGATATTGAGATGATGAAAAAATTCAATGTAAATGCCGTTCGTACCTGCCATTACCCCGATGATAATACCTGGTACGACCTCTGCGACGAATACGGAATTTATATGGTAGCCGAGGCAAATGTCGAGTCGCACGGAATGGGCTACGGGCCGCAAACACTGGCAAAAAACGAAGATTTTGCACTGGCGCACCTCGAACGCAATCAACGAAATCTATTGCGTAATTATAACCATCCGGCAGTTATTGTGTGGTCGATGGGGAACGAAGCCGGATTTGGTCCCAATTTCGAAGCCTGTTACAAGTGGATAAAAGAATACGATGCTTCCCGGCCGGTGCAATACGAACAAGCACACGGGAACGAATTTACTGATATCTATTGCCCGATGTATTACGATTATAAATCGTCAGAAAAGTATGGTCAGACCGATCATGATAAACCGCTGATCCAGTGCGAATACGCTCATGCCATGGGAAATTCGCTGGGAGGGTTCAAAGAATACTGGGATTTGATACGTGAGTACGACAATTACCAGGGAGGATTTATCTGGGATTTTGTCGATCAAAGTATTCGCTGGAAAAATAAAAATGGACAAACTATCTATGCATATGGCGGTGATTTTAATCCTTACGACGCATCGGATAATAATTTTCTCGACAACGGATTGATCAGTCCCGACCGGACAGCGAATCCGCACTTCTATGAAGTGGGTTATTTTTACCAGTCGATCTGGACTAAACCTGTTGATTTGAAAAATGGGATTGTGGAAGTTTATAACGAATATTTCTTCCGTGATCTTTCGAATTTCAAACTGGTTTGGAAGATGGTAGCCGACGGAAAAGTACTGATGACCGGAACGCTGGATCAACTGGATGTAGCACCTCACAAAACGCAACAGCTTGATCTTGGCTTTACCATTCCTGAAGGATGTAAAGCACGTGAAGTATTTGTGAATGTCGCTTACCAGCTCAAAACAGCAGAAGGACCGGTTCCTGCGGGTTTTACGCTGGCAAAAGACCAACTGGAATACCAGGCATGGGATTTTGAAGAAATTGTACTGGTCAACAAGACCGAGTCAAACAAAGCGGTAAGTCTTCCACAGATCAAAGAAAATGATGCGACCTACCTGATTGTTGAAGGCAATGGCTTCCAGATCGATTTCAATCGCCGGAATGGTTTCCTGTCGCGTTTCAATGTAAACGGAAAATCAATGCTTGAAGAAAACACCCAACTGGTCCCGAATTTCTGGCGTGCTCCTACCGATAACGATTTTGGTGCGCGTTTGCAATGGCGTTACCGGGTTTGGAACGATCCTCAGATCAGGCTCGATGATTTAAGTGCGCGTATCGAAGATGGTCTGGCTGTGGTACTGGCCACTTACGATATGCCTGATGTTTCGGCATGGCTCGAATTGGAATACCACATTAACAATGTAGGTGAAATTCTGGTTACCCAGCGGATGAAAACGAATGCTGAAGCAGAAATCTCCGACATGTTCCGTTTTGGAATGAAGTTAGCCATGCCGGCCGATTATTCTTCAATAACCTATTACGGAAGAGGTCCGGTTGAAAATTACGTCGATCGCAAGTTTTCGCAGTTTATTGGTTTGTACAAACAGGATGTTTGCGATCAGTTCTATCCCTATATCCGTCCCCAGGAAACGGGCACTAAATCTGATATTCGTTGGTGGAAACAAAGTATTGCAGGCTACCAGGGATTACAGTTCTGTTCCGATAATCCATTTTCTGCATCGGCACTCTGGTACACCGTGGAATCGCTGGACGACGGTATGCGAAAAGACCAACGCCATTCACCTGAAGTGGAGAAAAGCGATTTCATAACTATTTGCATCGATAAGGTACAAATGGGATTGGGTTGTATAAACAGTTGGGGAGCACTTCCACTTGAAGAATACCGCATCCCTTATCAGGATTATGAATTCAGCTTTCTGATTAGTCCGGTGAAATAATACTGATCGTAAAAGTTTACTAATATATTAAGGGCGGGCTCGAGAAAAGAATTTCGGAGCCCGCTTGTTTTCAGATGAATTTATCTGTGTCTGAAACAGTTTAAGAATTTTAATCGGGCAAACTTATGATCAATCCCCCAGACAAATCCCAGTGAGCAATTGGGACACCGAAATTAAGGTTGGCGCTGGTACCGCCTCCAATTCCCCAGTATATTCCGCCACCGTTGAAATCCCACGGGGTAGTGACTGAAGCCTGCAGGCGAAGTCCAAGGTAATCGGTGAAAAATAATTTTGTCCCAATTCCAAATTCGGTTGAAAAGAACCACTTCTTCCAATCGGAACTGCCTTTGTCCTTGTAACGGGTTAATCCTAGCGAAACAATTCCATAGGGCCGAAACATACCCTCGCTGAACTCATGTAAAACCCCTGCCATATAATGGGCATTTGTGGTGTTCGTCTGCCTGGGCTCATCATTACGTGTTATGTAATTCAGTTCCGGATCGTTACGGCGGTAACTCAGTTCAAAATAAGTATAATCAAGGAATTGGACATCGAGTTTTGCTCCATAGAGCAGGTCGTTTTGCAAATCGTAGGTGCCGTTGTAACCCTCAACCGTTCCACTAAAAGTATAACCAAAAGTGGGTGTAAATTCAACACGTTGTGCGAAAAGTATATTTGCCGCAAAAGCAAAAATTGCCAGAAGGATAAGTTTTTTCATGCTGCAATATAAAAAAAGCAGTTGTAAAACCGTTTCCGTTGCATATCGCGATTTGAGCAACTATGGCTTTTTAACATATTTGTATCTACAAAAGACAAATAAGTCCAATAAATTTCATTCTTTCTTTTTAGACGAGATTTGGGTTTCTTAATTCGACTGATAATTTTTGCTAATTCGTTAGAGGTGTGCAATTATGAGCCACTTCATAAATAGCAAATTTGGTCATTATTCCCTCATCAATCCCAATTTCAAGAAAACGAGTTGAATCGATAAGATGAATTTGTACCTTTAAAATGTTTGATAAATTGAAAAAGTATCCATATTTTTTTACCATTGTTTTGGATTGGGATTTCTTTGTTTAAAAGGAGACCTGATAGTGTCTCCTTTACCAGAATTCGGATGGCGAAGAATTATCTGATGCTCTTTGGCCTAATGGCCGCATATTGGGGCTGTGGTCACACGCATAGAAAAACATCTGCAGTCTCAAATCAACCGGTAGCGCTTGCCGACCATTGGAAGCTGGTGGGAGAAGCTATAAACCAAGCGGGTTATGATATCTGGGGGAGTTCGCCGGTTTATGACGATGCAGGAAAGATACACCTCTATGCAGCCCGATGGCAGCAAACCAACTCTTTTGAATCCGGCTGACGGCAGCATGTGGTGTTCCCAAAGCGGGTGTGGAGTGAATAATCCGAGTTTGCCATCCCGATGGCCGCTATTTTTTGTACTTTAAGCCAATGACGGGCCCACGCCCTGAAAGGTATCGTTAAAATGGATTTAGACATTGCAGATAAGCTTGAAGGCCCTTACATAATTCATCCCTTTCCGATGACGGAAAACAACAGACTATTGATGATGGATACGCTTTTATATGGAGAGATCGAATTTGCCTGCTTACTACCGATAATCATGGCATAATTGAGAAAGGAGGAGGTTTGCTTTGGGTATCAACTGACGGTTTGCATTTTAATTCGGATCCCTTACCCGGGTTTCACCATATGGGTGATTTTTATTACGAAGGGAGGTTGCCTGAGACTGCCCTCGTGCGCTATACCAGAGAGCTTAAGTTTGAACGGCCACAACTTTTGATGAGTAAAATGGGTGAACCAGAATACCTATATTGCCCTTGTTGAGTAGCGATTAACGGGAGCAATGGGACCAACTGCTATGTTCTTAAATACGAAAAATAAACGAAATTAAAGCCGGTTTAAGGAAATGAATATGAAAAGACGACAATTTATAGGCACAGCAGGCACAGCCGGGCTTTATTTTCTGAGTGGTGGAATGAGTGCATGTTCATTTGCCAAGAGGGAGGATAGTTTTGTATTTGTGGAAGCTGAACAATTTGAAGATTTTGGCGGCTGGGAACTCGACCAACAATCAATGGATATCATGGGATCTCCCTATCTGTTGGCCCATGGTCTGGGCATTCCGGTTAGGGATGCTGAAACTTCTATTATTTTTCCTTCTGAGGGTAAATACAGGATTTGGGTGCGCACCCGCGATTGGGTAGCTCCATGGAATGCACCTGGTTCACCGGGCAAATTTCAACTTTTGATAAATGGGGAAACACTTGAAACGACCTTTGGCACGCAGGGAGCCGAATGGAACTGGCAGGATGGAGGCATACTCGAAATGGATGGAACAGAAGCCAGACTTGCATTGCACGACCTGACTGGCTTTGAGGGTCGGTGCGAATGTATTTTGTTCTGCCAGGACCTAGATTTTGTTCCAATGAACGATCCAGAAGCACTTACGCGGTTTCGGCGAAAGTTACTTGGCCTTCCCGATGAACCGGAAGATACTGGTATTTATGATTTGGCTGTTGTTGGTGGAGGTTTTGCCGGAGTTTGCGCTGCTTTGTCAGCGGCACGCAATGGTATGCGTGTAGCATTGATTCAGGACCGTATGGTACTGGGTGGAAACTCCAGTTCTGAAGTGCGTGTGTGGCCCGAGGGAAAAACGTGTCAGGAACCATTCCCACATATTGGGGAAATCGTGGAGGAAATTGCTCCTGATATCCCGCAGGCCAGGTATGGTTCACGCAACGCTTTACGAGGAGATGTTTACAACGATGAGCGAAAAATTTTAGCAGTAAAGAGCGAACCGAGGATCACTCTCTTTTCAGAAGAACGAGCCATTGCTGCGGAAAAAGAAGGGAATAAAATAATGGCAGTTATTATACAGAATACCCGTACTGCCCTTCAGAAAAGAATAAGAGCGGACTATTTTGCCGATTGTACAGGCGATGCTGTAGTTGGATTTGAGGCTGGGGCTGATTTCGAATTATCCGGCACGGGAATCATGGGGATGTCGAATTTATGGTATGTAATGGATGCTTCCGACAAAGATGAAGTACTGAAATGCGAGTGCAAAGACAAAACAGCATTGACTACGGCCTTTGAAATCGGTGAAACGAAACAACCTTTTCCAAGGTGCCCCTGGGCAATCGATTTGAGTGATAAGCCTTTTCCCGGGCGAGAAAATTACCGGGGACAGTGGGGCGGGGAAGACCCGCTGGCCAACCTTGGAGGCTGGTTCTGGGAAAGTGGTTTCGATAAAAATCCAATTACCGACATTGAAAAGATTCGCGATCTTAACCTTCGTGCCATGTATGGTGCCTGGGATACACTCAAAAATATAGACGGCATGTATCCGAATCACCGGCTTGGATGGGCGGCTTTTATCGCCGGCAAACGTGAATCAAGACGCTTGATGGGGGATGTGGTCCTTACGGCAGATGATTTTCGTAATCAGACTGAATTCCAAGATCCCGCCTTCCCCTGTTCATGGCACATTGATGTGCACAATGCCGATGCAAATTTTAACGATGGCCTGGAAGGGCAAGAATTTATTTCGCGGGCAACTGAAGCCGATGAGCAGTATTCGTATGAAGGCGTTTACTGGGCACCCTATCGTACATTGTTCAGCCGTAACATCAGTAACCTATTTATGGCAGGTCGCGACATCAGCGTAACCAGTGAAGGACTTGGTCCGGTAAGGGTGATGAAAACCTGTGGAATGATGGGCGAAGTAGTTGGCAAGGCAGCATCGCTGTGCAAAAAACACGCAACCAATCCCCGAGGTGTCTACGAAGATTATCTGGAAGAATTAAAAGATCTGATGCAACAACCGGGACATAAGAGAGTTTAAATGGCATAATCTGATATTAAAGCAGGGTTAGCTCACTTTTAGATTTAGGCATAAAAAAAGCCGGTAAAATCCATAAGCGGCACTGTGCCATACCAAAATAATCTGAACCTCGACTTTCTCGATGAAGGGAAAGAATACACAGCAACGGTCTACACTGATGATCCATCCCTCGGTATTGGGACGAATGTTCTAATTGATTTAATAACAGTGGATAGTGAATTTGAATTGCCAATAAATATTTCACCCCAAAAAGGAATGGCAATAATCTTTTCCGAGAAGTTACCTTAGGTGAAAGGATATTATATTGCAAATACAAAGAGTGCTTCCACGATTACATTAATACCTTATTTCAGGCTGGATCAATAAGTTTATTGTTAGCAGCACTGGCCAGACACTGGAGGAGTACAATGAAAATTGGAATAATTAGTGAAACGTCTTAACGAAACCGGAGTAAAACTCATTGGTAACGACAACTTATGTTTTTCCAGAAGAAGCAGGGAGGTTTATTGGAGAAGATAATGGATATAATAAAGTAGTTTATGAATCATAAAGCAATATGATGTTCCGGTGAATAAGGAGAACAGGATTTCAAAAAGAGTTCAAAAAAAGCAGGCCAAAGCAAAGGATAATTTGCATTATTCCGAGTAAAGTTAAGAGATACTTGCAAAACCGGTTATATTAGTTATTTGAAAAAATTCTGAAATAGAATGTCAATATGCGTTTATTCAAATTGAACTTCTGGGTGGGGCTTGGCTTATTTTCATTGATAACTTTTACGGCAAGTTCGCAGAAAAATATACCAATACCTACCCAGCCACAACTTCAGTGGCAAAATGCAGAGCTCGTAGCCTTGATTTGTTGGGATTTACATGCACATGATGGCGAGTTTTACGTCCAGCGTGAAGCTCGTATCACGCCGGTTGAGGATTACAATATTTTTAATCCGCAAAGATACGATACCGATCAGTGGATTAAAACTTTAAAAGAAGCAGGATTTAAAATTGCTATATTAACTGTTAGTCATGAAACAGGTTTTTTTCATCACCAAAGTGATGCCACACCCTATTGCATGAAAGCATTGAAGTGGCAGGACGGAAAAGGTGACATATTGCGCGATTTTAAGGCTTCATGCGAAAAATATGGCATTTTACCTGGTGTTTATCTTGGAACTCGTTGGAATGCATTTTACGGCGTTTATGACTTTAAGGTGAATGGGAATAATCAGTTTGCTCAAAACCGTCAGGAGCATTATAACCTAATGATTGAGAACATTGTGGAGGAAATATTTAGTCGTTATGGAGACTGGGCCATTGTTTGGTTTGATGGCGGAGCTCACGGTCCGGAGCAGGGAGGTCCCGATGTATTGTCAGTGTTTGAAAAATACCAACTCAACTGCCTGTTTTACCACAACCTGCAACGCGCCGACATGCGCTGGGGAGGAAGCGAATCAGGCACCGTACCTTATCCCTGCTGGGGAACTTTCCCCTTTCCCTCAACCGGAGCAGGAGAAAGCGCAAATGAAGAAATTCATGCCAGTAATTTTGCTTTGCTAAAACACGGAGATCCCGACGGAGAATATTACATTCCGGCAATGAGTGATGCGCCACTGCGTGGTCAAGGAGGACATGACTGGTTTTGGGAACCGGGCCGGGAGCACATAATTTATCCAATTGAAAATCTCATGGAGATGTACTATAACTCGGTGGGGCACAATACCAGCCTTATACTGGGAGTTACACCAAATCCGGATGGACTAATTCCAGAGGCTGATTCAATCCGGCTTTTGGAATTTGGAAAAGAAATAGAAAGCCGGTTTTCAAAACCCGTTGCTTCAGCTTCAGGCAAAGGGAAAACGATTAATCTTAAACTTCCTAAACAGCAATCCGTCAGCCAGGTTGTTATAATGGAAGATATTTCGCAGGGAGAGCGCGTAAGGAAATTTTTTCTTGAAGGAAAAACTGCTGACGGGTGGCAGGAAATTTTCAAGGGCTCTTGCATTGGACATAAATTTATTCATCGGTTTGATGCATTGGAAGTAACTGCAATGCGACTTATAATTTCTAAATCAATAGAGGAGCCGCAGATAATTGAGTTTTCCGTTTATTGTATTGAGAACTAATTGTTTCTATAGAAAATAAAATGAAGAAAAGATTGCAGCTAACGATTTTATTAATGCTTGGAATTCTGGGATTTGCAAAAGCTCAGAATGATGTGAATGTACCCATCCCAACCCAGGCGCAGTTAACCTGGCAAAATGCTGAACTGGTGGCTGTTTTTCATTACGATTTACACGTTTTTGATGGTGAAAAATACAATCAGCAAAAGAACAGAATTACACCCATTCCCGATTACAATATTTTCAATCCTGAAAAACTGAATACCGACCAGTGGATCAGTACGATAAAAGATGCGGGATTTAAAATTGCGATTCTAACTGCTACTCACGAAACCGGGTTTGCGCTTTACCAAAGTGATGTCAATCCATATTGTTTGAAGGCGTTGAAGTGGCGTAACGGCGAAGGTGATATTGTAAAAGATTTTGTGGAATCGTGCCGGAAATACGGAGTTCTTCCCGGCATTTACATTGGTATTCGCTGGAATTCTTTTTATGGAGTTCACGATTTTATGGTGAATGGCGACAATCAGTTTGCTGAAAATCGTCAGCAATATTATAACAAGATGTGCGTAGGAATCGTGGAAGAACTCATATCGCGTTACGGCGATTTGGCCATTGTTTGGTTCGACGGCGGAGCGCACGGTCCCGAAAAAGGCGGTCCCGATGTGCTGAGTGTTTTTGAAAAATACCAGGGCAACTGCATTTTTTATCACAATACACAGCGGGCAGATATTCGTTGGGGAGGAAGCGAAAGTGGTACTGTTCCATATCCAAGTTGGGGAACTTTTCCATTTCCTTTTTCGCATTCAGCCAATCAGGATGTGATTTTTAAAAACAATTTTCAATTATTAAAAACCGGCGATCCTAATGGAAAATATTACATGCCGGCCATGAGCGATGCACCACTCCGCGGTTTCAATGGTAGACATGAATGGTTTTGGGAACCGGGTGATGAGGAACATATTTTCCCGGTTGAAAATTTGATGAATATGTATTACAACTCGGTCGGCCATAATACTTCCCTAATCCTCGGTCTCACTCCAAACGCAGAAGGACTGATGCCCGAACCCGATGTAAAACGGCTGAAAGAGTGGGGCGATGAAATAAAGCGACGGTTTTCAAATCCGCTGGCAGCAGAGACAGGCACAGGAAATCAAATCAAAATCAACTTAAAAAGCAACCAGGAAGTAAATCACATTATTCTTCAGGAAGATATTGCCAAAGGGGAACGGGTTAGAAAATTTGTTTTGGAAGGAAAAACAGCTGATGGTTGGCAACCAATTTTTGAAGGTTCCTGCATCGGGCACAAATTTATTCATCGGTTTGATGTGATGGATGTTTCTCAAGTTCGTTTAAATATTCTAGAGTCGGCGGGAGAACCCCAAATCTTGGATTTTTCTGTTTATAATGTTGATGGAAAATTGTAGGAAATGATAAATATGATAACCCGTATTTTATTCTTTCTCCTTACCGGAGTTCTTTTTTCCTGTCAGGATAAAACGGTAACCATTTATGTGTCTCCGGAAGGAAATGATAACCAATCCGGCTCAAAAAATCAGCCTGTGCAGTCGTTATCAAAAGCTAGGGAGCTGGCAGAAGAACATGCCGGAAATTCTGTGGTGAACATCAGTCTAAAAGATGGTACCTATTACCTGGAAGAAACCCTGATATTTAAACCGGAGGACTCAGGAACTGAAAAGTTTCCGATGACCTGGCAGGCAGCCAACGAAGGAAAAGCGGTGATAAGCGGCGGCATGTTACTTGACCTCGACTGGCAGCCTTATCGCGACGGGATTTATCGTGCTAAAATTGAAGGCAATCAAACCATCGATCAGCTCTATGTGAACGGGCAGCGGCAGCGCATGGCACGTTTCCCCAATGCGGTTGCCGGGAAGAATGTCTTCGATACCTGGGATCTCATTCATACACGTGAACCAGATCCGGAAAATGATCCGCTTGATCCGGAACGAATTGCCTCCTGGGAAAATCCTGAAGGAGCCCTCATTCATGCCATGCACATGGCTTTGTGGGGCGACATGCACTGGCTGGTTACAGGCCGAAATGCGGATGGCTCGCTTCAAATGGAAGGTGGCTGGCAAAACAACAGGCCTTCGCCCATGCATCCCCGCTATCGTATGGTAGAGAATGTTTTTGAAGAGTTGGATGTTCCCGGTGAATGGTATTTTGATAAAGAACAATCAATGCTTTATTATTTCCCATCTTCGGAAACTGATATAACCTCTGCTAGAATAGAAATTGTACGACTGAAACATTTAATTGAACTTCAGGGAACGAAGGATGATCCTGTACGTCATGCACATTTTAAGGGATTAGTTTTTAAGCATGCTGCCCGCAGTTTTATGGAAAACAGGGAGCAGCTGTTGCGCAGCGACTGGACGGTTTATCGTGGTGGAGCGCTGGTATTTAATGGCGCTACAGATTGTGTAGTGTCAGATTGCGAGTTCGATCAACTCGGAGGTAACAGTATATTTGTAAACAATTACAACCGCAGGCTCACTTTCAGGTCGTGCTACCTTCATCATGGCGGTGCCAATGGAATCGCTTTTGTGGGCGACCCGGAAATGGTTCGCAGTCCGCTTTTCCGTTACGGTGACCAGGATTTTGAGATGATGGATCGCACACCAGGCCCAAAAGGTGATAATTACCCGGCTGATTGCCTGGTGGAAGACTGCCTGATAACCATGACCGGGCGCGATGAAAAACAAACATCGCCAGTACAAATTTCCATGTCGCATAAAATTACGGTAAGGCACTGCTCGATATACGATGTGCCACGGGCAGGAATCAATATCAGCGAAGGAACATTTGGCGGGCACATAATAGAAAATTGCGATGTATTCAATACCGTACTGGAAACAGGCGATCATGGCAGTTTTAATTCCTGGGGGCGCGACCGGTTCTGGACTCCCAATATTCAGGAAACAGCTGTTGAAATTGATATGAATTCGGAGCTTTATAAACTGGACATGCTCGATTCAAATGTTATCCGAAACAGCCGCTGGCTTTGCGATCATGGCTGGGATATTGATCTCGACGACGGCTCATCATGGTATCGCATCTACAATAATGTGCTGCTCAATGGCGGCCTGAAAATGCGTGAAGGTTACAACCGAAAAGCTACCAATAATGTCATCATTAATAATAGTCTGCATCCGCACGTGTGGTATCCTGAAAGTGGCGATGTATTTAAACACAACATTGTATTTGGCGCCTATCGTCCGGCAGCCATGCAACGTGCCCTCGCACCCGATGATAAATGGGGGAAAGAGATTGATTATAATTTTTTTGCTACCAATCGGGTAGACCTGGAAAAGTATAGGATAAATGGTTGTGACAGCAACTCAATTGTTGGCGACCCACTTTTTGTTGAAGCCGCTGAAGGTGATTTCAGGGTGCAGGAAAATTCACCGGCATTGGAAATCGGATTTCAAAATTTTTCGATGGATCAGTTTGGGGTAACATCAGAAAAATTAAGAAAAATTGCAAAAACGCCGGAAATACCACAATTCACTGTTTCTTCAAAAAGTACTACCGGAATGGTTTACGAATGGTTGGGTGGCAGTGCAAAAAACATCGAAACACTGGGAGAGCAATCGGCTAACGGGCTTTCCTCAATGAGTGGAATACTAATAATGAGAGTGCCTGAAAATTCAACGCTGGCAAATTTTGGTTTTGTGAAAAGCGATGTGATTGTGGCGGTTAATAGAGAGGAAGTTAAAAATTTCGAGCAACTTCAAAATCTCATTGAAAGGAAAAACGAAAAGAAAAGTTTTGCAGTTTCGTTCATGCGCGATCAGCAAATCCAAAACATTCGTATTGAATTATAGATGAATAGATTGAATTTTAAAATGGGAACGATGTTTTTTAAAGAAAGCAGAAATGCTAAACTTCTGATGGTTGCAGTGACGTTTTTTACAGCCACTTTTCTATGCTTTCAACAAGCTGTAGGGCAAACAAAAGAAAACACAAGCCAAGATGTTTTTGCCGACCACTGGGAATTTGTAGGAACTGCAGTTAAAGAACCGGGTTACACCATTTGGGGAACATCGCCAATTTATGGCGAAGACGGAAAGGTTCATCTATTTGTGGCCCGCTGGCCCTGTGAGTTGAAAGTTGATCCGGGATGGCGTACCCACAGCGAAATTGCTCACTACAGTGGTGATTCTCCTGATGGGCCTTTTTCACTGGTTGAAGTAATCGGGAAAGGAAAAGGAGAAGAATATTGGAATGCGGCTGGTTTTCACAATCCCAGCATAAAAAAGATTGACGATAAGTATGTGCTGGTATATATTGCGAATGATGGAGCACCTGAACACGGACCCAACCAAAGAATTGGAATGTTGTTGAGTGATAATCTGAATGGTCAATGGAAAGAAATCCCTAAGGGGAACGAGCCTTTGCTAAGTCCTCCAAATAACAACACTTCATGGTGTTACGAAAGTGGATGCGGGGTAAATAATCCATCTTTACTGAAACATCCTGACGGACGTTATTTCTTATATTTCAAAGCAATGACGGGACCACGTCCGACAGGCAAAGTGAAAATGGGACTTGCCATTGCCGACAAACTCGAGGGGCCTTATGTTATTCAACCTCATTTTATTACAGCAAACGACAGGGTAATTGAAGATGGTTATGCGTTTATGTACAAAGGAAAATTTGCACTGCTTACCACCGATAACCATGGGATGATTGAAGAGGGTGGCGGAATACTCTGGACCTCGGAAGACGGCATTCATTTTAATGATTATGAAAAGGGATTTCACAGGATAAATCGATATACGGATATAGATATGAAGCAAGTGGCAGTTCATTATGGACCACAAAACAGCCAATATGCCAAGTTTGAACGACCCCAAATTTTGTTGAAGAACGGAAATCCTGAATACTTGTATGCGCCTTCCGGAATTAATATTTTCGGTGACGACTGCACCGTTAGTTATGTTTTGAAATTCGAATAAAGGATTAAATATAAAGGCAAAATAATTATAGATGAAAACAAAATTTATTCTATCTGGTATTACATTCCTTCAATGCATTTTTATTTTCAGTGCCACATCTTTTGGACAGACAAAGAAGGATATCGATGTTTATTTGATTGGTGGACAGTCAAATGCCACCGGCCAGGGGTACATGGTAAATATTCGGGAGGATTTTGAAATCGATAAATCAGTTCATTTTTTTTATTCTCATTATCTGGGAGGTGGTGGAACGGCCATGGAGTGGGGCTCACTTTGCCAGGCATCGGAAACTCCTGATAAATTTGGCGTGGAATTAAGTATGGGAACAAAACTGAAAGAATTGAACCCGGACAAAGAAATTGCCTTAATAAAACATGCTTTGTCGGGCTCAAATTTATATAGCCAATGGAATCCGGGTGAAAATAGAAGTGACACTGCCAACTTTGGACCTGAGTTTAAGAAATTTCTTCACACGGTTGAAACAGGGCTAAGAAAATTGGAAGAGAAAGGATTTGAACCAAAAATTGAAGCCATGGTTTGGCAGCAGGGAGAAGCAGATGCCCGCGATGTTGCAGGAATGAAAAATTCCAGAAAATATGGTAAGAATCTAAATCATTTTATAAAAAGAACACGGGAGCAACTGAATGCCCCCCAAATGCTGTTTGTTTATGGATACGTGATTCCGGTGTCACTGGAACGATTTACCGGGCGTGAAGAGGTTCGAGAAGCACAAAAAAATGTGGACCAACATTCAGGTCATAAACTGGCGGTAAAAGGAGCTTATGTTGTCGATACCGATGATTTACCCCTGCGTTGCGATGAACCTGACTCTCCATATCCTGACGACAAAGTTCACTTTAACACATCTGGAATTTTAGAGCTGGGAGAACGTTTTGCAAACAAAATAAATGATGCTCTGAAATGAGAAATTATCTATATTTTGGCGTCATTAGTGTTTCTTGAAAATTATTTAAATGAACTCAAATCAACTATTTCATCGATTCCTGCTATTTCAAGGGATACTTATTTCAAGTTTAATGTCTTTCGGACAATCTGAGAATGAGATTCAAAATATAAAAAAATACTTTTCAGAAAAGGAATTTCAGTTTCAACTGGTTGATGGGATAGGTTTTGAAGAAGGAGTGACACGCCGCGACCCAAGCGATGTTATTAAAGTAGGTGATACCTATTACGTTTATTACACAAAAGTTTACGGTCGGTCGCCCGGTTATTGGGGAACTGTTTGGGTGGCCGTTTCTGAAGACGAAGGTTATACGTGGACAGAAGTTGGAGAAGTACTCGGCACCGGCGCAAAAGGAAAGTGGGACAGCCAGGCTGTTTTTACGCCAAATATTATGGAGGAAGACGGCACTTTTTATTTGTACTATACTGCAGTTCAGCCAACACCTACCAATAAAAATGGTGAATTCGAGAATAATTCAATAACTGACTACACGGCCATTGGAGTTGCAATGGCTGATAATCCGCTCGGTCCGTTTGATAGATACAGCAAGAATCCCATTTTAACCATCAGTAAAGACCGCGAATTGTTTGATAGTTACCGGGTGGACGACGCAGTGCTTTTGAAAAAAAACGGTAAATTCAGGTTGTATTACAAAGGCCGGAAATATAGCGACGGAAATAGCGGACCGTTGCACACAAAAATGGGAGTCGCTTTTGCTGATTCTCCCACAGGACCTTTTGAAAAATACAGAGACAATCCCATCCTTAATAAAAGCCATGAGGTTTTTCTCTGGAAACAAAACAGTGGAATTGCCTGTCTGGCGTCTTTAAGTAGCACGTTTGAGTATGCTCCCGACGGCCTTGATTTTACATCCAGTCTGGCTGCAGTTAAAATTCCCGGTAAACAACGTCCCAAAGCACCAGGTGCTTTTCGTCCGGAACTAACCGGCCTGCCACCTCAAAACGAATTATCATGGGGAATTTCGATGATTCACAATGGAGCAAACTGCTATCTTGTTCGATGGGAGCTGAAAAATGAAAAACCCAATGTTATTTTCATTTTAGTAGATGATTTGGGCTGGGCTGATTTGGGATACACCGGAAGCACATTTTATGAAACGCCAAATATTGACAGACTGGCGTCAAAAGGAACTGTATTTACCAATGCTTATGCTGCCTGTCCGGTTTGTTCTCCGTCGCGTGCGGCTATTATGAGTGGGAAATACCCTGCCCGTGTAAACCTGACCGATTATATTCCGGGAAACAGGCATTACGGCCCGCACGAAAATCAAAAACTGGCTTCTCATCCGTTTAAACTTCACCTTGATTTGGAAGAAGTTACGTTGGCAGAAGCTTTTAAGGAGGCTGGTTACAATACCATGTTTGCCGGCAAATGGCACCTTGGTGAGGAAGAAAAATGTTATCCGACTCACCAGGGATTTGATATAAATAAAGGAGGAAACAACACCGGACACCCTGCCGGAGGCTATTTTGCACCATATAAAAATCCGCAACTGGAGGACGGAGAAACAGGCGAGTACCTCACAGACAGAATTACGGATGAGGTAATTGACTTCATTAAAAGCGCGACAGAAAAACCATTTTTAGCGTATCTTTCATTTTACACCGTTCATCTTCCCATGCAAGGAAAACCCGAGAAAGTGAAGAAATACAAGCAAAAGCTTGAAGAGACGGTATACAGCGGCAATGAATTAATAAAAAAAGGAGATACTTATTACAAACATTGGCAGAATATGACTCATTACGCGGCCATGGTGGAAAGTATGGATGAAAATGTAGGGCGTGTTTTGAAATTCCTCGAAAAAGAAAAACTGGCTGAAAATACCATTATTGTATTTACTTCGGATAACGGCGGGATGGCAACAAGTAACCGTACAGACAATATTCCAACGACTAACCTGCCTTTGCGTGCGGGAAAAGGATATTTATATGAAGGAGGAATCAGGGTGCCTTTGATAATCAGTTGGCCAGGTAAAATAAACGCAGGTTTTAAAACAGATTATCCAACTATTGCAACAGACCTTTATCCAACCCTGATGGATTTGGCAGATATCGGATTGAAAAAATCACAACATGTTGATGGAATGAGCCTGAAACCTGTTTTGAAGAATGAGAAAACCGAAGAGCGTCCGATATTCTGGCATTATCCGCATTACAGTGGTGGATTAGGTGGAGCACCTTCCGGAGCAGTGCGTTTGGGTAATTTTAAGCTGATTGAGTTTTTCGAAGATAATCATATTGAACTGTATAACCTTGAAAAGGATATAAGTGAAGCATATGATTTGGTTGAAACAAATCCCGAAAAAGTGAATGAGCTTAAAATGCTGCTTCATAAATGGAGAAAGGATGTCGGCGCACAAATGCCTTTTGCAAATCCGGATTATGTCGGGGAGAATTAAACCAGTATAATTTAAAATCAGACTCATGAAATTTTATTGCTTACTTCTGGTCTCTTTTATTTCAGGTGTTTCTGCCTTGGGGCAGCACAGTAGTTGGCCTGTACTTAAGCATTACGATGAAAATCACGTATCAAAAGTAGCGCTTCCAGTGGGAGGCATTGGAACTGGAACCGTTTCAATTAGCGGGCGTGGCAACCTGGTCGATTGGGAAATTATGAATCGCCCCGGGAAAGGCTTCAGTACCGTCACACCGGGAAATGATGCACCCTTTTTTGCCATTCATATTAAGGAGGGTGAAAAAAGTTATACTAAAGGTTTAATGGGACCACTTTTTGATTATGAATACGAGCACATGGAAGGTCGGCCTGTTGATCATCATGGCATCCCTCGTTTTGAAAAAGCAACCTTCGATGCCGCATATCCGTTCGGAATAGTTAACCTGTCTGATTCCAGTATGCCGATAGAAGTCAAATTAAAAACATTTAATCCGCTTATTCCGGGCGATGCTGATGCCAGTGGAATTCCAATCGCCGTTTTACGGTATGAAGTTTCAAATAAAACGGATAAACCAGTAACCGTTTCGGTTTGTGGTTCCATCCGAAATTTTATTGGAAAAGACGGAAGTAAATTTCACGATGACTGGAAAGGCGATAAAATTTTTGAAGGCGCTGTAAAAAACAAAAATGAATTTCGGAGCGACGGCAGATTTCGCGGAATATATTTCAAGCCCGGCGAGGTAGACGAGCTGGACCCTGCGTGGGGCACATTGGCTTTGACCACCGATGCCCAAACCGGAGTTAGCTACCGAACTTCCTCGGTTCCAAATGCCTGGAACAACGCAATCCTCGATTTTTGGGACGATTTTAGTGATGATGGGAAGTTGGTTGAAAAGACGGAGCTTGCGGATAACGATCCCATGGCTTCGCTGGCAGTTCAGCAGGAAATTCCGGCCTATGGTAAAACTGTTTTTCAGTTTTTTCTGACGTGGCACTTTCCTAACCGTAAAGCCTGGGCGAGCGAGGTGGTTGGAAACTATTACACCACACAATACAGCGATGCATGGGATGTAATTTCTAAAACATACCCTAAACTTGAATTTCTTGAACAGAAGACACTTGAGTTTGTAAATACTTTTCTGGATTCCGATTTCCCGGAAGAAGTTAAAGAGGCTGCACTTTTTAATTTAAGTACCTTGCGTTCCCAAACAGTTTTCAGGATAAAAAGCGGACATATGATGGGTTGGGAAGGTTGTATGGACAGAAATGGCTCCTGTGCGGGCTCATGCACCCATGTCTGGAATTACGAACAGGCCACTGCCTTTTTGTTTGGCGACCTGGCTAAAACCATGCGCGATGTGGAATTTAATTATGCCACTCGCGGTAACGGCGGAATGGCTTTCCGGACGGCACTGCCTTTGATTTCAGACCAGACAGGCGGAACCGCTGCAGACGGGCAAATGGGAACCATCATGAAAATGTATCGAGACTGGCAACTTTCAGGAGATACGGAATTTCTGAAAAAAAGCTGGCCAAATGTGAAAAATGCACTCGCTTTTGCATGGCTCGAAAAGAGCTGGGATGCCAATGCCGACGGCGTGATGGAAGGCAGTCAGCACAATACTATGGATGTTAACTATTCCGGGCCTAATCCGCAAATGCAGTTTTGGTACCTCGGTGCTTTGAAAGCTGCAGAAAGAATGGCAACCGCTTTAAATGACATTAATTTTGCAGATAAGTGCGCTAAAATTTACCGGTATGGCAGTACTTGGACCGATAAAAACCTCTTTAATGGTGAATATTACGAACACATGGTTCTGGACCCGGAAACAAAAAAAGAGATAACGGATTATTCATCACCCAATATGCCCCGCTATCAGCTGGCCAAAGGATGCCTGGTTGACCAGTTGGTAGGGCAATACATGGCACATATTTGCGGATTAGGTTACCTCGGCTCAAAAGAAAATATGAAAACTACGTTGAGCAGTATTCTGAAATACAATTACCGCGAAAGTATGGCCAATCATTTTAACAACATGCGTTCTTATGCATTGGGTGATGAATCGGCGTTGCTTATGGCAAGTTGGCCTAAAGGCAGACCGAAAGTTCCGTTCCCCTATTTTTCAGAAGTAATGACAGGTTTCGAATATACGGCTGCTGCAGGGATGATTTTTGAAGGGATGGAGCAGGAAGGTCTGGAAGTAATCAGGAACATTCGGGCGCGATACGATGGCTCGAAACGAAGTCCGTTTAATGAAGCGGAATGCGGACACCATTATGCACGGGCAATGGCAAGCTGGGCAAGTGTATTGGCTATAACAGGATTTCAGTATTCAGCTTTGGATAAAACAATCAACTTCAAAAATAAGATTGGAAAATGGTTTTGGAGCAATGGCTATGCATGGGGAACCTGCCAAATTTCAGATGATTTTATTGTTTTGAATGTAAAAAAGGGGATATTAAACGTCGATCAGGTGATGCTGGAAAATGAAATCGTATCAGAATTTAAAGGTGCACAACGCATTGAAGTAGGCAAAGAATTGAAAATTAAAATAGATTAAATGAGAAATAACACAATCTTTTACTGGTGCTCAAATTAACATCTATTTTACAGGGCAAAAACAGATAAAAAGTGAAAAATAGTAACATAAGTAAACGATGAAATTTTTTTTTAGTGTAATTGCAGTTCTTATAATTTTCTCCTGTTCTTATGAGCCTATGACAGGCCCCGCCGACAAAAAGAATCTTGAATTTACTGAACTCGCAACCCGATGGGACGAGGCCATGCCACTTGGCAATGGTTTGGTAGGCAACCTGGTGTGGCAGAAAAACGGGAGATTGCGTTTTTCACTCGACCGTGCAGATTTGTGGGATCTGCGCCCTATGGAAAACATCGACTTTGATAAATGGAAATTCAAGGATGTTTACGAACACTGGAAAAATGATGAATACGGAGTGGTGCAGGCTGCATTCGATGTGCCTTACGATCGACTTCCGGCACCTTCAAAAATACCCGCCGGAGCCGTGGAGTTTGACATCGAAAAATTAGGGGAAATAAAAAATGTTATACTGGACTTGAGCACTGTCACCTGTATTGTTGAATGGGAAAACGGAGCACGACTAACAACTTTTGTTCATGCAGAAAAACCTGCAGGCTGGTACCGCTTCGAAAATCTAAATCAGCCAATCGATATTTTTCTTGATGCTCCGGCCTACAACCGCGAAAACGATGAAGGCCCTACCAGCCAGTCACGTAACAATCTGAATGAACTGGGTTATTTGCAGGGAAAGATTGAGAAAGGTGAAAATTATTACACCTACAATCAAAAAGGTTGGGGCGATTTTTCCTATCAAATTCACACCGAGTGGCAGGAGGAGGGGAAAAGCCTCACCGGTTGCTGGTCGGTTTCGTCGTCGAACAAAGGTTGGGAACCAAAACCGGAAGCAAAGAAAGTGGTTGCCACTGAATTTGAGCAAGGAATCGATGATTCATACAATGAACATCTTGCCTGGTGGGGTGATTACTGGGCAAAATCAGATATTACTATCCCTGATTCACTTTTGCAGAATCAGTATTATCTTGAAATGTACAAATTTGGCTCAGCGGCCCGTTCAGATGCTCCACCCATTGCGTTGCAGGCAGTTTGGACGGCCGACCACGGAAAACTGCCACCATGGAAAGGCGATTTTCACCACGACCTGAATACCCAATTGAGCTACTGGCCTTCATATACCGGCAATCATTTGAACCTGGAAGAAGGTTTTATCAACTGGCTCTGGAAATATCGACCAACTTTTAAACAATATACCCGAGATTATTTTGAAACCGAAGGAATGAACGTTCCCGGAGTGACCACGCTTGAAGGCGAGCCAATGGGCGGATGGATCCAGTATTCATTTGGGCCGACGGTAGCCTCGTGGCTCTCGCACCATTTTTACATGCACTGGCGTTATACAATGGATAAAGATTTCCTCGAAGAAAAAGCCTACCCGTGGATTAAAGATGTGGCGATTTTTCTTGAACAGGTTTCAGTAAAAGAACACGGGAAAAGGAAACTGCCTATCAGCTCAAGTCCCGAAATTTTTGATAACTCCAGGCAGGCTTGGTTTGCCGAAACCACAAACTTTGATTTGGCACTCATTCATTGGACTTATCAAAAGGCAACGGAGATAGCCAGAGAACTCAATTTAACAAAAGATGCTGAAAAATGGGAAAAATTTGACGAAGAATGGCCGGAGCTTGCAGTTGATCCGGAAACCGGACTCATGTTCTCTCCAAATGTACCTTACGCCCAATCGCACCGGCATTTTTCACACCTGATGGGATATCACCCACTGGGATTAATCGATTTTTCAAAGGGAGCTGAGGATAAAGACATTATTAAAAATACACTGAATAACCTGGCAAAAATCGGTCCTGACTACTGGACCGGCTATTCGTATAGTTGGCAGGCCAACCTTTATGCACGTGCTTTTGAAGGCGAAAAAGCAGCCGAAGCATTGCGAATTTTTGCACGCTGTTTCTGTCTGAAAAATTCGTTTCATGTAAATGGCGACCAGTGCAAGGCGGGTTATTCAAAAATGACGTACCGGCCGTTTACACTCGAAGGAAACTTTGCATTTGCATCGGCCGTTCAGGAGATGTTGATTCAAAGTCATACCGGAGTCGTAACGTTATTTCCTGCAATTCCTGCAGACTGGAAAGATGTTTCATTCAACACTTTACGCACACAGGGGGCATTTCTGGTTTCTGCCAAAATGAAAAACAGCGAAGTAACCAAAGTTGAGATTACTTCAGAAAAGGGAGGAGAAATAAGTTTAGCTAATCCATTTTCCTCGGGCAGATATTCAATTCAGGGTGATTCCGAAAAGCAGGAGCCTGATACTATAATTAAAATCCCTATGGCTAAAGGAGAAAAAATAACTCTGCAAGCAGAAAACGTCACATTATAAATATCTTTATTCGTTATGAAAAGATCGTGAAATTTATAATAATAAGTTGACAAAAAAGTAATTTCTATTTCCTAGAGAATTTCATCTTTTACCATCAAAACTGAAAATCTAGATAATGAATACCTTTAAGAACCTGATGCTAATATTGATTTTTTATGTTACGCTAGCCTGCAACAATAAAGAAAAAGCATCAATTCCTGAAGACTATAATATTAACTGGACTACCCAAAGTAAAAATGCTTCTGAATCGATGCCATTAGTTGGCGGCGATATTGGTTGCAACGTGTGGGTGGAAAATGGCGATTTGCTTTTATACATGCAACGCAGCGGCAGTTTAGATGAAAATGGCGAGTACCTGAAAATGGGCAGGTTCCGCATTCAACTAAACCCAAATCCTTTTCTTGAAGGTCAAACATTTAGGCAGGAGCTGAAACTGGAAGATGGTTACGTTGAAATTGAATCGCAGAACGATGAAAAAAAGACTACTAAAATTATGCTTTGGGTCGATGTTTTTAATCCGGTTGTTCATGTTGATGTTGAATCGTCAGATAAAAAGAATGTAAACGTTTGGTACGAAAGCTGGCGAACTGAAGACAAGGAGCTTGCTTTTGGTAAAGAAAGGTTTGGCGCTTTTGGTCTGGAAGGGTACCCGGGGAAAGTGATTCGTTCAAAAGACAACATTGAGCAAACCGAAAACGGAATTCTATTCTTTCACCGCAATCCAAAAGAAAAACGCATTCCCGAAGTATACATTGAAGCGCAGGAACTCGAAGAATATGCCAATGAAATAGATGACGACATTGAAAACCGCACTTTTGGAGGTCTGTTGTTTGCAGAAGGATTTATTTTTGATGGAACTGAAGAAGGAATTTACCAGGGTACACCTTACAAATCGTGGAAACTAAAAAGTGAATCAGCCAAAAAAAATCATCAAATTCGAATTGCAACACACATCGAACAGGCCGAACAAATTGAAGACTGGAAAGCTGAACTGTCTAAAACGGTCGAACAATCAAAAAAGGCGCCGGGAAAGGCATTAAAAATAACGGTTTCCTGGTGGAACGATTTCTGGAAACGTAGTTACATTATCATTCAGCCTGAAAATCCTGATCCTCAAGATCCCATTTGGCAAATGGGACGAAATTATCAACTTTTTCGCTACCAGCTTGGTGGAAATGCATTTGGTGAATATCCCTCCAAATTTAACGGGGGCAACTTAATTTATGATCCGGTTTTGGTGGATGATAACAAGGCACACGATCCGGACTGGCGACAATGGGGTGGGGCAGTTTTTACCGCACAAAACCAGCGACTTTTGTACTGGCCCATGTTAAAAGCAGGCGATTTTGATGCTATTTTACCCCAGTTTGAATTGTACCGCAAAGGATTGCCAGGCGCAAGGGCCAGGGTGAAAAAGCATTTTGGACACGACGGCGCCGTTTACTGCGAATATACCAGTATTCCCGGTATTCCGTTTGGCGATGGCTGGGGATGGCATAATAAACACAACTATCGCATAAGGGGCGAAGAAATTCCTTTTGGCGATCCGCGTGCCAATGCAGCGACCGGTTTTAATGATCCGGTTGAAAAAGGTGTCATGGCGAATGGCGCAATTGCTTACCATTGGGAGTCACAGATTGAACATGTTTACATGATTCTGGAGTATCAACGTTTTACAGGTGCCGACATTTCGAAGTACATGCCTTTTATTGAGCAGTCGTTGATATTTTTTGATGAGCATTACCGTGCGCGGCAGAAAATGCGTAACGGAAAAGAACTGGATGAAAACGAAAAACTGGTAATTTACCCTTCAACATCCTGCGAATCGTATCGCGGAGCTACTAATCCGGCTGATGTGCTTTCCGGACTCAAAGCGTGTTTGAACAGAATGCTTAACCTGGATGAGAAATACCTCTCAGCAGAAAGAAAAAAGTACTACAGCGAATTTTTGGACCGCATCCCTGATTTTGATTTTGAAGAGATTGATGGATTGAAAGTGATCAAGCCGGCCAAAAGCTGGATCAGGGAATCGAACCAGGAATTGCCACAGTTTTACCCGCTTTTTCCGTTTAACCAGTTTCAATTGGGAGATGAAGAAATTCAATTTTTTAAAAATACCTATGAAAAAGCACCCGCTTTTCGAAAGGGAAAAGTGATAAGCTGGCACCAGGATGGAATTCAGTTCGCTCGAATGGGAATGACACAAGAAGCAGCTAATTACAATACCAAAAAACTGCAGGATAGTCCACGCCGCTTCCCAACTTTTTGGGGCCCGGGCCACGACTGGGTACCAGATCATAACTGGGGCGGCTCGGGAATGATTGGATTGCAGGAGATGCTGTTGCAAACTTTTGACGAGAAAATTTTGCTTTTCCCGGCATGGCCAAAAGAATGGGACGTGGATTTTAAATTGCACGCACCGTATAACACAAGCATCGAGGTTCGATTGAAAGATGGAAATATTGAAAAACTGATTGTAAATCCAGCGGAAAGAGAAAAGGATGTATTTGTTAAAAACTAATCCGGCAGTAATCATGAAGCTTCTATTCTATCATTTTTATATTTTTTTATCACTGCTTTTCTTTTTACCGTTCAATACCAACTCACAGGAAACGCTGGACCTGTTTATTCTGGCCGGTCAGTCGAATGCCCAGGGATGGATGGGCGATGCCGCATACTATCCGGAAGAGGAGAAAGAATTGGACGATTCAATCTTGTTTAACTGGACTTTTGTGGACAACGAAAGTTCAGGTGGTGAATGGGTTACAATGCAGCCCCAGAAAGGCAGGTTTCCAAAAGGTCATTTTGGGCCGGAGGTGAGTTTTGCCCGGGAGTTCAAAAAGGCAGGCTTCAATCCGGCAATATTTAAATATACAAAAGGCGCTACTGGTTTGGCCCGCGATTGGAAAGCTCCGGGCAAAGGAGGCATTTACGATAAAATGGTGACTGATTTAGTATCTTCCATTAACAAATTGGAGAAACAGGGTTTTAAATTCACTCTTCAGGCATTTATCTGGATTCAGGGAGAAACGGATGCCAGCGATGAGCAAGCGGCAAAAGATTATTATCAAAACCTGAAACAACTCATAAATGATTTGCGAAACAATGTACTCCATGAGCCGGAACTGAAAATAATTCTGGGAGTGGATGAGCAGCACCAATTTGTAAAAGAGCATCCTGTGGTGATAGATGCACAACAAAGATTAGCCAAAGAAGATTCAAACATTATTTTCACAAGCATGTTGGGCCTCCCCAAAGCAGATGCCACTCACCTGACTCCTGAAGGATTGGTAAAACATGGCAATCGACTTTTTGAGGCATATACCAAACTGGTTGATGATTTAGGACGGAATGTTCCGGGACCTGATACTTTATCAGTTATTACTTACAACATCTGGAATGGTTTCGATTGGGGCAAAGATTCGGTTCGAAGAAGAAATCTTCAGCAGTGGGTGAAAAAGCAGCAGCCATCTGTCGTTGCTCTGCAAGAGTTGTGTGCCTATACGCCTGAAAAATTGCAGGAGGATGCAGCATCATGGGGGCACGACTACTCGGTTTTGCTAAAAACTACTGGTTATTCAGTTGGTTTGACTTCTAAATTCCCCATTCATTTAAATGAAAAAATTCGTGACGGACTTCACCATGGTGCTCTGCATTGTCAAACTGCCGGGATTGATTTTCTGGTTGTTCACCTTCATCCCGGAAGTCTAAAAAGAAGAAGGGAAGAGGCTGAAATTCTAGTTGATAGATTGAATGAAATAAAGGAAGAAAATCCAAAATATATTGTTTTAGGAGATTTTAATTCGCATTCTCCTTTCGATGCTGACTTATATGATCCGGATGGGTATTTTATGAACCGTCTGCGTAAAAGCAATGCCGGCAAAGGAATAAACGGAAATATTTTTATGGATGATTTGGATTATTCCGTAATTGCTTACTTTTTAGCGTTTCCATTGTATGACGTAACAAAAGATTATACTACCGGTATGAATGAACGTGGAAGTTTCCCGGGTAGGATTTTGGGGCCGATTAACGATGAAACTATCGAGCAATTGGTTTCGCGGCTAGAGCGTATCGATTATATTTTGGTTTCTCCCGGACTGAAAAAAAAATGCCTTGATGCGAAAGTTTATAACGGAGAAGAAAACTGGTTTTTATCGGACCACTATCCCGTGCAGGCAAAGTTCATTCTTAATAATTAAAACCCATGAAACGATCTGTTTTTCTATTATTCCTGCTTATACTTAAAAGTTCGTCTGTTTTTGCCCAAGCAAAAAATTATCGAGGCGAAAAGAGTGAATGGAAAAGTTTTACGAGACAGGATTTTCATTTTGCTCATTCCATCTGTTTCTAAAGGATGATTCTCCCTAAAAAGATCGTAGTTAGAATTCCATGGACTTCTATTATTCAGATTATCATCATTAAATAGGCTGCAAGAAATATGCTTATGCCTTCTATGCTCCTTGAAACAGTATTGTCTTCTTTTTAAGGAATTTGAATGTTTTGGTTCAGATCTTTGGCACTGTTAGCTTGATTTCTTTTCCTAATATATTCCGATGCCGTATTGCCTACCACCTTTGAGAAAACTTTATTAAAATGAGAATAGCTGCTCATACCGATTGCATCCATGGCTTCATTGATACGGTCGCAGCCATCATCAAACATTTTTTGGGCATATTGTATTTTTATTTTATTTACAAATTCTGTTGCGGTATAGCCAACAATCGATTTTAGTTTTCGATGTAGCTGCATCCTGCTCAGACCTACCGCATTTGAGATATCTTCGACTGTGAATTTTTCTTCGCCCATGTGTTCGTGAATTATTTGTGTTGCTTTTGCAATCAGTTGCTGATCAAATGGGGTGTAACATTTTTTTAGCTCGATCCCAATATTCTGCTGCAGCATGGCTTCCCTAAATTCATTTCGCGCCTTAATAATATTTTTGATTTTTGTTAGTAGGGCTTTTGTATTGAAAGGTTTGGTAATATAATCCCAGGCTCCGGCTTCAAGTCCTTCGTTTTGCTGTGTTAGGTCTGTTTTGGCTGTTAACATCAGAACCGGAATATGAGAAGTTTCTTTTTGTTTTTTCAGTTCTCTGCACATTTCAATGCCATCCATTTCGGGCATCATTATATCACTTACAATCAAATCGGGTATTTTTTTTACTGCTGTGTTTAATCCCTTGAGCCCGTTTGATGCTTCAAATACATTGTATCTTGCTTTTAAAACATTTTTAAGATAAATCCTCAAGTCATGATCGTCCTCTACAATAAGAATGCTTTCTTTTTCGAGAGAGTCTTCCATTTTCGCAGAAATTGGTTCAGGGAAGCTGCTTTCCTGGTATACAATTTTTTCTTCCGACTCGAAAAGTTCAATTTCGTCGTATGAATCCTTCGATACGGGAATCGAAACGATAAATTCAGTTCCTCCATAAATACTGTCAGCCACATTTATTTCTCCCCGGTGTGCTTTCACAAGAGTATAGCTCAAATGAAGACCGATTCCGGAGGAATATTTGTCTTTGCTGTGAAAGAATCGTTCAAATATTTTTTTCTTTTGGTCATCAGGGATACCCTTTCCACTGTCTTTTATTATAATATTTGCTATTTGTGTCTCTTCTTTCCAAATCGATTTTACTTCAATTTCTACTGTACCCTGAGGTGGTGTAAACTTAAAGGCATTGGAAAGCAAATTGTACACGACTTTTTCGATCAGATCACGATCGAAAAAGCATTGAAAATGTTCAGGTACATTGATATTCAAATTAATTTCCTCACTTTTCGCCTGCCACATAAAAGCAGTTGTTATGTGGCTGATAAGTTCAGCTAAATCACTTTGAGATACCTTCAAAATATTTTTATTCGCACTAAATTTTCTGAAATCAAGCAGTTGGTTAACCAAAAACATCATTCGTTGAGTGTTTCTCGAGATGATTTGATAACAAAAGTCGCGGTAATCCAGGTCTGGTTTTTTCTGAATAAGGTCGTTTATCGGACCAATAATCAGTGACAGGGGTGTTTTGAATTCATGGGCAATATCGGTGAAGAAACTCAATTTGATCTCATTAATTTCTTTATCTTTTTTATGACGGATGTATTCGAGTTCCAGTTCATGCCGGAGTTGCTGGCGATTTTTAAGAAAATAAATGAATGCCATCAATAAACCCAAAAGCAGAACCGTATAAACCAGAAATGCCCATGCCGACGACCATGGTGCAGGCAGAATCTTAATATCGATTTTTTTCGTCTCACCTCCCCAAATCCTGTCATTATTCGAAGCTTCAACGTAAAAAGTATAGTTTCCCGGTTTAAGGTTAGAATAGCTGGCAAATCGTTGAAGGCCATTTGTGTATAGCCAGTCTGACTCATAATTATCAAGTTTATACCTGAACAGACTTTCGGTGGTATTGGCATAATTGGTGCCGGCAAATTCAAACAGAAAATTGTTTTGTTTGTGGTTTAGCGTAATGCTTTCGGTAAGGTTGATTGATTTTGAAAGAATGGTTCTTCCAAAATAACTATTATGGGGGAGAATACTTTTGTTGTGCACTTTAAAATCGGAGATAGCTACCGTTGATCTGTAGCTGCTGTTTTTAATTTCATCAGGCTTGAAATAGTTAATTCCGTTAATACTGCCAAAGTATAATGTTCCATCGTCGCTTTGTCCGATAGCTTCGGTGAAGGTATTGGAGGCTAGGCCATCATTGTTTGTATAGCGCCGGACTTCATTGGAGGATGGATTAAACCTGATTAATCCCTGTGAATTACTTAGCCAAAGATTTCCGTTATTGTCTTCCTGGATACCCATGATTTTTTTGTCAACAATACCTTCGATTTTTAATTGCGAAAAATTGTTTTCGCTTGCTGTTTTTCTTAACAACCCGGCATCCGTACCTACCCAAACTGAGTTATCTTTACTTTTATGAAAACACCAGACTGTGTTGTTTGCGATATGGTAATTACCAAGCACATTTGAATGGTACCTTTCAAGCGATAAAAAGTTACCGTCATCCAAAAGGTTTAATTTGAATAATCCGTCTGATATTGTGCCTATCCAAATGCAATTTTCAATCTCGTCGTAATGGAGGTCAAAAATGCGCTTTCCCCTTAAAATGTCCGTTTGCGGATATTCATCGTGCAGCCACTTTGTTTCGTTTTCTCTTTTAACGACCAATCCTGAAAACGTCCCATAATATTCATTCCCAAACTTGTCTGCGCAAATTGCAAATAAGGTCATTTCACCATCTGTTTGGTCTACCTTATCATTGGATTCAGCCCGAAAGCGATCTGAGTTTTGATCTTTTGTGTATAACCCGGAATTGGTTCCTGCATAAATCTTACCGGCCACCTTTTCTAATGTCAGGGGATGAACACTGTTATCGTCTATTACCTTTTTGGAACTGCCGTCAATAAGCGAATATTGATATAATCCTTGATTTTGTATTCCTAAGTAAATAAATGATGAATCGACAAGTAGCGTTCTAATATGTGGATGTTTAGGAATACTTCTGTTTGAATATAAGTCTAATTTATTGAATTTTTTAGGTGAAAGATTAGCAAAACAAAGACCCCTGCGATTGCCCACCCATAATGTGTTTGATTTATCGCAATGCAGGCAAATCACAGAATTACTTAACATCCCTGTTTCTATCAGCGGCGATGCTTTAATATTTTCCAGAACGTTGAAATTTATTGTGTCAAGCCTGTAGATTCCGTTATATAAGGTACCTACCCAAAATTCGCCTTGTTTCGATAGTTCTATGTCACGGATAATATTTCCATCTATTCCTTCTATTCTGTGCACACGGAAATTATCATTTTTCTCTTCTGAAAGGAGTAATAAATTGTTTACCGTACTGGCCAGGATTTTCCTGTTTAAAGCATACAGCTTATCAAAACCCTGGTCTTCTGTAATTGAGATCTGTTTAATTTTTCCAGCGTTTAATTTCCAAATACCATTTGAGGTGGAAAACAAAACATCCTTATCGCTGTTCATTTCAATATCGTTCACACTTAGCCCGTTAAGAGGTGATTGCATGATTTCTGCCCGGATATTGTTTCCTTCTTCAATAAGCATCAATACGCCATTATTTGTAGCCACGTAAATGTGTCCTTCTTCGGTTTCAATAAAATCCAGAATGGTTTGAAAATTTACGGGCGTTTCAACCCTCACAAATCGCTCATTGGTCATCGAATAATAATTTATTCCGCTACCATCGGTACCAATCCAAATTCTTTTTTTCGAATCTTCAAATAAACATCTGATCCGGTTGCTCGACAGGCTGTTTACATCGTCAGTTACATGAAAATAGTTTATGATTTTGTATCCGTCATATCTGTTTAATCCGTCGTATGTTCCAATCCAGATAAAGCCATAACTGTCTTGTAAAATAAAGCTTACATCATGTTGTGATAATCCGTCGTTAACGGTAATGGCTTTGAATTGAAGCTCCTGAGAATTAGCAATAAGAGCAAAAGAAATAAGACTTATTGTGAAGAGGAATAATTGAAAAAAACGCAGTAGTAGCTTTAATGAATTCCACATCTTTATAATACCGTAATTTGGTACTAAATTAAGATTATTCTGATATTTTGACCCTCACAAATAAGGGATGTTACAATTGTTGTACTTATTGTTACAATTAATACAATGCGCATGAAACTCCCTAGAATAAGCGTTTTTGGAGTCTTTCTAACTGCCGTTTTGTTTCATGTTACATTCCATAGCACTCGTGTTACAACAGCTCTAATGTGTATTCGTATTTAGGTCATAAATTTGATCTGAGCTGAAACAAATTCATCACTATAAATTAAACCTAAATATGTTTCGAAAAACTTTCATAGGATTTCTTTTCCTTGCACTTTTAAGCTGTTTTGAAAATTACGCCGGGCCTGTAACCACTCTAAATATGAAAGAGTTTGGTATAGAGCTGGCAGAAGATGCAACTCCAATTGTGGTTGAAGCTCTTGAAAAATGCAAGAAAGAAGGAATAACAAGACTACAGTTTCCGAAAGGAATCTATCACTTTTATCCGACTTTCGCTCCAGACCGGTATTGTGCCATTACCAATAATGATAACGGACTGAAGCGCACCGCTTTTCCCTTGTGGGGATTCAATGATTTTGAAATTGATGGTGACGGATCTGAGTTTATATTTCATGGGAAGATGGTTCCGTTTATTTTGGAGGAAAGCCATAACATTACCATTCAGAATTTGAGCATCAACTGGGAAGTCCCATTTTGCCTGGAAGGTGATGTGGTTGCAAACAACCCTGGGGAACATACTTTCGATATAAAGGTTAAAACACCTCACAAAGTAGAAAACGGGCATTTGTACCTCTGTCTCGAACGAGAAGATTCTCCCTATGAAAAAAAATATGGGTTTCGTTTTGCGGCCCCCGAGAAGTATCACCAGGAGGTGGGCCAAAACATTATTTTTGACCCCAACACGATGGCCCCTGTTTACGATGAGAGTAAATACAGTGGATTTAATCACACTTCATTAAAGGCAGAAGAGCTTGGAAACGGGAATGTCCGTATTTACAGTATTTATGAAAAGGTTCCACCTGTTGGTACTGTTTTTTGTTCGAAAGGAGAATACCTGTTTAACCGCACCAGTCCGGCATTCCGTCTCTTTAAAAATACGAATGTCACGTTGAACAACATTAATGTACACCATGCAGGAGCCATGGGACTGATTGCCGAAAGATGTGAAAATATTACACTCGATGGCTTTAATGTAGTATTAAAAGAAGGACAGGGCCGAATGGTAACTACTACCGCTGATGCCACTCATTTTTGTAATTGCAAAGGATTAATCACAATAAAGAATTCAGTTTTTGAGAATATGCTGGACGATGCCACGAACATTCATGGTACTTATGCCCGCGTCAACCAGGTACTTGATGATTACCGGGTGGCATTTGAAACGTATCATCCACATCAGAACGATTACCTTTTTGCTGAAGCAGGCGACAGTGTTCAAATAATACATAAGAATACGCTCCAGCCTACGTCGGAAGTTATGGTAGTAAAAAAAGTGGATCGAATCAATGAAAAGATATCCATTCTAACATTTGGAGAATCTGTAAAAGGGAAAGTGGATAAATATTACGGTATTGAGAATGTTTCATGGTACGCATCGGCGATACTGGAAAACAACATAGTAAGAAACAACCGGGCAAGAAGTTTTTTGATTTCAACGCCACGAAAAGTTGTGGTTAAGAATAATCAATTTTCGTCGCAAATGACCAGCATACGCGTTACCGGAGACCTTGGTTTATGGAATGAATCGGGGCCTTGTGACAGCCTGATCATTGAAGGGAATACATTTGGCGATTGTGTATATAACGGACGTAATGCTGCCGTAATAAAAATCGATCCGCAATATGCTTCAGAGGATTATGTTCAGGGGAAATACAGCAAGGATATTATTATTAAAGACAACCAATTCAAAACATTTGATTCTTACATTCTACATGCTGTTTCTGTGGACGGACTTGTTTTTGAAGGAAACAAAATCGAAACCTCGAATTCTTATAAACCGCTTTATCCTGAATCGCCTACACTAAATATTGTCAATTGTAACGATGTTTCAATTGGGGAAAATTCCTTTAAGTCGACAAATGGGATTGAATCAAAACTAAAAGTGGATAAAAAAACTACAAACCTTGTACTAGATAAGAAAAGTTTATTTAAAATCAATTTCTAATCAAATTTATGAATTATGAAGAAAAGTATTTTTCTGCTATTATTTACGTTGTGTATTTCCTTAGTTGGCTATGCGCAACAAATGGTTAGTGGTGTTGTAACTGACGTTGCAGGAACATCGTTACCCGGTGTAACTGTTATGGTAAAAGGCACCACCGTAGGGACAGTTACTGACATGGAAGGAAATTACAGTCTTGAGCTTCCTTCAAATTCAACCACGCTGGTGTTTTCATTTATTGGGATGGAAACGAAAGAGGTTGAAATCAATAACCAAAGCGTAATTAATGTTCAGCTGGCTTCATCCGTAACAGAGTTGGATGAAGTGGTTGCTGTTGGATATGGAACAGTAAGAAAGAGCGACTTAACGGGTTCTGTATCAGTTGTGAAATCTGAAGAACTTGAACAATCGCAGTCAATTGATGCGATGCAGGCCCTACAGGGGCGCATGTCCGGAGTAAATATCTCTTCCGAGTCGGGTGAGCCTGGAAGTGGTCTTAATATTCAGATTAGAGGGGCAAATTCAATTGTTGGTAGTTCATCTCCTTTGTTTGTAATCGACGGTGTTCAACTGGATGTAAACACTGACGAAGTAGCTACTACGAATTCCTCACAGGGAACAATGAATCCACTTCAAATGCTTAATCCTTCCGACATTGAGTCAATAGAAGTATTAAAAGATGCTTCAGCCACGGCAATCTTTGGTTCTCGTGGTGCAAATGGTGTTGTAATTGTTACTACCAAAGGAGGTAAAACAGGATCGTCTCTAATTGAATACAATGGTTCAATAGGCTTTTCTAATGCATCCAACAAAATTGATGTGCTTTCTCCGGAAGAATATCTCGAGTATGCTGAAGTAAGAGGAGGGCGTGAAGAATTTCTTATGGTGGACACAAATGATGATGGAATACGGGATTCACCAAGGGATTTTTCTACTATACCATCCCATAACTGGCAGGAAGAAGCATTGAGAACGGCTATAACAAATAACCACACCATATCGGCTAGTGGTGGAAATACAAAAACAAATTATTCAGCCAGTGTTGGATATCTCTCGCAAGAGGGGCTGGTCAAACATAATGGCTACGACAGGTACAATATGAGAATACGATTGGATCATTCTGGTTCTGACCGTTTAAAATTAGGTTTTAACCTGAATTCGACACTTTCAGAAGCAAAGGGTGCTGCAAACAATGGAGGGCCTAACAGCTACAGTGGACTCACCCAGATGCTTATCATGGCTAACCCATGGGAGGTTATATCCGAAGATGTTGACTTTGTTTCTGATACATACATCTCACCTCTCAGGTTGATAGAAAAGGCAGACAAAACAACACGGATGATGCGAATAATTGGAAGCTTAAGGGCAGAATATAAAATACTGGATGAGTTGACTTACGTAGGCGTTATGGGGGGCAATTACTCCAACTCGAAATTAAAAGAATTCTATAGTTCCGAAACCAGTTGGGGAAAATTCTACGATGGCCTGGCGGGCATTTCGCAGGTGGAAACCTATTCATACAATCATTCTTCCCAATTGAATTTTATAAAAAAAGTAAATGATCACTATTTTAATTTACTTGCTGCCTTCGAGGTAAGCAGCTACAACTGGGAGTCGTTTAAAAATAGAATTGCTGGTTTTGAGGACCAGTCAACGGGTGTTAATGATATAAGCAAGGGGGCTAATTTCCTCGAATACAGTTCGTCACGATGGGGGACAAACCGACTTTCTTACCTGGGGCGTTTAAATTATAATTACAAAAACAGATACCTGTTCACAGCAAGTTTTCGAGCTGATGGTTCCGATAAATTCGGAGCAGGTAACCGCTGGGGGTATTTTCCCTCGGGAGCCTTTGCCTGGAGAGTTTCTGAAGAAGGATTCATGGATAATCTGTCGTCTGTTAGTAATTTAAAATTACGCTTGAGTTATGGGGAAACAGGAAATGAAAGCATTCCGGCATATAGTTACTTTGCCCGGATGCAGAATACCTATTATACAAGTAATAATAGCGTAATGTTTGGTATGTCACCTGCTTCCAGAGAGAATCCCGAGCTTAAATGGGAAACAACCTCACAATACAATGCAGGTATCGATCTTGGCTTTTTCAAAAACCGATTGAATGTAAATTTTGATTATTATCTGAAACAAACCAGGGACATGTTGTTAAGTGCACCAGTTTCAGCTCAAAGTGGTTATTTCGAACAATGGCTGAACATTGGAGCTATCGACAATTCCGGAATTGAAATAATGGTGTCGACAGTCAATATTGCTAAAAAGAATTTCAAATGGGAAACAAATTTCAATATTAGTTTCAACAGTAACGAAGTACTTGATCTTGGGGGAGCAGAATTTATTCCTGTCACTATAGGTGGCGGCTGGATCCAAAATGCAGGTCGTGTAATTGTGGGCGAATCAATTGGAGCGATGTATGGATATACTTTCGAAGGTATTTATCAGATTGATGATTTTACCTGGCAAGATGGAAGTGATCCAAACATCCCGCATGAAGAGAGGATTTATGAATTGAAGCCAGATCTTCCCCAGTTTGTCAGCGGTAATGCAAGTCCGGGAACTCCAAGATATGGGGATATAAGTGGCCCCGATGGCATTCCTGATGGGCAGGTTGATGAAGAATTTGACAGATCGGTAATCGGAAATTCTGCTCCAAAGCATATTGGTGGATTCAACAACACGCTTACCTACAAAAATTTTGACCTGACTGTGTTCTTTCAGTGGAGTTATGGAAATGACATATTTAACGCTTCAAAACTCCGAGAAAACGGAATTCATCCTTATATGAATATAACAAAAGATTATTTCAATAACTATTGGTCCGTGACAAATCCAAGTAACGAATATCCCGGACTAGGTCAGGTGAACTGGACACCCTCATCTTATTTTGTTGAGGACGGCTCTTATCTCAGGTTGAAAACCCTTGCCTTAGGATATAATCTACCTAAGCAGATTTTACAGGGAACCGGTTTGACTGCTGTTCGTTTTCATGTAACAGGAACCAATCTGTTTACATGGACAAATTACTCCGGGCTTGATCCTGAGGTCAATTCAAATAATCCATTGCTGAGGGGATTTGAACGATTCGCGTATCCTCGTTCCAGAACAATTACGCTGGGTGTAAATGTTAAATTTTAATACTATTAAAAATGAAAAAGATATTATATATATTTATAATTGCCACGCTTGCAAACCTTACGGCTTGCAAGGATTACCTGGACACAGCTCCTTATTCTTTTACCTCTCCTGAGAATTTCTATCAATCGGCGAAAGAGGCTGAGATGGCATTATCCGGGGTTTATAATGTAATTAATACGCAAAATGTGCAGGGCCAGGGTAACGTTTCAACTTTCGCTCGTGATTTACCATGTATGTTAAACGGGGCAACTGACGAGGTCGTAATCAGAAGTAATTACAATAATGCCGGCCTGACACCTTTTGGCAATGCCGGGTTTACAAGCGACAATTCAGCCATTAATAATACCTGGTTTTGGTTTTACGCAGGTATAAATCGTGCGAATTACCTGATTGATAAATTAGATGGTATTGATGATTTTCAAGGGAATAGAAAAATCGAAATTGAAGCCGAGGCAAGGCTGTTGAGAGGATTTTATCATATGATCCTGTCGATGATGCACGGGGGTGTTCCGGTTTATTCAACTCCTATTCAGGATGAGAACCAGGAGCGACAGTCTATTCAGGAAGTGTACGATCTCGTTCTGTCTGACTATGAATTTGCTTTTGAGAATTTACCCGACAGGGCATCGATTGCAAGCCATGTGAATAAATGGACAGCAGCTGGGTTGCTGGCGAAGGCTCATACCTATTTGGCTAGTGCGAAAACATCAGGCACTTCTGATTTTGGATTCGCTTTGAATAGCTTTGCCTGGGTAGATGCTGATAGTCATTACCAAAAAGCATTGTCTTATACTACACAAATAATGCAAAATAGTGGTTATAAACTCATTCCAAATTATGATTATTTATTCAGGGAGGCTACAAAAAGCTATCAATATGAGGAATGTTTGTTTAGTGCAGAAGCAGCAAATTCTTCAGGAATGGAAGTGTTCAATATGCTCGTATTTGGATTTTGTCCTCAGGGGAATGCAAATGTAAATGGTGGAAGCTATGGCTTTTTCAGGCCTACGGGAGAAATTTATAATAAGTATGATGCAGCGGATGGACGCTTTCTACATAACTTAACGGGCAATCTCGGAGGACAAACAAATAATTTTGAAGAGATTGATGGAGTTAAATACTATGTCCCGGGTGCGCTAAATACCGGTGCATGGACATACAGTATTGGCAAATATCGGGCAATGGATCCCAAACTTAGAAACCTGCCTGGCTGGGCCAATAGTATTACCATACCACTGTTACGATATGCAGATATTGTATTGTTACATGCCGAAGCACAGTATTTTACAGGAGATGAAGCCGGAGCCAGAAATACACTCACACTGGTGAGAGAAAGAGCCGTTATGGAAGATTCTTCTGTTGAAGACTTAAATACCGCTTACTATAAATCCGACTTTGTTGAAGAACTTCTCGATTCAAGATCTCGTGAACTCTGTTTTGAACAGTGGAGAAGATTTGATTTGGCACGTTTTAATAAATACGATGAGGCTATCGCAAATATGTCTGCGGATTTTGGCTTCTATAATAATATTGTTCCGTTGATAAAACAAAATTGGAAACCAGAAAGGATTTGGATTCCAATCCCATTGGCACAAATAGATTTAAATCCTAATCTGGTTCAGAATCCAGGGTTTTAGTTTGGTTAGATTTTTAAGAGGCATAGTGTTTCAACTCACTATGTCTCTTTTCTAAATTGCTGCGTAAACAGATGGATAAGGAACATTTTATAAAAAAAAAGATGATGCGAAATAAAATAGCACTTTATTTATCCTTCATCTTATTTATTTTCAGCATCTGCTTTATTTGCTATACATTTTTCTTTGGCCTGTAACAATTCATTCAAATAGATTACTTTAGTTGCAATCATGACAGGAACAACAGGATACTTTTTTAAGGGAATGGCTTCTATCATTCTATTAGTGCTTTTAGTTTTTGTTGGAAATGGAAAAGTGATAAAAGATAGAAGCGCAGATTCCCCACCTAACATCGTTTTACTATTCGTTGATGATTATGGATGGGCTGATCTGGGGTTTCGGAACCTTGAATTTTATACCCCAAATATCGACCAGCTGAAAAATGAGGGAATGGAATTTTCAAGGGCGTATGTAGCAACACCAACCTGCAGCCCAAGCCGGGCGTCTTTATTAACCGGTAAGGAACCCATTCGTCTGGAAATGCCCCGACACATTACCTATGAAGATCGTTACGGGAGAAACACCCAAAAATATAATTACTGGGAAACGGATCCGGTACAACGAAACTCCATAAATTGGTTGCCGCTTGAAGAGGTGACCTATGCCGAGCGTTTAAAAGAGTACGGATATTACAACATGTTTATTGGGAAATGGCATTTAGGACATGAACCGTATTACCCGGTAAAACAAGGATTTAATGAGCAATATGGAACTTCCAACTTTGGTCATCCAAAGCAGTATTATCCACCGTATTTTGACGATCCCAATCCTTTGCCTGAAACAAAAGATGAATATTTAACGGATGTTTTAACGAATAAAGCCGAGGATTTTATTCGTAATTATGACAAGGAGCAACCTTTTATGCTTTCCATGTGGTACTATAATGTTCATTCTCCTTTCAATGGCAGAAAAGATTTGATTAAACGTTATAAAGACCAGGGATGGGATGATCGTTATGCCAATTACGGAGCAATGGTGAGCGCCATGGACGAATCGGTGGGTCGTATTCGGGAAGCATTAAAAGAAAAAGGAATTGACAAAAATACGGTTGTAATATTTACCTCCGACCAGGGAGGATATTTCCCAAATTTTCCTTTACGTGGAGGAAAGATTGGAAACACATTGGGAGAAGGTGGTGCGCGTGTGCCATTTTTAGTGCGCTATCCCGGGTTAACAAAAGCCGGTGAAACCTGCAATACACCCATTCAAACCATCGATATTTACCCCACACTGGTGGAGATTGCCTCCGGTAGTGCTTGCAAGGATGAACAAATACAGGGGAAGAGTATTTTGCCATTGGTAAAAGGAGAGGATTTCCCGGCGCGTAACCTTTATTTCTTCAGATCTTACGAAGATCAGTACGCCGCTATTATCTCGGGAGACTGGAAACTGATCAAGTACCATCAGGGGCCTTCTGAATTATACAATATTAAGGAAGATCAGAGTGAAATAAACAATCTGGTCAATATCAAAACCGGGATTGCAAGAAACTTGCTGAAACAACTGGAAGAATGGGAAAAAGAGGCTGTACCACCTATTGTACCTAAAGAATAGAGCCATGTTTAAGTTTCTTGTTTTAATATCCCTCTTTCTTTTACCGAATGCATCCTTAAATGCCCAAAAATCCTTAGAGCCTGCACCTGATTTTTTTCGAACTCCACGCGATATTCCGGTTCTGAATTTACCTGTTTCAAAAGAGATTAAGGTTGCCGATTATGGAGGAGTTATTAATGATGGTAAAAATGATATAGAAGCCATTTCAAACGCCATTAATGCAGCAAAGTTATCATCTTCGGCGACTAACCCGGTTCGGGTGGTATTCGAGAAGGGAACGTATGATCTGCTTGCCGCAAACGAAAATTCACATAGCATTTCCGTTGCCGATGCAAAATATCTTGAACTCGAAGGGAATGGAGCTGAAATTATGCTGCACAATCCGGAAGTTGGTTTCCTAAGCTTGTTGCGTTGCGAAAATGTGATTATCCGGAATATGTTTATCGACTATGCTAAACTTCCTTTTACCCAAGGGAAGGTGGTTGCAACCGATCCGTCAAACAGCACTTTTGATTTACAGATCGACGAAGGGTTTCCTTTATTATCCGAAGCATATTTTTCAGATGCGCCCCAAAAATGGGGAATGTTGAAAGAAGAAACAGGGCAATTAAAAAAAGGAGTAACCAATCTGTTTCCTTACCGCGGCTGGACTCAACTGTCAGGAAATTTATTCAGGGTAAACCAGCCCAATGCATCCTATATCAATCAAATAGAAGTAGGCGATTATTTTGTGCAGATCGCTCGCAATAACGGGAAGACCATTTTTCTTTCGAATGCCGGGAAAAATATAACCTATATGAATATTACCAGTTATGCCAGTCCGGCAGGCACATACAACACATTTAATCATTACGAATGGAATATTATCAACTGCAAAATACTGCCAAAGGCCGGAAGGGTTCAAAGTGCCAATGCCGATTGTATTCATATCAGCGGCGGATATATTGGCCCGTGGGTCGAAGGTTGCCGGTTTGAAGCATACAGCGACGATGCCGTTAACATGAAATATGCCAGTCGAAAAATTTTGTCCATTCAAAACCCAATGCAAATAACTGTGCAGTATAGTCTTAGCCTCAGCGATTCGCTGTATTTCTATAACCCGCGCGAGGGAAAGTTTTTGGGAAAGGCCGCTGTGACCAGTGTAAAAAACTTAGGAAGTAACCAGTATCAAACTACTTTGTCTGAGCCTGTAAATATAACCGTTGTCGGCAGCCATCAATCTGCCGACCATGCCTATACAAGTACCCAGGCGTGCGAATCATTTGTGTTCAGAAATGATACGATGCTCAATGGGAGAAGGTACGGGATGTTGCTCCAAAATTGCTATGGAATTATCGAAAATTGCCTGTTTGAAAATGTAAGCAGCTGTGGTATAAAAATAGAAAACGGAGTGGACTGGGGTGAAGGTTTTGTGGCCCGCAATATTAAAATTGCGAACAATAAATTCGTGAATTGTGGCTTCGATAAGACTTTTTTAGAAGATGAAATCGCAGCATCCATAAGCACAAGGGTCACCAAACTTGGAAGTCCCTGTAATGAATCCATGCAGTGGTGCGGTGTTGAAACAGCAGACTGGATGGGGCTGAAAGACATAGAAATTTCCGGTAATTATTTTGAATTTAACAAAGCTGCTGTCAATTTGAATAATATCGATGGCGGAAGTATAAATATGAGTCGATTCAAGCACAGTACAAATGACATTTCAATACCCCCGAACGGGGAATATAATGCTGTTACAATAAAGAATTGCATAAATTTCAAAAATGAGGATGTTGTAAACAGTTCGATGAAACGAATAAAAACAGATGAGGTAAAATTTACGATTCAAAATAACATACTAAATATTCAACTGTCAGATGACCATTACGAATTTCAATTTTTAGAAGTATTTGATGCTGTGGGAAGATTAATTATTAAAAGACATATAATTTCTTCAGATATTCAGCTTAATCTTTCAGACATGAATCATGGAATGTTCATTGTTAATCTGCGTGGAACAAAGGGCATAATTTCCAAAAAAATTATAAAAACGTCATAGTAAATTGCTGCCGATAAATGTATGATTTTTAAACTTAAACAACTATGAAAAGGCCTTTTAGCTCATATTTACTGTTCTGCATTATCTTTCTGCTGGCGCTTTCATTCAGTAAAAAAGCAGTTGCAAGCGAAGGGCAGGAACTAACGATTTATGAAGCACCTCGGAATGAGATTCTCTCGAAAGATTATAAACTGGAAGTTAATGGCAAACAGGTAGCTGTATACCTGGCCAAAATTGCGGAGGTTGAAAACCGTCCGGCCTGGACGCTAAACCCGGAAGATGTTGGGGGGCCTTATTCGTTCAGTTATTTTGATTTTTCGGGTGAGGTTACGATAAAAGTAACATCCCTGAATAAACCACTCGACAAACTGGTAATTCGTCCCTTATCGGCAGGAATCGAACCTGTAATAGATGGAAATTCGATATCTTTTACGATTAATCATCCTTGTAAACTTTCCATTGAGCCCGAAGGACGAATTGAACCGCTTTTAATCTTTGCGAATGCACCTGAGATTAATCCACCAAATGATAATGACCCAAACGTTATATATTTTGGTCCGGGTATTCATAAACCTGAAAAAATCAAGCTAACCTCAGGACAAACGCTGTATATCGCCGGTGGCGCTGTTGTTAAGGGTGGTATCGACGTATCCGGAAACAACATAAAAATAAAAGGCAGGGGAATACTCTGCGGGAACGACTGGCCCTGGCGAAAAGGCCCCGGATCGATGATTCGTATGAAGGAAGCTACAAATGTGACGGTTGAAGGTATTATCCTCAGAGGATCGTGGGGCTGGACAATCCCAATATACAACAGCGATTCTGTTGCGATCACCAACGTCAAACTCGTGTGCAGTAAAAATCCTAACGATGATGGGATTAATCCCTGTAATTCACAACGAATATATATCAGGGATTGCTTTATTCGAACCGACGATGATTGCATTGCGATGAAGGGGATTAAATTTGGATCGGCGAATGACAACGTTGAATACATTACCGTCGAAGACTGCATATTATGGGGAGACAGAGCTCGTATTTTCCTGCTTGGGCACGAAAGCCGGGCTCAATATATGCGGCATATTGTTCTTCGTGATCTCGACATTCTGCATTTCAATATGACTCCTTTTCTTTTTGAACCAGGAGAGGAGATGGTTATTAAAGATGTTACCGTGGAAAATGTTACGGTTTTTGCAGATTATCCTGTACAAACCGGATCACAGCCCTATGATTTAATCCGTCTTAGACCCACTGTTAACCAATACATGAAAACGAAAGTGCCGGGCACGATTAAGAATATCGATTTTAAGAATATCGTGTTAACGGGTGAAGAGAAGGAAGGATGGTATCCGATATCGGTGAAAGGTGCAGACGCTGAACACATGGTTTCAAATGTGACCTTTGAAAATATTTCCTGGTTCAACCATCCGTTAGAGGAAGACTCACCCCAGGTAAAAATTGAGGGAAATACCGAAAATATACGTTTTGTTAATTCGTCTGGTAACAAATTTTAAAGAAAATTGAGAATGGATCAGTTTCATAAACCATTTCGTGGAAACAAGCCACTATGATTCGGTGAAGAGAAATCTGGTTTTTGAGTAGAAGACTAATTGCCATAAAAAGAAACAGCAAAAATTATCCGATATTTACCAGACAACAATGAAAAGAAATATGAAACGAGCATGTAAAATTTTTACACCCAAGAGAATAATTAAAGTCATGCGAGTTCCATACTATACTGCTAAAAACGAACAACTTTAATAGTATGAAAAGAGTATTTGAAATTGTTCTGCTAACGCTGATAAATCTGCTATTGCTGCAATCAGTTAAAGCAGAACTCAGGCTTCCGGCTATTGTATCATCAAACATGGTGTTGCAACGCAATACTACCGTTGAATTGTGGGGATGGGCTGATGCCGGTGAGAAGGTTTCGATTAAAGCTTCATGGCTAAAGCAGTCTTTGGAAACCAAATCGGACAATAACGGGGAATGGCGCTTTTCAGTAAAAACAACCGACAGCAAGGAGCCTCAGACTATTGAAATTCAAAGCAAAACTTCGACCATCACTTTGGATAATGTGCTGTTCGGTGAAGTTTGGTTGTGTTCCGGTCAATCAAACATGGAAATGCCCGTGAAAGGATTCAATGGTCAGCCGGTATTTGGATCTTTATCGGCAATTGCTAATTCGTATAATCCAAAATTACGCTTGTTTTCATTGGATAAGAATGGTGCCAAAATGCCATTAACTGATGTTGAGAAATATTCAGCCTGGCAGGAAGCAACACCTGCCAGTGTTTCCGAGTTTAGTGCAGTGGGTTACTACTTTGGTCAGCAGTTGCAAGAAATTCTGGACGTTCCCGTAGGACTAATAAATACTTCCTATGGCGCCAGTAAAGTTCAGTCGTGGATGAGCACCGAGGCCATAAACCGGTTTCAGCAAGTTGATCTAAACGACGTGGATATAACGGATAAACCCAATCATATTCCAACAGCTCTGTTTAATGCCATGATAAGTCCACTCATTCCATACACCATAAAAGGCGTGATTTGGTACCAGGGCGAATCCAACAGAATGGAACCTGAGAATTATAAAAAACATTTTCCTGCAATGGTTAAAGATTGGAGAACACGATGGGGGATTGGCGATTTCCCGTTTTACTATGTGCAAATTGCTCCTTTTATATACTATGGAAACAACGATGAATTTGAGTCGGCAAGAAATTCTGCATTTATCCGCGAAGCTCAGTTACAATGTTTGGATTCGATTCCGAACTCAGGTATTGCCATTACGCTGGACATCGGAGATGCTGCGTGCATTCATCCGCCTAAAAAGAAAGAAGTAGCTGACCGCTTATTGTTTAATGCACTTCACCAAACATATGGTTTTAGAACAGTGGATTGCGCCGCGCCAATAGTTGCTTCCCGGGAGTTAAAAGATGGTGGAATCGTTTTGAAATTTAAACATGCGGAGACAGGACTTTATTCCTTTAATGAATTGGATGGATTTGAGATCGCAGGAGAAGATCAGGTTTTTTATCCCGCCCATGCTAAAATTGTAAACAAAAAGGAAGTACTTGTAGCGAGTGAAAAAGTACCTATGCCTGTGGCCGTAAGATATGCATGGCGCAATTGGGTAGTTGGTAGTCTTTATGATGCCAATCTGTTACCGGCGTCATCCTTCAGGACGGATTCATGGACCAATGCTGTTCGTGCGAAACAATCAGAATAAGAAAGGCGGCTTTGCACGAAGACACCTAAGGAAAAGTAATTTTTGCGTAGAAATTATTTTTAAGGATAAGAAAAATAAAATACTGAATTTGCATGTATTCAATTTTTTGAACATTTAGAAATCAAAAAAAATTAGAGAGATGAAATATCATTTGTTATTCATCATCGGTTTCGTTATTCTAATTTCAGGATGTGAACGGAAGACAGCTGAAAAAATTCAAAAGCCAAATATTCTTTTTGCCATTGCCGACGATGCTTCGTGGAAGCATTTTGGGGCCTATGGATGCGGATGGGTTAAAACACCGGCATTCGACCGGGTGGCAGCAAATGGGATACTTTTTAATAATGCATATACGCCCAATGCCAAATGTGCTCCTTCCCGTTCGTGTATTTTAACGGGAAGAAATAGCTGGCAACTGGAAGAGGCTGCCAACCATTCACCTAATTTCCCTGAGAAATTTAAAACATATCCTGAAGCATTAGGTGAAAAAGGTTATTGGGTAGGTTTTACTGGAAAAGGATGGGCTCCGGGAAATCCAGGGATAAAGAACGGAAAAATAAGAACACTTACCGGGCCTGAGTTCAGTAACTTTAAGAGCCAGCCTCCTACAAGAGGAATATCGAATAAAGATTATGCACGTAACTTTGAAGCTTTTCTTGAAAAACGGCCGGCTGGCATGCCTTTTTGTTTCTGGTACGGAGGTCATGAGCCGCACCGACGCTACGAATATGGAACCGGAGTTAGCAAAGGCAAAAAAACAACACAGGATATTGATGAAGTTCCTGGCTTTTGGCCCGATGTTGATACCATTAGAACGGATATGCTCGATTATGCTTTTGAAATTGAGTACTTCGACAGCCATCTTCAAAAAATGTTGAATAAGCTGGAAGAAATCGGTGAACTGGACAACACGATTGTAATTGTAACGGCTGATAACGGTATGCCTTTCCCGCGCATTAAAGGTCAGGTTTATGAATATTCCAATCACCTCCCGCTGGCAATAATGTGGCCCAATGGGATAAAAAATCCCGGGCGGACAGTGGACGATTTTGTGAACTTCATCGATTTTACACCAACCTTTCTTGATCTGGCTGGCTTAACACCTGCTGCGACCGGAATGCAGGCAGTTTCCGGTAAAAGTCTCACCGATATTTTCAATTCTACCAGTTCCGGGCAGGTTATACCCGGCCGTGATTTTGTCTTGGTGGGAAAAGAGCGTCATGATGTTGGACGACCCAATGATGCTGGTTATCCTGTGCGCGGTATAATCAAAGATGGATTTCTTTACCTCCATAATTTTGAAAACAGCAGATGGCCTTCCGGAAATCCGGAAACCGGTTATCTAAATTGCGACGGAAGCCCTACAAAAACTTATATTTTAGATACCCGCCGGGAAAAAGAAATTATGGAATACTGGCAGCTTAATTTCGGGAAAAGACCTGTTGAGGAACTCTATAATATTGAAGCCGATCCCTTTTGTATGAACAACCTGGCAGATGTGGACAGCTTTAAAGACGTAAAAGCAAAACTGACCACAGAAATGACCCAAAAGCTGGAAGAACAAAACGATCCACGAATCCTTGGCGAAGGGAGTATTTTTGATAATTATTCTTACTCTGGAGCTGTGCAGAATTTTTATAATCGCTATATGAATGGTGAAGATGTTTTCGCAGGCTGGGTGAACAAATCGGATTTTGAAACCGATTCTTCATTCGCCAGGTAGCTTTGAAATAAACATAATCGCTATTGTTAACATTTATTGACAAGTTAGCTGTATTGCTTTTCGAATAAAATGCCTACTTCTGGCTTTACGTGACAAAAATTGCATACAAATCTGAAAATGAATTGGTGAATAAGCTTCGCAAGGATGATGAGAACGCTTGGATATTTTTGTTTGAAGAATATTATGCGGGTTTATGTGCTTATTCCAGACCTTGCGTCGGACGCAAAGACATTGCATAAGAGATTGTATCAGAGACTTTTTTTAAGATATGGGAGAACAGAAAAACACGGGGAATTCACACTTCGATTAAATCCTATTTGTTTCAAGCTACTTCTAACAATTCTCTAAATCATCTCCGAAAAGAAAGAAGAATGGATTGAAGAATATTTTTCAGAAGTTGAAAATTTGAATATTGGTTTTCAAGAAATAGCAGAGAAGGTAACTGAGAAAAGTTTACTGGTTTAGGAACTGAATGACCGTATAGAGGATACCATAAAATAGTTGCCGCTTAAGCAACAAGAAGCCTTTCGATTGAAAAGTTTTGAAGCAAAGAAGAACAAAGAAATTGCCGAAGAAATGGGTATCGCTGTTAAAACCGCAGAAATGCATCTTTCAAAAGCCATGATCTCTATGCGGAATAATTTAAAAGATTACCTCCCTACATTTTTACTTTTTATGTTGTTGAAATGATAATTTTGGGCTTGATGGTTGTCGCATTAATCGGTTCAATTTTCAATAATTGCTAATTTTACCTTTCAACTTAAACCTAGATTTAATGTTCAAGCACCATCGTTATCCGAAACCAATAATCCTACAGGCCGTTTATTTCAAATTAAGATTTAAATTAAGTTCTCGGGATGTGGAAGAATTGCTTTCAATAAGAGGTGTAAAGGTTGATCATTCTACCCTTCAGAGATGGGCTTATGAATTCACTCCAATGACGGAAGCGAAAATGCATAAAAGGAAACGACAAGTCTTTAATAGCTGGAGAATGGGTGAAACTGTAGAAGCGCCGCAAGCTGACTTCACTGCCGACAAAACGACGTTGTATGCAGGAGGATTTGTGGTATTCCGGGATGCCTCTCTGAATTTGCCGTCGAACTGGGAATGGACCTTTGAAGGAGGAGAGCCTTCGTTTAGCACGGTTCAGAATCCGCAGGTAACATATAATTCGGTTGGAACATACAATGTCAGTCTGAAAGTAAGCAATTCGGTTGGTGACGACTCAATAGTGAAAACCGGGTACATCGTTGTTACAGAAAATGCCGGTTCAGGCAATTTGCAGGCGCATTACGAATTCGATAACGGACTTATCGATTTGTCGTCGTATAGACGCGATCTGGCTCCCGTTGGCGATTTTACCCCTTTGTTTACCAACGATCGTAATGACAGTCCGAATGAAGCGTACCAAACGCCTGGTAACAACGAACAATATTTAACGACCGGCTATAAAGGCATCAAAGGCAATAGCGAACGTACCGTTACGGCCTGGTTTAAGACTTCAACGAGCGGACCTGCCAGAAAGACAATTGTATCCTGGGGAAGAAATGTGCAGGGTGAAATGTTCAACCTGATGGTATTCGAAAACGGAAGAATAAGGCTGGAAGCAGGCAGTTGCAACGTACAATCTTACACCGGCAATTTAAACGATAACAACTGGCATCATGTGGCAGTAACATACGACCCGGCAGATGGAGATAAACTGCAGGACGTAAAAATTTATGTGGATGGAACGTTGGATGCTAACCGCCCCGATGGAGTAGGAGAGTCCTACCGTTCGGAAGAGGTAAGCATTAATACTGATGTTACCGAGAACAACATTCGTATTGGTTCGGTGAAATATGCAAACTACTATTTCGACGGAGCCGTTGACGATGTTCGTATCTACAGTACCAGTCTCAGTGGCGCCGAAATCAATGATATATATGAGCTAAAAACAGCAGTTCGACTGCAACAGGAAAACAAAAAAAAAGTACGGTTGATTTCGGGAAAAGCGATGATTAAACTCGACCTGCTCGTACCTGAATATGCACTTCTGCATTTGTATGATATTAAAGGAAGCCTTATACGAATCAGCCCGCTTGATCCGGGCATAAATCAAATTGAAATAAAACCGGGAGTTTACATCGCTCGTGTAAAAACAAATGAGGATGTTGAATCCGGCAAAGTGATTAGTTATTAGGAATTAAATCAACTAGAAAAATATTCACGAATGAAAAAAATGAAACTAAAATCGATAATCAGGGCGCTTTTTACTTTAGCCGGATTGGCCTTTTTTTTATGTGCCTGTTCTTTAGGAGGCAATCGTTCAGAAAAAGAGCAGAATAACAAACCCAATGTCATTTACATTTTGGCTGATGATTTGGGTTACGGCGATTTGGGATGCTATGGTCAGCAGTTCATCGAGACACCAAACATCGACAAGCTGGCTGCTGAAGGAGTACAATTTACGCAACATTATGCAGGAGCTCCAGTTTGTGCGCCTTCAAGATGTATGCTGATGACAGGAAAACACCCGGGGCACGCTCAGATTAGGGGTAACGACGAGTGGAGCGAGCGCGGTGATGTATGGAATTACCGTGCCCAGTTGGCCGACTCATCACTGGAAGGTCAACGACCATTGCAAGCTGGTACCGAAACTATTGCAAGCTTGATGAAAAAAGCCGGTTATGCTACAGGCATGGTAGGTAAATGGGGACTTGGAGCACCTAATACGGTAAGTATTCCAACTAAAATGGGTTTCGATTTTTTCACGGGTTATAATTGTCAGCGACAAGCACATACCTACTATCCTGTGCACTTATGGCAAAATGAAAAGAAACTACTACTGGGTAACGATACGGTAGCTCCAAATACCAAATTGCCAGAAGGAGCAGATCCTTACGATGAAGCCAGTTATGCAGACTACTACCTTCAATCGTATTCCCCCGATGTAATGTTCTCTGAGCTTATTGGATTTGTAGAACGCAACAACGATGGTCCATTCTTTGCATATTGGGCAAGTCCAATACCTCATGCGCCTTTACAGGCTCCCAAACGCTGGGTAGATTATTATGTGGAGAAATTCGGCAATGAAGAGCCCTATCTGGGAGACAAGGGATATTTCCCGGCACGCTATCCGCATGCAACTTATGCAGCAATGATTTCCTACCTTGATGAAAATGTGGGAAAACTCGTCATAAAGTTAAAAGAACTTGGAATTTACGATAATACGCTCATTATTTTTACTTCGGATAATGGGCCAACCTACAATGGAGGAACCGATTCGCCCTGGTTCGATAGTGGCGGTCCATTTAAAAGTGATTACGGATGGGGAAAAGGATTTGTGCATGAAGGTGGTTTTCGTGTTCCTATGATCGCTTCATGGCCGGGTAAGATAAAACCGGGGTCGAAATCCGATCATATTTCAGCTTTCTGGGATGTGTTGCCCACACTCGCTGATATATCCGGTCAGGAAAAGCCTGAAACAGATGGTATCAGTTACTTGCCAGCCTTGTTAGGCGAAAAACAACCCGAACATCCTTATCTTTACTGGGAATATCCTGAGTATGGAGGCCAGCAGGCAGTTCGCATGGGTAAATGGAAGGGTATTCGTAAAGACATTAAAAAAGGAAATCTGAACCTGGAACTGTACAATCTGGAAAATGATATACAAGAGCTAAATGATGTGGCAGACGATCATCCTGAAATCATAAAAGAAATGGAATCGATCATGGAAAATGAGCATGAGGCTGCTAAATTGGATCGTTTCAAAATGGAAGCTCTTGGAGATGTTCTTGAAACTGGTAAAGAATAAATATCGAATAAAACCAATCTGGTATGCAAATAGCAAAATACCTGGCAATTGCATTTTTACTGGCTACAGCCACACAATTGGAGGCACAGGAAAATAGAAAACCTAACATTATTCATATCATTGCTGACGATGTAGGATACGATGATCTGAGCTGCTTTGGATCGAAGGATATTAATACTCCAAATCTCGATCAACTGGCTAGCGAAGGAATGAAGTTCACCAGTTTTTACACGCCTCATGGCACTTGTACCCCTTCGCGTGCCTCGGTGATCACAGGACGGTATGCTCCGCGCGTGAATAACGGAACTGGTCTGTTCGTTCTGTTTCCGCACTCTGAAAACGGGCTGGAAGATGAACTCGAGGTCTCAATTACCGAACTCTTAAAAGAACAGGGCTACATAACCGGATTGTATGGCAAGTGGCATCTGGGTCATTTGCCGCAGTATTTACCCTGTGTGCATGGCTTCGATGAATATCTGGGAATCCCATATCCAAACGATCACGGCCCAGAACGTATTGGAAACTCTGGTTGGCGACCTAACGGAATCAGCGATCCGCAGGTTCCTTTGATCGAACAAGCGCAAGTAATCAAACGATGCGATAATAATGATCTGGCTGAATTACCGGCGCTCTTTACCCGCGAAGCATGCAAGTTTATTTATCGTGCCGTTCAGGACAAACAGCCCTTCTACCTGCAATATGCCAATATTGAGACACATACACCCTATTTTGTTCCACGGGGATTTGAAGGGCAAAGCAAAGCCGGTGCTTACGGCGATGCAGTGGAATACCTCGATCGCTCGGTGGGTATCATTTTGAATACTTTGAAGCGTCTGAAAATAGAAGACAATACAATTGTTGTTTTTACATCGGATAATGGTCCGTTGGTACATCGTGATCTTGAACTGGAGAATTGCTATGGCAAGTTTGGTTTTACGGATGAGAATCGTGAGCATATTTTACGGGAAGGAAAATATCAGGAACGTTTCGAGGGTGGAATAAAAGTGTCGTGCATTATGAAATGGCCGGGTAATATTCCCGAAGCTACCAAATGCGACGAGTTGATTACCGGCATGGACCTTTTTACTACTTTTGCTGAATTATCCGGGGCTGAGATTCCGACAGATCGTGTGATTGATGGTAAGAATATTCTCCCTTTAATGACCGCAAAGGAAGGTGCAGTTTCGCCACACAAAGCTGTGTTTGGGTTCACCGCTTTTGGCAGGTTAATGAGCGTTCGGTACAAGAACTGGAAGCTTATTCTTCCGGGTAAGCATTGGACCGGTAATTTCGAGACGCCTCAGTTGTATGATATTAAAGTCGATCCGGGTGAGGAAAATAGTGTGGCAGAAGCGCATCCTGAAATAGTTGAGGAGATGATGAAAATGGCTGACGATGCTTTGGAGGCAATCAGAAATGATAAGCCGCTTGATGAATAAGAATAACTGAATTTTCACTGGATGAAAATAAATTTATTTTTGGTTTGAAGACACCACTTATTTTATTCTTGATTTTTGTTCTATTTCTGGCCCTCAAAAGTGAAGCTCAGAATAAATCAGAACAGCAGCCGAATATCTTGATTATCAATATTGATGATATGGGTTGGCGTGATGTTGGTTTTATGGGATCGCAGTTTTACGAAACACCCAACATCGATCGACTGGCTTTGGGAGGAATGGTTTTTACCAATGCATATGCTTCGGCTTCCAATTGTGCGCCAAGCCGGGCTTGCCTAATGAGTGGACAATGGACACCAAGACATGGAATTTATACAGTAGGCTCTTCTGAACGAGGAAAAGCAAAAGATAGAAAACTGATTCCGACAGAAAATAATGAATACATGTCGCCCGAGAATTTGCTGCTGCCTCAGGCGTTGCAGCAAGCTGGCTATGTTACCTGTCATGCCGGGAAATGGCATTTATCAGACGATCCTACTTATTTTGGTTTTCAACAAAATATTGGTGGTAGTCATGCCGGAAATCCTGGCAGTTATTATCCTCCCTATAAAAATGTAAGATCTATAAAAGAAAAATCAGATGATGAATACCTGACCATCAGAATTATGGATGAAGTTCTGAATTTTATTGATACCCTTCAAAACAGACCTTTTTTTCTATATTATGCACCTTATGCAGTCCATACACCTATTCAGCCGATAAGATCATTACAGTACAAATACGAATTAAAGGCGTCATGGAATGGGCAGCGAAATAGTGCTTATGCAACCATGATTGAGAATTTGGATATCCAGGTTGGGCGTCTGGTGGAAAATCTCTCGAAAAAAGGCCTTCTCGAAAACACCTTTATTTTGTTTACTTCGGATAATGGAGGTGTTTTCAGAATAACCAAACAGTGGCCGCTCAGAGCTGGAAAAGGATCCTATTATGAAGGAGGAATACGCGTGCCAATGTTTGCGTATTGGAAAGAAAAAATTGAAAGCGGTAGAAATTCGGACGTTTTGGCTTCAAATCTTGACTTCTATCCAACGATACTGGAAATTGCCGGGATTAAGAAACCATCCGGCAAAGTGCTCGATGGCAGTAGTTTGGTTCCGATAATTTTCAACGGGGAAAAACCCGATCGTTCTCTTTACTGGCATTTCCCAATCTATTTGGAAGGAGGAAACGAGGAAACACAAGATCCAAAATTCAGGACGAGACCTGGATCTGCAATTAGAGTTGGGGAGTGGAAGTTGATCCAATACTTTGAAAATAATGACATTGAAGTATATAATCTGCAAAAAGATCCCGGAGAAAAGCACAATTTGATAAATACTTATCCTGAAAAAGCAGAACAACTATTAAAGGAGTTGAATGATTGGAGGGAACGAATTGGAGCTCCTGTCCCTCACATATTAAATCCAGCTTATATAAAATAGAACCTTAACCCGGATAGATGCAATATTGCCGTGTGCCTTGTTCAGTATGCTGGAAATCTAACTTTTACGTTCACCGTGAGGCGATTAAGATGTAGAATAAATACATGAAAAATCAGGAAGGCGCAGTAAGAAAATGTATTGACAGGTGGCTTACTATTTACTGCACTCAAGCTACTAAAGACAAATTATTTCCATCATATTTCTATTAATTAAAAAAGGTCAGTAAAAACTGACCTTCTAGTAGCGGGGGCAGGACTTGAACCTACGACCTTTGGGTTATGAGCCCAACGAGCTACCAACTGCTCCACCCCGCAATATATCTTTATTTCAACTGAAATATCTTGGTGAACGCGGCTGCAAATATAATAGCTTTTTTAATATCTGCAAAAACTTCGGTATTTCATTCGCTGCAGATCAAATAATCCCGAGTCTGTTTTCAAGTCGTCACAAACATCGCTAAGCATGAAAAACCAGCAGCGGCGTGTGACTGTGGAAGACCATTTTACGTGCAGTACTTGGATTGAATAACCGGGCAATCATGTTTCGCTTGTGCGTGGTCAGTGATAACAGGTCTACTTTTGCATTTTTTATGTACGATTCCATAGCTTCCAGCACATCGTTTCCTTCGAGCAGTATGCAGGTAAAATTTTCCTTTTCATATTTTTTCTGTAATAACTCCCTCATGCCTTCGAGACGTGCCATATCCCATCCATTCAGGCGTGGTTCACCCACATGTACACAGGTAATTTTAATATCGAAAGGCTCGAGCAGGTCCATCAGTTTTTCGATAGCCAGGAAATCCTTTTCGTCAAAATTGGTGGCGTAAAGTACGTCGTGAATATCCGATACCTTTTTTTCTGGTGCATCTTTTGGAACGACCAGTACAGGTACATTGGCGTTGTACATAATATCGGCGGTTACGCTTCCTACAATACCATGCGGATAATTGTCACCGCCTCCTCCCACAACAATCAATCTCGGGTGGTTTTTTCGGGCATAGGCGAGGATATCCTCTTCAGCATATCCCGATTTAATAATGTAATCGGTCTCCAGCGCCTTCCAGCTTTCTTCACCAACATCATTCACCAGCTTTTTAATGAATTTTTTGAAATCTTTCCGGGCATTTTCTTCGGCATGTTCAATCTTAAACAGTGCAGAAGAATCGAAGGCGTAAATGTCGCCATACGGAATGGAATGAATGATCGGGTTAATGAAACTGTGCATAAACACGAGATTGGTTTTTCGGTGCTTGGCAATATCTACGGCAATTTTGGCAGCCTTCAGCGATGCATCTGAGAAATCGATCGGAACCAGTATCTGCTTCTCCATTTCTTTTGGAGCTTCTGTTGCACGGTGAGCTTTGGCACCTAAAAACTCTTCAAGTTCATGCACTGCTTTCGAAATGTCTTTCTCCAGAATTTTAAACCTGACCGTTGCCGACGTATCTCCCTGGATCAGGTTTACATATTCCAGTTCACAGTCGATTCCCTTTTCTTCCAGCATCGTCTTAAAAATATGTGCTTTTGAATAGGGAAGGACTACTAAAGTGATAAGTTTTTCTTCCATGACTTTCAGTTTTTTGTTACATAGTTTTCTTTACAGTTATTCGAATTCTTTGAAATTATGTTACAAAAAGAAGCCATAAAACAACACCTTTGCAATATGATTTTTAGCACAGTTTTATTCCTGAAGATGTGATTAGGTTCCTTCACAAAAAAGGGCGGCCCGAAAAACGAACCGCCCCGAAGCGTATTATTAACACTTACCCTCGGAACTATAGTCCGAAAGTTTCTTTGATCTGGTCGACAAAGTTAAGTTTTTCCCAGCTAAATAACTCAACTTCTCGTTCAACTTTTCCCCAGTAAGGCGATTCGAACGATTTAGTTACTGTTTGCGGTGTACGTCCCATGTGTCCGTATGCTGCCGTTTCAAGGTAAATCGGGTGACGCAGCGAAAGCCTTCTTTCAATGGCCGAAGGTCGTAAGTCGAATAGTTCTTTCACTTTGGAAGCTATTTCAGCATCCGATAACTGCACACTCGAGCGTCCGTATGAATTAACGAAAACACCAACAGGCTCTGCTACACCAATAGCATAGGCCAACTGAACCAGTATTTCGTCGGCTACACCGGCGGCTACCAGGTTTTTGGCAATGTGTCGAGCCGCGTAGGCAGCCGAACGGTCTACTTTCGAAGGATCTTTCCCCGAGAAAGCACCGCCACCGTGCGCACCGCGTCCGCCATAAGTATCCACAATAATTTTACGACCCGTCAGCCCGGTATCGCCATGCGGTCCGCCAATTACAAATTTCCCTGTTGGATTAACGTGGTAGATGATATCGTTGCCAAACAGGGCCTGAACACGTTCGGGCAGTTTGGCTTTTACTCTCGGAACAAGAATATTGATTACATCTTCCCTGATCTTTGCCAGCATGGGTTCGTCAGCATCGAATTCGTCGTGTTGTGTAGAAACCACGATGGTATGCACTTTTACAGGTTCGTTGGCTTCATCATATTCAATGGTCACCTGCGATTTGGAGTCAGGACGAAGGTAAGTCATAACTTCCTGTTGGCGACGGATAATGGCCAGTTCCTCCAAAATTACATGCGACAGTTCAAGCGACAGTGGCATGTAATTGTCGGTGTCTTTTACCGCGTAGCCAAACATCATTCCCTGGTCACCGGCACCCTGATCATCCTTGTTTTCTCTGTCCACTCCACGATTAATGTCATCACTTTGTTCGTGAATTGCTGTGAGGACACCGCACGAATCACCATCGAAACGGTAAGCGGCCTTGGTGTAACCAATGTCGTTGATCACCTTGCGCGCCACTTCCTGAATGTCGACATAAGTCTTCGATTTAACTTCGCCTGCTACAACTACCTGTCCCGTTGTAACCAGTGTTTCGATGGCCACTTTTGAATTCGTGTCAAAAGCCAGGAATTGGTCGAGCAAAGCGTCCGAAATCTGATCGGCAACCTTATCCGGATGTCCTTCAGAAACCGATTCACTTGTAAATAAATAATGCATTTCCCTAAAATTTTGTAGAGCTATATTTGGTCTTAACGTCAACCTGTCCTGATAATAATCGGTATGTTTCAGTTTCTCAGTTTCTAAAACAAGTTCAGAATGACGAGCCGAAAAAACTCTAATTCAACATTAAAAATTCTACTGCGGGAATATGGATTGCAAAATGAAAATAAAGCACGATTGCTTTAGCATTTTTTTCTGTGGTTGCAATCAATCTCAAATCTTTCCACGTAGCGGGGACAAATTTAAGTGCTTTCATTGGAATAAAAAAGGAGTTCAAGGAAATAATTATGAATGCTTTGTTTTCATCCCATCAGGATAAAATCCTGCCTTTCAACGTAGTTTCGCCTGGTGAGAAAATCGCGAATTTTTTCTCCTGCACCGGTATTTGTTACCATCGAAACAATAAACAATTTCCCGGGTTCTGGTATGTCTTGATAAAATAGTGCGTCGGTTTTGGATTCTTTGATGTCGATCCGACCATCAACCTGTAGTCCTTCCTGTTCAAGAAAAACGGTGCGTTGCCGGGTTTTCCTTCCGGCACCCCAAACCCAGATCTTGGGATGAAAAGGATTATTTTCTTCCGACCACTTTCTGAAATAAGCTGCCTTGGTTTTAAAAAAAGCCTCGCTCGAGTAGCGTTCATCCGTTCTTGTTAATCGTGTCGCATAATCGTGCCATTCCAACAATGGTTCTTGAAGTTTGGCCATTTTTACTCCGGCATCGAGATAGCGCAACTGCATTTCATAGTCTTCAGGGAAATCGCCATCGAAGCAACCACCATAACTTTCAAACAACTCGCGGTTAAACATGATCGTTGGATTTACGAGCGGGATTTCGATAAAGCGGTATTTCTCAATTTCTTCTGATGAATGAAAAGAATTTACCCATTTTACAAAGCGTTTAAAACCTGCCGTATTTTTTTGATGAGGAATGTATTTTACCGCAGATCCCACAAGTCCGATTTCCGGATTTTTTTCAAGAAAAGTTTGTTGTTTCGCCAGGCGTTCGGGATCAACAATATCGTCGGCATCCATTCTTGCAATGAATTTGCCCCGGGACTTTTCGAGACCGCAATTCATGGCGTGTGCCACCCCTTGCTTTTTCTCGCTCAGTAATCGAACACGAGCATCATCATCAGCAATTTTTAGGGCAATTTCCGGGCCTGAATCGGTTGAATTATTATCGATCAACAGCAATTCAAAATCATTGAATGTTTGGCCGAGTATGCTTTTTGCTGCGGCTTCGAGCGTATTTTGTGCATTGTAAAAAGGTAGGATGACCGATATTTTCGGCTGACGTATCACGACTTGTCCTGGGTAAGTTGCTGGAAAACGTTTTCGAGGTTTTGCTGTTTCTGCCACATAGTAAGCAGCGTGAGTTTGTTTTGTACGGCAAATTCATAAACTGCCGGACGTATGTCGACACCCGATTCGGATTCGAGTTGCCAGCTATCATCTGAGCGGGAAACATACTGGATGCCTTCAATCCGGAGGAGTTGTTGCTTGTCCACCTTTTCCTTGAATTCGGCTACAACGATCTGTTTGTTTACCAATACCCCGCTTTTTACTTCCGAAATACCTCCGTCTGCTACCAGTTTTCCCTTATTAATTATGATAACGCGGTTGCAAACGGCTTCCACTTCCTGCATTATGTGCGACGACAGGATCACAGTCTTTTCGCGGCTGATCTCACGGATCAGGCTGCGAATCTCTTCCAGTTGGTTCGGATCAAGCCCGGTGGTAGGTTCATCCAGAATCAGTATTGAAGGATCGTGGATTAAAGCCTGCGCCAGTCCAACGCGTTGCCGGAAGCCTTTCGAAAGTGCCCTGATCTTTTTGTGCTGCTCGATCCCGAGACCGGTAAGTGCGATCATTTCATCAACCCGTTTTTTTACATCTTTTAACCCATAAAAACCTGCACTCAGTTCGAGGTATTCCTTAATGTAAAGGTCGGAGTACAGCGGATTGTGTTCGGGGAGGTAACCGATATCGCGTTTGTATTCAAGGTCTTTGGGGCTAATTTTTTTCCCATTCACCAACACTTCACCAGAATCGGCAGGAAGGAAGCCCGTAATAATTTTCATCAGCGTTGATTTTCCGGCCCCGTTCGGTCCCAGAAAACCAACGAGTTCGCCTTTGTCAACCGACATATTTATGTTGTCCAATGCCCGTTGCTTTCCAAACAATTTGCTGATGTTCCTTGTTTCTATGCTCATACCTGTTCGTGCTAAAAAACAAAAATAGGTGAATCTTTTTATTTTAGTAGCATTAAGCTAAATTTGCAATTCAGCTAAACAGATTTAATTGATGAAAGATCGTCATTTCAATTACATAAAAGACTTAACCAAGTACCAGCGACAAAAGACCCAGGAAGTTATGATCGGCAGCGTGCCGGTTGGCGGAGATAATCCGATACGCGTTCAAACCATGACCGATACCGATACAACAGATGCCGAAGCAACGGTAGAGCAGATCATACGGGTGGTGAAAGCGGGGGCCGATTACGTGCGCGTTACCGTAAAGGGAATGAGCGATGCGGAAAGCCTTAAAGTGATTAAAAAAGAACTGGTTGAAAGGGGATATCACACCCCGTTGATCGCCGATATTCATTTTAATCCCCGATTGGCGGAAATCGCCGCTCAGTATGTTTCGAAAGTGCGTATTAATCCTGGAAATTTTTATGATAAACGCGCTCAATTCAAAAATAAGATTTACACCGACGAACAATACAAGGCGGAACTGGATAATATTGAAAAACAGTTTGTTCCATTTCTAAAGCTGTTGAAAGAAACTAAAACAGCGCTTCGCATCGGGGCCAATCATGGTTCCTTGTCCGATCGCGTGATGAGTCGTTTTGGGGATACACCGGCCGGTATAGCCGAATCAGTGCTTGAATTCCTGCGCATTTGCAAGAAGGAGAATTTTACTAACGTGGTCGTTTCGATTAAGTCGAGTAACACGCGGGTGATGGTGTATACCGTTCGTCTGTTGAATTTCAAAATGCGTTTGGAGGGCATGCAGTTCCCGATACATTTAGGCGTTACCGAAGCCGGCGAAGGTGAAGACGGGCGTTTGAAATCGGCCGTTGGAATTGGTGCCTTACTTGCGGATGGCATTGGCGATACGGTACGTATTTCGCTCACGGAGAGACCGATAAACGAAATTCCAGTGGCTTTAAAGCTGATCAATCACATAAAAACCTATCAGAATCACGATCCCATTACGGCGCCGATGATCGCTCAAACAAATCCGTTTGAATATGAGCGACGCAGTACCCGGCCTGTGATGAATATGGGTGGAAAACAATTGCCTGTAGTCGTGGCCGATCTGGGAGATCGCAGTTTACGTGAAATGATCCCGATTCGAGGGAAACTGATTCCGGAATATTTTGTTTCGGGAAACAAAATTCTGGATATCGAAGGGGAAGAATACCCGGTAATTACGCTCGAAGAGTACCTGTTTGAAAGCACGCGTTGGGGAAGGATGAAATTTATTCGCACCAACAAGGCCGAATTTGACCGGTTTATGGATTTGCATCCCGAAATTATTATGAAGTTGAAGCAAACCCGTAAAACCGTATTGATCCTGGAAAGCTACAATGCCAATCCAATGGCTGAATTGCGCGCATTCTTTATGGCACTGGAAACGCACATCTGGAAAGTTCCTGTGATTCTTTACAGGCGTTACAACGAGAGCAGCCTTGACGATCTCCGTATCAAAGCAGCTGCCGATCTGGGTGGTTTGCTGATCGATGGTTACGGCGACGGAATCTGTATTTCGAATGATAATGAAAACATCACCTTTACCGAGCTGAAAGATCTGAGTTTTGGGATTCTGCAGGCCAGCCGCATGCGTGTGTCGAAAACCGAATTCATTTCCTGCCCCGGATGCGGAAGGACGTTGTTTGATTTACACGAAACCACTCGAAACATTAAAGAACATTTTAAACACCTCGATCATTTGAAAATCGGGGTGATGGGTTGCGTGGTAAACGGACCCGGCGAAATGGGTGATGTGGATTATGGTTTTGTCGGTGCCGGTAACCAGAAAGTGAATCTCTACAAAGGGCTTAAACCGGTTAAACGCCACATCCCTTACGAAAATGCGGTGGAAGAACTGGAGCAGTTGATCCGCGAGAATGGCGACTGGAAAGATCCCGATTAGAACTACTATCCAATAATTCTGTTATATTGATAATTCTGTTTTCGCTTCCCTGGAAGTGAAATCGGTTTTAATTTACCTGAACGTTCAGGTTTTAAGTAGCAATTATGATTTAATAGCAACAGTTATGGCACGAACTTACTGGAAACCCGGAACAATTATTTATCCGCTGCCAGCGGTTATGGTCAGTTGTGGCGAAAATCCCGAAGAATACAACATTATTACCATTGCGTGGACGGGAACGATCAATAGCGATCCGCCGATGTGCTATATTTCCGTTCGACCGGGACGACACTCCTATGAAATTATCAAACGAACAGGCGAATTTGTCATCAACCTGACTACCGAAAAACTGGCCAAAGCTACCGATTGGTGCGGATGTCGCTCGGGACGCAAATACAACAAATGGAAAGAAATGAACCTCACTCCGACACCTGCCAAGTTTGTAAAAGCCCCGGTAATTGAAGAATCGCCGGTAAACATCGAGTGCCGGGTAAAAGACATCGTCGAACTGGGCAGTCACCACATGTTTGTTTCCGAAGTTTTAGGTGTAAGTATCGATGATTCCTACATGAACGAGGAACAGGCTTTTAGTTTTTCAAAAGCCAATCCGCTGGTGTATAGCCACGGTCATTATTTTGGAATGGGGAAGAAGATCGGCAAATTTGGTTGGTCGGTTGAAAAAAAGAAGAAAAAGAAAAGAAAATAACATTGTTCTGTAATGTCAGCTCTTTTTTAAATACTCACTATTGATATTCTACAATGGGAGTAATTTAATTTAAACACGATGAAAAAACATTTTCTTTTAGGTTTAACACTACTAATGATATCAGGAATGGTAAACGCACAGAATAATCCGCTTTTAGGCGATTTTAAAACACCGCATCAAACGGCACCTTTCGATAAAATTCAGAACGAACATTATTTGTCTGCATTCGAAGAATCAATCAAACAGGGCGAGGCCGATGTCGAGGCCATCAAGAATAACCCGGAAGCTCCTACCTTCGAGAACACAATTGTAGCGCTCGACCATGTGGGACGTTTGCTTGGACGAACAGCAGGCATCTTTTTTAATTTGCTGAGTTCGGAAACCAACGATGAAATGCAAAACATTGCCCAGCAGGTTTCGCCTATGCTTACAAAATTTCAGAACGACATTTCACTCAATCCTGTGATTTTCGAACGGGTGAAAGCGGTTTACGAAGAAAAAGAGAAACTCGGTTTGAGTCCGGAACAGGAAACGCTGCTCGAAAATTCCTACGTTGGATTTGTGCGTCAGGGAGCCAATCTTTCGGATGAAGACAAGGGAAAATTCAGACAGATCAGCACCGAGCTTTCCAAATTGTCGCTCACTTTTGGCGAAAATGTATTGAAGGAAACCAATGCATACGAACTTCATATCACGGATAAAAATAAACTATCGGGACTTCCTGAAAACACAATGGAAGCGGCTGCTGGTAAAGCAAAAGCCAAAGGAAAAGAAGGCTGGATTTTTGATTTAACCATGCCCAGTTACCTGCCATTTCTGAAATATGCCGACAACCGTGAACTCCGCAGGGAACTTTACCTGGCATACGGCTCAAAATCCTTCAATGGCAATGAATTCGATAACCGCGAAAATGTGAAGCGGATTGTGGAACTGCGCCTGGAAATGGCCAGACTGCTGGGTTACGATAATTATGCCGATTATGTGCTCGAACGTCGCATGGCCATGAATCCCGACGGGGTTTACGGATTGCTCGACGACCTCTATGATGCATCGTCCAAGGTGGCCAAACAGGAAAAAAAGGAAGTGGAAGATTTCGCAAAAAAACAAGGGTTTAAAGGCGAACTGATGCCCTGGGACTGGAGCTATTACAGCGAAAAGCTGAAGGTTGAAAAGTTCGACCTGAACGACGAAATGCTCAAACCTTATTTTGAATTGAGCAATGTGGTTGACGGCGTTTTTGGACTCGCAACCGAATTGTATGGCGTAACATTCAAAGCCAATAAAGATATTCCGGTGTACAACGACGAGGTGACGGCCTATGAAGTTTTTGATGCCGACGGTACTTTCCTTTCGGTATTTTATACTGACTTTCACCCGCGCCCCGGGAAACGTGGCGGTGCCTGGATGAACGACTTCAAAGGCCAGTGGATTGACAACGATGTGGATTCGCGTCCGCATGTTACCATTGTGATGAACTTTACCCGTCCAACAGAAACGAAACCCGCGCTGCTCACTTTTAGCGAGGTGGAAACCTTCATGCACGAATTTGGTCATGCCCTGCACGGTATGCTGGCAAAATCAACCTATTCGAGTTTATCAGGAACCAATGTTTACCGCGATTTTGTGGAGTTGCCTTCACAAATCATGGAAAACTGGGCTACCCAGAAAGATTTTCTTGATCGTTTTGCCAAACATTATAAAACCGGTGAGACCATTCCGAATGAACTGGTGCAGAAAATCCTGGATTCGCAAAATTACCTGGCTGGATACCTTTCAACCCGCCAGCTAAGTTTTGGATACCTCGATATGGCCTGGCATACTCTTGAGAAACCATACAAGGGCAGTGTAAAAGACTTTGAAGACAAAGCCTGGAAGAAAACGCAGATCTTCCCTGTGGTGGATGATGTGTGCATGAGTACCCAGTTCAGTCATCTGTTTGCCGGTGGTTATGCAGCCGGATACTATGGCTACAAATGGGCCGAAGTTCTTGACGCCGATGCTTTTAGTGTTTTCAAAGAAAAAGGGCTTTTTAATAAAGAGGTGGCTGCTTCGTTTCGTGAGAATATTCTTGAAAAGGGGGGGACTGAACACCCAATGACCTTGTACATACGTTTCCGTGGACAGGAACCTACCGTGGATGCCCTGCTTGAGCGTAGTGGGTTGAAGTAAGTATTTTTAGAAGAATATGAAAAAGAGGATGTCAAACGGATTTGGCATCCTTTTTTATGCACGATCAACTCCATGCTGGTTCGGATTTCTTATCCGGACCTTCTATTTTTACAGAAAATTTAATACAGAAAACAATCATGATTGAACTTTTACGCCAGCGCCGCAGCATTCGAAATTACAGGTCTAAAAAAATTGAATCCGAAAAACTTGACATTCTGAAAGAAGCAGTATTGCGTTCACCGTCTTCGAAAAACATCAATCCCTGGAAATATATTTTTGTGGATGCCCCGGAATTGATAACCGAACTTAAAAACTGCAAACCACATGGTGTAAAGCCTTTGGAATCGGCACCGCTTGCAGTCGTATTTTGTGCCGACGAAAACCTGAATGATGCCTGGATAGAGGATTGTTCCATTGCTTCCATTTTATTGCAATTAGCAGCCCAATCGATTGATTTGGGAAGTTGCTGGATACAGGTTCGCAATCGAATCCATTCAGGCGAAGTTTCAGCTGAACAATACATTCAGGAATTGTTAAATATTCCCAAAAATTTCAGAGTATTAAATATCGTTTCTGTGGGTTACGCTTACAAACAACGCGAAGGAAAAGCATTTAATGAGTTGCAGTTTAAAAAAATACGCGAGAATATGTTTTAAGCTATCTAAGCTGCGAAATCGACTTCAAAGTTTTAAACTACGGAAAAGTTGAACTGGCATGTGGCTTGAAACTCGAGACTCATTTAGAAAAACTCATCAAATTCGGCCGGACTTTTTGTTTTATCCGTATCGTCGCAGTCGAGATTGATGTTGAAATTAGCCGGTTTTTTGAATTCCATATTTTCCTCCTCAATTCCCAAAGATTCATCGGCCAGCACTTTCTTGTAAAAGTAGCCCCAGATTGGTAGCGCCATGTTTGCTCCCTGTCCGGCTCCAATGGTCTTAAAGTGGATGCTTCGCAGGTCAGCACCAGTCCAAACGCCGGCGGTAAGTTTGGGTGTCACCCCGATAAACCAGCCATCCGAATGATTTTGCGTCGTTCCCGTTTTTCCGGCAATGGGCATTTTGAAATCACCATATTCCTTCGTTACCCTTTCGCGCCATAGATTGGTGGAACGTAAACGAATACCGGTTCCTTCATTAATAACTCCTTGCAACAGGTTCAGCATCAGGTAAGCTGTTTGTGCATCGATGGCTTCATGGCGATCGGGATAGAACCGTGCAATGACGTTTCCATAGCGGTCTTCGATACGGGTTACAAAATACGGCTTGGTATATACACCCAGGTTGGCATAGGTGTTAAAAGCGCCTACCATTTCGTACAGTGTAACATCAGAAACACCCAGGAACATCGAATTCACCGGGTCAATCGGGCTTACAATTCCCAGACGTTTCATCACCTCGACCACAGCTGCCGGGTTGTACTGCTTAAGCACCCACGCCGAAATCCGGTTTTTCGAATTGGCCAGACCCCATTTTAGGGTTACCATTTTGCCGTCCATTTCTTCGTCCACATCCGAATCTTTGGGCTCGTAAATCGATCCGTCAGGCTGAATAAATTGCTGACTCACGTACGGAACTTTAGTACAGGGCGTTAATCCGTTTTGCATGGCCAGCGTGTACAGGAATGGTTTTACAGTCGATCCGACCTGGCGTTTGCCGTCTTTCACCATGTCATACATGAAATACTTATAATTGGGTCCGCCAACGTAGGCTTTCACCTTCCCCGTTTCGGTTTCCACTGCCATAAACGACGAACGGAAATAACGCAGGTAGTATTTTATCGAATCCATCGGTGTCATTACAGTATCGCGTTCTCCACTCCACGAGAACACCGTCATTTCGGCCGGTTCGTTAAATCGCTCTTTAATTTCATTAAAACTGTTGCCGGCCAGTCGCATTACCCGGTAGCGCTCGCTTTTGCGGATTTCACGGTCCAGCAGATCTTCCACTTCTTCATCGCTCATATTGTTGGCAAACGGCGGATTGTTTAGATCGCCCATGCTACCATCAAAAAGCGGCTGCAAGTCGAAACGCAGGTGCTGTTCCACGGCTTCAACCGCATATTGCTGCATGCGCGAATCGAGTGTCGTATAAATCTTTAGACCATCGTTGTAAATGTCATAATTCTCACCATTGGGTTTTTTGTTTTTGTTGCACCAGCCAAAAAGCGGGTTATTTTCCCATTCCGCCAGGTCTTCGATGTATTTTTGTCCTTGCCACGAGGCATAATTCTCGCGCTCCGGTTTTTTGGATGAAAGAGTTAATCGAAGATATTCGCGGAAATATGGAGCAGGCCCAAGTTTATAATCCACCCTATTGTATTTCAGATCCAGGGGCAGTTGCTTAACCGAGTCGCGCTCAGCCTTACTGATGTAGCCGTATTTTTCCATCTGGTTAAGCACCACATTACGACGTTTTAACACCAGTTCCGGACGACGCACCGGATTGTATAATGATGAGTTTTTAGCCATCCCCACCAACATGGCTGCCTGATGCAGTTGCAGTGAATCAGGCGGAATACTAAAGTAAACATTAGCTGCCGATTTAATTCCAACGGCATTGTTCAGGTAGTCGTATTTGTTCAGGTACATCAAAATAATCTCTTCCTTTGTGTAGCTTCGTTCCAGTTTCACGGCAATAACCCACTCTTTGAATTTCCGCAAAACCAGGTCAATTTTGCTTGAAATACCTGTACGTGGGAAAAGCATTTTAGCCAGCTGCTGGCTAAGGGTACTTCCCCCTCCGGAACTCGAATCACCCGTCAGGATTCCTTTTGCCACGCGCACCAATCCACGCAGGTCGATCCCCGAGTGTCTGTAAAAGCGAACATCCTCTGTGGCCACCAGCGCATCTACGAGATGTGGAGGGAGGTTGTCGTAGTCCACAAAAGTGCGGTTTTCGCTTACAAAATATTTATCTATTATTTTTCCATCCTCAAAATAAATCTCCGAAGCCAGTATACTTTTTGGATTTTCCAACTCTTCGAAACTGGGCATAAATCCAAGTTTCCCATTCGAGATAAATATGAAAAGCAAGAACACCCCACCGACCAAAAGCAGGAACAGCGACCAAAAAGCAATGATATATTTTGTGAATTTATTCGATTTCTCCCCCATGGATTCTGTGGATTTAAATACGGCAACAAATATAGTTCTTAATACTTTCGCAGCAATTGTTTTAACGCAATGAAGCGCACGAATATTTTAAATTGAGGAAAATAAAATCATCATTTTCAAAGATATAGAAATGAAAAAATAGCGGTTCAAATTTTGAACTTAGCATCTGAAATGCTTTAATTTGCAAAAATTTTTTTGAACGGATTAGAAAGAATATGCAGAAAAACCTGGTAATTGTAGAGTCTCCGGCTAAGGCCAAAACCATTGAAAAATTCCTTGGCGAAGGATACATGGTAACCTCGAGCATGGGCCATGTCAGAGACCTTGAGAAGAAGGATTTCGGTATTGATATTGATAAGAATTATCAACCCAAATACATCGTAACTCCCGATAAGAAAAAGGTTGTTTCGGAATTGAAGAAAATGGCAAAAGAGGCAGAAATGGTCTGGCTTGCATCCGATGAAGACCGCGAGGGAGAAGCCATTGCATGGCATCTTAAAGAAGTGCTTAAACTAAAACCGGAGAAAACCAAGCGCATTGTTTTTCACGAGATTACAAAAGATGCGATCACCAAGGCGATAAAAAATCCGCGGAATATCGATGATCACCTCGTTAACGCACAGCAGGCCCGTCGTGTTCTCGATCGTATTGTGGGTTTCGAAGTTTCACCGGTACTGTGGAAGAAAGTAAAACCTTCATTATCGGCCGGGAGGGTACAGTCGGTAGCCGTCAGGCTGATCGTTGAGCGTGAACGGGAAATTCGCGAATTCAAAAGCGAATCGGCTTTCCGTGTTATAGCTGTTTTTAAGCTTCCCGACGATAAAGGCAATGTCGTCGAATTAAAAGCTGAGCTTGGCAAACGTTTTAAAACGAGCGATGAAGCCAATGCCTTCCTGGAAAAATGCAAAACCGCTGCATTTACGGTAAGCGATGTTACAAAAAAACCTGGTAAGCGTTCGCCGGCACAACCTTTCACCACCTCAACTTTGCAACAGGAAGCCAGCCGGAAGCTGGGATTCTCGGTGTCGCAAACCATGGCAGTTGCGCAGCGTCTGTACGAAAATGGTAAGATTACCTACATGCGTACCGATTCAGTAAATCTTTCGAGCCTGGCTATTAATACATCGAAAAAGAAAATCGAAGAATTACACGGTGAAAAATATGTGAAGGTGCGTAAATTCCGCACAAAATCGAAAGGGGCACAGGAAGCACACGAAGCCATTCGTCCAACCTATATGGACCAGGAATCTGTTGACGGCAGTAGCCAGGAACAGCGTTTGTACGAGCTGATCTGGAAACGCACCATCGCTTCGCAAATGGCCGATGCAATTCTGGAAAAAACCACTGTAACAATTGATGTTTCCAACGCCAGTGAAAAATTTATTGCCAGCGGGGAAGTGATTGTTTTTGATGGTTTTCTGCGGGTATACATCGAATCGACCGACGATGATAACAATGGTAATGGCAACGGACAGGACATTATTCCGCCGTTGCATGCAAGAGACAATTTACGACTTTCATCGGTGATGGCTACGGAACGTTTTACACAACGACCGCCAAGATATACGGAGGCATCGCTTGTAAAGCGACTGGAAGAACTGGGCATAGGACGTCCTTCAACTTATGCTCCTACGATTACAACGGTTCAAAACCGTAATTACGTTGTAAAAGAAGATCGTCCTGGAGTTGAACGAAAATACAAGGTGCTCGAACTGAAAAAGGGAGAAATAAGGGAGGGAGTGAAAATTGAAATTACAGGTGCCGAAAAAAATAAGCTGTTCCCAACCGATATTGGTATTGTAGTGAATGACTTCCTGATCGACAATTTCAGTCAGATCATGGATTTCAATTTTACTGCTGACGTGGAAAAGGAATTTGATGCGATAGCTGACGGGAAAAAGGTTTGGAACGAAATGATCGACAAGTTCTACAAGCCATTTCACAAGCGCGTTGAAAATGCCACGCAGAATGCTGAGCGTTCGAAAGGAGAGCGAATTTTAGGTGTGGACCCTAAAACAGGTAAACAGGTGTCGGTAAAAATTGGCCGTTTCGGACCGCTGGCACAACTGGGCGAAGCATCGAACGAAGATAGTGCTGAGAAACCACAATTTTCGAGTTTACGTGCCGGCCAGCATCTCGAGACCATAACGCTGGAAGAAGCACTAGATCTTTTCAAACTTCCCCGGGAATTAGGTGATTTTGAAGGGAAGAAAGTTACCGTTGCAATCGGACGTTTCGGCCCTTATGTACGACACGACAACAAATTTGCATCACTCGAAAAAGATGACGATCCGTATTCGGTTAACCTGGGAAGGGCCATTGAATTAATTGAGGCCAAACGGGAAAAAGATCTTAAAGCTGTTTTGAAAACCTTTGAGGAAGATGCCGATTTGCAGGTTTTAAACGGCAGGTGGGGACCTTATATTAAATACAAGAAAAAGAATTACAAGATTCCAAAGTCGACTAAAGCTGAGGAGCTTTCTTTTGAAGATTGTATGAAGATCGTTGAAAGCGGCCCTGCACCAAAAGCAAAGCGTAGCAGAAAAAAATAACGGATAAAGGCAGGTGATTTGATCATTTGCCTTTATTTTTAGCCAAAAAATATGGACCTGACTGACTATTTTGATGGTGTAGATTTCAATATAATCAATGAAAATTTACGTTTAAACCCGAGATATTCTTTGGGGAAAGCCATCGAAAGAAACACCCAGATATTAACGGAAGAAAACCTTGCTAAAGTTGATCTCGCTATTGTAGGCATTCCTTTAGAAACAGTTGGTGGTGAGAGTAAATTAACACAGGTTCCCGGGCAAATCAGAAAAAGCCTCTATCAACTGACAGTAATCGAAAAACTGAATATTATTGATCTGGGGAACTTGAAAATGGCCCAAAGTCATAAAGGAAACTTCCTTGCATTGCGTGATGTTGTGGATTACCTTACTGAGCTAAAAGTAACTGTTCTGGTATTGGGGGGAAGCGAAGATTTTGGGTATGGCATCTGTCAGGCATTTCGGAACAATAAGTTCTTTACCTTCAGTACGATCGATGCTTTGCTTGATGTAAGGCGCAGCAAAGAAGTAGCAGGACCCCCTAATTATTTGTCGCGGATATTCAGCAAACAACCTGATATTTTCCAGTTTAGTTTAATCGGATACCAGCGTCATCAGGTGCCGGGGAAATTGCTTTCCAAAACAAAGGGGGTCAGTCAGCATATTGGACTGGGTGAACTGCGTGGAGACATCAGTGTTGCTGAACCGGTCATGCGGAACAGCGACTTTGTGTCATTTGATTTAAGCACATTGAAATACGCAGATGCACGAGGCAGAAAAAAAATGCCCAATGGTCTTTGCAGCGACGAGGCCTGTCAGTTGGCCAGATATGCCGGACTAAGCAGTAAAGTAAGTGTGTTTGCCTTGTTTGAAGTTGATGACACCGAGAAATTGAATACCGCTCTGGCTGCCGAAGCCGCGTGGTATTTTATGGAGGGTGTCGCGCAGCGTAGTCCTAAACATCCTGAGCAGGAGGATGGTTTTGTGGTACACAAAGTAGAAGTATGGCAAATTGAAACACCTTTGGTTTTTTACGAAGACAGCACTACCGGGCGTTGGTGGATGAGATTGCAGTCGATTGGAAATACATTTGTTTTTATGGCATGTTCAGAACAGGATTATGTGGCAGCATCGCATAATGAAATACCTGAGATCTATCTCAAATATGTTCAAAAAATTGATGAAATACTAAAATAATACCTTTTAATAATCGTTCTTTGCATACCTTGTTAACAGAAGATTGTTACAAACAACATTTTTTTTATTTCTTTATCGGGGTGAGAAATGGCTAAATTGCCACTTGAAAGAAAAGTATGAGAAAAACTGTTTCTTTTCTATGTTTATTGATATTGGTTAATTTCGCGGTTGTTGGGCAACAGGATCCTCAGTATACAAACAACATGTATTTCAAAATGGGGATCAACCCGGGTTTTGCAGGAGCAGAGGATGCGATAAACGGACTGATATTGAATCGTTACCAATGGGTTGGATATGGAGGAGGAGAACCGAAAACATTGGTTTTTAGTGTGGATGCAGCGATTAATGCCTTTGGCGCCCCGGGAGGAATAGGAATAAATATCATTAGCGATCAGTGGGGTTATTACGACAACATGTGGATCAATCTAAATTATTCTAACAAGGTAGAAACGAGATTTGGGACGCTGGGAATCGGGGTTTCGCCCGGATTCTATAATTTTAACATTAATCCAAGCGACGGATGGACTTCTTCGGATGATGTACTGAACAACTCGGAAGGAGGCACCGGCGATAACTTGATTCCCCAACAGGAATCCAGCCAACTGGCGTTTGACATAGGTTTGGGGCTTTACCTGCATACCAATAAATATTACCTTGGCGTGTCGGCAAGCCACCTCAATCAGGCCGCGGTGAAATATGATGATCTTGCAAGTGATTACCTGGTAAGACATTATTATTTAACGGGAGGTTACAATATTAAGCTTACCGACCCGTTATTTGAATTGCGGCCATCGTTCTTGTTCAAGTCTGACGCAGCAACATGGCAGATGGATTTGAACACTAATGTGGTGTACGACGATAAGTTTTGGGCAGGCCTGAGCTACCGTATTCAGGACGCAGTAGCCCTGCTTATGGGCGTAGAATTGATAAATGGATTACGAATTGGCTATTCTTTTGACCTGATAACATCAGCGCTTAGGAGAAATAGCTTTAGTTCGCATGAATTCTTTGTAAGTTATTCAGTTGATTTAGAGCGAAGTCGTAATCAAAAGTATAAGAGTATTAGGTTTTTGTAAATAATTGAGAATAATATTGACAGTTTGGATTAAACATTAATATTTTATTATTTTATTGGCTTAATGTTTTTAACCATAACACGACCCGAGATAGAAAAAAGAAAAACTATGAAAAAACTACTATTAATTGCTGTTGTATTCACTTTAATAATCAGCTTATCTGGTTGTCTGGGAGGAGGATCAGGTGGCAACGGAGAGCTGACTGGAGTACAAAAACGGCCGCGATTCAGGGAAACGCAACCCTACGGGATGGTATACATTCGAAGGGGAAGTTTCAATATCGGGCCCAGCGATCAGGACGCGAGTAGGGCAGGGATACCAACCAAAACTGTTTCGCAGGAACCCTTTTGGATGGATGATACTGAAATCACCAACAACGAATACCGACAATTCGTGGAATGGGTAAAAGAAAAAATGGCCCGTGAATTGCTTGGTCAGCAGTACCCTGAATTCATGATCACCGAAGACCGTGACGGAAACCCCATCGATCCTCCTCAAATCAACTGGCGCGAAAAAATTGACTGGGAAGACCCCGATTACCAGATGGCGCTTGAAGATCTTTACATTCCTGAGAACGAAAGATTTTTTGGAAGAAGGGAAATCGACGCCCGAAAGCTTGTTTACGAATACTGGTGGGTTGATTTGAATCAGGCTGCCAAACGAAGCAATGCTTTCAACTACGAAACCCAGCGTTACGAAGGTAACGTGTACAATGCTGAAGGAGACCTTGTGCCGATTGAAAACCGTTCGTCCTTTATGATGCGCGACCAGGTACACGTTTATCCTGACACGCTTTGCTGGATAAGGGATTTCACTTATTCATATAACGAACCACTTGCAATGCGCTATTTCTCACATCCGGGTTTCGATGAATATCCGGTGGTGGGAATTACCTGGCAACAGGCAAATGCCTTTTGTAACTGGCGTACCAAAATTCAGACCGACTACCTGGAAGAAAGGGGAGAACCTACGCTGATGACGTATCGTCTGCCAACCGAAGTCGAATGGGAATACGCTGCCCGCGGGGGAAAAGAGTTTTCGATGTATCCCTGGGGTGGATATTATCCACGGGACGATAAAGGTGTGTTCCTGGCTAACTTTAAACCGCTGCGTGGTAATTATGTGGAAGACGGTGCCATTGCATCCATGAAAGTTGGAAGTTACGATCCGAACGAATATGGTCTGTATGACATGGCTGGTAATGTGGCTGAATGGACAAGTACAGCTTATGATGAAGCGGGATACAATTACTTCAGCGATCTTAATCCAACCTTTACTTACAACGCAAGAAAGGACGATCCACCTGTCATGAAACGTAAGGTGATCAGGGGAGGATCCTGGAAAGATATATCCTACTACACACAGGTTTCAACACGTAGTTACGAGTACCAGGATACCACAAAATCATACGTTGGTTTCCGTTGTGTGAGATCAACATTCGGAGAAGAATTCTAAACAAAATATAGTAAACTTTATACCATTCCATTATGAACCTCGGAGAACTCTTTAAAACAAAACGCTGGAAGACATTCATGGGATTTATTTACGGTTGGGGTGCCTCAGTCGTACTTATTGGTGCCTTGTTTAAACTCGAACACTGGCAATATTCCGGCCTGTTGCTTACCATTGGTTTGTCAACGGAAGCACTCATTTTCTTCCTTTCTGCTTTTGAACCTTCAGTTGATATACCTGACTGGGGAAAAGTTTATCCTGAATTAAGGGAAGACTACCAACTGGCAGAAGTAGAAGAACTTAAATCTAAACAAAGTCTCGACCAAATTTTAGGTAGTTCGGAATTAACACCGGAGTTACTCGACAAAGTTGGGAAAGGACTTAATGAACTTAGCAATACCGCCAGAGGTATTAGTGACATTTCATCAGCAACTTTAGCTACTGATATGTATGTGAAAAACCTTGGCTCGGCCTCGGAATCCATGAACACTTTTGCACAGATTAACAGCAAAGCCAACGAATCGATTGACAAGTCGGTTTCTGTTCTGCTTAATTCATATTCTGATGCAGCCAGCCAGCTTTCGCAAACCGGAACCAGACTTTCAGACACTTACAACAAGTCAACGGAGGTTATTTCTGAAGGATTGCAAAATATTGGCAGTAGTTCCAAGGCTTATGCTCAAAATATTGAACAACTCAATAAGAACCTACAGTCGTTAAATTCAAATTTTGAATCGCAGTTTGAAGATACAAAAGCGCAATTCAAAGCCAGTCAGCAATTTAATAAAGAGCTGAATGAGATGAATACGATTCTTACCACTTCAGTTGATGAGTTGAAGAAATACAAGGAGAATGCCGAGCAACTGAACAAGAACCTTGAAGCCTTGAATACCATTTATGGTAACATGCTGGGCGCTATGAGTTATAAAAAGTAAAATTCTGAAGAACTAGCATATGGGTGCAAAGAATTGTCCGGAAACCCCGCGGCAGAAAATGATAAACATGATGTACATCGTCCTCACGGCGCTGTTGGCATTAAACGTCGCGGCTGAGGTCCTGGAGTCATTCAGGGTTGTTAATTCAAGCTTGCTGCAAACACTCGAGGCAGTTGATATGCAGAATGCCCAGATTTATGCATCATTTGATCAGGCTTATGCCGAAAATCCAACAAAAGTTGGAGAGTGGAAAGAAAAAGCTGATTTGGTTAAACTGAGATCAGAAAATCTTATTTCATACGTAGATAGCTTAAAGGATGCGCTGGTTATCTATTCAGGCAGTAAACCAGTCAACGCAGATAATGAGTTGACCAGTGAAGACTATTTTCATGTAACCGCTGAAGGCGATACATTGGAGATCGGTAAAGTTGATGATTTAAATGGTCCGTCTGAATTTTTGATTACTCAAAAACGTGCAACTGAACTCAAGGAAAGAGTTGTTGCATACCGCGAATTTCTGGTAGATCTGCTCGGCGATGATAACAATGAGTTGGTACGAACCATTAACAGCGAGCTGGATACCTCCGATCCGAAAGCTAACATCAGGGAAGGGAAGGAAGGAATGTCATGGGAATCAGAACATTTCGAAAACAAACCATTGATTGCTGTTTTAACGCTGATGTCAAAAATTCAGATCGATGTAAAAAACTCGGAATCAAACGTGGCCAAATACCTGTATGCTGAGATCGATGCAGGATCCTTCAAATTCAATCGTCTTGGAGCACAGGTAATAGCCAACTCAAATGTGGTTCTGATGGGTGATGAATACAAAGCCGAAGTTTTCCTGGCAGCTGAAGATACTACTCAGCAGCCCGAAATCATCATCAATGGAAGAACAGCTGAAGTAAAGGATGGGAAAGCAACATATGTTGGAAGTACAGAACAACCAGGTGTTTTTAAATGGAGTGGTTTAATCAAATATAAAACACCGGGTGGAATTATACGAAGCTATCCTTTCGAACAGGAATACCAGGTGGCACAGCCAAGTGTGACCATGTCAGCAACTAAAATGAACGTTTTCTATAAGGGATTAAAGAATCCGTTCGAAGTTAGTGGCGGATCAATTCCGAACGAAAATCTTTCGGTTACCATGACTAACGGGAAGATATCCAAAGCTGGGAATGATTATGTAATTGAGCCGAATGAACTGGATGAACAAGGACGAAAAACAAAAGTAACTGTTTATGCCAATATTGGTGGCGAACGTCGTTTAATTGGAACGACAAGCTGGCGTGTTAAACGCGTACCCGACCCGGTTGCGCAGATTGCTGGACAATCGGGAGGTGACATACGAAAAGAAGTATTACGCATTCAGGACGGTGTACTTGCTGTGCTGGAAGATTTCGATTTCGAATTTAAATATACAGTCACACAGTTCACTGTTGAAACCAGTGCGGGTGGTTTTACCAACCGTTATGTGTCACGATCGAATCGTTTTACCAATGAGCAGAAACAGGCACTCGACAGGGCAAATCTCAATAGTATCGTTTACATAGGGGATATAAAAGCAATTGGAGACGACGGTACGACCAGGGATCTCGATCCCATTTCGTTTAAGATAAAATAAAAGATTATGAAAAAGTTAGTGATATATGTTGGAATCGTTGCCATGTTCATTACCATGGGCCATATTAGTACCAGTGCCCAGATTGTGAACGGAGCATACAAACAGAACGATATTTACGAGAAGAAACCGATGCCATTGGTTTCAGTGCGGGAAGCAGACGTATTTTGGGCCAAAAAAATCTGGCGAATCATCGATCTGCGCGAGAAGATGAACATTCCTATGTACTATCCTACCCGCGAAATGGAAGGTCGCATCAATTTGATCAACCTGTTGTTGCAGGGAATCGAGAACGGACAATTGACACCTTACGATGCACAGGCCGACGATGATTTTAAAATACCAATGAGCTTTGCCCAGGTTAAAGAACGTTTTGGAGCCAAAGCCACCACCCAGGAAAAAATAAATTTTGATACGGGAGAAAGAGAAACAGTAGTTGTTCAGGGCGAAATACGACCGAATGAAATTAAGCAATACATGCTGAAAGAGGAGTGGTATTTTGACAAGCAGACTTCCACCCTTAATGTTCGGATTTTAGGAATTTGTCCGATTCGCGAATACGTTCGTGAGGGCGATGCGTCAGGACAGGTACAACGTCAGAAATTATTCTGGATTTATTTCCCGGAGGCAAGGCCGTTGTTGGCTACAAACCTGGCCCTGAATCCATATAACGATGCACGGCAGCAATCATTCGACGATCTGTTTATCAAACGTATGTTTAACAGCTACATCGTTAAGGAATCGAATATGTACAATAACCGTGACATCAGTGCTTATCTGGTTGGGAAAGACGCTATGCTCGAATCGAAACGTATCGAAGATAAAATCTTCAACTACGAACAAGATCTTTGGGAATATTAATTTCAAACTATAATGTATTCAGCCTTATGGAAACATAAGGCTTTTTTTTGAGGCAATTTACATGCATCTGAAACGTTATTAAAGGGCCTCTTAATCCAAAATAATTGCATGAGAAGATGGATGACATATACGATTTTGATCGCAGCACTGCTGATGTCGTCCTGTGCAAAAGACAATCAAAATAAATACTTGTTGTTGGGGAAAGGTACTAGCAAAAAGTATTTCGAACCAACACCTTACGGGATGGTGTATATCGACCGGACCTCGATAAATATTGGGGCGAACGATGATGAGCTAAAAGGCTATGCCCCCACCAAACGTATCTCGACAGAAGCATTTTGGATCGACGACACGGAAATTACCAATAACGAATACCGGCAATTTGTTTACTGGGTACGCGACAAACGAGCACGGGAATTGCTCGGAGAAGTTTATACCGATTTTCTGATTACGGAAGATAAGTATGGTAATTTGCTCGATGAGCCTGAGATCAACTGGGACGAACGAATCGAGTGGGATGATATTGATTACCAGAACGCAATGGATGAATTGTACCTGCCTGAGCAGGATCGGTTCAATTTCAGGCGCGAAATCGATACGCGAAAACTGGTGTACGAATATTACTGGATCGATTTTCAGCAGGCCGCCAAACGGAGCAATAGGTACAATTACGAAACACAGCGTTACGAAGGTAATGTCATCAATGAGGAAGGCGAACTGGTCCCTGTGCAAAACCGCAGCTCTTTTCTGATGCGTGAATCAGTGCCTGTGTATCCTGACACCCTGTGCTGGATCCGTGATTTTGCCTATACATATAACGAACCATTCACGATTAAATATTTTTCGCATCCGGCATACGATGATTATCCGGTGGTTGGTGTTACCTGGAAACAGGCAAAAGCATTTTGCGATTGGCGGACCAACCTGAAAGCGTTCACCGTGAAACGTTTTAAAGAGTCTCCACCACACGATTTTCGACTTCCCACTGAAAGCGAATGGGAAGTTGCTGCCAGGGGCGGAATGATGAATACTATGTATCCCTGGGGAAGCTACTACGCGCGTAACGTAAATGGTTGTTTTGTGGCCAATTTCAAGCCTACACGCGGAAATTATGTGGCGGACAGTGAAACTTCGACAACTACCATGAAAACTGGTACATTTGATCCCAATCCTTTTGGGGTATACGATATGGCGGGGAATGTTGCAGAGTGGACCTCAACGGCCTACTTCGAGGCGGGTTACGAAACGGTTCATGACATGAATCCTGAACTTCAGTATAATGCAAAACCCGATGATCCACCAGTGATGAAACGAAAAGTAATACGGGGAGGTTCATGGAAAGATGTAGCATATTACATTCAAACCTCGACGCGTACTTTTGAGTACCAGGATACCGCTAAATCCTATGTTGGATTTCGATGTGTCCGTACTTCTTTCCGAAACGAAATTCGGGGAAAATAATCTTAACTCTTTCAAAATATAAAATTCATTCCTGCAAAAATGGTTACGCCCGGCATGGTGTAGTATCTGTTTACTTCGTAGGTCGTTCCCAGAAGGTTTTCTCCACTTAAATATATTTTCAGGTTTTTGGTGAGCAAATACATTACTTTCGCATTCATCAGGGTGTAGCTTTCACTGTTAGCTATCGGGGAAGGATCGTTATCCAGATTTCCAACATGCTGAATACTGGCATTTAACTGAAGTCTTCTGATTTGATAACTGGCGTTCAGATAAAGGTGATGCTGCGGCGTGGCAAAAACCGGTTGTTTCATACCAATATAAGTATATGTTCCATCCAAACTGAGCTTATTGACCGGTTCTGCCTTAAGTGCCAGTTCAAGTCCTTTATTCGAAACTATACCGGTATTTAAATATCCATTAGGAGGCCCTACATTTACGATCAGATTGTCTCCTTCAACCATAAAAATTGTCAGTTCAACCTGTAGGCGTTGTTCCGCAAAAGTTGCCAGAATTCCGGTTTCGTAATTCCAGATGGTTTCCGGATCTAGATTGGGATTTGGTCCCCACATAAAAAGTTCACGCATGGTCGGGCTCCGAAAGCCTTTTGATACGTTTCCTTTCCAGCTGGTTTGTGCATTTAATTTATAGGCAAAGCCCATGGAAGGTATCCAGATTCCGCCGTATTCGCTGTGGTGCTGATGACGCAGCCCGGCGTTTAGCTTAAGGTCGCCCAGTTGCTGTTGCATAAATGCATAGAGTCCGTATTCCGTAATACTGGTATCGGCAAACTGAATGCCTGCGCCATTCAATGCTTTTTCATTTTCCGCTATACCACCGTAATTCATCATATCCAAACCCGCCGTGATGGTATTCCCTTTAAAAATGTTGATTGCTTCGTAAAAATTGAGTCCGTAGTTGTGATCGTTCGAATAAAAACCATCGGTGATTCTGTGTTCTCCAAAATTGTAGAAGAGTTTCAGTGCACCTGAACTTTTATCAAATTCGTTGAGTAATGTACATGCCCAGTATCCGCGCAAAATATCAATTTTTTGGCCGGGCATGGCATTTAGCGTATCGGGTCCGGGATCAGCCGCCTCAAAACTTGCAAAGCTGAGGTCGGTAGAGGCTGAAAAATGTTCGTTAAAATTATAGGACAGTTTCAGATAACCGTTTGTAATCTTGAAATTGGAATGAGGACGATGACCATCGGTTTGATCATGGTTTCCCGAAATAAAAACGCTAAGTTTATCTTTTTTATAACCCAGCGATCCCATATATTTTTGGGTATTGTAAGAACCATATGACAGCCTTGCAGTTCCATGAACACCTTCGCGGGTTTGTTTTCGGGTAATAATATTGATTACCCCGCCCATTGCATTCGATCCATACAGAATGGATGCCGGGCCACGAATGACTTCCACTCTTTCGACATCGGAAGCCACGTATGAATCGGGTAGCGGATGTCCCATTATTCCCATAAACTGGGGGTGGCCGTCGATTAACATCAATATACCAGTGGTTGGATTTCCGCCAATCCCGCGGATGCTGATCTGTCCGGCTGAGCCAGCAGCTACACCAAATCCTGTGACGCCACGCTCAGTGACAAATAATCCGGGCACCCGACCATTCAGTATGGGAAGAATAGCCGATTCATCAGACTCCTCGATTTGTGAGCGATTCACGACCGAAACCGCCATTGGCACATTGTTACGGTTCACTTTAATAGGTGTTCCCGTCACTACCACTTCGTCAATCTCAATCGTGTCTTTGATAATTGAAAACTTTTGTGCCGAGGCAAGATCAATGAATAAGAACATAATAGCTGTATATGCAGTTCCCTTTTTCAATAAGTTGGTCATATCAATCGTGTTACTAAATATCTAATTCGTGTTACCCATTAAACAAAAAAATTAACCAGCTTTGCTCATTACCAGTTTACCGTGCTGAATTCCGCGAATGCTGATCAGCTGATCAGCAATATCGGTAAGTATTCGCGACGGCCCCTTAACGGCAATAATTTCCATGTAGTTTAAATCGTTCAGGTAAAACCCCTGTGCTGACAAAACATGTTCTTTGTGTTGTGCCTGGATACTGGATAACTTCTTCAGAATATCGGTTTTAGACTGGTTAAACACCAAAACCACTGCTCCGGCCACAATGTTATCGCACTTCCATTTTTCTTCCACCATGTTTTTTTCGATAAGGTGACGAATGGCTTGTGACCGATTGGCAAAACCATTATCCGATACGTAGTTGTCCAGTGCCTTTAGCAATTCTTCATCCAAGGATACTCCAAAACGTGAAACCGACATGGTGTTACTAATTTTATAAAGAGTAACACGAAGATATGAAAATCATCTGATGTAATTCAATAAAGTTCTGCTTCCCTTTCAAAAAAGGTTATTCCGACAAAGCAGATACAGCCTTAGAAGTGCTAAAATTAATTGTATCTTTATTAGGCTCCATGTTTGCTTTATAATCAATCATCAAAACGTAAAACAATATGGCAACCATTAAAACAATTTACCTGGGCGAATTGCGCACCGAAAACGAACACCTGCAATCGGGAAATAAAGTGATAACAGATGCCCCAACTGATAACCGTGGTAGAGGCGAATTTTTCTCCCCAACCGATTTGCTGGCAACTGCACTGGGCAGTTGTATCATGACGATTATGGGTATAACTGCACGCGACCATGAAATTGATATTGAAGGCACCACAGTAGATGTCACCAAAATCATGGCTTCCGATCCAAGACGTGTGGCAGAAGTGGTTGTAGAGTTCAAGTTTCCGCAAAAGATTTATACCGAAGAAGAAAAGCGGATTGTAGAAAGTGTAGCGGGAACCAGTCCGGTTCCTCTGAGCCTGCATCCCAAACTGAAACAAACCATTCGTTTTACCTGGTAATTATTTTTTTACGAATTTCAGACTAAAGCATTGCGCTTCGATTTGAGTATTTAGAAAATATATTCCCGGGGCCAAATCCGAAACGTCGATTTTGCGCAGTTCACCGGGGAATTGTCCCAGAAAATTTCCGTTTGAAGAATAGATATTGAATACTTCAGGATTTACATCGGTAGAGATGGATATCACCAATTGTTTGGTAACCGGATTTGGATAAATGCTGATTTGTTGTGTTTCATGATCCCGCGGAGCAGAAACGATCTGTGAAGTTTTTGAAACCAGCCAGTAATCGGGATCGATTTCAATTGTCCCCACGTCGAAACCCGGTTCAACAGTGAAGAGTTGGTCGTTTTGTTGATGATTGAGGCGCAGGTTAAGTTTTTTGGAACCATCAGTGCTGTATATTCTTAACGGAACCGGCATTTCAAAAAAATCGACGGAAGGATGCGAAGTGGTCTGCGATAGTTTCATGGTTAGCTCTCCGGAGCCGTTTTGCCAGTATGTAAGCGAATAAAGGGGGTAACCTTCGCCGTATAACCAATCGTTAAAAAATTGCTGAAGGCTCGTATCTGCAACAGCTTCCAGATGTTGTTGAAGTTGCGAAGTTGAAGCAAATCCGTTGGCAATCTCGGGATCCGTGTAATAAGCCCTAAGTCCTTCACGAAAAGCTTCATCGCCCATTATCCAGCGCAACATGTGTAAAAGGTACGATGCTTTCTGGTAGGTCAGCCGGTAATCAAAAATACGGTTAACGCTGGTGGTGTCATACACAAAAACGGAACCACCTGCCTGACGGGTAATCGCTTCTACTGTTCCTTTTTTCCAGCCTGCCCAGTCGTTTGGTCGGAGACTTTCAATAGCCATGGCGTTTAGGTAGGTGGCAAAGCCTTCATTCAGCCAGATATCCTGCCAACTGGCCAAGGTTATATAATCGCCGAACCATTGATGAGCCAACTCGTGTGCAATTAGGCCAAAAGTAAAGCCGCCCATAAAACTCATGGTTTGGTGTTCCATTCCACCACCCCATCCAAATTGGGCATGTCCATATTTTTCATCAGCAAAGGGATACTCGCCAATCAGTTGATTGTAAAACTGCATCACTTCAGTTGTAACAGGCGTTCGCGTTTGAGCATCCTTAAGCGATTCGGGATATACATAGTTCAGAATGTCAATAACACGGCCGTCATCAAGTTTCAGTGTATCAGAATAAGTCGCATAATTGGTTACTGCAATGGCTATAAGATACGTTGCAATGGGATGACGATGTTTCCAGTGCATCGTTCGTTTGTCCCCCTGAATTTTATCCGAAACTACTACGCCGTTACTTGCTGTCCGATAAATCGCCGGCGTAGTTACAATGATATCGATTGAATCGATTTTATCAGCCAGTGACTGCTTGCAGGGCCACCATTCCATGGCTCCGTAAGGTTCTGAAAGCGTCCAGAGTACCGGGGTTTGATCCACGCCATGGATGCCTGTTTCGAAGGAACCAAATCCGGAACTGGGTGGAATGCCGTGGTAGAATACCGAGACAGAATCAAGTGTTTCTGCTGCCAGTGGAACCGAAAGCGGAATAAGGATTTTGTTCTCGGAATGAATAAAACCTGTGGCAGAGCCCCGATAGCGAACAGAATCCACCTGCAAATCATTGTGTAGATCCATTCGGATCGTATCCAGTGCCGGATTTTTACTTATAAATTGTGAAGTAATTTCTCCGGAAATATAGCGTACTGCCGGATCGATTTGCCATTCCATGCGTTGATAGACAAAATCTGTCTCATTGTACCCATTGCTTTCTGAAAATAATGACAGGCTTTTCAGGGCTGCCATCTCGCGCATAGCATGTTTATCATCGGGCACCAGTTCGTCTTGTGCACGGAGTGTTAGTGTAATCAGTAAACTAAGATATATGATGACTAAGAATCTGTTCATGTGCTAAAAATACAAAACAGAATTGAACCCGGGAACTGGTAAATAAAAAAGCAGGAATTAATTAATTCCTGCTTTTTGTTTTATGTTGGTAGTTTAGTTATGTTTCTCGAGTTCTTTCCAGGCAAGGGCGCTGGCTCCTACAATGGCAGCATCACCGGGTTTGAGTTTCGAAGGCAAAATTTTGATTTTGTCCTGGAAGATCGGGAGAAGGTGTTTCTCCATGTGTTTCTTTGTTGGTTTAAAAATATAGTCTCCTGCTGCGGTTGGTCCTCCAAAAAGGAAAATGGCTTCCGGGCTCAAATGATGCACGGTATTGGCCAGACCCAGTCCCAGCCACTCGCCGGTTTTTTCGAAAACTTCCAGTGCAATCTTATCGCCTTTTTCGGCAGCTTCAAAAATCATTTTCGAATCAAGTTCTTTGTACGATTTATCGGCCAGTAAACTATCGTTTGCGTTATATTTGGCTAATAACTCAAAAGCTGTTCTTTTCATTCCGGGTGCCGAACAATAGGCTTCAAGATGGCCGAGTGCTGTGCAGCCGCACAATCTTCCTCCGGGGATTAGAACAGTATGTCCACATTCGCCGGCAAATCCATCGTGTCCATAAACCAAATCACCATTTACTACCAGGCCGCTTCCAACACCGGTTCCCAAAGTGAACATGACAAAGTTTTTCATTCCTTTGGCGCCTCCATAGATCATTTCACCAAGTGCGGCGGCATTGGCATCATTGGTTAATGCAATGGCTCCCATATCGGGGAAGTGCTTCTGCAGCAGTTCGACGAAGGGCACCATTCCACGGAATGACAGGTTTGGTGCATATTCGATGGTGCCACTGTAATAGTTACCATTTGGAGCACCTATGCCAATGCCAAGTATCTCCAGATCTTCGTTTAAAAGTTTTACTGACTTGATCAATTCTTTAATGGCAGCAGAGAGATCAGAAATGTAGAGATCGATGTCTCCGTGAGAGGGCGTTGAAATATTGTCTTTTACCATCACATTTCCTTCGGCATCCACGACACCGATAGCGGTGTTTGTTCCGCCAATATCAACACCAATTGTAACTTTTTTCATCGTGTAACTGTTATTTTTGATTTCAGATTGTGCATATTCGCTGAAGTTGAACAAATTTAAAAATATTATGCAATTCATGAAGAGCAAAACGCGGGAATAGCTTAATATATACACAATAAAAATTGGACTTAATCTTTTTTCACACAGATTCTTGTAATTTTGCAACACTTGTTCAAATCGATTTGAATAAGCGGGTTTATTTATGAAGAGGTTGAAGGAAATAATCGTTGCGGTTTTGGGTTGGATATTGCTGATACCGGTTTACATTTACAAATATGGTATTTCTCCGTTGACTCCGGCTTCATGCCGCCATGTTCCTACTTGTTCGGAGTATGCGGTTCAGGCCATCAAAATTCATGGTCCGTTCAAGGGATTTGTTCTTACTGTAAAACGCATTTCGAAATGCCACCCATGGGGAACAGAGGGTTACGATCCTGTTCCACCAAAGAAAGCCAAAAGGGCAAAAGACCTAGTAAATACACCCCGTAAATAAAAACATAAAACTAAATTTGCACCTTGTTGTTCTATGGAGAACATTAATAAACGGAATATCATGAAACAACTATTGGTTGTACTTTTTGCTGTTGTTCTTTTTACATCTTGTGGCACCAAAACAGCCCAAAACGAAAGCAGTGAGAAAAATGTTATAACGGTGAGCATATTGCCTCAACGTACTTTTGTTCAGAAGATTACGGGTGACGATTTCGATGTGAATGTATTGATACCACCGGGTTCCAGCCCGGCGGCTTACACGCTTCGACCATCACAATTAAAAGACATTGCAAGATCATCAGTTTGGTTTCGTATCGGTTACATTGGTTTCGAGCATTCGTGGAAAGACAAAGTAGCTGAAGCCAATTCCGACATGAAAGTGGTAAACCTGGCCGATGGCCTTGATCTGATTGCAGATCAAATGGAACAACACGGCGATCATGTGCACATGGATGGTGTTGATCCGCATACCTGGCTTTCACCCCTACTGGTGAAGCAGATGGCTAAAACCATTCTCGAGGAAGTGGTTCAACTAAAACCCGAAAAAGCCGAAGTATATAAAGCGAATTACGAAAACTTCGCGGCCACTTGCGATAGCCTGAACAATGCTCTAAAAATAAAGCTCGAACCCTATAAAAACAGGAAATTTATTGTTTTTCATCCCAGTCTTTCTTATTATTCCCGTGAATACAATTTGGATCAGTACTCGCTGGAGTCGGGAGGTAAAGAACCAACTCCCTCTCACCTGAAATCGGTAGTAGATATGGCCAATCGTGAAAATATACGGGTGATCTACATTCAGAGTGAATTTGACAGAGAGCATGCCCGCGTTTTTGCCGATGAGATAAACGGGAAGATCATCCAGGTGTGGCCACTTGATCCGAGTTGGGAAGAAAACCTGAACAAAATTACGGATTTGTTGATTGAGAATTTTTAATGGAACCGTTGGTTAAAATAGAAAACCTGACGTTTGGATACGATAAGCAGGCTGTGCTTGAAAACGTGAACCTGGAAGTTTTTGATAAAGATTTTCTGGGCGTGATCGGTCCGAACGGAGGTGGGAAGACCACCTTACTAAAACTGATACTCGGTTTGGTGAAACCCAATGAGGGCCGGATTATTTTCGGGGCAGAACTCGAGGGTCGCAAAAAATCGATCGGTTATCTTCCGCAGGTGCGGCACATCGACAAAAAATTTCCGATAACGGTGATGGATGTGGTGTTGTCGGGGCACATTATGCAAAATGGTAAAGTTTCGAAAACGGAATTGAAAAGCAAAGCCGAGCAGTTACTAAAAGATATGGGATTGCAGGAGATCCGGAGAAAAGCAATTGGTGAACTTTCGGGAGGACAGATGCAGCGTGTGTTTTTGTGCCGCGCACTCATTAGCGAGCCAAAATTGCTGATACTTGACGAACCCGATACGTTTGTTGATAACCGCTTTGAAGGCGAGTTATACTCGAGGCTGGTGGAGTTGAATAAATCGATTGCTATCATCCTGGTTTCGCACGACGTGGGAACCATCTCGAGCCATGTGAAAACCATTGCCTGCGTCAACAAATCTTTGCATTATCACCCAAGCAACATTATTTCCACGGAGCAACTGGAGGCCTACAATTGTCCGATCCAGGTTATAACACACGGCGAAATTCCGCATACCGTATTAAAGCACCATCATTGATATGAGCGCATTCGTTGAACTTTTTTCATACGATTTTTTTCAGAAGGCATTTCTCGCTGCAGTTTTTGCCAGCATCAGTTGTGGTATTATCGGCAGCTACATTGTTTCGCGCCGCATTGTTTTTATCAGTGGTGGAATCACGCACGCCTCTTTTGGCGGAATCGGATTGGCTTTTCTGCTTGGATTTAATCCGCTGTTGGGAGCCGTTCTTTTCGCTATAGCCGCTGCGCTGGGCATACAGTTTTTTACGAAAGTTGCCGAAATACGTGAAGATTCTTCGATTGCCATCTGGTGGTCGCTTGGTATGGCGCTTGGAATCATTTTTGTTTTTGTTACGCCCGGATATACTCCAAACCTAATGAGTTACCTGTTTGGCAATATCCTAACTGTAACCAGTTCGGAATTATGGTGGATGTTGCTCCTGAATGTTGTCATCATTGCTTTTTTCTCCTTCTTTTTCCAAAATATTCTTTACATCGCATTCGATGAGGAGTTCGCTCGCACGGCAGGATTACCGGTAGCTTTGTTCAATTACCTCACGATTATTCTGATTGCACTTACTGTCGTACTGAATATCCGTGTGGTGGGCATCATTCTTATTCTTTCGCTGCTGACCATTCCACAGGCTTCGGCAAACCTTTTTACCAAAGATTTTAAGAGCCTGCTCATTCTTTCGTCGGTATTTGCCTTTATCGGAACCATAATCGGATTGTTTATCTCTTATTTCATGGATATTCCTTCAGGAGCAACCATAATTTTTACACTTATTCTGATGTTCGGAATATTAAGGATATTTAAAGTGTTTGTGTAATGTTAGGTCAAAAACGAGAAAAAATTTATCGTTGCGAAACTTGCGGATTGGAGTTTTCGAACCTCGATGGCACCAGGATCTGCAGTAATTGTTTTGCCTGCACAGGATGCGAGATCTACACGTGTCCGTCATGCGAAACCGAAGTGGTAGTCAAGCCCATGAAACCGGCCAATCATCAGGGTTAGTCCGGTCAATGACAATCGCTTAACTTTTTTCTGTAAAAAATTATGCTGATAAAACATGTTGTTTGGAAACGAATAATAATGTATTTTCGGCCCGTGATTTAATCACATTTCAATTCGGGATTACTTAATCCAAAAACTGCCCGTGCTGTTCCAGCCGGGCAGTTTGTATTTTAAGCCTGGTAAAGACGTTTTTCAGGTAAGCTTTTCAACTTTATGCAACAGTTTATCACATACACTTTCGATGGATTCGATTTTATCCTTTAATTCGTGTACAAACGAATTCATGTCATACGTTCCCCTTATTGCTTCAAAGTCTTCTCGTATTTCATTTTCTCCTCCGTCTATCCCAAATCCAATTCTGCTAAGCTGGTCAAATTCTTTTTCCGCATCCTTCAGGATCATTTTGTTTAGTTTGCTCGCATTCACTTTAAAATCAGATAGCAATAACAGTAACTCCTCTTTTGTTATCATGGACACATCAATATTCATCGAATTTTTAAGTGCTGCAACACACCAGGAATATGCGTGCTCATTGTAATTTGCATCAATTTGAGCGAACATCGCCAAAGTCTCATCCAACGATCTCAATTTATCTGAAACAATCGAATCTGTTAACGCCTCAATTCTTTCCTTATCGGCAATCATACCCGCTAAATCAATCCACCGGTTTTGTTTTGATTGCTGAAGGGGAAGAAGTAGGTTCCTGATTTCGGCAATGGTTTTAAATTCAACGTTTACAAGTTTGTCAACTATGTTTTGGGCGAGATACACTTTTACAGCCAGGTCGTAATATCTTTTCGACGTGCGTAACATTAGCCTGTTTATGTGTATCCCTTTATGCGTGGCAAATTCTTTCGTTTTTGGTGTTGCCTCATTTAACCTGGAGAGTAAATCGGATCCATCCATTATTTTCTGAACGATGCAGGGATTGAACAGATCGAAAGTGATGAGATCCAGTTTTTCAGGATCGTTTCTTCGATCCCGTTTTGGCCATTTTTTGCTGTCGCGGGAAGTTCCAACGGTAAACAGGTTCATGGCAGGTGTTACAACGCTTTTCCCATCCTGAACCGATATATAGGAGAATGGCAGTTCGGATGTATCGAAATTGCCACCGTGTTTATCCATAACAACAGAGAACGCGCCTACTCTGCATGGCCACAACATGTATGAAAAAGAACCTGTTTTCGATCCTCTTTCCACGATTCCCTGGTGAACCGGGCCAAGTTTATACATGTGGTTGCTTTGGTTGGTGCCACTTCCGGCGTTGTAAAACGAAAACAATCCGGCAATCAGTAAAGACGACTTATGGTGCGAGACGGTGTAAGGTCCGGCAAAAATACTGCAGGCTTCACCGTGGTAGGCCTCGCAGTTTGCAAAGAAGACCGAATTCTCGGCCGAATATTGCTTGCCGATTCGAACCCCCTGCCCAACAAATGTATTCGAAATGATTGCGCTGTTATCGATTTTTGAGCCCGATAATACGATAAAATTTTCGGCTACAACACCATTCCCAATTTCAACCGGGGCGAACCTGTTGCTGACTATTGTTCCGTTTTCGAGTTTTGAAGCAGCAGTGATAGTCGAATAGGCTCCAATATTAACGTCTATTATAACAGGTGTTTGAGTAATGATGGAATGCTCCCCGAGAGTTCCGTGCGATGCCTTTTTCGTTTCGATGTACGTCGCGACCTGCTTTTTTAGTTTTTCAATCAAGGCTTTGTTATGCCTGTAAAAAACCAGCAGGTATGCAATTTGTGCAGACAGCCTGTCGAAAATGGGAAGTTCTCTTCCTCCTCCCTCATTCAAAACATCGATCTCGGTTCCGTTTCCAAATGAAGAAGTGTTACTGGCAATAAGGTTACCCACATTTTCAATGGCAACATCATTTTCAACCGTGTAATTTACCAGGTTGCTCACGAACGAAATATAAACCCGGTCACCAATCGTACAGTTTTCAATCCTGGCATATTGAAGAGCAGAAGGTTTTTCAATACCTCCTGCCGTTTTCACTTTGCCTTTTAATGCTCCAATCCTCACTTTCCCGGCAAACTGCACATTTTTTACGGTATCGGTTGAAAAGGAAGCAGAAACCTCCAGCTCTTCCCAATTTTCAGCCGAGCACCCTTGTTTTTCAAGGGTTTTAATTTCTGACGGAGTTAGTTGCCGGTACATAATTCAGGTAGTCGGGAAATTCTTAAGTTCTTCGCTTTCTATATCTTTAAAATACTTGGCAGTTCCAACTTTCAGTTCAAGTGTAGCGTCCTCGTCACACACGATCATTCCTTTCGGATGCAATTGAAGAACAGAAACGGTCCACATGTGATTGACACCTTCTTCAACAACTTTCTGAAGCGCCCGGGCCTTGCCATATCCATTAATGATAATTAGAACTTCTTTAGCTTGCATCACCGTGTCGACTCCTACTGTGAGCGCAGTTTTAGGTACCTTATTTATGTCGTTGTCAAAAAACCTGGAGTTTGCCAAAATCGTATCATAAGTCAGTGTTTTCACACGCGTTTTCGAACTCAGCGAGCTTCCCGGTTCATTAAAAGCAATATGGCCGTCGGGTCCGATTCCACCAAGGAAGAGGTTGATTCCCCCCACACTTTTAATTTTCTTTTCATAGGCTTCGCACTCCGCTTTCAGGTCAGGGGCATTGCCGTTCAGGATATTTATATTTTCCCTCGGGATATCAATATGATTAAACAAGTGCTTATCCATGAAATAGTGGTAACTCTGTGGATGGTCCTCCGGAATGCCAACATATTCGTCCATGTTAAATGTAACTACGTTTTGGAACGTAAGCTCATCTTGTTTAACCAATTCAATAAGTTCGGTGTAGGTGCCAATGGGCGAGGACCCTGTAGGCAGTCCCAAAACAAAAGGCTTTTCAGGTGTTGGATTAAAGTCTTTGATTTTTTTTGCGATGTAGTAAGCAGTCCATTTACTTAACTGCTGGTAATTTTCGTGAATCAGAATTCTCATGGTCAGTGAATTTATTCAGTTTATATTATTCAAGTATTATGTTCGTATCGGCAACAAAACAACCTTTCCCTTCTTCAAGAACGATCAATGGATTAATGTCGAGTTCGCTGATTTGCGGACAACTGAGTGCCAGGTTAGATAATTTCACAATCGTATCTGCCAGCGCGTCAATATCTGCCATCCTTCTGCCGCGTGCACCCTGCAACAACTTTGAAGCCTTGATTTCATGGATCATACTTAAAGCTTCTTCACGCGACACTGGAGCAACCCTGAAACTGACATCTTTGAAAATTTCGACAAAAAGGCCACCGATCCCAAACATGATCACAGAACCGAAAGAAGGATCTTTTTTGATTCCCAGTATGATTTCAACTCCCGTCTCTACCTGGCGTGAAACCATTATGCCGTCAATTGTCGCATCCGGAGCATTTCGCTTAACATTTTCGCTGATTTCATTGTAAGCACGAGCAACCTCTTCTGCGGAATGAATATTCAGGATTACGCCACCAACGTCGAATTTGTGCACGATTTCCCGGCTCATTACTTTCATAACGACCGGGAATCCAACCTTTTTGGCTATTGCAACCGCTTCTGAACTGCTCTTTGCAAGTCCGTTTTGAAGAACCGGAAGATCGAACCCGGCCAGCACCCGGGTAGCTTCAAATTCGTGTAATATTTTTTTATTCTCTTTTATTGCGTTTTGAAGAAACGGACGGGCTTCATCACACGCTTTTAAATCAGCAATTTCAGCGGTTAAGGTAGTTTTAAGAGCGGCTTGTTTAAACCTAAATACGGTCATAAAGGGCACACACATCAATTCGGGTAGACTGTAGTGGGGAATGTTGCTCTTTTCCAGAATTCGAATTCCGCTGGCCACGTCGGCCTGTCCCATAAATGATGTATACACTGGTTTGTCGAATTTTGCGGTTACAGCTGCAATTTCTCTGGCAATGGTGTTAATATCGGTCATTGATTGCGGCGTTAATATCACAAAAATTCCGTCGACATTGTCGTCTTTTAAAGCGGCGGAGATAGCTGCCACATAGCGATCGGCGCGGGCATCGCCAATAACATCCACAGGATTGTTTATATTGGCTGTTGAAGGCAGGCTTTTTTTGAGAGCCAGGGTTGTTTCGTCACTGAATTGTGCCAGCTGGATTCCGGCTTTAACGGCTGCATCGGTTGTCAGAACTCCCGGGCCTCCCGCATTTGTTATTATGGCGACGCGGTTCGACTTGGGCATGGGTTGATAAACGAAAGCTATAGCAATGTTGAACATCTCTTCGATGTTTTCGCACCGGATGATCCCGGCCTGGCGAAAAACTGCATCACAGATTTCATCCTGACCCGCAAGCGAACCGGTATGGGAAGCCGCTGCTGAGGCTCCTTCTTTGGTACGTCCCGATTTCATGATCAGGATCGGTTTGCCGCTTTTGTTGATTACTTCTCTGGCTGCTTTAATAAGACCCGGCCCGTCAGAAATTTCCTCGAGGTACAAAAGGATTACTTTGGTTTTTTCGTCCTCCATCAAATAATAAAGCAGGTCGATTTCCGAAATGTCGGCCTTGTTTCCAAAACTTACAAATTTTGAAAAGCCAATATTTTTTGCCTGTGCGTAGTCAAGCACCGCCGTGCATAGTGCCCCACTTTGCGATAAAAATGCAATATTTCCTTCGGCAGGGAATTTTCTGGCAAACGAAGCATTCAAACGGGAAACGGGGTCAGTATTTATCACACCCAAACAATTAGGACCGATAAAAGAAATGTCGTACTTTTCTGCTATAGCCAGCAATTCTTTTTCTTTTTCAAGCCCTTTTTCTCCCACTTCACGGAACCCGGCAGAAATGATAATAACCGATTTGATCCCTTTTTGTCCACACTGCTCAAGAGCCAGTTTTGTAACTGAACTGGGGAATACGATCACAGCAAGATCTATTTCATCTTCAATGTCGATGACATACTTGTAGGCTTTTACTCCACCAATCCATTTTTCTCGTGGGCTTACCGGGTATATAACACCCTGAAGATCAGCATGCAGAATGTTCATGAAAATGTCGCCCGGAACAGTTCCTAAAATCTTATTTGTGCCTACAACAGCAACAGATTTTGGATAAAAAATGGTCTGGAGATTTTGATGATGTAATTTCCCTCGATTTTCCATAAGTTAAGGTTATACATATTTTATTCAAACCTGAATTAAGCCAAAACTACTTCCCACTTAAGCATCTGACCAGTCAATATTGTATGCTTAAAGATACAAAGCGATAAAGTCTACAGCGCCACTTATCGTTTGTACTTCCTGTGCCTTTTCAACATCCATTTCTATATCGAATTCGTCCTCAAAGGCTGCAATAAGTAACATGCTTTGCATGGAATCGGCCCCAAGGTCAAATATGAAGTTGGCATCGTCTGAAATTTCTGATTCATCGATTTTCAAAACTGTGGCAACAACTTTTTTTATCCGATTTTTGATTTGATCCTTTTCCATATGTCTATTTTTTTGATATAATACACTCCAGTTTTAAAAAATATTCTAAAAAAGAAAAATCTTCTTTAATTTATTACTTTACTATATAGAAAACAAATTTGAATTTATGGTGTACGACATCTTTTTTCGAATTTCATTTTGCAACTGAATCGATTTTAAAGAACCGATGAAATAATAGTTGATGTTTCGACCTGAAAAATTCAGATAGCAGTATTCATTCCATCGATTTTTCGAGTTTAAATGCTTCCCTCAGGAATTCTTTCACATTCAATTCGCGATGATAAACTACGCCATGCGTCGCTCTCAACAGTGGCGATTCGTTTTGATAAAAATAGTTCTTGCCCAGTAATAACTGAATCTGTTTATGCTGCTCTACCCACACGCGTTGCGTAAGATCGCTGAATGCTCCGTCGTGCTGGTAACTGGGGAACGATGCATCAACCTGTGTAATGTAACATTCCTTAAACGACTTTTCGAGCGTGGCCAGTGAATTCATCGAAACCGGAACGATAACTTCAACATCCCAGGGATTATAGCGGAACCAAACGTTTCGATATCCGACGATACGCAGGTTGCTGAGATCTTCTTCCTTGTCCCATGCCTCTACAGCTTTAGCAATAGCCTGCAGCACTTTATAGTGCGTGTCGGGTCCGCTGCCCTGTGGATCCATCGCCAGGCTGATAACCGTGGGTTTGTATTTTCTGAAATCTTCGAGTATGGGCAGCACATCATTTTCGTAACTCGATTCTCCGCGGTAAAAACCCAGATGAAGGTGATGGACATTTTTTACCATTATCCCGTAATGAGCCCAAACCAGTTCTTCTTCAAACTCGCGAATCATTCCTTTCAGATGCTGCACCTTAGGCGGATTAATGCTTCCATCATAACTGTTTTTCAGGATGGAAAGCACTTCATAAATCGCGTCGCGCAACTCTTCCTTGTTTTTAACTTTCCAGATTGTAACCAGTGCACGAACGATCCGGTGACAGACTCCTCTTCGTTTTTCTTCGTCGCTTTGGGCAGCAATACTATCGAGGTAATGATAAATATCTTTGTCCCACTTGTATAGGTAACCGTCTTTAAAAAAGTCTGGAAAATCAACCATTTCTATTTTCCCATGGTTCAACAGATCTTTGGTATCAACCAGTGCATTGTAGAGGAATGTGTTGGTAACTGCGTTCGATCCCGAAGTAAGAACCGAAAAATGCAACTCGTTGCTCGCGTCGCGCGACTGCCGGTTGGTTGACGGCATAATTCCAAGCATAATGTCATCGTGGTGCGGACCGGTGTGATAATACACCTGGTTCTTTTCATGCTCCATTCCTTTCCGGAGTTTGGCTTCAATTGAATCGATCACCGACTGCACCGTATTTTGATTTAGATCAGGAATCATGCTGCAGTATTTGTCAGCCTTCAGATCGGCCAGTTCCAGTTTCGATCCAAACTTGTTTATTTTTTTGCATAACTCCATCACTGCACGCTCTGTTTTTTGATGGTTCCAGGGAGTACAGGTGTAGTAACATTCAATGGCATCGTCTAATTTTACGGCTGCTCCTTCGGTCAGGTAGAAACGGCTGTTTTTAAGCCACTGCAATGAGGTGGCCGGATAATAAACGGAAGGTTCACTTTCCAGCGAATTTTTAATGACATCGGCAATGGCTTCACCCGCTGCATAAATAATAGCCTTATTTTGCGGATTTGCCCTCAAGGTCCCAAGGCCGATAGTAATAACAAGACGGTTCCGTGATACCTCAATTCCCCCAAGATCGACAGCTGTAACAGCTTGTGTTTCAAAATTGGTTTCGGTCAGCCGTGTTCCTGAAAAATGATCGGAGCCACGGGTGTTAAACGCAATATGTCCGTCAGGTCCGATACTGCTCAGGAAAAATCCAATTCCTCCCTTTTCCCTGATTTGATTTTCGTAAGCGTTGCACCAGTCATCAATTTTAAATATCGACGCCTTTTGAAGTTGTTCCTGCTCCGTTTTTGCCTCCCGGTATCGCAGAGAAAGATCAATCTTGTTGTCGGGGAAAACTTCTGAGTAATGCTTTCCTTCGGCCAATTCAATTTTTTCGGAATTCATCAGAAGCGCTTTGCTGCTGTCCAGCCCGAAACCGTTTATATATTTGTCGACCGCATAATTATACAGGCTGTTGTGTTGTTTTGGATCGATGGGGAAAAACTCGCCCATTTGCACAAAGCTAAGTTTATCCAGACTGGGTTTTTTGAGATCCGCTAGTCCATATTTTCCCAGTACTTCCTGTCCCTTTTTATTGTTCCAGTTGTCGAGCAAAAAATGCGTGTACTGTTGAAAATATTGTGCTGTTTTACCTGTGGGTAAACTTACCACTCCTTCAGGATTGCTGCTGATCCATTCCAGGAAACTCAGTGCCGATAGCAATCCAAGTTTTGGAGAACTGTCTGTTGCCACGTAGGGTATCTTTGTAGAAATTTTTTGCAGTAGTGTTTCTTTCACAAATGCTTCTTCTACTGCTGTCAGATAGTGTTTCATCGTTTTTAATTTTTCAGAAATGGCTTTTATTTAGAAAGCTGTAATTTCAAATTTATATTGTGTCTAATTAAATGGTAATCAATTCTATGCAGCTACTATTATTTTAGTTTCGACATGCGTTCAAGGGCATAAGCTGCAGCACCCATTGTACCCGCTTTTGATCCCAGTTCAGAGAATTTGATTTTGGAATCGTTACTGATGTCGCGGTTACTGTATGTATGTATGGCTTGTTGTATCGGTGCCAGAATAAACTGATTGGCCACCGCAACCTGTCCTCCGATAATGATCAACTCGGGATTGAAGATCTGAATCAGGAATGCAATTCCGCGCCCCAGCCATTTACCCACTTCCGAGAAGAGTGAAATGGCAAACTGATCGCCGGCATTCGCTGCCTTTATCACCACAGTAATATCAATTTTGTCAAGGTCGTCAGCTACAAGCTCTCTGATCAGCGACGATTTTCCGTCCTGAATTGCTTCGCGTGCCTGCCGGGCAATGGCTTTTGCCGAAACAACAGTTTCGAGACAACCCTGTTTTCCGCATACGCAAAGCGGTCCGTCGTCGATCAGCGGAATATGACCAAACTCGCCGGAGAAACCTGATTTGCCGGAGTATAGTTTACCGTTAACAACAATACCCAAACCCAGCCCCCAGTCAGCCTGAAGCATCAACACGTTTTTCTTCCCTTTTGCGAGGCCAAAATGTTGTTCTGCAAAAGTGCGAACTTTGGTATCATGATTAAAAAATACCGGAATCCCGAAAATGTCCTTCAATTCATCGAAAAGATTCTTCACATCGGGAAAGTAGGTGAGGTTATTCCCTGTTTCCAGGTTCATCAGACCGGGGAGCTCGATACCTGCCACCAGTATTTTATCCTTTGGGATGTTACTCTCACGAACCACTTCTTCCAGTTTCTCGTTCACCTGTTTAAAAATTTCCAGGTCCGACTGCATCCGGATTGGGAAGTAATGCGGTCCGCTAACCTCCTGGTTACAGCTGTTAAAAATCGAAATAATGGTACGCGTAATGTTGATGGTGATCCCCACAACGTAAAAACCATCTTCAACCAGGCCGTAAATATTAGGGCGTCGACCACCGCTCGAATCTCCTCTTCCCAGTTCCGTCACCAGTCCATTATCGATCAACTCCAGTAAAAGACTGTTGATCTTTGGTGTACTTAACTTGATTTGTTTGGCCAACTCGGAGTTGGAAAGTGGTCCGTTGAAATAGATCGCCCGAAGTATCTGTTTCTTTTGTGCGATCTTTTTTAATTCAACAGCCTGACTTTGATTTGCGGATTTATTAAATAGTTTTTCCATATGATTGTGCTGTAAAAATCTCAATTAAATATAAAAGAGACAAATATCTTTTTAAAAAAATTAAGAAATAACAAGTATTTTACCTAAAATTAACCATTGATTTACAATTCATAAAAAAATAATGTAAAAATCTTTTGATCTTGTTTGATTTAAGAGATATTTGAATGTTGTTTACGGATTTCAAAATTGAATGAAAAATGAATCTAAGAAACCTTTCCCTCCTGATTACCATTGTTTTGCTGGCTCAGTTTTCGAGTGCCCAGTCGCGCCGAATCATTAATCTTCCCGATATTGACGGCTATAAAACCCTGAAGTGTGATTTTCATATGCACACTGTTTTTTCTGACGGAACCGTTTGGCCCACGGTGCGTGTGGAAGAAGCCTGGGAAGAAGGCCTCGATGCGATTGCCATCACAGATCATATCGAATATCGTCCCCATTCGAAAGATATTGTGGCCGATCATAACCGATCATTTGAAATTGCAAGTCAGCTGGCTGTTCAGCAAAATATTATACTGGTGCATGCAGCCGAGATCACCCGAAGTATGCCACCCGGGCATTTAAACGCATTATTCATTACAAATGCCAATCTGCTTGATCGTGAAGATGTGAACGATGCCATCAGGGAGGCTCGTGATCAGGGCGCTTTTCTGCTGTGGAATCATCCCGGCTGGAAAGCACAACAGCCCGACACCACGCGCTGGTTCGATGAGCACACTTACCTCCTACAAAACGATTTATTACACGGAATTGAAGTGTACAACAGCAACGAATATTATCCCGAGGCACTGGATTGGGCTAGCGGGAAGAAACTAACAATGTTTGGTAATTCAGATGTTCACGGGCCAATGATCGTTCCTGAAGGTAGGCACCGCCCAATGACGCTGGTTTTTGCAAAAAGCCGCACCGAGGGAGGTGTAAAGGAGGCACTGTTTGCGCGGCGCACAGCAGTATATTTCGACAATACGCTGATGGGCAAAGCGAGTTTGCTGGAACCATTGTTTTTTGCTTCGCTGAAAGTGGATGCAGCACCGTTAAAACTTAAAAATGGAACGAATAAAATGGTTTACGTTCGCAATATTTCAGATGTTGATTACGAATTGGAACTGTTGCAGCCCGGTGTTGGATTGGATGCGCCGGAAAATGTAGTGCTGAAAGCGCACCAGGTTACGGTTTTAAATCTTGCCGGCAATTCCGATGAAATAGCCAGCGCCGCTGAAATCAATCTTTATTACACAGTGAAGAATCTATATATTGCTTCAGATGAAAATCTGGTGGTAACCTTCACCTTCCGAAACAACTGAACAGACAGATCAGTAAACATGAACGATTAAAGGAACTGCTTGTTTATTCCGAAACAGGCTTAGAAAGATGACAAAATCGAACCAAAAGGAATCCCTGCTTTTTAAAAAGACAATTACGAACAACGAGGAGATTGCGCCCGGAGTACATGTAATTGCCTTTCGCAGAACAAGTGAATTTTTGCCCGGGCAGGTCGTTAAAATTGCGGTGGATACCGAGCAGCCACCACGTATTTACAGTATTTGCAGTGGCAATCGGGAAGAGGAGATTCGTATTCTGTTCAATATGAAGGAAGAAGGTTACCTTACACCCAAATTGTCAGCAATGATTCCCGGCGATACCATCCTGGTATCGAAGCCCTATGGCAGTTTTCTGGGTAATAACGATCCCGCATGGTGGATTGCAACAGGAACGGGAATCGCTCCTTTTTACAGCATGTTTCGTTCGGGTATGGGCGAGAAAAAAAAACTGATTCACGGGGTTTCCTACCTCAACCAGTTTTATTTCGAAGATGAGCTGGAGTGGGCATTGGGTAAAAATTATGTGCGCTGTTGTTCGCGCGAATCATCGTGCGACGTTTTCCCGGGAAGGGTAAACGATTACCTGTCCGGCCTTGAACAGCTTCCGGATGTGAAATATTACCTCTGCGGAAAAGCACTGATGGTAGTCGAAGTCCGAGATCTGCTCATCGGGAAAGGGATTCCCTACGAAAAAATCATGGCTGAGATTTATTTCTGAATTACGGTTGCCTGCTGAACGATAATTTGTAAATTAGACCTCAATATTTTCAATCAAATTAAATTCATAAAAATGAAACGAAACATTATTGTTACTGCCCTGATGCTGCTGACTTTCATCGGGACCCAGGCACAATCCCTCGACGATGTTCTTTCCAAGCACTTTGAAGCGACCGGCCAGGAAAAACTGGCAGCAGTTCAAACTTTCTTTGTTAAAGCAAAAATGAGCATGATGGGGATGGAAATGCCCATGACTATGCAAATGAAAAAGCCGAATAAATTCAGGATTGACATGGAAGTGATGGGACAAAAAATAGAACAGGGATTTGATGGCGAAGCAGGCTGGATGCGCAATCCAATGATGGGCAGCGGAATTACCGATCTAAAAGGTGCAGAACTAAAACAAGCCATGCAGCAAGCCGACCTGCAGGGCGAACTTTACGACTATAAAGCAAAAGGGCATACAGCCGAGCTGATCGGAAAAGTAAATGCCGATGGGAAAGAAGCATATCGCATAAAATTTACGAATGCTGATGGAACGGTTAAAGATTACTACATCGATGCCAATTCCTACCTCATTTCGAAGGTAAAAGCCAAGGTTGAACAGATGGGGCAAACGTTGGATGTAGAGACCAACTTTCTTGAATACAAAGACTTTGACGGGATTAAAATAGGAAGTAAAATGGAAGTGAATACACCAATGGGAACGCAATCGATGGTGATGGAAGAAATTAAACTCGACGAAAAAATGGATGATTCTATTTTTGCGCGGCCCGCAGAGTAGGCTTTAATTACTAATAGAACGAAAGAGCGATTTGTTTTAACAGGTCGCTCTTTTTTGTTTTGATGACGGAACGAATTTTGGCATCAGATTGCGGCTAAATGGAGATATAAAATGAAAAATTAGAATGCACAATATTTTCTGAACATTTAAAAATAAAATTCACGAAGTAATCCAGCGTTTTAAATTCTTAACTTCTGACAACCAGATTTTTAACATTTCTTATTAACGCGTTGTAGCATATTCAGCTACTTTTGACCTCACTAAAATCGAAACAGATGAAGATCAGAATTTTACTTATTGTCTTACTCTTATTAAGTGTCGCCGGATTTTTGCAGGCTCAGACAACTTTGAAAATAGGCCACGTGAATGTCCAGGAACTGGTTCAAAAGCATCCGGATACTGACAGCATCCACGCTGTCATTCAGCAGGAAGCCAAAGACATGGAAGAGGTATTTGCTGAAATGCTGGAAGAACAGGAAACTAAACTGGATGCATTTGAACAGGAAAGTGCGGGTTATTCGGATTTCGTAAAAAAGACCAAACAGGAAGAACTGCTTGCGTTGTCTCAAAAAATAGAGACATTCAACCAAACCGCACAACAACAGCTACGGCAACGAAACGTTGAGATGTTACAGCCGGTTTACGACCAGGTGAACGAGGCGATTAAAAAAATTGCCAAAGAAAACCGGTTTACTTATGTGCTGGATGTGAGTGCCGGCGTTATTGCCTACCTTTCGCCCGATAGCGAAGATATTACTGCCAGGGTGCTGGAAGAAATTCAAAAACAGTAAAAATCCATCTGCCGTTTAACTGAAAGTTGTTTTTTGCGCTCAGGTTAAATAGTTATTTGTAAAAGGGCAATATGAAATAGGTGTAGATGATACAGCCCACGCATATCGCCAGCGCAAATTCAAGAAAGGCAAAAAATACAAGTATCCCGCTTACGATCATCGCGCTGGTTATGGCGCCGGTAACATAAAGGATGCTTACGGCCAGTGTCATCAGGAATCCCAGTCGGGCAGCAAATATTTTCGGAGCTTTGTCGATACTTTTCTCTCCCAGTTTTAATGTGTTGGTAAGCCAGTGACTCGCAAAACTAATCGGACTGAATTTTAGGTTCGTGAATGCTCGTATAAAAAAATCAGCCACCAGGAAAATCAGGAAAAATACCGAATGGAAAGCAAAACTTGCAATTACCAGTAAAATTCCGAATATGGCATTCAGGCGGGTGATTTGTTCGTTTACTTTTTTGTTGGAAACCGGACAAATAAGCTGTTTCATTTTCATAGCTTTCTAATCGTTTCTTCGAAATAAGAACAAAAAACTCTTTTTATCATTAATGTGATCTGAGTCACACTCATTGGTTACAAAAAATTAATAAATGAATACACCGGGTTAACAATAAAACTGAACTTCTTATATCTTTAGGCCGTAAATGGGAGTCCATCCAAAAAATCAAACGAATAAATCTTTAAGCATGAATAAAATAAGTGTGATAAAAACCATGAAGACTGCCGGTTTTCTTTTATTTTTTGCGGGTATTTCGCTGCTGGTGAATGCCCAGCAGGAAGCCAAACCCTATTTCGAGAATGGAGAGGCACAGGTCGTTCCTGCCTTCGAAGATCCGGATAGCTGGATCAGGGAAGACCTTTGGGTTGAAACTGAATTCGACAGCGATGGCGATGGGCGTCCTGACCGGATGCACGTTGACCTTACCCGCCCGAAAGCTACTGAAACAGACGGTTTGAAACTGCCGGTGATTTACAACAGCAGCCCGTACTTTGCCGGAACAGCCGGCAACGATGACTCATTTTTCTGGGATGTACATCAGGAACTGGGAGAGCAACCAAAGCCAAGGAAACATCCACCGGAAATAAAACGACGTGGCGAACGACCGATCATTTCCAATGCTCATGTGCGCACCTGGGTGCCGCGTGGCTATATTGTGGTGCATTCATCATCACCAGGCACCGGTTTGTCGGATGGTGTTCCGACAGTTGGCGGAGAGAATGAATCGCTGGCGCCCAAGGCAGTGATCGACTGGTTGTGTGGTCGTGCGAAAGGCTATACCTCGCGCACAGGGGACGAAGAAGTAAAAGCTTACTGGTCGACCGGTAAAGTTGGGATGACCGGAACATCGTATAATGGAACGCTTCCGTTGGCTGCTGCCACTACCGGCGTAGAAGGTCTTGAAGCCATTATTCCGATAGCACCCAATACTTCGTACTATCACTACTATCGTTCAAATGGGCTGGTGCGATCACCCGGCGGTTACCTGGGTGAAGATGTGGATGTCTTATTCGATTTTATCCACAGCGGTGACGAATCGAAACGAGAATACGCACGTAAAACCATCCGCGATACCGAAATGCGAAATGGTATGGATCGCGTAACCGGTGATTATAATGATTTTTGGGCCGGCCGCGACTACCTGAATCAAATGGATAAAATGAAAGCTGCCCTCTTCATGTCGCATGGATTTAACGACTGGAATGTAATGCCCGAACACAGCTATCGCATTTACGAAGCAGCAAAAGCAAAAGGATTACCCGCCATGATTTTCTATCATCAGAACGGACACGGTGGACCGCCTCCATTAGCCATGATGAACCGGTGGTTTACCCGTTATTTGTTTGGTGTGGAAAATGATGTTGAAGATGATCCGAGAGCCTGGATCGTGCGTGAGGATGACGATAGAACAGAACCAACTGCCTACAAAGATTATCCGAATCCGGATGCTGAACCGGTTAAATTATTTCTAAATGCCGGTGCTCCTGCAAGAGGCCTTCTTACTGTGGAACAAACTAAAGGTGAAGGTTTGGAAACACTAGTTGATAACTATTCTTTTTCGGCCGAAGCACTGGCACAAGCCGAATTTACCGAACATCGGTTGATCTACCTGTCACCTGTCCTGAAAGGAGAGCTGCACATTTCGGGTAAACCACGAATAACAATCAAAGCAGCCAGTAGTAAGCCGGCCGTAAATTTATCCGTTTACCTGGTTTCGCTTCCCTGGAATGAAGGGAGAAGGGCAAAGATCACCGACAACATTATCACACGAGGTTGGGCTGATCTTCAGAATCGTGAATCTCTGCGCGAAAGCAAACCATTGAAGCCCGGAGAATTCTGCGAAATGACCTTCGAATTGCAACCCGACGACCAGATGATCAAAGCCGGTCAGCAGATCGGGCTGCTGATTTTTTCCAGCGACCGCGATTTTACACTTCGCCCAATGCCCGGTACAGAACTGACCATAGATTTGGATGGAACAAGTATTGAAATCCCAATCGTTGGTGGAGCAGCTGCATACAGGAAAGCCATTCAATAAATTAGCAACCGTACTATTGAACCAATTTATGTGCAGGGTGTTTTATTTTAAATTGAAAATTAGGCTTTAAATCAAAACTGATTGGCATTCGGAATAACTAAGGAATGCAATTCAAAAAAATAATCATGAAAAAAATTTCGAAACATTTATTATGGCTGATTCCGGTTTTGGCAGTGGTACTATCCTGCTCGCCGGAGTTCGATGCAACAGTCGAAGAAATGGACCTGGCAATCACCCGCATTGACGAAGGACAGGATTTTTCGGGCTACCAGACATTTTATCTCGAAGATACTGTAATTTATATTGTAGAGGATGAATCAGACCTCGAAGACCTGGATCGTACACACGATGAACAGATCATTTCGGAAGTCCGACAGCATTTTCTGGACATGGGCTGGACGGAAATTACAAATCCAAACGACATTGAAACCGATGCCGATGTCTCCATTCTTTTATCGGCACTGGCAGTTGATATGTATTTCTACTACACCTACTGGTGGGATTACTGGGACTGGTGGTACTGGGGAGATTGGTGGTATCCGGGCTACCCGTGGTACCCTGTCTACCCGGGAATTGGTTATCCATCTTACGGCTATACCGTTGGAACCGTAATGATCGATATGGTCGATCTGAAGAATATTGAGCTACCTGCCAATCAGGATGACAGTCCAAGAGTTGAGATTCTTTGGACAGGCGCTGTGAACGGTATTCTGGTGGGATCGGATGCTTCGATCTCGAATCGTTTGACAAAACAGATCAACCAGGTATTTACGCAAAGCCCTTATCTCCGTAAAAATTAAAATCCCCGGAAAATGGAATACAAAAAGATTATCAAAATGAAAAAATATATTCTGATTATCCTGTTCGCACTGACATTGACTGTGGCAAAGGGACAGAGTTACACCGAAGTATACCTGCATTACATGCCGGCAATACCCTTCGGGGAAACAGCTGATTATACCGGAGGAATTAGTCCGCGAGGGGTGGATTTTGAGGCCAATCGATTTATTGGTGACGATATGTCGGTGGGATTTAACATTGGCTGGACCATTTTCAGGGAAAAGGTCAGTCCGGAACTTATAGAGATAGATGACCTCGATATTTTCGGGACACAGTTTCGTTACCAGAATATGGTGCCGATGAACGTAACCTTTAAAAAGTACTTTTTAAGTGCGACATACACGCCGTTTGTTGGTATTGGTGTGGGTACCGAATACATTCAAAGGCGTAATGACATTGGTGTGTTTTCGCTAAGCGATGATAAATGGTTGTTCAACGTAGCTCCGCAGGTTGGCGTTTTGTACGATTTTTCTGGCTCGGCAGCCCTGTCGTTCAAACTCCGTTATAATTATTCGCTGAAAGCCGGCGATTTCCCGGCTGCTTCGTACCTGAGCCTGGGAATTGGAATTGGGTTGAATTAGCTTGTTATTCATAATATTCAAGGGAAGGTCCGGTATATGCCGGGCCTTTTATTTGGTATAGCTCGAATCAATGGAAAAAAGTTAAAGGAACAGGCTGTTTAATCAGGAATAACTTTGTACATGAAGCTTAAAAACCCTGACAATTTAAATGAATTCAAGCCAAAAAAAGCTTTACTTTTGACCGAAATTGGAAGAATGAGAAAGGGGGTATGTTTTGTGATTCTTTTGCTGATTTCGAAGGCATTATTTGCACAGAATGAAATCGGTCCCGAAGGCCACAAATTGCTTTGGATTGTCATTTTCTTGGCACTGTTTATTGCAGCGTTTTTCTTTCTGTATAAGCGAACCGGAAAATTAAGCCGGAAATCATCCCGGTCCTTCTTTGTTGGAAGAGGTATTCGGGTAGATCTGGAAAAGGACTCATTGTATTATCCCGATCGACTGACATTGAAAGTTAAAAACGCAGGGAATAGCGATATCGATCTCGATCAGCCGCTGTTGGTGTTCGATAATTTCTGGCTAAAACGGAAATTCAGGCTGAAAGGATTTGCCAACCGGAATTTTTATCCGCTTTATCTTGAAAAGGGAAGGACACATACCCTGGAGATTGATCTCAACCGTTTTTATCAACATGATAAACGTTTGCGAAAGTTCCCTAAAACCAAAGTGATAGTAAGCAATGTAAAAGGCAAACGGCTGGCGAGCAAATCGGTCTATATTCGAAAAACCTTGTTCAAATTTTAATGCGAAACTGGAAGTTTAACCATACTGATTTTTCAACTTATCCTGATTACAGGGAGAACGACCTTGGTGTATTCTGGTCGCCCGAAAAAACCACGATAAAAATCTGGGCACCCACGGCTCAAAGGGTTGAATTGCGTCTATATAAAGATGGCGGGAAGAGTGAAGCCTTTCATAAAACCAACCTGCAAAAATCGGGGAACGGTACCTGGTCGACGGTTTTGAATGGCGACTATGAGGATAAGTACTATACTTTCAGGGTGAACGATGGCGACTGGCTCGACGAAGTGCCTGATATGTATGCGCGTTGCGTGGGGGTGAATGGCCAGCGCGGGCAAATTTATAATCCTAACAGCACAAATCCCGATGGATGGGTAGCAGACAGTGGACCCCGGTATCCGCAATTTACCGATGTTGTTATATACGAAACGCATGTACGCGACTTTTCTGTTTATCCCGGTTCCGGAATCGAGAATAAAGGCAAATACCTCGGATTTGCGGAAGAAGGAACCACCAACCACCAGGGCGATAAAACTGGTCTCGATCATCTGGCTGAACTGGGAATAACGCATGTACATCTTTTGCCTGTAAACGACTATGCCACAGTTGATGAAGAAAGGCCGCTTGATAAATACAACTGGGGTTACGATCCCTTGCATTACAACGCGCTTGAAGGTTCTTACGCTACCGATCCCTACGATGGGACAAAACGCATTTTGGAGTTTAAAAGGCTGGTGAAAGCGCTTCACGAGAAGGGTATCGGAGTCATTCTTGACGTGGTATTCAACCATACCTTTTTCGCCAAAGAATCGGTATTCAACCAAATGGTTCCGGGTTATTTTTACCGACAGAAACCGGATGGTTCTTTTTCCAATGCTTCCGGATGTGGCAACGAATTGGCTACCGAGCGTACAATGGTTCGTCGCTTTATCATTAACACCCTGAAATACTGGGTCGAAGAATATCATATTGACGGATTTCGTTTTGATCTCATGGGCATTATCGACCTGGAAACCATGAATTCCATCCGCACCGAGATGAATAAGACAGATGCCGGTATCATTTTATACGGAGAAGGATGGGCAGCCGATCAAAGTCCGATGTCAGAAGATCAACGCGCAGTTAAGCGAAATACTCCACAGCTTCCGGGAGTTGGTAGTTTTAACGACGATTTCCGAGATGCGATCAAGGGAAATCATGGCGATAAAAAATCAAAAGGATTTGTAAGCGGACTTGCGTTGCGTGAAGAAGCCTTAAAATTTGGAATAACGGCTGCGGTGCATCATCCACAGGTTAATTACGATTATATTGAAACGGTTCACCAGCCCTGGGCAGCCGAACCGGGTCAATGCATTAATTACGCATCATGTCACGATAATTACACGCTGTGGGATAAATTGAAACAAAGCCTGCCCAAAGCCTCAGATGAGGAATTACGTAGACGGGTGAAACTGGCGGGAGCCCTTGTGTTAACTTCCCAGGGTGTTCCCTTCCTGCATGCGGGAATAGAGTTCTGTAGATCGAAAAACGGGAATGGCAATTCATATAAATCACCCGATGCGGTTAATCAGATTGACTGGTCGCGAAAAAGCGATTGTCGCGATGTTTTTGATTATTACCGGCAGTTGATCCAACTTCGAAAAAATCATCCGGCTTTCCGGATCCCGGATGCCGAAAAACTGAGAGCTAACCTCGATTTTTGCACACAATACCAGATCGGAGTAGTTTCCTACTGCATAAAAGGCCATGCAGTTGGCGATTCGTGGGAACGGATCATCGTTATTTTTAACGGCAACGTTGAAGCAGTTAAAATACCGCTTCCCGAAGGTGATCATTTACTAATTGCTCATGCTGATCGAATCGACGAAAAAGGGCTTGGAAAGCTAAAAGATGAGGTGGAAGCAGCTCCGCTTTCCATGACTGTTATAGTCGAATTAAACTAATTTCCTAGAATATTTTAGCATACGATTTTTTATAGTGATAGCCGTAAATGGAATACGTGATGGCTAATGGAAACAAATCGCGTCTTTTAAACAGGCTCCAGAAAAACAATTTCCAGTAGTATTTTCGGTTACTGTCGAAAATGCCAATAATGAAAATAGATTTGATAAATGCCATAATTTTTCGGAAGTCTACTTTATTTTTATTTTTAATACCAGGATTAAAATCGCTCAGAAAAGTACGGACACGCTCATAAAATGCTTTTCCACCGTATACGCCCCGAATCACCTCGCGATAACCGCTTTCCAGCAGGTGGCGATCCATTTTGGGTTCAAAGTTCATCGCTTTGCTGGTGTTATCGCCGCTCCATTTTTCCAGTATCCGTCCCTCGGTTTTTAAACGCTGGTACAATTTCGATTTGGTGGGCGCATTTAACAAACCTATCATTGCAGAAATAATGCCACTTTGCTGAATAAAATCGATCTGTTGCCTGAATATTTTGGGGGTATCGCTGTCGAATCCGATGATAAAACCACCCAGTACTTCCATACCTGTCCTTTGTACTTTTTTGACACTCTCGACAAGGTTGCGGTTTTTATTCTGAACCTTGTTGCACTCTTCCAGCGAAATCTTCTCGGGAGTTTCGATACCGATAAAAACACTCAGAAATCCGGCTTCGATCATCATTTGCATGAGTTCGTCATCGTCAGCCAGGTTGATTGAGGCTTCGGTCGTAAAATGAAACGGATAGTTGTGCTCTTTCATCCATTTGGCCAATGCGGGCAACAGACTTCTTTTCAGAATTTTTTTATTCCCGATGAAATTGTCATCTACAAAGAATATTTCGCCACGCCAGTTAAGATCGTACAACTGTTGTATTTCCTCCAGTACCTGGTCGGTGGTTTTAATCCTGCATTTATGGCCCAGCAGAGCTGTTATGTCGCAGAATTCACAATTGAAAGGGCATCCGCGTGAAAACTGGATGCATTTCGAACTGTATTTATTCATTTTAACCAGCGAATAATCGGGCAAAGGTGATTGCTCAACATTCGCAAATTTGTTGGTCGTATACATTTTTTTGGCACATCCTTTCTCAAGGTCTTCGAGAAACATGGGCAAGGTGATTTCTGCTTCATTTAAAACAAGATGGTCAACCTTATCAAACTTTTCGTAGTCGGCAGTAAATAAAGGTCCGCCGGCAACAACGGGTTTCAACAGCGCCTTGCATCGGTCGATTACATGAATGGCCGATTGAATCTGGGTGCTCATGGCACTGATAAAAACATAATCGGCCCACAGGATTTCTTCCATTCGAAGTTTTTCAATGTTCATGTCCACCAGTTTGGTTTCCCATTCACGGGGAAGTAACGAGGCCACTGTTATTAAACCAAGAGGCGGATAGGCAGCTTTTTTCGACACAAATTTTAGCGCGTATTTGAAGCTCCAGAAAGTATCGGGGTATTCCGGGTAAACCAGCAATATCTTCATTTTTCGAAAAAATTAACAATTTGTTCGAATCAAAGAAAGGACACTTTGTATTAACATAAAAGTAGTTGGGATAAATTAGGAACAATTGTTTCAAATGCCTCTTAACAGGGATAAATGACGGTTATTTGGGATAAATGGTATTTGGCACTGAACAATATGGACTAAAGAGGGGCGAATTGCAAATTACCTTGAACGCACGGCTTCCTTGACTTTTAAAGCATATTGACGCGAAACGTGGATTTCTTTCGTGTATCCGTAAAGCGTTAACACAAGACCTTCACTATCTCGTTTTAGGCTCTCGATGTGTGTTTTATTGACGATAAAAGAACGGTGACAGCGAATCATTTCAGGGTATTTCGACAGCAACTTTTCGGTTGCTTTCAGCGTATTTCGAATGAGTTTTGTGTGCAGTTTTTCATCCTTCCGGTATACAACTTCAATATAATTACCGGCCGACTTGATGAGTAATACCTGTTCCGCTGGAAGCTGGAAATAATCGGTTTTGTTTTCCGATTCAAATTCGATCTCGCGTTTTGGTTTTTCCTGTTCAGCTTCATTATTATTCTCTGGCAGCTTTTCTTTTAATCGTGCCACCTGCAATCCCAGCAAATAAATCCGGTTGATCACAACCAGCACCGATGCAGCAGTTATGGAAATGATCACTATGATAATGACAATATGAAAGGTAATGTGCGTTTGCCCAACATAACGGGCAAAAAAGGTAAAAGCAACCGCGTTGAAGATCACAAAAAGCATGTTGATGATAATTTCCTTTTTGATGGTCCAGCGTTCTTCCGAAAATGCCCGGCTAAAAATGGATGGGATCACCAGCCTGAAAATGCTCAGTAAAACCAAGGTGATTGCGCCAAAAGTAGCCAGAATAATAAGCCGGTTGTTAAAGTCCGGATTCTGGATATTAAAAGGTTGAAAAAAAAGCAGGAACAGAAAAATACCGAGACTGATCAATACAATCGAGCGTACATTGATTTTAAGGTCATCGTTAAACGGGTATTTTTTATTCAGTGATTTTAACATGCTTCCCGAAAATGCTAAATTTAAAATACGGCAAGTAAAAGATCGATGTCTTTTGAGGGAAGGCTGAACAAGCGGCCCACGTCAGGATTAGTAAGAATTCCGTGATAAATATATACGCCTTTTCTGAATCCTTTGGAAACTTTGATATAGTTGTCGACTCCGCCATTGTCGCCTACGGCCAACAGGATGGGGATCAGGATATTACTGAGTGAAATGGATGCGGTTCTTGCAACCATAGCCGGGCTGTTGGGCACGCAGTAATGTACTACACCGTGCTTCACATACGTCGGATTTTTTAGGTCGGTACACTTCGAAGTTTCAAAACAGCCGCCCTGGCTTACGTTCAGGTCAATGATCACTGATCCTTCCTTCATTTGTTTCACAAGGTTTTCGGATACCTTAAATTTTGGCGGTGAGTCGAAGGATGTGGCCCCAATTACTGCATCAGCCGAAACCAGTGCTTTTCGCAATACTTTGGGGTAAAATACTGAAGTGAAGATCCGGCGTGAGAGTTTTTCCTCGAGTTTGCTCAGTTCATAAACCGAGGTGTCGAAAACTTTCACAAAAATACCAAGACCCAGTGCCGCCCGTGCAGCATATTCTGCCGCAGTACTGGTCCCGATTATCACCAACTCAGCAGGTGTAACGCCAGTCACTTCGCCAAACAATACACCTTTCCCGTCTCGTGAGTTACTCAAATATTCACTGGCAATCGTAATGGAGGTCACCCCGGCTATCTGGCTCATCTGGTGGACAAAAGGTAAAAAACCATCTTCGTTCTCGAGGTGTTCGAAGGCAATGGTAGTCACCTTTTTTTGCATCAGCTTCTGAATTGATTCCTGATTGTAGGCATACAACTGTAAACTGGATATGATTACCTGGTTACCGCGAAATGCATCTATTTCTTCTGTGCTAAACGGTGCAATACTCAAAATTATGTCGCACTGAAAGGTTTCTTCCCTGGTTTCAACAATTACAGCACCGGCTTTTTGATAGGCATCGTCATTGTAGCTTGCCGAATTCCCGGCATTCTTTTCGATCAATATCTCATGTCCGTAGGAAACCAGCAGATCAACAGCTTGTGGGGTGAGCGGAACCCGGTATTCAACTTTGGAAAAACCGGATGGGATCCCAATCTTAATTTTCTGCCCTTTCTTTCGAACTTCCAACATTTCTTCTTTGGGAAGTAACATCGACTTGGGTACCGAAACCTTTTCTTTGGCTTTTTCCATTGCTGACCTGTATTGATGAACTTAAAATTAAGTACAGCAATTTACAAGCAAAAGGGGAGTTTTCAAAATGAAGAATCGAAATAGTTGGATTGAAAACTGAAACGGGATTAGTTACTGAAAAGCATTAATAATGTGAAGTTTATCCGATCTTTTGTGCCGTGATCAGTCGCCTTTCATTTTCTTGAACTTCTATCTTAACTTCGACAAAGTTTTCAGGGAGTAGTGGTTCAATCATTTCAGGCCACTCAATCAGGCAATAACTTCCGCTGTAAATGTAATCTTCGTAACCCAGGTCGAAAGCCTCTTCCAGTTCTTTTATGCGGTAAAAATCGAAGTGAAAGATCGATTCGAGATCCTTTGTATTGTATTCGTTGATCAGTGCAAAAGTTGGGCTGGTAACATTATCTTTCGAGCCCAAAACCCGGCAAATCGATTGAATAAAAGTGGTTTTTCCGGCGCCCATTTTTCCGTAGAAAGCAAAAACCCGTTCGTCAGGGAATTGTGCAATCAGCTCTCTTGCAGTATTTTGCAGTTCTTTTAGTGCCTTTACTTTTTTCGAAAACATCATCGATCAAAAATTTTTGCAAGTATACAAAAAGCCACTCAACTTCGAAGGTATTCAGGTCAAATTACGATAAAAATCAGTTAAATGGATGTTTTGTGTGGCCTTGTATTTCAATTAAATGTTTTAATTTTGAGCATAATCATTAAAAGCATTTCATTATGAATATTCCCGGAGATTTAAAATACACGCAAGACCATGAATGGGTTCGCGTAGATGGCGATCTGGCCGTTGTTGGCATTACCGACTTTGCGCAGGGCGAGTTGGGCGATATTGTTTTTGTTGAAATTGAAACCGAAGGCGAAGAACTGGATAAAGGTGAAACTTTTGGTACGGTTGAAGCCGTAAAAACCGTTTCGGATTTGTTTATGCCGGTGGGCGGCGAAGTGGCCGAGTTTAACGAAGCACTGGCCGACGATCCTGAACTGGTGAATAAAGATCCATATGGTGAAGGCTGGATGATTAAAATAAAAGTAGCAGATTCGGCTGAACTGGATGACCTGATGGATGCCGATGCGTACAAAGAAATGATTGAAGCTTAATTTTATTCGTATATAAAAGAAAATGCCCCGCCAACCGGCGGGGCATTTTTATTTGCAAACCTATTATTGCATTTCAATGGTTACCTGGTTTAATTCCGGTTATATAACACATTGATTGATTATTATCCGCATTTTGAAGAGCCACAGGAGAGACAGGTCAGGCAACCTTCCTGGTAAACTACTTCATCAGACCCGCATTCACCACATTTGGCATCTTCAGCAAGGGTTCCATCAGGAATGTATTTTTTCAGCGCGCGTGCCACTCCGGCTTTCCAGGAATTAATGGTCTCATTGTCGAGTTGCAGGCTGGTAACTAGTTCCACTACTTTGTGGATCGGCATACCGTGGCGCAATGTTCCTGAAATCAACTTGGCATAATTCCAGAATACCGGGTTAAATTTGTGTGAAAGCCCTTCGATGGTTGTTTTATAGCCACGTTTGTTGATGTACTGGAAATCGTAACGCGAGTTCTCTTCGTCTTCGTAGCTCTTGATTATATATCCTTTTGTGATTGAACGAGGCAGTAAAATACCGTCTTCGTCATCGTGTAACCCCGTGAAGATTTCGTATGGTTTATTATCCATTAGGCCGATAAAAGCAATCCATTTTTCTTTGTTATTCTGAAAACGAACCACGTCAGCTTCAAGTTTTTCCGGCCGTTTCGTGGGGAAGGAACCCGATTTTTTCTCTTTGCTGGTATTGGAGATCAGTACTCCCGAACGCGAACCATCGCGGTAAACGGTAACGCCTTTGCATCCGCTTTTCCAGGCCTCAAAATACAAATCGCCAACCAATTCTTCTTTTACATCCGCCGGCAGGTTAATGGTTACCGAGATCGAATGGTCCACCCATTTTTGAATGCGACCCTGCATGCGCACTTTGTTCAGCCAGTCTACATCGTTGGAAGTGGCTTTATAGTATGGCGATTTGGCAACCAATTCATCCAGCTCTGCCTGGGTGTATTCTTTCGTAGTATCATATCCGTTGGTCACCATCCATGTTTTAAAATGCTGGTGGAACACGGTATATTCTTCCCAGTGGTCGCCTACTTCATCAATAAAATCAACACGCACATTTTTATCGTTCGGGTTTACTTTCCGGCGACGTTTATATACCGGAAGGAAAACCGGTTCGATTCCAGAAGTTGTCTGGGTCATCAGACTGGTTGTTCCGGTTGGCGCGATGGTAAGCAATGCAATATTTCGACGACCATATTGGGTCATTTTTTCGTAAAGTGCCGGGTCAGCTTCTTTGATACGGTTGATGAGCGGATTGTTTTTCTCGCGTTCTGCATCATAAATGGTGAAGGGACCGCGGTCTTTTGCCAGGTGAACCGAAGAACGGTAGGCTTCCAACGCAACCGTTTTATGGATTTCCACGGAGAAATCAGTGGCATTGTCGCTTCCGTAACGTAATCCCAACGCAGCCAGCATATCGCCTTCGGCTGTGATACCAATACCTGTACGGCGGCCATCCCTGGCTTTTTGTTTAATGTTCTCCCACAATTTGCGCTCGGTATATTTTATCTCTTCCTCTTCCGGATCTGCATTCACTTTTTCGAGGATGGCATCAATTTTTTCAAGCTCGAGGTCGATGATGTCGTCCATGATGCGCTGTGCATAGTGCACATGCTCTTTGAACAAGTCGAAGTTGAATTTTGCTTCTTTGGTAAATGGCTTTTCAACATACGAATAAAGATTAATGGCAAGCAGGCGGCAGCTGTCATAAGGGCACAATGGAATTTCGCCGCATGGATTGGTGGAAACGGTGCGATAGCCCAGGTCGGCATAACAATCCGGGACCGATTCATTGATGATTGTATCCCAGAATAAGATACCCGGTTCGGCTGATTGCCAGGCATTCTTCACAATCTTTTGCCACAATTTGGTTGCATCGATTTCTTTGGTGTACTGCGCTTTTCCTCTTATTGGATATTGCTGCGCGTAACTGGTGCCTGCTTCAACAGCTTTCATAAAATCATCTTCGATCTTTACGGAAACGTTGGCTCCTGTCACTTTTCCCTGTTCGAGCTTGGCATCAATAAAACTTTCGGAATCAGGATGTTTAATGGACACCGACAACATCAGCGCACCACGACGTCCGTCCTGTGCCACTTCGCGGGTCGAGTTCGAATAGCGTTCCATGAAAGGAACGATGCCGGTTGAGGTAAGCGCCGAGTTTTTCACCGGCGATCCTTTTGGCCGGATGTGTGAAAGATCGTGCCCAACGCCGCCACGTCGCTTCATCAGTTGCACCTGTTCCTGGTCGATCTTCATGATCCCGCCATACGAATCCGAATCGCCGTCGTTACCGACCACAAAACAGTTTGATAAAGAGGCAATCTGGTAATTATTGCCAATTCCGGTCATCGGACCACCTTGCGGAACAATGTATCGGAAATCCTTTAATACATTATAAATCTCTTCTTCAGTGAGGGGATTGGCATAGCGCTGCTCTATCCTGGCAATTTCCTTGGCCAGTCGTTTGTGCATGTCATCGGGGGTTAGTTCAAATATATTCCCGAAAGAATCTTTCAAGGCATACTTGTTCACCCATACTCTTGCTGCTAAATCATCTCCTTTGAAGTACTCAAGCGAGGCATTTACCGCTTCGTCTTGCGAATAAATTTTCTTGCCCGCGGGGGCTTTTACAGATACTTCGTTTAATGCCATTTTTCTCCTAATAAGTCAGTTAAAAATTAATAAGATTGTACTCCTGATTGTTCTAGTTTTCTGCTTGTGAAATTGTGTATCGCAAGATAGAATACAAATCAAAATTCTGGAATTTTTTTTTGAATAAAATAAATAAAAGTTATCAACTTCAAACGGTTACTATACTGTATATCAGAGGATAAGATATTTAATAGCAGAGAAAAGTTTACCAAAACTGTAAATTTCAGTCCGGAAACCCGACATTTTTTTCATAGAATGTTCGAGGCGAAAATTCAATTTTTTGAATCGGTTTTTGTTAACAAAAAGCGTGCTAGGAAACACTACCTGTTAAAAACTTTTTTTATGATAAGTTTTGTTGATCCCACGTTTTTTTCTACGTAATTTTTGCAGACATCCGAGGCTTTTTTTCGTGCCTTTTCATCACTAAGAAGCTTATTTAATGCGTCATTAAGTTCGTTTGTATCGGTTACCGGAAATGCTCCTTTTTGAGCTACCAGATCGACTGCTTCCTGGAATTTTTGATAGTTCGGACCAAAAATAACAGGCAATTTAAAAGTGGCTGCTTCGAGAATATTATGGATGCCTACACCAAAGCCACCCCCTATGTATGCTACGTTTCCGTACTGATAGAGCGATGAAAGAATGCCGATCGAATCAATTATCAACACATCGTAGGGTTCCGGGTCTGCATTTTGGATATTACTGAAAGATATCGCAGGTTTTTTCAACAATTGGTGAATTCTGTTAATATTCGGGGGGTGCACCTCGTGTGGAGCAATAATGAATTTAATTCCTGAGCTGTTGTTAATAAATGCTGAAAGTAGCTCCTCGTCTGCCTTCCAGGTGCTTCCTGCAACCAAAGTCAGGGAATTGCCTTTAAACTTTTCAACATTTTCAAAAGTTTTTGCACTATTCGCTATTGCAGCAACCCGGTCGAAACGTGTGTCGCCTGAAATGGTGTAATTGTTTATCCCGATGTCTTTAAGGAGGTCGGCAGATTTTTCATTCTGAACAAAGAAGTGCTCGAAACCATACAACATTTTACGGTACCATTTTCCCCATGGCGAGTGCTTAAAGAATTGCTGGTTTTCCCGAAAAATCCCCGAGATCAGGTAAAGTGGGATCCGGCGTTTTTTCAGTTCAGCGATATAATGGTACCAGAACTCGTACTTCACAAAAAATGCTTTTTGAGGATTTACCCGTTCGAGAAAAATCCGGGCATTGCGTTTTGTATCGACAGGGAGGTAGGCAACCACATCGGCGCCATCGTAGTTTTTTCGTATTTCGTATCCCGATGGTGAAAAGAAAGTCAGGACTATTTTATACTGTGGATATTGCTGTTTCACTTTTTCGATTACAGGACGTCCCTGTTCAAATTCTCCGAGCGATGCACAATGAAACCACAAATAATTTGCTTTCGGATCGATTTTGTCTTTTAGCGAATTTTCCCAGCCTTTGCGCCCGGCCACAAACTGTCTGGCTTTCTTGTCGAACGGAGCAAACAGTTGTACAGTAAGCCAGTAAAAAAATATTCCCAATTGATAGATCAGTGCCATTTGTTTGATTTAGTAATAACGACGCTCGCCCAGGTATTCATAAATTGTTATCGTGATGAGCAGCATCAGGAACAAATAAATAAAACGCTCGATCGGGATGGCAAACAGTGCAATTCCCATAATATGGTCAGCGCTGTACGATAGAATGGGCAGCACTCCTGAAATAATCGAAACGGCCAGAAACGGGAGCAGGGTTATTCCGAATGCCGCATAAAATACCGCGTAATTTTTTTTGAAACGGTTTCGAAAAACGGTATAGCCAAGATAAATGGCAGTCAGAAAAAAGGTAAAAAAGCTAAACATGTTTCTCCTGAAAACATAGGCCAAAATCCCAAGACCTGCAAAAAGCACAAGGCTGATGGCTACAAAAATGTTTTGCTGTTCGAATTTTTCCAACTTGATTTTCATCCAGTCGAAAACGTAGGCTCCTGAAACAGGGATCAATAGAAAAGATAACCATTCCTCCACCGGCACGCTCACAAGGTAAATTCCGGTGATATACTCTGGATTGTAATTCCAAATACCGAGCTGGTCGAAACGCATATTCCACATCACGAAAATGGCCCCCGAAAAAACCACCGCCGGAACGAGGTAGCGCAAACGGAAGGCAAAACGCATGTTGTTTTTAAAACTCACTACAGCCGGAATGACCAGATAGATGAGTTGCAAAAAAAGATACGTTAAATTCTTGATTTCCATCGAACGTTAATTAACCCGTTTGACCTCTAAATTATGCAATTATAAGCTTCCGGCGAAATGAATGCAAATGTTAAAAAAGCCCTGCTACCTTTTCTTTCACCTCTTTTTCATCGGGATCGATGTCGAAAATGATCTCCGGTTTCAGGTAAAAGAGTTCATTTTCGTTTTTGAATTTTTCTTCGCCTCCTCCGGTGATGTTCAGCATGATCAGGTCATCTTTTTTCACAAAGCCATTTTTAACAGCACCGATCAAGGTGGCAGTAGCAATTGCAGAGGCTGGGTGTATGTCGTTTCCTTCTTTATCGAGGAACAAATCTGCAGCCCAGTGCGCTTGCTCGTTGGTTGCCAGCAAAACATCGCCGCCTGCGTCTTTTAGTGCATCGTACAGTCCTCCGGCGATCGGGTATGGCGGCTTCCGGTTTGAAAGCACTTTCGCCAGGATTTCTTCCACCTGTTTACGGGCCAGAATATCGTTGAGCGGCAACATATCGCGCGAGTCCGCTTTCCAGGCGTCGTGGATAGGCTTGAACGGCAGGTTCTGCGAAATCATCAGCTGCATTTTGTTCGTGCCAAAACGGCCGTCTTCAATCAGGCGCAGGTTGGCTTCCCAGGCAGCAATGGCACCGGTGCCGCTTCCAATAGCCTGGAAATAATAGTCTGGAATTTGTCCGATTGTCGTTGCTGCAGAAAGCATGGTAGTTGCCATTCCGTCGCGGCGTGCCACGTTTTTCGCACCGCCTTCGGCAATAAAACCGTCCATTTTAGCCACTATGTTCGAAAGGTGAATGGCATCGAAATAGTCGCTGCCCGATTTGCTGCAGATCAGTTTAACGCAGTCATTTATAGGTTCATTGAACCACAGTGCATCTAAATTGTCTTCGGGAACGCAAATCAGTAGCGGAATATTATTTTCGGAACACACTTTGGCAAAAGCCCGCGAAGTATTTCCGGCCGATGCAACCACCAGTGTTTTGTCCATCTCCGGGGTCATTCTGCCGCAGACCGAGTAGGCTTCGGTTTCTTTGAACGAACAGGTGCTCATGTTGACTCCAATTTCGGGCCAGTAACCGCTGAACGTGATCCAAAGATTTTCAAGTCCCAACTCTTTTGCCAGACCTTTGCTTTTGTAAGTAACCGGAGCCGACGATCCTTCCAGCACGCGCCCGATGGGCAGCCAGTCGGCAAATTTGTACAAACCCCACGAATCGTCTTTTACATCAATTTGCTTTTTCTCGTAAATGGCGCGGATCAATGTCGGATCTGTCTCGCCCGGGGCATCGAGCAACCAGCCGGTATCTTCATAAATTTTTCCGGTCTTGAATGATTGTAAAGTGTATTTAGTCGGCGAAAAATCTTTTGTCATCCCAATCTTCTTTTTTATGAACCACAAATGTAAAAAATGCGGTCGGATTTCATGGTAAAAAATTAAATCAAGCAATGATGTACGATTTGAAGATGTAGGCAGATCAATTCGTTTTTTAAGATTCCTTCTCAGATTATTGGTGAAAAATCTTATTTGGATTGATTATTTATTAGGCTCTATGCTTTTAAAAATGAAGCAGATACACTTACTTTAAAAGAGGAATTCAACAGGCGGATCAACGTATCTCTTAAACCTAAGAACCATGAACTGGAAAAAACTTGTGATTACTGTCTTTCGAATGGCTATCGGCTGGCATTTTTTATTCGAAGGATTCTCAAAACTGGTAGTTGAAGATTGGACTGCAGCTTCATTTTTGAACCATTCTACCGGTCCGTTTTCGGGATTTTATCATTGGATGGGAAGTTCGACAGCGGTTTTAAATATCATCGATCCATTAAATATTGCGGCTTTGATTCTCATTGGATTAGGGCTTTCTCTTGGATTGGCCATCCGGCTTTCATCCGTAAGCGGAATTTTATTACTGGTGCTGTATTATTTTGCCTACCCGCCGTTTGGAGGGACACTGTTTAGTGGCGTTGAAGGAAATCTCTATATCGTGAACCGTAACCTGATAGAAGCACTGGCACTGGCGATTTTGATTTTCATCCCTGAAAAAGGCTGGGGAATTTATGCGCTGCGAAATCCATTTAAAAAGAAAATGGAGCAGGGCCAGGGAGAGACAAGCACTTCGAGAAGAGAGGCCATAAGAAATCTGGCTACACTTCCGGCCCTGGGAATTCTGGGAGTTGGGGCGCTGCACGATCAAAAAACATTCGGAGTGGATACGCTTTCAGGGGCTACGATTCAGATTGGCGGTGTTGACATCAGCGAATTAAAGAAGCCCGTTCCGATGGGAAAAATAGGACCGCATGAGATCAGCCGGCTGGTGGCTGGCGGAAACCTGATCGGAGGCTGGGCGCATTCGCGCGATTTGCATTATGTGCCTTCATTGTTCAGAGCGTACAATACCGAGCGAAAAATCTTTGAAACCCTTATGCTTCTTGAAAAAACAGGAGTGAATGCCATTAATATCGGTTTCCCGACCAACGAGTTAATGGCCAAATACAAAAAAATGACGGGAAGTAAAATAAAAGTTATTTCGCAAGTTCACCCCGACATGGAAAACAACGATTACTATGTGAACATTGACAAGGCCATCGATTTCGGTGTCGATATCGTTCAAATTCAGGGAAACTGGTGCGACTGGCTGGTTCGCGACGACCGCATCGATGTGATCGAAAAAATGATGGACCGCATCCGCTCGCAGGGATACACGGCCGGACTGGCCTCGCACACAGTTGATTCCTTAATTGTATGCCAAGAGAACGGTATCATTCCGGATTATTACATGAAAACCATGCACCATGATAATTACTGGTCAGCGCATCCGCGCGAAAATCGCGTGCCTTTCGAAGTGGACGGAAAGAAATATGCCGATCACAATAAATTCCACGACAATTGTTTCTGCTTGTTCCCCGATAAAACCGTTGAATTTGTGCAGCGGGCTACCGTTCCCGTTATGGGATTTAAGGTCCTGGCTGCCGGAGCCATTCAGCCTGAAGAGGGTTTTGCATGGGCTTTCCGAAATGGTGCCGATTTTATCTGTGTGGGCATGTTTGATTTCCAGGTAGTGCAAAATGCCAACATCACCAACGATGTGCTGGATAAATTGCAAGGTCGCTCCCGCAAATGGTACGGTTAATTTTTATCATCAGTACCGAAATCCGCTCGCTGGAATTTTGTTGAATCTTCGATTCATTTTGTGTTCACCATCCATGTAAATCTCCATTACATAGCGTCCTTCCTCGAGGTGTCGCAGATCGAGGCCGGTTTGCGCATCTTTAATATGGGTAAATTCATGTGTTTCCACATATTCACCATCTTTCGTAATCCGTATTTTTAATATTGATGATTTGTTTGTGGCAGTGTAAACGGTTGCGTAATCTTTCACCATCCGCGGGTAAATGTTTACCGAGAGTATTTCGATCGTTGTATCCACTTCGAAATCGTCATCGGTACGAAAGGCATAAAACTGTCCGTTGCCACAGTCGCTTTCAAACAGGTGTATGAGGTTGCCTTCGGTATCTTTTAGCCGAAGCCTGCCGTAACCCGCATCAGCCAGAAACCAGAATTCCAGTCCCTCACCGGCTGTATCTACCAGTTCCATAAAGTAGGTTCCTTCTGCCAGCTCAAGTGTATCCATATACGTCGTTGCAGAATCGAGCATATCCGGTGTTTTTGCATAAAGCGTATCGTAAGCGTTGCTAACAATGTGCACCCAGTTGTCTTTTGGACGATTATTGGTCATAAATTCCACTACAAATTTTGTTGGAATTGTTGGGACACTTTCAAAAGCAACTTCCAGATTGTTGTCGTCTTCCCATTCATCAACTGTACCGTTCGGTTCGCCCAGGGAAACTGCAAAATGATTTCGTCCTGATTTGGCATCGATCTCACCGGGCAAAGAAATGATCACAGCCTCATAAAAGCCCAGATTGCCTTGCCAGTGGTATGTTTTTTCGGCAAAGCCAATCGTTTTATAAGTGATATCGAGACTTTTCAGGTCTTCTTTCCCAAGGTTTCTGATCTTTACGACCGGGGTAAAAGCACGAGGATTAAAGCGGTTGTAGTTGTCCTTGTTATTGGGCGCAATAATTTCCTCAATCCGGACATCATTCATTGCATTGGGTGCACCATATTGAAAGAAATACGAAGTTATTTGTTCTTTGGGCTGATCGATATTGTTTGCCGTGAACGGTTCCATATCCAGATCGATCGTGTGCTCCCGACTGCTCATCGGAATATCGATAATATCGGGTTGCTGCAGGTCACCCGGGCACCAGTAAGCTCGATCAAAAATCCAGGTTCCACCCTGCGGATAAAGCGGATTGTCGCCGCATTCTTTCCACATATCACGGTGATCCACTACTTCTCCGTCAAAAACCAGCTCTCGCCAACGGCTGCAAAATTCACTGCATCCGCTCGGTCGATCCATCCCATGCCCCGTGTGTTGAATTCGAAAGCGGCCAAAAGCTGCACCTTCAGCAGTAGTTATTTTCATCGGAGCCAGCTGTTCCTCTATCGGATTTTCGGGATTTCCATACTGATAGTTACCATCCCACATTTTTTCCACCGCTATGAAATCGGCAATGGCAGGACCATACGAAATGTCAAAGTCGATGGTTAGATCCCAGCCAAGATCGGGTGATTCGTAACCCGAATGAATGTATTCGATCTCCACGCTGTCGCGCAAAAATGCCTGGAAGTCGGTCACGTCCAGGCTCCATGTAAAACTCCAGTCTTCTTTGAAATTGCTGCCGTAAGGTGTAAGCATACGACCAATCTCAAAATTGATGTCCTTTCCGTTTACACCACCCTGCCGCAGGATTTTCACACGGTCCATGTAATCCCAGTGTGCTATGGCGCGATCTTCGGGATAAGCCAGTGTCAGGTTCATCACTATACGCCTGATATTCTTATCAGGTGAAGGGAAAACACCCCATTCTACAAAGCTTTTTACACCCTTCGACGGATCGGTATTGATAAGGATTTTATTGTGCGTCGTAATTTTTGTTTGGGCAATTACAGTCTGCAAGCTTAGCAATGAAATGATGAGTAGCACAATTTTTTTCATGGTATCTATTTTAAGATTAGTTGAACATCCTGTTTGGCACGGTTCCCAATTTTGACATGAAACGATTGGTCAATAGTAAGTTCGGGTTGGGTAACTGTAAATATGTATTCGGTGTTTTTCCTGAGTTTGAACTGCAGAAACTGGTTCATATCATCGGTTTTATCTGGTGAGAAACCAAAGTCGACGGCCTGGTTATCCTTGAAAACATCGACCCTGCACTTCAACCGTGATTCGCTTTTCGAAGTATCCGGATCAGCAAATACAACTACATTGGCCCTGCATTCATCATCCTTCAGCTTGCTGTCTCGCAGGTTTTTTTCGTAAAGATCGATATAACGTGGGGTGACATTGTGTCCCCAAATGTATGGCTCCGATACCGGTGCATCTTCTTTTATTTGTTTAAATCTTTGACGAACATTATCTGGTAAGCTGTTGATGTCAGCAACACTGAAAGCATATGGAGCATCCACGGCCGCGTAGTAAGGTAAGCCAGTTGGTTTGAAAGAGACCGCATAAATCCAGTGCAACATATTATCCGGATCAGCTTTTCCTGCATCGGCTACAAACCACGACCGATCAATGGTATCGGGATAAAATTCAATGAAGTGCCAGTTTCCGTCGATCCACACTTCGCTCCAGGTATGGTTACCTTTGTAGTTGGTCCACATGGGAGTCCCCGCCAGGCGCGATGGGATTCCAACAGAACGGTATGCATCGGTAAGCAAAATCGAGAGGCCCGTGCAGGTGGCCATGTGTTCTTTCATCGCCTGAAACGGACTGATGTCGACCCGCGAACGCCTGGTATTGTATTCCACACCCGTTTCATCTTTAATAGTATGCGCCACGGCCATAATGGCGTCCACAATGTTCGCTTTATCATCGACATATTTCGCGAAACGTTTGTAAAAATCCTTACGCCAGTTATCGCGGTCTTCCGAAATATTGGCATAAGGCAGCACTTCGTTCAGAAAAATCGAATCGGGTAGAGCCGCGCACCACGAATATTTATTACGAGCCTTGTAAGCATAGTCCACATTTTCGAGCAGGAATTCAGCAGTTAAACTCGTCAGGTCGCGTTCGGGCATGTAACTGATCAAATAAGCCATGCCCTCTTTTTGCTCCTCAGGCGCTAAAGCAAGTGCTTTTTCAAGTTCTGCTTTATTCGAACCTGCCTGAGAAAAGGCAGTGTCGAGCAGCAAATGATATGCTTCAGGAACCCCGGGATACTTCGACTGGCAACCAGAAAGAAAAGCTGCCAGTGCAATAATCATGAAAAATCTGCGCATCGTAGTTTCTTAAAAATTTAATTATCCTCAAAGCTAATACTAAATTTTTAAACGATGTAAAGGGCAAATCTTTTTCGATTCCGTTTGATCAGATTATTTTGGCATCGATTAATTGCTGAAACATATCATTCATCGACTCTTCCAGCGGACGATATTTTATTCCCAGTTCTTCAATGCTTTTTGAATTGTCGGCTATAAAAGGCAATCCTACGTTTCGCGAAATGTATTTACGTGTAACGGCTTTACTGATGGTAGGTCCAACGAGCCAGATCAACCATTTGGGCATCGCTTTTTTCGGGATCGGATATTTGTCGCCATAGTTAGGCAACAATTTTTTGGCCATTTCCAAAAAGGTTGAATTGTGCCCCGAAACAATAAACCGTCCCTTGGCTTCAGGGGTAAATCCGGCTTTAAAGTGAGCTTCGGCTACTTCGCGCACATCCACGCCGCCCATCCCAATATCCGGAGCACCGGCTTTCATCGATCCATTCCCAAATTGTTTTACAATATTAAAACTTTCGGATGTAACCGCATTGGGATTAATGGCTGGTCCCAGCACCAGACTTGGGTTGATCACGACCAGATCCCACCGGTTTTGTTCTTTGTTTATTCGCCAGGCTTCCTGCTCGGCCAGCGTTTTTGAATACGAATAAGGTTGGTGGCTCACCGAAGAACTGGTGTTCCAGATATCCTCAGTAAACAAACCGTTGGGTGTATTTTTAAGATCAGCATTGTCGCCATAAATTGCGGCACAACTGCTGGTAAGCACAATGCGCTTAACCGAGGCAGATTTGTTGGCCTGTTCCAGCACATTGCGTGTGCCGAGTTTGGCAGGTTCGATCAATTCTTTTTGCGGATCATTCACATCCATAGTGAATGGCGATGCAGTATGAAAAACGAGTTCGCAACCTTTCATGGCATCGGCGTATGATCCTACTTCAAGCAAATTGCTTTTAAAGTATTTGATCGATCCTTTTGAATTGCCAGCCAATTCATCGAGGTATTTCAGTTTCGCTTTGTTTTTCGGATCGCGAACGGCAGCGTGAACCGTCAGCCCTTCTTCGAGTAAAAGTTTTACCAGCCATCCGGCCACATAACCGGTTGCCCCGGTAACCAAAATGGGTTTCTTTTTGTCTATTGTTGTCATGATTTTTAAGTATTAATATTAATTATTGAATCCATTTCATCATATCCAGCCAGAAATGCTGCCCTAGTCCAACCGTGAAAATGAAAAAGCCGAGTGCACCATGTAAAATACTAACAAACAAAACACTCCGGGTTTGATAATATACATAAGCAAGATAAATACCAGCCAAAAAAGTCAGCACAATCGAAAGCACACTAAAGTATACAATGTGTGCATAGCTAAATGTGATGGCACTTGCCAGTATAATCGAAATTTTACTCTTGAAGATAAAGCCATAACGTTTAAACAGGAAAAGGCGGTAAATTACCTCCTGCATGTAAGCCGAAAAAATAGGATAGAAAAAAAACATGGCGATCCAAATACGCCAGTTGCCTCGAGGCAAATTAAAAAGGTTCTCAGGTTCGAAAATCCAAACTCCTATTGTAAGTACAGCTCCGATCAGCAAAACAATGATACCTTGTTTAATCCATGTTTCTCGGGGAATCTGCAAGCGAATAAACTCGCGAAATCTAAAATCTATTTGAAGGTAGAAATAGATGATCAAACCTGCTACCAATGGCAATAGGATACTGCTGGGATGCATAATCTTACCACTGACCAGCAGTAAGGGTATTCCCAAAAACAGGATAATAAATTCAGTCCAGATCAATATTTTTCGTGTTCTCGGGTTCATCTATTTCGCCAGGGTAATAATGTCTTTGGGTTTCAAAATGTTTTTTGGATATCCATGTTGCACCGAGTTGATCATCGCCAACCCAACCTGTGTGGTGTTCACCACCGAATTGGGTGCCAGTGCTTTTAAGAGTTTTACCAGCCACATGAAATAATCGTACATAAACTGGTAGGCTTTTGTTCTTGATTTAATTCCGCGCAAAGGAATAATGGCTCCCGGCCTGAACATAAAAGCTTGCCGGAATCCCATGTTGAGCAGGTCGTTTTCTGTTTTGCCTTTCACCTTTGCCCACATGATTCTTCCTTTTTCGGTAGAGTCGGTTCCTTCGCCGGAAACATAGTTAAATGTCATTTCCGGGTTGCGTTTTATCAGTTCGCGGGCGAGGGCAATCGTATAATCGTAGGTTACTTTTTTGTATTCTGTTTCCTTCAGGCCCATTGAGCTTATTCCCATGCAGAAGAAACAGCCATCCAGATTTTCAAGTTGATCAGCTATTCCTGAAAAATCAGAAAAATCCTTATGAATGATTTCTTTGAGTTTTGGGTGATTCATTCCAATCGGATTCCGGCCAATTACCAAAGTTTCTTCCACATTTTTATGATCGAGGCACTCGAGCAAAACGCCTTTGCCAACCATTCCGGTTGCTCCTGTTATAACTACTTTCATAATCCGGATGGTTTTAGTTTTAGAATAACAATCTCGCTACGTGTTCCGACGCGCATGGGCGGTCCAAAGGTTCCAACACCCTGCGATGTGTAAATACGTGTTCCCTTGTATTCATGAAGGCCCTTATTGTATTTATATATCCAGCCAACCACAAAATTAAAGGGAAACAGTTGTCCGTTATGCGTGTGCCCGGCCAGGTACAAATCAACTCCATGCTGGTTTGCATACTCTATTCCATCGGGACTATGGTGCAACAGTACGGTTGGTTTTCCGGGAAAGATATTCAGTTCTTCAAGCACTGAACGCATGGTGGGTTTGTTGCCTGTACCGTGCATGGCCGGGTCACCGTCATCTGCTCGCATATGGTTCAGTCCAATGATCTGTATCTGATTAAAATGCGTGACTTCGTTTTCGAGTACCGTAATGCCAATCTCGCGTAACATGTCCTTTATTTCAACTACACCTGAATAACCGTCGTGGTTTCCCTCGATGAAATAAACCGGGGCATTCAGTTGTTTCAATGGCTCAAGATTTTCGCTGCTCAGCCTTATCCGGCCATCAAACAGATCGCCGGTGATGAATACTACATCGGGCTGTTGTGCATTGGTTTTATCCACTATTTTTTGGAGCGTTTTTGGTCCCCAGAAGTGTCCGATATGAATGTCGGAAAGATGCGCAGCAGTAAGTTCACTTTTTAGTCCTTTTATTGGGATTTCCACTATACTGACCCGCCGGTACTGGGCATTTACAATTCCGGCCACTGTTACCAAAACTGCAAACGAAATGGCCGCAACTCCCAGTGCACGCGGAACTGATTTTACAAATAAACTGATCAGGTCGATTACCGCAACTGAAAGCAGCAGGTAAAGCAAGAATCCCATTACAATGGAAGCGGCAACATAGGTCAGGTTGGCCAAGGTTCCACTTGCATTCGTGAATCCAATGATCCCAGCAATCATAAAAACCGTTAACGTACCAAACGCGATGTATAAATAACGTATATTTCTGAAATCAAAATAGAAAGCAAAACGCCGGGCCAGATACATGTTGGCTCCGGTAAGAAAAGCCAGGAAAACGATCAGGAACAGTATGGGTAAGAATTGTTTCATGTTTTATCGCGAATCAGAATCGGGACACCTTTTTATTATTTTCTATAATTGTCAAAACAACTTTCGTTGAAATAGGTTTACCGAATTTGTGGTATCATTTTTTATGGAATAGGTAAATTCGACATATTGAAATAAACTTTTCATTTAATCTCATAAATGTGAACAAAAAACAGCTGAAATTCATTATCTTTTTAGGTAAATCTAAATCAACATTTATGAGCTCAACGAATAATTATTTTTCGCGAATAGTCTTCTTTTTTCTTTTAGTTGTTCTTACTGTTTCTTTAAGTGCTCAGAACGGACAGGTTTTGTATCAACAAAATTGTGCGCAATGCCACGGGAGTGATTTGAATGGCGGTAATGCTGCCAGTCTTATCGATGGCGTTTGGCAGTTTGGAGCCGAAAACGGATACATTTTTCGAAACATTAAATTTGGTATTCCCCATTTGGGCATGCCCTCTTATGAAGCCTCGCTCAGTGATAACGAAGTAAGAGCGATCGTGGATTATATCCGCGAATCGGAAAAAAATGTCGGTGCTGTAAAACCACCGCTGGCAAAAGAACTTGAAACCATGGAATACGATCTCAATGTGGAAGTTTTTGCCGAAGGTCTGGAAATTCCGTGGGCCATTGATTTTATCGATGAAAACACGGCACTGATTACCGAAAGACCGGGAAAACTGCGTGTCGTTAAAAATGGTAAGTTACTGGCAGAAGCTGTAAAAAATACACCAGAAGTATTGCATGAAGGGCAGGGAGGTTTGCTGGATGTTGCCGTAGATCCGGAATACGATCGTAACGGATGGATATACCTGGCATTCAGCCATGTACTGAATGATGAAGGAACCGGGCGGCCGCCGGCCATGACCAAATTAGTGCGCGGAAAAATTGTGAACAATACATGGATGGACGAGCAAGTGCTTTTCGAGGCTCCTCACGAAACCTACCGAACAACCCGTCATCATTACGGTTGCCGTATTGTTTTCGATCCGTGGGGCCACTTGTATTTTGCCATTGGCGATCGAGGCTACCAGGATCAGGCGCAGGATTTCATGCTGCCGAATGGGAAAGTACACCGTATTAACAAAGACGGAAGTATTCCCACCGATAATCCCTGGTACGATGAAGAAGGAGCCATAAAATCGTTGTATTCGCTGGGAAACCGTAACATTCAGGGCATGGCGGTACATCCCGAGACTGGCGAACTTTGGGCAACCGAACATGGTCCGATGGGCGGCGATGAGTTGAATTGGATCGAAGCCGGGAAAAACTACGGGTGGCCGGTTATAACGTATGGCCGGAATTATAATGGTACCATTATTACCGAACTAACCCGCAAAGAGGGAATGGAACAACCCAATTATTACTGGAGACCATCGACTGCAGTTTGTGGCCTCGATTTTTACCGTGGCGATCTGTTTCCAAAATGGAAAAACAAACTTATGGTAGGTGCGCTGAAATATGAACAGGTGAGTTTACTCGATATCGAGAAAGACCGGGTGATGCATGAAGAAGTCATCCTGAAAAACCAGGGGCGCGTGCGCGATGTTTCCACCGGGCCAGATGGTGCTATTTATGTGGTACTAAATAATCCGGGATCGGTTCTGCGACTGACGCCAAATAGGTGATCAAGCACTGATTTTTAAATCTTTTAGCTCAGGATAAATAAATTCTTCGATTGCTTCGGGAGAGTTACCGATAGCATTTTTCCCTCGGAGTTTTCGAACGCTGTGTGCTTTCAGGATCCCGTCATGAGCCGGAACGATCATTTTTTTTATTTCTGCGTCGCTGCCGAGTAACCAGTGGTCGGCTTTTGTTTCGTCCAGGATGAGTGGCATGCGGGGTTCTTTTAATTTCGGATTATTATGGATTTTACTCATCAGCTGGTTGGCCCGCGTCGTTACAATGGTGAATGAATTCATAATCTCACCCGTTTCCCGATTGGTCCACTCATCCCATAAACCGCCCAAAACGATAGGTTCTTCATCTATCCGTTGTATAAAAAACGGATAAGCATTTCCTTTGTAATGGTGGTGCTCAAAAAAGCCGTCGATGTATAAAATACAGCGTTTCGATTTTGCAGAGGTCCTGAAAGAAGGTTTCTCGAAAATACTTTCTCCCCGGGCATTAATGGTTTTGTTCCAAATGCTGAGTTGCTGTTCGGTGTTTTTCACCCAGAAAGGAATAAGCCCCCAGCTTGCAACCACCGGCATTTTATAACTCTTGTTGGTATAGATCAAAAGTTTGGGGTGATCGAATCCGGATACATGGAAAAATTCATCTTCAAGAAATGGGCGGAACTGCTCGATAAGCATCTGAATGGCTTCTTCATTTCCGTAATGAAGGGCTCGTTTCAGAGCAGCTTCAACTTTTGCTTTTATGTCGTAACACATTTTATTTCAATTTTCAGGAACGAATTTCGAGAGAATCGGGCTCAAAAACAAGCGAAACACAATTTCGATTAAATGGCCAGTATGGTATCCGTGAGGTTTTCATCGTGTTCAAGCTGTAGTTTTTTTCGTAGCCGGTAACGATGATTCTCCACTCCGCGTACCGAAATCCCCAGCAAGGGAGCTATTTCCTTCGACGATAAATTCATTCGCAAATAGGCACAAAGCTGGAGGTCGCTGGAAGTCAGTTCAGGGTAACTGTTTTTCATTTTCTGAAAAAACTGCTCGTGTGCACGCTCGAAATTGTTTTCGAAAATCTGCCTGTCGTCGCGGCTCGAAATATTTTCGTCGATTTTACGATTCAGGTAATTAAAATATTTATCAGGATAACGCGAACCCAGCTCATCTTTGTGCTTTCTTATGATCTTTTTCAAATCGATTAAAAATTCGTTTTTTCGAATTATGGCCATGGTTGAGTTGGCGAGATCTTTGCTTTTAAATCGCACTTCGGTACTTAATTTTTCGTTGCGCAAGCGAATAAGTTCCCTCTCCCGTTTTTCGTGCTGCCGTTGTTCTTTCCTTCGTGTCTGGCGTATTCCCCATCGTCGGAACATAAACAGCGCGGTAACAGCGATCAGGGTGTAGAACAGAATGGCCCACCTCGAAGCAGCGAGTGGCGGCAGAATTTCAAAGGCATAACTGAATGTTTTACTTTCATTTCCCCATAAGTCGACTGCTTTAACTTTTAAGTTGTAATGCCCTCGTGGCAATCGCTCAAAACGAAAATCAGCAGAACTCATTGCCTCTGACCAGCCGTTATCTAGTCCTTCCATTGAGTAACGATAAGTAACAGGTAGTTCGGAAAGCAGGGGAAAGGAGAACCGAAAATTGAGCGTATTGAAATTATGACGAATTTTTACAGACTGCTCATCAATTGGTAGAATCAAACTGCGGTTATTATTGCTCAATTCAATATGACGCAGTGTTGGAGCATATTTGCTGATCATGTCTGTCAAAGGATTTTGTATGGATGCATCCAGTATTGCTATGCCGTTCTGTAAACAAAGAATCGCGGAATATTCGTTAACGGGTAAAAGGTTTTCATATCCGTCTACCAGTAGAGGGTTGTTAAACACCGTTGTCGGAAACTCACGAAGAAGTTTTAGATCGTTTTGGAAAATGGAGAAAAGTCCAATAAATTCTTTACCAATAAACCAGTAATGATGATTAGGCGCTTCCACGATGCGGTGCGAAGCTTTGTATTTTCCAATGTTTTCATTCAGAAATTGGTAGGGAGTAATGGTATCCATCAGGTCGTCGTAGGTATAAAGTTGATCTCCCGTTGTAAAAACAATTCTTTTCTCCACATTAAAAACGTGGATCGAGTGGTCCTTACCAAAAACATTTTGTCCGTAATAATTAGCCTCAAGTGCAGTAGTTCTTTCTTCGTTTAATTTGATTTTATAAATACCACGGTGCATGTGACTTGCCCAGATATTCCCCATATGGTCGAACTCGATATAGCGGATCAGATCGGCAAAGCCGTCCACCGTGTTTCGGAATACAATTCCATCGTCCGTCATTTCGAATACCACAAGCCTGTTATAAGTCGATTGAAGCAAGAGATCGGGATTGTAAGGGTCCTGGATAAAATTAAAAGCACCGTTTTCATCCGATATCTTCCGGCTCACTCCGTTTTTAATCACGAATGTCCCCTGGTTATGCGCCACCAGTAATTCGTCGCCAAACACTTGTAAATCCCATATCTGATCCTGTGTTTCAGGGACAATGTTCACTTTTGAATCATTTAGGTTGAGCGATTTTTCAAAAAGACCCTGGTTGGTGCCGAGATACATTTTATTCTCGAAGATGGCGATAGAATAAATTGCGCCTGTTCCCGGAATTTTCCGGAGTGAAAAACTTCGGGTCTGGTTTCCTGAAACAAAAGCAATTCCAATATCCAGTGCGAGCCATATATTTTCCCATTCATCGGTTTCAATACCGAGTATCGTATTATTGGGCAATCCATTTTGGGTATTCAATTTAAACAGCAGGTTTCCATCGGTATCGAAAACTACAATACCGTCTGCCAGGGTTCCGATGATTATTTTCCCTTCAGCAGACCAATGTCCCCTGTTCAACTCATTATCGATAAAATACTGTGTCCATTCCGGATTCCATTCACTCAGCGTTTCTCCATCCCAAAGAAAAATACCATTGGCTGCAGTCCCAATTAAGATTTGATCTCCCTGAAAAGGGATTATGAATTTGAACGATTTATTGTTTAGCAATTCATCCTGAATAAAAGGGATTACCTTATTTTCTTTAATCTGAAAGATTCCGTTGTTACGCACTCCAGCCAGAATACGATCACCCACCTGGTTCATCACCGAGATCTGTCCGTCAAGGTTAACTTGTGATATGCTGTCGTTGTGATAAACCAGTATTTTATTGAACGATTGAAAATAAGTATATCCGGGTTCAACAGCAATATTCCAGAATTCGATGTTGTTTGTAAACAGATTTTGTGCTTTGGCTGAAAGCGAATGGTAAGTCAGGATACCTTTATTGTCTTTTTTCCAGTAACCAAGTTCCATGAAACCACCGATGTAAATTAGTGAATCCCGTCCAACTTTAACCGAACGCATGATGGTTTGGTTGGGTACTTCATTGAGTTTCCAGTTTGTTCCGTCAAATTCCAGTAAGCCGGCGTGGTTGGCAAAATAGATTTTTCCATTTTTTGTGGCACTGGCACACCAGTTTTGCCGCGCCCCCTGATAAGTGCTTTGATTGAATTGCAGAATCCCTATATTGGTTTCTTGAGCAGCAACTCCATATATGATTAGGTTAAATATTACGGCCCAAAATGCTATTCTGTAAAAAGTCATTTCCTGCTTATTTTTCAAGATAATACAAGTAAGGTAAACATTTTTTGGATTTTTAGATCAGATTACCCCTCAAATTCGAATAAAGAGCAAATTTATTTCTTTTAAATAATGTAGAAAAATCTGAATAGAATGACGTTTAAAATACTGATAAATAGCATTATGTTCGTATTGTATTTTTTACACGATGAGGTGATAGTGAGGTCATGAAATACTTCACTTTTGTATTGAGTATGTTTGGTGTATGATTTGAATTGCTTTGAGGAGGAGTGGCGCCGTAACTTTACAATCAAACTAATTCAAATTATAAATTATGAGAAAACTTATCTTTCTTTTATTACTCCTTTTGTCATTTTCATCCCTCTTTGCCCAGGATGGAGTTTCTATCTCGGGAACGGTTGTTGACGACACAGGAGTAACATTACCAGGGGTATCGGTGATTGAAAAAGGTACTACCAATGGTACGGTAACGGATATTGACGGAAATTATTCATTAACAGTACGTCAGGGGGCCAAAGTTGTCTTCAGTTACATCGGATTTCTTTCTCAGGAAATTACAGCCAGTCAGTCGGGCACTTTCAATGTGCAGTTAGAACAGGACGTGGTTGGTCTTGAAGAAGTAGTTGTAATTGGTTACGGTGAGTTGAAAGTAAAAGATCTTACCTCATCCATAACTACTGTTAAATCTGAAGAACTTGTAAAAACGCCGGCTGGCCAGACCATGCAGGCTTTACAAGGTAAAGTGGCAGGTGTTCAAATTGTGAACTCCGGAGCGCCGGGGAGCGAACCGACGGTTAGGATCAGGGGGATCGGATCATTCCCAAGCAGTAGTAATTCATCTCCGCTTTATGTAGTGGATGGGATGTATTTCGACAATATCGATTTTCTTAACCCATCCGATATTGAAACACTTTCGGTTTTAAAGGATGCATCTGCTTCAGCAATTTATGGTGTTCGTGCTGCCAACGGTGTTGTGCTGATTACCACCAAAAAGGGAGCAAAAAATACCAAAACTACTATTACCTATGATGGTTACTACGGTATCCAGGTTCCGCAGAATGTAATGCAGATGTCAAACGCAGCGCAGTTTGTCGATTACATTTACCAAACCGGATCTGCTGCCGATATCAGTTTTATTGAAAATGCGATGCAGCGCTACGGAAGAAGCAGGGTAAATCCAAATGTTCCGAATGTGAATACCGACTGGTATGCTGAAATCATGAAATCGCATGCTACCCAGCAAAATCATGCATTATCTGTTCTCGGAGGAAACGACAAAACATCTTATTCCATGGGGATCAGTTATTTCGATCAGGAAGGACTCCTGGAAGCCGAAAACTCGTACAAGAGAATGAATATTCGTACTTCTATTGATCACGAGGCAAATGACTGGCTGAAAGCTGGTGTGAATTTCAATGTAAGCAATGGTACACGATACATTGCAGACGATGGCGCCTGGTTTAGTGCTTACCATGCAGTACCAATATTACCAGTTTACGACGACGAGCATTACGAATACCTCTTATCGCAGGGACATACAACAGCAAGCAATTATGCCAATGCACAGGTACTGGATTATCGTGGTCCTCAAAACCCGTTTTTCCAACTTGCCTACAGGAATAACAGACAGGACATTCGTAAAGTACTTGCCGGAATTTATGCGGAGATTGAACTCGTTCCAAACTTATTGCGCTTTAAAACGACATACAATGCATCAATGATGTTTTTAAAAGGCAGAAATGTCGGATTGCCTTATTTTATCAGCGAAACACAAAGTAGTAACAGAATTTTTTCTACCATCAGTTCTTCGCGAACAACTGATGTTAATCAGTTCTGGGATAATACACTGACATACACCGACAGCTTTGGAGACCACAACCTTACCGCTATGGCAGGAACATCCTACCGCGATGAATGGTACGATTACCTTGTGGGATCGGCCGAGGATATTCCTTTAAATGAGAACGCGTGGTATATTGGTCAAACGCAGCAAGAAGCCTCTAAAGAAGTCAATGACAATGCAGAACGCCTGCATGGACTATCCTATTTTGGAAGGATTTCGTACAACTATAAAAACAAATATATTGCCTATGCCACTATACGCAGAGAGGGTACTCAAAAATACCAGGAAACCTGGGGAACCTTCCCGGCCTTTGGTCTTGGCTGGGTGTTAACAGAAGAAGATTTCATCCAGGAAGGAACAGTGCTCAACTATCTTAAAATAAGAGGTGGCTGGGGTAAACTGGGTAACGATAAAATTGTCCGACAGGATGGAGCAAATACCACCAATCCGATCTTTTTAGCAATTGATGAAACGCAGGTTGATGGTACCGTAACTACAAGTACTTTTGGGTACCTGGGCTGGGAAACTGTTACAGGTACTAATGTGGGTTTAAATGCTGAAATGTTTAGCAATCGTTTGAGCATCGAAGCAGATTATTACATCCGCGACACAGAGGATGCTGCAATTCCTGTAAGCCTCAAGCTTCAATCTGGTAGTGTACTTCGCAATGTTGGAACAATAAGAAATCAGGGATTGGAACTGGTTGTCACATGGAGAAATGACATTACAAACGACCTGAGTTATACCATTGGAGGTAACCTTTCTACAACTAAAAACGAGGTACGCGACCTTTATGGCCAGGCCTATTTAGATGGAGGTCAGGCCGAGTTTCGTCAGCGTTCTCAGGTAGGAGAACCATTGCTTTCATTTTATGGCTACGAAGTAGAAGGTGTTTATCAGAATCAATCGGAAATTGATGCAGACCCAATTGCGACAGCAAATGGACTGGTTCCCGGTGATTTTAGATTTCGCGATCAAAACGGAGACGATGTGCTGGATGATGATGACAAAAAATTTATAGGTTCATACATTCCAACGTTCAACTATGGAGGATTTTTTGGTTTAACTTATAAAAACCTGGAATTCTCGATGAACATTATGGGGCAGACCGGGAATAAAATCCTTAACCGTAAAAGAGGGGAAATTATCTGGACCAATGATACAAATATTGATGCGGACCTTGCTACAGGATTATGGAACGGTGAAGGTACTTCCAATAAATATCCGTCGGCTGCAGGCCTGAGAAAAGGATGGAACCAGAATTTTAGTGATTATTTTTTGGAAGATGGTGCTTATTTCCGGATCCAAAATATACAGTTGGCCTATAACATTAAAGGTGACCAACTGCTGGGCCCGGGGATGCCCGATGCCCGAATTTATGTTACGGCTGAAAAACCATTGACCGTATTTAAATACAATGGCTTTTCTCCTGAGGTGCCAAACGGTATCGACCGTCAGTTTTATCCGGTACCTGCCGTATATACAATTGGTGTAAATCTTAAATTCTAAACACGTAGAATCATGAAAATAAAACATTTAACAAAATATTTTGTGCCCGTATTTTTAACCGGGGTACTTTTGATTTCGGTAATAGGATGTACTGACAAACTGGATGAACCCTTCGAGGATGAAGCTTTTACCAGCGATGTGGATTATACCAAGGGAGAGGATATTATTTTACCACTCCTGGGTGCCTATTGGGGATTATACACGCGTGGCTGGGAAGACCCGATAACACTTGGTATTCGTGGAGATGATGTGAATGCTGCAGGCGATCAGGCACCTATGCAGGAACAGGATAACTTCCAGTATTTGCCCAGTCATTGGAATCTGAATGCAGTGTGGCAAGGCCAGTATAACGATATAATCAACACCTTTTCTGCAATGGATGAAATTGAGAAATACCGTGAGGCTGCCAATAACGATGCACTGGCAGACCAGTATATTGCAGAATGCAGAACCATGAGGGCTTACCTTTATCTAAAATTGGCAAAGGCTTACGGGAATATTATTGTGATCGATCAACTGGACAACATTCAAAACACACCGGCCAGCAATAAAGAGGCGGTTATGCAGTATATCGTCGATGAAATGGACGAAGTGATTCCGCTTTTGCCCGACATGAATCCGAACAAGCGTAGCGATATCCGCGGTGGTATAACCCGTTATACAGCTTATGCATTGAAAGCCCTGGCTTATCAGGAAATGAAAGACTACCAGGGTGCCGCAAACGCCGCTGCTGCCATAATCAGTTCAGGGGAATATGAATTGTCGGACGATTATTATCACCTGTTTAAAAAAGCCGGTAAACTGGATGACGAGATCATTCTGGAATTCCAGTATTCTGACTTTGGGAACTCAACCGGGGATCGTTTCGGTCACCTCTTTAACCCTTTCGGACTGGCTTGGAATCCGGCAAGAGCTGGTGCAGGTGGCGGTTGGGGATTTTACGAACCTACTAAAAAGTATATTAAATTTATGCTTGACAGGGGTGAAACAGTAAGACTTGAAACTTCTGTTGAATGGACCCCTGAAGGAATGACAGAAATTGAAAACGAATGGGGCACACTGCCCGAGTGGATAGACAACACAAACCGGGAAGGAGATGAATTTATCGATAATGCCCGGAAAAAATGGGGAGCCGGTAAATGGATTCAACCGTCAACTGAATTGACAGATGGAAGAAATGGACCAGGAAGTGGTAAGAACATGATCGTAATTCGCTATGCTGAAATCCTTTTGGTTTATGCAGAAGCCTTAACCAGAGGTGCAAGCAGCAATATATCGATGACTGCGGATCAGGCAGTGAACTTAGTGCGCGAAAGAGCCGAAATGGATCCGCTAAGTGGGGTTAGCACCCAAGACGTACTTAATGAAAAACTGGCGGAACTGGGTACCGAATGGGATATCAGGTTTCACGACATGGTGCGCACCGAAAATGTATCAGAGTTAAGCCACGAGGGAAAAACCTTCACCATGGATAAGGCATATTTTCCAATACCGGCTGCGCAACTCTCTGAATTACCACAATTGGGAGAAATTGTAAGTCCAACGAACTAAAACTATTTAATATGAAGACATATTTGAAAATAATAACAATGGCATTAACTGTATTGCTATTCAATGCCTGCGACCAAAATTATATCGATTCGATTTCGAAGGTGGATCCGGGTGCTGACGAATCAGCTCCGCAGATTACTTTGATTTACCCGTCTGAAGGGACGGAAATTTCGTTGCCTGAAGTGGTATCCTCGGTCAACATTCGGTTTGAAGTAAGTGATGATATCGAAATCGGAACCGTGAAAGTACTCTATGACGGTACTGAAATTGCCAGCTATTCGGAATTCAAAGACTACCGAAGACTGGTGATTGATACGCTGATGTATGATAATGTGGTGGATGGTGAACATACCATTTCGGTAGTGGCTACCGATCTCGAAAATAAGTCGACAACTGTTGAAGCAAATTTCGAGAAGGTTCCACCTTATGTGCCAAAATATGCAGGCGAGGTATTGTACATGCCTTTCGAGGGTGATTTTATGAACATGGTAAGTTTCGAATTACCAGCTGTTGTTGGAAGTCCGGGATTTTCCAATGAAGCACTTGGGGGCTTAAAATCTTATATGGGTGCAGCGGAATCTTATCTCACTTTCCCGGGTGATGAATTTCATAGCAACGAAATATCAGCTATTTTCTGGATGAAGATCAATAATGTACCTGATCGTGCCGGAATCCTGGTTATGGGACCCGAAGATCCTGAGCATCCCGATGCGCCCAACAATCGTAAAAGTGGATTCCGCTTTTTCCGTGAAGCTGGAGGTGGTTTGCAACAATTTAAGTTAAATGTCGGAAACGGAGAAGCCGATTCGTGGTTTGATGGCGGTGCTGATGCACGTGTTGATCCAGGCATTGATGAATGGCGCCACTTTGCCTTTACAATTTCACAAACTGAAGCTAAAGTATATATCGACGGTGAGTTGGTAAAAGAAGGTGCTTTTAGTGGTATTGACTGGACCGGATGCGATGTGTTATCGATTATGTCGGGTGCTCCGCGCTGGACCGGATGGAATCACTGGTCTGATGAAAGCCTGATGGATGAACTCAGGATTTTTAACAGGGCTTTAACAAAAGACGAAATTCAAAGCATAATTACCGAAGAGTCGGGTAAAGATTTTACCTACACACCAAAATACGAAGGTGAAATTTTCTATATGCCTTTCGAAGAAACGTTCCTGGAATACGTTTCACAAACTGAGCCTACGGTCACCGGAACTCCGGCTTATGCCGATGGTAAAGTTGGCAAAGCCTATGCAGGAGCTGCCGATTCATATCTCACTTTCCCAAGTGATGCTTTACAGAATAACATGCTGAGTGCGGCATTCTGGTTGAAAATTAATGAAGTGCCTGATCGCGCCGGTCTTCTTGTAATGGGACCAGAGGATACGGAGAATGAAAATTATCCGGATGCGCAGAACAACCGAAAAAATGGATTCCGCTTTTTTAGAGAAGCCAGCAATGGTGGAGTAACACAGCGCTTTAAATTAAATGCCGGTAACGGTACTGCTGATTCCTGGTTCGATGGAGGTGCTGATGCAGATGTTGAAGTACCAAGTGATACCTGGCACCATTTTGCCTTCTCTATTTCAGGTACCGAATGTGTGGTTTACATCGATGGCGAAGTGGCCAAACAAGGTGACTTCGGTGGCATCGACTGGACCGGTTGTGATATTCTGACTATTATGTCAGGGGCACCGCGTTTCACCGGCTGGAGCCATTTTTCTGACGAAGGATTAATGGACGAATTACGAATATTCAATAAAGCATTGACTCAGGAAGACGTTCAGCAAATTATTGCTGACGAGAGTTAATGGCATTTATAGTTAGTTTGGTTAGGTTTTTCTAACGGTAAGAGGCTGCCTGGGAAACCGGGTGGCCTCTTTCATTTAACCACTCATATTTATATACTTTTCAAACCTAATTTATTGGCAATGCGGAGCTTACTGTTGGCACTCTCATTAGTTTTCATTTTATTTTCATGTTCCAAGGACAATAACGATCCTGAAATTACACCGGGAGAATTGAGTATTTCCTATGTCTATATTGGTGATTCAGAATTGAAAACCATTGGCAATAACGAAGATATCGTCTTGAACGAACCGGTTGAAATTCGTTTCGATGTTGCTGTAAATACTTCGTCGGCCGAAGAAAATATTGTAATTCTCAGTAATGATGGCCAACAGCTTGAAACGACTTTTACTTTTTTTAGCGAGAACAAACTGGTAAAGATCGATCATCCGGAATTTGCTGAAAGTACTTCCTACAAAATACGTATAACGAATAAATTGCGTGGTGCAAATGAGGAAACGTTTGAAGGTGCGGAATATTCATTCATAACACTTACCCCGCCACTGATTTTAGAAGCGGTATTTATCGATGAACAGGAAGTGAATCCGGCATCCCGGATATTGGATACCGGTCGTAAACCGCTCATTGAATTACATTTTAATTCTTCGGTAAGTGCAAATGATGTATTTGGGTCCTCGACACTGAAATCAAACGGTGCATCAGTCAGCTTCAACATCAACCAGATTGATGATAAAACCGTTTCTTGTGTGGTTTTGGAGACACTGGAAGGTTTTGCAAAGAGTAAGTTCAGTATTTCTTCAACAATCGAGAACCAGATTGGTAAACCTTTTGAAGGTCTTGATTTGAATTTCTTTACAGAGGCTGATACTTCCCTGAAATTTCCTTTAATTCCGGACGAAGAACTGTTAACACTCGTGCAGCAACAAACCTTTAAGTATTTCTGGGATATTGCACATCCAACAAGTGGTTTGATGCGCGAACGTTATCGGCCAACAAATCCAAATACAAATAATATCACAATTGGAGGATCCGGGTTTGGAGTAATGGCCATTATCGTTGGAATTGAACGTGGATTTATTACTCGTCAGCAAGGCGTTGATCGACTGGAAAAGATTGTTGATTTTCTTGGAGATGAAGCAGACAGGTTTCATGGAGTATGGCCGCATTGGATGAACGGAGAAACCGGTGAGACGAATCCCTTTAGTGCGAACGACGATGGAGCCGATTTGGTGGAAACTGCGTTTATGATACAGGGACTTCTTACCGTAAGGCAGTACCTCAATTCAGGAATTCCGCAGGAAGCCAGTTTAATGGCAAAAATTAATACGCTTTGGGAAACCGTTGAGTGGGATTGGTTTACACAGGGCGGACAGGATGTTCTTTTCTGGCATTGGTCGCCGAATGTAGGTTGGGCGATGAATATGAAAATCAGGGGTTGGAATGAAGCATTAATAATATATGTTCTGGCTGCCTCTTCTCCTACGCATACCATCAGTAAAGAGGTGTATACCAAAGGATGGGCTAGAGACGGAGATATTATAAATTCCGGAGGGAATGAATATTATGGCTATAAACTTCCATTGCGATCAGATATGGGAGGGCCCTTGTTTTTCTCACATTATTCCTTCCTGGGGCTCGATCCACGAAACCTGTCTGATCAGTTTGCCAGTTACTGGGAACAAAACGTAAAACATTCAAAGATCAACCATGCCTATTGTGCTGATAATCCGCAGAAATATGTTTCCTATTCGGATGAGTGCTGGGGGTTAACGGCCAGCGACGGTTATTTTGGATATTCGGCTCATTCGCCAAATAACGACAGAGGAGTCATTGCTCCGACAGCAGCAGTCTCGTCAATTCCGTATACTCCGCAGGAATCAATGGCTGCCATCAGGTACTTTTATTATGTTCTCGGAGATAAACTTTGGGGAGATTATGGTTTTCAGGATGCGTTTGATTTTACAAATAATTGGGTGGACCCGGATAACATCGGGATCGATCAGGGGCCACAAATAATCATGATCGAAAATTACAGAACTGGATTACTTTGGGATCTTTTTATGTCGTGCCCGGAGGTACAGGAAGGTTTGACGAAATTAGGATTTATATATTAATTGTTATGAAAAAATTTAGTTTACCGATTATAGTATGCGTGCTTTTCATCTTTACTGCTTTTTCTGGATGTAATTCCGGAAACAAGAAATCGATGCAAAATGCACAGAACAGGGAAAAGCATCTCGAAGATTCATTGTTAAATCTTGTTCAGTTTCAGACTTTCGAATATTTCTGGGACGGTGCTGAACCGGTTTCGGGCATGGCGCGAGAACGAATCCATATGGATAACATCTATCCACATCACGATCAGGACATTGTCACGATCGGTGGATCAGGATTTGGTTTAATGGCTATTCTGGTTGGCGTTGAACGAGGTTATATCACACGTCAGCAAGCACTGGAACGTTTTCAAAAAATTGTTGCCTACCTGGCAAAAGCTGATCGCTTTCACGGTGCCTGGCCACACTGGTTGGATGGTCCAACGGGGAAAGTGAGTCCGTTCAGTAAAAAGGACGATGGTGGTGATCTGGTTGAAACGGCATTTTTAGTGCAGGGCTTGTTAACAGTTGCTGAATACTTTAAAGAAGGAAATTCTGAAGAACTGCAATTGGTCGCCGACATTCAAAAACTATGGAAAGAAATTGAATGGGATTGGTACACCAAAGGAGAAGACGTACTTTACTGGCACTGGTCACCGAATTACGGATGGGAAATGAATTTCCCGGTTGGGGGATACAACGAATGTCTGATCATGTATGTGCTGGCTGCTTCTTCGCCGACACATCCGATTGATGCAGCTGTTTACGATAAAGGTTGGGCACGAGATGGTGCCATTACCGAAGACACGGTTTATTACGGATTGAATACTATATTGGATTTTTACGAACATAACGACGATCCAATTGGTCCACTGTTTTGGGCACACTATTCTTACCTGGGATTAAATCCTAAAGGCCTGAAAGATAAATACGCCGATTACTGGAAGCTAAATGTGAACCATGCGAAAATACATTACCGCTACGCGCTTGATAATCCCAAAAACTTTGAAGGTTATGGAGATAAGCAGTGGGGATTTACATCAAGTTATTCCATGCGCGGATATGCTGGTCATCGCCCGGGAAAAATGGATCTGGGTGTGATCTCGCCAACCGCTGCACTTTCTTCATTCCCTTACACACCAGAAGAATCAATGCGTTTTCTGAAATATCTCTATCTGGAAGCCGATTCGCTGGTTGGTAAATATGGCCCGTACGATGCTTACAGTCAAACAGAAAATTGGTATTTACCACGTTACCTGGCCATCGACCAGGGACCAATTCCGGTGATGATTGAAAATTACCGCACCGGCTTGCTCTGGAATCTCTTTATGAAAAACGAAGATGTACAGGCAGGTCTCAAAAAACTTGGATTTACAATTGATGATAATTGACTTGCCTGTTACTTAAATAAAATCTAAACCATTTCTAATTGAAATTGAATGAACAAACTTAAACCCAATAAAACGAATGTATGGCAATTAAAGAGTTTGGTCGTGTTGTTAATATGTCTGGCTGCCATGCAGGTCCATGCTCAGGAATGGTATAACATGCCCGAGAATGTTGAAACCAACTGGTCGAGCTTTGAGAATTTGAACGGCTTAAAGGGAGTTGGTGCTCAGGAAAATAAAGGCGCGAAAGGACATCCCAGCGATCAGATAAAAGCGGGTGAAACAGTAACATTATTGCATGTGAAAGGAGCCGGAATTATACGTAGAATCTGGTTGACCATAAACGATCGCAGCCCTGAGATGTTACGTTCACTTAAATTGAATATGTATTGGGATAGTGCAGACAAACCGGCGGTTTCGGCTCCACTCGGCGATTTTTTTGGTGTTGGTTTGGGTCGCAGAATTGCGTTTGAAAATGAACTTTTTGCCGATCCCGAAGGACGTTCGTTCAATTGTTTTATCCCTATGCCTTTCAAAACAGAGGCGAAAATTACTATAACTAACGAATCGGATAAAAACCTGAATGCACTGTTTTTTGATGTTGATTTTACCCAACAGGAAATTCAGTCAGATAACGTATTGTATTTCCATGCCTATTGGAACAGGCAGAGTCCTACAACATTAGGTAAAGATTTTGAAATACTTCCGCAGATTTCCGGAAAAGGTCGCTTCCTCGGTGTGAACATGGGGGTGAAAACCGATCCGGTTTACAAAGAAAGTTGGTTTGGTGAAGGCGAGGTAAAGATTTACCTCGATGGAGATACCGAATTTCCAACTCTGGCAGGAACAGGAACTGAAGATTACATTGGAACGGCATGGGGACAGGGAGCCTTTTGTAATCGTTACCAGGGCTCGCTGATTGCCGACACAGAAAAAGGGGAATTTGCTTTTTACCGTTATCATATTCCCGATCCTGTTTATTTTCATAAAGATATTAAAGTGGCCATCCAGCAAATTGGAGGCTGGCCTAAAAAACAGGTGTTGGAACTGATCGAAGACGGAGCCAAACTTAAACCGGTTACGATTTCTGCCGGTCCCGATAATTTTGTGAAGCTGATGGAAAAGCCGGACGTAAGCCTCGATGATGACTCGCTTCCCGATGGCTGGACCAACTTTTACCGGGAGGATGACGTATCGTCAACTGCCTATTTCTATTTGAATAAACCGGTGAATGATCTTCCAAAACTTGCGCCTGTTGAGTTTAGAACGGCAGGTATGAAAAACGAATAATACCATGAAATTTAAAGGGATCTGCTTGATACTATTCTTGATTTTTATTGCTGCCTGTACTCAAAGCAGTAACGATCTAAAATATGTGGAGTTGGTCAACCGCATGGTTGACATGAAACGATTGGCTGTTTTGCCGGAAGAAGGAGAAACCAGCGGAATGTTTTCGAGCTACGACAGGCGCAGTAAATACAATGAAGCTTCGGAGACTTACATAGAATGGTCGGCCAATAACGATGGTTTTTCACCTCAGTTTATCCGGAAGGAAGGAGAGAATATGGTACTGGCTGAAATGGATGGCCCGGGTGCCATCGTTCGTATCTGGTCGGCAAGTCCGAAAGAAGGGCATGTAAAAGTATATATCGACGGGAATGAAATTCCACTTATCGATATGCCTTTTATCGACTACTTTAACACCGAAAAGCTACCTGCTTTCGCCTACCCTGAGTTGGTTTATGAAACCAATGCGCGCGGATTCAACAATTATGTACCGATTACTTTTCAGGAATCGATAAAAATTATAGGCGAACCCGAATGGGGGCAATATTATCATTTTAACTACATCACTTTTCCCGAAGGTACTGTAGTTGAGAAATTCGATACCATACCATCTGAATCGGGCAAAAAAGCACTGGAAGAAGTCAACGAATATTTTGAAACAGGACTTGGCAATACAACAAAATATACGGCGAATTCAAAAGAAGAATCAAGAACAATTTCATTGGAACCCGCGGAAGAAAAGAGTGTTTTTCAACTGAAAGGGAAAGAGGCAATAAGCGGAATTAAAGTACGCGTACCGGAGGCTTTTCAAACAGCTGAACTGATGCGCAAAACCACGATTTCTATTTTCTGGGATAACGAAAGTAATCCATCGGTCTGGTCGCCACTGGGCGATTTCTTTGGCTCGGCGCCGGGTTTTAATACTTACCGTACGTTGCCAACAGGAATGCAGGAACCCGGAGAAATGTATGCGAACTGGTACATGCCATTCGAGGAATCTGCAGAGATACACATTAAAAACAATAACGATGTTCCAGTTGAACTGGAGTTGCAGGTGTACCATGAAAAAAACAGGATGGAATCCGGCGAATTTGCCTACTTCCATGCCAAGTGGCACCGCGACCTGGCTGCTTTGGATTCAACCCGATGGCCCGACTGGACAGTAGTACAAACTCAAGGGAGAGGACGGTTTGTAGGAATGTTTCTGCAAGTTTGGAATCCCAGGGGAGGACACTGCGTTCAATATGCCGGAGAAGGTCAGCACTGGTGGGGTGAAGGCGATGAGAAATTTTTTGTGGACGGAGAAAATTTCCCTTCCACTTTCGGAACCGGAACCGAAGACTATTTTGGTTATGCGTGGTGCATTCCCGAATATTTTGAACGTGCTTTCCATTCTCAAAATTACACCGACCAAAACATGGGCTACCAGTCTTTAACACGTTGGCAGATTATCGATAACGTTCCTTTTCAACAATCGTTTGAAGCTTATCTCGAAAAATATTTTCCTAACGAATGGCCTACGCAGTATGCTACTGTTGCTTACTGGTATTTGGATAAGAACGGTAAAGATCCTCACAAATCCGTCTCACCGGATCAGTTATTTGGTTACGAAAATAAGATTGATCTTTTCAAAGCAGAGAATGCAATTGAAGGTGAAGAATTTGAAATTGTCGAAAACACCGGCGGATGGGCTTCCAAAGACGTGTTTGCCCACGAAAGCCTTTTTAATAAAGTCAGCGGAAACAAAGTGTTGAGTTGGTCGGCGGCACCGGGAAGAGAAAATAAACTGACTGTGAACATTGATTCGGAGAAAAGCGGAAAGTACCGTATAACAGTAAATACAATTTGCCTGAAAGGTGGAGGAAAGTTTAGGATCAGTATTGGGGGTAATGCCTTGAAAGAATTCAATACTTTTTACGACAGCGAAAACCAGGCAACCAAAAAGTTTGACCTTGGAACCGTCAATTTAAAGGAAGGAGATCAGGAAATGGTGATCGAATGGACGGGTAACGAAAACGAGGGGAGGAGACTCTTCCTCGACTACATAAGTTTTGAACCAGTAAATTGAATTGTATGAAATGGACGTCAAATATACTCATGCTTCTCCTGTTGTTCAGTTTTGCCCAACGGCATGGTTTTGCGAAGGAAACGCCTAATATAATCATAATTTTTACTGACGACCTGGGATATGGTGATCTGGCTTGTTATGGCAATCCAGTTATACAAACGCCACAACTGGACAAAATGGCGGACGAAGGAATGCGTTTCACCCAGTTTTATGTGGCGGCTTCGGTTTGTACACCAAGTCGAGCCGGCTTGCTTACCGGGCGCTATCCTATTCGAACAGGTTTGGTCGAAGGAATTATTCCCGGTCGGGTATTATTTCCGAACAGCAAAACCGGACTTCAATCGCACGAGGTAACCATTGCTGAGGTTCTGAAACAAAAGAATTATGCTACTATTGCCATCGGGAAATGGCATTTGGGCCACCTCCCCGAATACCTGCCAACAACACAGGGTTTCGATTCGTATTACGGTATCCCCTACTCCAACGACATGGATTATATTGGACCAAAAGACGGAAAGCCGGGATACTGGAACGTTCCGATAATGCGCGACACGGAAATTGTTGAGCGGCCGGCGGAACAGACCACCCTCACTAAACGATACACTGAAGAAGCTGTTCGCTTTATTCAGCAGAATAAAAATCAACCCTTCTTCCTGTACCTTGCTCATTCCATGCCGCACATCCCGATTTTTGCCTCTAAAGATTTTGTGGGCAGAAGCATTCGCGGTTTGTACGGCGACGTGATTGAAGAGATCGACTGGAGTGTCGGACAAATCCTGAAAACACTCCGCGAAGAAGGGATCGACAAGAGGACACTGGTTGTTTTTACCAGTGACAATGGTCCATGGCTGGTTCAGAAACTGGATGGTGGTTCAGCCGGTCCTTTAAAAGAAGGAAAAGGAACCACCTGGGAAGGCGGTATGCGTGAACCCATGATCGCCTGGTGGCCGGGAACTGTGCCGGCAGGAGAAACCAGCACTGAACTGGCAACAACTCTCGATCTTCTGCCAACTGCGGCAGCTGTTTCCGGAGCCAAACTTCCGGACAACGAGCTTGATGGTTACAACATGCTGCCGGTGTTTAAGGGCGAAGCAAAATCACCACGCGAGGTATTCTACTATTACCGTGGCAACGAAGTTTATGCTGTGCGGATGGGACCGTGGAAAGCGCATTTTGTAACTCAAACGGCTTATCCCGACGGGCCACAGGAAAAACACGCAGTACCGCTGCTTTACCAGCTCGAAAATGATCCCGGAGAGCGCTTTGATGTGGCTGATAAGAATCCGGATATAGTGGGAAAAATGCAACAGTTATACCTGGCACAAAGTAAAAAGCTTGGAAGGTCGGTGCTGCCCGAAATTGAAGCAGAGGACTTTATAAATGAAGCAGAAGTTACAGGAGGCCGGCTTCGGATTCAGGAATTAAATACAGCAAAAAGTACCTGGGGAAACAACAAACAACTCTGGTGGGTGGAAGCTTCACCCGGCGACGAATTGATTTTCCCGTTGACCGTTGAAGAAACAGGCCTGTACGAATTGACCGGCTTTTTCACACGGGCTAAAGATTACGGAATTATAAGTGTTTCAGTAAATGACAAACGGACCGGAGAATTAATTGACGGTTATGCAAATGGCCTGGAATCTACAGGCCCCCTTAATCTGGGGAATGTAGATTTAAAGGCCGGGACAAACAACATAAAAATAAAACTAATTGGGAAGGATACCCGATCGGCCGGTTATTCAGATGGATACCTGGTAGGAATAGATGGATTTAGTTTAAGGCTTCTGAACAAGTAAAATGTATTTATGATCATAAATACGAAAATGGAAACACATAAAAACTTAAACCAACTTAAATAAATAATCATGAATAAAATTAAATTAGTTTCGACTTTAGTGTTCTTTCTCTTTATTTATTCCGGAGTTCTTTCAGCGCAGGATAAATGCATCTTTGAGGAAGAAGGATACACAAAACTGTTTAATGGAAAAGATCTCTCAGGATGGCTAATCCCCGAGGGTGACAACGGACATTGGTCGGTTATCGATGGGGTAATTGATTACGATGCCCGTTCAGAAGCTGAAGGCAATAAAAATCTGATGTCGGAAAATGAATACACGGATTTTCAATTGCACGTAGAATGGCGCTTCAAAGGTTACGGCGACCACCTTTTTAAATTGCCCACCATTTTACCAAGTGGTGAATATTTGCGCGACGAAGAAGGGAACATTATTGAACCACTTGGACCAAATTCCGATTCAGGAATTCTTTTAAAAGGAGTTGGCCAAACCAATCTGTGGTGCTGGTCGGTTGGATCGGGAGAGCTGTGGTCCATAAGAAACAATAAAGATCTACCCGCGGAAGTCAGGGCTGGAGCTGTACCGAGTTCCAACCAGGATAATCCTGTTGGTTTCTGGAATGCATTCGACATCACTGTTAAAGGAGAGCGGATTACCATTAAAAACAATGGAATTATCGTGATAAACAATGCACTTTATCCGGGACTAAACGTAAAAGGTCCGATTGGATTTCAGCATCATGGAGGAATAAATCCGGAGACCGGTAAATTAAATGGAGCCTCAAGTTTGGTTCAATTCCGGAATATTTGGATCAAAGAATTATAATAAGATTTTATTAACTGCACAATGAAACGAATGTTCAGACTGTCAAATTGTTTTGTGTTGCTTCTACTGATCTCTTCTTCAATAGCAGGTCAGGAAGTTGTTCCGCAAACCTATTGCAACCCGCTCGATATCGATTATACTTACATGGTTTATAATTCAGCCAGAAATATATCGTATCGATCCGGGGCCGATCCTGCGGTTATCGAGTATCGTGGCGAATACTACATGTTCGTCACCCGCTCATTTGGCTACTGGCATTCGATCGATTTAGTGCACTGGGACTTTATCAAGCCGCAGCAGTGGTTCTTCGAAGGCTGTAACGCGCCAACAGCTTTTAATTACAAAGATTCGCTGGTGTATTTTGCAGGCGATCCGGCCGGTTACGGCAGCATTCTTTATACCGATGATCCCAAAAGCGGGAAGTGGACACCGACTCCTTCCATTTCGAATAACATTCAGGACTCGGAATTATTTATCGATGATGACGGAAAAACATACTTGTACTGGGGCTCATCAAATGTGCATCCAATTCGCGTTAAGATGCTAAATAAGGACGATCGTTTTCTCGAGACAGGGGTGAAAAAAGATCTGATCAACCTGGTGGAGGAAGAACACGGCTGGGAACGTTTTGGCGAAAATAATTTTCATCCCATCTTAAAAGAAGGCTACATGGAAGGCGCCTCGATGACCAAACACGACGGGAAATATTACCTGCAATATGCTGCCCCGGGAACCCAGTTTAATGTATATGCCGATGGTGTTTATATTGGCGAAACACCGCTCGGACCATTTACCTATATGAAAAACAACCCGATGAGTTTTAAACCGGGTGGATTTACAAATGGTGCCGGTCATGGCATCACCGTAAAACAGACCAACGGGCAATACTGGCATTTTGCCACCATGGCGCTGGCATCGAACGCGCAGTGGGAACGTCGACTGTGTATGTTCCCAACATACTTTGATGATTCCGGTCTTATGTATTCGAATACAGAATACGGTGACTATCCGCGTTTTGGCCCCGATCATCCAACAAAGGCAGGCGAGCATTGTGGCTGGATGTTGCTGTCGTACAAAGGAGATGTTACCGTTTCATCATCGTTAAAACAGATAATGAAATTTACCTCAAATAACGACGAGGTTGAGGTAAACGAATTACACCTTGAAAAAAACGATAAAGGTGAAATAACGGCCAATGTGTTGTCCGATGAAAATCCGAAAACATTTTGGGTGGCCGAAGCTAATGACGACAATCAATGGATTAAAATCGAAATACAGAATCCGGGAATGATTTATGCCTTTCAGCTAAATTTTCACGATTATGAGTCGGGAATTTATACGCGGGTGGAAGGATTACGGCATCGATTTATACTCGAAGTTTCCGAAGATGGTGAAAGCTGGAAAACAGCCGTCGATCGAAGCAACAGTTTCAAAGATACGCCTAACGCTTACATTGTTTTGAAACAGCCCGTAAAGGCTAAATTTGTCCGCTACAAAAACGTAAAGGTTCCTGGAAACAATTTTGCCATGTCTGAGATCCGTGTGTTTGGGTTGGGACTTGGTTCAAAACCAAAAGCGGTCAAAAGTTTTCAGGTTGATCGACAAACTGACCGGAGAGATGTTTTGCTCTCGTGGAATCCTGTTAAAGGAGCGCAAGGTTACAATATACGCTGGGGTATCGCACCCGATAAATTGTATCATTCGTGGCAGGTTTACAATGTTAATGAGCATTTTATGCGCTGTCTTGATCGCGATAGGCACTACTATTTTTCGATCGAGGCATTTAACGAGAACGGAATTTCGGAAATGACCGAACCAAATAAAGTTGAATAGAAAATCATTTAAAACGAAAAGGATATGAAACGCTTTCTCTCATTTATTGCAGCAATAATTTTACTGGCCGGATGTCAGCATCCGGGCACCGAACCTGGCGATCCTGAAATGGATAATTTTATTTCGGATCTAATGGATAAAATGACCACCGAGGAAAAAATCGGACAGTTAAACCTGGTAACTCCGGGGGGTGGAATTTTAACCGGATCGGTTGTTAGTACCGATGTTGAAGAAAAGATAAAAACAGGACAGGTGGGTGGTATTTTTGGTGTATCTGGTCCTGAAAGAACCAGGAAGACACAACAACTGGCAGTTGAAGAAAGCCGACTCGGAATTCCCTTGCTTTTTGGCTCCGATGTCATTCACGGATACAAAACCACTTTTCCGTTGCCCATTGGCTTATCGTGTGCCTGGGACATGCAACTGATCAGACAAACTGCCCGTGTTGCTGCAAAAGAAGCCACTGCCGATGGTATTTTCTGGAATTTTTCGCCCATGGTTGATGTTTCGCATGATCCACGCTGGGGACGAGTTTCCGAGGGAGCAGGTGAAGATCCATATTTGGGAGCTGAGATCGCCAGAGCGATGGTGGAAGGTTATCAGCAGGATGATCTGCGCGATCCCGCGACCATGATGGCAACCGTAAAACACTTTGCGCTTTATGGAGCTGTGGAAGCCGGTCGCGATTACAATACGGTTGACATGTCGCATTTGCGAATGTTCAACGATTACTTCCCACCCTACAAAGCTGCTGTTGAAGCCGGAGCCGGTTCCATTATGACATCGTTCAACGATGTAGACGGTGTACCAGCAACTGGTAATAAATGGCTGCTTACAACTATATTACGCGATAGATGGAACTTCGACGGATTTGTCGTTTCGGATTATACTTCGCTTGAAGAAATGATCGACCATGGAATGGGCGATTTGCAGGAAGTGTCCGCCATGGCTCTGAAAGCTGGCCTTGATTTGGATATGGTTAGCGAAGGACTGCTTAACACCCTTCAGCAGTCGCTCGAAGAAGGAAAAGTGAGTGAGGAAGATATTGACAAGGCCTGTCAACGGATACTGGAAGCAAAATATAAATTAGGCTTGTTTGAAGATCCTTATCGCTATTTTGACGATGCCCGCCCGGAAAGCGATATTTTATTAGAGGAGCACAGACAATTGGCACGGGATGCTGCTGCACGATCCATGGTGCTCCTTAAAAATAAAGGGAAATTGTTACCACTTGAAAAGTCAGGAACTGTTGCATTGGTGGGTCCGCTGGTCGACAGTCGCAACAACATGCTTGGCACCTGGGCTCCGACCGGAGAGACCCGTTTTGCTGTCACGGTTTTGGAAGGATTCCAGAACGTAGTCGGAGATCAGGTAAAGATTCTTCACGCAAAAGGAGCCAATATTTGTAATGATCCTGATCTTGCTAAAAAGGTTAATGTTTTCGGCCCAAGGATAATGATTGATGAACGTTCGCCTGAAACGATGCTGAAAGAAGCGGTTTCATTGGCGCGAAAGGCAGATGTGGTTGTGGCTGTTGTGGGAGAAGCCACCGAAATGTCGGGTGAATCAGCCAGCAGGACAGACATCGGTTTACCCTTGAGCCAGAAGAAATTACTCCGCGAACTGGCAAAGACAGAGAAATCTTTGGTTGTGGTTAATATGAGTGGAAGGCCTATGGCTATAGGCGAGGAAGCAGAACTGGCTGATGCCTTGTTGCAGATGTGGCACGCAGGGGTGGAAGGCGGAAATGCACTTGCGGATGTTTTATTTGGCGATTATAACCCTTCTGGTAAGCTTACAGCCACTTTCCCAAGAAACGTTGGGCAAATTCCGATTTACTACAGTATTCGCAATACCGGCCGGCCGCAGGGAAGCGATGAATTCGAAAAATTTAAATCGAATTACATCGATTCGCCGAATACACCGCTTTTCCCTTTTGGTTATGGATTGAGTTATACCAATTTCGAATACAAAGACCTGGTTTTGGATAAATCAACACTCAGCAACACCGATGAAATTAAAGTATCGGTTTCGGTTACCAATACCGGGAATTTTGATGGCGAAGAAGTTGTCCAGTTGTATGTGCGCGATTGGGTGGCCAGCATCACTCCTCCCTTGCGTTTGCTAAAAGAATTCGAAAAAGTTTACATCCCAAAAGGAGAAACAAAAGAAGTGGTATTCAGTCTCAGAGCTTCAGATTTGGCTTTTTATCATCCCGATCTTTCTTTTTATGCCGAGCCTGGTGAATTTACAGTCTACGTTGGTGGTGATTCCAATGCATCGCTTTCGGCTAATTTTACATTGGAATAGTTAAATAGATACTTGTATATCATGAAATTTCAATTTCGCAAATTATTTTATTTTGCTGTTGTTGCAGTGCTGCTTGTAATCGGTGCATGTAACAGTAAGACAGAAACGCCCGAACGGCCAAACATCATATTCATTATGAGTGACGACCATGCCTACCAGGCTATCAGTGCTTACGATGATCCACTGATTCAAACTCCAAATATTGACCGCATAGCCCAAGAAGGCATGTTGTTTACCAACGCCTGCGTGACCAATTCGATTTGCGCGCCGTCGCGTGCAACTATCCTTACCGGAAAACATACGCACATTAACGGGAAGATCGATAATGTTTTCCCATTCGATACGACCAATGTTACCTTTCCACAACTTCTTCACAACTCGGGTTATCAGACAGCCATGTTTGGAAAATTGCATTTTGGAAACAATCCGAAAGGCTTCGACGAGTTTAAAATCCTGCCCGGGCAGGGCGACTATTACAATCCCGATTTCATTACCAACAATGGCGATACTACCATTCAGGGTTACGTTACTGATATTATCACCGACTTGACCATTGACTGGCTTGACAACCGAAGAAAAGACGATCAGCCGTTCTTATTAATGTATCTGCATAAGGCACCTCACCGCGAATGGATTCCGGCAAAACGTCATTACCAAGAGTTCACGAAAAAAACGTTTCCTGAACCACCCACACTTTTCGACGATTACAAAGGCCGGGGAACTGCAGCTAAAGAGGCCGAAATGAATTTACTGAAACACATGACGGTTTCGGCTGACAATAAGATTTATCCGGATCTAGCTGATGAATTAGGTATTAAGGAGCCCAGCGACTGGGGGAAAAATGTGTTCAATCAGAAATATAAACGACTAAACCCGGAGCAGAAAGAAAACTGGGACGAGGTTTATGGCCCCATCAACGAAGAGTTCGCCCGGATGTATCCCAGCATGAACGATTCGGATTTTATGCGTTGGAAGTACCAGCGTTATATGCAGGATTACCTTGGATGTATTGCCGCCGTGGATGAAAACGTGGGTCGCTTGCTTGATCACCTGCAAGAAACGGGGCTGGATGAAAATACGATCATTGTTTACACTTCCGATCAGGGATTTTATTTGGGAGAACATGGCTGGTTTGATAAGCGCTTCATATACAACGAATCGTTTAAAACACCACTGTTGATGAAATGGCCGGGGAAAATAGCTCCAGGTTCTGTTTCGGATGAAATGGTACAAAACCTCGATTTTGCAGAAACCTTACTCGAAGCCGCTAAAGTGGAAGTACCGGACGATATGCAGGGTGAAAGCCTGATGCCACTTTTATTGGGTGATACAGCCGCCTGGACACGAGATGCGGTTTACTACCAGTACTACGAATATCCCGGTTTCCATATGGTGAAACGCCATTACGGAATCGTGACCAAAGAATACAAACTGGTGCACTTTTACTACGATATCGATGAATGGGAACTTTACGACCGCAAAAAAGATCCGCTGGAACTGAACAGCGTGTACGACGACCCGGCCTATGCTGATGTGGTTACTACCATGAAACAAAAGCTGAAAGACATCCGCATGAAGTACAAAGATTCCGACGAACTCGATCAGCATTTTATCGAATTGTACAAGGAAAAGGGAATTATTAAAGAGTAGATTAATCCGCACAAAAAATTATATTTCGTAAGTTTGGATACCTGAAATTCCAATCTTACCGATATGAAGCCGACAGCTCTGATTTTCCTTTGTTTTGCTGCTTTTCTTTTTTCATGTTCGCAATACCAGGAGCCGGAGAAGGAACTAAATCCATCGCTGGTGTTATGGTACGATCAGCCGGCTCAAAACTGGAACGAAGCTCTGCCTGTTGGAAATGGCCGTTTGGGAGCCATGGTGTACGGCAAAACGGAAAAGGAGATTATCCAGTTTAACGAAGAAACACTCTGGACCGGGCAGCCGCACGATTATGCACACGAGGATGCTTTTAAAGTGCTCGATAAAATGCGTCAGTTATTATGGCAGGGGAAACAACAGGAAGCCGAAGAACTTGGGAACGAACGTTTCATGTCGATCCCACTTGGACAACTTTCCTACCAACCGTTTGGAAATATTCTTATGGAATTCCCGGGGCATTCCCATGCACTGAATTACAGTAGAAAACTGGACATTGAAGATGCCAGTTCTTCGTTAAGTTACGAGGTGGATGGAGTGAGGTTTAAACGTGAAATTTTTGCCTCAAATCCCGATCAGGCAGTTCTGGTTCGGATTACAGCCTCAAAAAACGGAGCCATTAATTTCTCCGTCGGGCTCGATTCGCCCCACACCATGCATAAGGTGGAAACCAATAGCGACGAGATTATTTTAAGCGGCAAGGCCGACAATTACCCGGAGGAAAATGTACGAACCGGCAATGCTTATCCCAAAAGTGAAATTACATTCGAAGCCCGTTTAAAAGTGATGAACGAAGGCGGCGGGTTGATTGAAGAAGATGGACAAATCAGGGTAACAAACGCAAACGCTGTAACATTATGCCTGGTGGGAGCGACCAACTTTGTAGGTTTTAACGACATTAGTGGCGACCCGGCAGCCCGGTGCGAACAGTACATCGAAATGCTGGAAGAACGAACGTACGAACAGATCAGGAACGATCATATAGCAGATTACCAATACTATTTCAAAAGAGTAAATTTCGATCTGGGACAATCTGAGATTTCCCTGCGGCCAACTAACAAGCGCCTGACCACATTCAAAACCGACGAGGATCCGAGTCTGGTAGCCTTGTTGTATCAGTATGGCCGTTATCTGCTTATTTCTTCTTCGCGACCGGGTTCTCAACCTGCCAATTTGCAGGGAATTTGGAACGATCGGCTCGCTCCGCCTTGGGACAGTAAATACACCATCAACATCAATACCGAAATGAATTACTGGCCGGCCGAAATCACCAACCTGTCAGAATTGTCGAAACCACTGATTGAAATGGTAAAAGACCTTTCGCTTACCGGACAGAACATTGCCAAAGAACATTACCAACTTGATGGCTGGGTCACGCATCATAACACAGATATATGGCGGGGCGCGGCTCCTATAAATAATTCCAATCATGGAATTTGGCCAACAGGCGGTGCGTGGCTAAGCCAGCATTTATGGTGGCACTACCTGTTTAATGGCGACAAAAATTTTCTCGAAAATACCGCCTATCCGGTATTGAAATCAGCCTCGCAGTTTTTTGCTGCTTATCTTGTGCCCGACCCAAATCACCCCGGCTGGCTGATCAGCGGACCAAGCAACAGTCCTGAAAACGGTGGACTGGTGATGGGGCCGACCATGGATCATCAGATCATCAGGGAACTGTTCGCCAATACCATCGAAGCGGCTGAAATCCTGGGCGATGATGATGAACTGATCACAGAATTGAAAGAGAAAAGAGCCAAAATTGCTCCAAACCAAATCGGACAATACGGGCAGTTGCAGGAGTGGCTGGAGGATAAAGATGAACCGGAAAACAAACATCGGCATGTTTCGCATTTGTGGGGTTTGCATCCAGGCAATGAAATTCATCCGCTGACAACACCGGAACTTGCCGAAGCCTGCAAAGTAACACTCGCTCAGCGTGGCGATGGCGGAACCGGTTGGTCACGTGCATGGAAGATCAACTTTTGGGCACGACTTCTTGATGGTGATCATGCATTTCTCCTGCTCAAAAACCTTGTGGTACCATCCATCAATCCTGAAACCGGTAAGGACGAAGGTGGATTATATGCAAACCTTTTCGATGCGCACCCGCCCTTTCAGATCGATGGAAATTTTGGCGCAACTTCCGGTATAAACGAAATGATCCTGCAATCACACCTGCGGGATGAAAACGGCGAATATTATCAGGATATTCTGCCGGCACTGCCGAGCACCCTTTCTAAAGGAAAGATTTCGGGGATTAAAGGTCGCGGTGGTTTTGAGTTCACGATCGAATGGGATAAGGGTGAACTGATTTCTGTTAAGGTGAAATCGAAACTTGGAAATCCACTAAATGTCAGGTATAGAGGCAAACTGATTTCGCAGAACACGAGTCAAGGCGAAATTTATTCTTTTACGTCTGATCAATTCAACAATTAGATGAAAATAGGAGGCAAACAATACCACACCATCTGGACAAAGGAAGATGATCCGACTATTGTTCAGGTGATCGACCAGCGAAAGCTACCTTTTCAGTTTGAGCTTTTTGACTTAAAAACTGTGGAAGATGCCTTTTTTGCCATTCGCGAAATGGTGGTTCGCGGAGCGCCTCTGATCGGTGTTACTGCTGCTTACGGAATGTACCTGGCTTCGCTGGAATTTAGGTCCGGAAATCGGCAGGAATTTCTAATTGAAAGGGCGAATTACTTAAAATCCTCGCGGCCAACAGCTGTGAATCTGGCTTTTGCGGTTGATGAAATGTTGAACTATATTTTGGCAAAAATTGAAGATACTGATCTGCAAACAAAAGCACTTGAAAAGGCTCACGATTTGAAGCGGGCTGAAATTAATTTTGGTGACAAGATCGGGGAAGCCGGCTTAAAAATAATCGAGGAAATTTATCAGAAGAAAGGGGATACGGTGAATATTCTCACACACTGTAATGCCGGTTGGCTGGCGTGTATCGATTGGGGAACGGCAACAGCGCCCATTTATAAAGCCCATTTAAAAGGAATTCCGGTGCATGTTTGGGTGGATGAAACCCGTCCGCGTAACCAGGGAGCGCGGCTTACAGCTTATGAACTGGGAGAAGAAGGTGTTCCACATACTGTTATTCCCGATAACACCGGTGGCCATTTAATGCAACACCAATTGGTTGATCTAGTAATTGTTGGCAGCGATCGGACCAGCATTCAGGGAGATGTAGCCAATAAAATCGGCACCTACTTAAAAGCATTGGCAGCACACGACAATAAAGTTCCCTTTTATGCTGCCCTGCCATCATCAACAATAGATTGGGAAATTAAAGATGGCATCAAAGACATTCCGATTGAGCAGCGAGAGCATTCAGAAGTGTCGGCAATTGAAGGCTGGGACGGTAAAAAAATTACTTCAATTCAATTGATTCCCGAGAGTAGTAAAGTGGCCAATTATGGGTTTGATGTTACTCCTGCAAGACTCATTAGTGGATTAATTACTGAACGTGGAATTTGCCTGGCAGAAGAACAAAGTATTTTAAATTTATTTCCGGAGAAAAGAAAATGACAAAAGTTGCAATAATTGGTGGTTCAGGCCTGGAAGATCCTGCTATTTTGAAAAATCCAACAGATATTCAGGTTGAAACTCCCTACGGAGATCCATCATCAAGTTTTAAATGTGGAAAGATTGCAGGTGTTGAGGTGGCAATTTTATCTCGACACGGTCGAGATCATTCTATCCCTCCAACACAAGTGAATAATCGCGCCAACATACGGGCAATAAAGCAATTGGGCTGCACACATATAATAGTAAGTACGGCATGTGGAAGTTTACGCGAAGAAATAGAACGTGGTCATTTAGTTATCCCCGATCAGTTTATTGACTTTACACGACACCGCGATGGTAGTTTCCACGATAGTTTTGCGAATGGAGAGCTGAAACACACTCCAATGGCGGATCCCTTTAATGCAAAACTGCGGGATTTATTAATCGAAAAAGCAACTGAACTTAACCTTTCGTTTCACAAAAGCGGTACTGTTGTTACCATTGAAGGTCCCAGGTTTTCAACACGAGCCGAATCAAAGATGTTCAGAATGTTGGGAGCTGATGTCATTAATATGTCAGTGGCACCTGAATGTATTTTAGCAAACGAATTGGGAATTCCGTATGCTGCCATTGCACTAAGCACAGACTACGACTGCTGGAAAACAGATGAAGAGCCGGTAACCTGGGAAGAAGTATTGAAAGTTTTTAACCGGAATGTGAAGAATGTAATTTCACTGTTGGTTAAGACGATTCCCTCAATATCATAATATTTGTTAAATGGTATTCTACGTCCGTTTTCTGGCATGGCATTTGAATGAAACATTTCAACTGTTTCAAAGCCATAGAAACCAGTTTTATATCGTTCAGTTAGTACTATTATACAGCCCAGCCGGTAATATGCCGGTGATCAGTTTAGCAGCGGCGCCCAACGGAGCCGCTTTTTTTATGCAGATTTTTAACCTTTTAAAGGTTCCGAGGTTTTAGCCTTCGTATTTGAAGGATACTTTGAGTTTCACACGATAGGCTTCAATCTTTCCGTCGTTTAGGTGCATGTCCATGGTGACAACTTCAGCAATTCGTAGGTCACGCAAGGATTTTGACGCTAGTTCGATAGCATTTTCGGCTGCTTTTTCCCACGATTTGGAACTACTTCCAACCAATTCGATCACTTTGTAAACACTGTTAGGCATAACTTTACATTTTTTGGGTTAAAAAATCATTTGTAAATAGGTTTTTGTGTCTACGAACCCTGCGCCAAATTGTTTTACGAAGCGGGATTTCTTTCAGAAAAAAATAAAAAATCAAGTAAAAGCGAGCCGCCCGATTACAATAAAACAAGCCAGAAAAAATAAAACGATATTTGTGATCAATTCGTTTTTTTCGCCACGATTGAAGTTGGTAATGGCAGCGAAAACCATCAGAATTGCGAGTCCGCTGGCAGCCAGGGGAATGATAAGTTCATGAATTGGATAAAGGCCAGGAAAGAAAAGTCCAAGTGCTCCAATAGATTCCAAAATTCCAATCATCCTCACTTTTCGGGGTTCAAAATCGTTTGCCCAATCCATCGCTTTTCTCAGCGTTGCCATCGGAACAACAGCTTTTGCCAATCCTACTGTAATGAATACAGCTGCAAGAAGTATTTGTATGATCCAGAGAATAATGTTCATAGAATTGGTTTTACAGGGTTGCGTCTTTCCCTATAAAAATCCGATATTTAGAGCAGAAAAGCAAGTAAGTAATAAAATTTATTGCGATGATAATTAGCGACTTAATTCAAAAACGTCAGAGTGTTCGAAAATATTCGGACCGCGCTGTGGAAACCGAAAAAATCATGCAAATCATTGAGGCCGTAAGGCTGGCGCCTTCGGCATGCAATTCACAACCCTGGAAAATGGTCATTGTTGATGATCCTGAATTAAAAGAGAAAGTAGCACGGGCTACCTTTAGTCCGGTAGTGGCATTTAACCGATTCACCCTCGAGGCACCGGTAATTGCAGTGCTGGTTATCGAACAGCCAAAACTGATAACCCAAATCGGGGGTAGAATAAAAGTCCAGGAATATCCGTACTATGATATTGGTATTGCAGCCGAGAATTTTTGTTTGCAGGCTACCGAACTGGGTTTGGGCACCTGCATCCTGGGATGGTTCGATGAAAAGCAGCTAAAAAAATTGCTTCAGATCCCAAAATCGAAAAAGATTGGGCTGCTGATTACCCTGGGTTATGCTCCCGCTGACTACAAAATCCGAAAAAAGATCCGCAAAACGATAAATGAAATCTGTAGTTTTAATACCTATGCTTCCTGATTAACGTTTTAAAACCCAAATGCCCGATTCAGGATTGTTTTCCAGCATTTCACTTTTCGCTGCAAGGGCCTCATCTTCAGAACTGTAAACACCCAGGCCAATGATGTAAAAGCTGCCGTACATACCCATATCAAACGGTTCAAAGCCTTTTTTACGTAGGATTTCCATGTAGGTTTCTGCATTTTCCTTTTCCTTAAAACTACCACCAACCAGGTAGAATTTTGGACCCTGGTCTTTAACCACCTCTTCTACTTTTGGTTGAGGCTCTTCTTTGATGGCCGTATCTTGTTCCGTTATGCCTGTTGAATCCTGGAAGCCTGAATCGACAACTGCAACCGGATTTTCACTTTCAGGCTCTAAAATCGTTTGGGGCGGGGACGAAACAGGTGTGTTTGTTCCCTTGTCTTTCATCAGGATAAATACCGAAACTGCGATCAGCGGGAGCAGGATCACGAGTAACCAAATCCAGCCTCGTTTCTTTTTCTTTTCTTCCCGTGGTTCCGATGCCATTGCCGACACGACCGGTGCCTTTTCTTCTTTTTCTTCCGGTTCTTCTTCCGGTGTTGTTTGTGGTTCTTCCGCTACAGGCACAGCGGCCGGTTCTTCTTCGTCTTTATTTTCTGTTGTTTCCGCTTCTTCTTTCGGCTCCTCCATTGTTTCCTCGCCACCTTCCGGGTCTTCCTGCACGGGTTCATTTTCCTCAGCCGGTACATCTCCCACTATTTCAGAGCTTTCTGTTTCGTCTTCCTTTAGAGAAGTGGTTTCCAGCCCAAACGATTCGAGCGAAATGGATTTATCTTCTTCTGAAACAAACTCAAGTTCATTTTTCTCATTGTATGAAAATACACCCAATTCGTCCAGTTCTACTTTTTCTCCTTTATCAAGCCGGTAGAGAAAGTTGTCCCTTTCTTTTTCGATTTTCTGAAGAGCTTCGAAATGCGAACAGCGCAAGGCTTCGGCTACATAACCAACAAGCAGGCCATCGTTATTTCGGATTTGCGGATTAAAAACCAGCTTGCTTGAAGGCGGCTTAATCTCCTTGCTTTCCTCGTTCATTTCTGCCGGTTGATATTCTGAAATAAAGGCCCCAAATCCGGGAATGATCACCATTTCATTTTCCTGCAAGAGTTGTTGTATGTACCTGTCCAGTTTCACGCTTTTTTATTTTGTCCGTAAAAGTAATAAAAATCGTTATTTCGGGCCTCAGGATTAATTTAAGTGTAAAGTTCGCCGAACTATCAAATTGAATGAAAGGATAATGAAGCGATTTTATATTTTTGAAGTTCAAACCGTGAATTTATGGCAAAGAAAATTTTGGTTACCGGCGGAACCGGATACATTGGTTCGCATACCGTAGTGGAGTTGCAGAAATCGGGTTATGAAGTTATCGTAGTTGATAACCTCTCGAATTCAAGTATCGAAGTGCTCGATAATATTCAGAAAATTACGGGGATCAAACCTGCTTTTGAAAAGTTCGATCTGGCTGATGCTACAAAAACCGATGATTTTTTTTATCGAAACAGGGACATTACCGCCATTATTCATTTTGCCGCTTCGAAAGCCGTTGGCGAGTCGGTGGAAAAGCCGCTGCTGTATTACCGCAACAACCTGGTTTCGTTGATGAATTTGCTCGATTGCCAGTTGAAATACAAGGTTCCGAATATTGTTTTTTCTTCGTCGTGTACGGTGTATGGTCAGCCCGATGTTTTGCCGGTTACCGAGGAAACACCGCGTCAGGATGCCGAGTCACCTTACGGAAATACCAAGCGGGTGAATGAAGATATTTTGAGTGATACCATTGCTGCTTATCCCGAGATAAAAGGAATTGCATTGCGTTATTTTAACCCGATCGGGGCGCATCCAAGTGCTTTAATTGGTGAACTGCCGCTGGGCGTTCCGCAAAACCTGGTGCCTTTTATTACCCAAACTGCTGCCGGTTTGCGCGACGAGCTGAAAGTATTTGGCGACGATTACGATACGCCTGACGGTTCTGCCATCCGCGACTACATTAATGTGGTTGATCTTGCAAAAGCGCATGTGGTGGCCATCGAACGTTTGTTAAGCGGTAAAAACAAGAAAAATTACGAGATTTTTAACCTGGGTACCGGAAACGGATTATCGGTGCTCGAAATTGTAAAGGGTTTTGAAAAAGCAACCGGTGTTAAACTGAATTATAAAATTGTGGCGCGACGTGCCGGTGATATCGAGAAAATTTGGGCCGATACTACTTTTGCCAACAACGAGCTGGGATGGAAAGCCGAAAAAGAACTGGAAGAAACACTGCTCTCGGCCTGGAACTGGGAAAAAAACGTGCGCGGAATTCAATAAAAGTTCAGGATAAAGACCAAAGTCAAAGTATTTTCTGAACAATTGGTTTATTTTTGCCCTAAAACAGACACATTATGAAAACAATTCTCATAACCGGTGGAGCCGGTTTCATCGGTTCGCACGTGGTTCGGTTATTTGTAAACAAGTATCCCGAGTACAAGATTGTTAACCTCGACAAACTGACTTATGCCGGGAACCTGGCCAACCTGAAAGATGTGGAAGACAAGCCGAATTACGAGTTTGTGAAAGGCGATATTGTGGATGGAGATTTTATCCAAAAGTTTTTCGAAGAACGGCAATTCGATGGGGTGATCCACCTGGCTGCCGAATCGCATGTCGACCGCTCTATTTCAAATCCGACGGAATTTGTTTTCACGAATGTAATAGGTACCGTGAATTTGCTCAACGCTGCCAAACACATTTGGAAGAATAACACTGAAGGTAAAAAATTCTATCAGATTTCAACTGATGAGGTTTACGGCTCGCTGGGTGAGGAAGGCATGTTCACCGAAGAAACGGCGTACGATCCTCATAGTCCCTACTCGGCTTCAAAAGCAAGTTCCGACCATTTTGTGCGCGCTTACCATGATACCTTTGGTTTGCCATCGGTTATTTCGAACTGCTCCAACAACTACGGTTCTTTCCAGTTCCCCGAAAAACTGATTCCGCTGTTCATTCACAACATCAAAAACAATAAACCGCTGCCGGTTTACGGCAAAGGTGAAAACGTGCGCGACTGGCTGTGGGTGGTCGATCATGCCCGGGCTATCGATGTCATCTTCCACAAGGGAGTAATCGGAGAAACATACAACATTGGCGGTTTTAACGAGTGGACCAACATCGACCTGATCCGGGTAATGTGCCGCAAAATGGATGAAAAACTGGGCCGTCCCGAGGGTGAATCAGAAAAACTGATCACTTTTGTAAAAGACCGCGCCGGCCACGACCTGCGCTATGCCATCGATGCCACTAAAATTAAAAACGAACTGGGCTGGGAACCTTCACTGCAGTTTGAAGAAGGTATTGAAAAGACGATTGACTGGTACCTCGAAAACACGGGATGGCTCGAAAATGTGACCTCCGGAGATTACCAAAAATACTACGAAGAACAGTATGTAAAAAGGTAGATTATCTTATTCCGGTCTTTTACACTGGTAAATAATTTTCATCCCGCTTACTTTTTCCTGGAATTCAAAAAGTTCATCAAAGCTTTTAATTGTGATGAATTCCGCTCCGGTGCAGTTAAACACTTTTATCTCGCTGAAAACGGTTTGGCACAAGGGGTCGGTCATCAGTTGCCAGAAAACGGTTTCGCTTTCGTACTCGGCCTGAAAAATTGAGATGGTGCAGGTACAGTACTGCATGTCTTCCACCCAATCTTGCAGCCAATCCATGCTCAACGGATTATCGGCATTGCAGATTCCCGGATCTTCCGAATGATCGTTGCAGGCTAAAAGCGTGAAAATGAGCAGGATGATAAGATTGTACTTCATGACGTTAAAATTAGGTTTTTCATCGGAATAAAAAGAGTCAAAACTTTCAGGAACAGAAAATTGTAGTATCTTTGCGCGACATTTTTAAAAACAAATAAAGTAGAGTTATGCCAGTAAAAATGAGACTAGCGCGGCACGGCCGCAAACGCTTCGCATACTACCACATTGTAGTAGCGGATAGCAGGGCGCCACGAGATGGCAGGTACATTGAAAGAATTGGCTCGTACAATCCTAACACTGATCCTGCTACTATTGATCTCGATTTCGATAAAGCCTATGACTGGCTTTTGAAAGGCGCACAACCTACCGACACCGTACGTGCGATTCTGTCGTACAAAGGTGTATTGTACAAAAAACATCTGATGGGTGGAGTGAAAAAAGGAGCTTTTGATGAAGCCGAAGCTGAAAAACGTTTGGAAAGCTGGATTGCAGAAAAAGAAGCCAAAATTCAGGCAAAAGTAGATCGCCTGAAAGGTGAAGAAGACGCAGCCACTAAAAAACAACTGGATGCCGAGAAGAAAATCAACGATGAAAGAGCTGCCGCAATTGCTGCTAAAAATGCAGAATTAGCTGCCGAAGCAGAAGCTGAAGTTGCAGAACAGGAAGCTGAGGAAGCGGCCGAAGAAGCAACAGAGGAAACAGTCGCTGAGGAGAGTGAGGAAGTTGCTGCTGAAGTTGAGGAAACTCCAAAAGCAGAAGAAGCTGAAGAACCTGTCTCCGAAGAAGCAACAGAGGAAACAGTTGCTGAAGCAAAGGAGGAAGTTGCTGAAGTCAAAGAAACTCCGAAAGCAGAAGAAGCTGAAGCACCTGCTGCTAAAGAAGAAGTTGTTGAGGAAGAAAAGCCAGCTGAAGAACCTGCTGCCAAAGCAGAAGAGCCGGCTAAAGAAGAGGAAGCAAAAAAGGAAGAAAAAGCTTCAGACAAAGAAAAAGGTGCGAAATCTTAAGCAAGACAACTCATCTTATGATAGAAAACCATTCGTCGACCGGCGGATGGTTTTTTTGTGCCACTGTTCAACCTAAAAACCTGTGGCCTGAATAAATTTCCCTATTTTTACTTTATGGAAACAATTCCTAAAATCGACTGCGAGAAAATAGGTTTTTTCAGAAAGACCCATGGTGTTCGGGGCGAGCTAGTGCTCGAATTCGAAGAGCAATATGAATATTCGGTGGAAGAAGCCGAACGTTTCTTTGTGGAAATTGAAGGCTTGCTTGTTCCCTTCTTTATTAGCGATGAGGGTTTACGCTTTCGTTCAGCTAAATCGGCCATCGTAAAATTCGATTGGGTGGATAACGATGTTTATGCCAAACGTTTGGTCGGGCAATCGGTTTGGTTGTATAAATCCGAGATAGTTGACACGCCCCAAGAAGACTCGGTTAGTTTTAAAGGTTTTCTTTTGTTGGATAATAGCATAGGTGAAATCGGCAAAATTGAAGCTGTTGAAGATTATTCCGGGAACATTGTTCTAACGGTTAATTACCAGGATGGTGAAGTGCTAATTCCATTTCACGAAGAGATGCTGGTGGAACTTAACGAAGAACAAAAAACAATGATCCTGAATCTGCCGGACGGCATTCTTGAACAATAAACAAATAGGTTAAAAAAATTCCCGGGAATCTGCAACTTTCCCTGGCTTCATCCGTCCTTACTTGAAACAAAGAAAATAGTCCGGTAAAATATCCAGACAAATTCAACGAAAACAGAATCTAAAAAAGAATACAATGAAATCAAGAGTGTTAGTAGTATGCCTGCTAATTGCCGGCATTTTTGCATTGAATACGGCCAATGCAGAAGAAGAAAAACGCGATGTTTCTACTTTTTCAGAAATTTCGCTTAGAATACCTGCAAAATTGTACTTGAAACAGGGAGAACCGCAAAGTGTTCGCATTGTTGCCAACGAATCAGTGATGGAAGATATTATTACGGAAGTGAAAGGCAGCGAACTGCATATCCGTTTTCCCGGGACAAACATTTTCCAGCGCAATTTCAAACCCGGCAAAATCGAAGTTTACATTACTGTTCCCGATGTGGATGCACTTTCGGTTTCAGGTTCAGGCGATATTCTTGCAGAAGACCTGGAGGCACGAATTCTGGACCTTGCGGTTAGTGGAAGCGGGAATATTGAAATTGGTGAACTTGACTCAAAAAAAGTGAAAGGCGCGATTTCGGGTTCCGGGAATATCAAAATCGAAGATGGCGGAGTAGCTGAAGAACTGACCGTTTCAATCTCGGGTTCCGGTAATTTTGACGGCTCCGGCTTTGAAGCTGATGCGGTTAGTGTGAATACTTCCGGATCAGGGAATTGCCGGGTAAATACAAACGGATCAGTAAAAGTACGCATCGCCGGCTCGGGCAGCGTTTATTATTCCGGCAATGCCAGTGTCGATGCATCGGTTGCCGGCTCAGGCAGAGTAAAGAAGATGTAAAAATATTAAAAAATAAATAAGCCATTGTGAAAGCGATGGCTTTTTTCATAATCAAAAATGCCATAACTTGAGGAAGATAATTGCTGTTTAATTAAAGTACCAAACGATGAAATTATTTAAAGAATTTAAGGCATTTATAATGAAAGGCAATGTGCTCGATCTGGCCGTAGCCGTCATTATTGCCACCGCTTTTAAAGCGATTGTAACTTCCTTTGTGAAGGATGTTTTAATGCCACCAATCGGGATGTTACTTGGAGGAGTTGATTTTGCCGAACTCAAAGTAATTTTAAAAGAAGGCAGTGAAGTCGTAATGAGCGGCGACCAGGTTGTCACTCCTGCGGTTTCGGAGGTGGCCATCAGTTACGGATTATGGGTCAACACCATCATCGATTTTATCATTATAGCTTTCGCTATCTTTATTATTATTAAAGCGTACAATAATACGCAGAAGAAAGAAGAAGAAGCACCTGCACCACCGCCGGCACCTTCAACCGAAGAAGTATTGCTCACGGAAATACGTGATCTGCTAAAAGAAAAGAAATAAGTTGAATTTAAGCTGCTTCTCCATCGCTTAAAGGAGAGGCAGTTTTTATTTGCGGATAATGTCAATTCGTCCTCCCGGCCCGAGTTTTATAATACTCGAGGGAGTGCTCGGTGTACGGTCGTCCTGACGATACGTTACGACGTAATCGACAGTATTTTTAATTTCATCGGAAATTTCGTCGAAAAAGGCCGGCGATTTTTCACCGCTTATATTGGCAGAAGTCGACACCAGAGGTCTTCGCAGCCGTTGCAGTAATTTGGTGGTGAATTGTTCTTTGGTAAACCGAATCCCGATGCTGCCATCTTCGGCAATCAGGTTTTTTGCCAGGTTTTTGGCCCCCGGGTAAATTACTGTTAATGGAGTAGTTGAAATCTCTACCAACTCCCAGGCCACTTCTGGTACATCATCCACGTACCGGTCAAGAAGTGCCGGGTTTTCCATCAAAACGAGCATACTTTTCGAATCTTCGCGTTTTTTTATTTGATAAATACGTCTGACGGCTTCAGCATTAGTGGCATCACAACCAATTCCCCAGATCGTATCGGTGGGATAAAGGATGATCCCACCGCCTTTTAATACCTCGAGTGCTTTTTTAAAATCATCGTTCATGTTTGCAGACTTACCAGTTTGTTGTAAAAATGCATTAAACGTTTGGCATAATTTTCTGCCTCAAATGCTTTAGCGCGGATTTTACCTTTTCCAATAAGGTTCTCGCGGTATAAACTGTCATTCAAAATTCTGAATATGTGTTCACCAAGTTCTTCTTCATTCTCAGGATTACACAGAATGGCCGCATCACCTGCGGTTTCGGGCAGGCAGGATACATTTGAGGTAATAACAGGACAAGCACATGCCATCGATTCGATAACCGGTAATCCGAAACCTTCAAAAACCGAAATGTAGACCGAAAGATTCGCGAGTTGATAAATGGCTGCCAAATCTTTTTCCGGAATATTTTTTAGAAAAATAACACGGTCTTTTCTGTTTTCAGCGGCAATGAATTTATGGATATCGTTACAATAAGAAGTTGGATTTCCTACCAAAACCAGCGGGATGTCCATTTTTCTCCTTTGCAGAGCTTTCAGGATGGCCAGTTGGTTTTTACGTTCCTCAATGGTACCAACGGCAAGTATGAATTCGTCAGGTAGATTGTACTTTTCTTTAATGTGTCGGGTATTGGCTTTCTCAAAGAACAAGGGTGAAATTGACTGGTGAATAATCTCTATTTTTTCAGCCGATGTCCCGGTAAATTTAATAATATCAGCTTTGGTTTGTTCGCTTATGGCAATTACACACGTGGCTGATTTGCAGGCATATTTTACTTTTTCAAAATATATTTTGCGGTCGATGTACGGATAAAATTCAGGGTAACGCAGAAAAATAAGATCGTGTATGGTTATTACAGAGGGAATACCGGTTTTGTCTATTCCTTTTGGCAGTTCATTGCTCAGTCCATGATAAAGGGTAAGGTTTTGTTTTTCCAGTTCTTCGCTCAACTGAAAATTCCGCCAAAAAGTTTTCCGAATCTTTGAATCCGATTCCGGAGGAGCGATTATTTCGAAACGATCCTGTTGTTTCAACATTTCGTTTTTTACGCCTGTTGTAAACAAAACATATTCATTGTCAGGGAAATAAGATTGCAGGGCATTCAATGTATTCCTGCTGTAATTTCCCAATCCGGAAGTATTCAGAAAAGCTCTTTTTGCGTCGTATCCCAGTCTCATATTTGTCGATTTGCCTGCACCTAAAATACGAAAAAGGGCGGTGTTTAGTGTCTGGCTCCGTTATTAAGTTTTGTTTTTCAGACTTTAAAATTTTTAAGACCTGAAAAATCCAGCGTGGCAAAATAATCCTCCAAAGTTTCCGCGCGTCTGATTTCCACCACTTCATTATTTTCGCGCAGCAATAATTCGGCCGATCGCAGTTTCCCATTGTAATTAAAGCCCATCGAATGTCCATGTGCCCCTGTATCGTGGATCACCACAATGTCATCAGGTTCCAGTTTCGGAAGCTTACGGTCGATAGCAAATTTGTCGTTGTTTTCACAAAGCGATCCGGTTACATCGTAGGTATATCTGGCTTCCTCGTTTTCTTTCCCCGGAACGGAAATATGATGGTAAGCACCGTAAAGTGCCGGACGCATCAGATTGGCCATGCAGGCATCGAGGCCGGCAAAAGTTTTATACGTATTTTTTATGTGGCGCACTTTGGTCACCAGGTAACCATAAGGACCGGTGATGGCACGACCCAGTTCAAAGAACAATTTTAGCGGTGCAAGTCCATTCTTTACGATGATTTCTTCGTAGATTTTTTTCACACCTGCACTAACCTTTTCAAGATCAACAGGCTCCTCTTCTGGTTTGTAGGGAATGCCGACACCACCTCCAAGATTGGCAAAATCGATGCGGACGCCTGTTTTTTGATAAACTTCCAGAATTAGTTTGAACAGTAATTCAGCAGTTTCAACAAAGTAAGACGAATCAAGTTCGTTCGATGCTACCATAGTATGAATGCCAAAGCGTTTCACTCCCTTTTCTTTCAGTATGCTGTATCCTTCGATCATTTGCTTGTGGGTGAATCCATATTTGGCTTCTTCGGGATGACCGATAATGAGGTTACCCTGTTTCAGGTCGCCCGGATTGTAACGCATACAAATGGTCTCAGGTAGTCCAACGTGTTTTTCCACATAAGCAATATGCGAAATATCGTCCAGGTTGATAATGGCTCCCAGGTCTTTGGCCAGCTGAAATTCATAAGCCGGTGTGTCATTCGAAGTCAGCATGATTTCGTCACCGCTCATACCAATTCGTTTGGCGAGTTCCAATTCGGCAACGGAACTACAATCGATGCCAAATCTTTCTTCCCGCAAAATCTTCATGAGATAGGGATTGGGTACGGCTTTTATGGCGTAATATTCCTTGAACCCTTCATTCCACGAAAAAGCTTTGTTGAACCGACGTGCATTCTCACGGATTGCCTTTTCATGGTAAATATGAAATGGAGTTGGATACTTTTCAATAATGGTCTCCAGTTGTTCCTTGTTAAAAGGTAGATTTTTTTCTGCCATGTCATTCTTATTCTGTAAGGGCTACAAAAGTAATCTTTCTGGACAATAAAAATAGAATCAATCTAAATAAACATAGCTCTGGTAAAGTTTATTTTAACTGCTCATTTTTCATTACACATGGTTATACGTCTCTGAACACATCGAAAAAAAACATGATTTGGCAGACAAATTTCATGTATTGGTCTGAAAAACGAAAAATGACTGTCACCAAATCAAAACTAATGCGTCTTATAAAACAAACGGGGTGATGCAGCCTCAAAGCCAATGAATAAGTGAAAACGAAAGAACGAGATTGTTTACGCAAGAAAACAACTTGTTTGTCGAAAAAATGCATCAGAAAACCGTGGATTTAGCAAATTAGCATTAAATCCTGCAAAAAGCAGGTAAAACAAAAAACAAGAAAACAAGTTCAAGCCATGATTAATCTTAACAACGTTCACAAATCGTATGTTACCGGGAGCAATTCGCTCCATGTTCTTAAAGGCATCGACCTGGATATCAACCAGGGTGAATTCGTTTCCATTATGGGATCCTCGGGTTCCGGAAAGTCAACATTGTTGAATATCCTTGGAATTTTGGATAATTACGACGAAGGATCGTATTACCTAAACGGATCACTGGTTAAAGACATGTCGGAAAAGAAAGCTGCTCAACTCAGAAACGAGTTGGTAGGTTTTGTTTTTCAGTCGTTTAACCTGATCTCGTTCAAGAACGCAATGGAAAATGTCGCTCTGCCACTGTATTACCAGGGAGTGAGCCGTAAGAAACGTAACAATATCGCCATGGAATACCTCGATAAGGTAGGTCTTCTGGAATGGGCTGACCACCTGCCCAACGAGTTATCGGGTGGACAAAAACAACGTGTGGCCATTGCCCGTTCATTGATCTCGAAACCCAAAATCATTCTGGCCGACGAGCCAACGGGTGCTTTGGATACAAGCACTTCGTACGAGGTTATGGAGTTTCTGAAGGAGATCAATGCGGATGGTATCACCATCATTTTGGTCACGCACGAGCATGATATTGCTGCCATGACCCAAAAGATTGTTCGCCTGAAAGATGGACGGATTGACGAAATTATCAAAAACGGCGATCTGAAACATTTTCAGCACCAATTCGCCAAAGAACTGGAAACTGCGTGATTTTAACCGCGGTATTCTTTTTCAGATTGGAATATTCAGCTTTAAAAAAAATCAACATTAAACTTTGAACTAAAATGTTCGACATCGATAAATGGCAGGAAATATTTGCCACCATCAAAAAAAATAAAATGCGAACCTTTCTCACCGGCTTCAGCGTGGCCTGGGGGATATTTATGTTGATGATTCTTCTGGGTTCTGGAAATGGATTAAGCAACGGAGTTTCAGAAAATTTTATGCGCGATGCCGTAAATGCCATGTGGTTGTGGAGTGGTCGTACAAGTATTCCTTACAAAGGAATGCAGGAAGGCCGTGAGATTCGTTTCACAAATACGGATTATGAAATTCTGAAAGAATTGGAGGGAATTGAGTATACATCAGGTAGATATTATATCGGAGGAAATATGTTTTCTTACGGGAATGAGTATGGTGAGTATACTGCAATTACCTGTCACCCAGACTTGAAAGAAGTTGAATCGCTTGAAATTGTTAAAGGCCGTTTTGTAAACCAGGTCGATATTGAGCAGTCCAGAAAATCCGTTGTAATTGGTAAAGATATTTACGATGCCCTTTTTAAAGAAAAAGAAGCCATTGGCGAATACGTTAGGGTTAATAATATTCCTTTCAAGGTTGTTGGAATTTGTAAAGAGGGCGGCGGTACACGTCACCGAAATGCTTATATTCCTGTAACCACCGGACAAAAGGTTTTTAATGGTTCCAATCGCTTACACAATTTCGCGCTCACAATTAATGCCGAAACAATTGAAGAAAGTCAGGCCATTGAGGCCCGTGTTCGTGAAACCCTGGCCCGGAAACATAAATTTGATTCTTCCGATGAATCAGCCATGGGATCATATAATAAACTGGAGGATGTAATTCAGACCATGAAAATTTTCCAGGCCATTGATATTTTTATTTGGATTATTGGAATTGGAACGTTGATTGCCGGAGTGGTAGGTGTAAGCAACATCATGCTGATCGTGGTAAAAGAACGCACAAAAGAAATTGGAATCAGGAAAGCAATCGGCGCCAGCCCTGCTTCTGTTATCGGATTAATCTTACTGGAATCAGTTTTAATTACAACCATAGCAGGTTATATCGGTCTGGTTATGGGGACAGGTTTAATGGAAGGCATTAACCTTTTTGTTGAGCAACAGTATGCTGCTTCGGCGGCCACCAACGGTGGAAATGGTGAGACTCTTTTCAGGAATCCAACGGTTGACTTGAATATTGCAGCCATGGCAACAGCATTGCTTGTGATAGCCGGAGCTATTGCAGGCTATATCCCGGCTAAACGTGCAGCACGAATAAAACCGATTGAGGCATTGCGCGACGAATAACTTTTAAACAAGAAACAATGTTTGACTTAGATCTTTGGAAAGAAATATTAAGCGCATTAAAGAAAAACCGGATGCGGAGTTTTATGACTGCATTTGGCGTTTTCTGGGGAATTTTTATGCTGATTATTATGTCTGGTGCAGGGAAAGCATTGGAAAATGGCGTCATGGATGGAATAAAAGCATTTGCATCAAACTCAGCCTTTTTCTGGACCGAGCGTACAAGCATACCTTACAAAGGATTTCAACGAGGTCGTCGGTGGAGTTATAAAAATACCGACATTGAGTATATTAAAGCAAACATTAGCGATGTTGAATATCTTTCACCCCGCTTATTTGGTCCCCGCACTTTCCAAGGCGATAATGTAATAAGGGGTAAAAAAACAGGTGCCTTCAATATCTATGGTGATTATCCTGAGTTCTTTAAAATCGACCCATGGACTCCACTTCAAGGAAGGTTAATCAACGAAATTGATATGCAGCAAAGTCGCAAAGTGGTAAATATAGGGGAGCGTGTTGTTGAAGTAATGTTCGATAAAGATGAGGACCCCATTGGAGAGTATTTGAAAATTAATGGAGTATATTTCCAGGTGGTTGGAGTAATTAAAGGAGAAACCCGGGTAAACATTGGAGGTGGCCGAAAAACCGAGACCATAATTATGCCGTTCTCAACCATGCAAAGAACTTTTAATATGGGCGATGATGTGCATTTCTTCTCAGTTACTTCAGAACCCGGTGTACCAGTTAGTAAAGTTGAAGCCAGGTTGAAAGAATTATTAAAAGAACGGCATAGTATTGCGCCAGATGACAGACAGGCCGTTGGCTCGTTCAATATTGAAGTGGAGTGGAAAAAATACATGGGCCTTTTTACTGGTATTCAGGTATTAACATGGATTGTAGGAATTGGAACCTTAATGGCAGGTGTTATTGGAGTAAGTAATATTATGCTGGTAATAATTAAAGAACGCACACAGGAAATAGGAATTCAGCGAGCTATAGGTGCAACGCCCGGTAAAGTTATTCTTCACATTGTTGCCGAAAGCGTATTCTTAACCGTTCTTGCCGGGTACATTGGTTTAGCACTTGGTGTTGGCTTACTTGAAATATTTAACATGATATTAGAATCGGGCAACCCGGATGAAGTATTCTTTTCAAGGCCGGAAATTAGTTTTCGAATGGCAGTTGGTGCTTTATCAGTGCTTGTCGTTTCAGGAATATTTGCCGGATTAATTCCGGCCAGAAGGGCGGTGAGTATAAAACCTATTGATGCACTCAGAGACGAAGGAATTTAATTTGAACGAATTAGAAACAAAAAACAATAAAGAGTAAAGTCATGAAAAAAGTATTTAGAATTTTAGGAATTGTAGTTTTGATTGGTGCATTTGGAGGAACTTTATTCTTCCTGTACAACAAATCGAAAAAGAAAGAAGACGTATTTGAAAACAAAAGTCCGTTTTACAGCGATGTGGTGATGAAAACCGTGGCTACTGGTTCGGTGGTACCACGTTTCGAGATCGAGATCGTACCTCAGGTTTCGGGAATTATTGATGAGCTGTACGTTGAAGCCGGTGATAAAATAACCAAAGGCCAGATTGTAGCCCGCATAAAAATTATTCCCGATATGGTGACGTTAAATGCGGCTGAAACACGTTTGAATCGGGCAAAGATCAATTTTGAAGATGCTCAGATCGATTATGATCGCCAACAAAAATTATTTGACAAAAATGTGATCTCTTACGAAGAGTTTAAAAGTGCAAAAGTGGATTATGATTCAGCCAAAGAAGAACTCACAGCAGCCGAGAATAACCTCGATTTAATTAAAAACGGTGTAACAAAAAAGGCTGCAACTGCGACAAATACACTGGTTCGTTCTACCATTGATGGTATGGTGCTGGATGTGCCTGTAGAAGAAGGAAATTCAGTAATTCAGGCGAATACTTTTAATGCCGGTACAACCATTGCTTCAGTTGCCGATATGAAGGATATGATTTTTGAAGGCAATGTTGATGAAACAGAAGTTGGAAAAATAAAAGAGGGAATGCCAATTGAACTTGAAATTGGTGCTATTGACAAAGAAAAATTTGCGGCAGTATTAGAATATATTTCTCCCAAGGGAGTGGAAGAAAACGGGGCCATTCAGTTTGAAATAAAAGCGAATGTTCAGCTAAAAGAAGGACAGTTCATTCGTGCAGGATACAGTGCCAATGCAAACATTGTACTAGACCGCAAAGACAGCGTGATGGTGATTCCTGAAGGGTTACTTCAATTTGAAGACGATTCGTCGTTTGTGGAAGTGAATACCGGTACCTTTGATGAACCAAATTATGAGAAACGATTTGTTAAAACAGGATTGTCGGACGGCATCAACATCGAAATCACTGAAGGCTTAAAAATGGAGGATAAAGTAAAGGGTGAAAAGATCGATCCGAAAAAACTAAATGAGCAGGAAGAGAACCAGGGCTGAGTTTAGGTAGTTCATAAACGTTTATGTAAATTAGTCGCAAACAAAAAACAATATCAAATGAAGAATCTATTAGCCTTAATCATCTCAGCTCTGTTCGTTTTTAGCCCGGGTGTATCTGGTGCACAGCAAACATGGGATTTGCAGAAATGTTTCGATTATGCCATCGAGAACAACATCCAGATTAAACGACAACGGATCAATACACAGTACAACGAAAATCTGGTAAAACAGGCCAGAAACGACAAGTTGCCAAACCTGAATGCGCAGGTGGGGAACGACTTCAGTTTCGGCCGGTCACTTACCTACGATAATACTTACGATAATATTAATTCCGCGAGTCTCAACGGAGCAATGAGTACCAACTTCACCATCTTTAATGGAATGACGCTGAGTAATTCGGTGCAAAAGAGTGAACTCGATTTGGAAGTTACTTTGTATGAACTGGATAAAACCAAGGACGATATCATGCTGTCCATTGCAGCCGAGTATCTTCAGATTCTGTTTGCCGAGGAAGTAATTCAGGTGACCGAAGCCAATATTGAAGTTACAAAAGGTCAGATTGAACGGACAAAACAACTGGTGGATGCCGGAAGTGCGGCCAAAGGAGCCTTACTTGAAATTGAAGCTCAGTTGGCTCGTGAAGAATTGCAACTGGTAAATAACGAGAATCAACTGCGTTTGTCTTACCTTAACCTTTACCAGTTTCTTGATTTGCCCATGTCGGAAAGCTTTAAGGTAGAAAAACCTTCGCTTCCTGAAATACAGGCGAACCTGACGTTAATGAATGCTTTTGATGTGTTCAATAATGCAATCAATATCCGGCCCGAAATCGTCGCTGCTCAAAAACGGGTTGAAAGTGCTTTGAAACAACTGGAGATAGCCAAAGGGTACCAGTATCCTTCCTTATCGCTTGGTGCCAACTACTACAACCTTTATAATAACCGGTACAACGATTTTAACGGTGATCGAATTCCGTTTGGTGAACAGTTGAAGAACAACAGTCGGTCGAGTGTGGGCCTGACGCTCAGTATTCCAATTTTTAATCGTTTCCAGGTAAAGAACAACATTACCAATGCCGAATTGCAGATTGCCGATTTTGAATATCAGTTACAGAGTGCTCGTAATGTTTTGCGCAAGGATATTGAATTGGTATACACCAATGCACTTGCTGCGCTTAACCGCTACATATCTACCCAAAAAGCGGTGGAGTCGATGGCGGAAGCTTTCCGGTATACCGAAGAAAAATTTAATGTGGGAATGATCAATTCGGTGGAGTATAACCAAAGTAAGAACAACCTTACTGTAGCCCAGTCAGACCTGATCCAGGCAAAATACGAGTACATTTTCCGTACGAAAATACTTGATTTCTACAACGGTGTTCCAATCACCTTGTAGCTAATCATGCTTGAACATTGTTTTTTGTACCCCCGGCGGAAGCGCCGGGGGTTTTTTGTGACTTCCTTTCGAAGTGTTTTTTTGACACAATAGTTTTCCAGCTTGACATTTTAAATATCTTTGTCGGGACATTTGTTTACCTAAATCAATTAGGCCGTTACCATGAGGATAACACTTCTTGTTATTTTGCTGTTTACCATTTGCTCAATTCTTGGTCATGCGCAAAAAAAAGCAGATCGCGATACCAATATCAATACCCACAATAAAGATTATATCTACCATGTAAAAAAAATGCTTTCGGGTATTACCATCGATGGGGTATTGAATGAACCCGACTGGAAGATGGCGCAAAAAGCCGATAAGTTTTACAAAGTATTACCGATTGATACAGGGTATGCTTCCCAGCCATCGACCATGATGATGACCTATGATGACAAGGCTTTGTATGTGGCACAGATCTTTTTCGACACTATACCCGGTAAGCGGGTAATGGAATCGTTCCGACGTGATTTTTCTTTTGGCAACAACGATAATCTGCTCATATTCTTCGATACGTTCCGCGATCAGACCAACGGTTTTTCTTTTGGTGTTTCCGCATCAGGCGCCAAGTGGGACGGAACAATGAGTAACGGCTCGAATGTTTCACTCGACTGGGACTGCAAGTGGGAATCAAAAACCAGACACTACGACGATCGCTGGGTGACTGAAATGCGCATTCCGTTCAAATCAATACGCTATCCGAACAATAGCCAAACCTGGTATGTGAACTTTAGCCGGCTCGATTTGAAATCAAACGAAAAATCGGCATGGGCACCGGTACCTCGTCAGTTCCCAACGGCATCGCTTGCCTACACCGGTGTGATGAAGTTTGAAGAACCACTGCCCAAATCAAAAACGCAATTTTCTTTCATTCCGTACATTTTTGGAGGTGTTTCAAAAGATTATGAAACCGGTACAGGTACCGATTACCGCAAAGATTTTGGGTTTGATGCAAAAGTCGGACTATCCTCTTCAATGAATCTCGATCTGACTTACAATCCCGATTTTGCGCAGGTGGAAGTCGATCAGCAAATTGCCAACATCGATCGTTTCGAATTGTTTTTCCCCGAGAAAAGACAGTTTTTTTTGGAGAACAGCGACTTGTTTGCCGACTTCGGCTACCACACAGTAACGCCGTTCTTTTCACGACGCATTGGTCTGGATGCGCCGGTGCTGGGCGGAGCGCGGCTGAGTGGTAAAATTGGCAACGACTGGCGCATTGGATTTATGAATATGACGACCGAGAAAACAGATGATTTTCTCACCCGGAACTACACTGTTGCCTCTGTACAAAAAAAAGTATTTGCCCGATCCAACATAGGAGTGATCGCTGTTAACAAAGCATATTTGGATGTCCCTGAAGATACCAGCATGTACAATCGCGTAATTGGTTTCGATTATAACCTGGCCAGTGCCGATAACCTGTGGAGCGGCAAATTTTTCTATCACCGTTCGTTCCAGCCCGGTAATCCCGATAAGCAATACTCTCAGGGAGCCTCACTTTCGTACCGCACAAAACACTGGAATATTGGATTACACGAGACTTCGGTAGGTGAAAATTACCTCGCCGAAGTGGGATATGTAAGGCGTACAGGATACAATTTTTTAGGCCCGCGGTTGGGGTATTCCTTTGTTCCGAACAAACGTGTGGTAAGCCATGGACCAGAAGTTCAGCTCGATTATTATTTTGATCCTGATTATAAGAGAATTGAACACGAATACAAATTTCAGTATGAAATTCAGTTCCAGGATCGCTCCGAGTTCCAGGTTTCCTACCTGAATAATTACGTGAAGCTTCAGGAGGATTTTAATCCTACAAGCGACGAAGATCATGTACTTCCGGCCGGATCAGATTACAACTTTGGCGGATTTTCAGTCGAATATACCTCGACACGCCGCACGCTTTTTAATTACGAGTTTGAATTCACCAAAGGATCCTTTTACAGCGGCAACATCCAGTTTGTTCAGGGTGAAGTAGGCTACCGTTTTCAACCTTTTGTGAACCTCTCCATGAATTTTAACTATACCGACCTTGATCTGGGTGATCCGTTTGAGCGCGAAAAGTTTCTGCTTGTTGGGCCGAAAATGGACATCACTTTTTCGGATAAGATTTTCTGGTCTACTTTTGTCCAATACAACGAGCAAATCGATAACCTGAACATCAATTCGCGTTTTCAGTGGCGTTATCAGCCTGTTTCAGATATATACCTGGTTTATACCGATAATTATTTTACCGGTAATTGGAATTCACGGAACAGGGCTATTGTCTTGAAAATGACATACTGGTTCAATTGATCAAATGGATAAGGAGCAAAAATCATCTGTCAAACGTAGATCCATTGAAATGCCCCTTATGGTTTTATACATTCGGAAATTAAGTTATCTTTGGAACCCTTAACGGAATTTGACCGTTAATCGTTGCAGATTAGAGATTTACTAACATTAAAAATAGAAGAACAAAATGAAGGTAACTGTAGTTGGAGCAGGAAATGTAGGTGCAACCTGCGCTCAAATCGTAGCCGAAAAAAACATTGTCCAGGAAGTAGTATTATTGGATATCAAAGAAGGTATTTCAGAGGGTAAAGCGCTCGATTTGTGGCAGACCGCCCCAATTAACTGGTACGATTCGCGTGTAACCGGTTCGACCAATGATTATTCAAAAACTGCCGGATCTGATGTTGTGGTTATCACTTCGGGAGTGCCTCGAAAACCGGGGATGAGCCGCGACGACCTGATTTCGATCAACGCAGGAATTGTTAAAAGCGTTACCGAAAACGTGGTAAAACATTCGCCAAAAGCAAAGATCATCATCGTTTCGAATCCGCTTGACGTAATGACTTACGCGGCTTATGTTACCGCAAAATTGCCGAAAACCCAGGTAATGGGTATGGCCGGTATTTTAGATACGGCGCGTTACCGTGCATTTCTGGCCGAAGCACTGGATGTTTCGCCGCGCGACATCTCTGCATTATTGATGGGCGGACATGGCGATACCATGGTGCCGCTTCCACGTTACACCACTGTTGCCGGAATTCCGGTTACCGAACTCATCGATGACGAAAAACTGAACGCCATTGTAGAGCGCACCAAAAAAGGTGGTGGCGAACTTGTGAATCTGATGGGAACATCGGCCTGGTATGCACCGGGTTCGGCTGCTGCACAAATGGTTGAAGCCATTGTGCTCGATCAAAAACGTGTCTTCCCGTGCTGTGTAAAACTGGAAGGCGAATACGGCCTGAACGACATGTTTGTTGGTGTTCCGGTTAAACTGGGGAAAAATGGTGTTGAAGAAATAATCGAAGTAAAACTGAACGAAGCTGAAATGGAACTGCTGAACAGCTCGGCCATGGCTGTAAAAGGTGTTATGGAAGTGCTCGACAGCATGAACATTTTATAAAAATATTTTCTTCAAGATAAACGGTTGGTTCGGCAGAATCAGCCGTTTTTGTTTTCAACCACTATCTTTGTTTCATGCGGTATAAAATTCTGATTGAACTGGTTGAGTTGGAAAACGACAATTATCACCCCGTCGTTACCTCGGTTTTTGCGGATGGCAGCAAAGGTTTTTGGGTGATCGATACAGGTGCTTCCAAATCAATTTTTGATCTTAACCTGGACAATTATTTTGAAATTGTGAACGGCTTGACTGAAAACCTGCATTCGGCTGGTATGAGCGATGAACCTATGAAAAGTGAGGTGGCAAAAATGAATGCTTTTATGCTGGGAGGGATGGAAGTTGAAGAATTGAAAGTGGCAGTGTTTGACCTGTCGCACATCAATGAATTATACGCCTCAGCAACCGATTTAAAGATCTGTGGATTACTGGGGGGCGATTTCCTGGTGCGTTACAGGGCTCTTATCGATTATCGCCGCAAACGCCTGGTATTACGGAAATAATTTGATGAATTCAGCTACGGTTTCAGGTACCACTTTGCGCGTATAATCGATTAGAAATTTATTTTTGAAATTTTCAATGTGCCAGTCTGATTCAGCTAATAAATCATGATTCCTATTCCAAACAAAAACCAGTGCTTTCACTTTCTCAGATTGCAAATCGACTACAGTTTCGATGCAATGGTAATCATCGCCTTCGTAAAAACGCAACATTTCAAGCGAGCGGGCATCCACATTAAAAATAAGCTTGCCATTTACACTTGAGTCTTCCGCAGCTACTATTGCAGGATAATCGCCATATTTCACCTGAAATCGCTTAAAATCGTTCAGGGTCGCTTGCGCCTCAGGGAAAGTACGACCGGTGAGCCCGTAGAGGATCTCAGGGAAAAGTAAAGTTCCATAAACAAAAACATGTGGCATAATTAGCTGGTTTTAAAACCGGTGCTCCAAATTTAACAGCTTCATCTTTGTAAACCTCAAGTATTTGGGTATATTTGCTCCGCTTAAAATTAAAGTGTTGAAAATTAAAGGATATATCACGAAAAAGTTGCTGGTTCGGCTGGCTGTTTTCGCCGTTTTGGTTGCTGCAGCATTTGCACTTGACGCTTATTTCGAGAAAAATCCTGCCGAGTTTGATCAGATTCAGACCGGCGCAGAAAAACACAATCCTGAGCAAGGCGAAGTTTATATCCTGGCACAGGTTTCACCTGCAACGGTAAAAACTTCTGTTCAAAAGACTTCTTCCCGAAATCAGCAAATTGAAACACACACAAAATTTCTTCGGAAATATCATTCTGTAAGAAACTATCAGGTGCTTAAAGCAGAGGTGATTCAGCAAACAACACCTCTGATCACTTCGTACCATTACCTGGTTTTTCAAACCCATCTTTTTTCCCCCGACGAAGACCCGCTTTCGTAATACTTTTTCCGGGTTTTGTACGATTGCACATGTTAGTGCTTTTGTATATTGCTTGAATTCAGTTCAATACAATCAAATAAACTTTAACGAATAAACATTTAAATTCATTTAAAAATGCAAAACAAAGGTGCAATTTTTACATTTGCAATTCTGTTGGCACTGGTTAGTCTGTACCAGCTTTCCTTTACCTGGAAAGCACAGCAGATCAAGAAACAGGCCGAAGAATATGCACAGGGAGATCCGGATCTGGAATACCAGTACCTGGACTCGATGGCCGGCGAAGTGGTGTATAACTTCCTGGGGCTGAAAAAATTTACGTATAAAGATGTTCGGGAGTTGGAAATGAACCTTGGTCTCGACCTCAAGGGGGGTATGAACGTTACCCTCGAGGTGGAAGTTAAGGACATTATCCGTGCCATGTCGAACTACAGTGATGATGAAACATTTAACCGGGCACTGGCACGCGCTGATGAGTTGAAGAAGAACTCGCAGGAAGATTACGTAACGCTGTTCGGAAATGCCTTCGAGGAGATTGATCCGAATGCTAAACTGGCTTCAATCTTCAATACACTTGAACTGCGCGATCGTGTTACGTTTAATTCAACCAATGCCGAGGTGCTGCAGATCATCCGTCAGGAAACCAACGCAGCCATCGATAATGCCTTCAATATTATCCGGACGCGTATCGACCGCTTTGGAGTAGCTCAGCCAAATATCCAGCAGTTGCAAACACGCGGCCGTATTCTGGTCGAACTCCCGGGTGTTAAAGACCAGAACAGGGTACGTTCGCTCTTGCAGGGAACAGCTAACCTCGAATTCTGGGAAACCTACGAAAACTCGGAAGTGTATCCATATCTGCTGCAGGCTAACGAAAGGATCAAAGAATTGCAAGCCATTGCTGAAGAAGGTAAAGCTGCCGATACAACAGCCGTTGCTGAATCGGTTGAAACCGACACGGCACAAGCCGAAAATTCGTTGCTGGCTGAAATGGAAGCAGAATCAGAAACCGATACCACATCGGCTATCGATAATCTTGCTGATTTCCAAAAACAATATCCATTGTTCGCATTGCTCAATCCAAGCACCGATCAGAGTGGTCAGTTGTTCCCGGGACCTGCCATTGGTATTGCCAACGCAAAAGACACAGCAAAAGTGAATGAATACCTGAGAATGCCTCAGGTAAGAAGCCTTTTCCCGCGGGACATGAAATTTGACTGGACAGCAAAATCAGTCGACGAAGCTGGTTTATTTTACCGTTTGATTGCATTGAAAGTGACCACCCGTGATGGACGTGCTCCGCTTGATGGTGACGTTATTACGGATGCTCGTCAGGATTATGACCAGATGGGATCAAGTCCTGAAGTGTCGATGCAGATGAACAGCGAAGGTGCCAAAATCTGGCAGCGTATGACCAAGGAGAACGTGGGGAAATCGATTGCCATTGTTCTCGATGGTTATGTACGTTCTTTCCCGACTGTAAACGGTGAGATACCGGGCGGACGTTCAAGTATTACCGGACTGGAAAGTATCGAGGAAGCAAAAGACCTTGCCAACGTGCTGAAATCAGGTAAAATGCCGGCACCGGCGCGTATCATCCAGGAAGAAATTGTTGGGCCGTCACTTGGTCACGAAGCCATCAGGAGCGGTTTGTTGTCGTTCGTTCTGGCTTTCGTACTTGTTCTGGCTTACATGTTGTTCTTTTACAGTAAAAATGCTGGTCTTGCTGCCAATATTGCGCTGTTGGCTAACATGTTCTTTATTATTGGTATCCTCGCTTCGCTGGGTGCTGTTCTTACACTGCCCGGTATTGCCGGTATCGTACTAACAATCGGTATGTCGGTGGATGCAAACGTGCTTATCTACGAGCGTGTGCAGGAAGAATTGCGTGCGGGCAAGGGTGTTAAACTGGCTATTTCCGATGGTTATAAAAATGCCTACTCGGCGATTATCGACGGCCAGGTTACTACGCTGTTGACAGGTATTGTTCTGTATCTGTTCGGTTCAGGTCCGATCAAAGGTTTCGCCACCACATTGATCATTGGTATCCTGACTTCGCTGTTCTCGGCTATTTTTATTACACGCTTAATTTTCGAAATGTACCTGAAACGCGGAGGACGAATCCTCTTTACTTCAAGTATAACTGAGAACTGGCTGCGTAATACCAAAATCAAATTTCTCGAAAAACGCAAGATCGGATATGTAATTTCCGGTGCTTTAATCGTTTTATCGATCGGTTCCTTCTTTGTTCGCGGACTCAATTACGGTATCGACTTTAAAGGTGGTCGTACCTATGTTGTTCGTTTCGATGAAGAAGTTAAGGTTTCGGATGTTCAGGCTTCTCTGGCTGACGTATTCCAGTCGGCACCGGAAGTAAAAATCTTTGGTGAGAGCAACCAGGTAAAAATCACTACCGACTATCGTATTGAAGATAATAGTGAAGATGTAGATAACGAAGTGGAAGCACTTTTGATGCAAGGTCTTCAGGAAGGCGGTTTTATTGATCAAAGTGTAACACTTCAGCAGTTTACCGATGAATACCAGTTGAGTTCGCAAAAAGTAGGGCCAACCATTTCGGACGATATCCGGAAAGATGCTGCCATAGCAATTAGTTTCTCGCTGATCATCATCTTCCTTTACATTCTTGTACGTTTCCGTAACTGGCAATATGGTTTGGGTGCAGTTGCCGCTCTGGCGCACGACTCGCTCATCGTGCTTGGTCTGTTCTCGCTGTTTCACGGTTTACTACCATTCTCGCTGGAGATTGACCAGGCCTTTATTGCAGCAATTCTAACAGTTCTTGGTTATTCGATCAACGATACCGTTGTGGTATTCGACCGTATCCGTGAGGTGATCGGTTTGCACCCAAAACGCCGTACAGAAGAAAACACTGATGAGGCGTTGAACAGTACTTTGCGTCGTACCTTCAGTACCTCTCTTTCTACCTTTGTGGTATTGCTGGCGATCTTCCTGTTTGGAGGAGCAACCATTCGTGGCTTTACATTCGCACTGTTGCTGGGTGTGGTAGTGGGTACTTACTCATCGATCTTTATTGCAACACCAATAGCATACGATACGCGAAACCGCCTTGCCAAGGTGGTTTCAAAACGCAAGAAATAATTATTCTGTATTAGCACAAAGAATCCGGCCGGTTTTCCGAGCCGGATTTTTTTTAGGCATGCAGTCAATCCAATGAGATCGGATCCTTTTACCTTGTGCTAAAAATCTTACAACTTCCCGCTTCCAACTTCCGGCTTTTTTTATCTTTGTGTTTTAATTTTATGGCAATGCAGATTTTGTTATTCATAAGTGGTGGAGAAATCGTTTTGGTGATGCTGTTGGCCTTGCTGTTTTTCGGTTCGAAGGCCATTCCGGATATTGCCAAGACGCTGGGAAAAGGAATGCGTGAATTCAAAAAAGCCACCAACGAGATCAAACGCGAGTTGAACGATTATTCTTCTGATATCAAAAAAGACATTGACGAGGTTTCGAATACCGTAAAGAAAGAAACCGACGATATTAAAAAAGGTATCGATAAACAATTGAACGATTAATTTCCTTCGCTCAAAAACCTTCATTTGATGATAGTGATTTACATATTGGCTTTACTGTTGAGCTTTGTTGTGCTGGCACGTATTGTCGATTTGTTTTTTATAGCTTCGCTCGACCGGATCTCTAAAGACCTGAAATTATCGAGCGATGCGGCAGGCGCAACTTTAATGGCGGTGGGCTCGAGCGCTCCCGAATTATTTGTGGCGCTGTTTGCGGTTCTTAAACCCGGCGAACACGAAGCCATCGGTATTGGAAGCATTGTTGGAAGTGCTATTTTCAACTTGCTGGTTATCGTGGGTGCGGCAGCTGTTGTGAGGAAAACAAAACTAAGTTGGGAACCCCTGGTTCGTGACTTGTTTTTTTACACTCTGGCCGTGGCACTACTCGTTTATTTTATTTGGGACGGAAGGTTTGATATGATTGAGGCTGTGGTCTTTATGGGTGTTTACATTGTGTATGTGGTGGCAGTAGTTTATTGGAAACGTGTTCTTCCCTACGAAGATACCGGAGATGAGGTCCACGATGCACATGCCGAACAGAACCGCTTCACGCAATGGATCGATATACCATTGCGTTTTGTGTTTCCATCAAAAGATCGGTACTATTTCGTATTTTTAGAATCAATCGTTTTGATTGCAGCCTTAAGCTATTTATTGGTGGAAATGGCAGTGGCATCGGCTCATGTTCTGCAAATTCCGGAAGCCATTATTGCATTAACAGTGCTGGCTGTGGGTACATCCATCCCCGATTTGTTCTCTTCGATTATTGTGGCCAGACAGGGACGCGGAGATATGGCCGTAAGTAACGCCATTGGTTCCAATATTTTCGATATTCTGGTAGGACTTGGACTTCCATTCATGATTGTGATGTTGCTCGGCACTGACACTATCGAAGCCGGTGGAAACCTGATCCGTTCAGTTATCATCTTATTCGGGTCGGTAATCTTGCTGGTGTTCTTGTTGTTGCTGCGACGCTGGAAAGTGGGCAAACCAACCGGAATTATTCTGATCCTGGTTTATATTGCCTACGTGGTTTACGAGATAATAAAAATGTAAAAATAGAGTTGAGATTAGAAACAACTGCCTGTGATAAAAGCACAAAACATACATAAGTCTTTCGGAAACCTGGAGGTTTTAAAGGGTATTGATCTGGAAATTCCTTCCGGCAAAATCTATTCGATTGTGGGAGCAAGTGGAGCCGGCAAAACTACTCTGTTACAAATTTTGGGTACACTCAGTAAGCCTGATGCCGGCGAGATTTGGTTTGGCGATCGAAAAGTTTCCGATATGAAAGAAAAACAGTTGGCTGTCTTCCGGAATCATGAAATTGGTTTTGTTTTTCAATTCCATCATTTGCTTCCTGAATTTACGGCTCTCGAGAATGTATGTATTCCGGCTTTTATTGCAAAAACAACAAAAGTGAAAGCAGAATCAAAAGCAAAGGAGTTGCTTGAATATCTGGGATTAACAGATCGCTTGGAGCATAAGCCTTCCGAACTGTCAGGTGGTGAAAAACAAAGGGTAGCAATGGCTCGCGCACTGGTGAACAATCCCTCAGTGGTGATGGCCGACGAGCCTTCGGGAAACCTCGACAGTAATAATCGAGACGAACTCCATGAATTGCTTTTCAAGCTTCGTGACGAAATGGGACAGACTTTTGTGATCGTAACACACGACGATCATTTTGCCGAACGGTCCGATAAGATTCTTCATATTAAGGACGGTATAATCGAATAGCAAGTGTTGCTTAATTTATTTTGTCCCGATTAGTGTCGGGGTTATTTCAGATTTTGGTGAAAAGTACAAACACAATTTTTATGGAACTTACAGATCTGAAGGCATTTTTGGATGAAAAGGCAGAGGAGTTCAACCGCCCTGAGTTTGTTGAAACTGATCCCATTCAGGTAGCCAGGGCGTTTTCTGAAAAAGAAAACATCGAAATCGCCGGATTTCTGACCGCCACCATAGCATGGGGAAACCGGGCCGCCATAATAAAAAATGCTTTTCGGATGATGGAAATGCTCGAGAATCAACCACACGATTTTATTTTGAATGCCTCGAAAACTGAACTCCGTTCACTTTCTAATTTTGTTCACCGAACATTTAATGGTAGTGACCTGATTTACTTTGTACATTCGCTCCGAAATATTTACCGGAACCACGATGGTTTGCAGGTGGTTTTCGAAACGGGTTTTAAAAACGGGGGTTCAGTATTTGGAATGCTGAATCATTTTCATGGCGTTTTCTTTGAAAAGGATGGCGCACGGACCCAAAAACATGTTCCGAATGTGCAGAAAGGAGCATCGGCAAAGCGCTTGAATATGTACCTTCGGTGGATGTGCCGTTCAGATAAAGCCGGGGTGGATTTTGGCCTGTGGAAAGGCATCCCGCAATCGGAACTGATGTTGCCACTCGATTTGCATACTGGCAATGTGGCCCGAAAACTAGGGCTGTTGCAGCGCCGTTCTAACGACTGGAAAGCAGTGGAGGAGATCACTTCAGTGCTGCGGACCTTCGATCCTGAAGATCCGATAAGATACGATTTTGCCCTTTTCGGGTTGGGTGTTTTCGAGAAATTTTAAATTTATCAGACTTGGGTCGTAACAATTATTTTCAGTTTAAACAGTTCAGGATTGACCAGGCGAATTCTGCAATGAAAGTTGGAGTTGATGGTGTCTTGCTGGGAGCATGGACAGAATTAATCGGTGCACGGAACATCCTGGATGTAGGTACCGGCACAGGTCTGATCGCTTTGATGCTGGCTCAGCGCTCAAAAGCCCATATCACAGCCATTGAAATTGAAGATAAGGCAGCAAAGGAAGCAGCTAAAAATGTGAAAGCTTCTCCATGGAGGAACAGGATCAGCGTACAACATGTATCTTTCCAGCATTTCAATCGGGAATTTCCAAGCATGTTTGATCTCATTGTTTCCAATCCTCCTTTCTTCAACTACGCGTATAAAGCAGCTGGTAGCGAGCGAAATCTGGCCAGGCATAATGATAAATTATTGTTGTCGGAGCTGATTGAAGGTGCAGTCTGGTTGTTAAACGAAGCGGGTAAAATTGCATTGATATTGCCAGTGTCAGAACTGAATAGTCTGGAGAAACTGGCGTTGAAAAACCGGTTTTACCTGCAACGATTCACAGAGATTAAACCCAAGCCATCGAAATCAGCCAACCGAATGCTGGTGCAGCTAGGAAAGACTGAGCACGAATGTGAAAAAAGCATGCTCACTATTTATAACGACGATAACTCTTTTACCGAAGCTTATAAAGAATTGACCCGCGATTTCTATTTAAAATTCTAAACAAAAAACAGGAAAGGATTAAATGCCCTGTTCATTTTTTTCGAGAACGATTGAATTGCCTCGTGGTTAATAGTTGAAGTAGTCTGTTCCACTTTTGCCACTTTCTTAACAATCATTTTTTCTAGAAAATTCATTCGTTCGAAATTGAATTCGCCACCCAGGCAGGCAGTTGCTTTAGCATGTTGCAGCAATGTTTCGGGATAAGCTTCATGCAACTCTGCATAGGCTTTCTCTCCCTTTTCCATGCAGCAAATGAACAGGCCCAGCTCAGTTTGTAGAAGTTCATTGTGAAATTCGTTACAAAACACTTTTACTTTTTTTTGGATTTGTCCGGCATGGATCGATCCGCCTACAATTACGCGGTCGAATTTGCTGATTTCAGGAACTTTGTCTTTTTTCAGGTTACAAAGGCTGACATAATTGCCCAAATGCTCTTTGATCTCATGTACAACCGATTCGGTACAACCGTGTGTGGTGCAATAGGTAATTAGTGTTTTCATGGTTGATTATTGTTTTTGGCTTTGATTAAAATAGTTAATACGTGTTCAAAAATATCTATCTAAAAGTAACGATGGCCCTCGAACAATCATGTTAACAATCGGTTAATTCAGGATAGTAATCGGTGAAAATAAAAGACAAAAAAGTATTTAAATAAAATTTTTGTATTTTTGCCGGACTTTTTAATTGAATTACCATGACAATTGATATGAAACCAGATGTACAGATCGACACTCATTATTACAAGGTGGTTGGGATCAGGAAACTGACTGACCATGCCTTTATCCTTTCAATGCCAAAAAGCCGCTTTAAATTTGTGGCCGGGCAGCATGTTTCTTTGTCTATCCCCGGTGATTATCAGAGCCGCGAGTACTCGATTTACAGTGCCGAAGAAGATGAGAATCTGGAAGTTCTGGTAAAGGAAGTCGACGGAGGATATTTTTCGCCCAAACTGAAGCACCTTAAAGTAGGTGATATGGTGGAAGTTCACGGACCGTTTGGCAAGTTCGGCCTTGACGAGAAAAATAAAAACAAGAATAAACACGTGATGATTGCCAGCGGAACCGGAATTGCTCCTTTCCACAGCATGGTTAAAAGCAATCCTGGTCTGGATTATCAGTTAATTCATGGTGTTCGCTTTGCTGACGAAGCATATGAGCGTGATCATTACGAAAAGGATCGATTTTTACTGTGTACAACACGCGATAAAAACGGCGATTTTGAAGGACGTTTGACAGCCTATCTCCAAAACGCGGACTTCGATAAGAACACCAGTTTCTATCTTTGCGGAAACAGCGATATGATCTTCGATTCGATGGAGATTTTGAGAGAGAAAGGGTTTGAAAGAGAAAACATTAACGTTGAAGTTTACTTTTAAACAAGATTAATGATAATTGTTGGGAGCGTTTCAAAATGCCGTTCCGCTGTTTTTAAGTCAGGTGCGGCATTTTTATTTTGAGTCGATCTTCTCGCCAAATGCAAGGTCTCCGGCATCGCCCAGTCCCGGTACAATATATGATTTCGGAGTCATTTCTGGATCAACCGCGCCCAGCCACAGCGTCACATTCTCAGCTTTAATTTTTTCTTTAACATAGTTCACTCCTTCTTCGCTGGCTATAATGGCCACCAGGTGAATGTGTGCGGGAGTACCTTTGCTAAACAGGGCTTCGTAGCCAATTTCCATCGACTTACCTGAGGCAAGCATCGGATCCGAGAGGATCACTACCTTACCATCAAGTGAGGGGGAAGCCATGTATTCGAATTCAATTTCGAAATCGCCGCCTTCGGTATATTTTCGAAAAGCCGAAATAAAACAGTTCTCTGCACGATCGAAAATGCGAAGCAAGCCGTTATGTGTCGCGAGCCCGGCCCTTAAAATCGTAGCAAGAACAGGCTGTTTTTGTAATTTCGGAACTTTGGCAACGCCCAGCGGAGTAGTCACATCAACCACTTCATATTCCAGTTTCTTACTAATCTCATAGGCAAATATTTCACCAATGCGATTCAGATTATCGCGGAAGCGAAGCGGATCGGTTTGAATTTGTATATCACGAATTTCGGCCAGGTAATGGTCAAGGATCGAATGGTTATGCCCTAAAATATTAATATTCATGTTCAAAAACTTAGGTGAAGATCACATCGCCGTCCCCATCCTGAAAATTCATACTTTCCGGATCAGGAACATCGAAGGTACTGTAAATCTTTTGTCCGTATTTTTTTACCCTTAAAAATGGGAATTTTCTTTCGAAGAACAGGCCCGACAGTTCTTTTTTGTACACGGTGAATACCTCAATCTTCTGATTAGCTGCAAATTTTTTTACAAATCCGGCAGTGGCCGCCAATGCTTTTTCAGGAACTTCAAAAAACAGCGTTTTCATATGTCCATCCCGCACGGAAAAAATGAAAAACCCTACCAATTCATTTTCACGATAGATTTTTACAGTGTAGTAACTGAAGTTATCGGAGTAATGAGAGAAAGGGTATAATTGACCAGGTTGCTGATCGGTTTTCTTTATCCATGGAAATGTAAAGATCCAGCCGAATTCCTTTTCATTCCTTTGAAAAGCGTTTTTTGAGTGGCGCTTTTTTAAGAAAGAATAGCATTCTTGGTCTGGCAGATCGATTAAATCGAATGTGTAATTTCTGTTTAAATTACTCCTGAAAAACAGCAGTCGGATGAATGACGCAGCAGCAATGAGCAAATCGATGGACGAAAACAGAAACCGGTTTATAGCATTACGTTTGCCTGCCGGTAACAATTTACGCGTCTTGGGGAAAAGATAAGCCCGCATGCCATCGAACTGGTGAATGGGTTTGAACCAACCTGTTTTGAGGTAAAGTTGTTCTGACGCCGGTGCGTAATTGGTAAACATCAGTTTTTTATCCCAATCAGTATAAGCTTCTTTCAGCAGTTGTTCCGAGAAACCTTGTCTGCGGTAATTGGCATGTACCCAGTTGCCGCTGCACCAACCAAACCGAATGCTTGTTTCTTTCGAATGAATCACATCGGCAAAAAGGCTGCGGAATGCCACCAGTTTCCCCTCAATAAATCCCAGGTAGAGCACTACATCACCGGGCCTGCCATGTGGATTTTGCTGGTACGACTTCGCCCGGTTTAGTGAAACAGGAACAAGTTCCATTGCTCTGTACTGCTCGCTCCGAATGAATGATTCGAGCTCTTTTAATCGTATTTTTTGAATATGCAGTTTCAATGTTTAACGGTAGCTTTTCCGATTATTTTTCGGAGTTTGTAATATAAAAACTCTCCTTTCAAAAACTTTTCGATTCGATGTTTTTGCTCCATCGGCACCCGCTGAAGATGGCCTGTAAAAGTGTCGAATTTCAATCCGGCAGTACCAAAAGTTATATCACACACTTGTTCTGTTTTCAACTTTTTCAATAATTTATCAGATACTCCGTCATCCGTGAAGGGAAATGAGAAAGCTTTGATTTTTTGGGGAACATGTTTCCCGAGCCAATCCATACTTTTTTTTACCTGTTTGAATTGTTCTCCGGTTTTTAAACGGCCAAACTCAGGATGTTCATGACTGTGACCGCCAATCGCAAATCCTTTTTTTTGCAGATCTTTCACTTCTGCAGTTGTCAGATACGGCCGTTCATTTTCCAGAAAATCGCCAAAATCAATTTCCATCATTTCCGCGGCTTCATCCAGGATGTCAATTTTCGAGATCGGCGCCTGTAAAAGGTTGTTCCGTTTAAGGCCGTTTTTTTGAAGCAACTGTTCAGCCTGAGCATCGGGAAATTCTATCAGGTGCCCCAGGAGCAAACTGGCTTTATAGCGGTGAAAAAGTGCTTTGTTATCTACAAAACCGGTATTCACAAAAAACGTTGCCGGAACTCCTTTTCGCAAAAGTATTGGAGCCACCACCTCGGTGCACTCACGCAGACCATCATCAAAACTTAAGTGAAAGACTTTCGTATCGGGATTTTGGTTTTCGTGCAATTCTTCGAGTGAAACAGGCGTGAAAAACCTGAGCATGTAATCAAGTTCCTGTTCAAATGTTTTCACGTTGCGATAAGGATAGTTTCGGATGTGTTCGAGCCGGCGATTGCTCACCACATGATAAAAGGGCAAAAAAACAGGAGCGGGAGAGGCAAATAGCTGATTGGCAGAAAAAAATCGTGCCAGTTGAATGCTCAAATTTCGCGGAAGATCTGCCATACATTTATCGTTTGATCCACTTCAAAGGCAAAGGTAAACGATTAATTTTAAGCTGGAAATAGGTTTCGGGAGTAGCACCGAAGCCGGCATAAAAGCGCGCCACGCCGGGAATCATCGATCCTTCAAAATCAAGCGTCAGGTTTTTCCCAGCATTTTTTTGGATGAACCGGTTTACTAAAAAATACATTGCCCCCAACTCCTTGCCTGTTTCGCTCGATGCAGCATTAAAATAGATCACCCGGTCTTTCCAGCGGCAGAAATAAACGGCCGCGCAAAGCTCATTCCCCGGTGAATAAACGCCGTAAATCTCGCCAAACCCTTTATACTGACCATATGCGATCATGCTTTTCAGTGAACGGATATCATTCTTTTTTACCCCGGGTGGAAGGTGCTGCAACTTAAAATCGAGGTAGCTTTCCAGACGAATGCCTTCTACCAGCGAAAGTTTGTTTTTTTCGGCTTTAACCACATTTCGTTTGGTGTTTTTCGAGTAAAACGATGCAATACTTTTATACGTTTCGCCCAATGGGAGCAGGTAATTTTTTCGGGCAGAAAAAGTAGTGTCTGCAATATCTTTATTCGGAATATTACCGGCGTTCAGGTTCAGCTCAGCAAACCGAAAGTGCTTGCTTAGGTATGAATAAAAGATCTTTGAAATATTTTTGTCGGGCGTGGGATAGATACCCAACTGCTGTGAAAAAAGAGGCTGGTAGAGGTAACGAAGACCCATTTTTTTTCGGAACGGCAAGGGCATAACATATTTATAGTCGCCTAAAACCAGGGCATCCCATCGGCTTACTGCCCGGTCGAGTTGCCATGTACATGCGTAAATGCGGCTGTTCAGTGATTCGTCTATACACCGGTCCCATTTGTCGTGGTCAATATTTTCGTGTTTGATGTAATGAAGTTCTTCCATTGCTTTGATGTGATAAGCTAATCTGTCGCTTCACTCTTTATTTCATTTGCCCAGGTAAATCCCAGGGCATTCATTTCCTCAAAAACCTCCCTGTAACCTTTCCAGATTCCTTTTTCATTCACGGTTTCGTTGTGCCAAACGCTTACAAAAGTACCTCCAACATTTTTAACTTCTTTCATTATTGTCTTGATTTCTTCCCAGGCTCTTTCGGGCGGCAGGTGCAGGTAATGTGTAAGCGTACCGTCCATCACCTGAAACGGAACAATCAACAGGTTTGTTGTTGTTTCGCGTTCGAGGTCGTAAAAATAATATGGCGTGCAAATGCCAGCCCTGAAACCGGTTAAACACGAATACCCCATGGTGTAATCCGCTGCAATTCCGCTCTTGATCAATCGGCGATAAGATTTGGGAAACTTCAGACGCAAAAAATGTTGTCTGCTTTTTTTAATTGGATTGCCCAGTATATTCTCAAGCCGATGAAGTTCAACCTTTGTTTTCTTCCGGTTACCCTTTTTGCTTGAGGCAAACGAAGGATGAATGCCCACATCGTATTTTTGGTGTGTCTTACGGATCAATTTTCGGTAGTTTCGGTTGCGGAAAGATATGTTTTTATCAAAACGTGCATAATCTCCTAGCAGAAAAAAGAACAGCACCTTGTCTTCGTTTCCTTCGAAAACGGAGTCCAGGTAATCATAGGTATCGTAAGGGTCATTTTCTTTTCCTGACAATACTTTTTTCCTTTCGTTAAATTCAGTGCGGTTTTTGAAAAAAGTCTTAATGAGGTTGGCGCTGGTTCGCCAGAAACCTTTGTTAAGATATGCCCAGGCATTGTCGATATCGATGGTGGAAATAAACTGAAATCCGGTTTCCGGGAATTCGAGTTTTGGGTAGCGGTTTTGGAGTTTTCCGGCCAACAACTTTGCCCAGATATTGACCACCGGTTTTTGCAGTAAATCGTATTTGGTCAGGATGCTGTTTTGCACCGCGAACCGGTCGAGTTTATCGCGTATTTTCTCCGTGTATTCTTCGTGGCGTGAAACCAGGTAAAAAGAGGCAGCCAGCGGATCGAAAGGCAGATCGGAATCCTTTGAGCTTTCGCAGAAATATTTGCTGCCTTCGTACCAAACGGGCTGGATGTTGGGTTTGATCATGGCGCGGGAGAACATCAGCCGGTGCGGCTTGATATAAAACTCGTCGTCGAATTTTTCGGTGGAGTAATTAAATTTTGGCAGCTTCGATTTCCGGAACTCTGCCGAATTAGTGGAGAAGGCAATCTCGGTTTGCAGGATCTGGTTAAAGATCAGCTTCGAAATATATTCGATTCTTGGGTTGATCTTTTGTGCATAAATCAGAATCATTCTTCCATTGGTTTTTAAAGGTTCAGCATGCCTTCATCGGCAAAACTCAGGTACTTGTTCTGACCGATTATGATATGGTCGAGGACAGTGATATCCATTATCTCAGCTGCATTTTTGATCTTACCTGTGATTTTCATGTCGGCGTCCGAGGCCTGCATCGTCCCTGAAGGGTGATTATGACACAGAATGATCGAACTGGCCATTTTATCAAGTGCCGTTTTCAGGATTAGCCGGACATCAATTACAGTGCCTGAAATGCCACCCTGGCTGATCATAAAAGTGTCGATGATTTTGTTTCCCCGGTTTAACAGCATTACCCAAAATTCTTCGTGGTTCAGGTCGCCCAATAGCGGGAAAAAGAAATCGGCAGCATCCTTGCTCCCCGTAATTTTATTTTTGTTAAAAACCCCGGCTTCCTTGCGTCGTTTACCAAGTTCCAAAGCGGCGACTATTGTCACAGCTTTTGCTTCGCCGATTCCGTTGAATTTTTTCAGAAAATCAATGTTTTTTCGACCCAATTCGTTCAGGTTATTATCCGTCGCCGATAAAATACGGCGTGATAACTCCACAGCCGTTTCTTCCAGATTGCCCGAACCAATAAGGATGGCAATCAGCTCTGCATCACTAAGTGAGCGTGCTCCTTTCGCAAGCAACTTCTCACGCGGTCGGTCTTCGGCAGCCCAGTCTTTTATGTTTAATTTTTTGTATTCACCCATGTGCCGCAACTTCTCTTTTAAAAGTAACCATAATTAATGGTTCTGAAAAGAGGTAAAATATATTTCCGGAAGATTTGGTGAAAAAAGGGCACAAAAAAACCTCTTCGGATTCCGAAGAGGTTTTTTAATATCTCGTGTCGTATTTCTTACAACTGATTCACCTGAATAGCCAGCTTTGATTTCAAGTTGGCAGCTTTGTTTTTGTGAATGATATTCTTTTTTGCCAGCTTATCAATCATAGCAACAACTTCAGGATACATTTTTTCTGCTTCTGCTTTGTCAGTAGCATTACGCAATGCTTTGATCGCGTTACGGGTAGTTTTTGCGTAGTACTTGTTGTGTACTCTCTTTTTTTCGTCCTGACGAATTCTCTTTAATGCTGACTTATGATGTGCCATTTTTCTGTTTTTCTCTTTAAAATTAGTAGCCCGTAGGGGATTCGAACCCCTGCTACCAGGATGAAAACCTGGCGTCCTAACCCCTAGACGAACGGGCCTTCCTGTTTTGTTCCCTTAATTTTGGGACTGCAAAAATACTTCATTTTTGTTATCCGCCAAATTTTAAGGTGATATTTCGGCTAAATCAGGCACTTTTTCGTTTAAAAATGCCCTTTTTGATTTTAGCGCTGCAAAGAAAAGCAAGATTTTTGAAACTGCAAATAAAAAATAAAAAAAAGTAAGGGTCACCGGAGTTCGAAGTTTTGTCCCAGGTAAACCCGTCGAACATCTTCGTCTGCAGCGAGTTCGTGTGCTGTTCCGGCTTTCAGAATCCGACCTTCGAAAAGCAGGTAGGAGCGATCGGTAATACTTAGTGTTTCGTGAACATTGTGGTCGGTGATCAATACTCCAATGTTTTTTTCTTTCAGTTTCATTACAATTTGCTGTATGTCTTCCACGGCAATGGGATCAACCCCGGCAAAAGGCTCGTCCAGCAGAATGAATTTGGGATCGATGGCCAGCGCGCGCGCAATTTCAGTACGCCGGCGTTCGCCACCTGAAAGCTGTATTCCCTTGCTTTTTCGAATATGCTGCAAGCCAAATTCGTCGAGAAGCTTTTCCAGTTTTTCACGCTGGTATTCTTTCGAATAGGTTGTCATTTCGAGCACCGCCCTAATGTTGTCTTCGATGCTGAGTTTACGGAAAACCGATGCTTCCTGCGCCAGGTATCCGATTCCTTTTTTCGCACGTTTGTATACCGGAAGACTCGTGATCTCTTCTTCATCGAGGAAAATTTTACCCGAGAATGGCTGGATCAAACCAACGATCATGTAAAACGATGTGGTTTTACCGGCTCCATTCGGACCAAGCAAACCAACAATCTCGCCTTGTTCCACATCAAAACTAACACCTTTCACAACGGTGCGTTTCCTGTATTTTTTTACAATATTTTCAGCACGAAGAATCATAACAGTTCAAATAACGGGTTTTTTCGGGTGAATTACATCGCATCCATTTCAATTTCACGTTTTTTAACGACACGACGTGAAATAAAGATTCCGATTTCATACAAAAATACCAGCGGAAAACATACCAGGATCTGGCTAAAAATATCGGGAGGTGTTATAATGGCTGAAAGCAGCAGCATTAACACGTAAGCATGCCGGCGATAGGTTTTCATGAACTGCGGTGTAAGGATTCCGACTTTACTCAGAAAATACGAGAAGATAGGAATCAGAAAAACCACGCCTGAGGCCAGCGAAATCGATGTTACCGAACCAATGTAGGATCGAAGGTTGATGGTGTTTTCCACCTCCGGACTCACCTGGTAGGTTCCTAAAAAATGGATCGACAGAGGCACGATCAGGAAGTAACCAAAAAGCACACCCATAAGAAACAGAATGGATGTGAAAAAGACTGCACCGCTCGCGTATTTCCGTTCTTTTTCGTACAGAGCAGGGCGAATAAAACGCCAAAATTCGTAAAAAACCACCGGTGATGCAATGATAAAACCGGCGATTATCGAAACCATGATATGCGTGGAGAACTGACCGGCAATTTTAATACTCTGCATTTTTAACGGTACCTGGTTGATCTTAACTGCTTCAGAGCCGACCAGATCGCCCATTTTGGCGAACATGCGGTTGGTCCAGAATTCAGGTAAGCGTGGACGCAGAATAATGGTGTCGAAAACAAACTCTTTCATTACAAAAGCTACCACTGCAAATACCATAATTGCAGCAGCCGATCGTACAATATGCCACCTCAGTTCTTCGAGATGTTCCAGAAACGACATTTCTGCTTCCGGTTTTTTCTTGCCTCGCTTTTTGGTGCTCTGTTCCTCGTGTGTATTTTCTTCACTCATCAGCTACTTCAATTTCTGAAAAACAACACAAAAGTAAACGAAATTTTGGCATTTGAAATTCCAATTTTCTCAAATGAAAACTTTACCAAAGTTCACACACTTTAATACCTGTCTATTAACAGGTACAAGGTGTGGTGTGTAACTGCCGGGTAACAATTCCCGTCTTTTCCCTAAAAAACTATAAATTGTATTGTGGTTTAGTTTTCTTTAATTAAATTAGAAAACGTGTTGATATTCAATAGAGGATTGTGAGAGAGTAAGTTATGGACAAAAGCATAATATTATCAGAACGGTTGCAACATTTCTTTGGTTTCGACCGGTTTAAGGGACAGCAGGAAGAAGCAATAAGAAGTGTTCTGGACGGGAATAATACTTTTGTTTTGATGCCTACAGGAGGTGGAAAATCTCTGATTTATCAATTACCTGCTCTCATTCTCGATGGGACAGCCATTGTCATTTCGCCGCTAATTGCGCTAATGAAAAACCAGGTGGACTCAATGCGAGGCACGCATGATGAAGACAGTGTTGCTCATTTTTTAAACTCATCGTTATCGAAAGCAGCCATCACGCAGGTAAAAGAAGATGTCCTGGCCGGGAAGACCAAATTATTGTATGTGGCCCCCGAGTCACTGACCAAAGAGGATAATATCGAATTTCTGAAACAGGTAAAGATTTCTTTTTATGCTATTGACGAAGCTCACTGTATATCAGAGTGGGGACACGACTTCAGGCCTGAATACCGTCGGATAAAGCCCATTGTTGAAGAAATCGGACAATCTCCGATCATTGCATTAACAGCTACGGCCACAGCAAAAGTACAGCACGATATTCAAAAAAACCTGGGAATACTTGATGCCAGAGTTTTTAAGGCTTCGTTCAACCGCGAAAACCTTTATTACGAAGTTCGACCGAAAGTAAAAACAGAAACCCAGATCATCAAATTCATTAAGCAAAATGAAGGGAAGTCGGGAATAATTTATTGCCTTAGCAGAAAGAAAGTGGAAGAATTAGCTGAAACGCTGGTGGTGAATGGGATAAAAGCCCTGCCCTATCATGCAGGTATGGATGCAGCCACCCGGTCTGGGAACCAGGATAAATTCCTGATGGAAGAGGTGGACGTAATTGTTGCGACCATAGCTTTTGGAATGGGGATTGATAAGCCTGATGTACGTTTTGTAATTCACTACGACATTCCCAAAAGTCTGGAAGGTTATTACCAGGAAACCGGGCGGGCAGGTCGTGACGGAGGCGAAGGACAATGCATTACTTTTTACAGTTACAAAGATATACAGAAGCTCGAAAAATTTATGCACGGCAAGCCGGTTGCAGAACAGGAAATTGGGAAGCAACTGTTGCTTGATACCGTTTCGTATGCCGAGTCAGCTATTTGCAGGCGAATTATTCTGTTGCACTACTTTGGCGAAAAATACGAATCTGAAAATTGTGGAAATTGCGACAATTGTTTGAATCCTAAGGAACAGATTGAAGCAAAAGAAGAGATCGTTATTGCCCTGAAAGCCATTCTCGAGGTAAATGAAAAATACAAGGGCGAACACATCGCCAATATTTTAATCGGGAATAAAACGGCTGCTGTAAAGTCATTTAAGCATTATACGATAGAATCGTTTGGTGCAGGAAAAGATCATGACGAGCGTTTCTGGAATGCGGTATTCCGCCAGTCGATGGTGGCCGGATTGATCAGTAAGGACATTGAAAATTATGGTCTGTTGAAGGTGACCGCAGCCGGACACGAATTTCTGGCCAATCCACATAGTTTCATGCTCGTTAAGAATCATGAGTACGAGGAGGAAGACGATGCGAACGGTACAGGTGGAGCTCCGTCGGGAGGGGGCAGTGGCGATCCGCAGCTTTTTGCCATGCTGAAAGATCTTCGTAAAAAAGTAGCAAGAAGAAATAACCTGCCACCCTTTGTTATTTTCCAGGATCCGTCGTTGGCCGATATGTCGATTCAATACCCGGTTAACATCGAAGAATTGCAAAAAATTCAAGGTGTGGGGCAGGGAAAAGCACGACGTTACGGGCGAGAGTTTGTTGAATTAATCAAGCGCTACGTTGATGAGAATGAAATCGATCGGCCGGAAGACCTGGTGGTGAGGACTGTTGCCAACAAATCGAAAATGAAAGTCTTCATTATTCAAAGCATCGACCGAAAATTATCTTTTGAAGATATTGCCGATTCGAAAGGATTGGAAGTGAAAGACATCATTAGCGAAGTGGAAGCGATCGTAAATTCGGGAACACGCTTAAACATCGATTACTATATCAATGATGTACTGGACGAGGACCACCAGGAAGAAATCTTTGACTATTTCCGTGAAGCCGAGTCGGACTCCATTGAGGCTGCTCTTGAAGAGTTGGGTGAGGAAGATTATTCAGAAGACGATATCCGCCTGATGCGGGTAAAATTCATTTCAGATATGGGGAATTAGTCCAGTATTTAGCCCAAACAAAAGTCGTGCAAAAATTGTTACTTTTGCAGCGGATTTTCATGAATAAACGTTTTTAAAAATGACAGTTGCAGTAAACGAAAAACTGGCGTATAAAGTTGCCGATATTTCTCTGGCACATTTTGGGAGAAAGGAAATTGAGATTGCAGAAAAGGAAATGCCCGGTTTAATGTCGGTTCGAAAAAAATTCGGCCCGCAAAAACCATTAAAAGGGGCTCGTGTAATGGGAAGCCTCCACATGACGGTTCAAACCGCAGTGCTGATTGAAACGCTGGTTGACTTGGGAGCAGAAGTGCGCTGGGCTAGTTGTAATATTTTTTCGACGCAGGATCATGCTGCTGCTGCCATTGCAAAAGCCGGAATACCTGTTTTTGCCTGGAAAGGTGAAACGCTGGAAGAATATTGGTGGTGTACGGAGCAGGCACTGAATTTTGGCGATGGGCAGGGTCCTAACCTGATTGTTGATGATGGCGGCGATGCCACTTTGATGATACACCGTGGTTACCAGGCAGAAAACGATGCTTCTGTTTTGAACCAGCCTGCCGAAGGCGAGGATGAAGCCGAACTCAATAAAATTCTGAAGAAAATATTAGTCGAAGATCCAAAACGTTGGCACAATGCAGCCAAAGAGATAAAAGGAGTTTCAGAAGAAACAACCACCGGCGTTCATCGTTTGTACCAGATGCAGGAAGAAGGCAAGCTGTTGTTCCCTGCTATCAATGTAAACGACTCAGTAACCAAATCGAAATTTGATAATTTATATGGATGTCGCGAATCGCTGGCCGATGGAATTAAACGTGCTACCGATGTAATGATTGCCGGTAAAGTTGTTGTTGTGGCCGGTTACGGCGATGTGGGCAAAGGTTGTGCACAGTCGATGCGAAGTTACGGAGCAAGGGTAATTGTTACCGAGATCGATCCGATTTGTGCCTTGCAGGCTGCAATGGAAGGATTCGAGGTAAAAACCATGGAAGATGCCCTGTTGGAAGGAAATATTTTTGTAACGACCACCGGAAACAGGGACGTGATAACCGGAGATCACATGGCGGCGATGAAAGATCAGGCAATTGTTTGTAATATCGGACATTTCGATAATGAAATACAGGTAGCCCGCCTCGAAAAATGGAAGGGAATTACAAAAACAAACATCAAGCCGCAGGTGGATAAATACACTTACGAAGACGGGCACAGCATTTTCCTGCTGGCCGAAGGTCGTTTGGTGAACCTGGGCTGCGCTACCGGGCACCCGTCGTTTGTAATGAGTAATTCATTCAGTAACCAATCGCTGGCGCAGATCGAATTATGGCAGAACAACTACGAGTTGGGTGTATATACACTTCCTAAAAGACTGGATGAAGAGGTGGCACGACTGCACCTCGAGCAGCTGGGCGTAAAACTCACCAAACTTACCGATGAGCAGGCTGCTTATCTTGGTGTGCCCAAGGAAGGTCCGTTCAAGCCGGAACATTACAGGTATTAAGAATGATAAAAAATAATTGTGAACGGGTCTTCAGGTTGGAGACCCGTTTTTAATTGTACACCTGAAGTGTATTCCCGAAAAACGATGTTTTATATTGTTTCAGGGGCGCTGAAGCAGGTCCTTCTGAAGGATAACCTCCCACAAAAATATATTGCGATTTGCAGCATGAGCAGGTACCGGTGAGTCCATCGGCAACTACCTTGCAACTTGAATTAATCTCGTTGGTACAACCGGCATCAAAGGCATAGTATGAACCTTCCAGTTCGCAATAAACTATAACACCGGCAAATCCGTATCCCGGAAAGTACATCGAATTACCCGGAATCGTCAGTTCATTCAGAATATCCAGGTTAATACTGAATGAAAATGGGACGTCAGGAATCTGCGATTCAATTTCATCGCAGGCGTTGTTTAATCCAGTGATCAGTATGAAAATGAATAAATACTTCCCCGCTTTAGTGACCAACTTCTTCATTTTTATTATTTTTACTGAAACATCAAAAGTAGCATTTTATTGCTTTGGTATTTGATATGGATGATCTGGTTGTAATTATATTAACCATTCTTGTGGCGGTAGTTGGGGCCCTGAGTCAACGAAAAAAGCGACAGGCTGCCCGACAGGCTTCTCCTGTTGAAGAAGCAAAAAAACCTGTGGATTTTTGGGACATGATTATGGAAGAAGGTAAACAGGCGCAACAGTACCGTGAGCCTCAGCCATATATGGAGCCAGAAGATGCTGAACCAGAGCCGGTTATGAAAGAATCCCCAAAAGAGGAATATACCTTTACCCCGGAGAATGAAGGTAAGTCGGTGATAGAGAATGAACTTGAAAAGTCGCTGGAAAAAAGAACCAGGAAAGTCACCGTCGATGGCGAAAAGTTTTCGCTTCGAAAAGCAGTTATTTATAACGAAATTTTGAACCGAAAATACACTTAAGTAACTATGAATCATTTAATTTTGCGAATTATTTAACGGGATTCACGGAGTTTCCAAATAAAATATTTACTTTTGCAGCAGGAAGAGTCCCGGAAATACCGGGATTCTTTCTGTTTTTATATAGTGTAACCAAAAGGAAAAAAGTTAAAGTAGGAGGATTAAAAATGTCCGAAGTAACATATTTAACCCAAGACGGATTAAACAAGCTCAAAAAAGAGTTGGAGCATTTAATGAATGTGGAACGTCCAAAGATTTCGAAGCAAATTGGAGAAGCGATCGAGAAGGGCGACATTTCTGAAAATGCAGAATACGATGCGGCGAAAGATGCTCAGGGAATGCTGGAGGCAAAAATCGCTAATTTGAAATCGAAAGTGGCCAGTGCCCGCATCCTGGATGAATCGAAAATTGACACCTCGAAAGTACAAATACTAAATAAGGTTAAGATCAAGAACCAGAAGAACGGAGCCACCATGCAATATACACTTGTTCCCGAGAGCGAAGCCAATCTAAAAGAAGGAAAGATTTCGGTACAAACACCTATTGCCAAAGGTTTAATGGGCAAAAAGGTCGGCGATGTAGTTGAAATTACGGTTCCCTCGGGAGTAATTCCTTTCGAGATTGTTGAAATTTCAATTTAAACCAAAATGGCAAGTATTTTTAGCAAAATCGTGAACGGTGAAATTCCTGCTTACAAAGTGGCAGAAGACGAAAATTACCTGGCATTTCTCGATGTGTTTCCAACGGCAAAAGGCCATACCCTGGTGATTCCTAAAAAGGAAGTGGACTATCTTTTCGATCTTGATGACGAGACTTATGCAGGTTTGCAAATGTTTGCTAAAGAAGTGGCAGTGGGGCTCAAAAAAGCAGTTCCCTGCGTAAAAGTGGGGGTGATGGTTTTGGGCCTCGAGGTGCCGCATGCACATATACATTTGGTCCCCATGCAGAGCGAAAAGGATCTGCTTCAGTTTTCTGAAAAAACAAAATTTCCTCCTGAAGAAATGGAGGCACTGGCTAAACTTATTGCCAAAAATATTTAAGGATTATCCTGCCGTCCGGCAGGATTTTTTTTGTCCTTTTCATTCTTTCAAATTTTATTAACATATCCCGTTCGGGCAGCTAAAATCTGTACCTTTAAGGAACTTTTTAACACTCGCTTTTATGGTTCCGTTTACGCATTTACACGTACATTCACAATACTCCATACTTGATGGCGCAGCTAGTGTGTCTGATCTGATAAACAAGGCCAAGTCAGACAAAATGAATGCATTGGCACTCACTGATCACGGTACCATGTTTGGCATCAAAGAGTTTCATGCCAATTGTTTAAAAAACGATATCAAACCTATTCTGGGTTGCGAAACCTATGTTGCAGCACGATCGATAAAAGATAAAAACGAAAAAATCGATCGATCGGGTCATCACCTGATCTTGTTGGCAAAAAACAAGGAAGGATACCGAAACCTTGTCAAGCTGATTTCGCTGGCCAATACCGATGGATTTTATTACAAACCACGAATCGATAAGAGGATTCTGGAAAAGCATCACGAGGGATTGATTGCATCTTCTGCCTGTTTGGGCGGCGAGATTGCGCAATTGATCATGAACAATCACCTGAAGGACGCCGAGGAAGCGATATTGTGGTATAAAAAATTGTTTGGCGAGGATTATTATCTGGAGTTGATGCGTCATCCGGCGGAATCGCAACAACAGCGTGAAGACGTTTACGACCGTCAGGTGGAGGTAAACAAACAACTGGTTGCTTTTTCGAAGGAACTGGGTATAAAATTGATCGCCACCAATGATGTGCATTTCACCAATGAAGAAGATGCCGATGCACACGATTTGCTGATTTGTTTGAATACGGGAAAGGATTTTGATGATCCGAATCGAATGCGGTATACCAAGCAGGAGTGGTTTAAAACACAGGCTGAAATGAACGAGTTGTTCAGCGACATTCCTGAATCTTTGCAAAACACCACTGAAGTGGTAGAAAAGATCGAGAATTTCCAGCTCGATTCTGCCCCGATCATGCCTGTATTCCCAATTCCGGAAGAAATTGGAACCGAAGAAGCGTTTAAAGAAAAATATTCAGTAACCGACCTGATCAAAGAGTTTGGGGAGGATGCCTTTAACCGACTGGGGGGTTACAAAAAGGTGGTGCGTGTAAAACTCGAGGCGGCCTACCTCGAACACCTCACAATGGAAGGAGCAAAGGAACGCTATGGAGACCCATTGGATGAGAAAATCATTGATCGTTTAAACTTTGAACTCGAAACCATCAAAACGATGGGTTATCCCGGGTACTTCCTCATTACACAGGATTTTATCAACTGGGCAAAAGAAAACGGAGTTCTGGTGGGACCCGGGCGTGGTTCGGCAGCCGGCGCAGCTGTCTCTTACTGCTGTGGCATCACCAACATCGATCCTATAAAATACGATCTGCTCTTCGAGCGTTTTCTGAATCCAGACCGTATCTCGCTTCCCGATGTGGATATTGATTTTGACGATGACGGCCGCCAACTTGTGCTCGATTACGTTACCGAGAAATACGGCCGCGACAAAGTGGCGCACATTTGCACCTTTGGAACTATGGCTACCAAATCAGCCATTCGGGATGTGGCGCGTGTTCTCAAATTACCATTACCGGAAGCCGACCGATTGGCCAAACTGGTGCCCGATGCACCAAAGATGACCTTCCCGAAAGCGTTCAAAGAAAATCCGGAACTAAAAAAAGAAAAGGCTTCGGAAATTGAATTGGTGTCGCAAACCATTAAGTTTGCTGAAACACTGGAAGGATCAGTTCGCCAGACAGGAGTGCATGCCTGTGGTATCCTGATCAGCCGTGATCCGCTGAGTGATCATATTCCGCTGATGCCCACCAAGGACGAGGAAAATCTGTTGACAACACAGTACGACGGCCGTTTTGTGGAAGACATCGGTTTATTAAAGATGGATTTTCTGGGCTTAAAAACCCTTTCGATCATAAAGGAGACCCTGGAAAATATTCGCTTATCAAAAGGTATTGAAATCGATATCGACAAAATTCCTTTCGATGACGAAAAAACCTTCGAGTTGTTCAGCCACGGTGAGACTACCGCAATCTTCCAGTTTGAATCGGACGGGATGAAAAAGCACCTGCGCGACCTGAAGCCGAACCGATTTGAAGACCTGGTGGCAATGAATGCGCTCTATCGTCCAGGACCGATGGAATACATCCCGGATTATATCGATCGTAAACATGGCCGAAAGAAAGTGGAATACGACCTTCCAATGATGGAAGAATACCTGAGCGACACATATGGCATTACGGTTTTCCAGGAGCAGGTGATGTTGCTTTCGCGTTTGCTGGCCGGTTTTACCCGGGGTGATTCCGATTCGCTGCGTAAAGCTATGGGGAAGAAGATCAAGGCGATGATGGAAAAGCTGAAGGAAAAATTCGTGGCAGGATGTAAAGCAAATTTCCGTTTTCTTGATGAATGCAAAAACGTGGGTAAGAAACCCGAAGATGTCATTGAAAAGATATGGCATGACTGGGAGGCTTTTGCATCTTATGCTTTTAACAAATCGCATTCGGTTTGCTATGCATACATCGCATATCAAACCGGATATTTGAAAGCACACTATCCTGCTGAATTTATGGCGGCCAACCTTAGCCGAAACCTCAACAATATCACCGATATTACTAAACTAATGACCGAATGCAAGCGGATGAAATTGAATGTTCTGGGGCCGGATATAAACGAAAGTTTCATCAAATTTACCGCCAACAAGGCCGGTGATATCCGTTTTGGAATGGGCGCCGTTAAAGGTGTCGGTTCGGGTGCCGTTCAAAACATTATCGATACACGTGAAAAAATTGGAGGATTCAAAACCATTTATGACGTAGTTGAAAATGTAAACCTTCAGTCGGTCAATAAGAAAAACCTTGAGGCCTTGGCAATGGCAGGTGCTTTCGACAACCTTAACAACATTAAACGAAGCTGTTTTTTTGCGGGCGAGAACGAAGCCGACGATACCAATTTCATTGAAAAACTAATTCGCTACGGTAACAAAATTCAAACCGAAACCAACAGTGCGCAACAAAGTTTATTCGGGGGCATGGACACTGGATCGGTAGTACAGAAACCTCGTATTCCGGATGTAGAAGAATGGGCCAAACTCATTCTGCTCGAAAAAGAAAAGAACCTGATCGGAATTTACCTGACGGCACATCCGCTTGACGATTATAAACTCGAAATCAATAATTTCTGTTCGAAGGATGTGAGCCTGAAAGACCTGAACAACGACATCGAAAAATACAAGGATCGCGACCTGGTTTTTGGTGGAATGGTAACTGCTGCCCGTGAAGGTCAGTCGAAAAACGGCAATATGTACGCCACTCTAACGCTTTCGGATTATACGGATTCAAAAGAGATCTTTTTCTTTGGCAACGACTATGTCAACTTCAGTAAGTTCTGCAAGGTGGGTATTTTCATCCTGGTTAAGGGAACCGTAAAATCGAGGTTTGGTAGCAACGATTATTACGAATTTAAAGTAAACAGCATCGAGCTTTTATCCGATGTGCGTTCGAGTTACATCAACAGTATCACTATTAATTTACCGCTTAACCGGTTGAACAGAAAACTGGTGAAAGATATTCAGCAGATGGCTAAGGAGCATAAGGGCAAAGCTTTACTGAAATTCAATGTATACGATCCCGAGAACAATATGCATCTTGAAATGTTTTCAAGAACAACACGGGTTTATCCTTCGGATGCGTTCCTGAACTTTTTTGAAGATCAATCCGATATGAGTTACAGAATTAATTAGATTTGCGAAATATTTACTGAAAAACGATTAAAACAATTTATTATGGCTTTAGAAATTACAGATACCAATTTCGAAGAATTGGTGATAAATTCAGACAAACCGGTAATGCTCGATTTTTGGGCAGTTTGGTGTGGCCCATGTCGTATGATTGCACCGATTGTTGAAGAAATGTCGAGTGAATACGATGGAAAAGCGGTCATCGGTAAAGTGGATGTGGATAACAACCAGGAGGTAGCAATGAAATATGGTATCCGCAATATCCCAACTGTCCTTTTTGTAAAAAACGGCGAAGTGGTCGACAAGCAAGTTGGTGCGGCACCAAAACATGTGTTTACGGCTAAAATGGATGCATTACTGTAATTCATATTAAAAAGAGATTATTCACCGGGTGACTCTTTGAATATTCAGATAGTCACCCGTTGAATTTTACATACATTGAAAAACATTTTCGACATAGAACAGTTTCACCAGTTCGATAACCTTGGACTGATCGCTCACGAAGTGGTAGAAGGATTTATTACCGGGCTTCACCGGAGTCCTTTCCATGGTTTTTCGGTTGAATTTGCCGAACATCGTCTGTATAATCAGGGTGAATCGACCAAGCATATCGACTGGAAGCTCTATGCACGCACCGATAAATTGTTTGTAAAACAATACGAAGAGGAAACCAATTTGCGCTGCCAATTGGTGATTGATACTTCTTCGTCGATGTTGTTTCCCTATTCGAAAGGCAGCAAACACCTGCACAACAAACTGGCTTTTTCGGTATATACGGCAGCCGCCCTTATTTATCTGATGCGCAAACAGCGCGACGCCGTGGGTCTGACTCTGTTCTCTGATGAGATCGAATTCCAGACTAGTCCGCGCATTTCATCGGTAAATGCCGAGATCATGTACAGCAAGCTTTCGGAACTAATTCAACCCGAAAACGCACATTTACGAAGAAACACCAATACCACACAGGTACTTCACCAAATTGCCGAAAACATTCATAAACGTTCGCTGGTCATTATTTTCAGCGATATGCTCGACAGCCAGAAAACCGAAGAACTCTTTTCGGCTTTGCAACACCTGCGCTACAATAAACATGAGGTAATTCTTTTTCATGTGACCGACCATTCACTCGAACGCGAATTCGATTTTTCTAACCGTCCGCATAAGTTTATCGACCTGGAAAGTGGGCAGGTGGTCAAATTCAATCCCTGGGAAGTTAAACAACATTATGTATCGACGGTTAAAGAATATTTCGAAGACCTGAAAGTGAAATGCGGCCAATACCAGATCGACCTTGCCGAAGCCGACATCAACAAAGACTTTAAGGAGGTGCTTTTCTCCTACCTTGTAAAACGAAAAAAGCTTTTTTAGATTAATTTCAATATTTTTTATCAAAGCTTCTGCGCGATTGCATCGCGTTGTTAGTAACAACGTTTTTTAAACTCAGCAACGCAAAAAATTCGCGCGGTAGCGATGTAAAAAAGCTTTTATAATTCACTTCCTCGTCATTTTTAATATCGCTGAGCTTGGATTGATTCTGAACCAATTCTAGACAGTTCTTTCCCCAACCCGCATATTTTGTCCAAGAAATGATGTAGTTTAGTTTCTGATTTTGATTCACAGTAATTTCATAGTAAACCGATACAATCAATAAAACCTGACAACATGGAAAGAAGATCATTTCTGAAAAAATCGGCACTGGCAACAGGTGCGGCAGTAAGTGCATCAACGTTAAAAGCCGGTGTGGCTCCTGCAACCGGAAAAGATATTTATGAATTAAAAGTGGTTCATCTGAAAGGAAATGCCGGCAGGAATCAGCTGAAAAAGTATTATTCCGAAGCGGTGATTCCTTTCCTGAAAGAAAGAGGAGCCAAAGTGATGGCTTTCAGCGAATACAGTCTTGAAGAACCGCCGGTAATGTATGTTTTACACGCACATCAAAGCCTTGCTGATTATTACGATACCACGCTTGCCATGCGTTCCGATCCTGAGTTTCTTCACGCAGCCAGCGAATACAATCGGATTCCTGCAACCAATCCTGTTTACGATCGAATTGAAACTTTCTTGTTGGAAGCTTTCGACGGTTTTCCACGATTAAAAGAGCCGGTGAAAACTGGAGGTTTAATTGAAATGCGCATTTATGAAAGTTACAGTGAAGATGCCGGAATAAGAAAGGTAAAAATGTTTAATGAAGGCGAAATACAATTGTTTAAAGATTTAGGATTTTATCCGCTTATGTTTAGCCAACACCTGGCGGGGCAGTATATGCCGGCACTTACATATATGTTGTGGTTTAAGGATATGGAAGAACGCGATGCACTATGGTCAACCTTTGGTCCCAGTCCCGGGTGGAGGGAAATGAGCAATAAAGAAGAATATGCCGATACCGTCAGCAAGATCCACAAAAAATTCTTAATTCCTGCCGATATTAGTTAGACTTTTTCACTTTTCTTGAACATTGATTGCAATTGGTGTAAATCCGGAAATTTCGGCGCATCCCTGCGGCCTTTACTGTAAAAACATTTTCGTAAATGTCATGCAATTTAGTTATATTTAAAAGCTAACATCATCAAACACCCCGCTTATGCTAGTTAAAACCTTCGGAAGCGCAGTTTTTGGCATTGATGCCACCACCATTACCATTGAAGTTGATGTGACCACGGGAATAAAGTTCCTGCTGGTTGGTTTGCCCGATAGTGCGGTAAAAGAAAGCCAGCAAAGGATTGAGTCTGCACTTCGGCTGAACGGTTACAAGTGGCCACGAAAAAAAATCATCATTAACATGGCCCCAGCCGATATCCGAAAAGAAGGTTCGGCTTACGACCTCCCACTTGCTGCTGCGGTTCTCGCTGCTTCTAACCAGATCGACTCTGAACGGCTTTCGAAATATGTGATCATGGGCGAACTCTCGCTCGACGGAACATTGCAGCCCATAAAAGGTGTTTTGCCAATTGCGATTAATGCTCGTAAAGAAGGATTTGAAGGATTTATCCTGCCCAGGCAAAATGCGCGGGAAGCAGCAGTGGTCGATACACTGAAAGTTTACGGGGCTGAGAATATTACGGAGGTGATTGATTTTCTGAACGGAGAAAATAACCTGGAACAAACGGTGATTGACACCCGTGCCGAGTTTTATGCCCAGGTAAACAACAATCCGCTCGATTTTTCGGATGTAAAAGGACAGGAAAATGTAAAACGAGCCCTGGAAATCGCAGCCGCAGGAAGTCACAATATAATTCTGGTTGGCCCGCCAGGGTCCGGGAAGACGATGCTGGCCAAACGAATACCTACAATACTGCCACCTTTTTCACTTAAAGAGGCACTCGAAACCACCAAAATCCATTCGGTAGTTGGCAAGATCGATAAGGAAACTTCGCTGATGACTCGCCGACCATTCCGCAGTCCACACCACACCATTTCTGACGTGGCCCTGGTCGGTGGCGGAAATTACCCGCAGCCGGGGGAAATTTCACTGGCGCACAATGGTGTTTTATTTTTGGATGAGTTGCCTGAATTTAAACGAACGGTACTTGAAGTGATGAGGCAACCGCTGGAAGACCGGAACATTACCATTTCGCGTGCAAAATTTTCGGTGGAGTACCCTGCGAGTTTTATGCTGGTGGCTTCGATGAATCCCTGTCCGTGTGGTTACTACAATCACCCGACAAAGGAATGTGTTTGTGCACCGGGAGTAGTACAGAAGTACCTCAATAAAATATGGGGCCGCTTCTCGACCGCATCGATATTCACCTGGAAGTGGTGCCAGTACCCTTCAAAAAACTTTCAGAATTACAGGCCTCTGAAACCAGCGAATCAGTGCGAGAACGGGTGTTGAAGGCCCGCCAGATCCAGGAAGAACGGTTTAAAGATCAAAAAGGAGTTTATGCCAATGCTCAGATGAATTCAAAACTGATTCGTAAATACGTTGTGCTTGATCCAGAAAGTAACGAACTGATTAAAAATGCGATGGACCGGTTGGGACTGTCGGCAAGGGCTTACGATCGCATATTAAAAGTGGCCCGAACTATAGCTGATTTGGAAACGGCCGATAGTGTTGAGGCACATCATTTATCTGAAGCTATTCATTACCGGAGTTTAGATCGTGAGAACTGGGGAGGATGATAATTGGTAATTTAGTGGTTCAATTAATGGGATAAATACGTTAAAAACAATGAATTAGAATCTTTTATCATCTTTTTAAAGTTTTGAGCTATTAATTTTGAACTTTAAATGTTTTTATTGGTTTCAGCATTAAACAAAAATCGAACACTATGGTAGACAGAATTTCAGATCCCATCGGGCGATTGATGGGACTTCGATATAAATCGCATCCCTGGCACGGTGTGTCAATAGGTGAAAATGCTCCAGAGGAGTTAACAGCCTTTATTGAAGTTGTATCGACTGACACGGTAAAATACGAAATAGACAAAGACAGCGGCTATCTTCGCGTGGATCGCCCGCAAAAATTTTCGAACGTGGTACCGGCATTATATGGATTTATTCCGCAAACCTATTGTGGCGATAAAGTAGGCGATTACTGCAACACAAAAACAGGCCGTAAAGACATAAAAGGCGATGGCGACCCGATAGATATTTGTGTATTGACAGAAAAGGATCTGGCACATGGAGATTTGCTGGTCACAGCTCGACCAATTGGTGGTTTCCGGATGATTGATGGAAACCAGGCCGATGATAAAATTATCGCAGTGCTGAACAACGATACCGTTTATGGTCATTTTAAGGATGTATCGGAAGTCCCTAAAATCGTCATTCAACGATTGGAGCATTACTTCTTAACCTATAAAGACATGCCGGGCGTTGACAGCAATACTGAGATTACTGCAACCTACGGTGCCGAAGAAGCACTCGAAGTGGTTCGTTTATCAGTTGAAGATTATAACAACAAATTCACAAATCTGGGGAAATTGCTCTGATAAACGAGTTCAAAAGTATTGGACTTATAAGCTTTCCTGCAATTTTTTCGGAATAATGAGGAGAGCTTTTTTCATGGCTTTTTCAATTGATGGATATTCCGGTATCTCCTTCCCGATATAGATTAAAAACACTGCCAGTTGTTGGTCGTCGAGTTGCCGGCATAAATCGTGTTTGTGCAAACGGTATGCCTCCCGCATGAGTCGTTTGATTCGGTTGCGTTGTACTGCCCTTTTAAAGTTCTTCTTGCTAACGCTAAAACCCACCTGTACCGGAAATTTAGTATTCAGTTCAGCCGAAACAAAGACTACTTTAAGTGGGAAAGAGAGAAATGAATCCCCTTCAGTAAAAAGACGGTCGATGAGTTTTTTGCTGCACAGGCGTTCTTCTTTTTTAAAGGTGAACGAAGCGGGCTTGATTATTTTTGGTTTGTTTTCCATGAAAAAGTAAAGGCTGTCCGCAGTTCGAACAGCCTTTCAAAAGTATGGAATTTTCTTTTTAATTCTTATTGTGTTTTTTAATGTACTGTTCAAGAGCCATTGTCATCGACGGAGCTTGTGCGGTTGGTGCTTCGATGTCGAGACGAAGTCCGGCATCGTGAACGGCTTTTGCTGTCGAAGGACCAAAACAGGCTATTCGTGTGCTGTTTTGCTCGAAGTCAGGGAAATTCTGGAAAAGTGATTTAATCCCTGAAGGGCTAAAGAATACGAGTATATCGTACTTGATATCGGCTAAGTCGGATAAATCGGCACTGACAGTTCGGTATAGAATCGCTTTGGTGTAATTAAAACCGCCCTTATCCAGCAATTCAGGAATTTCCTGTTTATGTATATCAGACAACGGCACCAGAAAGCGCTCGCCGGAATGCTTCTTCATCACGTTGGTCAAATCGGCAAATTTACCATTGGCATAGAAAATCTTACGCTTGCGGTAAACAATGTATTTCTGCAGGTAAAATGCAGTGGCTTCCGAAATGCAAAAGTATTTCATTGAATCGGGAACCGTTACGCGCAAATCCTGGCATATTCTAAAATAATGATCGATTGCCGTGCGACTGGTAAAAATTACCGCAGTATGATCCAACACCTGAATACGCGTTTGACGAAATTCTTTGGCCGGAACACCTTCAACCTGAATGAACGGCCTGAAATCAATTTTCAGTCCATTTCTTTCTGCCAATTCAAAATAAGGAGACTTTGCAGTCTGGGGCTCAGGTTGTGAAACTAAAATGCTCTTGATTTTCAAAGTATTATGCTTTTAATGAAACATTTCCCTTCTTATTCAACTACAACAATTTTATAAATTAAAAGCAAGGGTAAAAATTCAAGGGTACAAAGGTATAAAAAGAGATAATATATAGAAAATTGTTTTCTCAATAAAATTAAAATACCTCGTTGCAATAAAAGAAGGTAAAAAGCCAAAACTATGGCGACTCCCATAAGTATCAGTAAACCAGTATTTTGTATTGGAGAAAATGCGATGAGTGTGACCAATGGCAACAAGATTAATCCGAGCGAGCGATTAAAATTATCGACGTTAAAAAGGAATTCTGAAGTTTCAGCCCGTGTTTCGAACAGCATACCCACGATTCGGAACAACAGTTTTTTCCCGAAAAAATACAAAACGGCACCGGCAGCAACCCAGGCAAAAAATGATAATTTATGGTTGGCCCCGGCCCATTCCACGTAGTTGAACACCTGGTATATAAAAATTGAGAACACGATATAAAAGATTACATCCAGCCGATAGGCGGCATGAGAAGTCGGATAATTGCTCTCCTGCAATAAACGCATCGAAGTGGGGTAGTTTACCAGCGATGTATACACGTGCCTGATGTATTTTGTGTACGAATAACGAATGGTGGCAAAGAGTACAACAGCACCAAAAAGTACAACCGTTAGCCAGTCGGTTCCGATGGGCTGTTTCTCCCGAACAGGCAATATTATGCTGTGTTCTGCCGGTTCCGTGTAACTTAACTGAAATTTGGCTTTAGAATCAATAAATTTTGAACTGTCAACCAGCATTTTATTTTCCTGTTGCGATCGCCAGTTCCTGATCTGCTGAGGAGTATATGTTTTTGTTGCAGGTTCTTCTCGTTCAATCCGTGGACGCTCCGGAATTTCCATCACCGAAACCGGTTTGCGCTCGATGGTGAGACTATTCTTTTGCGGAACACTCTTTAACAGGCTTTTTACGCCTGTTGAATCTTGCTGATATGTTACTTTCGCATCCATTTTCTCTGGGTGGCAAAGATACCAATTTTATTTGCGTTGTGTTAAAAACGCCATCGATCAATACCATTGCTTTTCTGAAATTTGTATATTAAATCCCGTATTTCTTATTCGGGATTGTATGATATATCTGGCACCATTACAGGGATTTACCGATTACCATTATCGAAAGGCTTATGCCGAGGTTTTTGAAGGGATTGACAAGTATTTTATTCCTTACGTAACCATACAGCATTCGAAACTGATTCCGAAATACGAAAGGGAAATTCTTTCAGAAAATAACCTTTACGGAAATGCTGTACCGCAAATGCTTGTGAAAGATGACGAAGAGCTGATTTTACTGGTTAAACTGCTGAAAAATTATGGATATGACGAAATCAATCTGAATTTAGGTTGTCCATATCCAATGGTAACAAGGCGGGGAAGAGGGGCAGCTTTGCTTGCCCGACCACATGAACTTTCGAAAATCCTGGAGGCTTTCTTTAAGCACTTTAAATTAAGACTTTCGGTGAAGTTGAGAGCCGGTCTGGATAATCCGGGGCAGTTGGAAAAGATTGTGCCAGTATTGAATGATTTTCCCGTAAACGAAGTGATCCTGCATCCCCGAATTGCCAGTCAATTGTATAAAGGATCGTTGTTTGACGCTGCCTATAAATATGCAGCAGCAAATCTCGAACATTCGCTGTTATACAACGGCGATATTTTTACAATCGAAGATTTTGAACACCGTTCCGGTCAGTTTTCAGAGACCAGTGACTGGATGCTTGGAAGGGGAGTACTGCAGAACGTTTTTTTGCCGGCATCAATCAAAGGAATATACTACTCAAATCAGGAGAAGCGAGAAAAACTTTACGAGTTTAATGAGCGGCTGACCACAGCTTACCTGGGATATTTCGATAATTCCGGAAATGCAGCCAACAAACTACGGCAATTCTGGATTTATTTCAGCAAGCATTTCGAAGCATCGCAAAAGCAATTCAAAAAAATTAAAAAATCCGGTAACATTGATCAGTTACGGAAAGAGGCGGCTGATATTATCTCTACTGCAGCTTTAAGGAACTGATGAAATCAAATGCAAGGGCAATTCGAATTAATTTCATGAACGAACACAACTCAACCTTCTTGCTTTCAATTTTTGGCTCTATACATTACTAGGTTTTGACGCACAATTTAACGGTATTCTGTTCCGACATGGTCAGTCATCGTTTTTAATGAGCATCTAACCAGTTATCGGCGGCATTCATTTCAATGATCAATGGAACCCCAATGTCTACAGCATTCTCCATCTCTTGCTTCACCAGTTTTTTCATCTCTTCCAGCTCTTGTTTATACACATCGAAATTGAGTTCATCATGTACTTGCAGAATCATATCTGAACGAAGATTTTGTTTCTCCATTTCCCTGTGAATGTTGATCATGGCAATTTTTATAATGTCAGCTGCCGATCCCTGTATTGGGGCGTTAATGGCATTTCGTTCGGCCATTCCGCGTACCACTGCGTTGGCTGAGTTGATATCGCTCAGGTAGCGCCTGCGTCCTTTTATGGTTTCAACATAACCCTGATCCTGTGCGCGTTTAATTTGCTTATCCATAAATTCCTTGATCTTCGGGAAATTTTCAAAATAACCGTCGATCAGTTCTTTGGCTTCGGCACGTGGGATGTTTAACCGCTGTGATAAACCAAATGCCGAAATACCGTAAATGATCCCAAAATTAGCGGTCTTTGCTTTGCGACGTTTATCAGCGTCTACTTCCTTTTCAGGTATTTGATAGATCTTTGCAGCCGTTATGGCATGAATGTCTTTCCCCTCGTTAAAGGCACGCAACATTTCTTCGTCGCCGCTTAAAGCTGCCATAATCCGCAATTCAATTTGCGAGTAGTCGGCTGATAAGAAGGTATGCGCATCATCTGTGGGAATGAAGGCTTTTCGTATCTCGCGCCCGGCAGCATCACGGATCGGAATGTTTTGCAGGTTGGGATTCACCGAACTTAGCCGGCCTGTAGCTGCAATGGCCTGGTTGTAGGAAGTGTGGATTTTCCCGGTTTTCTTGTTTACGAGTAATGGAAGCGCCTCCACATAGGTAGATAGTAGTTTTTTCAACCCACGAAAGTCCAGTATCTTCTGAATGATCGGATGGCGGTCAACCAACCTGATCAGTACATCTTCCGAAGTGGAATATTGTTTGGTCTTTGTCTTTTTTGCGTTGCTGTCGATTTTCAGGTTCTCAAACAGAATGGGCCCCAGTTGTTTGGGCGACGATACGTTAAATTCTTCTCCTGCCAGTTCGATGATCTCTTTTTCGAGCTCTAGAATTTGCTCGCGCAACACTTTGGCATATTCGTTCAATTCTTTGGAATTCAGTTTTACGCCGGCATTTTCCATTCTGGCCAGAACAGGTACCAATGGCATTTCAATTTCGTCGAATAAATTGCGTACTCCCGCTTTTTCAAGTTCAGGGTCGATGGCCAGCTTTAACTGGTAGGTCAGGTCGGCATCTTCGCAGGCATAATCGCGCAGTTTATCCAGGGCCACGGATCGCATGCTCAGTTGATTTTTTCCTTTTTTCCCGATCAGTTCCTCGGTATGTACTTTCTCATAATTCAGATATTGCAGGCATAACTGATCGAGGTTATGTTTCATATCGGGCTGAATAAGGTAGTGCGCCAGCATCGTATCATAAAGCGGGCCTTTCACCGGAATGTTGTAGTTGCTCAGGATCAGGATATCGTATTTAATGTTCTGCCCGATTTTCATCACTTTTTCATCCGCAAAAACCGCACGGAATTCGTCCATGATCTTTTGTGCCTCTTCCCTTTTTTTTGGAAGGGTTACACAAAAAGCTTCGTGGGTTCGGAACGAAAACGACATGGCCACAATTTCGGCTGTGTGTGGATCGAGTCCGGTAGTTTCGGTATCGAAGCAGAATTCTTTCTGCACTGAAAGTTCCGCCCGAAGGCTGGCCCGCTGCATTTCGGTTTCCACAAGGTAATACTGATGTGGCACGGTTTTGATATTCTCGGTCGATTTCTCTTCGGTGGCTTCAGCTGCCGGCGCTCCGAATAAAGTGCCCTGCATGGCGTTTTCGGCTTTTACTTCACCCAGTTCAAGCCGCGATATCAGCGATTTAAACTCCAGCTCGTCGAAAAGTTTTTTCAGGTCTTCTCTATGAAACACCTCTCGTGTCAGTCCTTTTTTATCGAATTCAATTGGAACATCGGTTATGATGGTAGCCAGTTTGCGCGAAAGACGCACCTGTGCTTCATTTTCCACCAGGTTTTCCTTTTGTTTTCCTTTTAGTTGATCGATGTTCTTGTATATTCCGTCGATGCTGCCGAACTGACCAACCAGTTTTTGCGCCGTTTTAGGACCTATCCCCGGACAGCCCGGAATGTTGTCGGCCGAATCGCCCATTAAGCCAAGGATGTCGATCATCTGCTCCGACTTCTCAATGCCAAAATTTTCACGCACTTCTTCCGGCCCCCACACTTCGGCGTCGTTGCCCGCTTTCCCGGGTTTGAACATCAGCACATGTTCCGAAACCAGCTGTGCATAATCCTTGTCTGGCGTCATCATGTAGGTGGTAAAGCCTTCTTTTTCAGCTTTTTTGGCCAGCGTACCGATTACATCGTCGGCTTCGAATCCTTCCTTCTCGATGATCGGGATATTGAAAGCTTCTATAATCTTTCGGATGTAAGGTATCGATTTGCGCAGGTCTTCCGGCATTTCTTCGCGGTTGGCCTTGTATTCCTTGTACATTTCGTGACGGAAAGTGGGTGCCGACACATCGAATACAACCCCCACATAATCGGGATTTTCGTTTTCGAGCAATTGTACAATAGTGTTCGTCACTCCCAGCATCGCCGATGTATTCACACCTTTCGAGTTATAGCGCGGATTACGGATAAAGGCAAAGTAACTGCGGTAAATTAATGCGTACGCATCTAAAAGAAAAAGTTTTTGCTGACCGTTGTCTGGCATAATTACAGGTTTTACGGATTATCGGATGCAAACCATTCGGCATACGAATCTTCGGTTTCGTAAAGCCGCATGCTAAAAAGAGAAACGTTTGAAGGCAAAGCTTGTTGAAGGATTTTGGAAAAATGTACGACCAGGTTTTCGGTAGTGGGCTGAAAATCGATCACCACCAGCCTTTCCGTGGCTTTCTGAAAAGCCTGGATATGATCATCAGGGAAAAGCGAATTTACCACCAGCGCATGATCAAAATGTTGAACGATCTTATCCTGAACCAGTTTTTTAAGGATGCTGAAATCCATCACCATCCCGTCTTTCGGATTTGCTTTTTCTTGCTGTACCTCACCAATTATCGCCACTTCGAGGTGATAAGTGTGCCCATGAATATTACGGCAAATGCCATCGTATTCGTATAGTGCATGTGCCATTTCGAAATGAAACTTTTTGGTGACCCTTATTTTTGGCATGTTGAATCTGGTTTTAATGTTCGAAAGTAAGGTTTTTCCAAAAAAATATTTCCTGATTTTGTTATAAATTAAATGGCAATTCGTCAAATGTTACAGATGACCACGGAAGAGTTCAAAAATACAGTGATTCCGTTCTCGCGAAAGTTGTACCCGATGTTGTTTCGGATACTGAAAGACGAGGAAGAAACACGCGATGCGCTGCAGGACCTGATGGTGAAATTGTGGGATAAACGTAACGACCTGGTGAACTGTAACAACCAAACGGCTTACATCATCACCATGGCCAAAAACCACAGTTTCGATTTGCTGAAGAAAAAGCGACCGGTGCGCATTGGCGAGCACGAAACCTACCGGATGGAAAGCCTGAAAGCGGATGAAGTGGGAGTGGAAACCGCGGAACGATTTGAACACGTGAAAAAAGCGATTGGGCAGTTGCCCGAAAAATACCGGAAGGTGATCGAATTTCGCGATATCGATGGTTTTGAGTTCGATGAGATTAGCGAAATGACCGGATTTGAGGTGCCGTACCTGAGAGTGATTTTATCAAGGGCACGGCAAAAAGTGAAAGAAGAAGTGGAAAAAACATACAATTATGACAGCACAAAAACATTTGCTCGGGAAATATTATAAGGGAGAAACTTCGCTTAACGAAGAGAAGGAACTGAAGGAAGTTGTGCTGGAAGAGGAAATGACCAGCGCCGAACAGGATATGTTTGGTTTTTTCGAAGAGCAGGCGGCTGTTCCCGATGACCTTGAAGAAAGTATTTTTTCAGGTGTTCAGGAAAAACTGGACAGGCGAAAAGTAAGACGAATGCGCTGGTACTCGATTGCTTCGGCAGCAGCAGTTGTATTGGTTGTTTTAAGTGTTTACTTCGATTTCAGAAACAACCAAAGAATGCAAATGGAAAACGATTTTTTCGTGATGGAACGGGCGCTTTACCAGGTTTCCGAAAGCCTTCAGCCTGAAGAACAGGAAGAAATGCTGGTTTTATGGGTCGACGACGATGTGGAGATTATTGTGAACTAGAACAATGTTCAGTTTTGAGAAAAAATAATTTAAAATGATAAGACGATGAAACAGTTGATTTTAATGGTACTGCTGATCGGAATTTCGGTTACAGTGCAGGCACAGGATGTTCAGGAATTTTTCAAACAGTTAAGCGACAATTATTCGGAGCAAGACGGATTTAGCGCCAGTATACTCAGTAGCGACATGTTCGATCTGTACCTCAAAAATAAGGAACTGGATGAAAACTCGGAAGTGGCAGCGGCTTTAAATAACCTCGATAACATTCTGGTGGTTTCGCAAAGCAAATTCGGGAATGCCTACAAGAAATTCCAAGAACAGGCGGACAAGGGAAAAGCACCACAGCCCGATTATGAAAAACTCTTCAAAGAAGTTCTTGATCATTACTTTTTGAATAATTATACTTTGTTCAAGACGGAAAAGCGAATGGGTGAAGAGATAAAGGTTTTTTTGAAAAAGAAGAACGGCAATGTAAATTCGTTGGCACTCCTCACCAATTCGAACACCGCTACCAGCCTGGTGGAACTCGATGGTAACATTGATCTGGCCAATGTAGCTTCGATAAGCAGGGCGATGAATTTGCGGGGCCTGGAGAACCTCTATAAACTAAACAGTAAAGGATCTTACTACGGTAATTATGTTCCTTACATGGATGAAGAACATATAGAAGAAATGGCCGCACGTGCCCGCGAAATGGCCGAACGACAGGAAGAACTGTCCGAAGAGCAGATGCAGAAAATTCAGGAACAGGCCGAATTTCAGGCACAAAAGCAAATGGAAATGGCCGAAAAATACCGTGAAATGGCCGAAAAATATGGTCGGCAACCTATTTTTCTGAACTACCCTGGCGACAGCACCGAATACTACCTTGATGGTAAAAAAGTGGATCTGGAAAAAATAAAAGAGTTGAGCAAGGATGATATTCAGACCATTGATGTAAATAAGGATTTAAAAAACAAGAATATTACAATCGTTAGGATAACAACCAAATAGATGAAGTTAACTAGTCCTAAATAAGCGTTACAGATTATTGGACTAATTTAATAGATTCACAGACCGTTTCAAAACTAGTTTTGAAACGGTCTGTTCTTTTATAGCTTTTTATTTTAACGGCATCTTGTTTGTGC